>OOBK01000001.1_pt1 | contig 394184 bp, 364 predicted proteins | sample 1671541 | NCBI WGS metagenome assembly OOBK01 (sample SAMN06348167, study PRJEB24527) | human gut metagenome | biome: human gut; feature: ankylosing spondylitis patient; material: feces | host: Homo sapiens | place: China | collected 2015-10 | reverse complement strand
CATACTGGAGTGCCGCTATGAGAGAATTGGTTGTGCTATTTGGTGACCGAATCACCCCCTACATCGATTAACCTTGAACGAGCCGCCCACAAAAAATTACACACCCTCCCCGAGTTTTTCTAAGATAAAAACCCTTCACACCCCCTAAGGCCCAAGTACCTTCAGGGAGTCGCTTTATCGCTAGCACGGTCAATTCTTTAACAAGTTTCGGCATTTTATGATGGGAGAAAAAACGTAGAACTCTTTCCCCATCATATCACCCATCATAAAAGCATGGATTAAGCTGGACTCCAATGGACGACCTGGGATGTCGTAACATCATAAATAATTGAAACAAAAAGAAATCCCGGATTACTTTGGATAATCCGGGACGAAAATATGGTGCCGGTGAAGAGAGTCGAACTCCCGACCTTCGCATTACGAATGCGCTGCTCTACCAACTGAGCTACACCGGCAACCAAGCCAAGCCGACAACTCGGCTTCGCAAACAGAGTTCGTATTTTAGCGGAGAAAATTTAAAAACGCAAGAAAAATTGTTTCAATTCCGGATCCGCCTCTTTCGATGCCCTAAAATAAAAGTTCGACTAGAAATACCCGGCACGTGACTGCCGGAAAGAGCTGAACATGCCGGAATCCACTCAGAAAGAAATTCTTTCGTTCGTGCTGCCTGATGAGGCCTCAACGGAGCTGCTCGGGAAGCGCCTGGCGGAAGCCGTTCTGAAACACAGCAAGGAAATCACAGACCGGGGACTCAATATCCGGCTGCAGGGGACTCTGGGTGCTGGAAAAACCACGCTGACCCGGGCGCTGCTGCGCGCGCTCGGTTTCACGGGCCGGGTCCGGAGCCCGACCTTTACGCTGGTGGAAACGTATTCTGTTCAGGGGCTCGCCATCAATCACTTTGACTTCTACCGGTTTGAATCCCCGGAAGAATTTGAGGAAGCCGGCTTCAGGGATCTGTTCGGCGCCGGACGCATGACGCTCTGCGAGTGGCCGGATAAGGCGGAACCCTTTCTGCCGCCAGCCGATCTTCTGATCCTCATTGATCTGAAAGGTGATGGGCGCGAAGCGAAACTCTGCCCTGAGAATGAGTGGGGAAGCATTGTCGCAAAAGAGGTTGAGGAATCATGGCAATGAAGCGACGGAATCTTTTACTGGGCAGCGGCGGCACGCTGCTGCTCTCCCTTTTTCCCTGGGAAATCGCCTACGGGGCCGGCATCGTTGATGTCCGGATCTGGCCTGCGGACGAATACACCCGAATCACGATTGAGCATGACGGAAAACTGAAATTCCGTTCCTTTGTCGTCCGGGAGAATCCGCCGATCCGCATGGTCGTTGATATTGAAGGACTCGCTCTTTCGGATCATCTGAAGAAGCTCGTGCAGGAAGTGTCCCCGAACGACCCCAACATCCGCAATATCCGTCTGGGTCAGTACCAGCCGAATGTTGTCCGCATGGTGGTGGAGCTGAAGGAGGACGTCAAGCCTCAGATTTTCGAGCTTCCTCCTGTCGCATCCTATAAAGAGCGCCTGGTGGTTGACCTTTACCCGAAGAATCCGACCCGCAGCATCGCGGCTTCAGATGATCCGCTCGCGGTTGCCATCAATCAGCAGAATGCGGCGAGAAACGGCCAGGGAAATTCCTCGCCGCGCTCGAAGTCCGGCAAGGAAAAACTTCTCGTCATGATTGATCCGGGGCACGGCGGAGAGGATCCGGGCGCGAGCGGTCAGATGGGAACGCACGAGAAGGACATCGTGCTTTCCATCGCTGGAAAGCTGAATGACCTTATTGCCCAGGATGATGAAATTGATGCCCGCATGACCCGTCGGAGCGACTTCTTCGTGCCGCTGGGAGAGCGTGTAAACCTTGCTCAGAAAGCCGGTGCGAAGCTTTTCGTCAGCATCCATGCCGACGGCTGGATCTCGCCGAACGCCAAAGGATCCTCGGTCTTTGCACTCTCTGAAAAAGGAGCCTCGTCCGCCGCAGCCCGCTGGCTCGCGAAGCAGCAGAATGATGCCGACAAGATCGGCGGCATCAACCTTCAGGGGGTTGAGCGCTCCGTGCAGAACGTTCTGGTTGATATGTCGAATACCTGGAAGATCAACTACAGCCTTGCTCTCGGCCACTCAGTGCTGCAGGAGATCGGCAAGCTGAATGATCTGCATAAGTCTCAGGTGGAGCAGGCCGGATTTGCTGTTCTGAAAGGACAGGGGATTCCGTCCATTCTGGTTGAAACCGCCTTCATCTCCAATCCCGGGGAGGAGCAGAAGCTCCGGAACGACGATTACCAGCTCAGCATGGCCAAGGGAATTCTCGCCGGCATCAAGCGCCAGGTGAGAAAAGATAAGACCGTTATTCAGGGTTGATACTCCTAGGGTTGGGGATATGAAAGGCACCCTCCTTTGTTAAAATATCCCCACCTTTTAGGCGATATCTTCCCCAAAAAACCATTTTTCGGAGTCTTAATAGATGGCTCTTGTTGCAATGCGCCAGCTTCTCGACCACGCGGCCGAGAACGGCTACGGTATTCCTGCGTTTAACGTCAATAACCTCGAACAGGTTCAGGCCATCATGGAAGCAGCCAAGGAAACCGGTGCCCCGGTTATCCTTCAGGCCTCCGCAGGCGCCCGCAAGTACGCGGGTGAGCTCTTCCTCGAACACCTCATCCGCGCCGCTGTTGAGTCCTACCCGGACATCCCGGTTGCCATGCATCTTGATCACGGCCGCAGCAAGGCGTCCTGTGTCAGCGCCATGCGCCACGGCTTTACCTCCGTGATGATGGACGGCTCCCTGATGCCTGACGGCAAGACGGTGTCCACTTACGAGTACAACGTCGAAACCACCCGCTGCATCGTTGAAACGGCTCACTGCATCGGTGTGTCCGTCGAAGGCGAGCTCGGCTGCATCGGCTCTCTCGAAACACTGACCAGTGAAAAAGAAGACGGTCAGGGCGCTGAAGGCACGCTGACCCGTGAGCAGCTGCTCACCGATCCGGATCAGGCAGTTGACTTCGTCCGCGAGACCCAGCTTGATGCCCTCGCTATCGCGATCGGCACGAGCCACGGTGCTTATAAGTTCACCCGCGAACCCACGGGCGAAATTCTGTCGATTGACCGCGTGAAGGAAATTCACGCCCGTCTCCCGAATACGCACCTCGTCATGCACGGTTCCTCCTCCGTTCCTCAGGAGTTCCTCGCCGAGATCCGTAAGTTCGGCGGTGAAATGCGCGAAACCTATGGCGTTCCGGTCAAGGAAATCCAGACCGCCATCAAGCACGGTGTCCGCAAGGTGAACGTTGACACGGATATCCGTCTCGCCATGACGGCTGCCATCCGCCGGTTCATCTTCGAGAACCCGAGCGAATTCGATCCCCGCGCCTTCATGAAGGCCGCCCGCAAGGCAGAGAAGGAAATGTGCAAGTCCCGTTACCTCGCCTTCGGCTGCGAAGGTCAGGGCGCGAAGATCCACCCGATTCCTCTGGATGCTTTCGCCCGCGGCTACTCAGACGGCACGATCACGCAAAAGACTCTCTAAAGTTTTTCTGCAGACAAGCGGCGCGGATGCAATCCGTGCCGCTTCCTTTTTCTCTGAGACCGTAATTCATGCCACAGCAAGACGCAGCCGACCTCAAAGGCCGCACCGGGTTCACCCGGCTTTTCAATGCATTTCACTACTCGTGCGACGGGTTTCGTGCCATCTGGGCAACTGAACAGGCTTTCCGTCAGGAAGCCATTCTCGCCGTCATTCTGATTCCTGTTGCCATTCTCCTTCCCGTCAGCTGGACCCAGTCAGCGCTCCTCGTGCTTTCTGTTTTTCTCCTTCTGATCGTGGAAACACTGAACTCCGCAGTTGAAGCCGCCATCGACCGGATCGGCCCCGAACTTCACCCTCTCTCCAAGAAGGCGAAAGATCTGGGAAGCCTCGCCGTGCTGCTCACCATTTTTGCTGATGCCTGTATCTGGATCGGCGTACTGCTTGACTACTTTTTATCCTAGGCGCGAAACGCCGCAAAATAACCCTGCGGGCAACAATCACTGTTTTCTGCAGCAGTAAAATAAAGAATCGCAGGTTATTTTGTCACTTCCTCTGGAGATCACCCATGCAGGGTCTATTGAAAACCAGCCTGAAGTCACTGCCCCTCGTATACAGTGGCAAGGTTCGGGACAGCTATGCGGTTGGCGACGACAAGCTGCTCATCGTTGCAACCGACCGCATTTCCGCGTTCGATTTCATCCTGTCGGTTCCGATTCCTTACAAGGGACAGGTACTGACCCAACTCACGAACTTCTGGTTTGAACAGCTGAAGGGCGTGCTGCCGAATCACCTGACCGGCATCGATCCGCTGTCCGTTGTCGCTCCGGAAGAAGCTGACCAGGTCCGCGGCCGCTCCGTCGTGGCGATGAAGCTGAAGCCGATCATGATCGAATGCGTGGCCCGCGGCTATCTGACCGGCGGCGGCTGGAAGGAATACCTGGCTGACGGTTCGGTTTCCGGTGTCAAGCTCCCGGCCGGGCTGCAGATGTCCCAGAAGCTCGACGAACCGATCTTCACCCCGTCCGCCAAGTCCCCGATCGGTACGCATGACGAACCGATCAGCTATGAAGAATGCGTGAAGCGCTACGGCGGCGATGTCGCGAAGACGATCCGCGACGCTACCCTGACGCTCTACAAGAAGGCTGCTGAATATGCGGCCACGAAGGGCATCATCATTTCCGACACCAAGTTTGAGTTCGGCATTGATGAAGCGGGCAATATCCGCCTGATGGACGAAGTGCTGACGCCGGATTCCTCCCGGTTCTGGCCTGCCGATCAGTACAATGTGGGCATTTCGCCGCCCTCCTATGACAAGCAGTACATCCGCGACTGGCTTGAATCGACCGGCTGGGATAAGAAGTCTGAGCCGCCGGTTCCGCCGGAAGAGGTTATTCAGCGGACGAGCGAGAAATATCGCGAAGCTCTGTTCCGCCTCGCCGGCATCAAGCTCGGCTGAGATAGCAGTCTGTAGCTGACTCGCTCACAACGGAGGTCGGGACACTATCCCTTCCTCCGTCAAATTTTTTTACCGCATGTCTTCAGAATCACAAATGACCAGCAAAATCGATAAAAAGCCGTTGATCGGCATCGTTATGGGTTCGTCCTCCGATTGGGATGTCATGAGCAACGCCTGCAAGATCCTCGAGCAGTTCGGCATTCCGTTTGAGGCTAAGGTCGTCTCCGCGCACCGCATGCCGGACGAAATGTTCGCCTACGCAGAAACAGCCCGCTCCAGAGGGCTGAAGGCTATCATCGCCGGTGCCGGCGGAGCTGCCCACCTGCCCGGAATGCTGGCCGCCAAGACCACGCTCCCGGTTCTGGGTGTGCCCTGTGTATCCAAGTATCTCCGGGGTCAGGACTCGCTCTACTCCATCGTTCAGATGCCGAAGGGGGTTCCGGTCGCAACTTTCGCTATCGGTGAAGCCGGTGCCGCGAACGCCGCCATTTACGCGGTCCGTATGCTCTCGATGACGGACGACACGCTCGCTGAAAAGCTGGAACAATTCCGCGCTTCTCAGAACCAGGCCGCCCGCGACATGGTGCTTCCGACCGACGATTTCTCCGAGGCCTGCTGATGAAAAACACGAAAGCGCTTCCGCCCGGCTCCTGGCTTGGAATGATGGGCGGCGGTCAGCTCGGCCGTATGTTCAGTTCGGCCGCCTCGCGCCTCGGGTATCACGTTCTGGTTCTGGATCCGGGTGAAGTCAGCCCCGCGGGAGAAGTTTCCGCGCGCCGTATTCAGAGAAGCTATAAAGACCGGGAAGCACTGGACGAAATTGCCTCCATCTGCCCCGCTGTCAGCACCGAATTTGAAAATGTTCCGTCGCCTTCTCTCGCGTATCTCGCAGAGAAGGGCTGCCGTACGGCTCCGCTCGCTGAAGCGGTGGCGATCTCCCAGGACCGCAACGCGGAAAAGGCGTTTATCGCCTCTACCGGCGTGCCGGTGGCTCCTCACCTCGCCATTCTGTCTGACGAGGACTGTGTTGACGCTGATCCGGATCTTTTCCCCGGCATTCTGAAGACCGCGCGTCTCGGCTATGACGGCAAGGGGCAGGTTTCTGTCGACACCCCTGCGGATCTTCTTCAGGCCTATCACTCACTCGGTTCCGTCGACTGCATTCTCGAGAAGAAGCTGCAGCTGAAGACCGAATGCTCCGTGATCGTCTGCCGCGGATTTGATGGCGAAAGCGCCACTTTCCCGGTGTTCGAAAACCATCATAAAAACGGCATCCTCGCGGAAACCGTGCTTCCGGCCCGTATTCCTGAAGACGCCGAAGCGGAAGCCCGCCTTTACGCCATTCGCATCGCGAACGGCCTGAAGTATATCGGCGTGCTCTGCATCGAATTCTTCATCCTGGAGGACGGCTCTGTTGTCGCCAATGAGACCGCTCCGCGTCCGCATAACTCTGGTCACGCGACGATCGAGGCCTGCATGACGAGCCAGTTCGAGCAGCAGGTCCGTACGATGGCGGGACTCCCGCTCGGCAATACCACGCTGCTTTCTCCGGCCGTTATGCTGAATATTCTCGGCGATTCCTGGGAAACGGCTGATGGGCTGAAGGAGCCGGACTGGGATGCTGTACTCGCTATTCCGGGTGTAAAACTTCACCTTTACGGCAAGGCGGAAGCCCGTCACGGCCGCAAGATGGGGCACGTCACCTGCCTTGGGAAGACCCCCGAAGAGGCTCTTGAGCGCGCGAAAAAGGTAGCTGTCATCCTGAGGCTGCCGACCCCGGTGTAATTTTGGAAAAGTAGGAAAAATGGAGCTGACAAAAGAGCAGGAGCGCGAGATCGAACGCGCAGTCGCCATACTGGAGTCCGGCGGTATCGTCGCTTTCCCGACAGAAACCGTGTATGGACTCGGAGCTGATGCCGATAATGAAGCGGCGGTCGGCAAAGTCTTTGCCGCAAAGCAGAGACCGACTTGGCACCCGCTGATTGTTCATCTGCCGGATGCGGAAAGCATCGGCTGGTGGGCGGATCCGATGCCGCCTGCTGCTCAGCTCCTTGCGGAAAAATTCTGGCCGGGCCCTCTCACTATGGTGGTGCCCCGGGCAGAACGCTGCGGCTCATGGGTCACAGGAGGTCAGAGAAGCGTCGGCCTCCGGTGCCCTTCTCACCCGCTTGGCCACGCCCTCTTTGAGGCATTTTCCGGTCCCCGCCATCGCGGAATCGTTGGACCCTCCGCGAACAGCTTTGGAAGAATTTCTCCCACCACAGCTGAGCACGTGCTGCATGACCTCGGGGTCAAGCCGAATGGCAAAGTCGACATGATTCTGGACGGCGGCCCCTGCTCAGTCGGCGTTGAATCGACCATCATCAATCTCGCGAGTGACGAGCCCGAACTGCTCCGGTACGGTGCCGTGACCCGTGAAATGCTGGAAGAAGCACTGGGCCGCCCGGTCGTCAATCCGAAACCCTCGTCTCCCAAGGTTTCCGGTCAGCTGAAGAGTCATTACGCCCCGGTCACGCCTGTGACTCTGGCGGACGAAGATGCGATTCCCGAGATCGCCGCGTCTCTCGCTCCCGAAACCTGTGCCGTACTGGCTCCCGAAAGCATTCTTGCCCGGTGCCCGGCGAACGCGGTTTTCCGTCTGCAGTCCGCTGAATCCGAGCCTGAGTATGCGGCCCGGCTGTATGCCAACCTCCATGCGCTCGATGAAGCCGGCACCTCTCACATCCTCATTGCCCGCCCGCCGAAGGGCTCGCTCTGGAACGCTGTGAACGACCGTCTTTCAAGAGCCAGCGCCCCAAAGCCTGCCTCCGGACAACACTGAAAATGGCTTCACTCAATTATGACTGGCGGGATCCATCGCTTCCGATCGGAGCCCTGGATTCCGGTCTCGGCGGTCTGTCTGTCCTGAGGGAAATCCGCAAAGCGCTTCCGCTTGAAGACCTCCTTTTTGCCTGTGACTGCGGCAAAGCTCCCTGGGGAGACCGCCCTGGAAGCTGGATTGAAGACCGCGTTATGAAGATCGCGGGATTTCTCACAGCCCACCGCGTGAAGGCGATTGTCGTGGCCTGCAATACCGCGACATCCGCAGCCATTGACCGGCTGAGAGCAGAGTTCCCATTCCCCGTGATCGGTATCGAGCCCGCCGTCAAACCTGCTGTACGGATGACGAAAGACGGAGTTGTCGGGGTGCTCGCCACAACACGAACCATTACATCAAATCGTCTCGAGAGCCTGATCGAGCGCTTCGCCGGAAATGACCGGGTGATCCCGGTCGCGTGCCCTGGACTGATGGAGCAGGTCGAAGCAGGTGAATTTCACACACCGAAGACCCGCCGCATTATTGAGAAGTACGTGGGCCCCCTGATTGATCAGGGCGCCGATACGCTCGTTCTTGGCTGCACGCACTACCCTTTCCTTGCGGACGAAATACAGGCGGTGGCCGGAAAAGATGTTGTCATCATTGACCCGAGCCCCGCTGTTGCCCGATTCCTCGCTCAGAGACTGACTGAGGAAGGATCCATCCGGAAAACTGCCGGTGCCTCAGCCATTTCCAGGTTCTGGTGCACGGGGAATCCGGATGCCCGTACGGAAACACTTCAGAAGCTCTGGTCTCCTGAAGTCCGTATGGAAAGCCTTGAAGAAGCCTGGCCGCCTCTCAGGGATGAGCTTTAGGGGGAGTCGGCAGGAGTTTCTCCTGCTCGTCTCTGTCGCGCTCCTCTGTCAGCCGCTCTGAGAGCCGTTCAGCCAGCGCTACCATGCCGAGCGGCGCGCACCCCTCCGCCTTGTTATTCGCCACCACATAGGCCGGCTGTCCGCCGCGGATCGCGGCAAGAATGAGAGTCGCAATACCTTCTCGTGTGACCGGGTCCGGCCTCTGGATCTTTGAGAACGGCTCGTAACGCCTTTTCGCGTCATCAAAGCGGTCTCCCATGGCGAGTGTCCATCGCACAACCAGCGGCCCCGCAAGCCGAAAATCCTCCGGGGACTCCGCCTCCGGACAATCCATCATATGAAGGGCGTTGGTCTGCCGCGCGACGTCCGGCATTGTCGGGTGAAGCCCTGTGACAAGCCTCGCACCGGCGCTTCGAAGCATTGAAACAAACCTTGGCGTATAGATAATCGGGGTACGGATTTCCACCGCGTAAAAGGCATTCTCCGCCTCTTCGCCGATCTTCGGCAGCCGGTTCAGAAACTCCCCGATCCTTTCCACCAGACGGATTCTTTTCTCGGCACTTGAAATCAGTTCACGGGGCACCTGGGCCATTTCGAAAACAAGAGGCCCGGCCTTCTTTCCAAGTCCCTCAATGACCGGATGAACAAATTCCTGCGCTGCTTTCTCAGGATTCAGAAAGAACGCGTTCTCGCGCAGCGGTCTGCCGTTTGCCCCCCGCACCATGCAGTCCGTAACAGCCGCCGGCGCTTTGACCAGGAAACGGAAGTCATCCGGCACCTGCTCAGCGAAATGCCAGTACTGTCCAACGGTGAGCGGTCTGTAGTAAGCGCGATCCACACCGACCGTCCGAAGCAAAGGATGACTGCTGTAGGCTCTCAGTCCTTCGTTTGCCAGGTCCTGAACACCGCTGTAACGGCTCCAGACAATTCCCTTCCAGCCGGGGAAAGCCCATGAACACGAACCCAGCCTCACCGAGCGGGGAATAATCCTCGCGAGGCGCCGGATTTCTTCAGTCTGGGGCTGAGGCATAACCGGACCGTCATCCGACCTGTCACCGAAAAGATCCTCACTCCAACCTCCCGGCAACCCCACTGATACATCAAGCGGAGAACCTGCGGCAGCTGTCATCTGTGTCCTTTGCGGGAAAAATAGTAATCTTCCTTCTCGCGGGAACCCCGAAAACTGGCTCCCTTCTTCTTCATCTTATCGGTTTCAGAGCTTTCCGGTTATGCCTCGCCTATACACGTCACAGACTCTCTGTGTGGCGCCCTTATCAACGCCAAAGTCATACGGCGACTGTTAAAATTGATCGGCTAACGACTTTTTCTTTCAATTCTGGATCATATCGAAATGGATCTTTCCTCTCTTACAGCCCTCAGCCCCCTCGACGGACGTTATGCCCGGCAGACTGACGCGCTGCGTGAAATCTTCTCTGAATACGCCTTCATGAAGGCCCGTGTTCAGGTTGAAACGGAATGGCTCATCGCCCTTTCTGAATTCGGTCTGCCTGAACTCAGCGAAATTTCCGAGCACGGCAAGGCTTTCCTGCGCGGCCTCGTGACGAACTTCACGGTTGAAAGCTGCCAGCAGATCAAGGACATCGAAAAGACCACCAATCACGACGTGAAGGCGGTCGAATACTGGATCAAGGCTCAGGTGGCTCACGACGCCGAGCTCGCCAAGGCTTCCGAATTTGTGCACTTCTCCTGCACGTCCGAGGACATCAATAACACGAGCCACGCGCTCATGCTGACTGAAGGTCGCAAGGAACTCCTCGACTTCCTGAAGAAGCTTCACGACACCGTCGCTGGCTTTGCTCACGAGTGGGCTGAAGTTCCGATGCTCGCCCGTACCCATGGCCAGCACGCTTCCCCGACGACAGTCGGTAAGGAATTCGCTGTCTTCGCCGTGCGTCTGCAGCGCGTGATGGACGCCATCGCGAACGTTCAGATCCTCGCCAAGATGAACGGCGCTGTCGGCAATTTCAACGCACACATCATTGCCTACCCCGAGAAGGACTGGGAAGCTTTCTCCCGGAACGTGATCGAAAACCGCCTGCACCTCAGCTTCGATACGCACACGATCCAGATCCAGCCGCACGACTACATGGCTGAACTCTTCCAGGAAATCACCCGCGCGAACACGATCCTGATCGATATGGACCGTGACATCTGGGGCTATATCTCGCTCGGCTACTTCCACCAGAAGCTGAAGGCCGGTGAAGTCGGTTCCTCCACGATGCCGCACAAGGTGAACCCGATCGACTTCGAAAACTCCGAAGGCAATCTCGGCATGGCCAACGCCTTCCTGAATCACCTGGCTGGCAAGCTTCCGATTTCCCGCTGGCAGCGTGACCTCACGGACTCCACCGTGCTCCGCAACATGGGCGTCGCTTTCGGCTACTGCTTCGTCGGCTACAACGCCCTCGAACGCGGCCTTGGCAAGCTGCAGATCAACCTCCCCGCTATCGCTGCTGATATCGACAGCGCCTGGGAAGTGCTGGCGGAAGCCATTCAGACTGTGATGCGCCGCTACGGTGTTCCGAAGCCCTACGAGCAGCTGAAGGCCCTGACCCGCGGCAAGGATGGCATCACGGAGGCCGTGCTCGCTGACTTCATCCAGAAGCTCGAGATCCCGGCTGAGGCGAAAGACCGCCTCCTGAAGCTCAAGCCCTCGACCTATATCGGCAAGGCGGTTGAGCTCGCGAAGCGCGCCTGAGATCAGCGTCTCTAAATAAGAAAGGGCAGGCTTTTTAATAAGCCTGCCCCTTTTTTCTGTCTGCTATTCCAAATTGATAAAACTGACCGCGCGGAATTTCAGGACTTGATTCCCACCGATTTGATCTGAGCCCAGAGCCGGCACCCTGGCGTGATACCCAGATGATCGCAGGATCTGGCGGTGATTCTGGCTGCCAGCTGCTGACTGCCGACAGAGAGCAGTACACCGACCTGCGCGTCTCCCGGTTTCCGGTCGACTGACTTCACGACAACCGGAATGACATTCTGAATACTGGTGTCCGTGTGAGGCGTCAGTGCGAGAGAAATATCCCGCTCGAAGAGCCCCAGTCGGACGCTGCTCCCAAGACTCAGCCCTGAATCGGGAATCCAGAGTGACGCGTCGGAATCGGACACCGCGACTCGGATGAGTCCGTACTTCTCATCCCGCTCAGCCGTCTGACCTTCCAGGATGGATTCCCGCGCCTCACCCACTTCTGCCTGCGTTTTGAACCGGCTCAGAATGTCCTGAGCGCTGCCCTGAGCCTTGATGCGTCCCCGCTCCATCAGCACGACGTTATCCGCGAGACGCGCCATCTCGTCCGCTGAATGCGTGACATACAGCATCGGAAGATGCTGCTCATCGCGGATTCTCGAAATCCAGGGCATGATCTCCTGGCGTCGCTCCCAGTCCAATGCCGAGAGCGGCTCATCGAGAAGCAGAATCTTTGGGTTCAGAACGAGCGCGCGGGCAATAGCAACTCGCTGCTGCTCGCCGCCTGAAAGCTGCGCAGGCTTATGCTCCAGAAGCTTCTCAAGCCCCAGAAGCTTCACCGCTTCACTGATACGCTCTTCCGTTGTATCCCTTCCGCGGGGATAGCGCAGACCGAAACGGATATTCTGTCCGGCGGTCATGTGAGGGAAGAGGCTCGCTCCCTGAAATACATAACCCAGCGGTCTCTTCCAGGTCGGAACGAAAATCTTCTTTTCATCGTCCTGCCAGACTTCGTCCCCAATGACGACTCGGCCTTTGGCGTGTTCAAGGCCCGCAACCGATCGGAGAATCGTGGTCTTTCCGCAGCCGGAAGGCCCGAAAAGCACAGTAATGCCGGACTGATTCAGCTCAAATTCAACGTCGAGAGAGAAATCCTTTCCCCGCTTCAGATGCAGCCGGATGCTGCCGCCCGTTTTTTTCTCTTCGCTCATGCCTTGGACCTCCCGGAGCGGTGATTCAGAATCGAAAGCACGAAGAGCACGATGAAGGAGAAGATCAGCATGCCGCCCGCAAGGACATGCGCTTTGTCATACTCCATCGCTTCCACAAAGGTGTAAATCTCGGTCGACACAACCTGGGTTTTCCCAGGCACATTGCCGCCGATCATCAGTACGACACCGAACTCACCGATAGTGTGCGCGAAGGTGAGAACAATACCGGTAAGGAATCCAGGTTTGCAGAGCGGAACAATGACTCTGAAGAACGCGCCGAGCGGCGTTGCGCCCAGCGTTGCGGCCACTTCCCCCGGGACAGGTCCCAGAGCCTCAAAAGAATTCTGGAGCGGCTGGATCATGAAGGGAAGTGAATAAACCATAGAGCCGATCAGAAGGCCCGGGAAAGTAAAGGTAAGAAGCCCAATACCAAGCGACTCCGTCAGTTTCCCGAGCGGTCCGTTCGGCCCCATGAAGACCAGCAGGTAGAAGCCCAGAACGGTAGGCGGCAGAACCAGTGGCAGCGTAACAATCGAACTGATAACGGAACGCGCCGTTGTTTTCTTCCTCGAAAGCCACCACGCCAGGGGCGTGACGAGAATCACGAGAAATATGGTCGTGAGAACCGCAAGCTGGATACTGACAAACACCGGCTGCAGCTCTTCCCACGTAAATTCAATGCCGTTGAACATTCTGAGAATCTACCTGACGTTTAATGCGGTTCGCCTGATCAGTGAGTGGCGTAGCCGTAGGACTGCTTCAGCTTGTTCGCTTCGGCAGACTGCAGGAACTTGAGGAAGCTCTTGGCAGCAGCACTCTTTTCGCCGTGCTTCAGGAGCACCGCGTCCTGACGGATCGGCTGATAGTACTTGGACGGAACAATCCAGCCGGAGCCTTCGGTGATCTTGCCGTTCTTATAAACCTGGGAAAGAGCAACGAAACCAACTTCAGCATTGCCGGTCTTCACGAACTGGAAGGTCTTACCGATGTTGTTGCCGGTCACGAACTTCGGCTGATACTTGTCGAGGAGCTTCAGGGACTTCAGGGTTTCATAAGCGGCTTCGCCATACGGAGCGAGCTTCGGGTCGGCAACAGCGCACTTATTGAACTTCATCTCATGCACGGCCTTGCCGTCCTTATCCACGAGCTTCGGATCAGCGGACCAGAACACGAGCTTGCCCTGAGCATAGGTAAAGGCGGAGCCCTTCACACCGTTGCCGTTGGCGAGGAGCTTGGCGGGCGTCGTATCATCAGCAGCGAGCAGGATGTCGAACGGAGCGCCGTTATTGATCTGAGCAAAGAAAGCACCGGTGCTGCCGAAAGACAGCTTCACCTTGTTGCCAGTCTGCTTCTCAAAGATCGGAGCAAGTTCCTGAGCAGGTGCCGTAAAGTTGGCAGCGACTGCAACCTGGATTTCTTCAGCCCCGGCCGGAAGAGCGACGGAAAAGACTGCGGCAACAGCGCCGGCGACAACAGCAGTAGAGAGTTTCATATTCTTACCTGTTTAGGAAGTTGAAAAAATGAAGAGTTATAAAATACAGCTAACTCAACAGCGCTATTCTAAATTAGAATAATCGCGTTTGAATAGCGAATCTTACCCTTATTTATTGCCATCTGTCATGCAAAACAATTCGGAAAAAACGACCACTACTTCTGACTCTGGCCATAAGGCTGACCCGATCGAATTCACCCGATCTCTTGCGGCCTTATCCGATAAGCGGATCGATATCCTCCGCCGTATCAAGGAAACCGGCTCGATTTCTGAAGCCGCCCGCGCGTCCGGCGTCTCTTACAAAGCGGCCTGGCAGGCGCTTGAAACGCTTGAGAATCTGGCTGGCGGAAAGCTGGTTGAGAAGCTGGTCGGCGGAAACCGCGGCGGCGGAACCACGCTCACCGTAACGGGCGAGCAGATTCTTAAGATCGCGGACCGCATCGCTCAGGCCCGAAGCGAGGTGCTCCGGAGCTTTACCGATGCCGAACAGCCGCTCGCGAACCACCTCACCACATCCGGCATTCTTTCCAGCATGAGAAACAATCTTCCTTGCGTGGTGGAAAACGTGAAACACGGTTCAGCGCTGGTCCGTGTTTTCCTTCGGCTTGATGAAGAGAACATTATTAAGGCGTCTGTTACTGCGGAAAGCGCCCAGCTTCTGGGGCTTAAGCCTGGTGTCCGGATGATTGCCGCGGCGAAGGCCACCGCAGTTGAAATCGCGAAGAGCTTTCCTGATGCCAATCTGGATAACCGTCTGACCGGGCGTGTTGTGCGCTGCACGCGGTCCGAAAAAGGCGGCGAAGTGGCGCTTCGACTGCCTTCCGGACTCATTGTCATCGGGTTCGCGAAGCATAACCACCACCTTGCCCCGGGTATGGAAGCCCAGGCAACGGTTGCATCGAACGCTGTTGTTATCGCGCGAATGGACTAGTTCTTAAGTTGAGGTTTCTTCAGGTTTCTTAAGTGACTCTTAAGAAGTTTGACCACAGTCAAACCTCTATAGCCCCCATTTCTAACTCTTCGGCATATTATGGCGCCTGAGCCGGATATGGAGAGGTCCGCCTCAGTTCTATTTTTCTAAAAAATACAAAAGTGACAGTCTTTAGAGTCCCGATACTTCTAAGGCTGTACGCACAGTAGGGTACTGAGTTATGAAAAACTGCAAACGTGGCGCCATCCTGATCGGTCTCGTCGGCGCTGTCATCGGCCTCGTCGCTTTCGGTGTGTTCAATTCCGTGATTCACTGGGCCGGTTCGACTGAATTCTGCGGCTCCTTCTGCCACTCCATGGATTATGTCTATGCGGCCTATCATCAGGGCCAGCACGCCAAGACCCCGTCTGGCGTGACCGCCGGCTGCTCTGACTGCCACCTGAAGTATGGTTCCACCCACGAGATCAACGGCTTCCAGTACATCGGCATGCTGATCCACAAGGGTACTTCCGGTTCCAAGTCCTTCTTCGGTGAAGTGGCTGGTCACATGAACACCTATGACAAGCAGAAGGCCATGGCTCCTGAACTCAGCAAGGACGTTCAGGAATACATGAAGTCCACCGGCTTCTCCAACTGCCGTGGCTGCCATAACCTCGCCAAGATGAAGAACGACAAGAACCCGGATGTGGCTGCTTTCCACGCTGAGTTCGTGAAGGATACGTCCGTCAACTGCATCGAATGCCACAAGACGGCCGGCCACGATTACACGGGCCTCAATACCCAGGCTGACGCTGACGCCGTGAACGCCGGCAAGCCGCGTCCCAGCGTTGCCGCTGAAGCCGCTGCCGCTGCCGCCGCTTCTTCCGAGGCTGCCTCCGCTGAAGCTGCTGCTTCTGACGCTGCCGCCTCCAGCGCTGCTGTTGCCCAGTAATCAGTCCTAAGCACTGATCCAAAAAACCCGACAGTTTCTGACTGTCGGGTTTTTTCTTGCCTGGAGCCTCCTGTCCAGCCTTTCAAGCGCCTGCATCCCATTTACAATGAGGCTCATTGGCTTTTCTGATGGAGTTTGTTGATATGAGTTCTGCCGTCATTAACCGGCTTGATTACCAGGAACCCGCCTTCCGCGTGGAAAACATCAACTTGGTTTTCAATCTGGACCCCGTCACCACGACGGTTTACAACACGATGCGCATTGAGCCGCTCACGGATTCAGACCACGATCTGGTGCTGAACGGAAGCGAACTCGAGCTTGCCTCCGTTTTTGAGAACGGCAGCCCGCTCTCCACGGAACGCTATACGGTTACACCCGAGGCTCTCATCATCCGTGGTATCCGCCAGAAGACCACGATCACTATCTATAACAGGTTCCATCCGCAGGCCAACACACTGCTCTCGGGCATCTATATGTCCAACGGGAACTTCATGTCCCAGTGCGAATCGGAAGGCTTCCGCCGGATCACCTATTTCCCGGATCACCCGGACATGCTGACCCGGTTCCACGTTGAAATCCGGGCTGACAAAGAGCAGTATCCGATCCTTCTCTCGAACGGCAACCTCATTGAACAGGGCGATCTGGATAATGGCCGGCACTTTGCCATCTGGGAAGATCCTTCGCTCAAACCCTGCTACCTCTTCGCGCTTGTCGCCGGAAAGCTGGTGAAGCGTGAGGAAGTCTATAAGCTCGCGAACGGCAAGGACTGCCTGCTGCAGGTCTGGGTTGAGCCTCAGAATGCCGATAAGACCGAGCACACGATGGAATGCATCAAGCGGGCCATCCACTGGGATGAAACCCGCTGGGGTCTCGAGTACGATCTGGACCGCTTCATGCTGGTCGCGACCGACGACTTCAATTTCGGCGCCATGGAGAATAAGGGCCTGAACATCTTCAATACGCGCTATGTGCTCGCGACGCCGAAGATGGCGACGGACCTCGATTACTTCAATATTGAATCCGTTGTCGGTCACGAATACTTCCATAACTGGACGGGTGACCGGGTCACGCTGCGGGACTGGTTCCAGCTCACGCTGAAGGAAGGTCTCACCGTCTTCCGCGACCAGGAGTTCTCGCGCGATATGCTCGGCAAGTCCGCTGTCATCAAGCGCATTATGGATGTTCGCGCCCTCCGCTCGCGTCAGTTCCCTGAAGACGCGGGTCCGATGGCTCATCCGATCCGTCCGGAAAGCTACCGTCAGATCAATAATTTCTACACGATGACCGTGTATGAGAAGGGTGCGGAAATTTACCGCATGCTTCAGACCATGCTCGGGAAAGAAGGCTTCAAGAAGGGCCTGACTCTCTACATTGAGCGGAACGACGGCCGCGCAGCCACCTGCGAAGACTTCATCAACGCTATGGCTGAAGCAAATGGCCGCGACCTGAAGCAGTTCTTCCTCTGGTACAGCCAGGCCGGCACTCCCCGAGTCCAGGTAAAGACCTACTGGGATCCGGAAGCAAGCACCTACACGATTGTCGCGAGCCAGAGCACCCCTGCCACGCCGGGGCAGCCCGTTAAGCATCCGTTTGTCATTCCGATCGCGGTCGGGCTCGTGGATTCCGAAGGGCATGACATTCCCCTGCAGCTTGAGGGGGAAACCGCGCCTCTCGGCACAACACGTGTCCTTGAACTGAAGGATGAAGAGAACGAGTGGACGTTTGTGAACGTCGGATCCCGCCCGGTTCCCTCACTCCTCCGCGACTTCTCCGCTCCGGTAATCCTCGACTACGCCTATACGCGCGATGAACTGGCGTTCCTCGCCCGCAACGACGCGGATCCGTTCAACCGCTGGGATGCCATGAATCGCCTGATGCTCGGCGTTCTTGAGGACATGACGGATGTGATCGAAATGGGTGGGAAGCCCGAAGTGGATCACAATCTGCTCTCCTCGTTTGAGCAGATCCTGACCGATGAAACGCTCACCCCGGCTTTCCGGGCCATCACGCTGCAGCTTCCCGCCGAAAACCTCATCGGTGAACCCCGCGCGGTTATCGATCCGGATGCGATCCGCAAAGCCCGTACGGAACTGAAGGCCGCAATCGGCCGCCGCTATTCCTCGCTTCTTTTCAAGCTGGCTGAATCCTATGAGACCCCCGGTGACTACTCGCCGGACTCTGAGTCCGCCGGCCGCCGCTCGCTGAAGAATCTGGCCTATGACTACCTGATCACGGGCGGCAATCCGAAGGCTCTGATCGCGCTCCGCGGCCAGTTTGAGAAGGCCAACAACCTGACGGATAAGCTTGCCGCTCTCACCAGCGTTGTGAATTCGGCAAGCCCCGCAAAGACCAATATGCTGGTTGAGGCCGCCAAGGAGTGGCAGGGCAATCCGATTCTTATCAACAAGTGGCTTACGGTTCAGGCATCTGCCGGCACACAGCCGGGCGAAGCAGACACTCTTACCCGTGTCCGCCAGCTGATGGACTGCGGAGCGTTCTCCATCAAGAACCCGAATAACGTCTACGCGCTTATTCTTGCCTTCTGCAACAATGAGCCGGAATTCCACCGCAAGGATGGCAAAGGCTACGAGTTCTGGTTGCAGATTCTGAGGGAGCTCTGCTCTGTCAATGAATATGTCGCCGCGCGTGTTGCCCGGACGCTTGATCACTGGAAACGCTATACCCCGGACCGCGCTCAGATGATGTACAGGGCCCTTAACGAGGCGAAGCATATCCCTGGACTCCCGGTCGGCGTCCAGGAAATCCTCGACAAGTCTCTTGGCCTCACGAATTGATACCGTCTTTTTCAGAACTGATTACTTAAGGAGTAGTTCAAACATGGCTCTGATGACTCTTCATCAGTATCTCGCCCGCGAAGAGCGCGAGAACAGCGTTCCCCACGAGCTCACCACGCTGCTGCTCTCCGTCGCTGACGCGGCGAAGAATATCCGCGGGAAAGTCTCCCAGGGAGCGCTTGCCGGCGTTCTGGGCCTGGCCGGAACGGAAAACGTTCAGGGCGAGGACCAGAAAAAACTCGACGTGATCAGCAATGAGATCATGTGCACGGCGAATGAACCCTGCGGCATGCTCTCCGGCCTCGCGAGCGAGGAGATGACGGAAGTTCTCCGCGTCTCAGACGAATATGCTGTCGGTCCCTACCTGATTCTTTTCGATCCGCTCGATGGCTCGAGCAACATTGATATCGATGCCCCGATCGGCACTATTTTCTCGGTTCTTCCCTGCCCGGGCGGCAAGAAGCGCAACATCACGGAAGCTGACTTCATGCAGCCTGGCGTCAATCAGGCTGCCGCTGGTTACGCGCTCTACGGCACACAGACCCAGCTCGTTTTCACTCTGGGCCACGGTGTTTCCGCCTTTACGCTCGATCCTTCGACCGGCGTTTTCTACCTCACGAAAGAAAACATCCGCATCGCTGCTGAAACAGCGGAATTCGCCATCAACTGTTCCAATCAGCGTCACTGGCTGAAACCCGTGCAGCAGTACGTCGGCGAACTGCTTGACGGCAAGAAGGGTCCCCGCGGCAAGAACTACAACATGCGCTGGATTGCCTGCTTTGTGGCTGAAGTCCACCGCATTCTGTGCCGCGGCGGTTTCTTCACCTATCCGAAGGACGATAAGAATCCCGACCGCCCCGGCAAGCTCCGTCTGATGTACGAAGCGAACCCGATGTCGTTCCTGATTGAACAGGCTGGCGGCAAGGCAACCAACGGTTTCCGCCGCATCATGGAAATTCAGCCTGAGAAGATCCACCAGCGTGTTGCCGTGTTCCTTGGCGCCGCTGAAGAAGTGGATTACATCACCCGCCTGCACCAGGAATCCGGTCTCAAGGAGTAATTCCAGAAACCGTATTCGCTGACAAGCGAAAGCCCCGCTGAATCAAAAGATTCTGCGGGGCTTTCTGTTTTCCGAATTCAACCGTGTCAGATCAGTCTCTGATTGGTCTGTTCCTCGACTTCCTTCAGGGCCTTCACTGAGGCATCAAGGCTCTGTTTCATCTGTTCGATTGTCTGCTGCAGATCCTTCTTCACGGCTTCGTCTGACTCGCGGCTCGCCTTCAGCTCACCGGCCACCTTTTCAAGCAGATCTTTTTCAAACCGGACAAAGCGCTCATCGAGCCCCTCTTCAAACTTCACAATCCGGGAGCCTTCAGCCGTCTCAGCCGCGGCGCGGGCGGTTCTCGCTTCGCGGTTTGCTTTCTGCAGGTCAACCAGCGTTGTCGCCTGTTTCCAGAGCATCCAGAGGAGACAGACCACGAAAACCAGTGCTCCGCCCACAATCAGGAAGAGCCCCAGCGGCGCATTGACGGTGAAAAGAATGAAGCTGATAGGCATCGGCGTCATGATCGGGCCCCAGTTGACCACGACAAACAGCAGCGACACCAGGAAAACGATCAGAACACCCATGGATCGAAATGTCATTTTTTTCTCCTTTCACCGCGGACTTGCTCACGAATTCCGCGCTTTGAGACGGCTCATAAGTCAATCCTATAGCAAAGCCACATCTGTTGCCGAAAACTTATGCAGAATCCGAAGTCTTGCATGGTATTAAAATTACCCGGTTAATCATCGTTTTTATCTGGAGTCTCCCTTGAAAACCGATCCCCGCTATCCCCACCTCCACATTGTTGATCATCCGCTCGTGCAGCATAAGCTCACCCTTATGCGGGAAAAATCGTGTTCTACCAAGGATTTCCGCATTCTTCTGAAGGAAATCACGATGCTGATGGGCTATGAGCTCACCCGCGACACTCCTCTCACGACCCGCCGTATCGAGACCCCTGTCGCCCCGATGCGCGCCCCCGTGATCGCCGGCAAGAAGGATGTGATTGTTCCCGTGCTCCGTGCCGGCCTCGGCATGTCTGACGGCCTCCTCGCTCTGATGCCTTCCGCCCGCGTCGGCCATATCGGTCTCTACCGTGACGAAAACAAGCAGCCGGTCGAGTACCTGGTCCGTATGCCCCCGGAACTGAAGAACCGCCGCTGCATCATCGTCGATCCGATGCTGGCCACCGGCAACTCCTCCGTGCACGCTGTCAATGTGCTTCTGAAGCGCGGCGCCATGGAAGATAACATCAAGTTCCTCGCTCTCGTTGCGGCTCCTGAAGGCGTTGAAGTTTTCTTCAAGGCTCACCCGAATATCGACCTCTATGTCGCGTCGGTGGATGAAAAGCTGGATAAGAATGCCTATATCGTTCCGGGCCTCGGCGATGCCGGCGACAGAATTTTCGGCACGCTCTGATCTTTAAGTTTTTCGCTAAATTTAAGGGTTAACCTCTATAAAACCTGATAAATCAGGTTTTATTTAAGGGTTATCCCTTATTTTTTGCCCTTTAATTATCCTTAATAGGGCTAATTTATTGATATAGGTTAAATTCACTTCCGGTGGCGGAGAGCACAATGTAGGCCATCAGACAAAAGTAGTATGGTCTGCTAGAAAAAATACTTACGCCGGTCAATAAACGGCGACACACTGCAATTTTGGAGACCTGTTCCATGCAACTCCCAGACAATATCCTCCGCGCCCATACGCCGACGCTGGATGAAAACATCAAGGGTGCCATCAACGATAAGGACATGCCCCGCCGCTCCAAGTGGACGGCCTGGTGCGATGTCGCCCAGTCTGTGACCGGCGGTCTGCTGGCCATTTTCCTTTTCTGCCACATGGCATTCACGAGCTCCATCCAGATCTCCAAGGATCTGTTCTGGAACCTGGTGGCGACTTCCGGCCTTACCTTCATCGGCGGTCATCCCCATGAATGGGCTCACGTGATCTTTGTCGGCCTGATCACGCTCCTCATCTGCATCCACGGTCTCTGCGCTCTGCGCCGCTTCCCGAGCAGCTATCATCAGTGCCGCGACATGAAGAACCACGTCCGCCTGATCCACCACACCGACACCACCCTCTGGGCTATCCAGATCGTGACCGCCGTTGTGCTGCTGATCTGCGTCTTCCCGCACGTGATCTCCATGCTGACCAATCCGTCCGGCATCGGCCCCAACCTTTCCGGCGTGCATGCCTATCATGACGGCCTGCTTTACACCTTCATCTTCCTCGTTGCCGCTGAAACGCACGGCCTGATCGGTCTGTACCGCGTGCTCGTGAAGTGGGGCATCTGGAGCGGCGAACGTGAAGGTCTCCGCAAGGCCATGATCGTGATCACGGTTCTGATGATCCTCTGCGGTGCTGCCACTGCTCTTAAGTACTACAGCATCGGCGCTGACCAGGTGAAGCTTGGAACCCCGGCTGAACGCTATGTGCCTCAGAATCCCTGGTACGATGTGAACGAGTAATTCCGCTCACTCCGGTCTGATGACCGGAACCAGTGAAAAGCCCCGCAGCAGTGCGGGGCTTTTTTTTATGCCGGAAATAAAAAAAATGGGGCTGAGCAACAGCTGCAAAGCGCCTTCGGAAATGCGCTCAAAATGTTTACTCTTTATAGGTACTCATCCGGAAAAGCCCCTGATCATCTCCTCCATCAGGTGAATACACCGTGGGGAAAAACGTTTTCCGGCGGATTCTATGCAATCAGTGCTTCATGAATTCAAGATATCACCCTCCGACATGCCCGATTTCCGGGTTTCTTTATATGTTCGGATATATAAAATCCATCTAAGCATTTTTCCTGAATTCATTAGTACCAAGTCAACCCGATAAAAAATAGCTATCTTTACATATCGTCCTAAATCAAGAATTAGTCCTTTTTTCCTACCTAGTACTACCTCCTTATGAGAAACTAACACCGTCTTATTCTTCTCGGAGTAGAGAGAGAAAAATGATTCCAACAATATTCTGGATTGAACTTCTAGTCGTACTGATCTGCTTGTTCTACGGTGCAAGAAAGGGCGGTATGGCTCTCGGCCTGATCTCCGGTATCGGTCTGATCGTACTGGTGTTCTGCTTCCATGTGAAGCCCGGCAAGCCCCCGGTTGACGTGATCCTGACCATTCTGGCCGTGATCATGGGTTCCGCTACGCTTCAGGCTTCCGGCGGTCTTGACTGCCTGCTGCAGGTTGCTGAAAAGGCTCTTCGTTCCCATCCGCGTCTCGTGGTGTACATCGCCCCGTACTGCGCCTGGATCCTCACGATCCTGTGCGGCACCGGCCACACGGTTTACACCCTGCTGCCGATTATTTATGACGTGGCTATCAAGACCGGCATCCGTCCGGAACGCCCGATGGCCGCTTCGACGATCGCTGCTCAGATGGGCATCATCTGCTCTCCTGCTTCCGTCGCTCTGGTGTCTGCCGTCGCAATTCTTGACGGTCACACCCTGCCGAACGGCCAGGCTGTCAACCTTCTGACGATTCTGTCCGTCACGATCCCGGCTGGCTTCATCGGCGTGTTCGCTGAAGCTACCTACTCCGTGTTCCGCGGCAAGGATCTGGACAAGGATCCGGAATTCCAGAAGCTGATCTCCGACCCGGAACAGAAAGAGTATGTTTACGGCGACTCCACCACGCTGCTCGGCAAGAAGTTTGCCAAGTCCCAGTGGGCTGCCCTCTGGATCTTCCTCGGGTGCGTGGCAATCGTGGCTGTCTTCGGTGCCACCAAGAGCCTCCGTCCGGTGTTCGGCGGCAAGGCTATGTCCATGACGCTCATCATTCAGATGATGATGCTGACTGCCGGCGCTCTGATGGTGATCTTCTGCCGCACCCGTGCCGCTGACGTTGGCAAGAGCTCCGTGTTCCGCGCTGGCGCCATCGCAATTGCTGCTGTGTACGGCGTGGCTTGGATGTCTGACTCCCTCTTCCAGGCTCACCTGCCTGAACTGAAGCAGGCTCTGACGGGTGCGGTCACGTCTTACCCCTGGCTCTACGCCGTGGTGCTGCTGGTCGTGTCCAAGTTCGTGAACTCCCAGGCTGCTGCTGTGGCCATCATTCTGCCTGTCGCTGTTCAGGTCGGTGTTCCGACCGGCATCGCGGTCTCCATGATCTCCGCCTGCTACGGCTACTACATCCTGCCGACCTACCCGTCTGATCTGGCGGCTCTGCAGTTCGACCGCTCCGGTACGACTCACATCGGCAAGTTCGTGATCAATCACTCCTTCATCATCCCGGGTCTGATTGGCGTGATCACTGCTACCGTTGTCGGTACCTGCCTTGGTTACCTCTACGGCTGGCTCTAATTCACAGCGGCTCATCTTGCTGCATCAAAACATAAAAACTGAGAGAAATTAAGACACAGTAGGGCTCCTTCGGGAGCCCTATTTGTTTGCCCGGTGTCAGCTGTTTTTCTGATTCAGCTGATAATGATTCATCCATAAAACCGAATATCCTGCTGTCTATGAAAATCCTCTACCTGCAGTGCAACATGGGAGCGGCGGGCGATATGCTGACCGCAAGTCTCGCGTCACTCCTCCCGGATCCGAATGTTTATCTGGATACCATCAATGGAATGGGGCTTGAAGGCGTCAAAACAACGCTCGTCAGATCAGCCTCAAAAGGAATGGCGGGCCTTCACGCCCATGTCGTAATCAACGGAATTGAGGAGGAAACGCTTCTTGCCCAACCGCCGGCCCACCACGCCGCAGAGGATCACCTTCATCATCACCATCACAGCCATTCGTCGCTTGCTGACGTCCTGTCGATTATTGATAAGCTGCGTGTTCCGGAAGACGTACGGAAGGACGCCGCCGCGGTCTATCAGCGGATTGCTGAGGCGGAAGCCGCGGCTCACGGCGCCGCCCCGGGAGAGATTCATTTCCACGAAGTCGGCATGAAGGACGCGATCAGTGACATCGTGTCCGTCTGTCTCCTGATCCGGATGCTGGGGGCAGAAAAAATCGTGTGTTCCCCGGTCTGTGTGGGAAGCGGTCTGACATACACCAGTCACGGTTTCCTTCCCATTCCGACCCCAGCCACCGCGAAGCTGCTCGAAGGGATCCCGTCTTACGGAAGCAAGTTCCCCGGGGAGCTCTGCACGCCCACCGGTGCCGCCCTGATCGCCTATTTCGCGGATGAGTTCGGCGCCATGCCTGCAATGACTCCGATTGCAAGCGGATGCGGCATTGGAGCGAAAGAGTTCTCGGAACCCAACTGCCTTCGCTCTGTTCTTGGCGAATCTTCCGAAAAGGGAGACTCCGTCACGGACGATGTCGCTGAGCTGTCCGCCAATATTGATGACATGACGGCTGAGGATCTGAGCTTCGCGCGGGATATCCTGCTCGAGAACGGCGCGCTTGACGCCTGGCTCACTCCGATCATCATGAAGAAGGGTCGGGCTGCCACGATGCTCTCCTGCCTCTGCCATGCGGAGGATCTCGACCGGATTCAGGCCCTCATCTTCCGTCACACCTCAACGCTCGGAATCCGCTTTGAAGTCCGGCACCGTGTCATGCTGAAACGGAGTTTCTCCGAAGTGTCGACACCGGCTGGAACGATTCACCTGAAGCGGGCCTCCGGCATGGGGATCTCCAGAGCGAAGCCTGAGTTTGACGATCTTGCTGCGGCTGCCCGGCGTCTTGGGATTTCGCTTCGGGAAGTCCGTGAACTCCTGAAGGCGGATAAAGAAAAGTAAACCGCCTCTTCAACGCAAAAATAAACCCCGCAGTTCATTCAGGTCTGCGGGGTTTTGATCGGCTAAGCGCGGGAATTCAGAATCCGGACCGCCGCACAGGCGGCGCCATAGCCATTATCGATATTCATCACAGCCACGCCCGGCGCGCAGGAGCAGAGCATGGAGTGAAGCGCCGTTTCGCCGCCTCTCGCAGCTCCGTATCCGACAGAAGTGGGAACCGCAATCAGCGGCCTTCCGGTCAGGCCGCCGAGAACGCTCGCGATCGCGGCGTCCAGCCCTGCACAGACAATCACGACACTGTGCCGGTTGATCTCGGGAAGCCGCTTCTCGAGCCTCCAGAGCCCTGCCACGCCGCAGTCCTCAAAGTATTCGTGTCTTACCCCGAGATACTCAAGCGTGCGGCCGGCTTCGTGCGAAACAAAGGCGTCAGAGGTTCCGGCCGTGACAATAGCAACCGATCCGTATTCCTCCCCCCGCTCCGGCAGCCTTTCGCCATACGCCGTACGGGAAATCGGGTCGTAGCTGTAACCCCCGCGGACGTCTTCGGGGAGAGCTTCCAGGGCTTTGGCGCTCAGTCTCGTAAAAAGAATCGGATGCCCGCATCCGCGTCTGAATCTCAGCAGCAGCTCCTTCAGGCTCTCGGGATCCTTCCCCTCACTGAACACCGCCTCCGGCAGACCTATCCGCGCGTCTCGCGCTTCATCAAACAGAATTCTTTCACTCATCGCTTAAAAATAAGACCCCATGGCGGAGCACCGACATGGGGTCAGAGCAGGTTTTATGCCTGATTAATTATGCTTCCTGAAGACGGGGCACCGTGAGGCTGCCTTCCGGCATCAGAATGATCTTCGGGTGATCGCCCACGTAGGTCTTCGCCATTTCGAGCGCTTCTTCAACCGTGTCGACCGCGCCCGTGAAGAGCATTTCCTTCGCCATCTTGCGATCCAGGCTCGTCACCAGAATGAACTTCGCGTGCTTCATATTCCGGGTCACGGCATAGGCCTTGTTCGCGCCGATCACGAAGTTATTCTCCAGCTCCGCTTCGATCGCGTCCGGAGAACCCAGACGGCGGCAGGTTTCCTCCAACACCTGAGAGCCGCTGCCTTCCTCGCAGTCGGCGAGCAGAACCACGACACCGCCGTCCCGCACTGCGAGTGAGGCGTTATCCATTGTCTTCTGCATCTGATAGACGTTGATATCTTTCGGCCAGCCGCCGCAGGAAGCGATCACGAGATCCGCCTTCTGATTGATCACCTCACCGTAAACCTTATCAACGAACTCGCAGGCTACCTGATGAGCCTTCACGTAGTCACCGGCAAACATCTTCAGGAACTGATGCTTGGCGTTCAGCACAGCGTTGAAGAGGAAGAGTGAGCGGCCCTTTGCAAAGCGCGCCACGCCTTCCATCTGGTCTTCGTAGACAGGGTTTCCCACCGTCTTGCCGAGACCCGCATGCGGATCCAGCATGAAGCTGTGATTCTTGCGCACGGTTTCCATCGCGGCGCAGCCCGGAAGAACGGCCTTGCGTCCTCCGCCGTAACCAGAGAAATAGTGATAGACAATCGTGCCGGTCAGAATGACGTGATCCACGTCACAGATATTCTTATTGATCAGAACAGGCGTGCCGCGGGAGGTCTGTCCAAAATAGAGAAAGTCCTGATCCACATGGCAGTCAGAATTGATCATCTTCACGCGGGAAGCGACTTCCGCCCCCACGGCTTCGACCATTTCATCATGCGTCATATTGCGGTGAGTGCCGAGCGAGAACACGATCTTCATGTTCTCATCCGGAACACCGAGCCGGTTCATTTCATCAAGGAACACCGGCATGAAGTCGTACGAATTCGCAACGCGCGTGAGGTCGTTGCAGATGAAGGCGACCGTCTGTCCCGGTTTCACGATTTCATCCAGCGGCGGGCAGCCGATCGGATGGCGGATGGCTTCAAGCACCCCGCCTTTGATATCCGTCATCGGCGCGAAATCCTCTGTACGGATCTCCTTCAGGACGAGCGAGTCATCCAGGGAGAACTGCTTGCGGCCGCGCCCATAGGCGAAGTCATAGCTACGAATTGCCATTTGAACCTCAACTTTCTTCAGAAGGAAAGAAAAACTGCGAGTAAATGTTCTGTTCAGAAGCGCTGTTTCCGCAGCGGTCTGTCAGGCGAAATGAACCCGGGTCGGAAGATCGGTCTGCTGAGAGGAAGCGGCCGAATCCGCTGCAGGCTCGTCAGGGCTCTTGAAACCCCGCTCACTCGCCCAGACAGCGGCTTCAACGCGCGAGCGGAAGCCAAGCTTCTTCAGCATATGTTTCACATGCACCTTGACCGTGCCATCGGTAATTGAAAGACGGGCCGCAATCGACTTGTTGCTCATGCCCGACGCGATATAGCTCAGCACTTCCTGCTCGCGGGATGTGAGGCAGTCAACATTCCGCTCTTCCTCTTCGTTCCCGTTTCTGAGTGTCAGCGCAAGCACGTTCGTCAGACTGTCACTGATCACCATCTCGCCCTGCAGCACGCGGCGGATCATGGTCACCATGTCATCAGGCATGTGGTTCTTCGTCAGGAATCCATCTGCCTCGAGGCGGATCGCCGCCATCAGTTCGTCGTTATGAGCGCCCTGCAGGAGAATCACGCCTTTGCAGGATTTCTTCTGCTCTTTCACCTGGCGAAGAATCTCCAGCGCCTTATGGTCAGGAAGCGCGAGATCAATAATCACCATGGTGAAGTCCTGAGTGGAAATATCCGACTCTGCCTCGGATACAGAACCAGTCTCCACCACGTCAGTAAACACCCCTTTCTGCTTCAGAAGCTGAGCCAGGGCCTGACGAAAAATGGGGCTTTCATCCACGATCAACAGCGTCCTCTGCCCGTGTTCTTCGACCATTTTGTCCTCTTTATTGTTATTTACCTACGCATGGATCCTCTGCCGCCTCCACAGGAACTCGGAATCCACGGTCAGGAAGGGTACTCACAATACTACAAAAGGATTATGAACTTTTCAGGAGTGTTAGATACAGCGTATTGTACAGCGTATTGCTGTACTCATTTTGATAGATATTCAGGGTAAATTCTGATATTTTTCTATCCCTTCGCGGGTAGACGCTCGCCATCAAAGGCCTCTGGAACCGGTTCCGGAAGGTTTTTAAACTATCTCCTCAGGAATAATCCTCAGTTTTTCCTATTCTGTTTCCTATCCCCCCGCCGGGATGATTAGAATACAGACACTTTTGACTTTCTGTTCATCTTCAGCACCATCAGGCGCCGTTGATGAGGTTTTATCTGAACATTCATTAAGGTACTAGCATGTCCGGTCATTCAAAATGGGCCAACATCCAACACCGCAAAGGTCGTCAGGATGCGAAGCGCTCCAATATGTGGACGAAGATCGTCCGTGAAATCATCATCGCGGCCCGCACTGGCGGCGGCGGTGATCCCGACATGAACCCGAAGCTCCGTCTCGCCCTCGTCAAGGCCCGCGGCGCCAATGTCCCGAAGGACACGATCAAGAACGCCATTCTGAAGGGCACCGGCCAGCTGGAAGGCGTGAGCTACGAAGAAGTCCGCTATGAAGGCTACGGCGTTTCCGGCGCGGCCCTCATCATCGACTGCACGACGGATAACAAGGTCCGTACGGTTTCTGATGTCCGTCACATCCTTACCTCGAACGGCGGCTCGCTCGGCACCGAAGGCTCCGTGGCCTTCATGTTCAAGCACTGCGGTCTGATCGTGCTGCCCTCCGGCGCCGATGAAGACAAGGCGATGGAAGTCGGTCTGGAAGCGGGTGCTGAGGACGTCGTGGCGAATGAAGACGGCACGATCGAAATCGTGACGCCCCCCACGATCCAGGAATTCGAAGCTGTTCAGAAGGCTCTTGAAGATGCGGGCATGACCCCCATCTACGCCGAAATCACGATGAAGCCGGTCAACAAGACGGTTCTCTCCGGCGAAGATGCTGAAAAGATGCAGCGCATCATCGACGAACTGGAAGACAACGACGACGTGAGCCAGGTTTACTGCTCCGCCGAACTCGACCTTCCGGAAGACGAAGAGTAAGAGCAATCAGGGCGCTCCCGCGGTTCGGCCTGCCGGACCGCCCTTCTGCTCAGGATTCACATGGCCGTGTTCTTCAACACGGCCGTTTTTTATATTTGGCGCTATTTTCCACGCTCATCTATAGCATGAGCGCACTATGGAGTTCTCTATGAAAGTTCTGGTTGTCGGCAGCGGCGGTCGCGAGCATGCTCTTGCCTGGCGTATCGCTCAAAGCGAACATGTTCAGACGGTTTACGTTGCCCCCGGCAACGCTGGGACCGATGCGGATCCTCTTCTCACGAACGTTCCCGTCAAGGCGACGGATCTTGAAGGTCTCCTGAAATTCGTGCGCGAAAACGGTGTCGATTACACGGTGGTCGGCCCCGAGGCACCGCTTGCCGCGGGCATCGTGGACGTCTTCCGCAAGGGCGGCGAAAAGATCTTTGGACCGACGCAGGCTGCCGCGCAGCTTGAGTCTTCCAAGGATTTCGCGAAGGCCTTTATGAAGCGCCACGGCATTCCGACGGCTGAGTATCAGACCTTTACTGATGACAAGGCCGCCCGCGAGTACATCCTTCATCACGGCGCTCCGATCGTCGTCAAAGCTGACGGTCTTGCTGCCGGCAAGGGCGTGATCGTGGCAATGACGGTTGAAGAAGCTCTGAAGGCTGTCGATGACATGCTGGAAGGCAACAGCTTCGGCTCCGCCGGCTCTCGCGTGGTTATCGAAGACTTCCTCGATGGCGAGGAAGCCTCCTTCATCGTCGCCTGCGACGGTGAGCATGTGATTCCGATGGCAACCTCCCAGGACCACAAGCGTCTGCTTGACCACGACAAGGGACCGAACACCGGCGGCATGGGTGCCTACTCCCCCGCCCCCGTGGTAACGCCTGATGTCTATCAGATCGTGATGGAAAAGGTGATTCGCCCGGTGATCGATGGAATGGCTTCTGAAGGTCATCCGTTCACGGGCTTCCTTTACGCCGGCCTCATGATCAGCCACGCGGCTGACGGCACGCCTGTCGTCAAGGTGCTTGAATTCAACTGCCGCATGGGCGACCCGGAAACACAGCCGATTATGAGCCGCGTGAAGAGCGATCTCTCTGACGTGTTTGAAGCCGCGATCGACGGCCGCCTTGATCAGGCCAAGATCGAATGGGATTCCCGCGTGGCGCTCGGTGTGGTCTGCGCTGCCGAAGGCTATCCGGAAAGCCCGAAGAAAGGCGCCGTGATCACGTCTCTCCCTGAGAATGACGAAACGCATCACGTCTTCCATGCCGGTACGGCCTGGGACGCGGAGCACCGCATGATCGTGAACGGCGGCCGCGTGCTCTGCGTGGTCGGGCTGGGTGACGACATTCGCGAAGCCCAGGCCCGCGCGTACGAAGCCGTGCGCAAGGTGAGCTGGCAGGGTATGCAGTACCGCACGGATATCGGCTGGAGAGCGATCAAGTAAGTTTTTCCGCTCAGCCGGGTTCTGTCGCAGCTCCCCAAAAAGCCTTCCTGCTTTTTGGGGATTTTCATCCGACTCACTGCCTCTCATCCCGGCTTTTGTGGTACTTTCTGTGACAAGAGGCGCGCCGTTTCCGCGCCTTTCCGCACATTATGAAAACACTTTCATCTTTCAAGCTCCTTATTGGCGCAGTGGTCACGGCGGGTCTGCAAACCGCCGCTTACGCGTCTTCCGTTGCCGAGCCTTTCGCTTATCCCGAAAGCCTGGTGGCCGGGCGTCCTGTTGAAGGCAAACCGGTTACTCAGGGCATCCGGATCGGGTCCGAGGAAGTTACGCTCGAATCCACCCCCATCCGGGATCTGGCGAAGAAGCTTCACTTTTCGCTGATGCGTGAGGGAGATGGCGACTACACCCGCGACTGGACCTGTCTCACGACGGGAAGCGGGAGCGATGATTTTTCAATCTGGCTGATTGCAACCGGTTCTCCCGCTGTTACTGAGGCTCAGATGGCGTCAAATGGTCTCAGTCCGCGCGGCAAAGGCACGTGCCATCTGCTGAAGGGTTCTGAAAAGAATGTCTCCATCGGCGGCATCACGCCCGGCATGACCTGGAATCAGGTACTCGCCAAGTTCGGCCAGCCCACCTACGTGGCAGACGATGACTGGTACTTCTGGTCCACGAGCAAGACCATCGAGGAATTCAGCAACAGCCGCGAACAGATGAACTGGACAGGCGTACAGCTTGAGAAAGGCAAGGTTTCCCGGCTGTTTTCGAGCCAGGCTACCAATCCATGAGCCAGGACGCCTTTGAGGCAAGAAAAGGCATCGGCCTTCTCGGCGGTACATTTGATCCAATCCATCAGGGGCATCTTGCTCTCGCCGCTTCAGCGCTTGAGCAGCTGAAGCTTCAGCAGATTGATTTTCTCCTTGCCCCCCGCCCGTGGCAGAAGAGCGTACTCACGTCCGTCACGGACCGGGCACGGATGATCGAGCAGGCTATCCGGGGGAATCCCCGTCTGAAACTGAATCTCACGGAAGTTTTCCGCCCCGGTCTGACCTATACGATTGACACCCTGAAGGCGCTCCGGGAGAAGCTGGGCGGCAACCCTGTTCCTCTCGTGCTTCTGATGGGGCAGGATCAGTGGGCCAATCTGAAAACCTGGAAATCCTGGCAGGCACTCACGGACTACGCGAACCTCGCGGTTTTCAACCGCGGAAAGAAGCGTCTCTCAGTTCCTCAGGAAATCACCTCCTGGGCTGAGGGAAAAACAGTGCCGCCCGATCTCATCACGGCTTCGCCCTCTGGCTCCGTCTGCTTCTTTCAGATGGCGCCGCATGAAGCGAATTCCTCCGAGATCCGAAAGCTTCTTGCAGAACCCGCCTCACTGCAAAATGCAATTAAACTTGAGAGTTGGCTCCCGCACGGAGTAGCTCTTTACATCAACCAACACGGGCTTTATCGCCCCAAGCATTAACTTTTATGGATATCAGAAAGCTTCAGCGCATTATCGTCGACGCCCTCGTTGAGATCAAAGGCAAGGACATCGTCGTGTTCAACACGGAAAAACTGACCGATCAGTTCTCGCGCGCCGTCTTCGCCTCCGGAACTTCGAACCGTCACACCGTGGCGCTTGCGGAAAACGTCAAAGAAAAGGTCAAGGCTGCCGGCGGCAGCGTGATCGGTTTTGAAGGCAAGGAATCCGGTGAATGGGTGCTCGTCGACTGCGGCGACGCCATCGTTCACGTGATGCAGCCTCAGATCCGCGAATACTACAACCTCGAAGAAGTCTGGGGCGCCAAGCGGGTCAACATGAAGATTGATCCCGAATACGCCCTCCCGGTCCGCAAGACTGAAAAGGCCTGACGGGGGATACCCGTGAAAATCACCATTGTGGCTGTCGACCTCCGGTCCCCGGCCTGGGCTTTCACGGCGGTTGAGGATTACCTCACCCGCTTTCCCCGGGACTGGAAGGTTGAACTGAAAACCGTCAAGGAAGAACCCCGGCATGGGCAGAGCAAAAGCGACCTGATGGCCGCTGAGGCTGACCGTATCCGCAAGGCCATCCCGAAGGGATCACTCCTCGTCACGCTGGACGAACGGGGCAAGGATCTGACGACAGTCGAATTTGCGAAGAAGCTGAGCGCCTGGCAGGACAGCGGTGAATCCGTTGCCTTCGTGATCGGCGGTACTGACGGCATTGATCCTGCGCTTAAGCAGGAAAGCCGCATGATGATCCGCCTCTCCTCCATGACGCTGCCGCACGCCCTCGCCCGCGTTATTCTCTCGGAGCAGATCTACCGCGCCTGGTCGATTCTGAATAATCACCCCTACCACAGGGCCTAAAGCATGACATCAAGAATCTATCTGGCGAGCAAGAGCCCCCGCCGGCGCGAAATTCTCGCCGGGCTCGGGTACGAGATCTGCCTTCTCGCGCCGGAAGCCTCTCCGGCATCTGCCCCTCAGACTGATGAGGAACGCCGTCCGGGGGAATCGGCCCGCAGCTACGTGCTGAGAACCGCCCGTGAAAAGGCGCTCGGCGCTATCCGGATGATTGAGGAAAAAAGACTGGAAGTGCTGCCTGTCGTATCAGCTGACACGACAGTGGTTTTCGGTGAAACCATTCTGAGAAAACCTCAGTCCGTTGAGGAAGAGCTCCGGTTCCTTGAGCTGCTCTCGGGAAAAACGCATGTCGTCCGCACTGCGGTCGCTGTCGGCACGACGGAAGAGAATCTGGAAACCGTGATTTCCGAGTCCCGCGTCACGTTCTGCACGATGACGGACTCGATGATGAAGCTTTACGCCGGCACCGATGAGCCTTATGACAAGGCCGGCGGCTATGCCGTGCAGGGGCTGGCAGGAGCCTTCATCACGCATATTGAAGGCTCCTACTCAGGCATTGTCGGGCTACCCGTTTTCGAAACGGTTGAACTGCTCAGCCATTTCGGCCGGGGGCTCGAATCACTTACGGCTCCGTAGCCGCCTTCTGAACCCGGACGAGGTTCACTTCAAAGACGAGCGTCGCGAACGGCGGAATCACGCCGCCGGCGCCGTTTGCGCCATAGGCAAGGTGGGAAGGAATCGTCAGACGGCGGCGGCCGCCTTCCTTCATGCCGACAAGACCCTGATCCCAGCCCGGAATCACGTAGCCGACGCCAAGCGGGAATTCAATCGGTTCACCGCGGTCAAGGCTCGAGTCAAACTTCGTTCCATCCTCAAGCCACCCCGTGTAGTGCACGGAAACCGTGTCCCCGGGCACAGCCTCCGCCCCGGTGCCGGCCTCGAGCTCCTCAATCTCCAGATCGCCCTCTTCGGGGTACTGGTTCGAGCGGGCGCCGACCACTTCAACGTCAAACACGAGAACGGCGTTCGGCGGGATCACATCACCCGCGCCGTCTTCACCATAGGCGAGCTCGGGAGGAATCACGAGCTTTCTCTTTCCTCCGACGCGCATGCCGCGGATACCCTGTTCCCAGCCGGGGATCACCATGCCGCCGCCCAGGGGAAACTCAATCGGTTCGCCGCGGTCGAGGCTCGAATCAAACTTCGTTCCGTCCTCGAGGCAGCCGGTGTAATGAACGGAAACCCAGTCCCCATCCTTCACCTCATCGCCTTCGCCAACGACGATCTCTTCAATCTTCAATTCACTCATAGTTTCTCCAAAACTTCACTCTCGTGAAGAACCCCCGATCAGAAGTAATCAGGTACAATGGCCACACATGCAGAAAAGCAAATTTTCGGCATTCTTGACAGTTATCCCGCGGCAATCCAGGTTTGCCGGGGTTTCGGCCTGATACAACTAAGCATCTGCCTACGCCTCACAGGTGTCCAGGGTTCACCCCGCACCGATAACAGCGCCATCCTGTCTTCCAATATATTAACCGGGGACTGCCCCAAACCTGGACCAGCTTTCTTTTTTACGACTGGCTCCGCGCAGTTCTCATAGGTTTCTCTCAAAGTGAACCAATCTTTTGCCTCTCTGGGTCTGATTGACCCTTTGCTTAAGGCTATTGACGAATTAAATTATCGCAAACCGACCCCGGTTCAGCAGAAATCCATTCCGTCCCTGCTTGAAGGCAAGGACATGCTGGCCGCCGCTCAGACCGGCACCGGCAAGACCGCGGCTTACAGCCTGCCGATCATTCAGAAGATCGCTGAGTCCGGCGTCCGCGCGAAGCCGAAGGAAGTGACAGCGCTGATTCTGGCTCCGACCCGCGAACTCGCGGCTCAGATCCACGAGAACATTACGGCGTACTCGAAGTATCTGGACATCCGTTCCGCCCTCGTTTTCGGCGGCGTGAACCTGAAGCCCCAGACCGCGGCCCTTGCCCGCGGCGTCGATATTCTTATCGCCACGCCGGGCCGCCTTCTGGATCATCTCGGTCAGAAGCATGTGTCGCTCTCCGCGGTGAAGTTCCTGGTGCTCGATGAAGCCGACCGCATGCTCGACATGGGCTTCATTCATGACATCCGGAAACTGATCAAGCTGATTCCGGAAAACCGCCAGAGCCTGCTCTTCTCGGCCACCTTCAGCCCGGAAATCCGCAAACTCGCGGACTCCCTTCTCAATTCCCCGGTCTCGGTCGAAATTTCCCCCAATAAGGAATCGGCCCTGATCGAACAGCAGGCCTATGCCGTGCCGAAGAACCGGAAGCGTGAACTGCTCCGTGATCTGATTGTCGATGAAAAGTGGTCCCAGGTGCTGGTCTTCACCCGTATGAAGCACGCCGCGAACCGCCTCTGCCAGCAGCTGATCAAGGATGGCCTGACCGCTGCCGCCATTCACGGCAACAAGAGCCAGAACGCCCGCACCAAGGCTCTCGCTGACTTTAAGGATAAGAAGGTTCAGGTGCTCGTCGCGACGGATATCGCGGCTCGCGGCCTTGATATCGAACAGCTTCCCCACGTCGTGAACTACGACCTTCCGGATGTGCCCGAGGATTACGTGCACCGTATCGGCCGCACGGGCCGTGCCGGCGTTCCCGGCCACGCCGTGAGCCTGGTGTCGCCTGAAGACCGTCCGCTGCTCTCCGCGATCGAGAAGCTTCTGAAGGAAAAGATCAACCTGATCGTTCCCGCTCAGTATGCCGGTCCCCAGCCTGAGGATCTCGCAGAGGATGACCGCCGCGAGGAGCAGAATCATCATCAGCGTCTCTCCCAGCAGAGCCGTGCGAGAAGACGCCCCGCCGCGGCTCCCCGCCGCAGCCGTGAAGAGGCTTCCGAGTCTTCCGAGGTCTCCGCTGAAGACTCCCGCTCTGACCGTGACAGCTCCGCGCCTGAACGCCGCGGTGCCGCCCGCCGTCATCAGGTGAAGCGCAGCACCTCCCGCCGCAGCCCTGAGGCTTCCTCCCGCCGCGGCAGCTCCGACCGCTCGGATCGGGGTGACCGCGCTGAACGCTCTGACCGTTTCGATCCTGATAACTTCGGCAACTCGATCAACTACACGCCCCGCCGCAAGGCTCCAGGCCGCTCCCGCAGCCGCGACACCATCGCGCGCTATGAGCCGGTGGATCCGTTCGCGCCCGAGCATCAGGCTCTCTTCCTTCCGCAGAGCATGCCGGGCGAACGCCCCTACCGCGCAGGCGGTGCCGAAAAGCGCCGCCGTCCTTCCCGCGGCCCCCGCTCGGACCGCAGCACGGACTACTTTGAACGCAACTCCCGCTACACCGACAGCAACACCCGCAGCAATCTGCCCCCGGGTCTCGCTCCCCGCCGCGGCGGCCGTTCAAGAAACCGCTAATACCATTCAATAATCCTTACATTTTCCTGATTCCCGCAGAGGGGATCGGGGAATTTTTAATTTCTTCGGAAATTAAAATGTAGGGATTATTCTTTTTTCGGAGTTTGGGCATGAAGCGCTCATGTCTCGTTTCCCTGCTCGCCATGCTGTCAGCCGCTGTGCTGAGCGGCTGCGCCGCGACTGCACAGGGCGACCTGTCCGCCACCTCGCCTTCAGCCGATCAGGCGTCTGACGGCCCCGCGCCGACGGCACTTCCCCGCCACCGCGCGAGGTCCGGCCCCCGGGCACTCAGCGACCTTGCCGATCCCCTGCTCGACGCGCCTTATCAGACGCTCGTCCACTGTGAGGCCGAGGATCCGCTGGTCTCAGGCGAAAAACTCGGCAGCGTCCGCCTGATCTGTCACAGTCTCCGCGTTTCCGCTACGCTCACAGAGTTCCGTGATGCCGGGTGGCGTATCGAGGATATCCATATGACGGAATCCAAAACTCCGGAAGGCATCATCACCATTCCCTTCAGCGTCAGCCTGAGAAAGCTCTTCTGATCTGCGACCGGCGCGAGAATCTTTGATTGGATTAATGAAATGTCAGACGTTCAAAACAGAATTTCATCTCTAAGACAGCTTCTCGAAAAAGAAAACCTGTTTGCGTGGGTTTCCATCACATCAGACCCCCACGCATCGGAATATCTGCCGCCGCACTGGGCTGACCGTGAATGGCTCTCCGGCTTCACGGGGAGTGCCGGAACGCTGATTGTCACGCAGCATGACGCGCTGCTCTGGACTGACAGCCGCTACTGGACACAGGCCGCGGGGCAGCTCGAAGGCTCCGGCATCACGCTGATGAAGGACGGCGCTCCGGGGGTTGAAGGCTGGGATCAGTGGCTGTCGCGTCACGCGCCCGATGGCTCCTCTGTCGGGATCAATGGCCGTTCGCTCAGCGTCAGAACCGCGGACCGGCTGACCGGGCTCCTTACCCCCAAAGGCATCTCGCTCCGCGAGGATCTGGATCTTCCGTCCCAGATCTGGAATGATCGTCCCGCCATGCCCTCCTCGACGGTTTTCGCGCATACGCTCGCGCCCGAATCCCGTCAGAGCAAACTCTCCCGCCTGGTGGCGCAGCTTGCTTCGCTTGGTGCAGACTCCTTCATGACCTCGGCGCTCGATGAAATCGGCTGGCTCACCAACCTCCGGGCGTCTGACGTCGACTACAACCCGGTTTTCCTTTCCCACTTTCTGCTTTGCCGCGGGAAGCCCATGCTTTTCATCGATGAAGCCCGGCTTCCGGCTGATCTGAAGGCGGCGCTCCTCTCTGATGGCTTTGAAGTCCGCTCCTACGCGGCGTTCGCTGACGCGATCGCCTCGCTTCCGGAAAATGCGTCTCTGCTCTTTGATCCGGCGGTGACCACGGATTACTTCCGGAACCGCATCCCGAAGCAGGTCCGTGTGACCGAAGGCCTCTCGCCTCTCGCGCTCTTCAAGACCCGCAAGACACCTGAGGAAATCCGTCTGATCGACGAAGCCATGATCGAGGACGGCGCCGCGCTCTGCCGCTTTTATGCCTGGCTCGAATCCGCGCTCGCTTCAGGTGCCACGGTGACTGAAATGGATGTGGTCCGCCGCCTGCATGATGAAAGAGCAAAGGGCCGTGGCTATGTGAGCGAATCCTTCGGCACGATTGCCGCAGTGGGCGCGAACGCCGCGCTGCCTCACTATGAGCCGTCTGCTGAACATAACGCGGTGCTGGAAGGGGACACGGTGCTTCTTATTGACTCGGGAGCCCAGTACGAGTCCGGCACTACCGATATCACCCGCGTCACGCCGATTCATCGGCCTGACGACTCGATCCGGCGGGATTACACCGCGGTGCTCCGCTCACACCTTCACCTGCTGGACGCCTATTTCCCGGAAGGCGCCTACGCGTCTCAGCTCGATACCTTTGCCCGCGCCCCGCTCTGGGAAGTGGATGCCGATTTCGGGCACGGCACGGGTCACGGCGTCGGTTTCTTCATGAATGTGCATGAGCGCCCGTACTCGATTTCTCCCCGCTCGCTTCCCTCTGAAGCCACGAAGACCGTGGAAGGGATCGTGGTCTCCGATGAGCCGGGGCTTTACCGCGAAGGACGCTGGGGAATCCGGATTGAGAATCTGATTACGCCGGTTCCGCAGGCCTCAAGCGAATTCGGCCGCTTCATGACATTCCGTCCGCTCACTCTCTGCCCGATCGACACGCGGCTCATTTATCCCCGCATGATGAAGTCGGACGAAATAGCGAAGCTGAACGACTATCACCGGCTTGTGAGAGAAAAACTGAAAGATCGGGTATCCGGAGAAGCACTCACCTGGTTACTCGAAAGAACTGAGGTTTTTTAACCCGTTAGCAGTATACAATCTGGGCAATCTACGCCTTAAAAAAGGCCCTCAAAGGTTCATCATGCCCAGAAAGTGGTACAAAATCATCCTGGCCGCAGGACTCTCCGCCATTTGCGTCCTTGGCTGCTCGAAAAAGACCGACACAAAGGCTCCGACAAAGCCTGTGCCGGTCACTACGCTTGCTGTAACTCCCGAAGATGTTCCCGAGTGGCATGAAGTGATGGGTCAGACCGAGGGCGCCGATCAGGTAGAGATCCGCTCTCAGGTGAGCGGCATCCTGAAGCGGCAGCTTTATAAGGAAGGCGAATTCGTCAGACGCGGCCAGCCGCTTTTCATCATCGATCAGGCACCTTTCCAGGCAGACCTCGAAGCGGCCCGTGCCGCGGCGAACCAGGCGAAGGCTCAGCTTGAGCAGGCTGACCGCGAACTCGCCCGCACGCGCAGACTCTACGCGCAGCAGGCCGTACCCCAGAAAGATCTGGATGACGCCCAAAGCACGGCTAAGGTGGCCCGTGCGGCTCTGAAGGCCGCTGAGGCAAAGGCGGCCGCGTCCTCCATCTCGCTCTCCCACACGCAGATCACCGCTCCCGCGGACGGCATCGCCGGCATGGCGCTCGTGAACCCGGGCACGCTAGTGACCGCCCAGTCGACGCAGCTCACCACGCTCACGCAGAAGAAGGATCTGAAGGTCGTCTTCGCCATCAGTGACCGCGATCTCGGGAACGCCTCGATGACTCTCGGGAACGCGGTTGAAGTCGTGAATTCGGATGGAAAGCGGATTCCCGCGAAGCTCGACTATGTATCTCAGTCCGTGACACCGGACCTCGGCACGCGTCAGATGCGGGCAAAGATCACCTCCCCCGCCAATATCCTCTCCGGACAGTTTGTGCGGGTGAGAATCCAGACCGGGACCGAACACGCTGTCTATAAGGTGCCGCAGGCCTCTGTCCTCCAGCTTTCTGACGGCACTTACGCGGTCTATCTCCGGGAGGGCAACAAGGCAAAGCGCGTTCCGGTGGAAGTCGGTCCCTGGGATGACACCAGCTGGATTGTGCGGAAAGGGCTGAAGACCGGCGATCGTGTGATTACCGACCAGATTCTCAGGCTTCGTGACGGCCGCGAGGTCACCGATCCCGGAAAGGGCTCACCCGCCGCTTCCCGTGCCGCCTCCTGACCGCGGAGTCTGACGCCATGCTCTCCCAGTTCTGCATCAAGAGGCCGATCTTCGCCACCGTGATGGCGATTCTGATCGTGCTCGCCGGCATCATCTCTGTCCGCGTGCTGCCGGTTTCCCAGTACCCGAACATTACCCCGCCGTCCGTGATGATCAGCGCATCCTATGACGGCGCTGACATCCAGACACTCTCCCGAACCGTGGCTCAGCCGATTGAGGCCCAGCTCTCCGGCATTCAGGGACTGATCTACTACACGACGACGCTCCGCTCAAGCGGTGAAGTCCGTATCAACTGCACGTTCGAGATCGGCACAGATCCGAATAACGCCGTTCTCGAAATCAATAACCGCGTCCGTACGGCTGAGAGAAAACTGCCTCAGGCTGTGCGTAACGTCGGTGTCACGGTAAGAAAGCGCAGTTCCGATAACCTCCTTCGCATCATTCTCACGTCTCCCGATAAGAGCATGTCGCCGCTCGCCATGGCGGACTATGCGAACGTCAATATCGTTGACGAACTGAAGCGCGTTCCCGATATCGGTGACGTCATGGTCTACGGCAACGTGGAATCCGCCATGCGTATCTGGGTGGATCCGCTCCGGATGGCGAAGCTGCGCGTCACGACGTCCGATATTGAAAAAGCGATCTCGGCCCAGAACCAGCAGTATGGTGTCGGCCGAACCGGCACAGCGCCGACCCCCGAGAACCAGCAGCTCTTCTACACGGTAACCGGCCGCAACCAGCTCGTGAATCCGGAGCAGTTCGGAAACATCGTGCTGAGGAGCGACCCGACGCTTGGCACCATCCATCTGCGTGATGTAGCCCGGATCGAAGTGGGCCGCCGGAATTATGAATTCCAGACGGAGCAGAACGGGTATCCGGCCGCGAACATCGGCGTCTTCCTGCAGACTGGCGGAAACGCCCTTGCTGCCGCCAACGCGGTTGTGAAGCGGATGGATGAGCTGAAGGAGCATTTCCCGAAGGGCAAGCTCACCTACACCGTGACAGACGACACCACAGTTTTCGTGAAGGCGTCTCTGAAAGAAGTGATCACAACGATCGGCGAAGCGATTCTTCTCGTGCTGGCCGTGGTATTCCTGTTCCTGCAGTCCTGGCGCGCCACGCTGATCCCGATGATCTCGGTCCCGGTGTCACTCATCGGCTGTACAGCAGGACTCTGGCTCTGCGGCTTCTCCATCAATACGCTCACGCTTTTCGCCATGACGCTCGCGATCGGCATTGTGGTGGATGACGCGATTGTCGTGCTGGAGAACGTGGACCGTCTGATGATTCACGAACGGCTCTCGCCCCGCGATGCCGCGGTCAAGGCGATGCAGGAAGTGTCAGGAGCTCTGGTCGCAATCGTTCTCGTGCTGTCCTCTGTCTTTGTCCCGGTCGCCTTCCTCGGCGGCATGGCGGGTGAACTCTACCGGCAGTTCGCCATCACGGTTGCCATGGCTGTCGTGATTTCAGGCTTCAATGCTCTCACCCTCACGCCGGCTCTCTGCGCTCTCTTCCTCAAGGCACCGGATAAAAAGCACCGCAAAGAGAAGCCCGCGTTCTTCGTGTTCTTCAACCGCTGCCTCGATAAGATCACGGCGAAGTTCGTCCGTACCGTGCAGCTCGCGCTCTCCCACAGCCTTGCCTGCGCGGTCATTCTGGTCGCGATCACGGGTGTTGTGTGGGAACTCGTGCAGATCACTCCGACCTCCTTTGTTCCTTCTGAGGACCAGGGGCTCGTCCGCATGGTGCTGCGGCTTCCGGAAGGCTCTGCTTACCCGAGAACGCAGAAACTCGCGGCCGAGGTCGGAGCCAAGGTTCAGAAACTTCCAGGGGTTGACTCCGTGCTGACTGAAGCGGGGCGTGACGCTACCTCTTCAGACTTCCGGCCTGACGTAGCCTCCATCACAGCGAAACTGAAGCTCTGGGAAGACCGCGCCGTCAGCGCCACGGATGTCCGTCAGATGCTGCAGAAGATCGCGAACGCCCGTACGGACGCGATCGGCACCGCAACGCTCCCCGCCGCCATTCCGGGACTCGGCAGCGCGAACGGTTTCACAGGCTTTATTGAGGCCCGCGGGAACGATGACCCCAAGGCGCTTCAGGCCGTCTCGGACGAATTCGTCGAAGCCCTCCGCAAGCGTCCGGAACTCACGTCGCTCCGCAGCTTCCTGCAGGCTGAATCCCCGCAGCTCTCGGTCTCTGTTGACGAAGACAAGGCCGTTGCCATGGGGGTCAGCATCGCGGATGTTTACGACACGCTCGGAACGCTGATGGGCAGCACCTATGTGAACGACTTCCCCCGCGACTCGAAGCTCCTCCGCGTCATCGTGCAGGCGGATACCGCCTACCGCATGACGCCTGAGGATCTCGGCCGGTCCTGGGTCCGGTCTTCGAGCGGCGCGATGATTCCGCTCTCCACGCTGATTACAGTGAAACGCACATCAGGTCCGATCAGCATGATGCGTCTGAACGGCTACCTCGCCGCGCAGTTCATGGGTGCCGCGACACAGGGGATCAGTTCGGGTGACGCCATCCGGATTGTTGAGGAAACCGCGCAGCAGGTGCTCCCCGAAGGCTATACGGTGGAATGGGTTGATCAGGCGTGGCAGGAAAAGCGGATCGGAAGCTCATCAGTCACCGCGTTCGGGTTCGGCATTCTTGTCGTCTTCCTCATTCTGGCCGCGCTTTACGAACGGTGGTCGCTCCCGGTGGCCGTGGTGTTCGCACTGCCATTCGCGCTTCTCGGCGCCTTTGTGTCACTCACGCTCCGGGGGTTCAGCAACGACATTTACTTCCAGATCGGCCTTCTTGTGCTGATCGGTCTCTCTGCAAAGAACGCCATTCTGATCGTGGAATTCGCGCTCCAGAGACTGGCGCTCGGAGATACACCGGCCCAGGCCGCCGTGAACGCCGCCCGCATCCGACTCCGTCCGATTCTCATGACGTCGCTCGCCTTCATGCTCGGCGTTCTGCCGCTTGTCACCGCGGCGGGCGCGGGATCCGCTGCCCGTCAGTCGATGGGTACCGGTGTGTTCGGCGGCATGCTGATATCGACCTTCATCGCGACGATCTTTGTTCCGGTGTTCTTCACCTGGTTCACGAAGATGCGAAAGAAGACGAAGGACACACCGCCTGACGGTGACTCCGCGTCCGACAAACCCGGGAAAGGAGAGCTGTAATGAAGAAAACCGCCATTACTCTTGCGTCCGGCCTGGCCGCTTCGCTTCTTCTTGCCTCCTGCTCCACGCCGCCCGGACTTCCGAAAACGCTTCCCGATACCCGGGCTTCGCTGCCGGATACCTGGAACGCGCCTGGGGTAAAGGGCGGCGCTTTCAGCGCCCGGAGCGACTGGTGGAACGAATTCTCGGATCCGACGCTGAGCAGCCTGATTGAAACCGGTCTCGGCCGCTCGCATAACGTCCGGGCCGCACTCGCGAGACTTGAAGAGGCACGGGCGTACGCCGAGGAAACGGGAGCCGCGCTCTACCCAAATATTTCACTGGGAGCTGACGCTTCCAACAGCCGGACGGAAAGCGCCACGTCAGGCGCTTATCAGAAGTCCAAGATCCATCGCGTTCAGGGAGAAGCCGCCTGGGAGATCGACTTCTGGGGCAAGAACCGCAAAGCCCGTGAAGCGGCGCTTGCCAGCGCGGACTCAAGCCTCTGGGCGGTCCGGGCGGTGGAGCTGTCACTGGCCGGCAATATCGCCCGCCAGTATTTCGGGTGGGTCGCTGCCCGGCAGAGTCTCGCGATTTCAGAGAACACTCTTGCGTCCCTGGCAAAGACTCTCTCCATTACGGAAGCAAAATACAGGCTCGGCACGGCAACCGAGGTCGACGTGAATACCGCTCGGTCCGACGTTGAGACGCAGCGCACCGCGGTGAGCAGCTGGAAGCTTGCCGCGGAGCAGCATCTTCACGCGCTCGCGCTTCTCACCGCGCAGCCTGAGCTGAAGCTCCCGGATTCTCCGTACGGACTCCCCGAAGTGCCCGCGATCCGTCCCGGTATCCCCAGCACCCTTCTGCAGAACCGGCCCGACGTCCGTGAGGCTGAGGCGATGCTCCGAAGCGCCCATGCCTCAGTCGCTGTCGCTTATGCGGCCTTCTTCCCCAGTATTTCGCTGACCGGGAGCGCCGGGACGCAGTCACGGGCACTCTCTGATCTCTTCACGCATTCGATCTGGTCCGTGGGACTCTCGCTTGATCTTCCGATATTTGACTTCGGACGCCGCTCAGCGCGGTTCTCCCAAGCAAAGGCCGCGGAAACCGCGGCGCTTGAAAGCTATCGGATGGCCGCTGAACAGGCGTACTCAGACGTGAGAGACAGTCTCTCGGCTGCCACCTACTACAGCGAGGAAGCGAGGAGCCGGACCGTTGCCCGGAGCACGGCTGAGAAAGCGGCCGCCCAGGCCTCAACGCTTTACGAAGCGGGCAAAGGCGGATTCCTATCGCTTCTCACCGCTCAGAGATCCGCGAACGCCGCGGCTCTTTCTGAAATCAGCACCCAGCTGAACGGGCTGAATAACGCCGTGGCGCTCAATCTGGCGCTCGGCGCAGGTCCCGGAAATAGGTAGGTTTTCCGTTCGGAGCCCAATCTGAAAAACACTAGAATCCAGAGCATGAAGATATCAAGAACCTACCTGCTCTGGACCCTTGGCCTTCTGACAGCCTTCGGCCCCTACATTACTGACCTCTACCTCTCTTCCCTTCCGGAACAGGTCGAATACTTCGGCACGACGCCCGCCCTTGTGCAGCTTGGCCTCACCACCAGCATGGCGGGGCTCGCTGTCGGCCAGCTCGTGATCGGACCGCTTTCCGATCACCTCGGGCGCAAGAAACCGCTTCTCGTCTGTCTCGTGCTCTTCATCGCCATCACGGTGATTTCGATCCTGTCACCCAATATCCTCACCTTTATCACCCTCCGGTTCTTCCAGGGCTTCGCGGGCGCAAGCGGCATCGTGCTGTCACGCTCGATCGCGACTGACCTCTTTGAGGGCCGTGAGCTCATGAAGGCGATGGGAACCATGGGATCCGTCAATGGCATCGCACCGGTCACCGCGCCGATCATCGGCGCGCTTCTCATCACCGTCACTGACTGGCGCGGAATTTTTGTTTTTCTCACGCTGATCGGGGTCGCGCTTCTCGCGCTCGCCGCCAAGCTTCCGGAAACACTCGATGAGATCCGCCGCAATCCCCGGAATCCGATAACCGTTTTCCTCTCACTCGGCTCTGTTTTCAAAGACCGCTGCTTCAGGCTCACGGTGCTCCAGCAGTGCTTTGCCTTCTCGGTGCTGTTCGGCTACATCGCTTCCTCTCCCTTTATCTATCAGAAGATCTATGGGCTCTCCAGCATCGGCTACAGCGTGATGTTCGGTATCAATGCCTGCGGTATCGGTCTTGGCGCGGTGGTGTCCAGCAAAATGATGAATCCTGAACGGGTTCTCGTCTTCGGCTCCGCGGGGCTTGTGCTCTTCTCGCTCCTCGTCGGAGGATCTCTGCTCACAGGCGCTTCGCTCTGGCTCCTTGAACCCTGCTTCTTTCTGCTTCTCGTGTCTCTTGGAACCACTTTCCCAACCGCGTCTTCAATCGCCATGTCGAGACAGAGAAAGATGGCCGGCGCCGCTTCAGCGGTCCTTGGCGCCTCAGGCTTTGTCGCCGGCGGCATCGTCTCGCCTCTGGTCGGCCTCTACTCCGTCACGGTCTCCACTTCAATCGTTCTGATCGCGGCGGCGCTCGGCGCTCTCGGCCTATCACTGATTGTCAGAACTGCCGTGCAGCAGGCGACCGACTCCCCACAGGGCGTTCCGCTCGACATCTGAACCTGCCCCGGTTCTCCACAACAAAACAGCACCTCTTCCTTTGGAAAGAGGTGCTGCTCTGAATGGTTTTCCCGATTTTCAGTTCCTGATCCACTTCAGGAACGATTCGAGTCAATCCGAAAAGAACTTCTTCACGCGATCCAGGAATCCCTGATGCTTCGGGGAGTGCTTCGATTCGTTCTTCGCGATGCTCGTATCGAAGCTCTTCAGGATCTTCTTCTGCTCGGCGCTCAGATTCACCGGCGTCTCAACATACACGCGGCAGAAGAGATCACCCTTCGCACCTGAACGCAGGTTCTTGATACCCTTGCCGCGCAGGCGGAAGACCTGACCGGTCTGTGTGCCTTCCGGCAGCGTGATCCGGGACTCGCCATCGAGACTCGGCACCGTGATTTCGCCGCCGAGCGCCGCGAGCACGAAGGAAATCGGCTGATCCACGTAAAGGTTGGAACCCTCACGGCGGAAGAGGTCATGCGGCTTCACATGAACCACCACGTAGAGGTCACCCGGCTCGCCGCCGTTCGTGCCCGGACCGCCCATGCCGGAAAGGCGGATACGCTGGCCGTCATCAATACCGGCAGGAATGTTCACCTGGAGAGTCTTCGTCTTTCTCTGGTGACCGGTGCCGCCGCAGTCAGGGCACGGATCCTTGATCACCTGACCGGTGCCGTGGCAGTGCGGGCAGGTCTGCTCAACCGAGAAGAAGCCCTGAGACATACGGACCGTACCGCGGCCGCCGCAGTGCGGGCAGGTCGTCTTGGAGGTGCCGGGCTTGCAGCCGGAACCGTGACAGGTTTCGCAGGTATCCCAGACCGGAACCCGGATCTCGGGCTTCATGCCCTTCGCCGCATCCTCGAGCGTAATCGTGAGCTCATACTGGAGATCCTCGCCCGGGTACGCGTAGGAACGCGCATCCGCGCGGCCGCCGCCTGCCTGGTTGCGGAACATGTCGCCGAAGATATCTCCGAACACGCTTCCGAAAATATCGGCTCCGTTCATTCCGCCCATGCCGCCCATATCCGGGCCGCCGGCGGCGCCATTCAGACCTTCTTTTCCGAATCGGTCATAGGCCGCGCGCTTCTGCGGGTCGGACAGCGCCGCATAGGCAGCCCCGACCTCTTCAAACTTTTCCTTTGCGGTCTCATCCCCAGGATTCCGATCCGGGTGGTACTTCATAGCGAGACGCCGATACGCCTTCTTGATTTCTTCAGCCGTAGCATCGCGCGAAACACCCAGGACCTCGTAATAATCTCTATCAGCCATTTAATTTTGCCGTCCGCTGTGGAAAGAAACACCGCAAATTCTGCAGCATCCTAATCAATCAATTTGCATCAAAACCGCAAAAGGGCCGGTTCCCTTAATCGGGGAATCGACCCTGTGTGCGGTTACATTACTTCATTGCCGCATCGGGCGCGGATCAATGCTTGACTTCTTTGAAGTCAGCGTCGACCACGTCGTCATCGGACTTGTCAGACTTGGCAGCGCCTTCCGGCTTGGCACCGGAGGCCTGCTGCTGAGCGGCACCCTGCTGCTGAGCAGCGGCGTTCAGCTTCTCACCGATCTTCTGAGCGGCAGCCATCAGCTTCTCAACTGCGCTGTTGATCGCGTCCTTGTTTTCGCCGCGCTGAGCGGTTTCAACAGCTTTGATCTCAGCTTCACAGGCAGCACGGTCAGCCGGATCCACCTTGTCACCGAGGTCCTTCAGGGTCTTCTGAACCTGGGCGATGGCGGCATCAGCCTGATTGCGGGCCTGAGCCAGATCGAAGCGGCGCTGATCCTCAGCCTTGTTCGCTTCGGCTTCCTTCATCATGCGGTCGATTTCCGTATCCGACAGACCGGAGCTCGCCTTGATCTCGATGTGGTTCGCCTTGCCGGTAGCCTTGTCCTTCGCGCTCACGTGCAGGATGCCGTTCGCGTCGATATCGAAGGTCACTTCAATCTGCGGCAGTCCGCGCGGAGACGGCGGGATGCCTTCGAGGTTGAACTCGCCGAGTAGCTTGTTGCCTTCGGCCATCTGACGTTCACCCTGATAGACCTTGATCGTCACGGCCGGCTGATTGTCTTCAGCCGTCGAGAAGACCTGCTGATGCTTCGTCGGGATCGTGGTGTTGCGCTTGATCATCGGGGTCATCACGCCGCCCAGGGTCTCAATGCCGAGGGTAAGCGGGGTCACGTCGAGCAGCAGCACGTCGCGGGTGTCGCCGGAAAGCACAGAACCCTGAACCGCGGCACCGATAGCCACAGCCTCATCCGGGTTCACGTCCTTACGCGGTTCCTGACCGAAGAACTCCTTCACCACTTCCTGGACACGCGGCATACGGGACTGACCGCCGACCAGAATCACGTCGGAAATGTCAGACGGCTGCAGGCCGGCATCCTTCAGAGCCTTGCGGCAGGGTTCGATGGAACGCTGCACGAGGTCCTCAACGAGGCTCTCGAACTTGGAGCGGGTCAGCGTCACATTCAGATGCTTCGGACCCGTGGCGTCAGCCGTGATGTACGGAACGTTGATTTCCGTTTCCTGACGGCTGGAGAGTTCGATCTTCGCGGATTCAGCGGCATCCTTCAGACGCTGCAGGGCGAGGGAGTCCTTCGAGAGGTCGATGCCCGTATCCTTCTTGAACTCGCTGATCAGGTAGTCCATCACACGGCGGTCAAAGTCCGCGCCGCCGAGGAACGTATCGCCGTTCGTGGACAGCACTTCAAACTGCTTGTCGCCGTCAACGTCCGCGAGTTCAACGATCGAAATATCGAACGTGCCGCCGCCAAGGTCATACACGGCGATCTTACGGTCACCCTTGCCGCCCTTGTCAAGGCCAAAGGCCAGAGCAGAAGCGGTCGGTTCGTTGATGATGCGCTTCACTTCAAGACCAGCGATACGGCCAGCATCCTTCGTTGCCTGACGCTGGCTGTCGTTGAAGTAGGCCGGAACCGTAATCACGGCTTCCGTCACCGGCTCGCCGAGATAATCCTCAGCGGTCTTCTTCATCTTGCGGAGCACTTCAGCGGAAACCTGCTGCGGGGCAAGCTTGCGGTCACCCTGCACCTGCACCCAGGCGTCACCGTTATCGGCCTGAACAATCTTGTACGGCAGATGAGTCATGGCGGACTGAACAGCCGGATCGTCATAGCGACGGCCAATCAGACGCTTCACCTCAAAAATCGTGTTCTTCGCGTTCGTCACGGCCTGGCGCTTCGCGGGCACGCCCACGACCACTTCGCCGCTGTCCATATACGCCACGACGGAAGGCGTCGTACGAGCGCCCTCGCTGTTCTCAATCACGCGGACCTTGTCGCCTTCCATCACAGCCACAGCTGAATTGGTTGTACCAAGGTCAATACCAATGATCTTGCCCATTTATTTGCCAGTCCTTTATCTGCGAGGCCGCTGTCTTGAACAGCCTCATTTCATTAGTCAAATCAGTTCTGAGGTGACCTGTTTGGATCACCCGTAATCCCTATATGGGGACGTTTTGTTTTTTTTCAACCCTGCGCAACGGCAACCATCGCAGGACGGAGCACCCGTTCCTGGATCATCCAGCCTTTCTGGAAAACCGTTGCGACCGTGCCGGACTCCTGCCCTTCCGCGGGAGGAACCACGGTAACTGCCTGATGCCGGTTCGGATCAAACTTTTCACCGACGGGTTCAAAGCTCTTCATGCCGGAAACTTCCATGGCGTGAACCAGCTGCCGGTAGATGGCGAGAAGACCGTCCTTCATCGGGCCCTCTTCCTTCTGGGCATGCTCCATCGCCTTCTCAAGGGAATCCATCACGGGAAGCAGATTCGTGGCGAACTTGTCGATACCGAATTTCTCGGCCTTCAGCACATCGGCTTCTGCGCGCTTGCGGGTGTTTTCGACTTCCGCCATCGCGCGGACATACATGTCGTAGTTTTCAGCGATCTTCTTCTCGGCCTGCTGAAGCTTTTCAGTGAGCTCAGCCACTGCCGTGTCCTTCTTTTCTTCTGAAGAAGCGGCTTCCTTTCCGCACCCGCAGGCGGTCTTCGCATCCGCCTGGGCAGCATCCGGCATCACGTTTTCCGTGTCCTGTGCCTTAGCCTTCTGTTTGTCGCATGCTGCTTCCGTCATTTATTCCTCCAAATCCGCATAAAAAGAGCTACCAAACTTATATGGGGTCGGCGGAAGCAGATTTACATAAGGGTTAACCCTTTATAACCAGCCCTGAAGCTCATCCCGGATGAGTCTTTCATAAAAATCAATGGCACCCGGCGTGCTGTTAAGACAGGGAATGTAGTGAAAATGGCCTGAAGGATTGGCCTCTTCATAGACCTTGCGGATCCCGAGATCGACTTCCTCATCCGTTTCAAGGCAGTCACAGGTAAAGCTCGGGCAGATGATATCGAGACGATTCACGCCTTCGGAGGCGAGCGTCTTCGCGCGTTCAATCGTATAGGGCTGCAGCCATTCCTGGGGGCCGAACCGGGACTGGAAATCAGTTTCCCACTGCTCAGAGGTGAGATTCAGTGCCGCGGCGATCGCCTTTGAGGAGTCGAGGCATTCCTGCTGATAGGTGTCGCCCTTTTCCTTCACACACTCCTCCGGAACACCATGGAAACTGAAAATCAGTTTCCCGCCTTCGCTCCAGGGTTCGCCATGCTCCGCCCAGTAATTCCGGACGTGCTGCGCCATCGCCTGCACCCAGTCATCACGGTCACAGAACCGCTTCACGGTTCTCGTTGCCGGAATGTTCCGCAGTGTCCGATAGGTTTTGCCTACGGTATCCATGACAGACCCGACAGTCTGAGGAGAATACTGAGGGAAAAGCGGCAGGATAAAGAGCTTCTCTATCCCCTCGGCCACAATCTTCCGGATCTGGGCGTCAAGCGACGGATTCCCATAGCACATGGAATATTCGACACGCACGGGAAGGTCTGAAGCCTTCATCCGTTCATTCAGGCCTTCCGCGATTTTTCTCGCGTGAACAACGAGAGGCGAACCTTCCGGCGTCCAGATCTGGCGATACTTCGCCGCGGACTTCGCCGGCCGCTTCCTGAGGACCGTGCCGTACAGGATGGGCAGCCAGATGAAAGGCGGCATTTCGACAATACGCCGGTCCTTCAGATAATCCCGCAGATAGCGGCGCACCGCTTCGGGAGAGGGATCATCCGGAGTTCCTGTGTTCGCTAGCAAAACAGCAATCTGAGGCTTCTTACCCATAGTTCTTCGTCCTAACTTACGCCGGGCCGGAAGACTCCTCCGGTCACGGATCCGAGCCCGCCGTCCGGCGGGCTGCTTCAGTAAAGAAGAAGAAATTATACGGGATACGTCTTATTTATTCCTGATTAATGCCGGAGAGCCTTCAACAAAGTCAAAGAAATGCATAATATGACGCGGCAGCCAGTCAATCGTACCGGGCCACTTTCCCGTGGGGAAGCCGATATGACCGCCCTCAGCGGGCTGCTCCAGGAACACAAAGTCCGATATGTCGCTTTCCGTCGGCAGCGCCCAGATCGGCTGGAAAGGATCATTCAGCGGATTCAGCAGCAGGAGCGGCACTCTGACATCCGGCAGTACGTACTTCGCGCTGCAGCGGGTCCAGTAATCCATCCCGTTCTTGAATCCGTGGATCGGCGCGGTGTAAACCTCGTCAAACTCATAAAGGTTTTTCACCCGGCGGAAGGCCCGGACGTCAATAAAGTCACCGAAAATCTGGATCTTCCTCTCCACCTTTTCCTGCAGCGTGCTGAGGAACATCTTGGCATAGAGCCGGTTCGCGCCGTGGCTGACGATTTCGGAGCCGGCCACGAGGTCAAGCGGCGCGCCGACTGCCGCGATCGCCCTGACGTAGGACGGGATGGACTCCCCCATATCGCCCGCGTACTTGGCGACATAGTTGCCGCCAAGCGACATCCCCGCGAGATAAATGGGAGCCTCCGGAAAACGGGCGTGTACACACTGAACAACCCATGCGCACTCAGCGGTATCACCCGCAAAATACGCTCTCGGGAGACGGTTCAGCTCGCCGCCGCAGCTCCTGTAGCAGGCCACGCACCCTCTCCAGCCCCGAATCGACGCTTCATGCATCAGAGCGATCGCGTAGTGGCTGTCTGACGCCCCCTCCAGTCCATGGAAGTGAATCAGAATCGGGGTTTTCGGGTCTTTGGGCTCAGGCAGACACCAGTCAAAGAGAATGAAGTCCCCGTCCGGCGTGTCCCAATGCTCTCGGCGGTACTTAACCTCAGGTCTCGGAGAAATCCTCGCCGGGATAATGGTCTGAAGATGCGCGCCAGGCGCCCAGGAGGGCGCAGCGTAGTCGCACTCAAGACGCGGCATGATGCGCCTCCTCACCCGTCTGCGCGGCAGCGCCGATAACGTCATTCCAAAGCTGGTTCACAGAGGCGATTTCTCCCTCAACCCGGGCGGGATCCACTCTCACGGGGCCATCCCCCTGAGCGAGCCGAACCTCACGCTGAATGGCCCGGTACTTCCTGTAGGCCTCAGAGCAATCACGGGCAAGGTCCTTCGAAATCAGCCCGGCATCCGCCGCGATGGCGAGCAGATGAATATTGCCGAGATTCCCAACGAGCTCCGGGAAATCCTTTGAATAGGCAAGCACCAGATACTGGACCGCAAACTCAATATCCACCATGCCGCCCCGGTCATGCTTGATATCGAAAAGCTCTGTCGGGTTTTTATGCCCGTCCAGCATCCGCTGCCGCATGCTGATCACCTCAGAGGCAAGCTCCGCACGGTTCCTCGGGCTCTGAAGAATCCGTTTCCTTTCAGCCTCAAACTTTTCACCGATCGAGGGGTCACCTGCGCAGAACCGGGCCCGGGTCAGGGCCTGGAGCTCCCAGGTCCATGCTCCCTTGCCGTCCTCATTCCGCTCGTACTTCTGCCAGGAGTCAAAAGAGGACACCACGAGACCATCGGCACCGTTCGGACGAAGCCGGAGGTCAACCTCGAAAAGACGCCCGGATGACGTCTGCATCGTGAGCCAGTTCATCATCCGGCGCACGAGTCTCGTGTAGACCATATCGGAATCCATCCGATCGTCGTCATAGAGATAAATGAGGTCGAGATCTGAGGCGTAGCCGAGCTCCTTGCCGCCAAGTTTCCCATAGGCGATCACAGCGAACTTCGGATCCCCTTCAAACTTTCTGGAGAGAGAGTTCCACGCCAGCTCCAGCACAACCTCAATCACCGCGTCCGCCAGAGCGGAAAGCTGATCGGCGAGCCGCACCGTGGAGAGCCTTCGGTCGAGGTCTGCCATCAGAAGACGGAAAACAGCGCCGTGATGAGCATCGCGGATCAGATTAAGCTGCCGCTCCTGATCATCTGACGCAGCCCGGAGTTCGGTGCGGAGACGGTCAGCCCAGGCGGACCAGTCCGCCGGCGTGTCGTCACTGAACTCTTCAACACGCTGATCCATCAGCTCATCCAGAATGATCGGATGCTCTTTCAGGTAATCCGCGGCCCAGCGGCTCGAGGCAAGCACCCGGCCGACCCGCTTCAGCATATCGGGATACTGGTAGAGCAGCGCCACATAGGTCGGGCGCCCCGCAATCACTTCAAGCAGCCCGAGGCAGCGATCCAGCTCCTCATCGCTGCTCACCGTACTTGTATCAAATCTGGCCCATTCGGTGCAGTGCTCAAACACCTGTTTCAGCACACTCGCCATGCGTTCAAGAGCCCCGTTGCTCCGGCCGATATTGCGGGATGACATCAGAGCGAGAACCCGGGCCGCGAGTGAATCCGAATCCTGATACCCGAGGGAGGCGATCTTCGCGGCGAGCGGCTTCTCGGTACCCGGAAGCCCGGCGGTCCACCCTTCAGGCCAGTCAGAGGCGGATTCCTCTGTCTGCTCCTGAGCGTGGAAAATCGAGTCAAATGTCGTCCGGACAAATTCCCGCACTTCCTGCAGCTTCGCGTCCAGCGCTGACTCCTCTTCTCCATACAGCATGGCAACGCGGTGACGCGCCGCCGGATCTGTCGGCCAGAGCTGCGTCTGCTGATCATCCACATACTGAATGGCGTGCTCCAGATTGCGGAGCATCACGTAGCTTCGCTTCAGGCGTTCAGCAACACTTGCAGTCAGAGCTCCCCGGTCCGCAAGATACCCCAGCGTCTGAAGCGTGCTGTGGGAGCGGAGAAGCGGGTCACGGCCGCCGCGGATCACCTGAAAGGTCTGCGCGATAAATTCAATATTGCGGATACCTCCGCTGCCAAGTTTGACATTGACCCCCTGTCCCTGATGCTTCAGCTCGCGGCGGATGGTTTCCGCGCGGATCATGTCGTGCAGCGCAGCAAGGGACGAGATGGCGCTGAAGTCTACGTACTTCCGGTAGACAAACGGGCGGACCAGTGACTCAATCGAGGCGCACTGCGACTTATAGGCGTCAGGCGACGAGAAGACCGGTTCTGACACAATTCTTCCCTTCAGCCAGGCGAAGCGCTCCCAGTCGCGGCCCTGCGTATAGAGGTACTCCTCAAGCATGCCGCTTGAGCAGACCATCGGGCCTGACGTTCCATTCGGGCGGAGCCGCATATCCACGCGGAACACAAAACCGCACCCGCGGATATCGGACAGCATCGGAATCACACGGCGCGCCACCCGCTCAAAAAACTCGCGGTTGGAGAGCGACCGCCGGGCCGGAAATTCTTCTGTCGGCCGGGTTTCGCCATCACAGTCATAGAGGAAGATCAGATCGATATCAGAGGACACGTTAAGTTCCGCGCCGCCCAGCTTACCCATACCCACGACGAGCAGATCCTGCGGCACGCCGTCCTCTGACATCGGAACACCGAACCGTTCCGCGAGCAGCCGGGTCTGACAGCGGACAGCTGCCTGAATCGTCTCCTCGGCAAGCTCTGTCATCACGCGGACTACCTCCGGATAACCGCCAAGCCCGGTCGCGTCCCGCGCGGCCAGTGTCACAAGTATCCGGCGCCGGACCTCCCGCATGCGAAGCGCAAGCGCCTCCTCGTCCTCCGTCTCCCGGATCTCGGAGCGGATCTCTTCGGCCGAGGGCGACATCTGAGCGAGCGCTTCCAGCCTCGCGGGCAGCTCCGCTTCATCCGTTCCCGGATACATGCTCTTCAGAGAACGTTCGACAAAGGGGGAATTCTCGATAACTCCTCGGAAATCACATTTCGGCATGGGGAACCCTTTTTTCTGATTGACTTCTGACAGCTGATCTTTGGATTATGGCGCAGCAAGGCTCTCCTCTGATAAAGCCTCCCCCTAATCTATGGAAACTCATACCTGAAGAGCGGGATTCCAGCTCCTCTGCACTCGCCTTTCCCGCCGGGGCCCTTCAGTCCGGATTAGCACTTTTCCTCTTTTCAGCTTTCCTCGCTGTGTTACAGTGTTTTCCGTAGGATTTTTTTCGGTCTTTGTTGGGCGGCGGAGAGGATGAAAAAGGCGGAGGGCAATGCTTTTTGGAAGCATCCACGCGGGTGGCTGAGAGTGATCGCGGCCACGCTGATCGGACTCTATTTGCTTGCCGCGCTGTTCATCATTGCTCTTCGTTTTGTGGTTCTCCCCCACGTCAATGACTATCGGGACGAGATATCCGCCTATTTATCAAAGACACTGAAAGCGAATGTCCGGGTCGGCGAAATTTCCCCCGCCTGGGACACCTACTGGCCGAAACTCACACTGAAAAACGTCGAAATCAGTTCTGACGCCTCTCCCCGGGCTCTCCGGGTGCCGGAAGCGGAAGGCGATCTCGACTGGTCTTCCATCCCCCGGCTTACACCAATCTTCGTCAATCTCTCGATCAAAAGCCCCAATCTGACGGTAACCCGTCTCTCCGGTGCCAAGTTTGATATCGGCGGCATCACGGTTGACTTCGGGACCGAATCCGAAAGCGGCGGCTTCATCAGCTGGCTCCTCGCGCAGAAGCAGATCCACCTGAGCGGAAGCCGGATCCTGTACCGCGACGCGTCCAATGCTGAATTCCCGACGATTGAGCTTCAGGATGGCCGCATCTCTTATATCAAGAGCCTGAAGTCCTGGAACACCGGTCTTCAGGGGAACCTTGCTGTCGCCGGACAGACCGCAGAGCCGCTTGATATCCGCTTCTCCATCCGCCGGCATCCATTCCGCCGCGCTGACGACTGGAAGAAGTGGGACGGCCGCATCTATGCGGATTTTTCGCAGAAGGATCTGATGCCGGTAATCCGGGCTCTTCCGGAAAAGCTCCCGGTGAGCGGCGCCGGCGCTCATGGAACACTCTGGGCTGACTATGCAAACGCCTCTGTGAGCCATCTCCTCGGGACATTAAGCCTTGATAACCTGAAACCCGCATCCGCCTCCGACCGGTCTTTCAGCGTGTCCGCTTCCGCGCTTTTCGATGGAAAACTCGATAAGAAGGAGAATCTCGCGGTCTTCACCATTCCTCAGCTTTCTATTCAGTCCTCCGGGAATCCGGCCCGGACACTGAAGGCTGACGCCAGAATTTCGCTCTCCGATGACCATACGCATGACACCGTCAATGCGGCGGGCGACTCGCTTGGCCTGAAGGAAGCGGCCGCTGCTCTCGAAGGGTTTGCACCCAAGAGTGACGCGGCGGCGCTCATGCGCCAGATGACCCCCACGGGACAGCTCGAAAACTTCCGCTTCGCTCTTCTTGGCTCTCCCAAAGGAACGCCTGTCTGGGATTTCACCTCCGACTTCCGCGATGTCAGTTTCCGCGATATCCCGGACCGTGATCCCGAGATTCCCGGCATGCCCGGTGTCCGGCATCTGAATGGCAGCATTGCCGCGAACCCCGAGACCGGCATGGTGAAAGCCTGGGGAGAAAACGGTGAGGCCTCTTTCCCCGGCATCTTCCCAGACCCGCGGGTTCCGTTCCGGAAGCTTTCCGGCACGGCATTCTGGTCTGTCTCTCCGAAGCTTGAACTGAATTTCCGCGATATTGAACTTCACAATCAGGACATCAATATCAAGGGCGATGCGGACTGGATTGACACCGGCGGCAGCGGAACTATCCGCGTGACAGCCACAGCCGCGAACAGCCTCGTCAAGTCCGCTTATAAGTACGTGCCGACACTGGCCGGTGCCGGAATCATCGACTGGCTGCATCAGGCGCTTCTCGGGGGCACCGCCCAGAACGCCGCAGTCGAGTGGTACGGCCCGATCGACCGCTTCCCCTATAACGGACGGGACGCAAAAAGCGGCCTCTTCCTCGTGACGGGTAACTTCCGGAATTCAAGCCTCGACTTTCTGCCTTCTGACAAACGAACAGAAACCGGTGCTCGGGTGATCGGCGGCGACTGGCCGATTGTCAGCCGTGTGAACGGACAGTTCCTTTTTGAAGCGGACCGTATGGTGATTGCGGGAGACACCGGCATTTCGGACCAGGTGCCGCTCCACGGCGTGATCGCGGAAATCCCGCACATGGGCGGGCACGCTCCGGACTCAAACCTCTTTATCAGCGGACGCGCCTCAGGAAGCTCGCAGCAGATGCTGCACTACCTCACGCAGTCCCCGGTTTCTGGATGGCTTGATCACTTCCTCGACCCGGCACGGGCCACCGGCACCGGCTCCCTCTCTCTTGCGCTCAGCATCCCGCTTTCCGCCCCCGAGAGAACCCTTGTCGCCGGCACCGTCCGTCTCGACAGCAATCGGGTTGATCTTGGAAACAACATCCCGGAATTCGATAACGCCTCCGGCACCATCCGGTTCACGCAGGGAAACTTCTGGTCTGACGGCCTGAATGCTTCAGTCTGGGGGATTCCGGCGCGGGGCACCCTCCGGATGGCAGACGATGACTCCATCCTGGTGGATGCCAAAGCCCGCGCAGGGATTGATGATCTCAAACGGCTCTTCGGCAGTGATGGATCGCTTGATCCGGTTCTCGCTCATTTTTCCGGCAGCTCGGACGCGCAGGTGCATGTCCGTGTCGCGGACGGCAGCAATCTCGCCTTTACCGTCAATTCCGACATGAAGGGCATCGCTGTCGATTTCCCGCATCCCTTTAAAAAGAGAGCGGACGAAACCCTCCCTTCAGTGTTCACCTGGGATACGAATAAGGACGGCACAGTTTCTCTCACCGCAAAGGCTGGCAGCGTTCTGAACGCTCTCGCGACCATGAAGCCTCTGAAGACGGAGGGCTATGAGCCGCTCAACGCGGCGGTCGGTGTCGGTGAGGCTGCGAAACTCCCGAAGAAGGGGCTCTCTGTCCGTGTCACGACAGACCGTATCAACGTCAATCACTGGCAGCAGGAACTGGAACCGATCACGAATTCGTCCGCTGTGGCCAAGTCCCAGCTCCCGCTCCCCATTACGGAGATCCGGGCAAAAACAAAAGACCTCGTGATAGGGCGCCGCTCGTTCCCGGATGTCAGCCTCGCAATTGAACCCGAGGGTGACTGGTGGCTCGCGAGTCTCCATTCCTCCAGCGCTTCCGGAAACGTCCGCTACCGCGCGGCGGCCGGAAGACGTCCTGCGGAAATCCGAGGTGAGCTTTCCCACCTCTATATTCCGGAGGAAGGCGGCACCCGGTTCCGCCGCTACATCGCCACGACTCCTGCGGAGCAGCTCCCGTCGATGGATCTCCGAATCCGCGATCTCCAGCTCGAGGATATGAAGCTTGGCAGCATTGCGATTGTGGCGAGTTCAGCTGCCACCTCAGGCGGCGGTCATGTCTGGACGCTGAAGAACCTCTCCGCGGATAACGGGGCAGCCAAACTGACAGCCTCAGGCTCCTGGACAAAGAACAGCAAAGAGAATCTCACCAAGGTCAGCGCCGAACTGATTTCCCGCGATACCGGACGGCTTCTGAAGGAGCTCTCCGCCCCGAGCGGCGTCATCAGCGGCGCTCCGGGTGAGGTGTATCTCAATCTCTCCTGGAAGGGAGCACCGCAGGACTTCAATGCCGCCAATCTGAATGGCGATCTGGTCTCTCACATCAGAGGCGGCCGGTTCCTGCAGGTGGATCCAGGTCTGGCCGGCCGGTTCCTCTCTCTGCTCTCCATGCAGTCTCTGCTCAAGCGGCTGACGCTCGACTTCAGGGATGTTTTCGGCAAGGGTTTCTCGTTTGACACGATTGATATGACCGGGCAGATTCATTCCGGCGTTCTCTCGACGAAGAACATGTCGGTATCGGGATCGGCGGCGTCCATTGTGGCCGAGGGCTCCGTCAGTCTTCCCCGTCAGCGAGTGGACGCCAAGGTGCTCGTACTGCCTGACATCCATATTGAGGGTCCGGCACTTGCCCTGACCCTCGCGAACCCGATTGCCGGTATCGGCGGTTTTATCGCCTCCTTCGGCCTCAAGGTTCCGCTTTCTCACATCCTCTCCTCCGAATATGTGGTTGAGGGGCCGTTCGACAATCTGTCCGTCACAAAAGCCAATTCGGGAACACAGAAAGAGTCTGGGAAAAAGTAGCGATCTCAGGCGCCAACCCGGTATTTTGCTGCTTAGTGAGATAATGGGGTATCTACGATTATTCAGTGACCGTTATGTTTGAGTCTTTTCAGGTTGTAACCCTGCTCACCCTGCTTACGAGACTGCTGGTAGGTGCGTACCCGCAGTGGCAGGGCTGCGCACCGTCACGTACACAGCGCATTTATTTCGCCAACCACTCGAGCCACATGGACGCGATAGTGATCTGGTCGTCCCTTCCGGCTGAGCTCCGGGCGAAAACCCGTCCGGTCGCCGCCAAGGACTACTGGGAAAAGGGCGCTCTGCGCCGCCGCATCGCTATCAAGGAACTGAAGGTTGTGCTGATCGACCGGCACCATACAGCGCACGCCAATCCTCTCGACCCGCTGATTCAGGCGCTTCACGAAGGCTCATCTCTCATCATCTTCCCGGAAGGCACCCGCCGTCCTCAGCCTCTGCCCTCTCCCTTTAAGAGCGGTCTCTGGCGTCTGATGCGCGAGTTTCCGGATGTTGAGCTGATCCCTGTCTACATTGAGAACCTTCATCGCTCCATGCCGAAAGGCACTCTGATTCCGATCCCAACGATCTGTTCAGTCCGATTCGGCGCGCCGCTTCCACACTCACCTGATGACAGCAAAGAGAACTTCCTCAACCGCGCCCGCAATGCCGTTATCCAGCTGGCTGAGTCCTAGGAGGAATTCACGATGATGCGCTTAGGTTTTCATCTTGAAGAGGCTTATCTCCTCATCCTCTCTGTCCTGATTCTGCTCGCCGCGGTTGCGACCGGGTACGGCCAGTGGGCCTCATCCCGCGCGACCACAACCCAGCAGCAGCAGCGGATCCGCCTTGTTAACTCGCGGGTTCGGTCCGCCTGGTGGCTGATCGGTATTTTTGCCGTCGCGTTCTGGCTGGGACAGGGAGCGCTTCTGGTTGTTTTCGCCTTTCTCTCGTTTTTTGTCCTGAGAGAATTCATTGCTCTCACGCCGACCCATTACACCGATCACTGGGCTCTCGTGATTGCTTTCTATGTGGCGATCCCGCTTCAGTACCTCCTGATCGCTTTTGAGCAGTACTGGTTCTTCACGCTGTTTATTCCGGTCTACCTTTTCCTGCTGCTCCCGGTCGTGATGGCGGCAACGCATGACACTGACCGCTATCTGGAGCGCGTTGCCAAGGTGCAGTGGGGCATCATGCTTTCCATTTTCTGCGTGAGCCACGCACCGGCCATTTCGCTTCTCGACTTCAACCGGTTTGCTTCCAGCGGCCCGCTGATGCTCGTCTACTTCCTCATGATGATCTTCTTCGGTGACCTCTTCGCGGTGCTGATGAGTTCGATCCTCGGAGGCAAGCCTCTCATGTCGAACCCGAACAAGACATCGAAGGGCGTTTTTGTCGGCAGCTTCATCACACTGCTCTGCGGTCTTGCGCTTTACTGGCTTACGCCGTTCCGTCTCTGGCAGGCCGGGCTCATGACACTCGCCATCATTGTGTCTGGCATCATGGGTGACCTCGTGATCTCGTCCGTGAAAAAGAGTCTCGGCGCCCGCTATAACTCAGTCGACAATCTCTACATCACGCGAGGGATTCTGGAACGCATGGCCCCTCTCACCTTTGCGGCACCGGTGTTTTATCACCTCACCGTGATCTTCTTCATGAACTGATATCCAGCCGGCTGAAAGAAGCGGAATTGCTTTTATCAGCCGGTTAGGAGTAGAGTTCTCTGAACACTGTCACACTTTTACTGCGACTCCAGATCAAATGCTGAATCACGTTTACGGCGCTTACTACTATTACGGCTTTTTTCGTCTCCCGGCGGAAAGAGTTCTTTGGTGCGCCTGACGTTTTCAAGCACTGATCAAGAACGCAAGAAAAAACCGCCGGATTCCGGCGGTTTTTTTGTACCTGAACACCAACCCCTCTTCATTAACCCATCACGATAAACGGATAACAACATGCATCAGGAATTTGAGCGCTACATGACGGACGACCTTCGGATCAAGGAAATACGGGAACTGACCCCGCCTACGCATCTGATTCACGAATTCCCCTGTACGGATCTCGCTTCAGCCACGGTGCAGCGTGCCCGAACGGCCGCCCATCGGATTATCCACGGCGAAGATGACCGCCTTCTCGTCATTGTCGGCCCCTGCTCGATCCATGACCCGAAAGCGGCCCGTGAGTATGCGGAGCGACTCGTCGCAGAACGCCGCCGTCTCGCGGGGGACCTTGAAATCATCATGCGTGTCTACTTCGAGAAGCCCCGCACCACGGTCGGCTGGAAAGGCCTTATCAACGACCCGGATCTGGATGGATCCTTCCGCATCAACCACGGCCTCCGCGTGGCCCGGGGACTGATCTCTGATATCACGGAGATGGGACTCCCGATCGGCGTTGAGTTCCTCGATATGATTTCCCCGCAGTACATCGCGGACTTCGTCAGCTGGGGTGCAATCGGTGCCCGGACGACCGAGAGCCAGGTGCACCGCGAACTCGCCTCCGGTCTGTCCTGCCCGATCGGTTTCAAGAACGGGACGGATGGCAATATCAAGATCGCGACGGACGCGATCGGCGCCGCGAACCATCCGCACTGCTTCCTTGGCGTAACAAAGGCCGGTATCTCCGCCATCGTTTCCACCACCGGAAATGACGACTGCCACCTGATTCTCCGCGGCGGCAAGGCGCCGAACTATGACGCCGCAAGTGTCAAGGCGGCCTCTGAAGGTCTCGTCAAAGCCGGCCATGATCCCTTCCTCATGATTGATGCAAGCCACTCGAACAGCCACAAGATCTGCCGCAACCAGATTAATGTTGTGAGCGACATCGCGGAGCAGATTTCTGAGGGCTCCCCGAACATCATGGGCGTGATGATTGAAAGCAATCTGGTCGAAGGACGTCAGGATATCGTGCCGGGGCAGCCGCTCACCTACGGTCAGTCAGTGACGGACGCCTGCATCAGCTGGGAAGATACCGTGCCGCTGCTCGATCAGCTCGCGCGGTCCGTCCGCGACCGCCGCGCCCGCAACATGTAAAAGTCCTTATGCTGCCTTCAGATACGTTTTTTGCCATCATCCTGCCGCGGGTGTAGAGTATCTGAAGGTTGCTATTCAGAAGTGTGCAGCAATCCTCTTTTGTTTGGAATGTCAATGAACTACCGCGCCCGTTTCTACTTTACGTTCAACTTTTTCCCCTGTCCGGCGGAAAGAGTTGTTTCGTGCGCCTAGTTTCATCTGCACTCTCGAACGATCTCCAAACCGCCAGGACATTGGGTCCGGCGGTTTTTTTGTACGTCGGTCCCCATCCCCATTCAAACTGCTGAGGTGAAACATGAATCAAGAATTCGAACGCTACATGACCGACGACCTTCGGATCAAGGAAATCCGGGAACTTGCGCCCCCCGCGCATCTGATCCACGAGTTCCCCTGCACGGACAAGGCCTCAGCCACGGTGCAGCTCGCGCGCAACGCCGGTCACAGCATCATTCATGGGAAAGATGACCGGATGCTCGTGATCGTGGGCCCCTGCTCGATCCACGATCCGAAAGCGGCGCGCGAATACGCTTCGCGTCTTGTCGAAGTCCGGAAGCGCCTCTCTCCTGATCTTGAAATCCTGATGCGCGTCTACTTCGAGAAGCCCCGTACCACGGTTGGCTGGAAGGGGCTTATCAATGACCCGGATCTTGATGGCTCCTACCGCATCAATCACGGTCTCAGAATCGCCCGCAGCCTGATTCTCGATATCACGGAAATGGGGCTTCCAACCGCGGTTGAGTATCTCGATATGATCACCCCGCAGTACATCGCGGACCTCGTGAGCTGGGGCGCCATCGGAGCCCGGACGACCGAGAGCCAGGTGCACCGGGAACTTGCCTCCGGTCTTTCCTGCCCGATCGGGTTCAAGAACGGCACGGATGGCAATACCAAGATCGCGATCGACGCGATCGGCGCTGCGGCTCACCCTCACTGCTTCCTCTCTGTCACGAAGGGCGGCATCTCGGCTATTGTCTCAACCACCGGCAATGACGACTGCCATCTGATTCTCCGCGGCGGCAAAGAACCGAATTACGATGCCGAAAGCGTCCGCGCGGCCTCTGAAGCCCTCGTCAAAGCCCATCACCTGCCGTATCTGATGATTGACGCGAGCCACTCGAACAGCCGCAAGATCTGCCGAAATCAGATCAGCGTCGTAGAGGATATCGCCCGCCAGGTGTCGGGCGGCAGCGCAAACATCATGGGTGTCATGATTGAGAGCAACCTGGTGGAAGGCCGCCAGGATATTGTCCCGGGGAAGGAGCTTGTGTACGGCCAGTCCGTCACGGATGCCTGCCTCAGCTGGGAGGACACGGTGCCGCTGCTCGATGAACTGGCCGCGGCCGTCAGAGCCCGCCGCGCGAAGAACGCAGCCTGATAGGAAAACGGGGCGGAATTATCCGCCCCGTTCTTTTTTCCTGTCAGCTCCACTCCTGCTTCATATGAAGCAGCATAAGGAGGAATGAAACGATGGCTGCCGCGATATGAAGAGTCATCCAGTCGAAAGACGGCAGGATTGAGGCTCCCATGAAGTAATTCAGGAAGATCACGCAGCCGGAAAGAATAAGGAGAATCACGGCCGCCGCGATCGCGAGAATCACCGCGGCATCTTTTTTCCGCTTCCCTTCCAGCTTCCCTGCGGCAAGATCACGGTAAAAGCCGAGGCTTCCGGCATTATGCAGAATGACGGCCGCGAGGAAACAGAGACCGAGCACTTCGTGCGTATATCCCGGAAGAAAAAGCCCGATCAGGGCAGCTGCAAAGAAAAGCGCGGAAATAATGGCCATGTGGGGTCGCCTGGCGGAGAAGTCCTGTATTGATGCGAATTATAAGAGAGCCTTGCGGACGACCAAAAATTTGTGCGGCAGAAAAGATGAACCTTTTTTAAAATAGAGGTTTTGAGTGCCGCTTTTTCTTACTGGCCATTCTCTGAAACCCGCGCGTAAATCCGTATTAACCACGATTTCCGGCCTCGTTTCTCCCGGCCCGGCTCTTCTACCCTTTTATATAGTTGCTGCGCTGCCGCTGTTCGTATCCCGAACCGCGGGGCCTGGAGTTACGCATGAAAAATGTGCTGATTATCTACTGGAGCCATGACGGACGCACCGCCCGCATCTCGCGCCGGATCTGCGAAGTCATTGAAGCAGAGGGGCACAAGGCGACCATGATGCACGTGATGGAGGCCGAACGCGAAGGCGTTGACCTCGACAGCTACGACATCATTCTCCTCGGCTGCGCCATCCGATACGGCGAATTCAATAAGCAGTTCGTCAACTTCGTGAACAAGAACAAGGCGAAGCTCGACGCCAAGCCGAACAGCATGTTCAACATCACGGCTATCGCCCGTAATCCGGAAAAAGCGACAGTAGCGGGCAACGTTTACGCGCGCAAATTCATGGAAAACAATCCGTGGAAGCCGCACGAGATGAAGTGCTTTGCCGGCAAAGTTGACTACCCGAACTGCGGCCCCGTGGACGGATTCCTGATCCGTCTCATCATGATGATGACGAAGGGGCCGACCGACAAGCATTCCGTCAATGATTTTACGAACTGGGATGATGTCGAGGCGTATGCCCGGCACTGCCTGACACTGGCCTGAAAACAGGCCTTAGCCCGCTCCGACTCTCCTCCTCACGGTCTCTTACGAAAGAGAGCCTCCCAGTCATAACAGAAGGACTTAAAAATGCCAGAATTTCCGTGGATTTCTCATTATGCGAAGGGTGTTCCTGCAAAGATCGATCCGGACTTCTGCCCCAGCATCCCTGGCCTTCTTGAACGGGTGGCAAAGGACTACGCCGACTACCCGGCTTTCATCAGCATGGAGCAGCCGCTCACCTATCGCCAGGTGAATGACATCTCCTCTGACCTCGCGGGCTATCTCCAGTCGCTCAGCACACTGAAACCCGGCGACCGCGTCGCCATCATGATGCCGAACATTCTTCAGTATCCGGTGTCCCTTTTCGGCGTTCTGAAGGCGGGCTGCATCGCGGTCAACGTGAACCCCCTCTACACCGCCCGCGAACTGCATAATCAGCTCGCTGACAGCGGCGCGAAGGTGGTGATCATCGCCGAAACTTTCGGCAAAACGCTCGAAGAAGCCATTCCCGGCACCGCCGTTGAAACGGTGATTTCCACCGGTATTGCCGACCTCTTTCCGTTCTTCAAGCGGACGCTCGTGAATTTCGCTGTGAAGTACGTGAAAAAAATGATCACGCCCTTCAGCGTGCCGCATCTCGTCCGTTTCCGCGACGCGCTCTCCCAGGGACACTCCTCCGGTTTCCGCCCCGTGCCGCTTAAGAACACGGATGTCGCGCTTCTTCAGTACACCGGCGGCACGACCGGCGTCGCAAAGGGCGCCATGCTGACGCATCGGAATGTGCTCGCGAACGTCGAGCAGACCGGCACGTGGATTTCCCAGACCTTTGTGATCGGCAAGGAAACCGCGCTCACCGTGCTTCCGCTCTATCACATCTTCTCCTTCACCGCGACGCTCTGCTTCCTGAAGCGTGCCGCGCGCCAGGTCCTGATTGCGGATCCCCGCGACATCAACCACGTCATTGATGAGTTTGAGAAGTGGAAGCCCTCCGCTTTCCCGGCTGTCAATTCGCTTTTCAACGCGCTCACGAACAGCGAGCGTTTCTCGAAGCTCGACTTCTCAGGACTCAAGATGACGGTAGGCGGCGGCAGTCAGGTGCAGAAACCGGTCGCCGAGAAGTGGGAAAAGATCACCGGGCACACGATTCTGGAAGCGTATGGCCTTACGGAAGCATCCCCCGGCATCTGCGGCAATCTCCCGGATACCCCTTGGGACGGGTCTGTCGGTTACCCGCTTCCGTCAACCGAAATCTCTATCCGGAGTGATGACTTTGAGGATCTTGGGCGCTGCGCTGATCCTGCCCAGATTGAAGCCCACACTGGCGAAATCTGTGTGAGAGGGCCTCAGGTGATGGCCGGATACTGGAACCGCCCGGATGAAACCGCCAAGGTTATGAACGGCGACTGGCTCCGCACGGGAGACATCGGCTGGATGGACGCGGAGGGCAAGGTCACGATCACCGACCGCAAAAAGGATCTGATCATTGTCTCGGGCTACAACGTCTACCCGAATGAAGTGGAAAGCGTGATTGCGTCGAACCCGAAGGTGCTCGAGGTCGGCGTGATTGGTGAAAAGTCCAAGTCGTCAGATGAAACGATCAAGGCCGTGATCGTGAAGAAGGATCCTTCCCTCACGGCACAGGAAGTCCGCGACTGGTGCCGCGAACGGCTGACAGGCTATAAGCGTCCGAGAAAGATTGTCTTTGCGGACGCGCTTCCGAAGTCCTCGGTCGGAAAGATTCTCCGCCGGGAACTGCGGAATATCCGCTGAAAGCCTGTAAATCAGGACGCGGCGGCTTCGACGAGAATCTCGCGGCCGCTTCCCTGAACGGATACCACCTCCCCGCCCCGGAGCTTCGCTCCCCGGCGGGTTTCTTTTTCGCCGTTCACGGTCACATCGCCCGACTGAATCATCTCCTTCGCGACACCGCCGCTCGGGGCGAGTCCGGTCGCCTTGAGAAGCGCGTCCAACTTGATGAATTCACCATTCAGCAGAAACTTTTCCTGAGCCATTCTTACTTTCCTTCTTTATCCATGAGTTCGATCACTTCGAGAAGCGCAGTCCGGATCTCGGAGAGGGTTTCTGCCGCGCTGCGGCAGGAGAATGCATTGACCGCCTGTCCGACCGGCATGCGGAGCAGATCCTGACGGCCGGCCCTGACGGCTGCCTCCATCATATCCTGCATGATGTAGCGCTGGTACGGATAACCGGCAGAACGGACACCTGCCCTGCTGAGAGCCTCGATAAGACCATTCTTCATCACGCGTTCCAGCCGCCCGGAGAAGAGATCCGTGAGACAGGTGGCCGTGTCGCTCGCCGCAATCATCGCGTCGCGCATCAGTTTCGGGGCTCCGGCTTCAGGAGAGCAGGCCAGCGCGGAACCCACCATCACGGCGGATGCTCCGGCCATCATGGCCCCTTTCACTGAGAATGCGGAACCAATGCCGCCTGAGGCAATCAGGGGCAGCTTCAGTGCCCGGGCCGCTTCGGGAAGCAGAACGGAAAGCCCCACGGAGGCTTCCTCGGGATCACTCTCAAAGTAGAGCCTCGGGCCGCCCGCCTCAACACCCTGCAGAATCACCGCGTCGCTGTCCGCCGCACGCTGCACCTTGGCTTCACGTAGCGTCGTGGCGGCTCCCAGGATATAGACCCCGGCCTGATGCAGTTTTTCTCCGTAGACCTCGCGGAAACCGCCGAAAGTGCAGCTCACAACAGGCACTCCGGTTTCGAGAACCGCCTCCAGCTGAGACTCAAACTCGGGTTCGCTGAAACGGCTGAAGTCGACCTTTTCCTCGAGTCCCAGTTCCTTTCTCAGGTCGGAAAGGGCATACGCCACTTTCTCAGCCTGCTCCAGAGATCCTCGGTCACGGGGAGGAATCCGAAGATTGATGCCGAAAGGACGGTCCGTGAGTCGTTTCGTCTGAGCAGCCGCCGAAATAATTTCCTCCGGACTCATCAGGTCGGCCGCCAGGATCCCAAGACCTCCGGCGTTACTCACGGCAGCTACCAGTTCCGGCGTCGTAATACCCGTCATCGGCGCTGAAAGCAGCGGCACCTCAATTCCCAGCCGCCCGCAGAAATCACGGATTCTCTTTACCCTCAGCGTCATGGCCAAACCTCCCGTTGTCACTCTGTCCGCATGATGCGGCACGCCTCAGCGGGCCGCATCTGTCATGCGGGAATTGAAAAGACTTTATTATGAGCTCTAATTGAAAATCACTGGATGCATGCATCCGTCAGATCGGGTTATGGAAAAAGTCGTTGTAGGAATGTCAGGCGGCGTGGACTCCGCGGTCAGCGCCTGGCTGCTGAAAGAGCAGGGGTACGACGTGGTCGGCCTCTTTATGAAGAACTGGGAGGATGACGATAACGGCGAGTACTGCACTAGCCGTCAGGATCTCATCGATGCCTCAAGCGTCGCCGATCTGATCGGAATCGATCTTCAGGCCGTGAATTTCGCGAAGGAATATAAGGAACGCGTTTTCTCCATTTTTCTTCGCGAATATGAAGCCGGCCGTACGCCGAACCCGGATGTGCTCTGCAACTCGGAAATCAAATTCCGGGCGTTTCTCGATCACGCGGTCAATATGGGCGCGGACTGGATCGCGACAGGTCACTATGCGAGAACCCGCCGCCTTGATGACGGCACGGTGCAGCTTCTGAAGGGATCGGATCCCGGGAAGGATCAGAGTTACTTCCTGCACCGTCTCTCTCAGGAGCAGGTGAGCCGCGCGATTTTCCCGGTGGGCGGCATGATGAAGACTGAAGTCCGCGCCATCGCGAAAAAGATCGGGCTGCCGGTTGCCGAGAAGAAGGACTCCACCGGTATCTGCTTTATCGGTGAACGCCCCTTCCGGGAATTCCTCGAGCGCTATCTGCCGACGAAAGAGGGTGAGATCAGAACGCCTGACGGCACGCCTGAAGGCCGTGTGATCGGAAAGCACATCGGACTCGCTTTCTATACGATTGGTCAGCGAAAGGGGATCGGTATCGGCGGATGCCGCGATTCGGAAGAAAAGCCCTGGTTTGTTGCAAAAAAGGACATCCGGACAAATACACTTTGGGTCGTGCAGGGGCATGACCACCCGTGGCTCCTCGGTGACCATCTGTTCGCGGATTCCCCTTCCTGGATTTCCGGTCACGCGCCAGAAGCCGGATCAAAGCTCGGTGTCAAAACCCGCTACCGCCAGGCTGACTGCCCGGCCACGCTTGCCTCAGTTGACGGAGAGCAGTTTGCGGTGAAGTTTGATGAACCGCAGTGGGCCGTTACCCCTGGTCAGAGCGCCGTGCTCTATGACGGGGAAGTCTGCCTCGGCGGCGGTTTTATTGAAGGGCTCAGCAACGGCCAGGCACGGTAGGCCCCTGCTTTCAGGCACAAAAAAGAGCCCCCTCAGGGGGCTCTTCTTTTACGGTTTCAGTCTGACTCAGGAAGCGGAAGCGGCTTTCTTGGCCGCGATCTTCTTCCGGGTATAGAGACCTGCGAGAAGCACAATCAGGGCGCAGATCACCTCAGCGACCATCTTCCAGCTTTCCACGCCGGGGACATGGTTCACCACGAACGAGTCCGACGTAAAGAGACCGCCCGCGATCCAGCCAAGCATCGCGCCGCCGAACAGCACGATCACCGGGAACTTATCAAGAATCTTCATGATGATCTGGCTGCCGCCGACAATGAACGGGACTGAGACAAGCAGACCGAAGATCACGAGCATCGTCTGATGCGCTTCATGTGCCTGCTGGGCGGCGCCTGCAATGGCGATCACGTTATCAATCGACATCACCATGTCGGCAACAATAATCGTCTTGATCGCGCTGAAGAGCTTCGTATTTCCTTTGATATGCTCCTCCTCACTATCGTCATCCGGCAGGATCAGCTTGTAGCCGATCCAGAGCAGGAGGCAGCCGCCGACCACCTTAAGGAAGGGGAGATTCAGCAGGAGCACTGCGAAGGTGATCAGGATCACACGCAGAATGATGGCGCCAGCCGTACCCCAGAAAACACCCTTGGATCGCTGATCCTTCGGCAGATTGCGGCACGCAAGAGCGATCACCACCGCGTTGTCGCCGCCGAGCAGGATGTCGATCATGATGATCTGACCGACCGCTCCCCAATGCATGTTTGTAAATACGTCAATAATCCAAGCTAGCACTTCATCCTCTTAAAGTTGATTTCTACCAACCAATTATCTTATATGTTCTGACGGGCTCTTTGCAGTACCCGTGACACAATTGCATACGAAAACCCCCGGGACATCAGAAAGCGGATCTGTTTAGCCTTCTCTTTCTGATCTTCCGGATAAGAAGAAAACCGCTTCTCCCAGACACTCCAGGCACGGTCCTCCTCGCTGCCGGCGAGTCCCTCGATCGCCCGATCGATTTCCTCCCCGCTTAATCCCCGCTGTCTCAGCTCCATGCGGAGCCGGGACTGACCGTAGCGCGAAGCTTTGGCTCGCAGAAACTGCTCAGCGAAACGTTCGTTTGAGAGATATCCCTTCTCTTCAAGATAGTCGAGCACCTCGTCCACCTTGGCGTCGTCCTCGGAACCCAGGCGGCGAAGCTTTTCCCCAAGCTCCCGCCTCGAATACTCACGGCGGGAAAGATAGGAAACCGCTCTTGCGAGAAGGGACGGCTTTTCTTTACGGGAACCGGCGCGACGGCCGGCTCCCATCTCTTCAGGAGTCTGCTCCATCACTTTCAGAGCAGCTCATCCGGGGAGAAATCTTCTTCCTCATCCAGATCATCCACGCGGGTCTCTTCCTCCGGCACTTCATCCGAAGAATTCTTCTCAGCAGCGGGCTTGTCAGCCGCTGCCGCCGGGGCCTTGGCGGGGGAGGCGGGTTTCACGGTGCCCTCCCCAACGCGGTTTACACCCTTGATCGCCCGGATCTTGTTCTCAATTTCGAGAGCCACTTCCGGGTGTTCCTTCAGGTATTCGCTCGCCTTATCCTTGCCCTGGCCGATCTTCTCGCCGTTGTAGCTGTACCAGGCACCGGCCTTGTCAACGATATCGAGGTCAGAGCCCAGCGTCAGAATCTCGCTCTCGCGGGAAATGCCTTCGCCGTAGTAAATATCAAAGATGGCCTGACGGAACGGAGGCGCAACCTTGTTCTTCACAACCTTCACGCGGGTCTCGGCGCCGATAATATCGTCCCCCTTCTTGATGGAACCGGCGCGGCGGATATCAAGACGCACCGAGCTGTAGAACTTCAGCGCGTTGCCGCCCGTCGTCACTTCCGGGTTGCCATAGGAAACGCCGATCTTCATACGGATCTGGTTAATGAAGATCACCATGCACTGAGTCCGGTTGATCGATGCCGTGAGCTTACGGAGTGCCTGGCTCATCAGACGGGCCTGGAGACCAGGGAGCGCATCGCCCATTTCACCCTCGATTTCAGCCTTAGGCGTCAGAGCGGCAACCGAGTCAACCACAATCAGGTCGACCGCGCCGGATCGGACCAGCGCGTCGCAGATATCGAGCGCCTGCTCACCATTATCCGGCTGGGAAATGAGGAGCTTCTTCAGATCAACGCCGATCTTTTCAGCGTACTGCGGGTCAAGCGCGTGTTCCGCGTCGATAAAAGCGCAGGTGCCGCCCATCTTCTGCATCTCGGCCACAACCTGCAGCGTGAGGGTCGTCTTGCCGGAGGATTCAGGGCCGTAGACCTCGATCACACGGCCGCGCGGCAGGCCGCCGACGCCCAGCGCGATATCCAGGCCGAGGGAGCCTGTCGACACAACGCTGATATCCTGCGCGACGCTCGTGTCGTCCATCTTCATGATGGAACCCTTGCCGAACTGCTTCTCAATCTGAGCAAGGGCGGCGTTCAAAGCCTTCTGACGCTCCTGTTCCTCTTCGATGCGGACCGCGCGGACAGGTGCCTTATCCTTGGACTTCTTATCTGCTGCCATAACTTGTTCCCTTTCCCTCTTTCCGGTGACGCCCTTAGGTAAGGCCGGGACACGGGGGAAGATTGATCCTATTATTGAATTTCGGACACCCGGTGCGCGTCAGGCAGGGGTACCAAATCGTTTTTTCTGCACATCATCTTGACTGCTGTCGTAAATACTGTAGAGGCTTATTGAGGTCAGATGTTTTAGTGTTTACCCTAAACAATGAGACCAAATTGTAAGCTCAAATTTTTTTATTTTCCGATTCCCTTGACATCTTTAGGAATCCGTAACATAATTCGTGGTCTGATTAGCTGTATCCCTGTCTTTCACAAGAGAGGCCTGGGTTGCGAGGGTCGTTAGCTCAGCCGGTAGAGCAGCGGACTTTTAATCCGTTGGTCGCGAGTTCGAATCTCACACGACCCACCATTACAGTTAACTAAAGAATTTCGGGCGCGTAGCTCAGTTGGTAGAGCAGCGGACTCTTAATCCGTCGGTCCAGGGTTCGACCCCCTGCGCACCCACCAATTCAGAAGGGCAGAACGTAACAGTTCTGCCCTTTTTTCTTAGCCGCCGGACCGTATTCAGATTCTTCAGCCCGGCCTTGGTAATACGGCATAAGATCACGCATTAAATCCGAACTTTCCGCATTTTTCGGCTTTTCACCGATACACTGCATGAAAGTCAACTTCTTTGGCAGGCTTTCGAACTGTCAATGCTGAGATTTGGGAAATGATTGAACTTAAACATATCTGGCAGACCTATAAGTCCCCGGACGGAAAGACGACACTCGATGCCGTCAAGGATGTCTCCATCACAATCAATGACGGAGAAATTTTCGGTGTCCTCGGACGAAGCGGCGCGGGCAAATCCACGCTGGTTCGATGTATCAACCTCCTCAACCGGCCCACAAAGGGCAATGTCATTGTGGACGGTCAGGATCTCACGAAGCTGAGCGCCTCCGAGCTTCGCCGCGTCCGTCACAAGATCGGCATGATCTTCCAGCACTTCAACCTGCTCTCCTCCCGCACGGTCTACGACAACGTGGCCCTGCCGCTCGAGCTTGCCGGTGTCAGCCGTGACAAGATCAGGGAAAAGGTTACGCCGCTGCTTGAGCTCGTCGGCCTTACGGAACATGCGAAGAAGTATCCCGCGCAGCTTTCCGGCGGTCAGAAGCAGCGTGTCGGTATTGCCCGAGCCCTGGCCAACGACCCGACTGTTCTGCTTTCTGACGAAGCCACCTCGGCTCTCGACCCGGAAACCACGACGTCCACCCTCGCCCTGCTGCGCAAGATCAATAAGGAACTCGGCGTCACGATCGTGATGATCACCCACCAGATGGAAGTGGTGAAGCAGATCTGTGAACGCATCGTCGTCATGGATCATGGCGAAGTGATCGAAGAGGGCAGCGTGCTGGATGTCTTCCGCAATCCGCGTCACCCGACGACCCGCAGCATGCTGAGCGGCATCCTGTGCACAGAGCTTCCGGCTCAGGTCGTGCAGCACATCCGCGACATTTTCAAGGCTCACCCGAACGATTGCAATAAGGCGCTGCGCATCACCTTCGTCGGCGAAGAGGCGACGGAGCCTGTGATCGCCACCTGCGCGACCCGCTACGGCGTGAACTTCAATATTCTCGCTGGCCAGATTTCCGAAATCCAGGAAAGCACTTTCAGCAGCCTCACCGTCGTGTGTTCCTGCTCTCAGGAAGCTTACGACCGGGTCCGCGAATATCTGATTTCCAACAACATTCAGATTGAGGAGCTTAACGATGCTGTTAACGCCTGAAATGATTGATATGATGCTGGACTCCTTCATCGAAACCCTCATCATGGTGGGTATCGCTGGAGTCATCGGCGGGGCGATCGGCATTCCGCTTGGCATCCTTCTGCATGTCACTTCCCCTCAGGGCATTCTGTCGGCGAAGGTCTTTAACCGCACGATCGGTGTGCTGGTCAACGCGGTCCGTTCTACCCCGTTCATCATCCTGCTCGTCGCCATTCAGCCGCTCACGCGCCTGATCGTTGGCACGTCTATCGGCACCTCCGCCGCTCTCGTGCCGCTGACGATCGCGGCCGCTCCGATGATCTCGCGTCTCGTGGAATCGAGCCTGCGTGAAGTGGACAAGGGACTGATTGAGGCCGCTCTCTCCATGGGCGCCACCAGCATGCAGATCATCCGCAAGGTCCTGCTCCCTGAAGCTCTGCCTGGCATTATTGCCGGTATCACGATTGCACTCGTGTCCCTCGTCGGTGCCTCGGCCATGGCCGGCGCGATCGGCGGCGGCGGTCTCGGCGACCTCGCCATCCGCTACGGCTACCAGCGCTTCATGCCTGAAATCATGTACTCGGTCGTGGTGATCCTGATCGTGTTCGTCCAGGCCATGCAGTCTCTCGGTGACTGGACCGTCCGCAAGGTCTCTCACCGCTGATAACAACGGAGATCGGAGATTGGCAATTTTCTCCGATCCCTGTTATTATTCAATGCCTATGCGGGCGTAGCTCAATGGCAGAGCTGTAGCTTCCCAAGCTACTGACGAGGGTTCGATTCCCTTCGCCCGCTCCAGATTAGAAACCGACATACCTTTGAGTGTGTCGGTTTTTTCATAGGAATTTCCCGTTTCAAATGCCGAATGAACTTTCCCCCGAACAGCTTGAAGAACTGAAGTCGAGGCATATCCGAAGCTTCTCCATGCGCCGCGGCCATATCAGCCACGCACAGGAAAAAGCCTTTGAAGAAGTCTTCCCGCTTTACGAAGTGCCTTACGCTGAAGCCCCGCTCAATTTTGAAGAGGTTTTCGGGCGCAAAGCTCCCGTTGTCTTCGAGATCGGCTGCGGCATGGGAGAAACCACGGCAGCGATCGCTCAGGCCCATCCTGAAGTCAATTTCCTTGGCTGCGAAGTGTTTGTCGCCGGCGTCGGCGCACTGTCAAAGCGCATCAAGGAAATGGAGCTGAAGAATGTCCGCATCATCCGTCATGACGCGGTCGATGTGATCGAGCATATGATCCCGCCCGAATCGCTTGACGGCGTCCATATCTATTTCCCGGATCCCTGGCGCAAAGCCCGCCATCATAAGCGCCGCCTCGTCGCCCAGCCTTTCATTGGGAAACTCTGCACGAGAATCCGTCAGGGCGGCTATATTCACTGCGCCACAGACTGGCAGAACTATGCCGAGCAGATGCTGGACGTGCTGTCCCACGAGCCTGCGCTCCTGGACTGGAAGGGAGAGGGCTACTGCCCGATCCAGGGGAATCCGCTCTGTGAGCGCCCCCGCACCAAGTTCCAGGCCCGGGGAGAAAACCTCGGTCACGGAATCTGGGATCTCGTTTATATCAAGCGATAAAACGACCGCCCACGAAAAAGCCGGCTTTTAACGCCGGCTTTTTTTTCATGTCTTAGAGAATCACTCCCGTGTACCAGAGCCCCATCACCAGAGCTCCGAAAAGGATCCGGTACCAGCCGAATCCCCGGAAATTGTTGTGAGCCACAAACCGGAGCAGCCAGTTCACGACGATCAGAGCGGAGAAGAATGACACGGCGCCGCCGAGCAGCAGGCCTCCGACATTAAGCTCCGCCACACTGTCACGCATCTTCCAGAGGTCATAGACCGTTGCGCCGAAAATGGTCGGGATCGCAAGGAAGAAGGAGAACTCCGTCGCCGCTTTCCGGGAAAGACCGCAGATCATGCCGCCGATAATGGTGGCTCCGGATCGGCTGACCCCCGGAATCATCGCGAAGCACTGCATGACGCCAACCTTCAGCGCGTCGCGCCAGTTCATGTCATCCATCTCATGCACCCGGGGGGCGATTTTTCCTGCGGCGATCATCCGCTCGACAGCAAGAATAATGAGACCGCCGATCACAAGCGTTGTCGACACTGTGACGACATTGAAGAGCCGGCTCTGAATGAAGTGAGCGAAGAGCACGCCCGCGACCGCGGCCGGCAGGAAAGCAACCACCGTATTCACGGCGAGATTCTGTTCACGCCCCGGACGGAGAAAGTTCATAACGACCTTCCAGATCCGCTCACGGTAAAACCAGCAGACAGCGAAAATAGCACCCGCCTGAATGCCGACAATAAATGTCTCCCGATCCGGCGGACTGAACCGCATGACATCGGCAGCCACAATCAGGTGGCCAGTGGAAGAAATCGGCAGAAATTCCGTCAGGCCTTCCACAATGCCCATCAGAATGACCTGTATGTAGTAAATCAAATCCATGTTGTTCCCGAAGACGCCGGTGGAGGCAGACCCATCCCCTCAGCCGGAGACTGCCTCGCATAAGGAAAAAAGGGCTTAAAAATTTAAGCCCTTTTGTTTTTGCCGAATACCTCTCTTAATGCTTCAGCGGCTTGAAGCGCAGACGGTGCGGGGCTGCTGCAGCTTCACCGAGACGCTTCTTCTTGTCGGCTTCGTACTCCTGGTAGTTTCCAGGGAAGAACACCACCTTGGAGTCACCCTCAAAAGCGAGGATATGGGTGGCAATACGGTCGAGGAACCAACGGTCATGGGACGTCACCATCGCGCAGCCCGGGAACTCAAGCAGTGCATCCTCAAGCGCGCGGAGCGTTTCAACGTCGAGGTCATTCGACGGCTCGTCAAGGAGCAGCACGTTGCCGCCTGCGAGCAGCGTCTTCGCGAGATGGAGACGGCCGCGCTCACCGCCGGAAAGATCACCGACGCGCTTCTGCTGATCCTGGCCCTTGAAGTTGAAGCGGCCGATGTATGAGCGGGCCGGCATTTCAAACTTGCCCACCTGAATGATGTCAAGACCATCGCTGATCGCGTCAAACACCGTCTTGTCATTCGGAAGCGAGCTGCGCATCTGATCAACAGCCGCGAGCTTCACGGTCGAACCGATCGTGATCTTGCCGGAATCCGGCTGCTGCTTGCCGGTAATCATGCGGAAGAGCGTCGACTTACCGGCGCCGTTCGGGCCGATCACGCCGACGATAGCGCCCTGAGGCACAACGAACGACAGATCATCAATCAGGAGCTTGTCGCCAAAGCCCTTGCTCACATGCTCAAACTCAATCACCGACTTGCCAAGGCGGTCAGCGACCGGAATGAAGATTTCATTCGTTTCATTCCGTTCCTGATACTCGTAGGAGGAGAGTTCCTCGAAGTGAGCCAGACGGGCCTTGCTCTTCGCCTGACGTCCCTTCGGATTCTGTCTCACCCACTCCAGTTCGTGAGCGATGGCCTTGCTGCGGGCCTCGTTCTGGCGCTTTTCCATTTCAAGACGCTTTTCCTTCTGATCAAGCCAGGAGGAATAGTTGCCCTTCCACGGAATGCCCTCGCCGCGGTCCAGCTCCAGAATCCACTCAGCCGCGTTGTCGAGGAAGTAACGGTCATGCGTCACAGCCACAACAGTGCCCGGGAAGCGGTGCAGATACTGCTCAAGCCACTCCACGCTTTCCGCGTCGAGATGGTTCGTCGGTTCGTCGAGAAGCAGCATCTCGGGCTGCGACAGCAGCAGGCGGCAGAGCGCCACACGGCGCTTTTCACCGCCAGACAGGTTTTCAATCTTGGCATCCCAGGGCGGAAGACGCAGAGCGTCAGCGGCGATTTCCATCTGCGTCTCAGCATTCGTGCCGGCAGCGGAAATGATGGCCTCAAGCTCAGCCTGTTCGGCGGCGAGCTTATCAAAGTCCGCATCCGGTTCAGCGTACTCGGCGTACACCTCCTCGAGGCGCTTCTGGGCATTGATCACATCACCCATGCCTTCTTCCACAGCCTGACGGACCGTGAATTCAGGATTGATCTGAGGTTCCTGGGGAAGGTAGCCGATCTTCAGCCCCTTCATCGGGACGGCTTCGCCCTCAATATCCTTATCGACGCCCGCCATGATCTTAAGCAGCGTCGACTTGCCGGCACCGTTCAGACCAAGGACACCGATCTTCGCACCCGGGAAGAATGAGAGGGAAATATCCTTAAGAATCTGCTTCTTAGGGGGGACGATCTTACCAACCCTGTTCAGGGAAAAGACATACTGAGGCATGTGTGGTGGCTATGGATAAATCTAATAAAAACAATATTGTAACCGTAAACCCGGCAGAACCGCCGGGAACGGGCGCTTTTTTCATGCGGATCTGTTACTTGCGTTTTCCAAAGTAACCGCGGATCCGCCAGAGCTTGCGGAGCTTCGTGCCCCGTTCAAAACGGGCAATGCGCTCCGGCCCCATGGCTTCGGGGTGAAACTCATTCCATTTTTTAAGGACACCGCTCATGTCGATATCCTCAAGGACTTTTCGCAGTCCTTTCGGAAGTCCGACTGTACAGACGCCTGCCTGAAAGTCGATCAGACCGGGTTTTCCGTTTGACAGAACAACCCAGTTGCCGGTTCCGCGCGCATCGAGATGCACAATCCCGGCCTGATGAATGCGGGTCATCAGGTCTTCCATTTCTTTCAGGAACTCAACCGTCATCGTCGACCTGGGCGACTTCGAGAGGGAAGTACCCGGAAGATACTGAATCGCGATAGCGGCAGCATCCAGCCGGAATCCTCGGCTGGGCACACCCTCGATACCCGCAAGCCGGCGTACAGCTCGAAGTTCGCGCCAGAAGAGTATGGGGGCAAGGATCTTCCTTACCCACCACGGGCGGGTGGAAAAATCCTTCACCGTCCACTCTTCACCGCGGTAGCGGAACCGATAGACACACGCGTTGGCCATGCGGCCCTCGCGCAGCAGCGTTCTGCTTCCCGACTCAAAATCCTCGCGGGTGAAAACCCGTCCGGATGAAGCCAGTCCCGGCATCAGACTGATCAGAGGCCGACCAGTCCGCTGCCATTGCCGCCCTGCGCGGGAGGCACCTGGAAGCCTTCGGAACCCGGGGTAACGATGCGGTGGGCCGCCTGTTCACGGAGATCCTCAAGCTTCTTCAGCGTATCCTCAACGCCCTGCTTGGCAGCCGCGCCGTAACCCTTCACGGCTTCGGCAAGCGTCTCAGCGGGGATCTCGAAGTTGATCGGAAGAGCGCCCATATGGGTCATGATCTGGGCTTCGCCGACAAAAATCATCTTGCGGGATTCGTCGCGGGTGCCGTCATCCTTCACCGGGGTCATCACGCGGATCGTGCCGATCTTTCTGTCCGAGACAATCTTTTCCTCAAACAGATTGCCGGCATCCATTTCCGTATTGAGACCATTCAGATCTGCCATCTTTGCTTCCTTATCGAATTCGAATAAATTGCATAAAAACATACGCCCCGGCTGACCGGGGCTGCAGCGGGCTTTATTATCCCACATACAGGGGCGGATTCCGCCCCCTTTTGCTGTCTCACCGATAGACGAGAACAGGAACAGAGGCTTCCGTGAGAACCTTCCGGGCCACACTGCCGAGGAGCACTGCCGAAAGACCGCTTCTGCCGTGGCTCGCGATCACAATGAGATCGCACTTCCGTTCATTGCAGAACTGCACAATGCCGTCAGCGGGATTCGAGCCATTGACGGCAACGGTCTCCGCCTTGATGCCCTCCGCGTCAACCGCTTTCCGGGCGCTTTCCAGTCTTTCCTCGGTTTCCGCTTTGACCCGATCCTTGTACTGCTCAAAGCTCTCAGGACGGTAGGCCGTCACGTTGGAGTAGGAATAGGGTTCCTCAACCGTCACGACGATCAATTCAGCCTTCAGCTGTCCGGCAAGCTGCGCCGCACCCCGAACGCCTTTCAGTGCGAGTTCCGAACCGTCCGTCGTCACCAGAATCTTATTGAACATAACCTTCCGTCCTTTTCTGCCATAGCCGGCAGTTACTCTTCCGAAGTCTCCGACCCCGCATGGTTCGCGCGGGCGGCAAACTCATTCAGTACCAGGGAGGCCAGCCTCAGACCAAACGACGCTGTAACGGTCATCACGGTACCCATGCCGGAACCCGGCGGGAGACGCGCGATGTCTTCCGCGGACAGCCGGCGGACGGGCTCCGTCGAATACACTGCCGGGATATTGAACCGCTGCGACTTGCCCTTGGGACTGCCCTGCGGGAAACCGTACTTCGCGCGGAGTTCACGACGCAGAGCGCCAATCAGCGGATCCGCCTTAACGGCCGCAATGTCTGCCACGTGAATCTTCCCCGGATCACAGCGTCCGGCGCCGCCGCCGCTTGTCAGAGTGAAGATGCCATTCTTGTGACCCCAGGCGATCAGAGCCGCTTTCGCCTTCAGCGTATCGATGGCATCAATCAGGGCATCTGAGGTTCCCAGCTGCGCATCCATGGTGTCAGGCTCAAGCACCTCTGTGATGACCTTCACTTCACAGTCTGGATTGATCAGCTTGACGCGCTCTCCCATCAGCTCAGCTTTCCAGCGGCCGTAGTTCCCCTGAATCGCGTGACACTGACGGTTCGTATTGCTCTCTTCACTCACGTCTCCGTCCACGAGCGTGAGTTTCCCGACGCCGGCACGGGCGAGCGATTCCACAGCCCATGAGCCGACACCACCCATGCCAACAATCGTCACATGGAGACGCGTGAAAGCCTGGGCGGCCGTAGGCCCATAAACGCGCTCGATCCCGCCGAAGCGCCGTTTATCTGTAGTTGTTCCCATAATTACCCTTTTCTTTGATGCGGATTCTATTTTTATGTGATGGAAGTATGACTGTAGCGCAAATCGTGTTTTTTGCGCTAAAGTGATACTAAAGCTTGAGCCTATGGTTTCTCGGGTCTCAAGCGGTTTCGTCCTATTTGATGCCGAGATTCGATCAATCAGCTCATCTATGACAGTAATTTTAAGGGGGTTTCGCTATGAAGATCCTGCTACCTATCGACGGCAGTGAATACAGCAAAAATGCCATTGATTTTGTCGCATCCCGGACTACGGTTTTGGGCAACAATCCGACGATTGAGCTGCTGAACATTCAGGTTCCGCTGCCTGCCCGCGCCAGCCGCCTCGTAGGACGCGAAGCGCTTGACCGCTACTACGAAGAGGAAGCCGACAAGGTTTTCACTTCTGCCCGCAAGGTTCTGAAGCGCGACAACATTACGGTGACCGAGGCCTATCGGATCGGCGCTCCGGATGAAATGATCGCCCAGGAAGCCGACAAGCTTCCCGCCGACCTGATCGTCATGGGTTCCCGCGGTCTTACCGCGCTGAAGGGACTCATCATGGGTTCCGTCACGACCGGTGTGCTCGCCCGCACGAAGTGCCCGGTGCTCCTGCTCCGCGGCAAGGAAGCGCCGCTCACGGACGCTCTCCGCGTCGGTATCGCTGTTGACGGTTCCAAGTACGGCATGGCTGCTGTCAATCACGTGCTGAAGGCAATCGACTTCTTCGGCAAGGGCGCTCAGTTCTATCTGATCAACGTTGTGAATGACTACGCCGGCGCTGTGATGCCTGATATGGCCGGCATGGCGCTCCCCGCCCTCTCCGAGAGCGAAGTGCTTGAGCTGCAGAAGAAGGAATTCGCAGAAACGGTCGATCCGCTTCGTCCGCTTTTCGAGAAGGCCGGCCTTAAGCCGACTGAAGTCTGCCTCGTCGGCAATCCGAGCGACGAAATCGCCGCCTTCGCGAAGAAGAACAAGCTTGATCTGATCGTAATGGGCTCCCACGGCTACACCCGCTTCAAGTCTGCCGTTATGGGCTCCACCGCGACTCATATCGCAGCTGAAGGCAATGTGCCGCTCCTCATCATCCGCGCCGCGGATGACGAGTCTGCTCCGAAAGCCTGATTCAGCCTGTGCAGATCCGCTTTTCTGCGGATCTGCCTCCTGAACAAAATGGCCGCCTTTTACAGGCGGCCATTTTTTATCCGAAACGCGTCACGCTCAGACTCAGAACGGAATGTCATCCCCATCGAACGAGGAATCAACATCCGGAGCAGACGGCTGCTGGGGCTTCGGCGCCGGAGCAGTCGGCGCGGCAGCGCGCGGCGCTCGCTGCGGGGACTCAAACTCGTCAGAAGCATCCGACGAACCGGCAGATCCGGTCGGACGGGCGCCAAGCTGCAGAGACTCACAGACGACTTCCGTCGAATAGCGTTCGATACCGTCCTTACCCGTGTACTTGCGGGTTCTCAGGCGGCCTTCAATATAAGCCTCGGACCCCTTGCGGAGATACTGCTGGGCAATTTCAGCCTGACGGCCAAAGACCACCACGTTGTGCCACTCCGTATCTTCTTTGCGGTTGCCGTCACGATCCTTGTAGCGGCGGGACGTTGCGAGCGCGAGGTGGCAGATTGCGGTGCCGCCTTCAGACGCGTAGCGGGTTTCGGGATCCCGACCCAGCCTGCCGAGAAGAATAACTTTATTTACAGAAGCCATAGCCTAGTTCGTCTCTTTAATTGAAATTGCGGAACTGAAAAAATTCCGCTCGTCGATGAAATGCTTCGAATCGCCCGGAAGACGATCCCTGATGAATGATTATAAGTGGTGATTTTTTTCTTCAGGACTTATTTTCCCGCAGGCTGCGTCAATCCCTGGCGGACCGGGCTTTCGCACTTCCGGATGCCGTCGGACGGGTTAAGCGCCGGGGATTTAGTTCTACAATGCAGGTCACATCTGATTAACTTTTTGATTTAACTCTCCCGGATAAGCTCCGTCAGAGAAAAAGCCTCCTCTCCTTATGCTTCAGAGATTCCCCCGGCTGACGGGAAAAAAGCGTCCTGTGAATCATCTTTCGGAAGAAACCCGGATCCAGATCCGTGAGTCTCAGAAACTCGGTGCTCTGGGACAGCTCGCCTTTGTGCTGCAGGCCCTGGTAATCGGTGCCATCTCTGGGTTCGTGATCGGTATCTTCAGAATGGCTTTCACCGTGCTGAATGGTCTCGGGACGAACTGGGTTGTGGAGGAATTTCAGAAGGGGGCGGAAGGATTCCTCTTCATCGCGGCCGCGCTTATCTTCTGCTGCCTGCTCTCGGGGTTCCTGCTGAAAATCGAACCTATGATCAGCGGAAGCGGCATCCCTCAGGTAGAGCTTGCCCAGATCGGGAAATTTCCGCCGATGAACTGGCTTCGTGTGCTCATCACCAAGTTTGTCGGCACACTCACTGCTCTGGCGGCGGGACTCTCTGTGGGGCGTGAAGGCCCCTGTGTCCAGATGGGAGCCGCGGTCGGGGTCGGCGTCGGTACATTTTTCTACGGAAAACATGCTCAGACGATGCACCGCTATCTGACAGGCGGTGCCGTGTCCGGCATGACATCCGCTTTCTCATCCCCCATCGCCGGCATTCTGTTCGCCGTGGAAGACATGAAGGTGATTCTGGATCGGCGAATGCTTGCGTTCCTCGCGATCACCGCGATGAGTGCCTGGTTCATGGTGAAGCACATCCTGGGGCTTCCGCTGGTATTCCCTTTTGTCGGCCTTGAGCCTCTCGGCTTTCTCCAGCTCTGGGTGCTCCTGCCTGTCTGTATTCTCAGCGGCGTTCTCGGAACGGTGTACTGCTGGATTCTGGTCTCGATCACCTGCTTTGAAGACCGCCTCCCGTGGCCTTCCCGCTGGGTGAGGCTCGCCGTGCCGTTCGTGATGGTGGCACTGCTGCTGCTCTTCTATCCAACCGTTCTGACGGGGTTCGGCCCCATGCCGACACAGATGGAGCAGCTCAGGCTTTCTATCGACTTTCTGCTTCTGCTCTTCCTTGTGAAAGCGTTCTTCTCCTGCTTCAGCTTTGCCTCCGGTATCGCCGGCGGCATTCTGATGCCGATTCTCACCGCAGGCGCAATCCTCGGCTGCCTCCTCTCCTCCATCGGGCAATCGGCCGGCATACTCCTCAGCTCACAGTCCGGCACCATTATGATTCTCTGCATGGCCTGCTTCTTTTCTGCTGTCGTCCGGTCGCCTCTGACTTCTGCCGCACTGCTGACCGAAATGACGGGAGACTGGACGCTGCTTCCCGTAACCCTTGTCGCCTCCATCGCCGGCAATCTGATTGCCCGCTATATGGGAGCTGACCCCGTGTACGAAAGCCTGAAGGCCCGAATTCTGAGACAGAGAGAACATGCGGCCCCGGCTGCGGCTGCCGAGGCGCACTGAATGATCAAGGGGGGACTGCCGTGGAGAAGATCATCATCAGGGGAGCGAAGACTCACAACCTGAAGAACGTGAACGCTGAGCTTCCCCGGAATCAGCTGGTCGTCATCACCGGTCCCTCGGGCTCCGGAAAAAGCTCGCTCGCTTTCGATACGCTTTATGCCGAGGGCCAGAGGCGTTACCTCGAAGGTCTCTCCCCCTACGCCCGTCAGTTTCTCAATATCCGCAATAAACCGGATGTCGACAGCATTGAGGGACTCTCTCCCGCGATCGCTATCGATCAGAAAAACCGCTCCGACAATCCCCGTTCCACGGTTGGCTCTTCCACCGAAATTCTCGATTACCTGCGGCTTCTCTACTCCCGGGTCGGAACGCCTTACTGCCCCGACCACCACCTGCCGCTGGAAGCGACACCGGTGTCCGTCATTGCGGAACGGCTTCTTGCCTGGCCTGAGGAAACACCGGTTATTCTTCTGTCCCCCATTCCGGCAGACCTCCGCGCGAATCCTAAGCAGCTCCTCGCGGATCTCGCGCGTCAGGGGTTCCTTCGGGTCAGAATCGGGAGTGACATTGTTGAAACCGAAGAGGCGTCGCCTGATGCGCTCGCGGATCTCAGTCTCCGAGCTGATATTGTGGTTGACCGGTTGAAACTGAGAAAGTCTTCCCGCGGGCGTCTGACAGAAAGTCTTGATCTCGCGTCAAGGCTTTCCGGAGGCCGTGTTTCAGCAATGAATCACAGAACCCGGGAAGAAACCGCGTTTTCAACCAATTTCAGCTGCCCGCTCTGTGACTTTTCTCTGAAAAAGCTCGAGCCCGGACTTTTCTCTCCTCAGACCGCCCGGGGCCGATGCCCAACCTGCGGCGGAACAGGAACAGTTCCCGCGGTTTCAATTGAAAGCATTATTCATCCTGAGCTTTCACTTCGGGCCGGCGCGATTCCAAATTGGGGAGAGAATTCGCCGAAGCATTTTGCTCTGCTCGAAGCGGCAGCAAACCGGGCGTCCGTGTCGCTTGATACCCCTTGGGAAGAGCTGTCAGGAAAAGACCGGCAATTCATGCTTCAGGGAGACCCTGACCAACCAGAATTCCCCGGCATCGAATCCCTGATCACCGAAGAAGCCGAGACTCTTTCGAAAGCGGACCGCGAGAAGCTTCTCGGCCCGCTCCTCAAGGAGAAAACGTGCCCCGACTGCAAGGGTGAAAAACTGAGCCGGGAAGCACGGAATGTGTTTCTTACGTCCGAAGGTAAACTCTTCAGCTATCCCTCGCTCCTCCGGATGCCGATTTCAGAACTCGAACCGCTGCTCGGATCGCTTGAGCTCGGGGAAACAGCACGGGCGGTCGCCGACCGGATTCTGCCCCCGATTCTTGATCGCCTTCGCTATCTCAACTCGGTCGGTCTCGCTTACCTCACACTCGACCGTCCGGTCACAACGCTTTCGGGCGGCGAATCGCAGCGCATCCGCCTCGCGTGCGAACTGAGCTCCGGTCTTTCAGGCGTTATGTATGTGCTCGATGAACCCTCCACAGGGCTTCATCCGGCTGATAACGAGAAGCTTCTCGACTCTCTGAAAAGGCTGCGTGACGCCGGAAACTCCGTGATTGTGGTTGAGCATGATGAGGACACGATCCGGAGCGCGGATTACCTGATCGACATGGGGCCGGGGTCCGGAGAATCCGGGGGCGAGGTCATCGCCTCCGGCTCTCTGAAAGAAATTCTGAAAGACCCGAAGTCGGTCACCGGAACTTACCTCAGTCACCCGGAAACCACGGTTCAGCGGAACCGCTCACGGCGGATCGGCAAAAAGCTCCTGATCAAAGGGGCCCGGGGACATAACCTGAAAAATGTCTCCGCCTCTATCCCGGTTGGCTGTCTCACTGTGGTGAGCGGAGTTTCGGGGTCCGGCAAGTCCTCTCTCATCAATGGCACGCTGTACCCCGCGCTCGCCGCGAAGCTCTACCGGGCTTCAGCCTCGCCGCTTCCGGTCGACGCGATCGAAGGACTGGAACACCTCGATAAAGTGATCTGCATTGATCAGCAGCCGCTTGGGCGCACATCCCGCTCAAACCCTGCCACCTACATGGGAATCTTCCAGGGTATCCGTGAAATCTTTGCCGGCACCGCTCTGGCGCTTGAACGGGGCTATGGGGCGGATCGTTTCAGCTTCAACGTCAAGGGCGGCCGGTGCGAAGCCTGTCAGGGCGAAGGCATTCTGAAGATCGGACTCCAGTTCCTGCCCGATATGCAGGTTCCATGCGACGTCTGCGGCGGCACACGGTATAACCAGGAAACGCTTGAAGTCCGCTATCAGGGGAAAAATATCGCGGAGATCCTCGACCTCAGTGTCGATAAGGCCATTCCGGTCTTCGCCAATCACCCGGCCATTCTGCGGAAACTGGAGGCGCTCGAGGCTGTGGGACTGGGATATATCCGCCTCGGCCAGTCCTCGCAGACCTTCTCGGGAGGCGAGGCTCAGCGGGTAAAAATCGCAGTTGAACTTGCCAAAACGGATACCGGCCGCACTCTCTATCTGCTGGATGAGCCGACTTCCGGGCTGCACTTCAGGGAGATTTCGCAGCTCATTGCCCTGCTCCAGAAAATCTGCGATGCCGGAAACACCGTTGTCGTGATTGAGCACGACATGAATGTGGTCGCGAGCGCTGACTGGGTGATCGATATGGGACCCGGAGGCGAGGACGGCGGACGGATACTCTGCGAAGGCACGCCGGAAGACATTGCCGCCTGCCCCGAAAGCGTAACAGGCCGGTTCCTGCAGAAAAAAATAGCCTGATCTTTGGCTTACTATAGGAAATCGTCTTCTGAGTCATATCATCGGCCCCTCTTTGCGGGTGCCGGAGTGATGCTGAATGAAACCCTTTTTACTGATTATCTTTGCCGCGCTCCTGGCTTCCGGATCTGTGCCAGCCTCGGCGGATGAGCCCCCGGCTCACGTCATTACACCGCCTGAGAGCACTGCTCCCGCTGAGAGGCCGCTTCGGGTCGGCCTTGTCCTCTCGGGCGGCGGAGCCCGGGGATTCGCACACATCGGCGTGCTGAAAGTCCTTGAGGAGGCCGGCGTCAAGGTGAGCGTCATCACCGCAACCTCAATGGGATCCATGGTAGGCGGCGCCTACGCGGAAGGCTACACACCGGAAGAGATGGCGAACATCGTCAAAAACGTCAACTGGACGCAGATGTTCGCGGCAAAACCAAATCGGGCTGACCTCAACTGGCGGAGAAAGGAAGATAAGGAACAGGGACTTTCTGACACCGAGCTCGGCATAGGCCCCAAAGGGTTTGCCCTTCCTTACGGCATCGTCACCACACAGGAACTGGATCTCTTCCTCGCGAAGACGAACGAACCGGCCTCCATGATCAACGACCTCGCCAAACTTCCGATCCCGTTCGCCGCTTTCGCGACCGATCTGGAAACCGGCAAGGCGGTTGAGCTGCAGAAAAACATTTCGCTTTCGCGAGCCATGCGCGCCTCGATGTCTATCCCTGGCGTTTACGCGCCGGCCGAGTGGCAGGGGAAGCTGCTTGTGGACGGCGGTCTCGTGCAGAATCTCCCCGTGGATGCGGCCCGCGCCATGGGCGCAGACATCATCATTGCCGTCAACGTCGGCACGCCGCTTTCCCCGAGAAAGGACCTTGGAAGCATTGCCGGCGTGATGGGTCAGATGCTGAATATTCTCACCGAGCAGAACGTCCAGAAAAGCCTGAAGGAACTGCGGAAAGAAGACATCCTGATCACTCCTGATCTTTCCAAATACACGTCAGGCGACTTCACCAAATCGGCGGAAATCATGAAGGTCGGCGAGGATGCCGCCCGGAAGATTTTTGATCAGCTGAAGAAACTTGGTGTCCCGCAGAAGGAATTCGCGGCCTGGAACGCCAAGCGCCACGAACTGATCGAGACGGATAAACCTCACCAGCTCGCCGACATCCGGGTTGACGGTCTTAAAACCGTGAACCCGAAGAGTGTTCTCGCGGAAATCAAGATCCGGCCGGGGGACACTGTTACCACTTCCCAGGTCGAGGCCGCGGATAAGAAGATCTGGCAGGATGACGATTTTCTCTCGGTCCCCTACCGGTTTGAACCGGGACCTGACGGGATGGAAGTGCTGGTCTTTGAGCCGCAGGAAAAAACCTGGGGCTACTCTTCATTCCGGTTCGGAGGCCGCGTTCAGACGAACTTCGATGACGACAACAATTTCCAGTTCATGCTGCAGCACACCCTGGGCTGGCTGAACAGCTGGGGCGGAGAACTGAGGACCGAAGCGCAGATCGGTGAAAAGGTGTCGTTCTCAATGCAACTCTATCAGCCGATCGGAACAGCGAGTCCCTTCTATCTGCTCCCCAGGATCTACGCGAATAAGGAGAGCTACGACCTCTATAACGGCGACAACCGTTCTTCTTCCTGGCAGAACAAAACCGCGGCCGCGTCTCTGGAACTTGGCTATGAAATCGGCCGTCTTGGAACTATCAGTGCCGGCACCGGCTACTTCACGCTGAGGAACACCCGTACAGTCGGAAATGACAAACTGCCGGTTCCCAATCAGAGCAGCCTCGGCTCCTTCATCAATCTCAGTCTGGATCGGCTGGATAACGTCAATTTCCCGACGAAGGGCTACAAGCTGGATGCCACTGGCATGCACTTCTATCACGACATGGGAACGAGCCGCAGCCGGGACACGTTTGACGCATCCGGTACGGCGGTGAAGACATTCGGCCCCTGGACCGTCAATGCGTCTCTGAAAGGAGGCCGTTCGTCACTGGAAGGCGTCTTCAAACTGGGCGGTGCCTTCAATCTGTCGGGCTCAGGATACGGACGGTACTCCGGGGATCGGATGCAGTTCGGTCGCCTCATGGTGTACCGGAGCCTCAGCTCCAAGCTGATGCAGATCGGAGCGCCTGTCTGGGCGGGTGTCTCGCTTGAGGCCGGCAAGGTCTATAACAGCAGCGGAAGCCAGAATTCCGGCTGGAAGCAGGCTTACGGCCTCTTCCTAGGAGCTGATACCTGGATCGGCCCGATTTACCTCGTCGTCGGCAAGACATCAGGCGGATCAAAAGCGATCTACTTCGCCTGGGGTCATATCCAGTAAGCGCTTCAGCGCAGAGCGTCCCGGTTTCTGAACCGGGGCGCTTTTTTCTTTCCAGACAACAAAAAAACCACAGACCGTAAGGTCTGTGGTTTTCGGAAACCTGGTGGCGAGTCAGGGACTCGAACCCCGGACACAAGGATTATGATTCCTCTGCTCTAACCAGCTGAGCTAACCCGCCATGAGAAGACGAATTATGCGGTATTTTTTTTACTTTGTCAAGGAATTCAGAAAAAATTTCTCTTACTTCTGCCAGAAATGGTTGACCGGACCGTGTCCGCTTCCCACTGACAGGCGATCCGCAGCCTGAATAGCGCCGCGCAGATAATCGTGCGCATCTGAAAACGCCTCCCACGCCGAACACCTCTGAGGTAGCAGTGCCGCGATAGCGGAGGAAAGCGCGCATCCCGTGCCGTGCGTATTCTCTGTTTTCACCCGGCTTGATTCGTAGCGGCGGACTTCCTTTCCGTCAAAGACGAGATCCACCATACGGTCTCCCGAGAGATGACCGCCCTTCAGATAGACCGTTGGGCCGCATCCCGCAAGATTCCAGAGTCTGCGGGCCGTATTCTCCATGCCGCCTTCGTCCGCCGGGGTTTCATCCCCAAGCAGAATCGCGGCTTCAGGCAGGTTCGGCGTAAACACGGTGCAGAGCGGGAGAAGTTTCCGAATCAGGACGCCTACCGCTTCTGGCTCAAGAAGCGGTGTTCCGCTGGTAGAAGCCAGAATGGTATCCAGGACGACATGTTTCACGGGGTGATCCCGAAGGATTCCCGCTGCCGCCTCAATAACCTCGCAATTACCCAGCATGCCGATTTTCACCGCGTCAATCCGGATATCGGAAAGCACGGATTCCATCTGAGCCGAAACAAAGTCTCCGCTCATGATCCGGACCCCGCTTACGCCCCGCGTATTCTGAACAGTGAGCGCCGTCACCGCGCCGCAGGCATAGCCGCCAAGCGCGCTGATCGTCTTGATATCGGCAAGAAGACCCGCCCCTCCGGACGGATCCACGCCGGCAAGACTCAGAATGTTGGGAACGATCCGAGCGGCTGTTTCTTCCATATCTTGTCCAGAACCGTCATGGTGCGTTCAGTCGCTCCGGTATAGGAAGAGGCAAACCGAACCGCGTTTTCCGATTTTTCCTTAAGAGCTTCAGCGCTGCCAAGCAGTTTGGCCGCCCGTTCAAGTCCCTCCCGGAAATCCATCACCTGCACGGCCGCTTTTTCCTCTATCGCCCGGGCCGCCACTTCAGAGAAATTAAAGGTGCTCGGACCGACAATCACGGGCACGCCGCTCGAACAGGGCTCAATCAGATTCTGGCAGCCGTAGTTGAGGAAGCTTCCCCCCATCAGAGCGATATCAGAGAGCGCGCAGTAGAAGGACATCTCCCCCATAGAGTCACCGAGGAGAATGTCAGTGTCAGGTGCAATTTCATCCGGGGACGCAAGCTCTGAGCGGCTCTGGATCCGGTAATCCGAATTCAGGAAAAGCTGCCGGACAGAAGCAAATCGCTGAGGATGACGGGGCACCACGAGAAAGAGCGGATTCCCCTGAAAGAGCGCCTTTCCCCCCTTCTGAAGCGCCTCAAGAAAAAGGGCCTCTTCTCCCTCACGGGAACTCGCAAAAAGCACCACCGGGCGTCCGATCGCAGCCTTCCATTCCCGGGCCTTTTTCTGCTGACCGGCATCCGGCTGAATATCAAACTTGATACTGCCCACAACCTGAATCCGCTCCGCCCCGAGTTCTTTGAACCGGACGGCATCGGGCCTGGACTGAGCCAGAATCACGGCAAACTGTTTCACCGCTGGAATCATCAGTCTGGGGACGCGAAGCGCCTGATCAAGACTTTTCTGAGACTCACGGGCATTGGCGAGCACCATGGGAACTCCCCACTTTCTGGCCTCAGCCATCATGGTCGGCCAGATTTCTGTCTCCATGACAATTCCAATGGATGGCTTTGTTTCGCGGAAAAAAGATTCCATCGCTCCCGGAATGTCATAAGGGAGGTAGCACTGGGAGATACGGTCGGGAGCCAGCGCCACAATGCGTTTCCCCGCATCTCTTCCCGTCGGGGTCATATGCGTCAGGAGAAAATCCGCTTCCGGCCACCGCTTCAGGCACTCGGCAATCAGGGGCTTAGCGGCATTCGTTTCACCGACACTCACCGCATGAACCCAGACCCGGGGGCACCCCTTGGGCGGCGGATATTCAGAGAACCCGAACCTCTCACCCCAGAAATTCCGATAAGCAGGCTGGCGGCGGCTCCGGTAAAGGAGATACCCCATCGCGGCGGGCACCGCTGCCCGGGTGAGGAGCCGATAGCCCTTCATTCCAATCTTCACTTGAGAAATCCCCCGCACTGCTGCATGACGTCATCCACTGTCGGCATCTGTCCAGGGCCGCCAAGGTTCACATATTCGGCATCTCCGACAATCGGCACTTTTTCAAGCGATGTCTGAACGAAAATTCCGATCGTCGGACGGCCAAGCGCCGCTCCGAGGTGTGAAATCCCGGTGTCCACACCGACGACAATCGAGGCGTCCGCCAGCACAGAAGCAATATCGGCAAGCGGAAGTCGCGGGGCGACAATACATCCCGGCGCCTGTTTTGCGATCCGTTCAACCCGCTGCTTCTCCTCGTCATTTCCCCAGAACAGCACACTTGAAAGCCCATGCTCTGAAAGCTGCCGGGCTACTTCAATCCAGTTTTCCTCGGGCCAGAGTTTGCGCGCCTGGCTGGTATTCACAGCAAGCGCCGCGTATGCCCCGGGAAGCGGCATCGGATTCGGGCGGAAGGTCTTCAGTCCGAACCGGGGACGCCCCTCCGCTTTATAGCCAAGAGCAGCCGCCGCAAGAGCTCGGTACCGGTGCACCGCGCCCATCGTTTCCTCAAGCGGGAACCGCATCCCGGAGGAATAGAAGAGCGCTGCCGGCCACTCTCTCACACAGCCAAAAGAGAACCCAGCTGCTTTCGGGGCATGCGCCCAATGCGTTACCAGCCCCGTACGGGCGAGCCCCTGGAGGTCGATCACAATGTCGTAGCGGGCATCGCACAGCCGGCGCTTGACCGCACCGGCCTCATGCCAGGTTTCTGCTGCGGTCGGATGTTTCTGCCAGCGGCGGAATGCCGTCTGAATGATGTCGCCTACAAAAGGTGAGAGTCTCGGTATATCCCGGAAACTCTCCTCCGCCACCCAGTCGATCACAGCATCAGGAAAATGCTGTGCGATATCGAATGCGACCGGCAGAGCGTGGACGACATCCCCCATGGACGAGGACTTAATGATCAGAATCTTCATTGGTTCACGCTCCGGTTTCTCAGATACCAACTGCCATTATTCCGCGGAGAAAGGCAGCTTGATCGACGGATCGAGTTTCTTCAGAGCTGCGCCGAACACCTGCTCAATTCGCTTCAGAGCCTCAGGCGTATCGCCTTCCAGACGGATCACAAGCACAGGGGTCGTATTCGACGCGCGGGCGAGAGCAAAACCGTCCGGCCACTCAACGCGGAGACCATCAATCCGGATCTCGTCAGTGGCGTCATCAAAATGCACTTCCTTCTGGAGGCGCTCGACAAACTTCTTATTCTCGCCCTCAGCCATCGGCACCTGAAGCTCAGGCGTATTGACGGCCGTCGGAAGGCTGCTGAGGAGAGCCGTCGGATCATCCGTACGGGACAGAATCTCCACCATGCGGAGGCCGGCGTAGAGGCCGTCATCAAACCCCGGCCAGCGTCCGTCATTAAAGAAGATATGCCCGCTCATTTCGCCGGCGAACGGCGCATTGGTTTCCGCAAGCTTCGCCTTGACGAAAGAGTGGCCCGTGCAGCTGATGGTCGGGATGCCTCCATGGCTCTTCACCCAGTCAACCAGCTTTCTCGTGCACTTCACGTCATAGATAATCCGGCTGCCGGGCTTCTTCTCCAGGATATCCGCGGCGAAGAGCATCATCTGGCGGTCGGGATAAATAATCTCACCCTTGCGGCTCACCACCCCAAGGCGGTCGCCGTCACCGTCAAACGCCAGACCCACCTCCGCGTCAGACGACTTCAGCCTCTCAATCAGCTGCTCAAGATTCTTCGGCTTCGAAGGATCCGGATGATGATTGGGGAAGTGACCGTCCACTTCCGTGAAAAGACCTTCCACTTTGCAGCCCGCCGCGCGGTAAAGACGCATGGCAAGCGGTCCCGTCACGCCGTTACCGGAATCGAGCAGCACGCTCACCGGGCGCTCGAGATGAATATCACGGGTAACGGTTTCGAAGTACGGCGTTTCAGCGTCCTTCACTTCCACGTTGCCGGGCTTCGAAGCAATGCTCCACTCCTCAGACTCCACACGGCGGCGGATATCCTGAATCATGGGGCCGAAAAGCGTCTTCCCGCCCAGCATCAGCTTGAGGCCGTTGTCACGGCTGGGGTTATGGCTGCCCGTCACGGAGACACCCGAACCGGATCCGAAGTACTTCGTTGCAAAGTAGAGCACAGGAGTCGGCACCATGCCGATGTCATAAACATCAGCCCCTGCCGCCGCGATGCCCCGGATAAGCGCACCCTTCAGCTCAGGGCCGGAAAGCCGGCCGTCGCGTCCAACGCAGACCGGCCCCACACCGCTTTCCACCGCCATGGATCCGAGAACCCGTCCGATCTTTTCAACCACATCGGCGGTCAGATTCTCACCTGCCACTCCGCGAATGTCATACGCCTTAAAAATACTGGGATCGATCACCTGCATTGAAACCTTCTCCTGAAGTCACGTGTTCAGGCGAGAGTTTAGCGCCAAGGACAGACTCCCCGGCAAAAATGACCCCGCCCACACCTCAGCCTCTGATACGTAAAATCACGTATACCATACAAGCTGTCAGATTTCTTTTATTAGCGGAGGTTCCCTTGACAGAACTTCTTCACGATCGGCGGCTCCTCGTAGTCGGGGACGCCATGCTGGATCAATACTGGTTTGGCGATGCGAACCGCATTTCCCCTGAGGCCCCCGTGCCCGTCGTACGCATCACACGCCGCGAGGAACGTCTCGGCGGCGCCGCGAACGTTGCCCGTAACATCGCCGCCATGGGAGCCGATGTTTCTCTCCTCACGGTGCTTGGAGACGATGAATCCGGAAAGCACCTCGAGGCGCTCCTGCATCACTCTTCGATCCGGCCGCTCCTCCACTTCGACCCGAAGCTGGAAACGACCGTGAAGCTGAGAATCGTCGCCCGGCAGCAGCAGATGCTGCGGGCTGACTTCGAGAGTATGCCGCAGGAGGAAGTTCTGCTTGCGCACCTGGACACTTTCCGTCGGGAAATCGCGTCGCATGACGCCGTGATTCTTTCCGATTACGGCAAGGGCGGTCTCTCGCATATCAAAAAGATGATTCAGATCGCGAGAGATGCCGGAAAAACCATTCTTATCGACCCGAAGGGCTCGGACTACGACCGCTACAAGGGGGCTTCCATCATCACCCCGAACCGCGCGGAACTCGCTGAAGTCACCGGGCACTGGAAGTCCGAGGAAGATCTCACGGAAAAGGCGCAGAACCTGCGTGAGCATCTGGAGCTTCAGGCCCTCCTTCTCACGAGGAGTGAGGAAGGCATGACGCTTTATACTTCTGAAGGCAAATTTTCGGTTCCCGCCGAGGCCCGCGAAGTGTACGACGTCTCGGGTGCAGGCGACACGGTTATTGCCGTTCTCGCCACCATGATCTCTGCCGGCATTCCCATCAAGAAGTGCGTTGAAATCGCGAACCGCGCAGGCGGCATCGTTGTGGGCAAGCTCGGCACGGCCACCGTTTCCTTCGAAGAACTGTTTCCTTCTGGAGTCATTGAATGAGCATTATCGTTACGGGCGCTGCCGGCTTCATCGGCTGCAACAACACCATTGCACTGAATAAGCGCGGATACACCGACATTCTCGCGGTCGACAATCTGACCAAGGCGGACAAGTTCCTGAACCTTTCTGAATGCCAGATCTCCGACTACATGGATAAGCACGACTTCATCGATCTCGTGCGTCAGGGGAAAATGCCCCGTCCGGAAGCGGTCTTCCATCAGGGCGCCTGCTCCGACACGATGGCGACCGACGGCCGCTACGTGATGGATAACAACTACCGCTACACGCTTGAGCTCTATCACTGGTGCCAGCGGGAAAAGGTGCCTTTCATTTACGCGTCTTCCGCTGCCACTTACGGCGCGAGCACCACGTTTGTTGAAGATGTGAAGTATGAAGGCCCGCTCAACTGCTACGGTTACTCGAAGTATCTGTTCGACCAGGTGCTGCGCCGGGATATGGCCCGCGGCGCTGTCGTCTCTCCGGTGACCGGCTTCCGCTACTTCAACGTCTACGGTCCGCATGAGCAGCATAAGGGCCGCATGGCTTCCGTCGCTTTCCACCAGTACTTCCAGTTCCGCAAGGAAGGCAAGGTGAAGCTGTTTGAGGGCTGCCTCGGGTATGGCAACGGCGAACAGCGCCGCGACTTTGTTTACGTCGGCGACGTCATTGACACGATCCTGGGTTTCTTCGATCACCCGGTGACCGGCATTTTCAACCTCGGCACGGGCCGATCCCAGCCGTTCAACGACATCTCGCTCACCGTGGTGAACACGCTGCTCGCGGAAGAGAAGAAGATCACGAAGCCGCTCACCCTCGAAGAAGCCGTGTCTCAGGGCTACATCGAATACATTCCGTTCCCCGAAGCGTTGAAAGGCAAGTATCAGGCCTTCACGCAGGCTGATCTGACCAACCTGCGCGGCGCGGGATGCAAGACGACCTTCAAGACTGTCGAGGAAGGCACCGCCCTCTACATGAAGGATCTTCTTGCCCGCTACCCGAACCCGTAATATGGATTCCCATATCAGAGCCGCGTTTCTTGATCGCGATGGCGTCATCAACATCGACAGCGGCTACGTCTGCCGCCGGGACGAATTCGTGTTCGTTCCCGGGGCAGTTGAAGCCTGCCGGATTCTCTCCCGCGCAGGCTTTAAGCTTTTTGTGGTGACCAATCAGTCCGGGATCGGACGCGGCTATTACACCGAAGAAGACTTTCTCAGGCTCACCTCCTGGATGCAGAACGAAATGGCGTCTGACGGTGCCCCGATCGAAAAGGTCTACTTCTGCCCGCATCACCCCGATGCCAAAATCGAGCGCTATCGCAGAGTCTGCCGCTGCCGCAAGCCGCAGCCCGGCATGATCCTTGACGCTATCGGGGAATTCGGGATCGATCCCGCCCGGAGCGTCATCTTCGGCGACAGCCCCCGGGACATGGAGGCCGGCGCGGCAGCCGGAGTCCGGGAGAGGATTCTTCTCGGCACCGATGGAAAAGCGATTCCTTCCGCCTCCGCTGACTCGACAGCCGTTTTCAATAATCTTCTGAGCGCGGTCACCAGTCCCTGGTTCCGCAGCTTCTGCACGGATATCTGACTCATGAGCGAACATCTCCCGATTCCTGACTTCACCCGCAAAATCGTCTCCTTCGAGGATCTGAGGGAACGCGCGTCAGAGCTTCCTCATCCGATCGTCATGACTAACGGCGTCTTCGACATTCTTCATCGCGGACACGTCACGTATCTCGCGCAGGCGGCCGCTCTGGGAAAAAGCCTTGTCGTCGCTGTGAATTCTGACGCCTCGGTCCGGATGCTTGGAAAGGGGGATGACCGCCCGATCAACACCGAACAGGACCGGGCCGCTGTCCTTGCCGCGCTGGAAAGCGTGTCGCTCGTCACGGTCTTCACGGACAAAGTGCCTCTGAAGGCAATTGAAGCCGTGCGCCCGGATATCTATGTCAAGGGCGGCGACTATCGGGTTGAGGATCTGCCCGAAGCGAAACTTGTCAGCACCTGGGGCGGAAAAGCGCTTACCATCAGTTTTGAGTATGAGCGCTCCACCACTTCGCTTCTTGAACGTGTCAGGAAGTCGGGCGGGCATTAATTCTTGAGGAAATACGCTGTGGCTGGTTTGAACACTTCTTCTGTCATTGCTATCGGTGATCTGCAGGGCTGCTATGAAAGCCTGGAAGGCCTGCTGGAACAGCTTCCCGATACCGCTCCCCTGATCTTCATGGGAGATCTCGTCAACCGCGGCCCTCAGTCGCTTGAAACGCTGAGACGGGTGAAGGAGCTTCAGGAATCCGGAAGGGCTCAGTGCCTTCTCGGCAACCATGACCTCCATCTGCTCGCGGTGGCTGCAGGGCACGGGAACGTTCATCGCCGGGACACCATCACACCGATTCTTGAGGCACCGGATGCCGATGAGCTGATCGGATGGCTCCGCCGTCAGAAGATCGCGATTTATGAGGCGGGAGCTCTCTTCGTTCATGCCGGTGTTCATCCGTCATGGAGCCTTGAAGACGCGCTGAAACTCGCGCAGGAAGCCGAGTCCCATCTCTCGGGCGACGGCTGGAAAGACTATCTGAAGGATATGTATGGTCCGAGTCAGTGGGCTCCGGATCTCACAGGAAGCGAGAGAATGCGCGCTATTTTCAACGCCTTCACCCGCATCCGTTTTGTGAAGGAAGACGGAACGCTCGACTTCGATACACGGGAAGGCCTTGCCCAGTCTCCCGCGGGGCTCACGCCGTGGTTCCTGCGGACGGACCGCCGGCTTCTCGATCAGCTGATCGTGATCGGTCATTGGTCCATGCTCGGCCTGATGCTCCGCCCCAACCTGATCGCCATTGATACGGGCTGCCTCTGGGGCGGATCGCTCACCGCTATCCGGATGAGCGACCGCCGGATCTTTATGGAACGCTGTCCGCTTTGGTGCGAACCGTCTGCTTCAAAACCGGCCGCAAAGTAAGTTCCCGCCGTTCCTCTTCAATCGCCGGATCGCGAACGCCAAGAGCGGCCGCCATCCGGGCCGACACCTCGCGGCAGATCTGATGCCGGTTCTTCCCCGCAGGGTCAATCGGATCAAGCACCTCCACCTCTACCGTCGCATCCGGCGTTGTCACTACATTCCATAGGCAGTGGAAAATCGATACATCCCCCGCGTATGACATCCGGGTCGTCAGTTTTCCCCGGCTCTTATAGCGAAGCACCAGAGGCTGCACCGTGGCGCCGGTCGCCACGGCGGCCTCAATCAGATTCGCGTGAAGCGGCAGAAGTGTATTGCCAAGACTGGTGGTTCCCTCCGGGAAGAAGATCACGTTTTCACCCCGGTTCAGCGCTGACTCCATCTGCTCCGCAATCGCGAGAATAGCTCTGCGGTTGCCTCGCTCAATAAAGATCGTGCGCACCCCTTTCGCAATCGTGCCGAATGCAGGCCAGCGGCTGATCTCCGCCTTCGCAACAAACCGCGAGCAGATCAGGGTATCGATGGAAAAGATATCCAGGAAGGAAATATGGTTTGAAAGCAGTAGGTACCCTTTTTCTCCCGGCGCCGGGTGCCGCAGCGGCCTTCCGGTATAAGACACCCGGACCCCCAGCATCGCGAGAAGCCTCCTGCACCAGGTTTCAACCAGTTTCCGATATTCCGCTTCCTCCGCTTTCGGGAAACGCACCCCGGCAACGAACATGAAGAACGGTATCGAAATGACGATCAGAATGAAGCGCAAAGCCCCGGTCAGATAGTTCATCGGGATATCCTCAAAGCTTTAAAAATTTTCACTGAACCACTGCTCAAGAATCACAGCGGCCGACTGATCATCGATTTTCATCCGGCCCTGTTCCACGTCAACGGACGAGAACCGCTCATCGACCGGATACACAGGAAGAGAAAACCTTCCCTCAATCTGACGGGAGAATCGTTCAGCCCGATCCGTGAGTTCCTGACGTTCCCCTCCTGAGCGGAGAGGTACGCCGACCACCACCGCTACCGGTTCCCATTCGCGGAGAATCGCCTCCACACCACCCCACTTATCGGCATTCGTTCGGGCGGGGAAGATCCTGACAGGACGGGCAGAACGCGACAGCGTATTGCCGACCGCGGCGCCAATCCTCGCCAGTCCAAAATCAAAAGCGACAATAGTTCCGGAAAGATCCCGGGGATTTGCTTTATCAGGCATGACCCGCCTGCTCCTCTGAAGCTTCAAGCTGTTCGCGGCTGATGCCGATCTGAGAAAGCGCATAGTCATAGCGCTCTTCAGGCGGCACATCGAAAAGGATCTCCTCCGTCGCGGGTACAGTGATCCAGCTGCCAATCGCGATCTCCGCCTCGAGCTGCCCGGGGAGCCATCCGGCGAGACCCAGCAGGAAAAGGCGGCGTTTGGGTCCTTCCCCGCGGCACATGCGGCTCAGCACGTCGGCTGACAGTGTCACACACAGCGTGGGGGAAATCTCACGGGACGCCGCGTATTCCCCCGCCTTCTCATGAAGGAGAAATCCCCTCTGGGGATCAACCGGACCGCCGATAAAGACGCGGTCAGGCAGCCGGGGCGAGCCCTTCGCGATCACCTTCGACTGCTCGAGCACGTCCGACAGCATCAGTTCCGTCTGCCGGTTAATCACGAAGCCCCGGGATCCTTTTTCATCGTGCCCGGTGATATAGACCACCGTTCCGGCGAAATTCGGGTCGCGCAGTGAAGGCATCGCAACAAGCAGATGATTTTGCAGTTCCATGTTTTCATCCATTTTCTTTCTCCCGTTACTCGAGATGTCTGCCTTCCGCAGGCTTACTTATTCTTTTTGTAGCACAAAACAAAACGTGCGGACCGAAAAGACTTCAGTCTGAGGCACGGAGTACGTTTGTGCCGTCGAAAACCGGGATGAATTTCGACTCGGCCGTCTCGCCGATCTGAATGAAACAGTTGCGGTATCCGAGTGACTCGGCGTGACGCACGACCTTCTGATACTCCAGCGTGAAAAGCTTCCGGTTGATCTCAGGGTGACGCGACGCCTTGTAAAGCGGCATGTACTGATTCATCAGGCTGACGCAGACATCATTACCGAAATTTTCCCACAGCCAGTCAAGACACCGGCAGCTGTCACGCCAAAGCCCCGGAAGAACCAAATGTCGCACGATGAGACCGCTCCGCATCAGGCCGTCCTCACCGACCCGATACCGGCCGACAGCGTCAAACATGGCCCGGATCGCCACGCTTGCCGTCTCAAAGTAATGCGGAACTCCTGAATAGCGTTCGCCGTACCGGGAGTCAAAGTATTTGAGGTCCGGCATATACATATCCACGTAGCCCCTCAGCCGCCCGATCGTTTCCGGCAGATCGTAGCCATTCGTGTTGTAGGCCACTCGGAGCGAGAAACCGCGGCTTCTCGCGATATCGATCGCCCGGATGATGTTTTCGACATAGTGAGTCGGTGTCACCAGTTCAAGACACGTCGCTCCGCGGCTCTGCTGCTCGAGGAAGATCTCCGCGAGCCGCTCATCCGTCACGGCAAAGCCGCTTCCTTCCGCGCTGATTTCGTGATTCTGGCAAAAGCAGCAGCGAAGATTGCAGTGTGAAAAGAAGACCGTTCCCGCACCCTGGCTTCCAGAGATACAGGGCTCCTCCCAGCGGTGCAGTGACACGAGCGCCACCTCAGCTTTCCCTGACGCGCGGCAGAGCGCCCGCTTGGGAGCCGTCACAATCCCCTCACGGAGCACACCGCATTTTCTCGGGCAGAGCCGGCAGCCCGTTTCCTGATGAATTTCCAGCATGAATAAAGTTCCGAATTCCGGAGTAATGCATAGAGGGCACACATTCTAATTCTCTGCGGATTCTGCCCTCAGGCACCGTACAGGAAACTAAAAGTGTTTAAAATTAGCAGTTTTGACGCAGGATTACACCTGCGCTTCTTCCCCTACCTGATCGCTAGCAGAAAGACTCTTTCTTTTCGATCGCCCCCGGATAAAAACCGTGACTGCGAAAAAAATCTTTATCAAATCCTTTGGCTGCCAGATGAACGAATACGATTCGAACCGGATCGTGGACCTGATGACTGACAGCAGCGGCTATATCAAAACCAATTCCGCCGAAGACGCGGATCTCGTCATTCTGAACACCTGTTCGATCCGAGACAAGGCCCAGCAGAAGGTCTATTCCGAACTCGGCCGGATCCGGACTCTGAAGGAACAGCGTCCCGGCATGAAGATCGCGGTCGGCGGCTGTGTGGCAAGCCAGGAAGGCTCAAAGATCATTGAACGCGCTCCCTACGTGGACGTCGTCTTCGGGCCCCAGACGCTTCACCGCCTGCCCGACATGCTCGATAAGTGCAAGACCTGCCACCACTCGCAGGTCGACGTGTCGTTCCCTGGCATCGAAAAGTTTGACTACATGCCGGAGCCGCATAAGAACGGTTCCGCCGCCTTTATTTCCATCATGGAAGGCTGCTCGAAGTTCTGCACGTACTGTGTGGTGCCGTATACCCGAGGCCAGGAGCTGTCGCGTCCCGTGGCGGATGTGCTCCGCGATGTGAAGAGCCTCGCCGAGCAAGGCGTCTGCGAAATCACGCTTCTCGGTCAGAACGTGAACGCCTATGAAGGTGAACTGCCTGACGGCGACGAAATCGATTTCGCGATGCTGCTTGAGCTGATCGCCGCGATTGACGGCATTGAGCGTATCCGCTTCATGACGTCTCACCCGACGAACTTCACGCCTCGCCTGATCAATGCCTATCGGACGATCCCGAAGATCGTGAGCCATGTTCACCTTCCGGTTCAGTCCGGCTCCGACCATGTGCTCGAACTGATGAAGCGCGGCTACACAACGGAACAGTATCTGTCGATCATCCGCGGACTCCGTGAGGCCCGTCCTGATATCTGCATCACTTCCGACTTCATCGTCGGCTTCCCGGGCGAAACGGAAGAGGATTTCGAGGCTACGATGAAGCTGATTGACGAGTGCCGGTTTGACGCGAGTTTCTCCTTCGTTTTCAGCCCGCGCCCTGGTACGCCCGCCGCGGACATGCCTGACAGCACGCCTCAGGAAGTGAAGCTTGAGCGGCTGCAGAAGCTGCAGAAGGTGAATGATGCCCAGGCGCTCCGGATTTCCGAAGCGATGGTGGGATCCATCCAGCGCGTACTCGTCACCGGCGCGAGCAAGAAGGGCGAAGGCATGCTTGCCGCCCGTACGGATAACAACCGTGTCGTGAATTTTGAGGGCCCCCTCGATCTTCTCGGCAAGATGGTTCAGGTCAAAATTACGGATGTCCGCGTGCACACGCTCGGCGGCACCCTGATCAATAAGGAAAAGGACTTCAACTGATCGATGTCAAACGAAAAGGAAGAGACGCGGCAGCTGGAATTTTCGGCTGACGCGAGCAATGCAGAGCTCGCCAATCTGACGGGGCCGCTTGACGCCAACCTCCGCCAGATTGAGACCATTCTGGATGTCAGCATCGCGCGGCGCGGCAATGTTTTCCGCGTAAGCGGCAGCACCTCGCACGCCCGGCGCGCGATCCATGCCCTGCAGAGACTTCTGAACCGCATCCGCACAACGGGTGAGGAACTGTCGGCCAAAGACCTTCAGCTCTTCTTCGTTGATGAAAGAACGGAAACCGAAGGCGTTCCGCAGGATGACAGCCTCGCGCCCCTTAAGACCCGGCGGCGCGATCTCCGCGGCCGGACACCGCGTCAGCATGACTACATCAAGGCGATCCAGGACTGTGATATCGCTTTCGGTATCGGTCCGGCGGGCACCGGCAAAACGTATCTCGCCGTCGCCTCCGCGGTGGACGCCTATGAGCGGAATACGGTTGAGCGAATCATTCTCACGCGTCCGGCGGTTGAAGCCGGAGAAAGACTCGGCTTCCTTCCGGGCGATCTTTCCCAGAAGGTGGATCCCTATCTGCGCCCGCTTTACGACGCGCTTTTCGACCTTCTCGGCTTTGAGAAGACCCGCACGCTGATGGAGCGCCAGACGATTGAGATCGCGCCGCTCGCTTATATGCGCGGCAGAACACTGAACAACGCTTTCATCATTCTCGATGAGGCGCAGAATACGACTCCCGAGCAGATGAAGATGTTCCTCACCCGTATCGGTTTCGGCTCAAAAGCCGTCATCACGGGCGACATCACCCAGATCGACCTGCCGCGCGGCACGCACAGCGGTCTGATTCAGGCGCAGCATGTGCTCGCGGGAGTCCGCGGCATTGCGTTCACCTACTTCACGGCGGCCGACGTTGTCCGCCACCCGCTGGTGGCCCGGATCGTTGAGGCGTACGAGAAGGATGCGGAATCGAGGGAAAAAGGCAGACATGGAATCGAATAAAGAAACCGAAGCCGAAGAGGCTCAGGAAAAAGAATCACCCGTTTCTGTTTATTATTTACAGAACGAACTGTTCCCGGAGCTTCCGAGCGAAGACGTCATGACCTCCTGGGTCAGGGCGGCCGCCGAGCGCCCGGTGAACATTACGATCCGCTTTGTTGATAAAGAGGAAGGCTACGAACTGAACAGCCGCTACCGTCACAAGGACTATGCGACCAACGTTCTCACTTTCGACTATCAGCATGAGCCCGTCGTGGAGGCGGACATCGTCATCTGCGTCCCCGTGCTGGTCGAACAGGCAAAAGAGCAGCAGAAAACCTTCCTGCAGCATCTCTGCCACCTGATTGTTCACGGCACACTGCACGCGCATGGCTATGACCACATCACTGAAGAGCAGGCGAATGTGATGGAACCCCTTGAAATCAAAATCCTGCAGTCTCTGGGGTTCCCGGATCCATATCAGGACCGGGACCTTTAAAAGGCAATTCTTACTATGATTTCTGACCCACCCTCGTCACAGAAGGGGGCTGAGCCTAGCTTTCTGCAAAGGCTTACCGCGTCCCTTTTTCACGAGCCTGCTTCCGATGCACACGAGCAGTTTGTCTCGGCGCTGCGCGCCGCAAAGACAAACGGCGTTCTGAGCGATGACGCGCTCTTCATGATTGAAGGCGTACTGAAGATTTCTGAGCTCTCCGCCTCGGACATCATGGTTCCGAGAAGCCAGATCAAGGCGATCGACATCTCGGAGCCCCAGGACAAGTGGCTGAGGGAAGCGAATCAGAGCGGACACTCGCGCTTCCCGGTAATTGAAGGTGATTTCAGTGACGTAAAGGGACTCCTTCACGCCAAGGATCTCCTTACCGCGCTTCTCCACCCCGACTATCGGCTGGAGGAGCATCTGAGAGAGGCAAAGTTCATCCCTGAAACGATGCCGCTGAATCTTCTCCTGAAGGAATTCAAGCGCGAGCATCAGCATCTCGCTCTCGTCGTGGATGAGTTCGGTGAAGTGACCGGTCTCCTCACGATTGAGGACGTGCTGGAGCAGATTGTCGGCGACATCGATGATGAGTTCGACACGGTCGACATCGATGCGGGAAACATCGTGAGCGAGTCCCGCGGGCGGTGGAAGATCCGTGCCATTACGCACCTCACGCAGTTCAATCAGTATTTCGGCGCGGACATCACGGATCCGCACTGCGAAACGATCGGCGGCATCATTGCTGACCGCCTCGAGCGTGTTCCCCGTCCGGGCGACCAGCTGACCATCGACGGTTTCCGGTTCAAAGTGCTGCGGGCGGACGACCGCCAGGCAAAGGTGCTGCTTGTGGAGCGGGCGCCCAAGGCGGCTTCCGATAAGGGAGCCCAGGCGTGAATTTCTGGCTGAGTGCAGCTGCGGCCGCCGCCGGCGGTCTCCTTTACGCGTCTCCGTTCTTTCCTCACAGCGCGGAGTGGGTTTCGCAGATCGCCGCTTTTATCGGTCTCGCCGCTCTGCTCTTCAGTCTCAGGGAAGAGACGTCCTGGAAAAAGGCCTCGCTCCTCGGTTTCATTTTCGGGCTGTTCGCCTTCACGCCCGGACTCTCCTGGCTCTACCAGAGTCTTCATGACTTCGGCGGTCTGCCTGCTCTGCTGTCAGGCGCCGCGCTGCTCCTCATGGGGGCCGCGAATTCCATATTCACGGCTCTGACGGCCGCTGCCGTTTCCAAAGTCCGTCCAGGACCGCTCCGGGCAGCGGCGGCTTTTCCGGCCGCCTTCGTGTTTTTTGACTGGATCCGGGGAGCCGCGCTCTGCTCCTTCCCCTGGATTTCCTTCGGGTACATTCAGACCGGAACCCCGTTTGAGGGATTTGCTCCGGTCGGAGGCGTTTATGCCTCTGAACTCGCCGCCTCGCTCGCGCTTGGACTCGTCTTCGCAACCGTGCTTCTGCGGGGAAGCGCGAAGCGGCAATGCGCCTGCATCGCTGCCGCAGCCGCGCTTCTGGTTTCCGGGCAGGCGCTGCGTGCGGTCAGCTGGACCGCTCCCGGAGAATCGCTTTCTGTCCGCCTCGTACAGCCAGACCTGCCGCTCGCCGGACTTTCCGGCGTTGAACCCCTATCTCAGTCTGAGAGGATCTCCCGCGCGATGCGGCTTTCCTCTCCTGAGGGACGCCCGATCGCAGACCGCACGCTCATCATCTGGCCCGAATCTGTTATCAACACATCCATTCAGCGCCTGATGCCGGAAGAGGCGTCACTGATCCGTCTTCCCGCGCCGGAAAAAGGAACTTCACTCGTCCTCAACGCGTTCTGGGAACCGCATCCCCGTGAATTCCGGAATTCACTTTTTCTCCTGACTCCCGGCTCCGATACGCAGCGTTACGACAAGCGTCATCTTGTGCCCTTTGGAGAATTTGTACCGCCGGGCTTCCACTGGTTCGTTCATGCGCTGGGAATTCCGATGAGTGACCAGACGCCGGGGGACCGTTTTCAGAAACCGCTTTATCTTCCGCTGCAGGGCATTACCGTGGCTCCGATGATCTGCTACGAAAACTCCTTCGGGGACGAGCTGTCGGACTTCTGGAAGGATGACGGAAAAAGCCGGATGCCGAATGTGCTTCTCGTGAGCTCGAACCTTGCCTGGTTCTCACCAGCCGTGCAGTATCAGCATCTGCTCTTCAGCCGGATGAGAGCGCTGGAAACCGCGCTCCCGCTGATCTCAGTGAATAACAACGGCGCATCCGCTCTTATCAGCCCGCGGGGCGTCATTACGTACGAAGCCGGCCTCGGTCCCGTCTCAAAGGATGCGGTCATCCGCACCGCGGACGGCGGCCCGACTCCCTATATACGCGTCGGGAATGCGCCAGCCATTCTCCTCTGCATTCTCCTTTTTGCGGCAGTCTTTTTCAGAGAATCGCGGAGCAAAAACAAAAAAACGCCAACCATCTAAAATGATGGCTTCATTCTGATTCTATGATGACTGTGTTGCGATGCAGAAAACGGTCATCTTTTCCCTCCAAGAGGGGGCAGTTAGGAAAAAATGATCTCTTTTCAGGAAGTCATCCTGCGCCTGCAGGATTATTGGAATAAGCAGGGCTGCGCATTGCTACAGCCGATCGACACCGAAGTCGGTGCCGGCACTTCTCACACGGCAACCTTCCTCCGGGCCCTTGGGCCGGAGCCCTGGCGTGCGGCCTATGTTCAGCCGTCCCGCCGTCCGAAGGACGCCCGCTACGGCGAGAACCCGAACCGCCTTTATCAGCATCACCAGTTCCAGGTTGTCCTGAAACCCGCCCCCGTCAATATCGTTGACCTGTATCTCGGCAGCCTGAAGGTGCTCGGCATCGATACGTCGCTGCATGATATCCGCTTCGTTGAGGACAACTGGGAAAATCCGACGCTCGGTGCCTGGGGTCTCGGCTGGGAAATCTGGATGGACGGCATGGAAGTGACCCAGTTCACGTACTTCCAGCAGGTGGGCGGTCTACCCTGCAAGCCGATCACCGGCGAAATCACGTACGGTCTGGAGCGCCTCTGCATGTATCTGCAGAACTGCGACAACGTGTTCGACCTCGTCTATACCCGCTGGGGCGAAGGCGACCGTCAGCGCACGCTGACCTATGGTGACGTGTTCCACCAGAACGAATATGAGCAGTCCGTCTTCACCTTTGAGAAGTCGGATCCTGCGAAGCTCCTGAAGCTGTTTGACTACTTCGAAACCGAAGCCAAGCGCCTGATGGACCTGCAGCTCGCTCTGCCTGCCTACGAAATGGTCCTGAAGGCCGGCCACACCTTCAACCTTCTTGATGCCCGCGGTGCAATTTCCGTGACGGAACGCGCCCACTACATCTCCCGCATCAGAAACATCTCCCGTGCTGTTGCACAAAGCTATTACGACTCCCGCGAGCGCCTGGGATTCCCGATGCTGAATAAGGCTGATAAGAAGGAGGAGGCCTGAAATGACGAATCTGCTAGTTGAACTCCAGACGGAAGAGCTGCCGCCGAAAGCCCTTGATACGCTTTCCAAGGCCTTCGGAAATGAAATCGCGAAGAGCCTCGCGGCCCAGCACCTGACGGAAGCCGGTTCGGTTGCCACCCGCTACGGCACTCCCCGCCGCCTCGCGGTTCACATCACGAACGTGCTTGACCACTCCGCCGACGAACCTTTCTCCAAAAAGCTGATGCCGAAGGCGATCGGCCTTGACGCAGAAGGCAAGCCCGCGGCTCCCCTTCTGAAGAAGCTTCAGGCTCTCGGCCTTGGCGCTGACGCCAAGCTCGTCACGAAGACTGAAGGCGGCAAGGACTTCCTCTACGTTGAAGACACGAAGCCCGGCATCCCGCTTGCGGAAGGCCTTCAGGCTGCCATTGAAGACTCCGCCAAGAAGCTCCCGATCCCGCGCGTGATGAGCTACCAGCTCCCCGACGGCGAAACGACGGTTGAGTTTGTCCGCCCGGTCCGTTATCTCACGGCACTTTACGGTGAAGACGTGGTGCCAGTGACGTTCCTCGGTCTCAAGGCCGGACGCGTGACCCGCGGCCACCGCTTTATGTCTGCCGGCGAAATGACGATCGACAGCGCGGATTCCTATGCGGAGCAGCTGAAGAACGCCTGTGTCATGGTCTCCTACGCTGACCGCCGCGCTCTGATCTGCAAGCTCCTCAACGACAAGGCTGCCGAACTCGGCGGCACGGCCATCATGCCGGAGGCGCTGCTCGATGAAGTCACCGCGCTCACCGAGTGGCCTGTGGTGTACGCTTCCGAATTCGAAAAGGAATACCTCTCGGTTCCGGAAGAGTGCCTGATTCTCACGATGCAGCTGAATCAGAAGTACTTCCCGCTCCGCGACGCTTCCGGTCGCCTCATGAACAAGTTCCTGCTCGTCTCGCAGCTCGTTGCGGCTGACGGCGGCAAGGAAATCAGCGCCGGCAACGCCCGCGTCGTCCGCGCCCGTCTGGCTGACGCCAAGTTCTTCTATGAAACCGACCAGAAGGAAACGCTGGAAAGCCGCGTTCCCGGCCTGAAGAATGTGGTGTACCACGCGAAGCTCGGCAGCCAGTTTGAAAGAACTGACCGTGTCCGCGCGATGGCAGGCCTCATCGCCATCGGTCTTCACGCGAGCCCCGAGGATGCTGCCCGCGCGGCTTACCTCGCAAAGGCTGACCTCCGCACCCTGATGGTGGGCGAATTCCCCGAACTCCAGGGCATCATGGGGCAGTACTACGCTCAGCATGACGGTGAAAAGGCTGATGTCGCTCTCGCGATCCGTGAGCACTACCAGCCCCGCTTCGCCGGCGACGCGCTGCCCTCCACTCCGGTGAGCCTCTCGCTCGCTATCGCTGACAAGCTCGAAACCCTGACCGGTCTCTTTGGTATCGGCCAGATGCCGACCGGTGAAAAGGATCCGTACGCTCTCCGCCGCCACGCGATCAGCATTCTGCGCATGGTGATTGAGAAGAATCTCCCGCTGAAGCTTTCTGACCTCCTCGAACTCGGCTTCGAAATTGAGCGCCACGTGGAAGGTGTCAAGGATGCCCGCAAGGAACTCCGCGACTTCTTCTTCGACCGTCTGCGCATCATGTTCAAGGATCAGGGCTACACCGCTCAGGAAATCGACGCCGTGCTGAGCCTGAACCCGGATCAGCTGAATGAGATCCCGGCCCGCCTCGCCGCCGTCCGCTCCTTTGAGAAGCTGCCGGAATCGGAAGCCCTCGCTGCCGCGAACAAGCGTATCAGCAACATCCTGAAGAAGATCGAAGGCGAAGTCCCGACCAAGATCGATCCGTCGCTCTTCGAGAGCGATGCCGAAAAGGCGCTCTCCTCCGCCATCGATCAGGTTGAACCTGCCGCTCTCGCTGACTTCGAAGCCGGCCACTACGAGGAAATGCTTTCCCGCCTTTCCACGCTGAAGACCCCGGTCGACGAGTTCTTCGATAAGGTCATGGTGAACGCTGACGATCCCGCGCTGCGCGCCAACCGCCAGGCGCTCCTCGCCCGTCTCCACCACCTGATGAATCAGGTTGCCGAGCTTGCGAAGATTGCTCAGTAATCGGAGGTGATGGCTGTGAATACAGTTCGAGGTTTCATCTTTTATATCGTTCTGGCGATCACGGTCATCCCCGTCTGCTTCATCGTCCTCATTCTCACGCCGTTCACCCGGGCCGAAACCCGGTACGGCGTCATGAGGGCCTGGGGCAGGTTCGTGATTGCCGCGCTCCGCGTGATCTGCGGTGTCCGGGTTCAGGTAAAGGGAATGGAAAACTGCCCGAAGGGCCCTGTCGTTGTGCTGTCCAAGCATCAGTCGGCATGGGAAACCTTCTGGCTGGGAGCCTATCTCCCTTACCCCGGCGCCTATGTCTACAAGGAGTCGCTCAACCGCATTCCGTTCTTCGGCTGGGCTCTCTGGTCCTTCGGACTGCTGTCCATTGACCGCAGCAACGGCCGCAGCGCTTTCCGCACTCTGGTCACAAAAGGCCCCGCCTTCCTTAAGCGGGGTTGGTGGATCATTCTCTTCCCGGAAGGCACCCGCGTGCCCCCTGGTGAGCATGTGAAATTCAAGACGGGCGGAGCGAGGCTTGCAGCCGCTACTGGCGCTCCCATTCTTCCTGTCGCGCTGAATTCCGGTGTTTGCTGGCCGAAGAATTCCATTGCGAAGATCCCCGGCACTATCACGGTGTCGATCGGTAAACCGATCCCCACTGAGGGCCGTGATCTGAAAACGGTGGAAGCTGAGGTCGCCGACTGGATCACCACGGAAAGCGACGCGCTGCTCCTTCCGCATCCCGCAAAGAATGCCTAAGAAGCTCGAACCGGACTCCGTCCGGATCATCGATCTGCCGGCTCCGGAGAGTCCCTCCGGGGCCGTTTCTGTACGGTATACGCTCTACCGCTCCCGCCGCCGTACGATCGGCTTCAGAGTGGATTCCACCGGGATTTCCGTCCTCGCCCCCATGCGGGCGCCGATCAGACTCATTGAGATGTCGCTCGTGAGGAACAGCAGCTGGGTGATAAAGCATCTCGCCGTGCGGGCAAAGCAGCGTGAGGAGAGCGGTATTCCGAGAACCGTTTTCGCGGATGGGGGAGAACTTCCCTATCGGGGCCGGGTACTCAGAATTTCACTCAGTTCCGAAGTTGCCGCGCCTCAGATAAGAACCGCTGAAAGCGGAAATCTGGAACTCAGAATTCCCGCTTCTGAAGGCGAGGATCCGGCACATCTGAAGGAAATCATCACGCTCTGGATGAAGCGTGAGGCTGTCCGCGTGATCCGCGAACGGTTCGACTATGTTCAGCAGTTCGCGCCTCGCGCCGCCGCCTCGCTGCGACTGAATTCCGCCAGGACACTCTGGGGAAGCTGCAGCGCCTCAGGCGCTATCCGCCTCAACTGGCGGCTGATCTTTTTTGATAATGACGCGATCGATTACGTCGCGGCGCATGAACTTGCGCACCTGGTGGAAATGAACCACAGCGCGCGCTTCTGGGCTCAGGTCCGGGCGATCAAGCCGAACTACGAAAAGGCGAGAGCGGCGCTCCGTAAGGTCGTTATCGGAGATCTGCCGCTCTGACCCCGACCGATTCTCAGCCGGCCGCGCGCTTCGCGAGATACACGCGGGTCAGCGACTCAAAGTCGCTCACTGAGAGCGTCTCCGCCCGGACACCCGGGTTTATTCCGGCGGACTCAATTTCCTCCGCCGTCAGCAGTTTCCCAAGCGAATTCCGGAGCGTCTTTCTTCTCATGCTGAAAGAGGCCGCCACCACTTCCGAGTAGGCGGCATCTTCTTCCGGCGAAGTCTCCTCACGGGCAATCGGAATCATCCGCACAACGCTTGACGTGACCTTGGGGGCCGGTGTGAAGGCGCCCGGCGGCACATCGAAGAGCTTCATCATGCGGTAGTAGCGCTGAAGCACCGCGGAAAGCCTGCCATAGGTCTTTCCGCCCGGTGCGCTCACCATGCGATCCACCACTTCCTTCTGCAGCATGAAATGCTGATCCGTCACGCGGCCGCGGACCGCGATCAGGGAAATGAGAAGCGGGCTTGAAATGTTGTAGGGGAGATTTCCGAAGATCCGGAGTTTTTCCCCGGGGTGCACTTTCGACCAGTCAAGCTTCAGGGCGTCCGCCTCAATCAGCTCAAGTGTCTCCGGGAAAATGCTTCGCAGCCAGGCGGCAAGATCACGGTCAATCTCAATCGCCGTTTCGTGTCCGCTCTTCGCGATGATTTCACGGGTGAGCGCCGCCTGTCCCGGGCCGATTTCAATCAGCACCTGCTCAGGCTGGGGATCGATCGAATCGACAATTTTTCCGATCCAATGCAGGTCATTGAGGAAGTTCTGCCCAAAGCGCTTGCGGGCGTGATGACCTTCAAGTTTTTGCACCATTGCGGTTCTTTTCTCTGATTATGTTTCGAGAGGCGGAGGGCAGATGCCCGGCGCCTCTCGAGGAAAGGATGTGCTTCTATCCGGAGTCTGATCCCGGGAGAAAACCGACGGGGTAGCCGTCTGCCCCGCGGCTGCCGCGATCAGTTGCCGACCTGGCGGATTTCAACGTAAGCCTTGTCGCGGAGCTCACGCTGCCAGTTCGTCACAGCCTCGGCAAGCTTCTTCTCGCGAAGAGCCTGGAGCGCGGCCAGACGGACGCGGCGGGGATCCGCCTTGGCGTCCTTACGCTCTTGCACCTGAATCAGGTGATAGCCGAAGCGCGACTTGATCGGCTCAGAAACCTCACCCGGCTTCAGCTTATCCATCGCGGATTCAAACTCAGGAACGGTATCGCCCGGCTGCAGCCAGCCAAGCTCACCGCCGCGGGTCGAGGACGGGTCAACAGAGTGGAGACGCGCCATCGTCTGGAAGTCTTCCTTGCCGGAAATAATCTTGTTACGGATATCCGTGAGGCGGCTGACAACACTCGCCTCAGGCGTGAGCTGGGAGACCTGCATCAGGATGTGACGCGCGCGGGTCATATGAATGAGACCGCCGTTTGCCGGATTATCAATGCCGTTACGGACACCGGTCACCTTCACGATATGGAATCCGGAGCTGTCCTGGGAGAGCTCAACAGAACCATTCTGGTGGTGTTCCTGAATCGCGTTCCAGAGCGCGGTCGGCATGTTCTGGCTGGTTCTCCAGCCAAGCTCACCGCCATTCATGCTGTCACCGGCCTTCGAGTACGACACGGCGAGCGAACTGAAATCCTCACCCGACTTCGCGCGCTTCAGAATATCTTCGGCGAGAGCCTTGGCCTTGGCGACATCCGTTCCGGCATCGGTCGGAATCAGAATGTGGCTGATGTGATACTCGGTCGCCGCGGCACCCTTGCCCTGAGAGGCAAGATAAGAGTCGATCTCGGACTCCGGAATATGAATCTGGGAATCCACTTCACGCTCACGGAGACGCTGCGCCACGATTTCACGGCGGATCTGTTCACGGAACGCGGCAAACGGGACACCGTCCTTCGCGAGATCAGACTGCATCTGGGCGACAGTCACTTTGTTATTCGCGGCGATCTGCTCGATTGCGGCGCTCACCATCGCGTCATCCACACGGATGCCGACCTCGCGGGCATGCTGCTCAACCGCCTTATCCATGATCAGCTGATCAAGAACCTGCCGGCGGAGCACGTCCATCGGCGGCAGCTTGATGTTCTGACGGCGGAGATTGAGCGCCGCGATATGGGTCTGCTGCTGCAGTTCAAACTCAGTAATGACGTCGTCATTCACGACTGCGGCGATTTCATCGAGCGGGCGGGCGCCTTCAGCGGGTTTCACCGCCGGGGCAGCCTGGGCTGCAGGGGCTGCTGCGGCTGCCGGCGCGGCCGGGAGCGTGCGCGTCGGTGCGCTCTGGGCGGGAGTCTTCAGCTGCGCCTGAGCAGTAAAAGCCGTAGAGGAAGCAGCCAGGACGACAAGCGCGAGGCTGGTAATGCGGAAATTAGTCATAGTATTCATACCGTCCAGTCACACTGGGTACCGGGCTCCGGCTCTGGTACCCGGGAATGCTTTCCTGCAATTCGGAAACAGGATTGGTTCCGACCGATCCTAAACCATTCAGTTCAAGCTGCAGGAAGAAAGTATTGTCATATTTGTTTGTAGATGTTATGTACCGCTGCACCACTGCGCGAAGCGTCCAGCAGTCGGCGTGATACTCAAAGCCGCCCAGCGCTTCAATGATGCCCTTCTTGTTGAAGGAATAATTGTAGCGGCCCACCACATAGAGCTTATCGGTGATCGGCCACTGAGCTGCAAGGTCGAGCTGCTTGATGTTGTTATAGGTGTCGTTCGGCGCGTAGTTATAGCGGTAATAGAGACTCACCGCCGAGGCGCGCTTCGGCTGCCAGCGGAATCCGGCGTAGGCGCGGGAAACTCGTCCCTCAGAGGACGAGTACTGCACCGTGCCGTCAGCGGTCAGAGTCCGGGTCAGGCGGACGCCCACACTGCCGAGAAGGTCGCTCTTCGAATCGGTGCGGATACCCATCAGCTGATTCGTGTAGTAGTCGTAGATACCGACCTTCTGGTCATCGAAGTAGAAGCGCTGTCCGATCGTGCCGCGGAACCACTCAATACCGCTCGCGGAGTCGAGATACCGGGTCGTGAGAGCTGCGGTCAGCTGATTGGCCTGGCTGATGCGGTCGTAGCCCGAGAAGACACTCTCCTGGAAGAGCTGCGTGATGTTCAGATCAGAGAGCGTGGTATCGAAGACCGGCAGGCGATCCTGATTCCGATACGGAATATAGGCGTAGAAGAGCCTCGGTTCCAGAGTCTGCTCGGCCGCGTTGCCGAACCAGCTCGTCTGACGGTCAAAGACCAGCCCCGTATCGAAGGAGAGGATCGGAACCTCGCGGCTCGCGCTCTTCTCAAGCGCCACATCGCCCATCATGGCATCCGACTTCTGCATCGAGTACCAGGTGCCGATCCAGCGGGCCTTCGGCTCGATGAACCAGTAGGAGCCGCGCAGCGGATAGCTGATGCCCTGATCGATCACGAAGCGGTCGCCGTCCGGGCGGCTCGGATTCGGATGCGTAAAGCGGGTTGCCTCGATGTGGCCGATGTATTCGAAACCGCCGATATCGCCCTTATAGGTGTTAAACGAGAACTGCGGCACCCGCTCATACGGCTGCCCCGCCTGCATGGTGGAGGTGAGTGTCTGGTTCTTCGTCACACGGAGATTGGTGGTCCAGAAGTCACGCCCGTAACCCATCCAGAAGTCCTGATTCAGAACGTTTTCCGAAGACTCGCGGATGTTGCCGGAGAAGTCAGAGATGTAGTCATCGTCTGACACCCGGTTGTAGTTCACGCCGGCGTAGAAACCGTCGCGGGCATACCGATGCTCAAAATGCAGACCGTACCGGGATTCACCATAGTCACGGTCATGCGGCATGATGTTATAGACGAGCTTGCCGGAGTAATTGGGCTGCAGATAGCGGAATTCGTTTTCCAGCATCAGACCGCGCTTCACCATCAGGTTCGGCGTGATCGTGTAGTCATAGTTAGGCGCGATATTCCAGTAGTAAGGCACCGCGATCTGGATACCTTTCAACGTACTCATGCCGAGTGTCGGCGTGAGAAAACCGCTCTTTCGCTGCTGGCCGATCGGGAATTCAAACCACGGCATCATCATCACCGGAACGCCGCCGAGGTAGAGAGACGCTCCCGTGCCTTCCGCTGTGAGATCCCCCTGATCAAGGTCGAGCCGGTTCATATCCACCCACCAGGCGTTGTCACCCTTCGGGCAGGACGTGATACGGGCTTTCGACATCGTGACGTGGGATCCGTCAACAAAGTCCACCTGATCCGCGCAGCCCCGGAGACCTCTCGGGCCGAACGTGTAGTCCGCCTTAGGCATCGTGCCGGTTTCCGCATCAATGCGGTAATTCGCCTGATCGCCCGTAAATACGGTGCCGTCCTTGGAAAGCAACACGTTTCCCTGCGCTTCCACCTCGTCAGTCACCTGCGTATAGGTGATGCGGTCGCCCTTCAGGGTAGAGCCGCCGCGGCGGATTTCCGCATTGCCGATCAGATGAAGCACGTCCTGAGGATTGCCCGTGACCTCATCCGCCATCGCGTAGGTTGAGGGGTTCTGCACGGTTCCGCGGGGCGAGGGATCCAGTTCCGGCACCGAATGGAGGGTCAGCAGAGCTCCTGCCATCTGTGAATAGACGCCGAAAACGCCCGCGACCGCGAGCGTGATCGGGCGAATGGGCAGAAACTTTCTTTTAAGATTGCGTGGAACCATTATGACGGGTATCAGGAAACGACATTTCTAGTATGTTGGGAATTATACGGACTAGGGCGGAGGCTATTTGTAAAAGCCTCAGACTCACGCGAAAACCGTACAATTTCAACGCTAATAATAAGTGAAGGACTTCGATTCATGCCCAATACAACCGGTACTGACACCCGCCTTGCCGAACTGAAGGACTGGCTGAGCGCCTACGCTGACCAGTATGAGCTTGACCTCTCAACCATTCGGTCTGCCTCTTCAGACGCTGGCTTCCGCCGCTACTTCCGGATTGACGCGGCCGGCGGCACCCGCAGCTACATCCTGATGGATGCGCCCCCCGGGAAGGAGGATATCCGTCCGTTTATCCGCGTTGATGCGCTCTGCGTCCGCGCGGGGCTGAATCCGCCGAAGATCCTGGCGGCCGACGAGAAACTCGGCTTCATGCTGCTCTCTGATCTCGGCCGCTACACCTATCTCGACAAATTCAACGAAGACCGCTCACTCGCTCCGAAGTATTTTGACGCGGCGACCACGGCGCTTGTTTCGCTTCAGTCCATCAGCGAGCCGGGTATTCTGCCGGATTATTCCGAAGAAAAGATCCGCTCCGAACTGTCCCTCTTCCCCGAGTGGTACGTGAAGCATCACCGCGGCACGGCGCTCGATGCCAAAGAGGAAAAGATCTGGAATCAGGTCTGCGACCTGCTCACCGCGAGCATGCTTGCTGAGCCGAAGGTCATCGTGCACCGCGACTTCATGCCGAGAAACCTGATGGTGTCGGATCCGATGCCCGGCATTCTCGACTTCCAGGACGCTCTCCTCGGACCGGTTTCTTACGACATCGCGAGCCTGATGCGGGACGCCTTTATCTCCTGGGATGAATCCTTCACGCTCGACATCTCGATACGGTACTGGGAAAAGGCAAGAAAAGCCGGCATCCCCGTTCCGGCTGACTTCGGGGAATTCTGGCGTCAGATCGAGTGGACCGGCATGCAGCGCCACCTGAAGATCCTCGGCATCTTTGCCCGTCTCCAGTATCGGGATAACAAGCCGAAGTATCTTGCCGACACGCCCCGGTTCATCGCCTATGTCCGGCACGTCGCTTACCGCTATGAACAGCTGAAGCCGATTCTCGTCATCATCGACAGACTCGAAGGACCGAGCAAATCCGAAGGATGGACCTACTGATGCAAAGCGTACGGGCTCTGATTCTCGGAGCCGGGCGGGGGAAGCGCATGCGCCCGCTCTCCGACTCCACTCCGAAGCCGCTTCTCCGGTTCCATGGAAAGCGGATGATCGACTGGCAGATAGACGCGCTCATCCGGGCCGGAGTCCGGGATTTCGTCGTTAACACGGCGCATCTCGTCGATCAGTTCCCGGCGCAGCTCGGGGACGGTCACGAGCGGGGGATCACGATCCGCTACTCGAAGGAAGGGGATTCCGAAGAGGAAGCACTTGAAACCCTCGGCGGCATCGCCAAGGCGCTCCCGCTTCTTTCTCCTGATGGCGTGACGCCATTTATTGTGGCGGCGGGCGACATCGTGACGGAATTCGACTACTCACGGCTTACCGCGCAGGCTGACGCCCTGATGAGGGGAGACGCCGACGCGCACCTCGTTCTGGTGCCCAATCCGGCGTTCCACGCAGCAGGCGATATGGCCCTCGAAAACGGGCTCGTCCGGCGTGCCCCTCAGGCGCTCACCTTCTCGAGCATCGGTATTTATTCGCCGAGAATTTTCAAAGGTGTTCCGGCGGTCCGGGCGAAACTCTTCCCGTGGCTCTACCACTTCGCCGATCTCGGCCGTGTGACGGGAGAGCTCTTCACGGGAGAATGGCGGAACATCGGCACTCCTGAGCAGCTGAACGAGCCATGAACGTCGGGGCCTTTTCTCTCTCGCCCGCCGTGATGGTCGCGCCGATGGCGGGTGTTACCGATCTTCCCTTCCGCGAGACCGTTCATGACTTCGGCCGCGTCTGGGTTGAGGGAGAAATGGTGTCGGCCAACCCCGACCTTCTTGAGTCGAATGAGTCAGAGAGGAAGATCGCCTTTGGAGATGAACCCTCTCCCCGGATCGTGCAGCTTCTCGGCGCGGTTCCCGCCTGGATGAACCGGGCCGCCTCTTTCGTGGAAGAGTGCGGCGCTGACATTATCGATATCAACATGGGGTGCCCCGCAAAGAAGATCTGCAAGACAGACTGCGGTTCGGCCCTGATGAAAAACCTGCCCCTTGCGGACGAGATTATCCGGGGAGTCTGCGGAACGGTTTCCGTCCCTGTGACCCTCAAGATGCGGACAGGCTGGGACAGTGATCATCTGAACGCCCCCGAACTGGCCCGTATCGCGGAGTCTGCCGGCGTGAGGCTGATCACCGTTCATGGAAGGACCCGTGAACAGGGCTACTCGGGTGAGGCGGAGTACAGAACCATCCGCGAAATCCGGAGCGCAGTCCGTATTCCTGTTATCGCGAACGGCGACATCGATTCTCCTCAGAAAGCCGCTTCTGTTCTGGATTTCACCGGCGCGGACGGCATCATGGTGGGGCGAGGCGCTCTCGGGGCGCCATGGCTCCCCGGGCGTATCAGCGCGTATCTCGAAACCGGTGTCGATCCTGGTGAGCCTTCAGTGCAGGAAAAAGCTGAAACGGTGTTCCGTCACCTGAAGCGTCATCTTGACTTCTATGGTGAAAAAAACGGCATCCGGTCTTTCCGCAAGCATTTGCTCTGGTATCTGGAGAGATTCCCCGGCGGCACGGAGGCTTTCCGCCCTCTCTCACGCCTCAGCAATACTTCAGAACTAGTCTCCGGGCTCTCTATTTTTCTCAAGAAGACCTTTTAGTGCTTTATCATTAGCACACAACAAGCGGGGGGTCGGACCGGAACATCCCCGCGGAAAATTTTTTCAGAGGAATCCCGCGTGAGCGAACATGCCACAACGCCTTTGCACCAGGCGCTTAATGAGATGCTGGACCAATATTTCAGCAATCTGGAAGGAGCGCAGCCGAACCGTGTGCATGAAATGGTGATCAGTGCCGTGGAGAAGCCTCTATTCGAATACATCATGCGGCGCTGTGAGGGAAATCAGAGCGCCGCATCGGCAATTTTGGGTATTAATCGAAACACCCTGCGAAAGAAACTCCGACTTTACGGACTTCTCTGACCAGGGATTTTTAAGGAAATAGAACGACATGAAGAAACAGGCACTTCTGAGCGTTTCAGATAAAACCGGCATTGTGGATTTCGCCCGTGAGCTCGTCGCCCTCGGCTACCACCTTCTTTCTACCGGCGGCACCGCCAAGCTCCTCGAGAAGGAAGGCGTGGCTGTGGAAGAAGTCGCAGACTACACTGGCTTCCCTGAAATGCTCGACGGCCGCGTGAAGACGCTTCACCCGAAGATTCACGCCGGCATTCTGGCCCGCCGCGACATCCCCGAGCACATGAAGGCTCTGGAAGAGCACGGCATTGATCCGATCGACCTCGTCGTCGTGAACCTCTACCCGTTTGAGCAGACGATCTCGAAGCCGAACTGCACGTTCGCTGACGCCATCGAAAACATCGACATAGGCGGCCCCACGATGATCCGCGCCGCGGCCAAGAATCACGGCTCCGTCGCAGTTGTCGTTGATCCGGCTGACTACCCGAAGATCGTCGAGGAGATCAAGGCTGAAGGTGCCGTGACCGCCAAGACCCGTCTCGCCCTCGCGAAGAAGGTGTTCGCTCATACCGCCCGCTACGACGGCATGATCACCAACTACCTCACGAGCCTCGATGCCGAAAACAAGCCGGCCACCAAGTTCCCGGATGTGCTGAACCGCCAGTGGGTCAAGGTTCAGGATATGCGCTACGGTGAGAATCCCCACCAGCAGGCCGCTTTCTACCGTGAACAGCAGGTCGCCCCGGGTCTCCTCGCCGGCTACACCCAGCTGCATGGCAAGGAACTCTCCTACAACAACATCGCTGATACGGATGCCGCCTGGGACGCTGCCCGCTCCTTCGACATGCCGGCCTGCGTGATCATCAAGCACGCCAATCCGTGCGGCGCCGCTGTAGGTCTCAATCCGGCTGAAGCCTATGCCAAGGCCTTCAAGACGGACTCCAAGTCTGCCTTCGGCGGCATCATCGCCTTCAACCGCGAAGTGGACCTCGAAACGGCCCAGCTCGTGAGCAAGCAGTTCGCTGAAGTGATCATCGCCCCGTCCTTCTCCGCTGAAGCCCGCGCGCTCCTCAGCGAGAAGAAGAACCTCCGACTCCTCGTTGTCGCGAACGGCGGTGCCCATAACGACTTCGACTTCAAGCGTGTCGGCGGCGGTCTCCTCGTTCAGACCCCGGATATCCAGATCTGCCCGGAAAGCGCTCTGAAGGTTGTGACGAAGAAGCAGCCGACCTCTGAGCAGATTGCCGACATGATGTTTGCCTGGCGCGTCTGCCGCTGGGTCAAGTCGAACGCCATCGTTTATGTCCACGCCGGCATGACGCTCGGTGTCGGCGCCGGCCAGATGAGCCGCGTTGACTCTGCCCGCATTGCTGAGGAAAAGGCTGAGGAAGCCGGTCTGTCGCTCGTCGGCTCTGCCGCCGCGTCTGACGCCTTCTTCCCGTTCCGCGACGGCCTGGACGTGATCTGTGACGCCGGCGCGACCTGCGTGATCCAGCCGGGCGGCTCGATCCGTGACCCTGAAGTGATCGCTGCCGCTGATGAACGCGGCATCGTCATGGTGTTCACGGGCGAACGTCATTTCCGCCACTAATCAGAAAGGAGCCGAAGCGCGGTAACAAAAAGTCACGACTTGAAGCGGCACCGCGCTTTAGGCTTTTTTCAATGTAGTAGCATGAGGAGACAGTTATCTGTCTCCTTTTTGTATTTGGAAGCATCTCTATGGTCGCCAATAAACAAGCAGGTGTCAGCCGCCGCGCTTTTCTTGCCGCTTCGGCTGCCGGACTCGGTCTGCTAAGCCTGCCCGCCTGGGCGCAGCTCGATATTGAAATCACGGGCGTTGGCTCCCAGCTTTTCCCCATTTCGGTTCCGGCTTTTTCCGGTACGGGTTCAGCTCCTGGCAGCCTGAGCTCCGTTATTGCGGCTGATCTGGTGAGATCAGGCAAATTCCGTCAGGTCGGATCCACGGCGGAGGTGTCCTATGCGCAGGTGCTGAATCCCGATCCTCAGGCGTTCCGAGCGGAAAACAGCAATGCCGCAGTTATCGGCTCCATCGCGCCAAAAGGCGCCAGCCGCTGGGAAATCAGCTGCAAGCTGCTCGACGTGGTGAGCGGGAAGCTCCTCGACAATTTCGTCAATACGAGCACGACCGGCAACCTCCGCATGGCGGCGCACCAGATCGCAGACAGAATCTATTTCAGGCTGACAGGCACGCCCGGCTGCTTTGCTTCCCGGATCGCTTATGTGCAGAACCGGGGAGGTGTCTATGAGCTCGTGATTGCTGACAGCGACGGCGAGAATCCCCGCGTCGCTCTCCGCAGCCGTGAGCCGATCATTTCGCCCACCTGGGCCCCGAATGGCACGAGCCTTGCCTATGTCTCATTTGAATCCCGGAAACCGGTGGTTTATATCCACGAACTGATGTCAGGGCACCGCCGCGTGGTGGCGAATTTCCCCGGCAACAATTCAGCTCCGGCATTCAGCCCGGATGGATCCAGGCTTGCTGTTGCGCTTTCCCGCGACGGCGGCACTCAGATCTATCTGATGAGCACCCGCGGCGGTTCGGCAACCCGCTTCACGACAGGGGCCGGCATCAATACCGAGCCTGTCTTCAGCCCTGATGGTGCCTGGATCTACTTCACTTCTGACCGTGGCGGAAATCCTCAGATTTACCGCAAACCGGTCTCAGGCGGCAAGGCCAGCCGCGTCACATTCTCTGTCGGCTACGCCGTCAGTCCGGCGCTTTCGCCCGACGGCAAAAAGCTGGCGTATATTGCTCGCTCCAGAGGTGGATTCCAGGTGAACGTGCTGGATCTTGCAAGCGGCAGCAACATGGCCGTTACCAAGACCAGCGGGGATGAATCCCCAAGTTTTTCGCCCAACGGCGAATTGATTGTTTACGCAACAGTCTCCGGCAGGCAGGGTGTTCTCGCTATGGCCAGCGCAGACGGAAGCATGTCGTCCCGGCTTCGCAGCCGCGGTGGAAGCATCCGCGAACCCGCCTGGGGACCTTTGATCCGATAGTTCAGGAAGTCCTTCTTTCCTTTGGAGAAACATAAAATGCAATTTTCAGTTCGCACCCTGGTTGCCGTGCTCGCCACTGCCGGCATCCTCGCAGGCTGCTCTTCTGTTCCTGTTGACGGAGCCAAGACCGCCGGCACGACCACGACCGCTGCTTCCACCTCAGGCAGCCAGAATGGTCAGGGCGTTACTGTCGATAACAGCGCCGTGAAGACTGTTGAAGTGGATCCGCTGAATGACCCGAAGAGCCCGCTTGCTCAGCGCTCCGTTTACTTCGCCCTGGATTCCTACTCGGTTGCTCCGCAGTACGACCAGATGCTGTCCGCTCACGCAAACTATCTGATGAGCCATCAGAACCGCAACATCGTTGTTGAAGGCAACACCGACGAACGCGGCAGCAGCGAATACAACCTCGCACTCGGTCAGAAGCGTTCCGAGGCCGTCATCTCCAAGCTGAAGCTGCTTGGCGTTCCCGCCACCCGCATGGAAGCGGTGAGCTTCGGCAAGGAAAAGCCGCTCGCCAAGGGTTCCAATGAAGAAGCCTGGGCGAAGAACCGCCGCGCCGATATCCGCTACCGTTGATAGTTCGCTGATCCAAAGCCCGGATCCTTTGGTTCCGGGCTGCTTTTTTACAGAACAGGATGAGGTTCGAAAGAATGTCCAATCGCCGCCTTTTACCGCTAGCCGCCGCCATGATTGCCGGCCTTGGCTATGTCTCCAGCGCTCAGGCGCTTTTTGAAGACAATGACGCCCGCATCGCCATCAACGCCATGCGGAAAGACATGGTTACCATGCAGGCTCAGATCAGCCGGCTGGAGAATGGCCAGAAAGCGAGCCTCGCTCTGTCGGATCAGATCGCAAGTCTCCAGGAACGGCAATCCGTTCTCTCCGGACGTCTTGAAACACTCGAAAACCGGATCGCCCAGCAGGAAAAAAATTCCCGGGATCTCTACACCGATCTCGACAGCCGTCTGAGAAAGCTTGACGGCCGCGTGGCGAAAGCTGAAACCGCCGCGCAGAACGCTCCGGCTGGTGAACCAGGATCCGATCCCGCTGCCCAGGGGCAGGCCGCGGCAGCCTCGAATGAGAAGGGGTTTTATGACAGAGGCCTCTCCTCCTTCCAGAGCGGTCAGTACGCGGACAGTGTCAAAGCCTTTTCGAGCCTGATCTCGGGCTACCCGCAGTCCACCTATCTGCCTGAAGCCATGTACTGGCAGGGCAACGCCTACTTCGCGCTCCAGAAGTACAAGGAAGCAGCCGCTGTTGAGGATCGCCTGACCCGCCAGTACCCGAATTCCACCCGGACTCCGGACGCGCTCCTTTCTCTGGCCTCAGCGCAGACCGCGCTTGGCAACATCCGCGCCGCAAATTCGACCCTCACTTCACTGCAGAAGCGGTTCCCGAAAACTGAACAGGCAAAACTCGCCGCTCAGAGACAGAAGGAACTGAAGGCCGCGCTGCCGCCCGAACCCGAAGCCGCGCCTAAGACAAGCAAAGCAGGGAAAAAGAAGGCGCGCTAAACTACATCCACTCTCAGAGGGGGCGACTCTTCGCCCCATAAAAAAAGAGAGGTATTACACCGCAATAGCGACTGCACCCCTTCTGCAGCTCATTGCGGTGGTTATCTTTATGCTTGTGCAGTGTTCTCTGCTCAGGCTTAAGCCATAGTTATCAAGCAAGTTAAATTAAGGATAAAGGTTATGGGTGCTCATAATTTAACCGGTACTACGCTGTTGCAGAACGGAGTTTATAGCAAGGGAACCGCCTACTCTGAAGAAGAGCGCGCTGCCCTCCATTTGAAGGGACTCCTTCCGCCGGTTCCGGCCACGATCTCTATGCAGGTCGAAGCCATGATGGAACAGCTCCGCGCGTTTGATACGCCGTTCCAGAAGGCGCTCTTCCTCGATGGGCTTCGGTCCAGCAATGAAACGCTGTACTTCCGACTGCTCCTCGAGCACATCGAAGAAGTGCTGCCGCTCGTCTATACGCCGACGGTCGGCGAAGTCTGCCAGAAGTTCAGCCACCTCTTCCGCTTCGCGAAGGGCCTCTACCTGTCTATCGAAGACAAGGGCCACGTGAGCGAGATCCTCGAGAATCTTCCGCAGGAAGCGGTCGACATGATTGTCGTGACTGACGGCCAGCGTATTCTCGGCCTCGGCGACCTCGGCATCAACGGCATGGGCATTCCGGTCGGCAAGCTCGCCCTTTACACCGCCTGCGCCGGTGTTGATCCCCGCCGCACGCTGCCGGTTATCCTCGACGTCGGCACGAACACCGAACGTTATCTCAACGATCCGCTGTACCTCGGACACAAGCACCCCCGTGTCAGCGGTCAGGAGTACGACGACTTCATCGAGGAATTTTTCCAGTCGGTTTACAAGAAGTGGCCGAAGTGCGTTGTCCAGTTCGAAGACTTTGGCAACAACCACGCTTTCGATCTGCTCGCCCGCTACCGTTCCCGCTACTGCTGCTACAACGACGACATCCAGGGTACGGCCTCCATCGTCGTTTCCGGCTTCTTCTCCGCCATGCGCGCCAAGAAGTCCAAGCTGTCGAATGAAAAGATTCTCTTCCTCGGTGCCGGTGAAGCGGCTACCGGCGTTGCCGGCCTGATCGCTGACGCCATGGTTGAGGATGGTCTCTCCCGTGAAGACGCCCTCGCCCGTCTGTATCTCTTTGACTCGAAGGGACTCGTCACCACGACCCGCGGTGATACGCTCGCGGCCCACAAGCTGCCGTTCGCGAAGGATATCCCCTCGGTGAAGGATTTCGAGGAAGCCATCCGCACGCTGCGTCCGACCGCTATCGTTGGTCTCTCCGCTCAGTCCGGTGCCTTTACGGAATCGATCGTGAAGGCCATGACTGAAATCAACGAGCGCCCGATCGTCTTCGCTCTTTCCAACCCGACCTCCAAGGCCGAGTGCACGGCAGAACAGGCCTACACCTGGTCTGACGGCAAGGTGCTCTTCAGCTGCGGTTCCCCGTTTGATCCGGTGACCTACAAGGGCAAGACCTACGTGCCGCGTCAGGGCAACAATTCGTACGTGTTCCCGGGCATCGGTCTCGGCGCCATTCTCGCCCAGTGCAAGGAAATCACGCAGGAAGTGTTCCTCTCTGCGGCTCACACCTGCGCCGATATGGTGACGGAAGACGACCTGGCTCATGGCTCGCTCTACCCGTCCCTCACGCGCGTCCGTGAGATTTCTCACCTCGTTGCCGTGAACATCATCAAGCTCGCGCTGGCGACCGGGCAGGCTCAGATTGAGGCTCCGGCTGACATCGAGAAGTTTGTCACCGACAACATGTACACGCCTGATTACGAATAAGGCATCTGCGATCAGTTTTGACTGACCAAGCACGGCCAGATGCCTTCGCGGCATCCGGCCGTGTTTTTTCCTTATGGAACAGACATTGGACAACACACTGCCCCTCTCCCAAAGCGACTCGATTGCCCTCCTTTACGGCAAGCCGCTGGATAAAGTGCCGGCCGGACTCTATATCCCGCCCGACGCTCTGAAGGTGTTTCTGGAATCCTTCGAGGGACCGCTCGATCTGCTGCTCTGGCTGATCCAGAAGCAGAAGTTCGACGTCATGGACATTCCCATGGCGACGCTGACCGAGCAGTACATGCAGTACGTTGAACTGATCCGGAAAAACAATCTCGATCTGGCGGGTGACTACCTCGTCATGGCCGCTCATCTGATGGCGATCAAAAGCCAGCTACTGCTCCCGCTCCGGAAAGCCGATACCGGGGAGGAAGTGGAAGATCCCAAGGCCGAACTGATGCGGCGTCTGATCGAGTACCAGAAGATGAAACTCGCGGCCCAGGAGCTGGACCGCCTGCCGATCAGCGGCCGGGATTTCAGCCCGGTGGATGTCAGCAAACCCGAATCCGCCCCGGATCTCCCGGATGTGTCACTTGATGAACTGCGGCGCGCCTGGCGCTCCGTCATGGCCCGGATCAAGCTGCAGGAGCGGCATACTGTGACCCGCGAGGAACTTTCTGTCCGCGAACATATGTCCTCCATTCTGAAACAGCTTCAGACGAGGTCCTACGTGGAATTCACGGATGTCTTCGAAAACACACCGACCTTTGCCCACGCTCTTGTCAGCTATCTCGCGATCCTTGAACTCGCGAAAGAAGCAATGATCCGCATCACGCAGGCGGCGCCTTTTGCCCCCATCTGGCTCACGCTGTCTCACCGCGAAGAAACACTTCTCTAGAAAGCAAAAAGCCCCGCTCATCTGAAGTGAATGAGCAGGGCTTTGCACTGCGATCCATGCGCCCCGGCGGGGCGCACTTCTCATCAGTGAATTCTCATACCAGGCTTTGCGCCGGGGAAGGGTTCCAGCAGGAAGAATCCCGGGGTAGCTTTCTGATCCGCGTCAGCCGCCGAGAGCACCATGCCTTCGGAAAGACCAAAACGCATCTTGCGAGGTGCGAGATTCGCGATCATGACGATCAGCTTGCCGACCAGCTGCGCGGGCTCACTGTAGCTCGCCTTGATGCCGGAGAAGACCGTACGGGTCTTTCCCTCACCGACATCGAGCGTGAACTTCAGGAGCTTCGTGGAGCCTTCCACGGCTTCGCACGCCACTACCTTCGCGATACGGAGGTCAAGCTTCGCGAAATCATCAATCGTGCAGGTCGGGGCAATGGCTTCCCCGCCAGGCAGCGCTTCCACCTTCGGTTCTTCCTTCACCTCTGAGATCAGCTGATCCAGCTGCTTCTCCATATCGACGCGCTGCATCAGATGCTTGAAGGGCTGAATCGGGTTAGCGGAGGAGAGCGGCGTATCCACCGTGCTCCAGGTGAGTTCACCGCAGCCGAGGAACGCCTCAACCTTCTCAGCCACTCCCGGAAGCACCGGCTTCAGGTAGTTCGTGAGAATGCGGAAAGCCTCCAGGCAGACCGAGCACACTTCGTGCAGCTTCTCAGACTGCGCCGGATCCTTGGCGAGTTCCCAGGGCTTCATGTGATCGACGTACTCGTTCGTCTTATCGGCGAGTTCCATCACAAGGCGCATGGCCTTCGCATACTCACGGTCTTCGTAGAGCTCGACTACCTTCGGTGCATCTTCACGCAGCGCCTTCAGGAGCGAATCCGACATGGCGGAATCCAGCACGCGGCCCTCAAAGCGCTTCACGATGAAGCCGGCCGAGCGCGAGGCAATATTCACGTACTTGCCGATCAGATCGGAATTCACACGGGAGAAGAAGTCAGGCTTCGTGAAGTCGATATCCTCGACACGGCCGGACAGCTTGGCGGCGAGATAGTAGCGCAGCCACTCCGGATCCATGCCGAGATTGAGATACTTCAGCGGATCAATGCCAGTGCCGCGGGACTTGCTCATCTTCAGACCGCCCACGGTAACGAAACCGTGTGCGTAGATGTGATCCGGCACGCGGTAGGGCTTCCCGGCGAAGTGCAGCATCGCCGGCCAGAAAAGCGTGTGGAAGTAAATGATGTCCTTGCCGATAAAGTGAATCTGTTCGGTCTTCGGATCCATCAGGAATTCATCAAAATTCTTGCCGATGCTGTTGAAGTAGGACTTCAGAGAGGCGAGATAGCCAACCGGAGCGTCCAGCCAGACGTAGAAGTACTTGCCCGGCGCGTCCGGAATCGGAATGCCGAAGTACGGCGCGTCGCGGGAAATATCCCAGTCCTCAAGCTCAGCACCCTCACCGAGCCACTCCTGATCCTTCGCGAGCACCTCAGGCTGCACGCGGGGCTTGCCGTCAGCGCCATTGCCGCTCGTCCACTCGCGCAGGAACTGCACAGCCTTCGGATCGGAGAGCTTAAAGAAATAGTGCGTGGAACTGCGAAGCTCAGGCTTCGTGCCGGAGAGAACCGAATACGGATTGATGAGCTCAGTCGGGCGATAGACCGAGCCGCAGACTTCACAGCTGTCGCCATACTGATCCTCAGCGCCGCAGTGCGGGCACTTGCCCTTGATAAAGCGGTCCGCGAGGAACATCCCCTTCTGAGTGTCGTAGTACTGGGTGATCTCCTTGCTGTAGATCAGTCCCGCGGCCTTCAGACGGCGATAAATGTCCTGGGAAAGCTCGACATTCTCAGGGGAGTCAGTCGTGTGCCACCAGTCGAACTTCACATGGAAGCCGTCCAGGTACTGCTTGCGGCCGGCACGGATTTCCGCCACAAACTCCTGAGGCGTGACACCCTTCTTCTGAGCCGCGATCATCATCGGAGCGCCGTGCGTATCGTCAGCACCCACAAAATAAACCTGGTTGCCGGCCATCCGCTCATGACGCACCCAGATATCAGCCAGAATGTACTCAGTGATATGGCCGATATGGAAGGGGCCGTTGGCATACGGCAGTGCCGTCGTTACAAAAATATTGCGCTTCGTCATAAGTCTCTGTCTTATCGCAGCTGTCACAGAAAAATTAAATAGATCTTCTATTTTATATCCCCAAGCTGCTTACTTCTTTTGAGACTCATGCATTTTTTAGTGAAATGGCATAATTGGGCATCCCGTTCTTCAACAGAAGGAAGAGCCATGACGGCAACAAAAGAAGCTATCGCCCAGGTGCTGAACGGCGTGATTGATCCCAATACCGGCAAGGGACTCCAGGACAGCGGTGAAATCGCTTCCGTTCTCCCCGGAGCGGTCATCATTGAGCTCGGTTACCCGGCAAAAAGCCAGATTGAACTGATTAAAAAAGCGGCTGAAGACGCGCTGCGCGCTGCCGGCATCGATTCTGAAGTGGAGGTGCGGCAGAACATCCGCGCTCACAAAGTCCGCTCCACGCTCCGCGTGCTGCCGAACGTGAAGAACATCATCGCGGTTTCTTCCGGCAAGGGCGGTGTCGGCAAATCCACCGTCACGGCAAATCTCGCGCTTGCCCTCGCCTCTGAAGGCGCCAAGGTTGGTGTGCTGGATGCTGATATTTACGGTCCCAGCCAGCCCACAATGCTGGGTGCCTCCGGCACTCCTCAGTCGAAAGACGGCAAGACGATGGAACCGATCGAAGCGAACGGCCTGCAGATCAACTCCATCGGCTTCATGGTGAATCCGGCCGATCCCGTTATCTGGCGCGGTCCGATGGTCTCCTCCGCCCTGCGCGATCTCCTGCAGCAGACGAACTGGCACGATCTCGACTATCTGGTGATCGATATGCCGCCTGGAACCGGTGACATTCAGCTCACGCTTTCCCAGCAGGTACCGGTCACCGGCGCCATTGTTGTCACCACGCCGCAGGACATCGCGACGCTTGACGCCGTGAAGGGACTCATGATGTTCCGCAAGGTGAATATCCCTGTGCTCGGCATTGTGGAAAACATGGCGCTCTTCAAGTGCCCCCACTGCGGTCACCTTGAGCGGATCTTCGGTGAAGGCGGAGCGGAACGGATGTCCAAGGAGTACGGTGTTCCGGTTCTCGGCAGCCTCCCCCTTGAGCGCGGCATCCGCGAGGACGCGGACTCCGGGCATCCGACGGTGCTCGCTGAGCCCGACAGCGAAACGGCAGAGATCTTCCGTGCCATCGCGAGAAAGACCGCGGTAGCGCTCTCAGAAACGCCGAAGGATTTCTCCTCCGGCATTCCGAAGGTCACGGTTCAGAACGCGGCCCCCAAGGCCTGATGACGCTCTGAATGAAAAAAGGCTTCCCGTGAGGGAAGCCTTTTTCTATGCCTGTCTCAGGCTGAGGCCGGAAGAGAATTACTCTTCAGAGCCCTCTTCACCCTTGTGATGGGCGGGATCCGGCACGCCGAGAGCCTTATGCAGCTTCGGAGACGTCGTCGTGTACTGCAGGAACACCTTCTTATCCGGGAACACATACTGGGAAGCCGCGAAGGCCGCCAGAGCGCACTCGTGGAAACCGGACAGAATCAGCTTCTTCTTGCCAGGGTAAGTGTTGCAGTCGCCGACCGCAAAGATACCGGGAATGTTGGTTTCAAAACGGGCGGTATCGACCACGATCTGCTTGCGATCAAGCTCAAGACCCCATTCAGCGATCGGGCCCACCTTCGGCTGCAGGCCGAAGAAGACGAGGAGGCAGTCGAGCGGAATACGGCGCACAATGCCGTCGTTACCGGTCACACGGACTTCCGTCATCACACCGTCTTTCTCTTCGAAACCCGTCACCGAGCCCACGACAAACTGCATCTGCCAGTCTTCGCAGAGCTGCTTCATCTCGGCCACACGGGCGGGAGCAGCGCGGAAGCCATCGCGGCGATGGATCAGAATGACGCTCTCCGCCTTGCCGACGAGATTCAGCGTCCAGTCGAGAGCGGAGTCACCGCCGCCGCAGATCACGATGTTCTTGCCAGCGAAGAATTCCGGATCACGCACCCGATAGAAGAGCTGCTTGTTCTCGAACTTCTCAATGCCCGGAACACGCATCGGACGGGCATCAAAAGAGCCCATACCGGAGGCGATGATCACGGCCTTGCAGTGGAAGCGGGTGCCCAGATCGGTTTCCACATGGAAGGAACCGTCCTCCTGCTTCTCAACCTTCGTGACGACTTCGCCCAGGTGATAGACCGGCTTGAAGGGATGATTCTGCTTCAGCAGGTTTTCAGTCAGCTCAGCCGACGAGTACACCGGAACAGCCGGAATATCGTAAATCGGCTTCTGGGGGTAGAGCTCCATGCACTGGCCGCCCACATTCCGAAGAGAATCCACCACGTGGCATTTCATCTCCAGAAGACCGAGTTCGAAAACCTGAAACAGCCCGACCGGACCTCCACCGACGACAACGACGTCTGTTTCAATGATTTCGTCAGTCCGCTCTGCAACGGTCAAGTAATCTTTAATAGCCATTTCTGTTGATATATAAGAGTTCAGGCGCTCCCCGTCCGGGAGCGGTTCAGCCGCAGGCTTCGCCTGGGTAAAAAAATACGCGTAGGGGTGTATTCTCGCATTATTTAGCCCCGAGCACATGCGCTAAAACAACTAATTAATGATGGGGTTTATCCTGCTTCAGGTGGTCCTCGGCTTCGCGAAAATCCGCATCCACCTCGCTCATCGTGAAGAAATCCCCGTCCGACACGCGCTGCGCCTGCTTGAACTGATAGGCGGCCATCTTCCAGTCGCCCTGCAGCGCGTACATCTTTCCGGTCGCCCGGAAGGCCTCACTCCGCCGGCCCAGTGCCTCGCTTGACCTCGCGAGATAACGGAAATAGTCCGCGTTATCCTGGGATATCGCGCTCTGACCCTTCAGGTATTTCAGAATCTCTTCATGCATCCCCTGCTCATAGAGATCCTCGATGTAGGTCTTCGCGAGCATGACAGAAAGCGGATTATCGTTCGCGAGCGCAGCGATTTCTTTCAGCACCGGCTTCTTATCGGCTGCCATCGCGTATCGGGTCTGAAGAAGATTCTTCTGCAGGAAGACATCATTTCTGCCTGCCATCTGGACAGCCTTCTGCGCTTCGGCGTACGCCTGTGCCGCGTCGCCGTCCAGCGCATAGACAACCGAGAGTCCGTAATGCGCTACCGCGGCCTGCACCCCGGTCGCCTTTTTACTCAGCACAGTCTGGAACTGAACCTTCGCTGAATCCCGGCCGGCTGAGCTTCCGGACTGCAGCACCAGAGCTCGTGCCTGCATCAGATAGAAATCAAAGCTGTCATGCCGGATAAAGGGACGCTGGAGCTCGCGCGCCCGGTTTTCCATGTCCGCGATTCGCTCAACAGTGAGCGGATGATCAGACAGGTACGCCGAGGCATTCGCTTCATAGGGGCCGGTGCGCTGCAGGAGCCTCTGGAAGAAGCGGGTCATGCCGTTCGGGTCGAAATTGGCCCGCACCATAATCTGGAAACCGATTCGGTCAGCTTCCTGCTCCGCGCTGCGGGAGAATTTCAGCTGATTCGATATGAGCGCGGCCTGGCCGCCCATCATGATCGCGGCCGCCGCGTCACCGCCCGAATTGCCGCCAGCCGACGCAGCCAGAATCGCGAGAAGGAATGAGCCCAGAGAGGCCGCGACATTTCCCTTCTGATTCTCGAGCATGCGGGCAATGTGGCGCTGTGTCACGTGGGCAATTTCATGCGCCATAACGCCCGCGAGCTCGCTCTCGTCCTGCGCCGCGACCAGTGTGCCCGTGAAAACCGCGATGAAACCGCCAGGAAGCGCAAAAGCGTTGATTTCCCCAAGCTTCATCGGAAAGAACTGGAAACTGTACGGCGTCACCGGCGCGGCAGCAACCAGCCGGTAACCGAGCCTCATCAGATATTCATGAATATCGGGATCATGGAGGTAATAGGGGCTTTGCCGGATCTCCTCCATGGACTGCTCGCCGATCTTCCGCTCGTCAGCCGGAGACAGTTCTCCTGAGCCGGCCGGCGCACCGAGCGACGGCAGATTGATCTGACTGGTCATTTGCGGTTTGGCCGGCAGAGAGGCCGCCATGAGGCAGCAGGCGGCAACAGCAATCCATGGCTTCATACGGATCCTTTGGAGTTTTGCAGAGACGGAGACTCGCTTACAAACTCAATTATCATAAGAAGATTGCCGGCGGGGGACTGCTGGATTTTGTACCTTTTTAGTGAGAATTTTCGACAAAATGACTGAGAACGGCGGACTGACACACTTCGACTCCCAGGGACAGGCACACATGGTAGATGTGGGAGAGAAATCGATTACTCACCGATCAGCAACAGCTCAGGGCGTTATCCGCATGCAGCCGGAAACTTTCCAGGTCATTGCGTCCGGCAGCGCGAAAAAGGGAGACGTCATCGGTATTGCCCGCATTGCGGCAATCATGGCGAGCAAAAAAACCTCCGAACTCGTTCCGCTCTGCCACCCGCTGCCGCTTACGCATGTCAGCGCTGAGTTCGATCTGCATCCGGAAGCCTCCAGCATTGTCTGCCGTGTGACCTGCGAGACCTATGGCAAGACCGGGGTCGAAATGGAAGCGCTTACGGCAGTCGAGGTCGGTCTTCTCACGATTTACGACATGTGCAAGGCGATTGACCGCGGCATGGTGCTTTCCGATATCCGGCTTCTGGATAAGGCCGGCGGAAAGAGCAGGCACTGGGTATCGGATTCTCCCGCGCCGCAGCTGGATAAATGATTTAAAGCGGCAGTGAGAGCCTGACAGAGGCGCCGCCCGTTTCCGGGCTCTCAATTGACAGCGTCCCGCCGCATTCCTCTATGCGGCGGCGCATGCCTTTCAGCCCCAGACCGCTGCCGGTAGCTGACGCCGCGGCAGGCTCCTCAGGCTTGAACCCGACGCCATTATCCGTCACGGAAAGCAGCAGCCTGCTGTCCTCCGTCCTGGCGGCTACTTCAACACGGGTCGCCTGGCTGTACTTAATCGCGTTTGTCAGCGCTTCCTGCACCATGCGGAGCGCGCACTGGGCCTTCTGGGGCGGCAGCGACAGTTCATCAGGAAGCGAAAGCGTGTTCCACTTCAGCTCCAGCTTCGCCGCCTTGAGTCTCGGCGCGAGCCGGTAGCGAAGATTCGCGAGAGCAGTGCCGAAATCCTCTGTGCTCACTCCGCTCGCATCGATCGCGATACGCATCTGATCAAGGCAGGACTGCAGGGCACTTTCAATATCCTCTTTCGGGAGATTGCCATTCTTGACCGCGGAGAGCGTCGAAATCAACTCAGCGCCCAGCCCGTCATGCATATCCTGAATGTAGCGCTGACGCTCTTTCTGCACCGCTTCGGCGACAGCTGCTGAAATGACTTTGCTCTCTGACTCCGCATCTTTCCTCGCTGCGCTCTCAATCTGAGAGAGACGGGCCTTCGCTTCCTTTTCACGGTGCTCTTCAGCCACCGCAATACCCCAGGCCGCCGCGCTGAAGGCTGCTGCGCACTCACCGAACACGAGCGCGAAGGGGCGGCCTGTCAGAAGAAGCGTGACAAATCCGGCAAGATAAGAGGCAAAGGCAAAAACGGGGAAAAAGAGACCGATACCGGGCTTCAACCTGGCTGCCGCTGCGGCCGCGCCGCCAAGAACGAGCAGCAGAAGTCCGGGGATTCCGCCAAGCGTCTGCAGCTGCGCGGCAGGCGGACTCAGAAGAACCGCGATTACAACGCTGACGCCCAAAAGCACCGCCGCCGCGGTGCGGCGGCCAGTTGTCTCAGTCAGACGGGGAATGGACGCAAAAATCCCCACCAGGGCAGCTCCGAAAACGAGATGCCTTAGATTGATGAGGATTAGGATCCAGATTGGATAAGAACCCACGCGTCGCGTCCTGCGGCCAGATCAAGAGGGGGTCAGTTATGGAGCAGTCCCATCTGGCTCGCTTCATACACGGCTTCACCGCGGGAATGGACCTGAAGCTTGCGATAGATCTTCTTGATATGAGCGGTCACCGTGTGCGGAGAGATCGTCAGAATCTCGCCGATTTCATTGAAGCTCATACCCTTCGCGAGAAGATGCAGAATTTCCGTTTCGCGGGCAGAAAGCGGGCTCGGTTCGGCATCAGGAACGATGCCATTGCCGGTCGGATGATTCTGCAGCGCGCGGAGCACGCTTCTCGCGACTGACGGGCTGACAGGAGATCCGCCGCCTCGCAGCAGCCGAATCTGGCCGGTGATATCTTCGCTATCGGCTTCCTTGAGGATGTAGCCGGTAGCGCCTGCCTCGATCGAGCTCACCACGTGCTGTTCATCGCCATAAACCGTAATGACCATGATGTCGGAGGAGGGATGGAGGCGATTCGCTAGGCGAATCAGATCGATGCCGCTGCCGTCAGGCAAGCCGAGATCGATCACCATGACCTCAAAATCCAGAGTCTCGATCAGCTGCTGAGCTTCATGCTTAGTAGAAGCAAAGCCGACGACCTTCATCATAGGGTCTTGATTAATGGTGGTTTCAAAACGGCGCCGAACTTCAGCGTCATCTTCAACAAGCAGAACCGTGATTGTCTTTTCAGGCATTTGTGAGTGATCTTCTGTTCGAAGGAATTCTCGTGACAATTCGGGCTCTAGCAAAAACCGGAGGACCGACTCTCGCTAACCCTTTCTTTCAACTGATTTCGGGTTGCCGCACCAACAGCAGGACCAGCATTAAATTCCCAGTCTGTAAACCGAAACTTCTGTTTATTATAAATCAGGGGGAGGTGATTCCCCTGCATAGGAATTACTTATTTACTCCTCGGTGCAGGGATCTTCGTCAAAAACAGCCCCGTAATACGCTTAATTCGCCCTAAAACCGGATTCTGGCGTATAGGTATAGCCATGATTAAAGTCTTATGATGTTCAACCGGGATTTTGCAGAGTTTTCTGCAGAGGTTAAAGATGCCAGCCAGTGCTACCAAGATTCTTATTATTGACGACGACGCCGATCTCGTTTCCCTTCTCACCGATAACCTTCAGCTGGAAGGTTTTTCTCCCTCCCCTGCCTATAACGGTGAGGATGGGCTGCTGAAGCTGTCGCAGGAAAATTTTGATCTCGTCATTCTCGATGTCATGATGCCCGGCATGAAAGGAACTGAAGTGCTTGCCAAGATCCGCGAGCACTCTCATATTCCGGTCATTATGCTGACAGCCAGAGGCGATCCCGCGGACAGGATCATCGGGCTTGAACTCGGCGCAGATGACTATGTGCCGAAACCCTTTACGCCGCGTGAGCTGGTCGCGAGAATCCGCGCTATTCTGCGCCGCACCGCGAGCCAGGAGTCCCCTGTCACGCCGCTCGTTGTCGGTCCTCTCACCGTCAACCCGGCACAGCGCCGCGTGTGGGTCACCGCGACGAAAAAGAATATCGAGCTGACATCGACCGAGTTCTCGCTTTTTGAAATGCTCGGGCGGAATCTCGGTCAGCGCGTTTCCAAGGCGGATATCTATACGCAGGTTCTCGGCCGGGACATGGGCCGCTACGACCGGGCGATTGACGTCCATGTGAGCGCGCTCCGCCATAAGCTGAATGACGCTGTCGGTCCCGCGATCTCCATCGCGAGCATCCGGGGATTCGGTTACCAGATGTCGGTGCTGGACGACTCCGCCAGCTGATCTCTATGCAGAAAAAAACGCGGCTTTCTCTCTTCAAGGCGAACACCTTCTTCTGGCAGACCCTTGCGGGTCTGATCGTCGCTATGACGCTGTCCGGATTTTTGGTATTCGCCGTCGCCTGGGGTTTTCTGAATCCGGACCATACTCTGCTCCTTAATCATCCGGGCGAAGACCGGGTGATATTCGCGGAGGAAGTCGTGTCTCTCGGCGGGAAACCGGCTCTCACAAGCTGGCTTCAGAATCAGAACCCCGGTCCGGACCATGCCCGTGTGTACGCGGTCGACAGCACAGACCACGATCTTGGCGGACACAAAATCCCGAACGGCGCGCTGGAGCGCGCGCGTGCCCTGGTACGTCAGGGGGGCAACACGCTCGGCATCCGGTCTTTCAATATCGAGGGTGAGGAAATACTGGTCTTCACCGCAAGAAAACCGGTGAATTTCTTCAAGGATTCCACCCGGGTGCTGCTCTTCGCGCCCCACGGCGCTCCGCTTTGGCTCACCTGCATCATTTCGCTCCTGGTTGCGAGCGCTGTGGCCGCGGGACTGGCCTGGCGGCTCACACGGCCGCTCAGACAGATTGAGGGGGCCATGGTCCAGGCCGCTTCGGGCGACCTGAATGTCCGGATTTCAGAGAGTGTCAAAGGGAGCAGCTCTGAATTTATAGAGCTCGCCAAAAAGTTCGATATGATGGCCGCCACCATCCAGCAGCTGATCGACCGGCAGCAGAACCTCTTCCACAGTGTGAGCCACGAACTGCGTTCGCCCCTCGCCCGGATCAACTGTGCGGTTGAGCTTGCCCGGCGCTCCCCCGATATCACGCCGAAAATGCTTGACCGGATTGAGAGTGATGTGCAGAAGCTCGACTCACTGGTCGGCGATCTGCTCACCTATACACGGCTGAACGCCGAAGTCTCTATTCCCTTCTCGGAAATTGATGTCAGCGAGATTGTGGAAGACATCGCCGATAACGCGTCGCTTGAGGGGGATGCGCGGAAGATTCAGGTGATCTGCGACCTTCCGAAGGATGATCTCATCATGACCGGCAACGCCGATCTGCTTGCGCACGCCATTGAGAATGTCGTCCGCAACGCTCTTCGGTTCTCGCCTGACGGCGGAAAAGTGACGATTCAGGGCGGGATGGTGTCCGACAGCTCGCTTCAGATTTCCGTTCAGGATGAAGGCCCCGGCATCCCGCAGGAAGAAATGGCCAAAATCTTTGATCCTTTCTTCAGAGGCGCTAACCAGGCGACCGGATCCGGCTATGGGCTAGGGCTGCCGATCACCATGCAGGCGGCCCAGCACCACGGCGGAACGGTCCATGCGGAAAATATCCTTCCGCATGGCCTGAAGATCACAATCACACTCCCCCTGAAACCCGCGGGGAAAAGCGAAAAAGCTTAAGCGTTGAGCGCCCGGAGCACTTCCTCGTGAAGTGCTCCGCCTGCCGTGCAGACAGCGGACTTCTCTTTCAGGGGGTTGCCGCCTGAAGTGCTTGTGATGACACCGCCCGCTCCCTCAACCACGGGGATCAGCGCAGCCACATCCCAGTACGAGAGATCCGGATCAATCATGATGTCCGCACCGCCGGATGCCACGGCGAAATACCCAAAGCAGTCGCCCCAGGTCCGGTAGAGCTTCGCGCGGTCGATCAGCGTCTGCATGCGGCTGTCCCCCACCTGCTCGGATGTCGTCCAGTGAGAGGTCACGAGGAGCGTCGCATCCTCTACCCGATTGCATTCGCGGACCTTCATGGGATTTTCAGAAGTGATGCCAAGCGCATTGCGATGAAGAACCGCGCCGCCCTGCCACCCAACAGCCCGGATACCGGCAGCCGGAAAGGCAATAGAGGAGAGAATCGGGCCAAAACCGTTTCCCTCATCGCGCTCAAGCGCTATCAGGTTTCCGAAATGAAAGCTGTTTGAAATAAAGGCCCGGGTCCCGTCGATCGGATCCAGAATCCAGCGATAACGGGGGAAAGGACCGAAAGCCTCCTTGATTCCCAGCTCCTCGCCATAAATGCCATGCTGCGGATAATTTTCCTCAATCATCCGGCGCATAGCAGATTCCGCCCCACGGTCCGCGAGGGTGACGGGCGTATGGTTGCTTTTCTCATCCACCCGGATTCCGGCCAGAAAATTCGGCAGAATCACCTTCAGCGCGGCATCCGCCAGACGCTTCAGGAAAGGTAAAAACTCGTCCCGTTCTTCCGGAGTGGACGGTTTGGTAAACCGGGGATAATTCATGACTGCCTCTTATTGCTCCTGCGTGACCAAAATATTGTACGTGTACTGCAAGCAGTCCTGCGGCAATTGCGTCATAATGACGCAACAGCCCGTCTTGAAAGACAGGCTCTTTCTGTTTCTGTAGGATTTTTAGGAATTATGCCGGTCTATGGATATAAGTGTTCCTCCTGCGGCTTTGAAGAGGACATCATTCAGAAAATGTCAGACAAGCCTCTGACCAAATGCCCGAAGTGCGGGAAAGACACGTTTGTGAAACAGCTGTCTGCCCCCGGTTTCGAGCTGAAGGGCAAGGGCTGGGCTGCGACGGACTTCAATGCCGGTCATACCGGGGTTGCGGCCGCCCACACCAAGAACAAGTGAGCAGCAGAGGCGGGATGCGTTCCGCCCCTGAAGCCTTAGCAAATGCGTCTCGATCGTCCCTGAATAACAGGCCCGGATCCTGACGCTTTTGTTTTCATTACAGACATGTTCAAAAAGTTCATCTCCGCGGGGCTCCTCTTCTGGATCCCTCTGATCTTCACCGTCTGGATTCTCGACAGCGTCATTGAATTCAGCGACAGGCTTCTCGTCTTTCTTCCGACGCAGCAGCTGCCCGCCTTTCTGGCAAAAATTCCAGGTCTCGGGCTGATTTTCGCTGTCATCATCATCTTCCTCACCGGCGTCATCGTCGCCAACGTTCTCGGCAAAAAGATTGTTTCCTGGTGGGAAGCGCTGCTCGACCGCATCCCGATCGTGCACCCGATCTACAGCGGCATCAAAAAAATCGCAAGCACCTTTCTCAGCCAGCAGTCGCAGAGCTTTCAGAAGGTCGTCATGGTGGAGTATCCCCGCAAAGGGGCCTGGACACTTGCCTTTGTGGTGAACAAAGCGCCTGACACGATCCGCTCTGCCGCGAAAACCGAGGAAAACCTCCTCACGGTGTTCGTTCCGACTGCGCCGAACCCGACCTCAGGCTACGTGATCTTCGTCCCCGAATCCGAAACCCGCGAAACGAGCTTCGGAATTGAAGAGGCATTCACGTTCCATGTTTCCATGGGGGTTGTCGTGCCGGGAAGCGAAAAACATGAGTCTGATGACGCCGTCAAGGCCTGATTTTCGCCTTTCTTACTCTGGACAGGCGTTCAAGCGCTAAACTTGTCAAAGAATTCTTTTCTGAGTTGCTGCCTGCGCTCCGGGCTCCCTGCGGAACCCTGCGCACAGCGCAGCACAGTTTTGTTCAGCTGTTTTGCAAACAGCTATTGTTAGTGACCCGGAGCTTCTATGCGTACCGTTTATTCGGGTTTGGTTGATGAAAAATTCATCGGGCAGACCGTCACCCTTTATGGCTGGGTTCATCGCCGTCGTGACCACGGTGGTGTGATTTTTATTGACCTTCGCGACCGCGAAGGCCTCGTTCAGGTCGTCTGCGACCCTGACCGTCCTGAAGTGTTCAATACTGCCGACAAGGTCCGTAATGAATACTGCCTCAAGGTGGTTGGCCTCGTTCGCTCCCGTCCTGAAGGCACCAAGAATGACGACCTGATATCCGGTGCCGTTGAGGTTCTCTGCCAGGATCTGGAAGTGCTGAACCCGTCTCTGACGCCTCCGTTCAGCCTGGATGACGACAACATCTCTGAAACGGCCCGCCTGACCTACCGCGTGCTCGACCTGCGCCGTCCGGTGATGCAGCGTAATCTGCGCCTCCGCTACAAGACCGCTATGGCCTTCCGCCGCTTCCTCGACGAGCATGGCTTCATCGATATTGAAACCCCGGCTCTGACCCGCAGCACCCCTGAAGGCGCCCGCGACTACCTCGTGCCGTCCCGCGTTGAAGAAGGCTGCTTCTACGCTCTGCCGCAGTCTCCCCAGCTCTTCAAGCAGATGCTGATGGTCGCCGGTTTCGACCGTTACTATCAGATCGTCAAGTGCTTCCGCGACGAAGACCTCCGTGCTGACCGTCAGCCTGAATTCACTCAGGTCGATATTGAAACCTCCTTCCTCACGCAGGAAGAAATCCGCGACATGTTCGAAAAGATGGTCCGCGGTGTGTTTAAGGAAGTGCTCGGCGTTGAACTCGCGAATCCGTACCCGGTTATGCGCTGGGATGACGCGATGGCGAAGTACGGCTCCGACAAGCCTGACCTCCGTATCTCCCTTGAGTTCAAGGAAATCACGGACCTCTGCAAGGACACGAGCTTCAAGGTGTTCGCCAATGCCGCAGCCATGCCTAACGGCAAGGTTGTCGCCATGAACGTGCCGAAGGGCTGCCAGCTGCCCCGTTCCGAGATTGACTCCTACACCGAGTTCGTCAAGATCTACGGCGCCAAGGGTCTTGCCTACATCAAGGTGAACAAAAAGGCGAAGGGCCGCGAAGGTCTCCAGAGCCCGATCGTGAAGAACCTCTCCGACGAGTTCCTGAATGCCGTGATTGAACGCACCGGCGCGAATGATGGCGACGTCATTTTCTTCGGCGCGGACAAGAAGAAGATCGTCTGGGATTCTCTCGGCGCTCTCCGTCTGAAGATCGGCCGCAGCGAGTTCGGCAAGAAGGCCGGCCTCTTCACCGAAGGCTGGAAGGCTCTCTGGGTTATCGACTTCCCGATGTTCGAGTGGTCTGATGAAGAAAACCGCTGGATGGCCTGCCATCACCCGTTCACCTGCCCGAAGCCCGAAGACGTGGACAAGCTCCAGTCGGATCCGGAACACTGCTACGCCCAGGCTTACGACATGGTGCTGAATGGCTGGGAAATCGGCGGCGGCTCCATCCGTATCCACAAGGAAGACGTGCAGGAGAAGGTCTTCAGCGCTCTGAAGATCACGCCTGAAGAGGCTGAACAGAAGTTCGGCTTCCTGCTGAACGCCCTGAAGTTCGGCGCGCCGCCCCATGGCGGTATCGCCTTCGGTCTTGATCGTATCGTCGCCATGATGACCGGCGCCAATTCGATCCGCGACGTGATCGCGTTCCCGAAGACGCAGCGCGCCCAGTGCCTGCTCACGCACGCTCCGGCTCCGGTGACGGAGAAGCAGCTGCGCGAACTGCACATCCGCCTGCGCAACGAGCATCATCACGACGAGCAGTAATTGATCCATCCCCCTTTTTCAGGGGGACCGGTTCTGAAGCCCTGCCGGGATTATTTCCCCGCAGGGCTTTCTTTTTTTCTCAGTAAATCGGGAACCGGGTATTCTTCCTCGGATCCTCGGAAATCGTCCACTCGGTTACCACGTTGTCGCGCCCATACTGAACCCAGAGCACCACATCCGAACGGGACGCATCCTGGAACCGGTACATGTAGGCGGACTGGTTGAGCAGCTTGAAGTCAAAAATCTTCGTGCAGTGCCCGAAGAGTCGATAGACATCGGCGATCGTTGTCTTGCCCGGCTTGATCAGGCGGTAGAAGTTCTCTTCAACGAGCGCCTGCTCACGCTTCACAAAGCGCCCGTTCTTATCAAAGAACATCCACCAGACTTCCTGCCCTTCAGGCTGCAGGGAATAGGTGTAACGGGTCGTGCCGTCAGGCATGGCTGTGATGGAATCCGGTTTCCCGAGCTTCTCCACCACCTGGGATTCTGTGCTTCCCAGATCAATCATCTGCGGATGCGCGCAGCCGCATAGAGCAAAGGCCGGCACAGCACCGGCCGCCACCAGCTTAAGAAGAGTCCGCCTGCTCAGCATCATCACTTCTCCTTCTCCGGGCGGGCATCCGGATAGCTGCTTTCGACCTCTGAAATCATCTCTTTCAGAATGGTCCGGATATCGTCCGCCCGGCATCCAATAAGGACCGCGTCATCGAGCGCCGCGGAAACCGATTCCCGCAGCTCGCGGTAGTTTTCATCTAGCACTTTAACCTTTTCCGTGCAGGATACGTTTTTCCCCGACACATCCTTCCAGAGCGGCATTCCGTCAGGCCTTTTCTCAAACTCCTGAGCCATCACGCTTTCCTCCCCGGCTGGCCGTATGTTCTGAAGCGCTCCAGCACCCGCGCCATCTCATCCTCGGGGAGCAGCCGGACGTCCCCGAGCTGCAGAAGATCGAGATACATCGAGGCGAGATTCTCTGTCTCCACGGCAAGCGCAAAGGCCCCCGGCAGACCAGAACCCGTCGCCAGCACCCCATGGTGAGCCATCAGGCAGACCCGGCAGTGTCTCAGGGCACCTGTCACGCTTTCCGCAAGCGCCTCAGTGCCGAACGTTGCATACGGCGCGCAGGGAATCTCCGCCGCCCCTGACATGGCCACCATATAGTGAAACGGCGGAATGCCTGACTCAAGGCAGGAAACCGCAGTAGCTTTCGGCGAATGCGTGTGAACAATCGCCCGGACTTCAGGTTTTGACTCATAGACCGCCGCGTGAAGCCGCCACTCGGAGGAAGGCAGCAGCGGCCCCTCATCCCGCCACTCGCCGGTCGGGAGACGCGTCACCCTCGAAATATCCTCCGGCGTGAGATCGTCGTACGGAACGCCGGATGGCGTGATCAGGAATGCCAGTGCGCCGCCTTCTGCCCGGCACCGGGCTGACACATTCCCGGATTTGTTCACGTTCAGGCGCTGGGTATTCATGGACCGTGCCGTCTCAATAATGCGGCTCCGAAGCACCTCAGTGTCTACAGGAAACTCCGTCTGAATCATCGCTTTCTCCTGCATTCTTCACTCCGGACGCGTCCCGGCAGGGGCCGGCATAAAGGGGCGGTCTCCCGCACCAGTGGCGAAAATCCCCTTCTCTGTCACAATTCCCGTGATAAGCCGCGCGGGAGTGATATCGAAAGCGATATTTCTTACCGCAGTCTCCCGCCCCGCGACCTGCACGCGGATCACGTCCCCATCAGGACCGATACCTGATATATCGGTGACTTCGCTCCGGGAACGCTCCTCTACCGGAATGCTCTTCACACCCTCCGCCATCGAAAAGTCTACGGTGGAAACAGGTGCCGCCACATAAAACGGCACTCCGCAATCCTTTGCCGCGAGCGCCTTCAGGTACGTACCGACCTTGTTTGCCACATCACCGTTAGACGCAATCCGGTCCGCTCCGACAATGACGAGATCAACCTCGCCCTGCTGCATCAGATACCCGCCCGCGTTATCCGCGATCAGTGTGCAGGGTATGCCTGCTTCGCGGAGCTCCCACTCGGTGAGCAGCCCCTGCATGCGGGGCCGGGTTTCATCAACCCAGACCTCCATCGGAATCCCTTTCTCCTGCGCCACATAAAGACCGGAGAGCGCAGTTCCATAATCGACTGTCGCGAGCCACCCGGCATTGCAGTGCGTCAGAATCCGGACCGGACGTCCATTCTTTCGATAAACCTCTTCAATAATGGCGGCAAAGTACCCGCCGATTGCCCGGTTGGATTCAATGTCCGACTCGCATATCTCCTCAGCCGCCTTCTGTGCGCGCGCTGCCCTCGCAGCCCCTGAAAGCCCCTCTGACGCTGCGGCTACCCGACGGACGGCCCACTGGAGGTTCACTGCCGTTGGTCTTGCCTCCGCGATCCGTTTCAGCCCCTCCTGAAGCTCTTCCTCAGTCTCCGCCTCGCGGCAGAGGAATGCCGCGGCCCAGGCTCCTGCCGCCCCGATCAGCGGGGCTCCGCGGACCTGCATGGATTTAATGGCGCGGATCAGCGCATCTGATGTTCCCTCACGGCAGATTTCCAGCCGGAAAGGCAGCTTCGTCTGATCAGGAAAGCACACGGTCTTTCCGCCGTCATCAGACCAGATACCCCGGATCCATTGATTGTTCACCTTCATTCGCCATTTCCTCCCTTGTTCCGGAGAAGCCTCTCCCATCAAGGCATTATCGGTACACTGTCTTATCGCATCCGGGAAACCGCATCCCGACGCATTCACACCTGCAGGCAGCTTATTTTCCGCCTGTTCTCCGTGTCCGGAATGCTTTTGCTTCCCTCATATAAAGCAAGATAACAGGAAACTCGCTGTTTATTTCCTTTAATGCTTTTATGATTCATATTGGATGAGTCTGTGCCCGGAGCCCTGCTCCGCAATCCCGCGGACTCAGTCTTTCCCTGTCCACCATCATCAGCAGAACAAAGATGAGCACTCTCGTTATTGAAACCTCGGACGGCATCCGTTCCATCGCCATCAACAAGCCCGCCAAGCGCAACAGCCTCTCAGCCGACACGCTGCAGGAACTGTCGACGGCTCTTGAAGATGCCGACAAGGACCCGGATGTCCGGGTCATTCTGATTCATGGCCTCCCGACCATCTTCTCGGCCGGATCTGATCTCGAGGAAATTGTTGCCGGCAATAAGATCAGCGCCGGCGTTGATAACGCAAGACACCTCATCTCGGTGGCCGACAATGTGAGAAAGCCTCTGATCGCGGCCGTGAACGGTCCGGCAGTCGGCCTTGCTGTCACGCTTCTCATGGCGTGCGACCTCGTCTACTGCGGAAAGCACGCGCTCTTCTCACTCCCCTTCACCGCTCTCGGCGAGACTCCTCTTTTCGGCATCACGCAGAGACTCATCGCCGAATGCGGCTATCACCACGCCGCTGAAAAGCTGCTCCTCTCAGAACCGATCACGGCAGAACAGGCTGTGGCACTTCATATCGCGAACGGTGTCTTTGAGGATGAAGATGTGCTCCGGGAAGCAACCGCCCGTGCCGTCCGTCTGACCCGCATGCCGCCTGAGGCCCTGATCCGCACAAAGAGCCTTCTGAGAGGCATCCTCCATAGCGACACCCGCGAGCAGTCCAAAAAAGAAGCTGAGGCGTTCAATGAGCAGCTCCAGGAGCCTGAAATCGTAGAAGCTCACCGGGCGTTTCTTGAAGGGCGCCGCCCCGATTTCTCGAAGAGCCTCGTGAAGAACGAAGGCAGCGCCTCCTGAGCAGGGAAGCCGCTTTCAAACAGTTTTCAACAAATTGGATTCAGTTTTGACAAGCGGCAAAGGTATCATTAACAAGATAAAAAGCGAGAACAAAGGCCTGTAACGACATGAACCAACACACTACCCAAGCCGAGGGGATTCTCTCTCTGGCAAAGGAAGTTCTGAAAATTGAATCCGCCGCGGTATCGGCTCTTTCTGACCGCATCGGAGATGACTTCGTCCGGGCCGTGCAGGCGCTCCTCGCCTGCCGCGGCCGCGTCGTCGTCACGGGTATCGGAAAAAGCGGCCATATTGCCCGCAAGATTGCGGCCACAATGGCTTCCACCGGGACCCCCGCTTTCTTTGTTCATGCCGCCGAAGCATCGCATGGTGACCTTGGCATGATCACCCGTGAGGATGTCGTAATCGGCATCTCTTACTCGGGGAGCACGTCCGAAGTACTCGCCATCATTCCCGCAATCAAGCGGGAAGGCGCTTTCCTCATCACGCTTACCGGCAATCCCGACAGCCCGATGGCCCGCGAAGCTGACATCAATCTGAACGTTCATGTCGCGCGCGAAGCCTGCCCGCTGAATCTCGCGCCGACCGCGTCAACCACGGCCACGCTTGCCATGGGGGACGCTCTCGCGATCGCCTGTCTCGACGCCAAAGGATTCACCAAAGAAGACTTTGCCCGGTCACATCCGGGCGGAGCGCTCGGCCGCAGGCTGCTGCTCCGGGTGCAGGACATCATGCGCCGCGGCGACGATGTACCGCGCGTTTCGCCCGACACGCAGATTCTTGCCGCCGTGCAGGAGATAAGCCGCAAGGGCATCGGCATGACCACCGTGACAGATAAGGACGGAAAGCTGCTCGGCATCTTCACGGAGGGTGACCTCCGGAGACTGATCGAGCGTGTCGGTGACATCCGTCCCATTGTGATCCGGGACGTCATGACGCCGCATCCGAAAGCCATATACCCTGAAGCGCTTGCCGCTGAAGCCGCATCGCTCCTTGAGCGCGCGCAGTGCAATCAGCTCCCTGTCGTCGATCACGATGGGCATCTGATCGGAGCGCTTCATTTCCATGACCTCATGACTGCCAAGGTAATCTGAGATGTCAGTAGAAGACAAAGCCAAAAAAATCAAGCTGGTCGTCCTCGATGTGGACGGCGTCCTCACCGACGGCCAGATCGTTACCGGTTCCCAGGGAGAGCTCTGCAAGCACTTTGATGTCAAGGACGGTCTCGGCATCAAGATGCTGCTCGCCGCGGGGATCGATGTTGTCGTGATCACCGGCCGGCGGTCCGCCATCGTCGGCGCGCGGCTTCGTGAGCTCGGTGTCCGAGATGTGTTCCAGGGCCAGTCCTACAAGAAAGGTGCGTTCCTGGATCTCATTCAGGCTCGCCATCTGGACGCTTCGGAGTGCGCCTGCATGGGCGACGACATTCCGGATCTGCCGGTGCTGCAGCTGGTGGGACTCTCCTGTGCCCCGGCGGACGCCGTTGACACAGTTCTGAAGTCAGTCGACTTCGTTTCCTCCCGCGCGGGAGGCCGGGGAGCCGTTCGGGAAATGGCGGAAAAGATTCTGATGTCCCAGGGGGTCTGGGATGATCTGATCGACCGCTTTTACTTCCATCCCGACGCGCCCCGTTTCAGGTAATTGACATGCGGGAAAGAGTTTCAGCCATTGTTGCAATCATCCTCCTCGCCTTTCTGATCGGTGCGAGCTACTTCTACGCCGTGCAGTCAGGCCTTAAGGACCTGAAATACCTGCCGAGTGAAAACTCGCCGGACTATACAGCGACCAAGCTTTCGCTGACCGACTTTGACGGCGCGGGGAACCCTGTGCGCCGTGTCATCGCCGACAAGGTGATCCATTATTCGGACGACCGGACAGACGCCGATCATCCGCGCTATATCACCCTGACGCCGAACAAGCCTCAGGTCGACGCTTCTTCTGACCGCGGCTGGACACACGATGCCGGGAAAACGATCGAGTTTGAAGGGAACGTTAAAATTCTGAGAGACCCGGCAGGCAGCACTCCGGCCCTCAGCTTCGAAACCCAGAAGATGACAGCCTTCCCGGATACGGAACGCTTCACTTCAGACTCCCCGGTTGTCTTCCATCGTGGAAGCGACAGCACGACAGCGAGCGGCATGGACTACAGCTACGCCAACGGCACTATTTCACTTACGGGCCGCGTCAACACGCACATCGCCTCACGCAAATAATTGAGCGCAAACCATGAAAACAAAGCTTATTACAGCCCTTCTTCTGATTACAGCCGCTGCTACCGCAGGCGCGCTTCAGTCAGACAACTCGAAGCCGATTGAGATCGCCGCCGATCATTTCTCCGGCGACCAGGTCTCGCAGACAGCTGTTTACACGGGCCGCGTTGAGGTGCATCAGGGTACGCTTGAAATGCACGGCGACCGTCTCGACCTGCAGATCACGCCGAAGGGCTATCGGGTCGGCGTTCTGACAGGCAAGCTCGCCACCTTCAAGCAGCAGCGCGACAACCCGAATCCGAAGATCAGCGAGTGGATGCATGCTGAAGCCGACAAGCTGATCTACAACGAAGAAAAAGACACTATCACGCTCATCAACAATGCCCACCTGACCCGTACGGAAAACGGCGTGCTGAAGGATGAAGCGACCGGTCAGACCATCGTGTATGATATCCGAAACGCCCGCTCTGTCGCCGAAGGCGGCACCGCAGGCGGTGAACGCCGCCGCGTGACGACAGTGATCGCGCCCCGCAAGCAGGACAACTCCTCCAGCTCCTCGGATACGACGAAGCTGCGTTCCTCCACCACGCTGGCACCGGCAAACAGGACGAAGTAAATGGCCGAATACGATAAGAACCTCGCCGTTGCCGGCACACATACTCTCGAAACCAAAGGGCTCAGAAAGCGCTACGGCCGCCGCGTCGTGGTGAAGGATGTGTCGCTGCGGGTGAAGAGCGGCGAAGTCGTGGGCCTGCTGGGCCCGAACGGTGCCGGCAAGACCACCACCTTCTACATGGTGGTTGGCCTCATCGTGGCTGACGGCGGCTCGATTTACCTCGACGGCAAGGACATTACGCACCTGCCGATTTATCGCCGCGCGCACATGGGCCTCACCTATCTGCCTCAGGAGGCGAGTGTCTTCCGGTCACTCACGGTGGAAGACAACATCCGCGCCATTCTTGAGCTGCAGAAGAATGAGGCCGGCAAGCCGCTCAGCAAGACCGAAATCAATGAGCGGCTCGAGTCCCTCCTGGATGAACTCTCCATTCAGAACATCCGCACGAATGTAGCCATGTCACTTTCAGGCGGCGAGCGGCGCCGCACGGAAATTGCCCGATCACTTGCGGCAAGTCCTAAATTCATTCTGCTTGACGAACCTTTCGCCGGCGTCGACCCGATTGCTGTGAGCGAAATCCGAAACATCATCCGGATTCTGAAGGAACGGAACATCGGTGTTCTGATCACGGACCACAACGTCCGGGAGACCTTCAAGACCTGCGACCATGCCTATATCATCAGCGACGGCAATGTGCTCGCCGCCGGTGTTCCGGAAGAGCTGAGCAACAACGAGACGGTCCGCAAGATCTATCTCGGCGAAGAGTTCGACTATCCCACGACAGGGAAAAAGCAGTAACAGCTGATTCTCCCGGATCCGGAACATGCCGAACGATCTGAAACTCCAGCAAGGCCAGCGCATGGTGCTGACACCTCAGCTGCAACAGGCAATTGAGGTGCTGGGGCTGTCGTCCGCCGAGCTTCTGGACGAGATCCATCGGGTTTCGGATGACAATCCCTTTCTCGAAGTGACCGAGCCTCAGGCTCAGGAAGAGCACGCCAGCCCGGTTCAGGAACCCGTGCGGAAGCCTGACGCGAGAGAGATTCAGAGCAGTGATGACGCGGGCGGCAATCCCGAGGGCGATTTCAGCGCAGCGCATGACAGCTTCGGCGAACTGAATTTTTCCCAGGCCTCCTGGGGACACGGCGACGCAAACAGCGACACCTCCCCGCTTGACTGGGTGGAAACATCCGAGACACTGCAGGAACACCTGGAAGCACAGATTCCCTTCCTCAGAGCAGCCCCTGAGGTAAAGGAAAAAGTGTCCTACCTGGTCGGTGAACTGGACGAAAACGGACTCTTCGAGGCGCCGCTTGAGGAAATAGCGGAGACCTTTGCCCGTCAGACCGGAACTGAACCGGCTGATCCTGGTACCTGGCAGCTCGCGCTTCAGGAACTTCAGTCCCTGGATCCCGCGGGGATTGGCGTTTATTCGGTTGCGGAGTCTCTCGCGCTGCAGCTGAAGCTCCTCGGCGAATCGGTTCCTGAACTTCCTCCCCGGCTGATCAGCCTTGCGGAGAACGCCCTTTCCGGCAGCCTTGGCGCGTTGGCTCACAAGGACTACGCCAAGCTGAAAAGAACGCTTGCCTGCACGGATGATGAGCTGAAGGCGGTCTATCGGATCATTCAGTCTCTGAACCCTCACCCGGCCTCTGACTTCAAGAACGATGCGGTGCAGTACGCCATTCCGGATATTCTCGTTACCCGGAAAAACGGGATATGGACCGCGTCATTAAATCCGGCTTCAACTCCAGCCCTCAGCATCAGCCCGCAGCTCTCTGAACTGACCGGTTCTGCGGCCAAGAAAAGCACGGCGGAAACGCCCTGGCGCGAAAAAGCAGCCCAGGCGAAAGTTTTTATCCGCAGTGTGGAGCAGCGTTACACCACGATGCTCCGGGTCGCGCAGTCGATCGTCAATCGTCAGCAGGAATTTTTCAGCAGCGGGGAAAAGGCACTGACCCCGATGGTGCTGAAGGACATTGCGGCGGACACCGGGCTTCATGAATCCACCATCTCCCGCGCCACAAACGGCAAATACCTTCAGTCTCCCGCGGGGATCTTCGAACTGAAATACTTCTTTAGCTCGCACGTCGCGGCTGAAAGCGGCGACACCGTTTCCTCCAAGGCAATCCGGTCACTGATCCGGGCCCTCATCGCCGAGGAACCGCCAGCCAAACCTCTCTCCGACGCCAAGCTTTCCGATCTCCTGAAGGAAAAAGGCTACCAGGTCGCACGGCGTACTGTCGCCAAGTACCGTGAACAGGAAAAAATCCTCCCCGCGTCTCTGAGGAAAAAAATTTAACGATAGAATTAAATGACATAGGAAGGCACCGACCCCCGAGGTGCCTGTTAGGAGTCTTTTGTCATGCAGGTTATCGCCGTTACAGGTCTATCAGGATCAGGAAAGTCCGTTGCCATCCGGCAGCTCGAGGACAGCGGCTACTACTGCATCGATAATCTGCCGGTCGACTTTATCGTTCCGGTGATTCAGTCTCTCAGGGACCGCGGTCAGGAGAAGGTCGCTGTTTCTGTCGACATCCGCTCCAAGGCCGCTCCCCAGACGGCTCTGCGCCAGTGTCAGGCCCTTAAGGATCTTGGAATCGATGTCCGGATCCTCGCACTGACCGCGTCCACGCCGGCGCTTGTTCAGCGATTCTCCGAAACCCGACGCCGCCATCCGCTGACGCCCCTTAACCGCGAACCCGGTGATCAGACGGGACTGCAGGAAGCGATTGCTCAGGAACGCTCCCTGATGAGCCTCGAGGACGGTTTCGTGCTCGATACGTCAGATCTCACGCCTTCCATGCTGAAAGCCTGGATCCGGCAGTTTATCAATGCTCCTGCCTCGGAAATGACAATTTCCTTTGAATCCTTCGCGTTCAAAAAAGGAATCCCCGTCGCAGCGGACTTCGTTTTCGATGTCCGGAACCTCCCGAACCCCTACTACGATACGGCGCTTCGCCCGCTCACCGGGCAGGATAAGCCGGTGATCGACTATCTGAAGAGCCAGCCTGAGGTCCTCGAAATGGTGTCCGATATCGAGACGTTCCTCCGCAAATGGATCCCCGGATTCAGAGCCCAGGGCCGGCACTATCTCACGATCTGCATCGGATGCACCGGCGGGCAGCACCGTTCGGTTTTCGTGGCGGAAGAACTCTACCGGCGCTTCTCAAGCATTGCCGGTGTCGTCGTCCGTCACCGGGCGCTCAAGCTCCCGCGGATCTAAGATCCCCGCGAATCTCGTCTGGATAAATTTGAGGACGGGGGAAGGCAGCGCCTCTGCGTCCGCGTCCCGGATACTGACCCACTTTCCGCCGGTAAAATGCCGCAGAGTGTCCGGCACCGCATCTCCTTCCCAGAAATGCATTTCAAGCCGGTAGTGGGTAAATTCATGAGGCAGCCGTCCCGCGTATCTGAGCGGCAGCCGTACCGCGGCCCCCTCCGGGAGAAGAGCGGCCGGATCGGGAGCCTCTTCTTCGTGAGGCGCTTCCGGGAAACAGTAAAGCCCCTGCCACACCCCCTTCATTTCCCGGCGGACAACCCAAAGCCGGCTTTCCGATCGGATGACAAGGAAGGAAGAAGAGCGGACCGGTTTTTCCGCCCGCTTTTTCACGCCGGGGAACGCGGAAGGGTCACCTGAGGCAAATCCTTTGCAGCCATCCCGCAGCGGGCAGCTGCCGCAGTCCGGCCGGGACCTCCGGCAGACCATGGATCCAAGATCCATCAGCGCCTGGGTGTAAATGCTGCACTCCTTCTGCGGCACCGTTTCCTCCGCGATTTCCCAGAGCCTCTTCTGATAAAGCGTTTCGCTTTCACCCCGCTTCACACCGAAGTACCGGGCAAAGACCCGCTTCGCATTGCCGTCAAGAATGGCCTCCGGCATATCCCAGCAGCTGGAAAGAATGGCGGCCGCGGTCGATCGCCCGATGCCAGGCAGCGCCTCAAGCGCCTCCCGGTTTTTCGGAAATTCGCCCCCGGACGCCATAACGGCCTTTGCGCAGGCAAGCAGGTTCCGCCCCCGGGCATAATAGCCGAGCCCCGCCCAATGCCTGAGCACGTCATCCTCAGAGGCCGCCGCCAGAGTCCTGACATCCGGAAAGGCCTCGATAAATCTCAGATAGTAGGGGATCACGGTCGTGACCTGGGTCTGCTGCAGCATGATCTCCGATATCCATCTCCGGTACGGATCCCGGGTCTTCTGCCAGGGAAGGTCATGCCGGCCATGCTGCTTCTGCCACTTGATCAGTTGTTCTGCCAGATGCATTTCTGTTCCATTTCCGAAGGCGGTGTTTCCCGACAATCGCGGTCGCCTGCTACGGATTTCGCTAAATTCATTAGACTTCTCTGATAACAGCCACTTTACTTTGTTTGGGTCTATGAAAACAGCTTTCTCCCACGTTCTGCCCTGCATGCTGGCAGGAATCATGCTTTCCTCAGCGCCGGATTTCAGTTCGGCGCAGGAAATTCCGGCCGACAGCAAAGAGGCCGCCGCGGAGAAGGCTGACTCCTACTCCTACCCCGCCCTGACCAGCGATGTCCTTTTCAGTCTCATTGCGTCTGAAATTGCCGTGCAGCGTCATCAGTCAGGATCCGCCTTCCTCACGCTGATGGAAGAGGCGAAAAAGACGGGGAACCCAGGCATTGCCCGCAGGGCTTTCGCGATCGCCAATCTTTCAGCGGCCCCGAAAGAGGCGAGTGAAGCGCTGGCGCTCTGGTCAAAACTTACCGCCGGCACGCCTGAAGCTGAGGTGCCTGCCGCGTACGAGGCGCTGAGAAGCGGGAACTTTGATGCAGCCGAACCCGCCTTTGCCAAGTACCTGAAGACCCAGAGCCGCCCGTCTGTTGTTTTCCAGCAGATCTTCGCGTCACTGAACGGCCAGAGGATTGATAAGGCCCTGCCGCTTCTCACGTCTCTCGCTAAACCTTATGAAGCCAGCGAACCCGCTGTTGATCTCGCGATCTGCAGTGTCGCGGTTCAGGGGGCCCGGCGCGATATCGCTGAACGGTTTGCCCGCTCCGCCATCAAGGCAGCCCCGCAGAACCCGGCGGTCATCCGCCAGGCCGCGATCGCCCTGATGCCGCTGGAGCCTCAGGCCTCGGCCGATATGCTGAAACAGTTTCTGAAGGACTCACCGGAAGACTCCGCAACGCGCCTTATCTACGCGCAGAGCCTTCTCGCCGGGAAGCAAAAGGCGGAGTTCACGGCCCAGGCGAAACTTCTCACCACGAAGAAGCTCACCGGCACCCAATGGATTCAGCTTGGTGAAATGGCTGAGCAGAATGGCGAACCCAAAATCGCTGAAACCGCATACAGCACTTTCCTGAAGACTGAGCAGAAAGCCCCGGCTGATGAACGGAATCTCGCCTATATCCGGCTCGGTTTCCTCTCTGAAAATCAGCTGCGTCCCGAAGATGCACTCAGCTGGTACGAACAGGTAACGGACGGCAAGTACTACGTCGCGGCCCGTCTCCGCTCTGCCGATATCTATCAGAAAACCGGCCGCCCTGACCGGGCTATTGCTGTGCTTGAGCAGGCGAAGCCCAAAGCGGATGAGGGAAAGATCGCGATCACGACAGCGCTCAGTCAGCTGCTGAACGCCGCGAACCAGCCCTGGCAGGCCTATGACGCCATGCAGCAGACCGCAAAAACGGTCGGCAATGCGCCGGACTTTCTTTACAGCACCGCCATGCAGGCTGACAAAGTGAATGACCTGCAGGGCGTCGAATTCTATCTACGGAAGTACATCGCGCTCCGCCCCAATTCCTCCACCGGCTACAACGCGCTCGGCTACATCTTCGCCGAGCGGAATGTGCAGCTGCGGGAAGCACTCCGTCTTGTGGAAAAGGCCAATACGCTGAAACCAAGGGACCCCTATATCCTCGATTCTCTCGGCTGGGTCTACTACCGACTGAAGAATTATGAGAAGGCGAAGCAATTCCTGGAGTCCTCGCTCAGTCTGCGCTATGACGCGGAAACCGTTGAACACCTGCTCACCGTACTCACGCAGGCCGGGGACCGCGCGGCGGCTCAGGCTGAGCTCGATAAGTGGGCGGCACAGCATCCGGATGACCAGTCTCTTCCCACCTTCCGTAAGAAGTTCGGTCTGAAATGAAACGCCGCACACTGCTCCTCGGTCTCGCTGCCTCCGCGCTCACTGCGGCCTGCTCTTCCCTGGGACCTCAGACAGGGAGTTTCGCGGAAAAGATTGAGGGACGCTTCAGTACGGTAACGGAGTTCCGGGGACGGAAGGAGAGCCAGACGGGCTCCTTCACGCTCAGGCGGTCAGGCTCCGCCACGGTGCTGGAGCTCGGGCATCCGCTCACTGGCATTCTTGCCCGGATCACGGTTTCACCGCAGCTCACCACGCTCGAGACCAGTGACGGAAAGAAACTCTCTGACCGGACGCCTGAGCGGCTCATGATGAATGAGCTCGGGTTCTCATTCCCTGTGACCGAAATGATGGGGTGGCTCAGTTCACCGCCTCCCGGAGATGAACTGTCGGCTCCGCCCTGGAGGATTGAGTTCCTCACGAAGACGGCTGACGGTCTCCCGAAGCTTGTCCGTGTCACCCGAGCGGAGAGCGCTGCTGCGCCTTCTGTCCGCCTCACCGTCACTATCGATAAGCGAGACGCCAATGCATCCTGATCTTCCGAAAGCCTTTCTCGATCTGCCGGCCCCGGCGAAAATCAATCTCTTTCTCCATATCGTCGGCATCCGGGAGGATGGTTATCACCTGCTCGAATCCGTCTTTCTGCTGATCTCGCTCGCGGACTCCGTAAGCCTCACAGAGCGGGCCGAAGGCGGTCTGGTCCGCACGGGAGACATGGCGGATAACCCCTCCGATCTCTGTCTGCGGGCCGCAAGGCTCCTGCAGGAAAAGACCGGGTGCCGGAAAGGCGCGGAAATCAGCGTCACGAAGCGTATTCCATCCGGCGCCGGCCTCGGCGGCGGATCTTCCGACGCGGCCACCACGCTGATCGGCCTCAACCGGCTCTGGAATCTCGGTGTCTCCCGTGAGGATCTCGCCACCTGGGGCACTGAGCTTGGGGCCGATGTTCCGTTTTTTATTCAGGGTGAAAATGCCTTCGTGGAAGGAATCGGAGAACGGATCACGCCAATCCCCGTTCCGGCGCACGATTTCCTGATCGTGTACCCCGGCGCATTCTCTGCCACAGATCGCGCGTTTCGGGATTTTGACTTGACAACACCGCCGCTATCACCGAAAATTAGCGGTCTTTCCTGCCTTTATCAGGACAAGGCTTTTCACTTTGGCTTTGGCCACAATGACTTACAGCCTGTCGTCACACAGTCCACACCCGCCGTCAGACAAGCCATACAAGCGCTTTCTCCCTTTGGGTCGGTCCGTATGACGGGATCAGGTTCAGCGGTTTTTCTTCCGCTCCAGAGCGGATCAGATGCCGAACGGGTATTGGAAAACCTTCCTGAAGAGTGGTCAGGCTACGCAGTAAAAAGCTTAGAACGTCATCCGCTGTCGGATTGGTTCCGCAGCGGGACGGGGTCTTGACAAGGACGGGGGAGTCGCCAAGGTGGTTAAGGCATCGGATTTTGATTCCGATATTCGCAGGTTCGAGTCCTGCCTCCCCTGCCAGAAACAAAGGGCATTTTGCCTGTTTTTCCCTTCCATGTACTGTCAGCATGGAACGATTAATACAACTGCGGGACGAAAGCCCTGCGAGGATTAAGAGCTAAATCATGGTTTCGAACAGCCTTATGGTTTTCTCGGGCAATGCAAATCCGAAGCTTGCCCTTTCTGTCACGCAGCACCTGAATATTCCATTGGGCCGTGCAACAGTCAACCGCTTCTCCGATGGTGAGGTTGCTGTTGAGATTAACGAGAACGTTCGTGGTCAGGATGTTTTCGTGCTGCAGAGCACCTGTGCTCCGACGAACGACAATCTGATGGAGCTGATGATCATGGTGGACGCTCTGCGCCGTGCTTCGGCCCGCAGAATTACCGCCGCAATTCCGTACTACGGCTATGCCCGTCAGGATCGCCGTCCGCGTTCCGCCCGCGTGGCCATCAGCGCGAAGGTTGTTGCGAACATGCTGCAGTCTGTCGGTGTTGACCGCGTCCTCACGATGGACCTTCACGCTGATCAGATTCAGGGCTTCTTTGACATTCCGGTGGATAACATCTATTCCACCCCGGTGCTTCTGAACGACATCCTCGCTCACCAGTATCCGAACCTGATGGTCGTTTCTCCTGACGTGGGCGGCGTGGTCCGCGCCCGTGCGATGGCGAAGGCTCTTGACGTTGATCTCGCGATCATCGATAAGCGCCGTCCCCGCGCCAACGTCGCTGAAATCATGAACATCATCGGCGAAGTGAAGGGCCGTACCTGCGTGATTACCGACGACATCGTCGATACCGCCGGCACCCTCTGCAATGCCGCGAGCGCGCTGAAGGAACGCGGTGCTGTCCGTGTTCTCGCCTACGCTGCTCACCCGGTGCTTTCCGGAAATGCCGTCGACCGTATCACGAATTCCCCGCTCGACGAGCTCGTCATCACGGACACGATTCCGCTTCGTCCCGAAGCTGAAGCCTGCCCGAAGATCCGCCAGCTCTCCTGCGCGGCTCTGATCGGCGAAACGATTTCCCGCATCGCCAACGAATCCTCCGTAAGCTCTCTGTTTGCGGAATAGCAAGAAACCCGCTGCTGGTCGCGGCGGCGGGTCCATTTTTTATTTTGGAGTTTTTCCATGAATTTCACTGCAACCACACGTAAAGCGCAAGGTACGGGTGCGAGCCGCCGTCTGCGCCGCGAGAACAAGCTTCCGGGCATTGTCTACGGCAACGACCAGGCTGCCACGCCGATCGTTCTCGATCACAACCCGATTTTCTATGCTCTTCGCAAGGAAGCGTTCCACTCCTCCGTCCTGACCCTGAATCTGGACGGCGTTGATCAGCTCGTCGTGCTGCGTTCCTTCCAGCTGCATCCCTACAAGCAGCAGGTTCTGCACATCGACTTCCAGCGTGTGGATCCGAACAAGCCGATGAACATGCGCGTGCCGCTGCACTTCGCTGGCGCCGAGAACAGCCCGGCTGTCAAGATCAGCAAGGGCCTTATCAGCCACCTGGTGTCCTTCCTCGAAGTTCACTGCCTGCCGAAGGATCTGCCTGAGTTCATCGATGTTGACCTGTCCAACATGACCGCTCAGACGATTCTGCGTGCTTCCGATCTGAACCTCCCGGCTGGCGTTACCGTCGTCGAGAAGCCCGGTGAAGACACCCCGATCGCCACCGTCATCACCGACTTCAAGGAAGAAGAGGCTGATGCCGCCGCTGACGCTGCCGCCGCCGCTGCTGCTTCTGCAGCTGCCGCCCCGGCTGAAGGCGCTGCCGCTCCGGCTGCTGCCGCTGAAGGCGAGAAGAAGGCCGAGTAATCTTTCCCGGCTTTTCTCTGAAAAGGCTCTTTCCTTTGAAAGAGCCTTTTTTTTCAGGGCCGGAGAAGAAGACCGCTCTGGACTCTCCCCGCCCTGAAACGCGTACCGTAAGACGCTTAAGGAATTACTGAATCATGCCCGCTCAGATGAAAGGAATCTCACTCATTGTCGGTCTCGGCAATATCGGATCGGAATACGATGGCACGCGCCACAACGCGGGCTTTATGTTCGCCGATGAACTCGCCAGCCGTTCTCACGCTTACTTTTCGGAAGAAAAGAAGTTCAGCGCCTATGTGACCCGCGTCGAACTGGATCATCACGATGTCTGGCTGATGAAGCCGACGACCTACATGAACCGGTCCGGCACCGCCGTACAGGCTCTCGCCCAGTACTACCACATTGAGCCCGAGGAAATCCTTGTCGTCCATGATGAGCTCGATCTCCTGCCCGGATGCATGAAGCTGAAGCAGGGCGGCGGCAATGCCGGTCACAACGGACTGAAGGACATCACGCAGAAACTCGCCACGCTGAATTTCTGGCGCCTCCGTATCGGTACGGGTCATCCCCGCACGCTTGGCCTCCGAATCCAGGTTGTGGATTTCGTGCTCGGCAAACCGACTCCCGAACAGATGCAGAGCATTTCCAGCTGCATCACCGCCGGCATCGACTGCATGGCGGATCTCGCGGACGGCAACTTTCAGGCTGCGCAGAGGAAGATCGCTCCCTTCGGGAAGCATCCCGACGAAGCGGCCAAATAAGCCATGGCGTCGCCTATCTTCGTCAGTGCCTGCCTGCTAGGCCTCCCTGTACGCTGGGACGGAAAAGCCGTCTCAGGGGACTACGCGAGCATTCTCACCAAGTTCGTGTCCCGGGGCGGCCGAATCGTGTCGCTCTGCCCCGAATGCTCTGGTGGTCTTCCCACGCCGCGCCCGCCCTGTGAAATCCAGGCAGGAGACGGCTCGGACGTTCTTTCCGGAAAGGCCCGCGTGATCAGCATCAAAGGGACCGATCAGACGCTCGCCTATCTTCAGGGCGCCCGTGAGGCTCTGGCACTCTGCCTGCAGAATCAGGTCAAGGTGGCGGTGCTGAAATCTTTCAGCCCTGCCTGCGGAAACGGTAAAATTTACGATGGCTTTTTCCGCGGCACCAAAAAAGACGGCATCGGCGTTACAGCCTCCCTTCTCAGCCAGTCAGGCATACGTGTCTTCGATGAAGAGCACACCCTGGAGGCTGTCGCGCTCGCGCTCAAGGAATCTTCCGGCGAGTCCTGCGGCTGCGGCAGAGAGTAGACATTTTCAATCGCGTGAGGAGACACTCCTCCGCTTATATCTTTAGGAATTCAAGAAATGGGTCTTAAATGTGGCATCGTTGGCCTTCCCAACGTTGGCAAGTCAACGCTTTTCAATGCTCTGACGAAAGCGGGCATCGCCGCTGAGAATTACCCCTTCTGCACAATTGATCCCAATGTGGGCATCGTCGAGGTTCCGGATCCGCGTCTGCAGGCGCTCGCCGAAATCGACCACCCCAAGAAAATCGTTCCGGTTGCTGTCGAATTCGTCGACATCGCCGGTCTGGTTGCCGGCGCGAGCAAGGGCGAAGGCCTGGGCAATCAGTTCCTCGCCAACATCCGTGAGTGCGACGCCATTGCCCACATCGTCCGCTGCTTTGAGGACGACAACATTGTTCACGTGTCCGGCAAAGTGGATCCGGCGTCCGACATTGAAGTCATCAATACGGAACTGGCTCTCTCTGACCTCACCGTCGTTGAGAAGCAGATCCAGAAGTGGGGCAAGCAGGCCAAGCAGGGTGCTGACAAAGAAGCCGCTAAGCTGGTTGCTGTGCTGGAAAAGCTTCAGCCCGTCCTGAATGAAGGCAAGCCCGCCCGCACGGTGCCGCTGACTGACGAAGAGAAGCTGCTGATCAAGAATTACGGTCTCCTTACTCTGAAGCCCGTGATGTTTGTTGCCAATGTGAGCGAAGACGGCTTTGAGAACAACCCGTATCTCGATGCCGTGCGTCAGATCGCCAAGGAACAGGGCGCGACAGTTGTCGCGGTTTCTGCCCAGACCGAAGTTGAACTGCTCGAAATGCCGGAAGAAGACCGCGCCATGTTCCTCTCCGATATGGGAATGGAAGAGCCGGGCCTCAACCGCGTGATCCGCGCGGCTTACGACCTGCTCGGTCTGCAGACCTTCTTCACGAGCGGTGAAAAGGAAACACGCGCCTGGACGATTCATAAGGGCGATACCGCCCCGAAAGCGGCCGGCGTTATTCACACCGACTTTGAGCGCGGCTTCATCCGTGCGCAGACGATCGCCTTCGATGACTACATCAAGTATCACGGCGAAAAGGGTGCTCAGGAAGCCGGCAAGGAACGCGCCGAAGGCAAGGATTATGTCGTCCATGACGGCGACATCATGAACTTCCTTTTCAACGTCTGATTCTGCTGTCTTTAGTCTGATTCCTCTTCCGGGGCCGGGCATCCGGCCCCGGGATATCTGTCGGCCGCAATCGCTCAGTGGCGGCTTGTTAGAATACAATCAGACTGTTTTTTGTGATCCGCGGCAGGGGAATGTTCCTTTGCCCCCAATCCGACTGCCCCTCTGACACTATGGCTTTGACCAGCACCAAACAGCGAAAGGAACTAGGAGAGCGTCTGCAGTCCGAGCGTGAACGGCTCGGCTACACGCAGGAGCAGATTGCGTCGCTTCTTGGCGTCCCGCTGGATCAGTATCAGCGCTACGAAACCGGAGAATCAGATCCCGGACTCTTTCGCATGACGCGTCTTGCCGCAATCGGGTTTGATGCGAACTTCGTCATTACTACCGAACGCCACAATCCGGTGCGTGAGGAAAACGAGCTGCTGTCCCGTTTCCGTTCCCTTTCCATGCACGGAAAATCGTCGCTTTTCATGACGCTTGATGCCCTGGAGAGGCTCGCTCCGAATCTGCGCCGCACGATCCGGAAAACGCTTCGCTCGAAGAAATAACCAATTTTTGTGTCTGACCGGCGCACTAACCGTCTAAACTAGGAGCTGTGCACTCCGATTTCAGACCTTGCGCCGCGCCATGAAAAAAGATTCTGCTCTCATCAGGTTAGTCAGACTTTCCAAGTGGCTCATTCTGTTTGCTGCTCTGGCTTCGTTCGCCTCCATTTCCGCGCTGTATATCGTGGTGAGCCCCAAGTGGGTGGAGGAAAAACTGGAGGACTTCTCCTCCAAGAAGCTTGATCTCCATATCAAGCTCGATGGCCAGATCACCATCAAGCACCTGCCGAAAATTGAGGTCACTCTGCCCAAGGGCACACTGACTGACACTACAGATAACAGCTATCTCGGCAGCTTCTCGTCCGGCACCATCCGCATTTCACCCTGGGGACTTCTCATCGGTCAGCTCCATATTTCCAGCATCACGCTGGACGGGCTGAATTCCGCCATCGCCTCACCGGATCAGAACGAGCTCCAGCATCTATCCCGGTCACCGCTGATTCAGGACACGGACAGCTGGATCGCGCCTGTTGTTGTGAAGAAACTGATCCTCACCAATGCCCAGGTTGCCGTGAACGGTCTCCGGCCTGAACCGGTTCAGGTGCAGATAGCGTCTCTGGAAACCGGCGAAGTGGCCCCCCGGATGACAGCTCCTGTCACCTTCAATGCTTCCTTCACGTCCCCGGCTGACAAAATCACCGCGAATGTTGAGGGAAACGGCAATGTCGACCTCGATCTGCGGAGCAAGATTCTCGGTCTGCCGCAATTCAGGATTCACGCCTCTGGAACTGCGCAGAGCTCTCCGTTTGACGCCACTGTGCAGACTGAAAACTTCCAGTATGTGCAGGGGGTCTGGTCCGGGAAGCAGCTCGCCGCTTCTGTTTCCACTACAGGGAAAAAACAGAATACCTACCAGCTCTCGGTCGAAGATCTGTCCACGCAGAATCACATTGTGCGAGGCCGGATTTCCAAGCTGAGCGCGGTGCAGTCGCTTGAGAGCGGCACGCAGTCGCTTTCTGTCTCCTCGCCCTTCTCGGTCGACATGGATAAGAAGAGCTATTCGCTCGATCAGATGCAGCTCGGATATGTGCTCGCCGCGGACACTGCCCCTGCCATTCAGGCGAGCCTCACCGGCACTGCCCGAGGCAACTGGGCCGATCAGACACTGCAGCTCGATACGAAGGGAAAGCTGAACGATGCTCCGCTCTCTATTTCCCTCCAGGGAAGCTCACTTGAGTCTCCGAAAATCGATACTCAGATTGTCGCGAAGAAGATTGATCTGACGCCGAAGGAAGAAACGGCCCCTGCCACGCTTTCCTGGGAGAGCATCCCGTCTGAAATCGCTGTGCCGCTTATCCGAATCGCGGGTACGGCGACTGTTCACGCCACTGTCAGCATTGAAGAACTTTCCCGCGGCGCCCTTCGGGCCTCCGCGGTCTCCTCTCATATTGCCCTCAGCCGGGACAGTCTCACCATTTCAGACTTCTCAGCAGACCTTCGGGGCGGGCACGTGACCGGCAATCTTTCCTTTGATCCCTCCGGAAGCTGGATGATCAGGGCAAAAGCCGCACAGATAGCCGCTGGCGACCGCAGCGCCCCTGACAGCCTGAGCGGCACTCTCAACCTCCTGCTGACGGCATCCGGTCCCGGTGACCCCGATCAGATCATGACGAAGAGTCTCAAAGGCGACGCGGATATCGAGCTGACAAACGGAAATATGCCCGGACTCGGCCGGAAGGCTCTGCCTTTCACGAGTCTCTCCTGCCCGGTCGTGATTCATGATGGGATCGCGTCAACCGGGAGCCTGAAAGCGGCCGGCCATGACTTCACGGCAAAGGGCCGGGCAGAGATTGATCTGCAGACGCTTTCAGTGGCGGGAGAAGCGGTGGTGTGGTCCGCTCTGCAGCAGAAGTCCTCCCCTGCGACACTGGACGGCTCCGTTTCCCGTCCGGTCTGGAGTCTGGTCGATCCGATGGAATTCCTGCCGGCCGAACCTCAGCCGGCACCGAAGGCTGCCGCCCCCGCAGCACCCGCCGCGCTGAAAGCCGCAGCTCCCGCGGCATCTGAATCCGTGTTTGAGCGCTGGTTCAGAGAACTGAAGGAATGGGTGCTGTCCAAATTCTGAAATCCCGCTGACTTACGGCTTGAAGCCCGGAATTTTCTGTTTCAGGGCTTCAGCCACCCGGGGGGATACGAATGCCCCGACGTCACCGCCAAGCGATGCGATCTCCTTCACGTAGGATGATGCGACAAACTGAAGCGAAGGCTCTGTCTGAAGGAATACGGTATCCACCCCCGGCATCAGCATGGAGTTGACCCCCGCCATCTGATACTCATAGGCAAAGTCTGACACCCCCCGGATTCCGCGCACGAGGACATCGAACCCATCACGCTTCACAAGATCGCTCAGCAACCCCTCAAAAATCACGACGGAAACATTCGGAAGATCGCTCACCTCTTCCCGCACCAGCCGGGCACGCTCTTCAGCCGTAAAAACGGTGCGTTTTCCGGTTGATTCCGCCACGGCAACGGTCAGAGACTCGAAGAGCTTCGCCGCACGGCGAATGATATGAAGGTGACCCAGAGTGACCGGATCAAAAGTGCCTGCGTACACTGCCTTTGCCACGCTCAGTCCTCCTTGGCGAGATCCGCGAGAGGCGATGCCTTACGCGCGAGAAGCTGGTAACGGACAGCACCCGAGCTGCCGGATCTCAGGACCGCAAAATCCTCCGGAACCGGCATCTCATGCTCAGACGGGCTTTCCAGATAGATGAGACCGTCATCCGTCAGCACACGGGCAGCTGCCGAAAGTGCGCTCTGATGAAGCCCAGCGGCAAACGGAGGATCAATAAACACCACATCAAAGGAGCGTTCCGGGTAGCTGCGGGTGAGCGTGAGGCTGTCGCCCCGGCGGACCACCGCGTCGTCTCCGGCTTTCAGCTTCGCGCAGACATCCGAGAGATTCCGGGCATTCTGGGGATCCCGCTCAATCAGTACTGAGGTGCCGCCGCGGCTGGCAAATTCAAGCCCCAGCGCGCCGCTCCCGGCAAACATATCGAGAGCCCGTTTCCCGGAATACCCTCCAAGCAGGAAGGTGAGCCAGTCAAAAACCGTCTCCCGGATTCTGTTCCCGGTCGGCCGAAGACCATCCAGATCGATCACGGGGAGCGGTGTTCTCTTCCATTTGCCTGCAAAAATCCTCACTGCACCCGTTTTCTTCCCACGAGTTGGTAAACTTGACGGGTCAAATATTCTTTTCTTTTTCATTACAGTATTATGGTTTTTTTCTTTGGCAAGAAGAAGGACGAGAAAAACGCTGATTCCGAACAGGAAGAGGCCAAGTCTCAGTCCGGCGGCTCCTGGTTTTCGAAACACTTCTCCGCGTCAAAACCCGCTGAGCCTGCTGCGCCTGCCGAAACCCCGGCTCCAGCTCCGACACCGGCTCCGGCGCCTGCCCCTGCACCGGCCGCGCAACCCAAGCCGGCTCCGGTCAAGGAAACGTGGTTCTCCAAGCTTCGCCGGGGTCTGACAAAGACCCGCGTCAATCTTTATGGCCTGTTCTCAGGCGGCGTAATCGACGAGGACTTTCTCGAAAACCTGCAGGACGCGCTGATCGCGGCCGATACCGGTCTCCCCGCTTCTGAAAAAATTATCGAGGAACTCCGCGAGTCTATCAAACTGAAGGGGCTGAAGACCCAGGAGGAAGTCCGCGGCGAACTGATCGATATCATCACCCGGATGCTGAAGCCGTCCGAGCAGGATCTCGATATCGAACGCGCTCATCCTCTTGTCATCATGATGGCAGGCATCAACGGTGCCGGTAAAACCACCTCCATCGGAAAGATTGCCAAGTGGCTTGCGGCCCGGAACAAATCCGTACTGCTCGCCGCCGGCGACACCTTCCGTGCTGCTGCGCGTGAGCAGCTTGAGGAGTGGGGCAAGAGAAATCAGGTGCATGTAGTGTCGCAGCAGGGCGCTGATCCCGCGGCAGTCATTTTTGACGCCGTGAGCTCTGCCAAGGCCCGCGGCATTGATGTCGTGCTCGCCGATACCGCAGGCCGTCTGCCGACGCAGGCGAACCTCATGGAAGAGCTCACCCGCATCAAGCGCTCTCAGGAAAAAGCCCTGCCTGGCGCCCCTCACGAAATCATTCTCGTGATTGACGGCACAAACGGTCAGAATGCCCTCGCTCAGGTCCGTCAGTTTGATCAGGCGGTCGGTCTGACCGGTCTTATCGTGACAAAACTTGACGGCACCGCGAAGGGCGGCGTGCTTCTTGCTCTCGCGCAGGAACGCGGCAGCTCGCCCCTTCCGATCTACTTCATCGGGGTCGGCGAAAAGATCGACGATCTTCAGCCCTTCAAGGCTGAGGAATTCGCCCGCGCTCTGGTTGGTGAGGAAGAAGCGGAATCCCATTCCTGACGGCGTATTTCCATGACAGAAAAATATGCGGTAATTGATCTTGGCTCCAACAGCTTCCGGCTGGAAATCGGACATTTCGATGGCCGGAAGCTCGTGTCAGATCACTATGTGAAGGAAACCGTGCGCCTTGCCGCTGGTTTCGACAGCCGCGGCTGCCTCACGGAGGATACGGAGACCCGGGCGCTCGCTTCTCTCGCCCGGTTCGGAAGGCTGATCCGCGGCATCCCGCTGAGCAGGATCCGCGCCGTGGGAACCCAGGCACTCAGAATCGCGAAGAATTCGTCAGACTTTCTCACGCGGGCTGAACCTGTGCTCGGCTGTCCGATTCACATCATTCCCGGGACAGAGGAGGCGCGCCTCACTTACCTCGGCTGCATCAAGAGCCTCAATCCCCCGACGACCGATCCGATTCTCGTGATCGATATCGGCGGTGCCTCCACAGAGCTTTCTGTCGGCGACGGCTCCAGACTCTGCGAGGCAACTTCCTTCCCGATTGGCTGTGTCAATACGACGATCGCCTCGTTCTCAAGCCGTGAACTGAACGAGCAGACAATCGCAAAAGCCATCGACCGGGCCGCCCAGGTCTTTGAGGCAGAGGCAGCCCGCTTCACATCTCACCCTTGGAAGAGCGCCTACGGATCCGCCGGAACGATCAGTTCGCTTCAAAGCGTCGCTGCCGCCTGCGGCTGGGGCAGCGGCCCGATTACCCCGGACATCATCCGCCTCGCCTCTCAGGCTCTTGCCAAAGCAGGGTATATTGATCAACTGAATCTGCCGGGGCTGAAGCCGGACAGACGGGACATTATTGCCGGAGGCTTTGCCGTTCTGGCAGCCCTCTTCAGGGTATTCCGCATCCAGGAGCTCAACCTCGCCACGGGATCCCTCAGAACCGGAGTTTTCTACGATTTGTCCGGGCTCTGAAACACAGGAAAGGTATGGATAATTCTTCTTCAGGCATGATCGAGCTGAGCCAGGTCACGACTTCCCGCGGTCAGTTTCCGGTTCTCTCGCGCTTTACGCTGACGATCTCCCAGGGCCAGTTCATCAATCTCTATGGCCCGACCGGCTGCGGCAAGACAACAGTGCTGCGGCTGATCTGCGGTCTCGCGGATCCGGCCTCCGGAACCGTGCGGGTTGCCGGACAGGACCTCAGCACACTGTCCTCAGGGGCCCGGAAGCGGCTGCGCCGCAGTTTCGGTCTCTTCACACGGACAGCACTCCCTTCTGAAGACGAAGCCCTGCTCCAGGCCATCACCACCCCGGCCATTCTCTGCGGTCATTCCATCCGGGACGCCATGATGCTGGCAGCCGACGCGCTGACGGTCTGCGGTCTTTTCCCGCTTGCCGATAACCGGATCCGGGATCTCTCGGAAGGGGAGCGGCAGCTCGCACTTCTTGCCCAGTCGCTCGTGAATAAGCCTGCTGTCATTCTGGCTGATGAACCAACCGCCTATCTGGATGAGGAGCACGCGGACGCCGCTCTTCGGATTCTGGCCCAGTACGCCTCTGAAGGCGGCACCGTGCTCGCTGTGAGCCACAACCCGCTTTCCGACACCTTCGTCACGGCAATCGACATGGAGAAACTGCATCATGTCTAATGCATTTGCCGCTCGCCAGTGGGCAACCATGAAGCTCTTCGAGGGCGTGTCCCGTCATAAGGGCAAGGTGCTCATTTCGCTCGTCATCACGACGCTCGCCATGAGCCTGCTGCTCGTGGCTTTCACCCTCTCCCTTACGGCTTACAACTCCGTGAAGGGCGTCTCTGTCGCCCAGGAGATGACCATCTTTACCAATCAGGGGGTCAGCTCAGAACGGGCTGCGAACCTGAAGGAAACTATTGAAAAGCAGCCCGGCATCACCCGCGTACGTCTCGTTTCACCGGATGAGGCGCTGGGGCTGATCGGAGACACGGACAACACGGATCTCTCATTCAGCACCAACCCGCTGCCGAATATTCTGCTCGCAACCGTCAGCACGGATATTCCCGAGAAGCAGGTGGACGAGACCGCGAAGTTCATTGAAAAGCAGCCTGGAGTTGATTCGGTTGCCTACGACAGCACCTGGAACAGCAACATTCAGGCCCTGAAGAATGCCTTCGCCAAATTCGGCCTTCTCACCGGCGGCCTTCTCTGCGGACTCATTCTGATGGTGCTGCTCGGCAGCGCGAGCCTTGCCGCAACCACGCCTCTGAAGGAAGCCCTCAGGCTGAACAGCATGGGTGCCCCGACATCCTTCATCGTCCGCCCGGATGCTTGGCGGGCTGGATTTGTCTTCCTGCTCGCGTCTCTCGCCTCCATTGTTATTGCGGATCTCGCGATCTCCAGCATCGCCCCTGCGCTCTCCACGGCTCTCGGGCTGTACCATCTGCCCGTTACGTTCCAGCCTCTGCCGCTCTCCTGGCAGGTTGCTTTCATTGTGGTGTCATTCCTCCTGGGAAACATTCTCGGAGGATTAACCAGCTACCTCGGCTACCGGGGCAAAATCTGATGAGGGATCCTTCATTCACATCATCTCCCCATCAAAGCGTTAGGACGGAAAAATGACGTCAAATTCGCTTAGGAAGCCCATTCAGACCGCACTGGTTCCTTACCGCAAAAGGACCCAGCTCCCGGCGCTTACGCCGGGAGATCTGGGGAACCTCGACGCCTATATCAAGGCGGCGAACAGCGCCCCGGTTCTCACCGCAGAGGAAGAACGGAATCTGGCAATCCGTATGCGTGATTACAACGATGTGGATGCGGCCCAGGCGCTCATCATTTCTCATCTGCGGCTGGTCATTTCTGTCGCGCGCGGCTATCTGGGCTACGGTCTTTCCCATGGCGATCTGATCCAGGAAGGCAACATCGGGCTCATGAAAGCCGTCAGGCATTACGACCCGGACAAGGGCGTGAGACTGATGACTTTTGCCGTGCACTGGATCCGGGCAGAAATCCAGGAGTACATCGTGAGGAACAGCCATATGGTGAAACTCGCGACGACCCATGCCCAGAGAAAGCTTTTCTTCAATTTGAGGCAGATGAAGAAAACCGATCAGGCGCTTACCAATGCTCAGGCAGAGGACATCGCGGAAAAGCTGAACGTCAAGCCTAAAGAGGTTCTCGAAATGGAAAAGCGCCTTTCGGGACCGGATGCTTCGCTGGATACTCCGCTCGACGAAGAGGGGGACTCCTCTGTCACGGCGGTCGACATGCTGTCCGATAAGAGCGATGAACCGGTTGAAATTCTGGAAAAGGCAGATGAACTGCAGCTTGAGCAGGTCGGTCTCAAAAAGGCGATCGAGCAGCTCGACCCCAGAAGCCGCCGCATCATTGAAGCCCGCTGGTTCCATGAGAATGACGAGGGGGAAGTGAAGGCAGTCAGCCTCGCCACGCTCGCGAAGGAATTCGGTATTTCGATCGAACGGGTGCGTCAGCTGGAAAAACAGGCCATCGCCAAACTGAAAAAAATTCTCACAGAATCCTCAGGCAAATAGATTTCCCCATGTTTCACATTGTTCTGGTTTCACCCGAAATCCCGCCAAACACCGGGAACGTTATCCGGCTGTCAGCCAATACCGGCTGCACGCTTCATCTGATCAAGCCTCTGGGTTTCTCGCTCGACGACAGCCATCTGCGCCGCGCCGGTCTCGACTATCGGGAATACGCCACGCTGAAGACTTACGAGAACTGGGATGACTTCATCGAAAAAGAGCATCCGGATCCCCGGAACCTCTATATGTTTTCCTCCCACGCCACGCGGTCACTGCCGGAGGTGACGTTCGCCGCCGGATCCTGGCTCGTGTTCGGGCGTGAAAGCGCCGGACTGCCTCTCGAATTGCAGGAGAATCACTGCCTCAAAGAGAACCGGATCCGCATCCCCATGATGCCGAATAACCGGTCGCTCAATCTCTCCAATTCTGTCGCCGTCGCGGTGTTTGAAGCCTGGCGGCAGCACGGCTACGCCGGATCCGTCTGATCCGTCCCGAAGCACCCCGCAAAAAAGAACCGGGCGCTGTGCTGTGAAACAGCGCAGGCCCGGTTCTCCTCTCTCCTCTATCTGCAGCGGAAAGCCTTATCAGCCTTCACGCTCCAGTCTCTCCTTAGCCTTACCCGCAAGCCCTGCCATCCAGGGAAATGCAGCTTCATGCTGGCGGCGGAACGCCTGGATCTTATCCAGATCCTTCAGCGTTGATCCCACCATATCCAATCCTTCCAGCAGCATCTCGCGGTGCCGGTCTGACAGTTCAAACGGCCACTCGCGGCTGCCGTCTGAAATCGTGCGGCTGGCCACATCAATCGTGAGACTGACAGGCTTCCCTCCGCTCACCGCTTCGAGAATGGCTTCTCCATCCTCGCGGGACACCTTGGCAGCGAGCAGCCCGTTATTGAAGCAGTTGGAATAGAAAATCTCGCCGAAACTCGGCGCGATCACTGCCCGGATGCCAATCTGCATCAGCCCCCAGACAGCGTGCTCGCGGGACGACCCGCAGCCGAAATTCGGGGAAGAAACAATAATACCTGCCTTCTCGTACCCGGGCTTATTGAAAACGCAGTCCGGGCGGCGCGTTCCATCCGGGTAGCAGTGCAGATTGAAGAACGTGCCCTTCGCGAGACCTGACTTATCCACGCCGCGCAGGAACTGCTTCGGCATGATCTGATCCGTATCGAGGTTATCAATCGGGAGCGGTACGGCAACGGCATTCAGCTTTACGAGTTTTTCCATTTTTCAGATCTCCGGAAGTTTGCGCCAATCGGTCAGATGCCCGGTCACAGCAGCGGCAGCCGCCATCTGCGGACTCACGAGATGAGTCCGGGCACCCCGACCCTGCCGGCCTTCAAAATTGCGGTTCGTGGTCGAAGCGCACCGCACCCCCGGCTCCAGAACAAAGTTATTCATTGCGAGGCAGAGCGAGCAGCCGCTCTTACGCCACTCAAAACCCGCATCCTTGAAGATACGATCGAGTCCCTCGGCCTCAGCTTCCCGCCTCACCTGCATGGAGCCCGGAACAACCTGCGCCCGGACTCCCGGTGCCACATGGCGTCCTCGAATCACAGCGGCCGCGGCTCTCAGATCGGGCAGCCTCGCGTTCGTGCAGGAACCGATGAAGACATGCTGCACGGGGATCCCTTCCATCGGAGTCCCGGCTTTGAGTCCCTGATACCCCTGAGCCCTGACAGCGGCCGTGTGGGAATCCGGATCCGCGAAGGAATCTGCTTCCGGAACCGATTCCGAAATACCGACCGCCTGATCGGGGCTGGTTCCCCAGGTCACCATCGGTTCGAGAGCCGAGGCATCAAGCGTATGAACGATGTCGAAATGCGCGTCGTCATCACTCTTCAGGGAGCGCCAGTATTCCTGAGCCGCCTTCAGCTCTTCCCCCTTCAGATCCGGGCAGTGAGCGGTCACCCACTCCACGGTCTTCTCGTCAGGCGCAATGATCGCGCCGCGGGCACCAGCCTCAACCGTCAGATTGCAGAGCGTCATCCGGCCTTCGACCGGAAGCTCATTCACCACGCTGCCCTGATACTCAACCACACAGCCCAGAGCGCCGCGGGCGGAGATCTTCCTCAGCACCGCAAGCGCCAGATCTTTCGCGGTTACCCCTTCCGGGAGATGTCCGTCAATCCGGATCAGCATCGTCTTCGCCATGCGGTAGACGAGCGTCTGGGTCGCGAGAATATGCTCGATTTCGGAGGTCCCGATCCCGAACGCCAGAGCCCCGAGGGAGCCATGCGTCGTGGTGTGGCTGTCACCGCAGATCACGACCATGCCAGGGCGCACCAGCCCCTGCTCATCCATCAGCACATGCTCGATACCCTGATGAGGGTCGTTCGGGCCATAGAAGGCCTTGATGCCGAACTGGCGGCAGTTCTCGCCAAGCTTCGCCGCCTGACGGGCACTCGCGGAGTCCTCAATAACGCGGGGGGTGACATCCTCTGTCGGAATGACATGGTCAACCACGCAGAGATGGGAGTCAGGAGACAGTACGCCGATACCGCGCTCAACCAGTCCTGCAAAAGCCTGAGGACTCGTGTACTCATTCGCGAAGTGGATGTCGACGTACAGCAGAATCGTGCTGTCATCGATTCGCTTCACCGTGTGGGTGTCGACGATTTTCTGATACAGCGTCTCAGGTTTTCCCGCCATGTTTTTCTCCGAAAGGATTAGACAACATGGGTATTTTATGCCCATTAAGCTAGTATTCCGTACCTATCTAGAGGTATAAAAATAAGAAAAAAGCCTCCCTCCCGCTTTTACGGGATCGGAGGCTTTCTGAGGCGGATAACCCGCCCTGCTTCGTCAGGGAAAACGGATTACTGACGATCCAGGTGATGCTCAACCGCGAACACGGCAGCCTGAACACGGCTGCTCAGGTTCAGCTTGCGGAGAATGCTCTGGACATGAACCTTGACCGTCGATTCGGCCAGATCCAGGGCACGGGCGATTTCCTTATTGGAAACACCCTTCGCAAGCCAGGCGAGCGTCTCGCGCTCACGCGGCGTCAGCGAGTTGACGTCCGTCACCGGGGTGGCGGGGCTCGCGTGGTCGCGGCGGATCTTCATCACGAGCTTCGAAGTCATTTCAGGAGACAGGACGGAGTCGCCTTCAACCGCGTGACGGATACCGGAAAGGAGGAAGTCCGTGTTGATCTTCTTCAGCAGATAGCCGCGGGCACCGAGGCGCATGCATTCGACGAGGTCATCGCCGTCTTCGCTCACCGTCAGCATCAGAACCGCCATATGGGGCTGGGCTTCCAGGATCTGAGCGAGGGCCTCGTGACCGTTCATCACCGGCATATCCAGGTCAAGCAGCACCACATCAGGCTGAAGCTGCTCGGCGAGCTTGACACCGTCAAGGCCGTTATCGGTTTCGCCAACGACCTGGAAGTCGGACTGACGCTGCAGAAGCGCCTTCAGACCGCTGCGGAAAAGCGTGTGGTCATCGACAAGAAGGATTCGGATTTTCTTGCCGCTGTTTTCAGATTCCGTCGTATTTGCTGAATCTTTCTCATTGATACTCATGATGCATCTCGCTTTGAGTCGTGAAACTCTTTGACGCCTGCGGGCTGTCACTCAGGGGTTCGCCGGTGCGCCCGCAGTGATTTTTTTATTACGCCTGACCGGAACCGCTGGCGGCCGGCTGGACGGAGGATTCCGCCTGCTGCTGCATCTGGGCAAGGCGCTGCTGATAGAGAGCTTCGAAGTTCACCTCAGGCAGATGCACAGGAGGCATGCTGGTACGGGTAATCAGATCCGCCACATTGGCGCGGAGGTACGGATAGACGATCGACGGGCAGTACACGTTCAGCAGGTGACGCGTGTCCTCTTCACCGATACCGGAGATCTGGAAAATGCCAGCCTGCTTGCCTTCGACAAGGAAAAGCACCTGTTCCTTGGACTTCACGGTCACGGTGCCGCGGACGACAACTTCGTAGTAATCCGGAACGGAAAGCTGCTGCGGGGCAACCTCAAACTGAATATCCACAACAGGCTGCTCTTCAAGAGCCTCCGTGAAGACTTCCGGCGCATGCGGCATCTCAAGCGATGCGTCCTTAAAGTAACAGCGCTGCAGCTGGACCACGGGGCCGTTCTGTTCAGCGGATTCCTGATTTCCGATTTCTTCTGCCATCTGGCTAATTCCTTGGTTAGGGAAACTCAAACTACTCTAATAGTAGTAATTTTAGGGCAATCTGCATACATCACCCTAGTTTTTTTCAATTATTTCACGACCGGAAGGCCGGCTTCACGCCATCCCTTCATGCCGCCTTTCAGCACCGTCACGCTGGCAAAGCCCATGCCTTTCAGCAGGGAGGCAACCATTTTGGCGTCTCCGGCGGCACTAATCAGAAGGACCGGCTTCGTTTTATCGAATTCGTTCAGATGATGATGAATCACCGTGGCCGGGAAATTCCGCGAGCGGGCAATGTGACCTGCCTTATAGTCATCGCTCGAGCGGATATCGATAACCTGGGCGTCCTTATGATTGATCAGTTCGGTAGCGATCGTGCTGTCGACTTCCTTCCCGCGCTTTTTGCGGGTCAGCATCGGCCAGAGCAGCATGGCTCCCGAAATTAATACAATTGCGACTAAAGCCGCATTGCGGTAAAGAAAATCCAACACGGTTCTATTCCTTGTATCCCGTACTAGGGTTCAGACTAAGGTATTCGATTATAGAATGTAGGAATCTCCTTCAGGTTCCCTAACTAGAGAAAACTTTATGCATAAACTCGTTCTCATGCGCCACGGCCAGAGCCAGTGGAATCTCGAAAACCGTTTTACCGGCTGGGTCGATGTCGACCTCACCGAGCAGGGGCGCCAGGAGGCTCAGAAGGCAGGTGAACTGCTGCGTACGCAGGGTTACCAGTTCGATCTGGCCTACACCAGCGTACTTAAGCGCGCGATTCACACCCTTTGGATTACGCTGGACGCCATCGACCAGGATTGGCTGCCGGTGCGCAAGTCCTGGCGCCTGAATGAGCGCCATTACGGCGCACTTCAGGGACTCAACAAGTCGGAAACTGCTGAAAAATATGGTGAAAAGCAGGTTCTGATCTGGCGCCGCTCCTACGACATCCGTCCGGGTGCGCTGGAGAAGGACAGCCCGATGTGGCCGGGCAAGGATCCCCGCTACGCGGATATTCCTGAGGCTGAGATTCCCGCCTGTGAGTGTCTGAAGGACACCGTCGCCCGTGTGATCCCCTTCTGGGAAGAATCGATCAAGCCTGAGGTTGCCTCCGGCAAGCGCGTGCTGATCGCGGCTCACGGCAACAGCCTCCGCGCCCTGATCAAGCACCTCGATGGCATCAGCGATGAAGATATCGCCGGTCTCAATATTCCTACAGCTCAGCCGCTCGTCTATGAGTTCGATGACGACATGAAGCCGATCCGCCACTACTACCTCGGCAATCAGGAAGAGATCGCGAAGGCAATCGCCGCCGTGGCTGCCCAGGGCAAGGCGAAGCACTAATCCCCCCGATCAGGATCAGCCGCTCAGACTGAGGGCTGATCCGCCTCTGCCTCTTCATGAAAAAAACTGCCTTACTTATTGCGTCCATCTTTGCCACCAGTGTTCTCCTGCAGCCGGCGGTCACTTATGCCGCGCAGCAGAAGAAAACCGCGTCCGTGAGTAAGAAAAGCACCGCGAAGACCAAGAAGCGGACCCCTGCTCCCCGCCGGTCTGTAAAGAAGTCCCGATCAAAGGCAGCAGCCCAGAATACGGACGACAATACCGCGCAGAAGAAGGGGCTCGAGAGTCAGCAGAAAGCGCTTCAGCAGCAGATCGGCAAGCTTCAGCGGGATATTTCCCTCAAGCAGGCGAAGCAGCAGAAGGAAGCTTCTGCCGCCAAGTCCGCCCAAAGCGCCCTGACGCTCTCCAATAAGAAGCTGCAGCAGCTGACTGCTGAGCAGAAGCAGAAACAGAGTCAGATCGCGAGCATCAAAAAGGAATCCGGACGTGTGACGAACCGTCTGGAGAATACCCGCCGCGACATCGCGACCAATGCCCGCATCCAATACCTTTACTCAAAGAAGAAGCCCTGGGAGGTTCTGGTTTCCGGCTCAACTCCAGCCGAAATCCATCGCGGCAACGCGATTCTCGACTATCTTGCCGAGCGTCACCAGAAGAGAGCGAATAACCTCGAAGTGACCAAGGTTCAGCTGAAGAATCAGGAACAGAAAACCACGGCGCAGGCAAAAAATATTGCCGCGAATGCCGCGACTGAGCAGCAGAGCAATCAGAAACTCGCCGCGGATCAGAAGCTGCACCAGGACAACACGAAGAAACTTGAGCAGCAGATCGCAAGCCAGAAGCAGCAGGTTGCGGAGCTGAAGAAAGACCAGCAGCGTCTCTCTGCCCTGATTCAGCAGATCAACGCTGCCATTGCCGCTCAGGAACGTGCCCGTCAGAAGAAACTTGAGGCGGAACGGCTCGCGAGAAAGAAAGCGGCCGAAGAGCGTGCCCGCCAGCTCGCGCTCGCGAAGAAGAAAGCCGCGCAGCAGGGCAAGCCCGCGCCCAAGGCGCCTGAACGGGTCGAAGAGCCTCCGGAACCCGCCCCCGCGCCTTCTCTCTCCGGAAACTTCGCGAAGCTCCGGGGCCGTATGCCCATGCCGGTATCCGGCACAGTTGAAGGCCGCTATGGCCAGAACCGGAATGGCATCGGCAAGTGGCAGGGACTCTTTATCCGCGCTCAGGAAGGTTCGGCAGTCAAAGCCATTGCCGCGGGCCGCGTGGTGTACTCCGGCAATCTCCGCGGCTTTGGAAATCTGATTATCCTTGATCATGGCAGCGGATATCTCTCGGTTTATGCGTATAACAGCGCCCTCCTGAAGGGCAACGGCAGTTCTGTATCCGCCGGTGAAACCATCGCGCGCTCCGGCTCCGGGGCGATCGGCGATACCCCCGGTCTATACTTTGAGATCCGCTACAAGGGTCACACCATTAACCCCTCCTCATGGGTGAGATAGCCCTCTGGTGGGAACATTCATTTTTCTGAAATTCCGCCTGTTTATGGACAAAAATACGTTAAAGCTGATTACGGTCGGCACAGCTGTCGGATTCGCACTCACCATGGGAATGAATGCGTGGGCCGACAAGACTGATACGGCTACTCAGAACCAGCTCCCGCTGAAGGAAATCCGGCAGTTTACCGACGTGTTCGGCGCCATCAAATCCTTCTACGTCGATCCGGTCGGCGATAAGAAGCTCCTTGAACAGGCACTGACCGGCATGGTGTCCGGCCTGGATCCCCACTCCGCCTATCTGGATGCCGAAGGCTTCAAGGACCTGCAGGAAGGGACTGAAGGCGAGTTCGGCGGCCTCGGCATCGAGGTGACAAAGGACGGCAAGAGCGGCGTCCAGGTGGTGTCCCCGATCGACGATACGCCGGCCGCCAAGGCTGGCGTCCGCGCGGGCGACATCATCATCAAGATCGACAATACCTTCACCTACGACCTGACACTCAGCAAGTGCGTGAAGATGATGCGCGGCAAGCCGAAGACCCCGGTCACTCTGCAGATCATGCGTAAGGGCGTAAAGAAGCCGATCACGATCAAGCTCGTCCGCAGCATCATCAAGGTGCAGTCCGTAAAGGCGAAGGAGCTCCCGGACGGCATCGGCTACATCCGTATCTCCCAGTTCCAGGAACACACGGAAGAGGATCTCGCGAAGGCCCTGAATAAGTTCCAGAAGGATCATCACCTGAAGGGGCTTGTGCTCGATCTCCGCAATAACCCCGGCGGGCTGCTTGACGCCGCGGTCGGTGTCTGCGGACTCTTCCTGCCGGCCAACACGCTCGTCGTTTCGACCAAGGGCCGCACCGAGGATTCGAACCGCGAATTCTTCACCGGGCAGCCGCTTCCGAACCTGCCGGTGACGGAAAAGGGGCCGGAGGAAGCGAAGACCGTGCCGATCGTGGTGCTGATCAATCCGTCCTCAGCCTCTGCCTCTGAAATTGTGGCAGGCGCTCTTCAGGATCATAAGCGGGCCACGCTGATGGGACGCCGTTCCTTCGGAAAGGGCAGCGTGCAGACGGTCATCCCGCTTACGCCGCTTACCGAGAAGTCTCCCACCGGCATCAAGCTCACGACGGCCCGCTACTACACGCCGTCCGGACGCTCCATCCAGGCTACCGGCATCAAGCCGGATGTCGCGGTTGATGATACGGCTGAAGGCAACTATCCCTCCTTCATCATCCGCGAGGCAGACCTCGACAACCATCTGACGGTCTCCGGCAACTCCACGGACACTGATGAAGCGAAGGAAGAGGCGGAGTCCGAAACCGCTTCCGACAAGGATGTATACAAGTTCGGTGACGACAACGACTTCCCGCTCCAGCAGGCGCAGCACTTCCTGAAGGGAGAACCCGTCAAGAAGGGAGGCGAACATGCCGCCAAAGCATCCGCCAAAAGCAGTCAGCCGGATGCCAAAAAGACCACCGAACGGAGTAATGAAACTTCCTCGAAGAACGCTGGGAAATCCGTAAAATAATCAGGTTATTTTCCCCCGCCAAACTTGAGGTTCATAGCTCATGATGGAAGCCAAAGAGAAAGAGCGCTATCTGCGCCAGATGAACGTTGCTGAGCTCGGTGAAAAGGGTCAGCAAAAGTTGAAGGACACGACGTTTCTCGTGATCGGTGCGGGTGGTCTCGGTTCCCCGGCTGCGCTGCTGCTCGCAGCGGCCGGGGCCGGCAAGATCATCCTCGCCGACTTCGATACCGTGGAAGTCAACAATCTGTCCCGCCAGTTCCTCCACACAGATGCCCGTGTTGGAATGAATAAGGCCGAGAGCGGCGCGATCGCGCTGAAGGAAATCAACCCCTACCTGACGGTTGAGCCTTACACCGAGTCGATCAACGATGAAACGCTCGAGCCGCTCGCGGCCCGTGCGGACATTGTGGTCGAGTGCTGCGACAACTCGAAGACCCGCCATGCGATCAACCGCGTGTGCCATAAGCTGCGTAAGCCGCTTGTCACTTCCGGCGCCATCCGCGGCGCGGGCCAGGTGAGTGTCTTTGATTTCCGCGAGTCTGATACGCCCTGCTATGACTGCGCCTTCCCCGAAGACGAGGAAAAAGATCTGAAGGCCTCCACACTTGGAGTCCTCACCTCGCTTACCGGCATCATGGGGGCTCTGGAGGCCTCTGAAGCGATCAAGCTCGCTACCGGAATGGGCAAGCCGCTCAAGAACCAGGTGATGCTGGTCGACGTGCTGAATAATGACTTCCAGATTTTCAATCTGAAGCCGAATCCCGAGTGCCCCGTCTGCCACGGCGGGAAGTGATTCCGGAAGGAGTCCGCTCCTTACAGCAGAAAACCCTCGGCCGATCTTCCGATCGGCGCGAGGGTTTTTCTTTGGGTTTCTGAAGCGGACCCGATGCTTACCGCACCTGCCAGAGCGTTCTCGCCTGGATGAAGTCCGATGTCTTCTGTTCGCCCGACGTCGGATCCGCAGCGCTGATCGCGGATGCGGCAAGCGTCCTTATCCAGACCGGAAGCCCCGCTTCACTCGCTATCTGGGCGAGAAGCGCGTCCGCAACACCTGCGGTCGCCGGCGGTTCGAAGAATTTCAGCGCATAGCTCTTATCAATGCCGGCAAGCTTTGCCGCCTGTTCAGCCGCGTCATCAAACGTTCCCAGCTGATCGACAAGGCCGCGCTCCTTCGCCTGGCGCCCGGTCCACACCCGGCCCTGAGCCACATTATTTACCGCTTCGACTGTCATGTTCCTTGCCTGCGACACGCGGTAAAGGAACTTCGCATAGGTGTCACTTACCTGAAGTTCAGCCGCGGCCTTCGCGTTGGCTGTGAAAGGCACAAGAGGCGAAGAGCTGATACCGGTCGTCCCGGTGGATTCGGAATTCACGCCGACGCCAAGCTTCGCGAGACTCTTGTCAAAGGTCGGCATCATGCCGTAGACCCCGATGGATCCCGTGATGGAAAGCGGATTCGACACCACCCGCTGAGCGGCGGTCGACACCCAGTATCCGCCGGAGGCCGCCATGTCACCGAAATAGGCCACAAGAGGCTTTCCGGACTTACGAAGAGAAATCAGAGCCTCACGGATCTTTTCAGACGCAAGTGCGCTGCCGCCCGGAGAGTTGATGCGAAGCACAACCGCCTTGACGCTGGGATCCATCTCCGCGTCCCGAATCATCGCGATCAGCGCATTCGCGCTCGCGTTTCCGTTGCCGACCGATTCCTCTGTGATTTCACCCTCAAGCGTCACGACACCCACTGCGCCGTCACCGCTCGAGTGCGGAAGAGGAGCCACTCCGAGATACTCTCCGAGAGACGTGAATTCACCCGCGCAGGCACCCGAGAAACAGTCATGCCCGGCGAGGCGGCTTCTGAGGTCATTCCAGTTTGCAATGCCGTTCACAAGCCCCGTCTCCTTTGCCATCCGGGCGGCGTCACCGCCGGCCCGCCGAAGGTTATCGAGGTAATTGTCCATCCAGGTTTTAAGGTAGCCCTGCGAGAGGCCGCGCCCGGTTTCCATGGCCGATGAGAGCTGAGCCCATTCGTCATTCAGCCAGAACCGCTGCGCGGTGAGCGCGTCTTCGCTCGGGGCGCTGTTCGTGAACATCTCAGGAGCGCTCTTATAGGCTCCGGCCTTGGCAACATTCACCGTGACACCGAGCTTATTGAGAACACTGCCAAGATAGAAGCTCGTCGCCTCCAGCCCCCGGACCTTCACTTCACCCATCGGATGCAGATAGATCTCGTTCGCGTGCGACGCGATACCCCACTGAGCCTGCGTATAGCTGTCAGACCAGGCGTAGACCTTGTGCCCCGAGGCTTCGTAATCCTTGATCGCCCTGCCGATTTCATAAATTGACGCCGGGCCCGCTCCCGTCATGTGGTCAAGCCGGAGAAGAACGGCTTTGATCCGGCGGTCCGATCTGGCAGCCCGAAGCGCGTCCGTCACATCAGAAACGGTCGTTTCCTCCACACGGGTTCCGGTCATTTTCGCGACCCAGTTCCTGCCGCCGACAAGCGCCGAGGGCTGCATCACGACCTTGCCATTGATATCAATCTCCAAAATGCTGCTGGACGGGATAGACGGCGTTCGGAAGCCGTACCAGATAAGCCCGATCACGAGAAGCATCACGAAGGCAAACAAGACATTTGCCGTAACCCGACGGGTCGTATCCAGTGCGAGATAGAGTCTTCGGAGAATACGAAAAAGCATTTTGGATTTCCAAGAAAGTTCTGGAAGAAGGCGGTTAGCGCCCGGGTCTTCCGGCTGAATCAGAAATATCAGCAGGCGGCCGCTGTTTCTCACAAGTCTAAAGCCTCATGCGGAAAACGATTCCCCAAAACCCGGATTTTCTTTGCGGAAACAAAAAAAAGAGGACCGCCCTCCTGTGTGCAAAGGGGATCCTCTTTTTGAACAGACTGCGCGCGGAACCGCGATCAGTCGTTATACATCTTCTGCTTCAGTTCACGGCGCTGCTGGGCTTCAAGCGACAGCGTGGCGGTAGGACGCGCGAGAAGGCGCGCGACACCGATCGGTTCACCCGTCTCAGCGCACCAGCCGTACTCTCCTTCGTCGATGCGCTTGATGGCTGCCTGAACTTTCTTCAGAAGCTTGCGCTCGCGATCACGGGTACGAAGCTCCAGAGCGTGCTCCTCTTCAATCGTGGCCCGGTCGAGCGGATCGGGAGCAAGCTGCGTCTGGCGAAGCGTCTCCGTCGTCTGACCCGCATTGTGGCGCAGCTGGGCCTCCATTGCTTCAAGACGGGCACGGAAGAAAGCCAGCTGATCTTCGTTCATGTACTCGTCCTCAGACATGCTGAGAAGCTCTTTTTCGGTGATGATTTTTTTCTTGGTCGCCATTTTGTGTCTAACTCACTGTTTAAAAAAACAGACTTTTGCAGAGGAGGAGAACCCTGTTCCTTCAGCCTGAGAAGGAATGGGGAAACCGTATTAAACCACGATTTAAAAAAAGCGGCAGGAAAAATCCGCCGCTTATCCAATTTTTAGTATTTTTTCCTAGCAGAGGCAGGCATCGAGACCCTTGATCAGGGCTTCCTTCGGCAGATTTCTGCCAATAAAGACGATACGGGACTTGGGGCTGCCCTCCCAGGGACCGAAAGCCTGAGTACCGGCCGTCATGTGAACACCCTGCAGCACGATTTCGCGGTCCGCACCCTGAAGGTAAAGGATGCCCTTGTAGCGAAGCAGATCCTGGCCGTAAACGCTCAGCAGCGACATGAAGTAATGCTCAAAGCGCTGCGGATCAAACGGGCGGTCGGATTCGTAGAGGAAAGAGCTGATTTCGTCGCTGTGATGATGCTTATGCGCGCCCGTGAGGAAATCCGGGGCCACATTCAGCACATCGCTGATATTGAAGCCCTGGATATCAATCACCACGTCAACCGGGCAGTCGCCCATATTCACGCGGCGCATATCAGCATGCGGATTCATGGCGCGGAGACGCTCTTCAAGCGCCTTCGCCTTTTCCTCATCGACGAGGTCCGTCTTGCTGACAAGGATGCGGTCAGCGAAACCGACCTGCGCCTGGGCTTCAGGCTGCTGATCTAGCGTCGCGTCGCCATTCATCGCGTCAACCACCGTCACCACGCCATCCAGACGGAAGAAAGCTGCCACGACATCGTCCATGAAGAACGTCTGGGCAACCGGACCCGGATCCGCAAGACCCGTCGTCTCAATCACAACCCAGTCGAACTTGGATTCGCCCTTTTCGCGCTGAATCCGGAGCTTGGTCAGAATCCGGGAGAGGTCGCCGCGAATCGTGCAGCAGATGCACCCATTATTCATGGACACAATCTGCTCGGCTTCGCTGTGAACCAGAAGGTCATCATCGATACCGGCCTCACCGTACTCATTCTCAATCACGGCGATGCGGTGATGATGATCTTCTTTCAGAATCCGGTTTAAAAGCGTCGTCTTTCCCGCGCCGAGGAAACCCGTCACGATAGTTACGGGGATCAGCGTGTCAGCTATTGATTCTGCCATCCTTTCTCTTCCTTACTTAATAAGTTCTCACGGCCTTACGAGCAGGCGGAGTCCCTTCAGGTACTCCCCTTCCGGATAGGTCACGAGCAGCGGATGATCCGCGCCGGCTCCGAGCCGGCCAACAATCCAGGCGTTCACACCGGCGTCAAACACCGCGCCGGCAACGATCTTCTGGAAAAGATCCGCATCCACTGCGCCCGAACAGGAAAATGTCAGCAGATGACCGCCTGTCCGAAGAAGCTTGAGACCGTTCAGACTGATGTCCTTATAGGCTCTCGCAGCCCGTTCGACATGATAACGAGTCGATGCAAACTTGGGAGGATCGAGAATAATGAGGTCAAACTTCTCGCCGCGGTCTCTCGCTTTCCTAAGATATTCAAAGACATCGGCTTCAACCCACTCGCATTTGTCCTGCGGGAAGCCATTCCGCTCAGTGTTCTCGCGGGCCAGCGCGAGCGCCTCACCCGACGAGTCCACGGAAACCACGCTGTCAGCCCCGCCCGCCATCAGGGCAAGCGAGAATCCGCCCGTGTAGCAGAAGCAGTTGAGCGCCCGCATGCCGCGGCCGTTTTTCTCACGGAACTCACGGGCAAGGCGCTGAACCGTATAGCGGCTGTCACGCTGATCAATATAGAAACCGGTCTTATGCCCGATGCGGACATCGACCCCGTAGCGGACACCGTCCTCCACGATCTCAATTTCCTTCGGAGGCTCCTCACCGCTGATCAGGCCGGAACGCTTCGGAAGACCTTCACGCTCACGAACTGAGGCGTCCGAACGCTCGAATACCCCCTTCGCTCCGGTGACCTTCATCAGCAGGCGGGCAATCAGCTCGCGGTTCTGCTCCATGCCGGCGGAGAGAATCTCGCACACCAGATAGTCACCGTACTGATCAACGATCAGACCGGGAAGCCTGTCAGCCTCACCGAACACAAGACGCAGAGCGGTCGACCGGGAGCGAAGATCCTCACGGGCCGCCACGGCCTCGCGGAGCCGGGCCTCGAACCACGCCTCATTGATCACGTCATCCTTATCGAATGACCAGCATCGGGCTCGGATCGCCGACTTCGGTGACCACGAGGCCCACGCGAGGAACCGGCTGTCGTGACCCACGATCCGGACGAGATCCCCCATGCCCGGCTTTCCATTCACCCAGGCAATGGCCTTCTCATAGACCCAGGGGTGGCGCTTGAGGAGAGACTTTTCTCTGCCCTTCACCAGAACGACTTCAATAGGCTGCTGTTGCATGGAGGTTTCCTATACTCACTGACTGTTAGATAGCGGGGACGTCAATTTCGCCCGTGAAAACGGTTGCCGCAGGGCCGATCAGGAAGACGGAGCCGGTCGGCGTGCCATCCCACTCAATACGCAGGCGGCCGCCGTGCATCTGAAGCTCGACCTCGGAGTCGAAGAGTCCGCGGCGCATACCGGCAACGGCAGCCGCGCAGGCGCCCGTACCGCAGGCAAGGGTCTCGCCCGCGCCGCGTTCCCAGACTCGGAGCTTGCCTTCCGTGCGGCTGACAGCCTGCAGGAAGCCCACATTCACGCGTTCCGGGAAAGCCGGATGATTTTCAATCGCGGGGCCCACAGTGCTCACCGGAGCCTGTTCAACGTCTCCCACCACCATGACGGCGTGGGGGTTGCCCATGGAGACCACGGACACCCAGTTGTTGTAGCCCGCAGCCTTCACTTCCCAGAGCGTGTCAGAAGCCCGCGAGAGGTGAGAGAGGCCCGTCGTATTCAGCGGAATCTCTTCCGGACGGAATCTCGGCGCACCCATATCGACCTTCACGCGGCCGTCATCCTGCAGTTCCGGCTGAATGATGCCCTTCATCGTTTCAACACGGATCTTCTTCTTCGTGGTCAGACCGCGGTCATAGACGTAGCGCGCGAAGCAGCGGGCACCGTTGCCGCACATCTCCACTTCGCCGCCGTCCTGATTGAAGATCCGATAACGGAAATCCGTATCCGGGGTCCGCGCCTTTTCAACGATCAGGATCTGATCAGCGCCGATACCGAGATGACGGTCGGCGATGAATCGGAGCTGGTTCGTCGTCATGGTGAACGGAGCTTCCGTGCTGTCGATCACGATGAAGTCGTTGCCGGCTCCATGCATCTTGGTAAATTGCAGCTTCATTTTTCCTGCTCCTGTCAGATAGGTCTCAAATCAATAGATGGAAGGTTCGCCTTCAGGCCGTGTTTTGAATCGCCGGTGCGTCCACAGATACTGGTCCGGGAACTTGAGGATCCACTGTTCCAGCTCGTGATTGATACGGGCTGTATCGGCCTCGTAGTCTCCTGTCGGGAAACCTTCAAGCCTGTAAATATGCACACAGTAACCCTCTTTCGTCATCTCCGTGATGCACATGGCGACGTGAGCTTTCGTCAGCCGGGCAAGGCGCGACACCATCGGCAGAGTGGCGGCGGGTACACCGAAAAACGGCACGAAGATCGAATTCTGCCTGCCGTGGTCCATATCCGGCAAATAGTAGAAGGGAAGACCGTCACGCATAGCGCGGATGACGGGGCGAAGATCAAAGTGCCCGGTCTTCGCGATCAGAATCGGATTGCAGAAGCGCAGTCTCCCGTCAAGCTCCGCCTTGTCCCAGGCTTTGTTTGACTGCGTCTGATAAAGCGATACGCCGCGCACATACGTGTTGAAGGTAATGCCGGCCGCATCCAGCCCAAGGAAGTGAGGCGACACAACGATCAGCGGACGGTTATCCGTGTCCGTCACAAGATCAAGCCCCTCAAACTTCACCATCGCCTGGAGCTCTTCCTTCGTCCCCTTCCAGAGCACCGCGTGATCCAGAGCCGCGCGGCCCATATTGCGGTAATTCTGCTTCGCGATCCGCACCCGCTTTTCCTCAGTCCAGTCGGGGAAGCAGAGCCGCAGATTCGTCAGCGCCACATGGCGGCGTTTCGGAATTGCCCACCAGAGAATCCAGGCAATCACCGCGCCGAACCGCTCGCGGGTCCGGATCGATGTGCCGTAGAAGCAACCCAGGACCCAGATCCAGAACCGGGCCATCACTTCATTCACTTTCTTCATTCCTTCGCCTGCTCCTCCGGCGGATTCACGCCCGCCGGACACTTGTAGCGGTTATAGGCCCAGAGATACTGCTCCGGAAGCAGGCGGATCACGCGTTCGAGATGCTGATTCATCGTCACCGCGTCATCCTTCATATTCCCGGTCAGCGGCTCATTCCAGAGCCTTGCGTCAATTTCCCAGCCCCGGCTGCTGATCCGGCATCCCCAGGCGACAATCTTCACGGCATCAAACTGATGGGCGAGCCGCAGCGGCAGCGTCATCGTGTAGGCCGGGCGTCCGAAGAAGTTCACCCACACTCCCTCACCCTTTGACGGCACCTGATCCGGCAGCACACCGACCACCTGTCCGCCGCGGAAGGATGACACGAGCATCCGCACCCCCTTCAGCGTCGCGGGAGCCGGCCGGATACCAGGGGTCTCGCGGCCATGCAGCACCACGTTCTGCAGAATGGATTTCTTCGGAATCCGGTAGAGAATTGCCATATAGCGGTCCGTTCCCGCGAGGAACCGCTCGGCGAGCCACACGGGCGCCACTTCAAAGCTGCCGATATGAGGGGTGATAAAAAGAATGGGGCGGCCTGAGGCGAGCGCGTCTCCGATGATCCGCTCCGCCTCCGCCGTGGCTGACACGTGCTTCATGAGAGCCTTGCGGGGCTTGCCCCAGATCCACGCGGTTTCCGCCGCCTGCTTTCCAAGCTCACGGCTGACAGCAGGGGAATAGGCATCGGAATCGTAACCAGCCTGCGCGAGATTCTCCGCCATTTTCCTTCTGTATTTAGCCGAGCAGCGCCAGACCAATGCGCCAAGCGCCCCGCCAACCGGGTGCACTATCCAAAGCGGGATCATGGATAGAAGCCGAAATAACAGCCGCATATAAATAACCATTCCGGCGCCCGACAGGCGGCCGATTGCTCCTCAGTAACAGCAAGACTTGAAAGTGTCTTATCTTAAGCCTGCCCGAAAGTCAAAACAGGTATATTATTTCAGGCCTTCGCCGAGTTAACAGGACAACTTGCGGGGCGAAGACTGGGACAACGTCCCATATTTATTCAATTTCCGCTAAAGCGTCGGTCGCATGCCCTCTGATTTGATTTTGCGAAGGCGCTGTATTCCAAATTTGGGAGCATTCGATGGGCAGCAATTATCTTTTTACGTCTGAATCTGTGAGTGAAGGCCATCCGGACAAGGTGGCGGACCAGATCTCGGACGCCGTTCTCGATGCCATTCTCGAGCAGGATCCCTACGGTCGCGTCGCTGCAGAAACCCTCTGCGCCACGGGACTCGTCGTGCTCGCTGGCGAAATCACCACCTCCGCTCAGGTCGATTACATCGGCGTTACCCGCGACACCCTCCGTCAGATTGGCTATGACAATACCGAATACGGCATTGATCACCGCGGCTGTTCCGTTCTCGTTGGCTACGACAAGCAGTCGGCCGACATCAAGCAGGGTGTTGACAAGGCTTCTGACGACCCGCTCGAAACCGGTGCCGGCGACCAGGGTCTGATGTTCGGCTACGCGTGCGACGAAACCGACACGCTGATGCCCGCCCCGATCTACTACGCACACCGCCTGATGCAGCAGCAGTCCATTCTCCGCAAGAACGGCACGCTGCCCTTCCTCCGTCCGGACGCGAAGAGCCAGCTCACCGTGCGCTATGTGGATGGACGTCCGCAGTCTGTGGACACCGTTGTGCTTTCCACGCAGCATTCCCCTGAAATGAGCGACGGCGACAAGATGAAGCCCGAGTTCACGGAAGCCGTGATCGAAAGCATCATCAAGCCGGTGCTTCCGGCTGAATGGATCACTCCGGAAACCAAGTTCCTGATCAACCCGACCGGCCGCTTCGTGGTCGGCGGTCCTCAGGGCGACACGGGTCTCACCGGCCGCAAGATCATCGTCGACACCTACGGCGGCTCCTGCCCGCACGGCGGCGGCGCGTTCTCCGGCAAGGACCCGACGAAGGTTGACCGTTCCGCCGCGTACGCCTGCCGCTATGTGGCGAAGAACATCGTCGCTGCCGGCCTTGCCCGCCGCTGCCAGGTTCAGGTGGCCTACGCTATCGGCGTTGCCCGTCCGATGAACATCACGGTTCACACCTTCGGCACCGGCACGATTCCGGATGAAGAGATCTCCCGCATCGTCGGTGAATCCTTCGATCTGCGCCCGAACGGCATCATCCGCATGCTCGATCTCCGCCGCCCGATCTACCGCAAGACGGCCTGCTACGGTCACTTCGGCCGTGAAGAGCCGGAATTCACGTGGGAAAAGACCGACAAGGTTGAGATCCTGAAGTCCAAGGCCGGTCTGTAACCGGAGCGGCTCCTTGCCGCTAAACTTAAAGCCTTAAACCAGATAAGGCCGGCACTCGTTGGCCGGCCTTGTTTTTTTACTGTTATCGGTTTGTACGGAAAATCATTTGAGATGAAAAAACGCGTTCTCACAGGCATCAACACTACCGGTACCCTGCATCTGGGCAACTACGTCGGGGCCCTTCGCCCCTCCATTCAGCAGAGCCGGTCTGACGAGGTGGAAAGCTTCTACTTTCTGGCTGACCTCCACGCTCTCATCAAGTGTCAGGATCCCGTGCGCCTCCAGCGCTCGAGACTCCAGATTGCCGCCACGTGGCTTGCCGCAGGCCTCGATCCCGAACACGTTACTTTCTATCGCCAGAGTGATATTCAGGAGATTCCGCTCCTCAACTGGCTGCTGGACTGCTCCTGCTCCAAGGGCCTGATGAACCGCGCTCACGCCTACAAGGCTGTGCTCGAAGCGAGCGTCGAGAGCGGTGAGGATCCGGATGCCCGCGTGTCGATGGGCCTCTTCTGCTACCCGATCCTGATGGCGGCGGACATTCTGATGTTCAACGCGGATCTCGTGCCGGTCGGCAAGGATCAGGCGCAGCACCTGGAAATGGCGCGCGACATCGCCACCCGGTTCAATAATCTCTACGCGCCGAAGGATCATCCCTTCTTCCGCATGCCCTACGCGCTGATTGATGAGAAGCAGGAGCTTCTCCCCGGCACCGACGGCCGCAAGATGAGCAAGAGCTACGACAACGTGATCCCGCTCTTTGAAGGCGGCTCCTCCGCGCTCTCCGACATGATCAGCCGCATCGTGACGGACGACAAGAAGCCGGGCGAAGCGAAGGATCCGGATTCCACTTCGCTTACGCAGCTCTTCAAGGCATTCTCGACTGACGAAGAGTACGCCCAGTTCCGCGCCGAACTCACAGACGGTCTCGGCTGGGGTGAGGCGAAGAAGAAGCTCTTCAATCAGATTGAGGCCGAGATCGGACCGATGCGTCCGAAGTACGAGGAGTACATCAACGAGCCGCAGAAGCTTGAGGAGATTCTCCTTGCCGGCGCTGAAAAAGCCCGGAAGATTTCCGCTCCGTTCCTCGAAGAACTCCGCAACGCGGTCGGTCTCCGTCCGTTCACGGCCTTCAAGGGGTCCGCGCATAACGCTCCGGTGAAGGAAACGAAGAAAAAGTCCGCTGCCGCTTCCTTCAAGCAGTACCGGAACCCGGACGGAACGTTCGGCTTCAAGTTCACGGACGCCGCGGGCACTGTGCTTCTCGAAAGCACCGGCTGGGCGAGCGGCGCTGAGGCCGGCCGGGCAATCGGTCAGCTGAAGAAAAACGGCATTGCGGCTCTTGCGGCTCTGCCCCTTGTAGAGCGCGCCGCCGGCATCACCGATCAGCAGCTTGCTGACGCTTTCGCATCTCTCGCTTAACGCATCACATACCGCCCGGAAGGAATCCGATTCCTTCCGGGATTTCGTATTCCCTTTACCTGACAGGCATTCTGATATGAAAACCTACAGCCACGACTTTGAAGTCGCCGACATGGGGCTCCTCGAGTGGGGCCGCAATGAGATCCGCATCGCGGAAACCGAAATGCCCGGCCTGATGGCCATCCGTGATGAGTACAAAGACGAGGCCCCTCTGAAGGGCGCCCGTATCTCCGGCTCTCTCCACATGACCATTCAGACCGCGGTGCTGATCGAGACGCTGCTCGCGCTCGGCGCCGAAGTCCGCTGGGCTTCCTGCAATATTTTCTCAACGCAGGATCACGCGGCCGCCGCGATCGCTGACGACGGCGTTTCTGTCTTCGCGAAGAAGGGTGAGACGCTTGATGAGTACTGGGAATACACCCACCGCATTTTCGAGTGGCCGGACGGCGGCTTCTCCAACATGATTCTGGATGACGGCGGCGACGCGACGCTGCTGCTTCATCTTGGCTGCCGCGCGGAAAAGGATATTTCGGTTCTCGATAAGCCGACGAGCGACGAGGAAACGGCTCTCTTCGCAGCGATCCGCCGCCACCTGGCCGCTGACCCCGCCTGGTACTCGACCCGCGCGAAACATATCCGCGGCGTTTCCGAGGAAACGACGACCGGCGTCCACCGCCTCTATCACCTCGCGAAGGAGGGCAAGCTGCTCTTCCCGGCGATGAATGTGAATGACTCCGTCACGAAGAGCAAGTTCGATAACACCTACGGCTGCCGCGAATCGCTGGTCGACGGCATCAAGCGCGCCACGGACGTCATGATTGCCGGCAAGATCGCTGTGGTCGTCGGCTATGGTGACGTGGGCAAGGGCTGCGCTCAGGCGCTCCGTGCGCTTGCCGCTCAGGTCTGGGTGGTGGAAGTTGACCCGATCTGCGCCCTGCAGGCCGCCATGGAAGGCTATCGGGTAGTGACGATGGACTGGGCTGCCGATAAGGCTGACATCTTTGTCACCGCCACGGGCAACTACCACGTGATCACGCATGACCAGATGGTCCGGATGAAGAACGAAGCGATCGTCTGCAATATCGGTCACTTCGACGCCGAAATCGATGTTGCCTCGATGCGCCAGTATCAGTGGAACAACATCAAGCCCCAGGTGGATGAAATCCTGCTGCCCTCCGGCAACCGGATCATTCTGCTCGCGGAAGGCCGTCTCGTGAATCTCGGGTGCGCCACCGGTCACCCGAGCTATGTGATGTCCAGCTCATTCGCGAACCAGACGCTCGCCCAGATCGAGCTCTATACCCGCACGGAGCACTATCCGGTCGGCGTTTACACGCTGCCGAAGATCCTGGACGAGAAGGTGGCGCGTCTGCAGCTGAAGCGCTTCAACGCCCAGCTCTCCACGCTGACCCAGGAACAGGCTGACTACATCGGGGTTCCGGTGACCGGCCCGTTCAAGGGTGAAAACTACCGTTACTGATTCTCAGAGCTTCGCGGCCGGACGGACATCCCGTTCGGTTGCGATCCACTGAAGCAGAATGTCGTGAGGCTCCGCTTCGAGCCTCCCCGTCGCGTTGCAGGCCTCATAGGACACCGCGACCGTGACAGGCGCGGGCTTTATCGTCGGCAGCGTCCGGTCGAACCAGCCCGCACCGTAACCCAGCCGGCAGCCGATATCAGAGAATCCGATACAGGGAGCCAGCAGCACCTGCGGCACAACCGGAATCTTCTCCTTCGGAACCATGATGTGGAAACCGCTTTCCACCATCTCGACTCCCGGAGTCCACTGGTAGTACCCCATCTTTCCCTTCATCACAACCGGAAGAGCAAGCATGCGGCCGGGCTTCTCTGACTGCCAGGCGCCCAGCGCCTCCATCAGATCCGGCTCACTCTGAATCGGGTAGTAGAGACCCACTGAGGAAAACTGCGGATTCGCTTCAAGCCATCCCACAATGTTCCATGCCAGTTCTTTCGCCGCCTCCGGGCGAGTGGCCGCAATTTCCTGACGCACTGCGAGCAGCTCTTTTCTCAGCAGTTTCTTATCCATTGGTACGCTCCTCCTCTAAAGATTCCGGCGCCTATCGGGGTTAGCCGCCGTCTTCGTCCGGCGCCGATGGTTAAACTTATTCTATGGTTAAAAAATCCGTCTCTCCCGCCTCGTCCTTTTTACGGTTACCCATGAAAGCTCAGATCCGCCGCTCATTACTGCTGCTGGCCCTCGCGCTTCCCGCCTTTGGAGCCAGTGCCCAGTCACTGCTGCCGCAGCAGCGGCCTCTGGGTCCTGCGCCTTCAATCGCTGTGCCTGCGGAGGACTTTCTTTTTCAGAATTTCCCGCTGTCCGCGCAGGACCAGGCGTTTCTCTCCTTCCGGCGCGCTCGTCAGTCAAACACCGGCACCGCCGAGTCACAGCAGGCGCTTTTTGCCCAGCTCGCCGGATACCCGCTCGTTGACTACGCCGTGTCCTGGAATCTGTATGACGCCATAAAGTCCGATCCTTCGGATCCCATTCTGCAGGCCCAGGTTCTCGATTTTCTGAAGAGCCATCAGGGGGAATACATCGCTGAGCGGCTGGGAACAGATGTCGCGAGAATCGCCGCTCCGAAAGGAGATTCAGCGTTCTTTGAAGCGCTTTATGCGCCGCTGCAGTGGAATAAGACGGAGCCTGATCTCGCCGCATGGCACGAGTCCTTCCAGCTTCTCGCCGGGAAGGGGAACACGGAGTACGGCGTAAGCCTCCTTCGGGAAGCCAGGAATCCGCACGCCCCGGCCTTCATGTCGCTCGCCGAGTCCATTCTCGGACGCGACCCGGGAAAAATCTGGGAGATCTCGTCCTACCTGATCGAGCATCGGTTCAATTCGGACGCCCAGCGCCTGCTGCAGGCCTATATGCCGAATGCGCCGCTTTCGCTTCCCGAGGTCTTTTCGTCCCCGGAGAAATGGGTCACCACGCCTGACGCGCAGGCGAACCCCCGTCTGATCACGGCGGCCTGTCTCGCTGTGAGCTACAGCCGTCCAGAGGACGCCGCGGCCATGATCGCGTCGCTCGGCAGCCAGATTCCGAAGGAAGACCGGAATCTGCTCTGGAACTTCCTCGGCTACCGCTCAGCGATCATCAATACGATTTCCGACTCAAGCCAATACTTCACGAATGCCGGCGAAGGCCTGATGGACAGCCGCGTCTCGCAGCCTGACGAAGTCGCCGGGTGGCGCGTGAAGGCAGCGCTCGCTGCCGGCAACTGGAAGGAAGTTGAGCGGGCCATCGGCTCGATGACCCCGGAAAAGCTGGGAGCTGACGAATCCGCCTACTGGCTCGGCCGCGCCAAAATCGCTCAGGGCGACAGGAGCGAGGGCGAGAAAGTTCTCTCATCCATCACCGGTCACCACACGTTCTACGGCAAACTCGCCTGTGATGCGCTTAACGTTCCCTATCCGGGTGACGGCGCGCGCCCCTCGGTCGCGGAGTCTGACGTCCGGCAGTGGATGCAGAATCCGAGCATTATCCGGGCCGTGCTGCTCCGCCGTCTCGGTCTCTACTCCATGGCGAGCCGCGAATGGAACTGGGCGCTTCGCGACGCGAAGAAGCCGCAGCTCATCGCGGCCGCTGAATATGCCCGCCGGATCGGACTCGCTGACCGCATGATCAGCACCGCGGGGAAACTCCCCGACAGCCTTTTCCAGAGCGACCTCTCCTTCCCGATTCCGTCTCAGAAGAGCGTCGCCGCGATTGCCCAGGAAACCAATGTGCCCGAGGCCTGGATTTACGGCATTACGCGTCAGGAGTCCCGCTTCATGGTAACGGTGTCGTCGGGGGCCGGTGCCCGCGGACTCATGCAGCTGCTGCCCGCCACTGCCCGGTGGACCGCCAAGCGCTACGGTGTCGGCGATGGGAATCCTGATCTCTCGGATCCGCTCACCAACATGAAGCTCGGCGCTTACTACCTCAAGTACCTCAACGACCGGTTTGACGGGCAGAAGACTCTCGCCACAGCGGGCTACAACGCCGGCCCCGGCCGCTCCATCACCTGGCGCCGGAATCTGTCCGCAAGCCAGGACGGCGCGATTTTCGCTGAGCTCATTCCGTTCAGCGAGACCCGGACCTACGTGAAGAATGTGCTGAACAACACGGCGGAATACGCCCGGATTCTCGGCAAACCCGTGCGGCTCACGGAGCTTCTCGGCACGATTACTCCGCCCTCCCCCGACAACTGATACTGAATAAACGCAGCATGGCAATCCAAACGTACCTGGTCGGCGGCTATGTCCGTGACCTGCTTCTTTCCCGTCACGGGATCCCGGCCACGCCCTCCGACAAGGACTACGTCGTGGTCGGCGCGACCCCCGAATACATGGTGTCGAAGGGGTTCATTCCAGTCGGCGCCGATTTCCCGGTTTTCCTTCACCCGAAAACGCATGAGGAGTACGCGCTAGCCCGCACAGAGCGGAAGACCGCTCCCGGCTACCACGGGTTTACGTTCAGCGCTTCGCCTGATGTCACGCTCGAAGAGGATCTGATGCGCCGCGACCTCACGATCAACGCGATTGCGATGTCTGAGGACGGTACACTCTTTGACCCCTGGGGCGGAGAGGAAGATATCCGGAAGAGAGTCTTCCGCCATGTAAGCCCGGCTTTCCGCGAGGATCCGGTAAGAATCCTGAGAATCGCCCGGTTTTCCGCCCGGCTTCCTGAATTTTCAGTGGATCCTGGCACCTGGCAGCTCATCACCGACATGGTGAAGGCGGGGGAGGCTGACGCCCTCGTGCCTGAGCGCGTGATGAAGGAGCTGTCCCGGGGACTGATGGAAAAGGCCCCGTCCCGCATGATGAGAATCCTGCTTGAGTGCGGCGCCTGGACAAGGATCGCGCCCGACGTCCCCTGCAGCGAAGCCCTGCTCCGGAAACTCGACGAGGCTTCCGGCATCAATGCCCCGGCCGCGGTCCGCCTCGCGCTCCTCTTTTCGGAAGCCGGAGACCGCGGAAGCGAGGCCGCGAAGTCGCTCCGGGCCGGATCTGACGCGATCGGGCTCGTGGAACTTGGTGAGCGGTGCAGCGCGATGCTGCGGGAAAAGGTGGAGGCTGAGTCTGCTGTCCGTCTATTCGAAAAAGCGGACGCCTTCCGCCGTTATCCGCGGTTCAGGGAGTTCCTTCAGGTGCAGCAGATCGCTTCCGGCGTCCGGCCGGAATCCTGGCTGAGAGCCGCTGACGCCGCGCGCGCCGTAGCGACCCGCGATATTGCGGCCGCGGCCTCTTCTCCCTCTGAAATTCCCGCCGCCATCCGGGCTGCCCGCGTGAAAGCGGTCAGAGATACTCTCGCCCAGACTCACACCGATAAAGACAACGCATCATGACGCTTGAAGAACTGCAGCTCTCCTGCCGCCGCATCTATATCGAGGACCTCCGGCTTCTCGCTCGGCTCGGCATTTATCCGCACGAAATTGCCGCCGCTCAGGAAATCCTGATTTCCGCAAGCGTCTGGGTGGACAAAAAACCGCTCGGAGAAGATATTGAAAATACCGTGAGCTACGCAACACTCGCGGAGATCGCCCGGAGGATTGTCCGCAGCCACCACTTCCTCGTTGAAACTGTGGTGGAGGAGATGATCCGTGAAATCCGGGTTCTGCCCGGAGTCCGGGCGGGACGGGTTGACTGCCGGAAGACGCATGCCGTGACAGGCGCTGACGCCTCCGGTGTTGAGGAGTTTTTCCTAAATGAGCAATGAATCAGTTATTGGAACCACCATTCCGATCACGCCGGCCGAGGCTCTGAACAAGTCCCCGGCTCCCGCCGCGGAGGAAACCGCGGAGCAGCCTGCCGGAGAAAAAGAAAAGGTAAAGAAGTCCGTTGCCGCGAAGAAGCTCGAAAAGCGGATCATGCGTCTCACGGGGCAGGCGATCGCTGACTTCAACATGATCGAGGAGGGCGATCGGATCGGTGTCGCGGTATCGGGCGGCAAGGACAGCTATGTGCTCCTTGAGACCCTTCTCAAACTCCAGAAGCGGGCCCCCGTTCATTTCGAAGTCATGGCCGTGAACATCGATATGGAGCTGCCGGATTTCCCGCACGACCTTCTTCCGAATTATTTCAAGAGCATAGGCGTTCCGTTCCACGTGGAACGTCAGAACGCCTACGCGACGATCAAGCGCATCATTCCGTCCGGACAGCACATCTGCTCACTCTGCTCGCGCCTTCGCCGCGGCATTCTCTACACCACGGCGGATAAGCTGGGGCTCACGAAAATCGCGCTCGGTCACCAGATGGATGACATCGTGAGCACGCTGATGCTCAACATGTTCTACGGCGGTCAGATGAAAGGCATGCCGCCCGTTCTCCGGAGTGATGACGGGCAGCACGTAATCATCCGGCCGCTGGCCTACGTGCATGAGTCCGACACCCGCAAGTGGGCTCAGATCCAGGGCTACCCCATTGTTCCGAAGAATCTCTGCGGCTTTGCCGAGAACCGCTGCCGCCACGAGATGAAGGAACTCCTTGCGCAGTGGGAGAAGATTGACAAGAACCGGATGTACAACATCTTCAAGAGCATGACCCACGTGGTGCCTTCCCATCTGCTCGACCGGTCGCTCTGGGATTTCCACGAGTTTCACGCCCTCACGCAGCCCCCGAAGCCCCTGAAACCGCGGCGTCAGAGCAAAAACTGATTCCCGTTTAGAATAGGAAGACGGTCCTGCCCGGATCCCGCCAGGGATTCCGGGCGAGTCTATTTCTTTTCTTTTTTACAGAGCTTATTGACTGCTATGCGTGCACGTTCTATGAAGGTGATCGACCTCGCGGTCCGTCACGTCGAATGTATTTCCGCCACTACCTCAGTGACTGACTGCGCCCTTGCGATGCGTACCCGTCATGTGGGAAGCCTGGTCGTAGTGGACGGCGGCAATAAGCCGATCGGCATGATTACGGATCGCGATCTTACGATCGAAGTTCTTGCCACCGGCCGTGATATCGCTGCCACGAAGGTCGGAGACGTGATGACGAGCCCGGCGGTCGTCGCTCAGGGTGAAGAGAACATCGTGGACGCGCTTGCCCGCATGCGTGAGTTCGGCATCCGCCGTCTCCCGGTGGTGGACGAGAACGGTCTGCTTGTCGGTGTCGTCACGAATTCCAACATGCTGGAGGAACTCTCCACCATGCTGGACAGCCTTGTGCGCAACATCAAGTCCTCGAAGACCCGCGAGGCGGCGCTTCGCCCCTGAGTCAGAGCAGGATTCCGCCGCTCAGAAAAAAAGGGAGATCTCATCCGAGACCTCCCTTTTCGCTTTTATTCAGCCTTGCCCTGGCTTCTGAGAACGCTCTGATAGACCGTATCGCGCGGCAGTCCGGTCACCCGAGACACAAGCGCCGCGGTTTTGGATGCTGGCAGCTCTTTCGCGATTTCTCTCACCCAGGCGAGAACCTCTTCGCCCATTTCGGACTCCTTCTTTTCCGCCTCGTCGATCAGGATCGCGTATTCGCCCCGGGGCTCATGCGCGTCCGCCCAGGCCGCGAGGTCACCTGCCGCGAGCGGCGTAAAGGATTCAAAGCGCTTCGTGATTTCGCGCGCCACAACCACGCGACGCCCCGGCTCAAGGGCCGAGCCAAGATCACGGAGGAGCGCCTGAATGCGGTGAGGCGCCTCATAGAGCACGAACGCGTCGCCGCGGGACGCGTAGCGGGAGAGTGTTTCACGGCGGGCCTTGGCCTGCGGAGGCACAAAGCCGACAAAGGTAAACGTTTTCGCGGTGAGGCCCGAAGCGGAGAGCGCTGTGATCACGGCACTCGCCCCCGGCACCGGAATCACCCGGAATCCGGCATCCAGCACAATCTTCACGACCAGAGCACCGGGGTCCGATACCGCCGGCGTTCCGGCGTCCGTCACGAGCGCCACTCGTTCCCCGTTCTTCAGCCGCTCGATGATCGTCTGAGCGCCGGTCACTTCGTTAAATTCGCGCACTGAGATTTCGTGCGTCGTGATGCCGTAGCGGGACAGAATCTTCTGCGTCTGACGGGTATCCTCTGCAGCCACACAGTCGGCGATCGCGAGAGTCCAGAGTGCGCGGATCGTGATATCGGCCGCGTTTCCGATCGGCAGACCCACGATGTAGAGAGCCCCCGCAGGGAACTCCTGCTCGCCGATCCCCGACTCCCGGGCCCATGCCATCTGCTTCCACTGCTCCAAGGCTTCCTGCATCGCGATTCCTTCTGTGTCCGTCCGTTAGTGAATGAAGCCTAACACTTTAACCTGAGGTGAACGAAAATTGCACGGGCATTTGCACCTACAATTGAAAACCTGTTTTTCCTCCGGACACCTCTCTCTATTCCTATGGCCAATACGCTTATTACGTTAAAAAACGCGAGCCTCGCTTTCGGTGACTACCCGCTTCTCGACAACACGGATTTTTCGGTTCAGGAGGGTGAGCGTATCGGTCTCATCGGTCGCAACGGCACAGGCAAGAGCTCCATGCTTCAGGTGCTCGCCCGAAAGTCCGCGCTGGATGACGGAGAGATTCAGGTGAAGGACGGTCTGCGGGTTGTGCTTCTGGAACAGGAACCGGTCTTCCCGCCGGCTCCCACGATCCGTGAGAGCCTGATCGCGCAGTCCGGCTTTGATCCGTCGGATGACAAACTCTACTGGAAACAGATCGCGAAACTCGACGCCTACCTGCAGCGGCTGAATGTCCGCGCGGACGCGGATCCCGGAACCGCTTCCGGCGGCGAGCGGAAGAAAGCCGCCATCGCGCTCGTACTCGCTCAGGAACCGGACCTGCTGCTGCTCGATGAGCCGACGAACCACCTCGACATCACCACGATCGCGCTCCTCGAGGATCTGATCCGGGAAACGTTCAAGAACACCCGGGCGCTCGTGGTGATCACGCATGACCGAGAGTTCCTCGATGCGGTTTCCACCCGAATCGTGGAACTCGACCGCGGCATTCTCCGCTCCTACCCGGGCAACTTCGCGGACTACGAGCACCACAAGAATTACGAACTCGCGATCGAGGAAACCGCGCGCCGCAAGTTCGATAAATTCTGGGCCCAGGAAGAGGTCTGGATCCGTAAGGGCATTGAGGCCCGCCGTACCAGAAACGAGGGCCGAGTGCGCCGTCTGGAACGGCTGCGCCGGGAACGCGAGGCGAGGCGCGACCGCATGGGTCAGGTGAACATGTCGATTGACGCGGGGGAAAAGAGCGGAAAGCTGGTCGCCGAACTGAAGAACGTCTCGAAGTCCTTCGGTGATAAGACCGTGATCCGGAATCTGAACTTCACGCTGATGCGGGGTGACCGCCTCGGCCTGATCGGACCGAACGGCGCGGGGAAGAGCACACTCATCAAGGTGCTACTCGGAGAACTCCAGCCTGATGAGGGCACAGTCCGCCTCGGCACGAATCTCCATATTGCGTATTTCGATCAGCTCCGCGCCCAGCTTGACCTCAAGAAGACCGTGGCGGATACCATCGCTCCGGGCAGCGAGTGGGTGGAAATCGGCGGTGTAAAGAAGCATATCAAGAGCTATCTGAATGATTTCCTCTTTTCGCCCCAGCGGGCCGACTCTCCGGTCGAGGCGCTTTCAGGCGGCGAGCGGAACCGGCTGCTGCTTGCCCGGCTCTTCGCGCTGCCCGCCAACCTCCTTGTGCTTGACGAGCCGACGAACGATCTCGATATCGATTCTCTCGAACTCCTCGAACAGGTTCTGGAGGACTATTCCGGCACGCTGATCCTCGTGTCGCATGACCGACGGTTCCTCGATAACACTGTGACACAGGTGCTGGCAGCGGAAGGGAACGGTGAGTGGCATGAGTATGTCGGCGGCTATTCCGACTGGGTAAAGTACCGCCGTCCGCAGGCCGCGCCAGCCGCGGCACCGAAGGCTGAAAAGCCTGCTCAGCCGAAGCCCGCCCGCGCGAAGAGTGTGAAGCTCTCCTATAAGGAAGAGCGTGAACTCGAGTCGCTGCCGAAGGAAATCGACGCGCTTGAGACCGAGCAGCAGGAGCTGCTTGAGAAAATGGCAGGTCCCTCCTACCACGAGCTTCCCGGAGCTGAAATCAAAGCCGACCGCGACCGGCTTGAAGCGATCCCGCAGATTCTCGAAGAACGCTACGAACGGTGGCAGGAACTCGAGAGTAAGCGTGAAATCGCCGAAAATAAGCATTAATGAGAGCTGTTCTGTGGTCTAAACTAATTGTGACCGCAGAATGCGGGTTCAGAACTCAATATCAGAACGCTACAGAGTAAAAGGCAAAAGAAAGTGAGCGAAACCACTGCTGATCGCATCGCCCTGCTGCGCAAGGCAAAAACCCTTCCTGATCTGATTGCCAACCGGGCGAAGACCGCCCCGGATGATGAAGCGCTCCGCCAGTACGACCGTTCCAAAGGCGAATGGGTCAGCACAACGTTCGGCGAGCTGCAGGAAAGAATCCTTGAGTGGCACAAAGCCTATGCCGCGCTGAAGCTGGAACGCGGCTCCCGCGTGGGCATTCTGCTGCCGAACGGGATCGACGCTGTCTGCGCGGACCAGGGCGCTCTCGCGAACGCGCTGGTGCCGGTTCCGATGCACGCGATCGATACCGCAGGCGCCTCAGCTTTCATCCTGATTGACTCTCAGGCAAGCGTCCTTGTGACAAACAAGCTGTCCCGCTGGCAGGCGATCGCCGACACCGGCATCATCCTTCCGGATCTGCGGCACGTCATTCTTACCGAGGAAACCTCGGTTCCCGCACCGGAAGGCGAAATTGAGCTTCACACGCTTTCTGACTGGCTGAAGATGAGGGAGCCCCTCACGGAGGCTGACCTCACGGAAAAGCCCGAACCGGATGATCTCGGCGCCATCGTCTATACATCCGGCACCACGGGAAAGCCGAAGGGCGTGATGCTCACGCACCGGAACTTCCTCACGAACGTCTGCGACACTCCGGACTGCCTCACGCCGATCGGAGGCGATATTTTCCTATCGTTCCTGCCGCTCTCCCACACGTTCGAACGGACGCTCGGCTACTACCTCGCGCTCGGCATGGGCTGCACCGTGGTTTACAACCGCTCGATCATGCTCCTCGCGGAAGACTTCAAGACCGTGCGTCCGACGGTCATCATTTCGGTTCCCCGGATTTATGAGCGCGTCTACGCAAAGCTGAATGACGCGCTGGAAAAGAAGGGCGGCGCCGCGAAGAAGATCTTCTCCTGGGCGGTCGAAGCCGGATGGCGCCGTTTCTGCAAGAGAAACAAACTTCCGGTCGACAAGTCGAACCGCTCTTTCGGCAACATGATCGCCGGTCCCCTCTTTGAAAAGAAGGTTTCCCAGACGCTGATGGATCAGTTCGGCGGCAGGCTGCGCGCGGCCATTTCAGGCGGCGCCGCGATCAACCCGAAAGTCGCGAAGGTATTCTGCGGGCTTGGAATGCCGGTGATCCAGGGTTACGGCATGACTGAGACGTCGCCTGTCATCGCCGGCAACCGCCTCGATGACAACCAGCCTCAGACTGTCGGCCTCCCGTTCACGCACGTTGAAGTACGGCTCGGCGAGGATAACGAGATCCAGGTCCGCGGCCCAAGCGTCATGAAGGGCTACTGGAAACGCCCCAAAGCAACGGCCGAAGCCTTTACCGAAGACGGCTGGCTGCATACGGGTGACGTCGGATCGCTTTCCGAGGACGGCCATCTCTCGATCCGGGGCCGTATCAAGGAAATCATCGTCACATCGACCGGCGAAAAAGTGCCGCCCGCGGATATTGAATCCGCTCTCGAAACGGATCCGCTTTTCGCCCAGACCTTTGTGCTCGGCGAGAATAAGCCCTATATCTCCTTCATCACGGTGCTGAATCCCACGGAGTGGAAGAAGCTCGCTGCCTCTCTTTCACTTGACCCTGAGTCTCCTGAGAGTCTCAGCGCGCCCGCTGCCCGCCAGGCCGTGATCAAGCGCGCGAAGGAAGCCACGAAAGACTTCCCCCGCTACGCTCTGCCCCGCGCCGTAACACTCGTCACCGAGCCCTGGACGATTGAAAACGGACTTCTCACGCCGACGCTCAAGCTGAAGCGCGGTCCGCTCCGCAACAAATTCGCTGACGAGATCCAGCAGATGTACAAAGCCTAGTTCCCGGCCCCGCACTCCGCTAGAATCCATAATCCTTAAAAAGGCCTTCCTCTCCCCCCAGAGAAGGAGGGCTGCTTCACTGACTGACTTACAGAAATCCATGGCAATCGATACAACGCTTAATCCTTCCGCACAGCAGGCTCAGCACCTGATGCCTAACTGGCAGGTTCACATGACCGACAAGATCATGCAGTACTACATCGACCGCGGTCTTACAGTGGATCCGGTGATTCTCAAATCACCGCCGCCTCCGCAGGAAGGGCATCAGTACCTGCTCTACATGCATGTGCCGTTCTGCCATACGCTGTGCACCTACTGCACCTTCCACCGCTTCCTCTTCAAGGAATACAAGGCGCGCGAATACTTCAAGAATCTGCGCGCCGAGATGCAGATGGCGAAGGACCTCGGCTACGACTTCCAGTCAGTCTACGTGGGCGGCGGCACGACCACGATTCTGCAGGACGAACTGATCCAGACGCTCGAACTCGCCCGGAAGCTCTTCCCGCATATCCGCGAAATCTCCTGCGAAACCGATCCGAAGGAAATCGCCTCTCCCCTGTTCAAGAACCTGCAGGGACTGGTGGACCGCATGTCGATCGGCGTGCAGAGCTTTGATGACAGCATTCTGAAGCTCACCGACCGTACGAAGTTCGGCACCGGCGCTGAGGTCTATGACCGCATCGCGGCCTGCCAGGACCTCTTCCCGACCTGCAACGTCGATATGATGTTCGGTTTCCGCGGCCAGTCGCTCGACATGATCGCGCGCGACATGGAACTCATCCGCCAGCTCAATCCGAAGCAGGTCACCACGTACCCGCTGATGGTGACGAGCGAGACCCGCAAGAGCGTGAAGGGCATGATCGCCGCCGAGGGTCAGGAGCTATCCGAGCAGTACAACACGATTCTCGGCACGCTCGGCCAGCACTACCGTCAGCTCACCTCGTGGACCTTCGGCCGCACGGGTGACAATGAAGGCATCGATGAATACGTGATCGACCATGACGAATATCTCGGCATCGGCTCTGGCGCTTTCTCCTTCCTCGGCGACTCGCTCTACGTGAACACGTTCAGTCTCGCCCGCTATGGCCAGCGCATTCAGTCCGGCCAGATGGGTACGGAGCGCCGCCGTGAGTTCACGAAGCACCAGATTCTGCAGTACCGACTGATGCTCTCCATCTTCGCCGGCCGTCTCAGCCGCAAGTACTTCCGCGAGGTCCAGGGAGTCAACCTCGACACTGCCCTCCTGAAGGAAATGCTCGGCCTCCGTCTTGCCGGTGCCATCCGCCAGGATCCGACCGATCCCGATAAGCTCACCGTGACCACCGTCGGCAAGTTCCTCGGTCTCGTCATGATGAAGGCCTTCTACTCCGGCATGGATAACGTCCGCGCCCAGCTGCGCGCTCCGCTGAAGGCCTGCGATATGTAAGGCTTCCGAGGATTCATCCCTCAGAACGAATAAAGCCGCTGCAGAGAAATGCAGCGGCTTTATTCTTTGCCGGATCAGACGGGAAACGGTCAGTTGAACTTCTGACCCATTTCGCGGGTCGTGAGGAACTGAACATTCTCCCAGTGCTTCTGGGTCGTCTGAAGGTTATAGACCGAGGTTGCCAGGTAGACCAGATTGCCATCCGCGTCAGTCGCGAGACGGCTTGCCTGCTCTGCCTCAAACTCCTCACGGGTCTTGCCCTTGTCATCCGGGAACACGAGCCAGCGGGCCGTCGATACTTCGGTCGACTCGTAGATCGCGTCCACCCGATACTCGGTCGCAAGACGCTGAGCCACGATTTCGAACTGCAGAATACCCACGGCACCGAGGTAAATATGCCCCAGATCGTCCGTGAACACCTGAATCGCGCCTTCTTCACCAAGCTCCTGCAGACCCTGACGGAGCTGCTTCTCCTTGAACGGATTCTTGCAGCGCACAGAGCGGAAGAGTTCCGGAGCGAAGAACGGGATACCGACAAAGCCGAGCTTCTCACCCTCGGTGAGCGTGTCACCGATGTGAAGCTGCCCGTGGTTATAGATACCGATGATGTCGCCCGCCACAGCCTCTTCCATGCGCTTTCTTTCCTGCGCCATGAAGGTCAGGGCGTTCGGGATCTTCATCTCCTTCCCCTCGCGGACGTGGAACACCTTCATGCCCGGCTCATAGCGGCCGGAGCACACGCGAAGGAACGCGATACGGTCGCGGTGGTGCGGATCCATGTTCGCCTGGATCTTGAAGACGAAACCGGTGAACGGCGATTCGGTCGGCTGCACGATGCGGACGCCGGCATCACGCGGCTGAGGCTGCGGAGCCCAGTCAACGAGTGCCTCAAGCACATCCTCAACACCGAAGTTGTTGATACCGGAACCAAAGAACACGGGGCTCTGCTCGCCGGCGAGGAACTTCTCGAGCGAGAAGGGTTCGCCCGCGCCCTGCACGAGTTCAATCGCCTCGCGCACCGAGTCCATTTCCATTGGGAACAGCTGATCGAGTTCGGGATTATCCAGCCCCTTGATCGTTTCCGTATCGTGGCTCAGACGCTCTTCACCCGGGCGGAACCGCACGAGCTCATTGTTCTTCAGCGAGAAAACACCGCGGAAGGTTTTGCCCATGCCGATCGGCCAGGTGATCGGGACGCAGTGCAGCTGCAGCACGTCTTCGATTTCTCCGAGCACATCGAGCGGGTCGCGCACTTCGCGGTCCATCTTGTTGATGAAGGTGATGATCGGGGTATTGCGGAGGCGGCAGATCTCAAGCAGCTTGATCGTCTGGGCTTCCACGCCCTTCGCGGCGTCAATCACCATCACGGCGGCATCCACTGCCGTCAGCACTCGATAGGTATCTTCCGAGAAGTCCTGATGGCCCGGGGTGTCGAGCAGGTTGATGATGCGGTCCTTATAGGAGAACTGCATCACCGAACTCGTGACCGAAATACCACGCTGCTTCTCCACCTCCATCCAGTCAGAAGTCGCGTGCCGGGCGGCCTTGCGGCCCTTAACAGCTCCGGCGAGCTGGATTGCGCCGCCGAAAAGCAGCAGTTTTTCCGTCAGCGTGGTTTTACCCGCGTCCGGATGCGAAATGATTGCAAAGGTGCGCCGGCGTGCAACGTCGTTCACCAATGCGGGATTGGGAGAAGTCATTTTGTTTGGATTCTTTCCTCCGCTTGAGAGGAAGCTGTTGAACGTTCAATTGATTCGAAGTGCGTAATTTTATCAAGCCTTACTGTGATTTGCTGATATGAACCGTCCGTCAAGATGATTAAAATGCCTCAGACTCTTTTTTCGCCACTTATTAAAGGCCCCCTTCCATGAGTTATTTTCCAAAATGGCAGGTAAAAACATCCGGCGTCATCGCGCCTGATGAAACCCTGCCGGCGAACCAGACGATCGCGCTCGGCATTCAGCACGTTGTCGCCATGTTCGGTTCCACCATCCTCGCCCCGATTCTGATGGGCTTTGACCCCAACGTTGCCGTACTGATGAGCGGCATCGGCACCCTCATCTTCTTCCTGATGGTGGGCGGCCGTGTGCCGAGCTACCTCGGTTCTTCTTTCGCCTTCATCGGCGTCGTGATCGCGGCCACGGGCTATGCGGCCGGTTCCGGCCTCAACCCCAATATCGAGGTCGCGCTCGGCGGCATCATGGCCTGCGGCATCGTGTACTTCCTTGTGGGTGTCATCGTTACGCTGACCGGTGTCGCCTGGATTGAAAAGCTGATGCCTCCGGTTGTGACCGGCGCAGTGGTCGCGGTGATCGGTCTTAACCTCGCCCCGACCGCCTGCAAGAGCGTCGGCACCTCTTCCTTCAACGCCTGGATCACGATTCTTTCCGTGCTTTGTGTGGGCGGTGTCGCGGTCTACACCCGCGGCTTCATCCAGAAGCTTCTGATTCTCGTCGGCCTTCTCATTGCCTACGTGATCTACGGGATTCTTACAAACGGCCTCGGTCTCGGCCAGCCGATCGATTTCTCTCTGATCAGCAACGCCGCCTGGTTCGGTCTGCCGCACTTCCATCACCCCGAATTCCGGGCTGACGCGATTCTGCTCATCGTGCCGGTCGTGATCATTCTGATCGCGGAAAACCTCGGCCACGTGAAGGCTGTGACCGCCATGACGGGCCGCAACCTTGACCCCTACATGGGACGCGCTTTCATGGGCGACGGTCTCGCGACGATCGTTTCCTCCTCCATGGGCGGCACGGGCGTCACGACGTACGGTGAGAATATCGGCGTGATGGCCGCTACCCGCGTCTACTCCACACTGCTCTTCCCGGTGGCTGCCGCGCTCGCGATCCTGCTCGGCTTCTCGCCTAAGTTCGGCGCTCTGATTCAGACGATTCCGCAGCCGATTCTTGCCGGTATGTCGATTGTTGTGTTCGGTCTCATCGCCGTGTCCGGCGCCCGCATCTGGGTTGAGAACCACGTCGACTTCAGCCAGAACCGCAATCTGATCGTCGCCGCTGTGACGCTGATTCTTGGCGCCGGCGACTTCTCGCTCTCGATCGGCGGTTTCACGATCGGCGGCATCGGCACCGCGACTTTCGGCGCCATTCTGCTGAATGCCCTGATGACCCCCGGTGAACGAATGGGTCAGAAAAAGAACTCTTAATCTGAAAGAGTCTGCCCGGCATTCCTGATGCAGCAAGGCCGATGAAGAGAAAAAACTTCATCGGCCTTTTTTCGTAGCTTGAACCCGGTTCGGATTACTTCCGGCGCGGATTTCCGGAGGCGTTCTGGAAGGCTGCCGCCATCGCGCCTGAGAAGCCGCCGCCCGTTCTTTCAGACTTTATCCGGGGCGCACTCTGCCGGCCCGCGCGGGGTTCGCTTCTAGGCGCCCCTTCACGACGCATGGAAAGCGCGATGCGCTTCCGCTTTTCATCCACATCGAGCACCCGGACTTTGACGATCTGCCCCACCCGGACTTCAGCGGAGGGATCTTTCACATAGTGGTCTGCCAGCTCGGAAATATGAACAAGGCCATCCTGATGCACGCCGATATCCACGAAGGCACCAAACGCCGTGACGTTGCTCACCACGCCCTCGAGCTTCATGCCAGGTTTCAGATCCGAGATCTCCGTCACCCCTTCAAGGAAGTGCGCCATCACGAATTCCGGGCGCGGATCGCGGCCCGGTTTCTCGAGTTCCGAGAGGATGTCCTTCACGGTCGGGAGTCCGAACTGATCCGTAACAAAGTCAGCCGGCCGGAGACGCTTCAGCACCGATTCATTCCCGATCAGCTTTTCAATCGGAAGACCGGTTTTTTCCGCAATCGCGTTGGCGACTGAATAGGCTTCCGGATGAACCGCGGAGGCATCCAGCGGATTCTCGCCGTTCTGAATCCGAAGGAAGCCCGCAGCCTGCTCAAACGTCTTCTGACCAAGGCGCGGAACGCTGAGCAGCTGGGCTCTGGAGGCAAACGCCCCATGCGCCTCACGCCACCGGACAACCGCTTCCGCGAGACTTGATGTCAGCCCCGCCACGCGGCGAAGCAGCATGGGGCTTGCGGTATTCAGATTCACACCGACCGAATTCACGCAGTCCTCCACCACGGCATCCAGCTTCCGGGCGAGATCTCCCTGATCCACATCATGCTGATACTGGCCGACGCCGATCGCCTTGGGATCAATCTTCACGAGTTCGGCAAGCGGATCCTGGAGCCGCCGGGCGATCGACACCGCGCCGCGGTAGCTCACATCCATATCCGGGAATTCCTTCGCAGCGAGTTCGCTCGCGGAGTAGACACTCGCGCCTGCCTCGCTTACTACAGCCTTCGTGAGCCCGAGTTCCGGATGGCGATGAATCAGGTCATCCACAAGTTTCACGGTTTCGCGGGACGCCGTCCCGTTTCCGATACTGACCAGTGACGGATGGAACCGGCGGGCGAGCGTCGCGAGCGACTCAATCGATCCGTCCCAGTCGTTTCTCGGCGGGTGCGGATAGATGACCGCAGTCGCCTGAACAGAGCCGGTTTCAGAAATCACGGCTACCTTGACGCCCGTACGGATTCCCGGATCAAGACCGATCACGCCCTTGTGGCCCGCAGGGGCCGCAAGCAGCAGATCCTTCAGATTGGAGCCGAACACCGTGATAGCACTCCGCTCAGCATCCTCACGGAGCTTCTGGAAGATCTCGGTTTCAAGCGACGTCAGGCATTTGACGCGCCAGGTCCAGCGGCAGACCCGGGCGTACCAGCTGCTCGCCGGTGCGCCGGAAAGCCGCAGACCTTCATGCTCCGCCACCATTTCAATGCAGGGGTGCGGTGTCTGGGTTTCGAGTTCCTCGGGAAGCGCCACTTTGACGGACAGCACTTCGTCCGTGCGGGCCCGGAAAATGGCGAGCACCCGATGTGACGGGATTCCGATCAGCGGTTCACTGAAGTGGAAGTAGTCCTGGTACTTGCTTCCGGCCTCTTCCTGCCCCTCGATCACCTCAGACTGCAGAACACCCGTCTTCCAGAGGAAGTCGCGGAGTTTCCCGATCAGCTCAGCGTCTGTCGCGAAACGCTCCGCCGCGATATCGCGGGCACCGTCAAGCGCCGAGGCCGGATCCGGATAGGCTTCGGAAAGGAACGCCTTGGCAGTCTCCTCGGGATCCAGCGACGGATTGCCGAGCAGCTGATCCGCGAGCGGCTCAAGCCCCGCTTCACGGGCCTTTTCAGCCCGGGTGCGGCGTTTCGGCTTATAGGGGAGGTAGAGATCCTCGAGCCGCTGCTTGCTGTCAGCCGATTCAATCTCGGCTCTGAGCGCATCCGTCAGCTTTCCCTGCTTTTCAATGGACTCCAGAATGGAGGCGCGGCGGTCTTCAAGATCCTTCAGATAGATCAGCTTTTCCTCGAGCGCGCGAAGCTGCGTGTCATCGAGCCCTCCGGTCACTTCCTTCCGGTAACGGGCAATAAAGGGCACCGTGGCGCCTTCTTCAAGGAGATTCACGGCAGCCGCTGCCTGTGCCGGAGTGCAGTGAATGTCGGCGGCAATCGCCCGGGAAATTTTATCCAGTAAAAGATTCATAGCCGTGTCCGGAGCGGCAGCCGGAACTGCCGCCCCCAAAAGAAATCAATAGGGATGGAAGAAGAAACGCGCCGGTTTCTCTGCCGGCGCGCTGCCTCAGTGCTGAGCTGCCCGCTGACGGATCAGGTCAACGAGCGCCTGATCCTTATTTCGGTAGGCCTCGTTGCGGAGCTTATCGAAGACAGGATTTTCGGAAGGCTGAGGATTTTCCTGCTCGTAACTGAAGGTGAGGAGTACCTTATCCGCGGCTTCCTCAAGACGGATGATCTGCCAGCTGCGGGGCCAGGTGGGGCCTGCTGCGACGTGAATTTCCGCCCGGCTGTCCGGGATCAGGGCAACCTGATCCTCGATCACCAGATCGCCAAAGCGCTTTGTGCGCTTCAGCCACCGTCCGCCGTCACTTGTTTCGGTGTCCTGCACGCTCGACTCGTCGCAGCCCGCGAGCACAAGCTTCGGATTCCGGAGAAGCCACTCGAGCTCCCTCCAGACGCTTTCCCGATTCAGACCTTCCAGCTGCAGCACATGCTCAAAAATGATCACTTCTTTTCTCTCTCAGAGACCAGAGCCGGAATTTTCCCGCCCGGTCTTCATGCGTTTTTCCAGCCACTGGCTGTAAGCGGACATCATAAGGGAAGACGCAAAGTAGATGGCGCCCACAAAGAGATAGCCGACTCCGAAGAACTCTCTCCACTCCGGATCTCCGAGCGCAAGCCTCAGGCTTCCGAGAAGATCATACATAGAGACAACCGTGACAAGCGACGTATCCATAAAGGTGGAAAGAAGGCTGTTCACAAAAGCCGGAATGATCGCGACGAGCGCCTGCGGAAGCAACACGTGCACGTAGCACTGAAAGCGGCTGAGGCCGAGTGACTCCGCGGCCGACATCTGAGCGGCAGGAACTGCCTGAAGGCCGCCGCGGACGGTTTCCGCCATATAGGCCGCCTGGAACAGCACGATCGCGGTCGCCACGCGCCAGAACGTGGAAGTCTCAAATCCCATCGGCAGAAGGATCGGGAAAATGAAGGCCGCCACGAAAAGCACCGTGATCAGCGGCACGCCGCGGACGAGTTCGATATAAGCCGTGGAAAGTGTCCTTACAAGCGGCAGCTTCGAGCGGCGCCCGATCGCGAGCAGAATGCCGAGCGGGCTGGAAAGCGTCATGCCGATCAGTGTGAGAATCACGGTGAGAGGAAGTCCGCCCCAGGAGTCCGGGTCGACCGGAGAAAGCCCGAAAACGCCGCCGTACATCAGCGAGAAGAACACGGCAAAGGCTGCCACCCAGGCCGCACCCAGCACCCGGACTCCGCGCCTCGACCAGAATTTCGGCACCGCCGTGAGCACCAGCATCAGCACGATCACCGCTGTGCCGACCGCAGGCCTCCACTGCTCCTCGTACGGGAATCGGCCGAAAATAATCATCCGCCACTTTTCAGCGACGAATCCCCAGCAGGCACCGTCAGACGCGTGGCACGCTTCGTAATCAGGCTGAAAAACCGCGTTGATGACACCCCAGTCGATAAAGCGCCAGACGCCCCAGAGCAGGGCAATCAGAGCGGCAAACGTAAACGCTGCCGAGGCGGCTCCTGCCGGTGTCCGGAGGGCCTCAGGGTTCAGGGAAAAACGTTTCATTTCTCCTCCTCCCCCCGGGAGAACCGGGCATTGATGAGATTCATGATCACGGACGTGACGAGATTCAGCACGAGATACACGAGCATGATGAGGCAGATCATCTCGAGCGCCTGCCCCGTCGTGTTGATCGAGGTATTCCCGATGCAGACAACATCCGGATAGCCGACCACGACGGCGAGCGACGAATTCTTCGTGAGATTCATGAACTGGCTCGCGAGCGGCGGAACCGAAAGCTTCATCGCCTGAGGAAAGACCACATAGCTCGCTGTCTGCACGGGAGAGAGCCCCAGCGCCTCGCCCGCAAGCCACTGTCCCTCGCCGACCGAGAGAATACCGGCCCGGATCACCTCAGCGATCGGAGCCGAGGAGAAAAGCGTGAGCCCCAGCCAGAGGGCGAGGAATTCGGGCGACAGCGCGCCTCCCCCTTCCACCACAAAGCCTTCGAGATGGGGATGCGCCCAGCCAAAAACCGCTCCTGACAGCAGCCACACGGCAATCGCTGTCACGCAGAAAACGCCGAACGCGATCCCCCAGGCGACGAGGAAGGTGGATTTCCGAAGCGTCACCCGGCGTGCGGCCTCTCCGGCAATCAGCCCCACGGCAGCCGCCGCAAGCAGCGCCATCCCGTTATGCAGCGGCACCGGGAACTGCAGCCCCGCCTTATCCAGCATGACAGGCGCGCTCGAATTCATCACGGTCTCCATATCCGGGAGCATTTCCGTGATGGTGAGATAAATCGCGAGGAGCCCGATGATGAGCGGAATATTCCGGTAGAACTCGACATGGGCCCAGCCCAGCGCGTGAAGCACGGGCTGACGCGAAAGCTTCATGAACGCGATGACAATGCCGAGCAGCAGTGAGGAAAAAATCGCGAGGACCGAAACCTTCAGCGTATTGAGAATACCGATCCCAAATGCCCGCAGAAGCGTGTCTGAGGACTGAAAAGGAATCATCGATTCGCCGATCTCAAAACCGGCGGCATTCATCAGAAAGGCGAAGCCATGCTGAATGTTCCGTGACGCGAGATTCTCCGCGACATTCCGGGAGAGAATCCACAGAAATCCAAAGAACAGCACGGCAACGAGAAGCTGAATCATCAGCTCCCGGAATCGCCTGCTGCGCTCACGCGCGAGCCAGGCGGCATCACCCTGAGGCTGAGCCTTTTTCGGTCTGAAAAACATAGACACCCCAAAAAATTCAGACGCGAAGCCGGCCGCGGCGCTGGCTTACCCCGAGCGGCGGCCGGCAGGAGTCCTTGCTTAAAAAATATGCATCAGCGGATCGGAGGCGAGATCAGGATGCCGCCCTTCGTCCAGAGCCGGTTGAGACCGCGGCTGAGGCCAAGAGGAGTCTTCGGCCCGAGATTCGCTTCAAAGGATTCGCCGTAGTTGCCGACCTGCTTGATGATCCGGTAAGACCACTGTTTATCCAGACCAATCATGCGCCCGAGATCCTCTTCAAGCCCAAGAAGGCGGCGGACATTCGGATTCTTGCTGGAGCGGAGAGAATCCGCGTTTTTCTGCGTGATACCCAGTTCCTCGGCTTCCACCATCGTGTAGAAGGACCAGCGGACGATCTGGAACCAGTCGTCGTCACCGCGGCGGATTGCCATGCCGAGAGGTTCCTTCGAGATGGTTTCAGGAAGAATCACATAGTCGTTCGGGTTCTTCGCGCGGAGTCTTGCTCCAGCGAGGTCCGAGCGGTCCGTGGTGTAGGCCTGGCAGCGGCCGGAAATGAACGCGCCCTGGGTTGCCTCCGTGGTGCTGAAGACAACGGGCTTGTACTTGATGTTATTGGCGCGGGCAAAGTCAGCGAGGTTCTTTTCGCTTGAAGTGCCGGTCTGAACGCAGATCGTGGCGCCATTCAGCTGCTTCGCGGAATGGATCTTGTACTTCTTCGGCACCATGAAGCCCTGGCCGTCGAGATAGTCCATCGCGACGAAAACGGAGCCCTGTGAGGCATCGCGGGACATTGACCAGGTTGTATTGCGGGCGAGGATATCAATCTGCCCGGACTGCAGGGCGGTGAAGCGCTGCTCAGAGGAGAGCGGCACGAATTTCACCTTATTCGCGTCCTTCAGGACGGCCGCGGCAACCGCGCGGCAGATATCGACATCGAGCCCCTTCCAGTGCCCGCGGCTGTCAGCTCCCGAGAATCCGGGCGCGGCGGTATTCACACCGCAGACCACCATGCCGCGGCTCTTCACGGCATTCAGCGTCCGGCCTGCCTGAGCGGGAATGGCCCAGGTTGCTACAACCGCGGCGAGGGCCGCCGCGGCGATCAACTTCTGTTTCCTGTTCATGCTTCTCCCCTTTGCTTTTCTGGCTAAAGCCTGTCAAACGGGTAGCCGGAGCCACCCGGTCATTTTTGTTACAGCCTTGAACAACTCTACCAGAAGAGAAAGGGGTTATTGCACGGAAAACTGCTGAGCTCCCCTGCCGTTGGTCAAAAAAACGCTCAGGATTCAGAGGTTTTCTTCACCGTACGGGTGCGGCGCTTCACGGGAGCGGCTTTTTCTTCCGCTGCCACGGCCGTCTTTCTCACGGCCCTCGTGCGGCTCTTCGCTCCGGCAGCCTTCGGCTCACGCTCCTCGAACTCAAAGCCGACCTTGCCGCCCTTCTGCAGTGCGAGGTAAGCGGAGAATTTCCGGTGCGTCTTATTCGAAACGAACCCCGTCAGGAGATCCGTCTTTCCGGTCTCAAGCAGCTTCTTGATCTGCTCAGGCGCCACCGTCTGCTGAAGGATCACCTTCCCGGTACGGAACGTGCACTTCTTTTCCGTATTCTGGGTGTTCTCACAGGCGTAGGCCATCGGGAGCTCAAACACGCGGCCGCCGCATACCGGGCACTTGCCGATCGGGGTCAGTGTTGAGAAATCCACCGGAGCGGCATTTTCGTCACTCTGGGTCGGATTATCAAACACAAATTCCAGCTTGTAATCAGGGGCTGCCGTCAACTTCAGAACGGCCGAGAACGGCCGGCCCATTTTGCTTACGAACCCCTGCAGGGGACCGATCTGCTTCTTCTCGAGCAGCTCCTCCACTTCCTCGGGCTCAAAGGTGCGGCCGCCCGGGTGCTTGGTGATACTGAAGTCGCAGGACGGATTTGTGCAGGCGTAGCGGCGGAAGTTTTCCACCACTTCACCGCCGCACTTCGGGCAGCGGTGCTTCAGATGAATCGGATTGCTGAGCGGCACGGATTCACCTTCGTACTGCTTCGCCGCGGCCACGATCTTTTCCGTCATATCGCGGATACCGGCCATGAATTCCTCGCGGGAAAGCGACCCCTTCTCGATCTGAGCGAGACGGCTCTCCCATTCGCCGGTCAGTTCCGGTTCCGACAGTTCCTCAATCTTGAGTCCCTTAAGGAGCGCAAGCAGCTCAATGCCCTTCGCGGTCGGACGCAGCTCGCGTCCTTCGCGGATCAGGTACTTCTGCAGAATCAGGCCTTCAATAATGGCCGCGCGGGTAGCCGGCGTGCCGATGCCTTTGTCCTGCATGGCGGAGCGAAGCGCGTCATCCTCGACCATCTTGCCCGCGCCTTCCATGGCGGAGAGCAGCGTGGCTTCCGTGTAACGCGCCGGAGGCTGCGTCACCTTGTCGAGGATATCGATGTCGCCGGTCTTCACCGTTTCATTCGGAGTGACGGGCGGAAGCGTATTGGCCGTATCGCCCTGACCGCCGTAAACCTCGCGCCAGCCGGCCTTCGCGAGCACTTTGCCGCGGGTCCGGAACTGATCTTCGCCCACCGTCGTCACGCGGGTCGTTTCATCCACTTCGGCGGACGGATAGAACACCGCCATAAAGCGCTTCGCGATCAGGTCATAGACCTTCGCCTCGACGTCCGAAAGCTTGCTCGGGAGGTGATCCGGCAGCGGCACCAGCGCGAAGTGGTCACTGATCTTCTCGGTATTGAAAATACGGGGGTTCGGCTTCACCCAGCTGTTCTCAAGCGGCTTACGCGCGATGCTGCTGAACTGCGGCAGCTGGCTGAGCAGGTCAAGCGTCTTTTTGGCGTCATCGACGTAATCGGTCGGAAGACATTTCGCGTCGGTTCTCGGGTAGGAGAGAACCTTATGCTTTTCGTAGAGGGACTGGGCGATGGCAAGCGTGGTCTTCGCGGTAAAACCGAAGCGGTTATTCGCTTCACGCTGCAGCGTGGTGAGGTCAAAAAGGGGCGGCGCGGCGTGCTTCACGCGCTTCGACACTTCGGTCACCGTGCCCTCTTTCCCTTCGCAGCGGGCCTTGACGGCCTCAGCCTCAGCCTTATCCCAGATGCGGTCTGACTTCTTCTCGCCGGTCTCATCCTTCTTTGCCTGGGGATCAAACCAGACACCGGTGTAGCTGCCGGACCGGGCGCCGAATGTCGCCTCGACCTGCCAGTAATTCTTCGGCTTGAAAGCCCGGATCTCAGCCTCGCGGTTCACCACGACGGCGAGCGTCGGCGTCTGCACGCGGCCGACCGTCGTAAGGAAGAAACCGCCGTTCTTATTATTGAACGCGGTGAGCGCGCGGGTTCCGTTGATGCCGACCAGCCAGTCAGCCTCAGATCGGCTCTTGGCCGCCTGGGCGAGCGGCTGCATTTCCTCATCGCTTCTCAGATGCGCGAACGCTTCCCGGATCGACCCCGGGGTCATCGACTGAAGCCACAGTCTCTGAATCGGCTGCTTCGCGTGGGTTGCCTGCACGATGTAGCGGAAGATCAGCTCACCTTCGCGTCCCGCATCGCATGCATTGATAAGACCCGTTATGTCCTTACGCTTGATCAGCTTAGCGAGGAGCTTCAGGCGGGAAGCCGTCTTCGTGATCGGCTTCAGCTCGAACTCCGGCGGAATGAGGGGCAGATGGGCAAACGTCCATTTGCCGCGCTTCACATCGTATTTCTCAGGAACAGCAAGCTCCAGCAGATGTCCAACGGCACTCGCCACAACGTACTGATCACCCTCGAAATAATCTCCGGCTTCGGTCTTGATCCGCTCCATGCCGCCGATCACTTTCTGCAGGTCGGTCGCGACGGAGGGTTTTTCAGCGATGATTAGTTTTTTGCCCATAAAGCGCTCAGTAATAAAAGGTCCTTGCTTTTTTCAGCATAACAGTTACAGACACAGCTAGGAACGGAGATCATCCGAGAGCCTCGGGATCCGCTCCGACAGTCCCCGGATCTCGCCAGCGATGTCCTGTACGCTTTCAACTAGCCTCGCCCCGCTGCGGATCAGCCGGTTGGGGCCCTTGGAAAGCGGCAGGTGAATGTTACCGGGAACCGCGAGAGTGTCCCTCCCGTAGGATCCCGCAGTCTTCGCGACCGGAATCGCCTTGGAGTGAGCCGAGGCTTCCATCAGCAGCACAGCGTCTGCCATCCCGGCGAGATACCGGTACCGGAGTTCGAGCCGCTCCGGGGTCAGGGATTCGCCGATCGGTGTCGCGCTGAGCAGGAGTCCCTGCTTCGCCGTCTTCATCATGATGGGCTTAAGGGACGCCGGGTACACCCGGTTCAGAGGCGAGGCGCAGAGCACCACGGCGGCGCCTGCCGGATCCGCGAGCGCTCCCCGGAGACTTGCGGCCTCAACCCCCTCCATCATGGAGGAGAGAAGCGTGAGTCCCACTTTTTCCAGCGCCGCTCCGAATTCATAAGCGTCCCGCTCTCCCTCGGCGGACGGGTGACGCGTCCCCAGAATGGCAAGCAGCCGTCTTCTGAGCAGCTTCCGGTCCCCGAGTCCGTAAAGCACGAGAGGCGAGCATCCGGTTTCAAAGAGCCCGCGGGGAAAATCCTCATCCGCGATGGAGATTACGAAGGAACCGGAGGTCCGCCGAAGCCAGTCCTCCGTCTTCTCGATCACCTCAGCCTGCTCATCCTCGGGACCTGACGCGATACGGCGGGCGAGTTCATCGGTCACCGCATGCCGAAGCTCACTCAGGCTTGAATCGAGAACCGCTCCGGGGGACCCGAAGTCCCCCAGCAGCCGTACGGCATCCTCAAGCCCCATGTCGGGTACCGTGGAAAAGGTGATCCAGGCGTGAATCTCTTCCTCTGTCATGACGCTCCCAGGCGATGTATCCCACGGGATTTCTCTCAGCCGCGCGGCGGCTTATGATGAAATACCGTTACGTTACAATTGCCACTTATCTTAAAGGTGCGATGCCGTGTGGCACACACCATCCAGCATTATTTATCAGGAGGCCTGTCTTGGCCAAACTCCCCATTGTTATTTATCCGAACCCTGTTCTGGCCGTGAAGTGCGATCCCGTCACGGTGTTTGATGACAAACTCGCGCAGCTTGCGGCCGACATGGCGGAAACGATGTACGCCGCCCCGGGGGTTGGGCTTGCCGCACCGCAGGTGGGACATCCCATCCGCCTGATCACGATTGACGTTTCCGAAGAGAAGGACCAGCTGCTGACGCTCGTCAATCCGGTTATCACGTCAAAGTCTGAAGAAGAAGTTGAGTATGAAGAAGGATGCCTGTCACTGCCCGGCATCTGGGACAAAGTGGTCCGCCCGTCAGAGGTGACCGTGCGCGCCCAGGATCTGAAGGGCAACTTCTTCGAGCGTCACTGTGAAGGGCTTCTCGCGGTCTGTGTGCAGCATGAAATCGATCATCTGGACGGCATCGTCTTTATTGATCATCTGAGCCGTCTGAAGAAAGAGCGCGACCAGAAGAAGCTGCATAAGCTGAAGCTCGCCGCGAAGAAGAAGGCTGAAGAGGACGCCGCGCGGTCCTGATCAGTGTTTCACGGACGAGGCCCGGGAAAAATTCTCGAGCATCAGATGTCCGTATTTCGCGCCAAGCGCGGGGGGCAGATCGTGCCCGAGCCGCGGAATCATCTCAAGGCGGGCCCCGGAAATGAGGTCCGCCGTTTCTTTGCCCGCGCGGGGCGGAAGGAGCTTATCGGAGAGACCGTGAAGGACAAGCGTCGGCACGCGGATTCCCGAGACCTGAGTGCGCCTGTCGCCGCTCTGTAGCAGCGCGAGAAGCTGCCGTCTGAATCCATCCGGGTCCCCATCCATCCGGGTCCCCAGGGTTCCGGGCCATAAGCCGAACAAGCCGCCGCTTCTCGGCATCAGTTCTCTCGTAACTCACGGATCCCATCGCCCGGATGAAGCGATCCAGCCGCTTCACGCCTTCCGACTCACTCGCCAGCCGCGACTGCGGTCTGATCGTGGCCCAGATCGCGGAAAACTTGCCGAGCCCTGTCCGGGGATTGCCGGTCGCGGAGGACATCGATGTAAGGCTCAGCACCGATTCCGGATACCGGACCGCAAGCACCTGGGCAATCATGCCGCCCATGGATATACCGGCCGCGTGGAAGGTCCGGATACCAAGCCCTGAAGCGAGTCCCACCACGTCAGACGCCATCTCTTCCAGCCCGTAGACACCTGAAACCGGCCGGCGCGTGAGCGTCCTTCCGATGGAACCGAACACCCGTCCCATGGAGACACGGCCCGAACAGCGGGATGACCGCCCGCAGTCGCGGTTATCCATCACCACGACGCCCGCACCTCCTTTCACCAGAGTCTCAATCAGCGTATCGGGCCACATCCAGTGCTGCATCCCTAGCCCGGGGATCAGAAAAACCGTCCCCCCGTCCGAGAGTTTCCCGTACGCTTCATAGTAGAGAGTGACGCCATTGGTCGTTATTGCCGGCATTTTCTACAATAGAACCTAAGTTAACCATTCCATGAGCAGGTAAGCATCCTGGTCTGACATGAAAATTATTTTTGCTGGAACACCTGAATTTGCCGCAACAGCCCTTAAGGGACTGATTGAATCTGAACACGACGTCTGTCTGGTTCTCACACAGCCGGACCGTGCGTCGGGGCGCGGCATGAAGCTCACGCCGAGCGCCGTCAAAGCCCTTGCTTTAGCTCATGATATTCCTGTTGCCACTCCCGTTACGCTCAGCCTGAAAAAAGGCGGCGAAGAGGCACAGAAGGCACAGGATCTGATTGCGGCCCAGAAGGCTGACCTGCTGGTCGTCGCGGCCTACGGGCTTATCCTTCCGCAGTCGGTTCTCGATATGCCGGCGGGCATCGGTCCGGATCACGCCATCAAGGCGGTCAACCTGCACGCGAGCCTTCTCCCCCGCTGGAGAGGCGCGGCTCCGGTGACCCGCGCTATTGAGGCGGGCGATCCTCAGACCGGCGTCACGCTGATGAAAATGGAGGCCGGGCTCGATACGGGACCGATGATTGACACGGTCTACACTGACATCGAGGACACCGACACCACCACGACGCTCACCGAGCGGCTCGCTTCTCTCGGCACCGAACTGCTGCTGAAAGACCTGAAGACGCCCGACGCGCTCACCTTCACGCCTCAGCCGGAGGATGGCGCCAATTACGCCGAAAAAGTGATGAAGTCCGAGGCCCACATTGACTGGGAATCTAGTTCTGGACTCATCTGCCGCCGCATCCGGGCGTTCAATCCCTTCCCGACGTCCACCTCAGTCATTCACGACACGACGATCAAATTCTGGGAGGCCGAATCCGTGAAGCTTGAGACGGATGACGCCGCTCCGGGGTCCATCGTGTCGATTGACGACGGCATCGTTGTTGCCGCCGGCATCGGCGCGATCCGCGCCACGATGCTGCAGAAGCCGGGCAAGGGCCGCATGAACTGGCGACAGTTCCTGCAGAGTTTTCCTTTGAAAGTGGGGGAGACGTTTAAATGAGTTCTGCAAACTTAGCAACAGTTTTCCTGCATTCGCTCGATATCCAGCAGGCGATGATGGAGGGGCACAGCCTTGACCACGCGCTTGAGCGGGATCTGAAGAATGTGGAAGATCCCGTGCTGCGGGCTGCCATTCAGGCGGTCTCCTACGATACGGTCCGTCATCTGGCGGCCTCCTGGAAGGTAATCGAACACTTCGCGAACCGTCCTCCCGCGCAGCCCGTCACGGCGCTGCTCGAAACCGCGATTGCCCGCATGATCGAGCATCCGGATAAGGACTTCGTCACGGTGGATCAGGCGGTCAAAGCCGCCCGCGAGAATCCCTCGACCCGCCCGAGCGCAGGCTTCATCAACGCGATTCTCCGCCGCTTCGGCCGTGAGCGCGACTCCCTGATGGAGTGGCTCGGTGAGCAGGAATCCGTCCGGTTCAATATTCCGGACTGGTGGTACAGCCGCTACAAGAAGTCGATGGGGAAAGCCGCGAAGGATGTGCTTGAGCTGCAGCAGTCAAAGGCTCCCCTGACGCTCCGCGTGAATGCCCGAAAGACGAACGCGGACGCCTATATCGCCGAACTGAAGAAGGCCGGAATCGAAGCCTATCGCTCCGGCATGTACGCCGTCACGCTGAAGGAAGCGCTTCCGGTCCGCGAGATCCCGGGTTTCGCCGAAGGCGTGGTCTCGGTGCAGGATGCCGGCAGCCAGCTGGCGGTTCAGACGCTCGACCCGAAGGACGGGGAGATTGTGCTCGACGCCTGCGCGGCGCCTGGCGGCAAGTCGACCCACATGCTGGAACTCGCTGATATCGAACTCACGGCAGTGGAAATCAGCCCGTCCCGCACTGAAGCGATCCACGAGAACCTGAAGCGCCTCGGACTTGAAGCGACGGTCCGGAACGCCGACGCCGCGGATATCCACTCCTGGTGGGACCGCCGGAAGTTTGACGCGATTCTGCTCGACGCCCCCTGCACGGCGAGCGGTGTCGCGCGGCGTCACCCCGACATCCCCTGGCAGCATGTCGAGCACGATGTCTCCCGGATGTCGCGCACGCAGAAGCAGCTGCTCGAAACGCTCTGGCCCCTGGTGAAGAAGGATGGACGCCTGCTCTACTGCGTCTGCTCTGTCTTCCCGGAAGAAGGCAAGCTGCAGATCGAAAGCTTCCTGCGCCGCCACCCCGAGGCCTACTGCCCCGTGCCGCCCCGCCTCCTCATGCCGCACGAGGATCTGTCGGGCGATTGGACCGAAGAACCGCTGGTGCACGACGGTTATTTCATCGCGCTGATCAAGTACCGCAACAACTAAGCAGGCCCCAATGGCAAACATCGCATCGGTTCTGCAGAGATTCCTTTTCATCCTCGCGGCCGCGCTAACCGCAGCCGCGTGGCCGACCGCGTCCCGCGCGGTTGAAGCAGGTATTTTCTACACTTCAGGAAATCTCACGAAGGAGGCCCCGGGAGAAACTCCCGGGCTCTACCTCAATGCCAACTTTGCCCTGCATTTGCCGACTCAGGCCGAAGAGTCCCTGAAGCGCGGCGTGGCGCTCTACTTCGTCACCGAATTCGAGCTCACGAAAAAGCGCTGGTACTGGACGGATAAGGAAGTGGCCTCCGCCTCCACGACGAAGCGGCTCACCTACAGCCTTCTCACCCGCAAGTATCACCTGGGAGGAAACGGTCTCTCGCTCTCCTTCTCTTCGCTTCAGGATGCTCTGAGTACACTCGCCGCCATCCGGCACTGGAATGTCGCTGGGCCGAGAACGATTTCCGGAAGCTTCCAGGACTATTCAGCCCGTCTCAGGTTCCGGCTTGACCGGGGCCGGCTGCCGCGTCCGCTCCAGCTCGGCGCCGCCGACTGGGATCTCACCTCTGACTGGGTAAGCATTCCGATTTCGCCGTCAGTGGTGTCGCCATGAAGACGGATACTTCCAGAGTTTCCAAGGCCTACCGCCAGATCTTCTTTGCCGTCCCGCTCACTGTCATAGCGCTGGTGGCGCTGCTCGTGATCGCGAGTACCAATTCGAGTCTTCTGGACCGGTACTTCCTCGTGCTCATGGTGCTGAACCTCGTGGCGGCCTCTGTGCTCGTCATCCTGACCGCGTGGCTTTGCATCCGGCTCTTCCTGCAGTGGCGCCGTCATCAGTTCGGCTCTCAGATGACGCTCCGGCTGACGATCCAGATCACGCTGATCGCGGTTCTCCCCTGTCTGCTGCTCTATGCGGTGTCCTCGCGCTTCATCGGCCGCTCCATCGACTCCTGGTTCAATGTCCGGGTGGAACACGCGCTCGACTCGGGCGTCAATCTGTCACGCACGGCACTCGCGAATCTCAGAAAGCAGACCGCGGAACGCGTCAGGATCCTTGGCTACGCGCTTGCTGACCAGCCGCAGTTCGAGTGGAAAATCGATCTCCCCCGGCTCCGCGAACGCTACGGCCTCACGAACGTCATGATTGCGAACGGCAAGGGGGAAATTCTGACGACCGCGTTTACCGGTCCGACGCTGAAAATCCAGATGCCGGCTGCGGAATATCTGTCGGTCGCCCGGCTTCGCGGCTCTTACTCATCGCTGCTTGAAGAGCAGTCCGAGGACACTTCCGTTTCTGACCCGACAATCCATATCCTCGCGATTGCGCCTATCGCGATCCAGGACTCCGCACTGGGCCTCAGCTGGGAACCCGAGGATCCCGATGCGCCGAAACGCCACACTCAGAAACCGGGGCTCACGCAGCTGAAGCCGAACTCCTACTACCTGGTCGCGCAGGAGCCGCTCCCCGCGGAACTTGAGAAAAATATCTCCTCTGTCACGAATGGCTACCGTGACTATCAGGAACTCGTGCTGAGCCGCGACAGCCTTCGCTCGCTCTTCAAGGCATCACTCACTGTCAGCATGCTGATGGCGGTCCTCGGGGCCTTCATTGCCGCAATCGCCTACGCCCAGATGATGGTGGATCCGCTGCGGCAGCTCGCCCGCGGCACAAGACGCGTTGCCGGAGGCAATCTGAGTCCGATTCATGAATTTTCAGGCAGCGATGAGATCAACATGCTCACGCAGTCCTTTAATGACATGATCGGACAGCTCGCTGAGGCTCAGAAGAAAGTTCAGACGAGAACCGAACAGCTGGAGCAGACGAGCCAGTATCTGGAAAGCGTTCTCTCGAACCTTTCCTCAGGCGTTGTCGTGATTGACCGCGACATGAATATCGTCACCGCGAATGAGGGTGCCGCCCGTATTCTGGGATCTGACATCGCGGCAAAAGATGCCTCGCTCAAGACCGTGGCGCCGCAGATCTGCTCAGTGATCGCGAACCTCCTCACCGAGCCCTCGCACCCGTCTGAGGAGACCAAGGATTTTCACCGTGAAATTGAACTCGCGCGGATCGGATCCCAGACCCCCATTACGCTTTTTGTCCGGGCCTCTCACCTGCATCTCTCGCAGCCCGTGCCGCTTGACGGACTGGTGCTCGTGATCGACGATATGACTCAGGTGATCTCGGGCCAGCGCGCCATGGCCTGGGGCGAAGTTGCGCGGCGCCTCGCTCACGAAATCAAGAACCCGCTCACGCCGATTCAGCTTGCGGCCGAGCGGCTCGAAATGAAGCTCTCCGGTAAACTGAATGAGGCTGATTCCAAGCTGCTGTCGAAGAGCATTTCGACCATCGTGACGCAGGTATCCGCCATGAAGCAGATGGTGGACGACTTCCGCAACTACGCGAAGCTGCCGCCCGCCGTGCTGCTGCCGACAGACCTTAATGCGCTGCTGGATGATGTCGGTGATCTCTACCGTCAGGCCGGGAAACCGGTCACTGTCCGGGTCGATCCATCGATTCCCCGGATCTACGCGGATGAGGCCCAGCTGCGGCAGGTTCTGCACAATCTGGTCAGCAATTCGCTTGATGCCATGTCCGGCCGGACAGATGGCAAAGTGGTGATCTCGACTGAAGCTATGAAGGACGGCGGCAGGATAACCGGCGTTCTTCTGCGGGTGGCCGACAACGGGACCGGGTTCTCGCCCACCATTCTTCACAAGTCCTTCGAGCCGTACATCACAACGAAGGCGACCGGTACAGGTCTCGGACTGCCGATGGTGAAGAAAATCGTGGATGAACACAAGGCGGATATCAAAATCGCCAATCGAACCGATCAGGAAGGCCGTGTCTGCGGTGCACTGGTCACTATCGCATTCAGGGTCAGTCAGGACAGCTGACGCACGGCTTTAAGGAGCAACAGATGGCAAAACTTCTGGTAGTGGACGACGAGGTCGGCATTCGGGAACTGCTCTCGGAGATCCTGGAGGATGAGGGGCACGATGTGCTTACCGCGGAGGATGCCGGTCAGGCAAGAAAGCTGATTGAAGAGAATCCGCTTGACCTGATTCTGCTCGACATCTGGATGCCGGATACGGATGGCGTCACGCTGCTGCGCGAACTTTCCTCCCAGCATCTGATCCACTGCCCGGTCATCATGATGTCCGGACACGCAACGATTGATACAGCCGTGGAAGCGACGAAGTTCGGCGCTTTCGATTTCCTCGAGAAACCGATTTCCATGCAGCGCCTGCTGTCCTCGGTATCGAACGCTCTCGCGCAGGAGACGCCGGCTGACACGGAATCCCGGCAGCAGGATGCTGAGACGCAGTCTGAGCCGTCAGAGGCCAAGGCCGTGATCTACGGCCACAACGGAAACGAGCTCGCCACGATTCCCTTTACGCTGGAGCTCCGGGACGCGCGTGACTCCTTTGAAAAGCTCTATCTGCAAAGCGTACTGGAGGAAGAGAGTTACTCCATGTCGAAGGTGGCTGCCCGGACGGGGCTCGAGAGGACACACCTCTACCGCAAGCTGAAGCAGCTGGAGATCACTCTCCCCGCGAAGGAAAAGACGGCCTAAGGCACGCCCCACATCACCATTTCATTTTCCTCTACCGCGGCTTTCAGAAGCTGAAGCAGAGGATAGGCACGCGCCCCAAGCGGGATATGGGAGCGCTGCACACGGTCCTCCTCCTCGAGTTTCTCCTCTTCATCAAAAAGCGACGCGGGATGCACAGCCTGCGTGCGGAAGGATTCCGCTACACGCTTCGCGCGGGCTTTCCGATCCTCCTCACGCTTCTTGTCGTCAGCCTTCTCGCGGCTGATGGCGCTCTCCAGAATGGCAATCCACTCCTTCGCTTCCTCAGGAGAGATGGCACCGCTTGCCGTGCAGGGACGGCCCAGCACCTTGAAGACCTGCTTCTGGGTGTCTGGCATGAAAAAGAAATCTCCACCCGCCTTGGAATGAAACCGAACTAATGCCATACACTAACCTCTAATTCAAAATACAAGACATCCAAAACTGCCGGAGCGCATCGATCTTATGAAAAAAAATACCGTACCTGCCCTGAGCGATGATGAGTTCGTCGAGCTGGAGGACCTGCTCGCAGGCCTGCCTGAGGACTGCGGGGCCATGTCATCCGATGAAGCGGACGGCTACCTCACAGGACTGCTTCTGAGCCCGGAAGAGATCTTACCCGAGCGCTGGATGCCCTGGATCGTCAGCGCGGCAGGAAAGGAGCCTCAGAATGTCGACGAGGACACTCTCTACCGGCTCGAATCGCTTCTCTTTACCCGCTATAAGGAGATTGACCATCGCCTCTCCACCCGGAATCCGATCGACCCGATCATCCTGATCGACGACGATGAGCCGGATGCGGGCGACAGCCTGGCGCCTTTCGCGGTCGGGTTCCTTCGCTCGATGGAACTCTTTCCGGCTCTCGGCGCTGTCCAGAACAAGGCGGTCGGCGGCGCGGTGCTCGGCGTCCTGCGCCACCTTCCCGCGGAACTTCAGGGTGACCTCGCGGAAACCATTCAGGGGCTCGACACCGACTCTCCGCTCAGCACGCCGGAAGAGTCTCTCGACGACCTCGTGGCGTGCGTCGCGGAAATCGCGGAAGTCACCCGCGGCTTCACGATCAAGGAGTAGGCGGCTTCCCGCTCTCCTCAGCGGAGAGCATGCCGGAGCGCTTCGCGAGCACCACGAGAACCGCGACCGGGATGCTGAGCGCCGCCGTGAACATGAAGAACCGGTTGTAGCCCATTCCCTCCACCATCAGACCGGAGAAGCCCGCAATCGCCTTCGGAAGCAGCAGCATGACCGAGGAGAGAAGCGCGTACTGCGTGGCGGAAAATTCCTTGCTGGTGAGTCCGGAAAGGAACGCCACAAATGCGGCGCTCGCAAGCCCTCCCGCCAGATTGTCTGCGCTCACGGTCACGGTCAGAAAGGCGACACTGTGACCGATCAGGGCGAGCGCTGAAAAGAGGAGATTCGTCGCAGCGGACAGCACCACGCCAAGGAAAAGAGCGGTCATCACCCCCATCCGCAGGACAACAATGCCCCCGATAAAGGTGCCGGCCAGCGTCATGATGACACCGAACACTTTGATCACCACGGCGACTTCAGCCTTCGTGAACCCCATATCCGCGTAGAACGGGTTCGCCATGATTCCCATCACGACATCTGATACCCGGTAGGTCGCGACGAGCGCGAGCAACACAAAAGTCCAGACGCCGAAACGGCGATAGAAGTCATAAAGCGGAGCGAGGAAAAGCTCCTTCAGGAGTTCGGCCGGCGTCCGTCTCCGGCCCTTCGCGGCCGGGATTTCTCTCGGGGTCTGCGCGGGGCTTTCAGGCGACAGGAGCACTGTCACCATGCCGACGAGAACAGAGGCTGCCATCGCGAAATACGCCATCTCCCAGGCTCTCGCGCTGTAACCCACGGCATCGACCCCGGCCACCGCAGCGGCCACCCCGAGCGCTCCCGCGCCTGCCCAGATCATGGCGATGCGGTAGCCGAACTGATAGGACGCCGCGAGCACACCCTGGCTCCGCGCGTCGGCGCTTTCAATTCGATAGGCATCGAGCGCGATATCCTGCGTGGCGGAAGCAAAGGCTGTGAAGAGCGCTCCGGCGATGATCCCCGTGAGATTCCTCGCCGGGTCAATCACAGCCATCAGGCAGAGGCCGATCAGGAGGCAGATCTGCGCGACGATGAGCCACGCCCGGCGCCGTCCGAGATGCTTCGTGAGAAACGGTATGGGACAGCGATCGACAAACGGCGCCCAGGCCCATTTCATCGCGTAGACGAGGCCGATCCAGGACATAAAGCCAATGGTGGCGAGTCCGACACCCGCCTCGCGCAGTCTGAAGGAGAGCGTTCCGAGCACGAGAAGCAGAGGCAGCCCCGAACTGAATCCGAGGAAAAACATCCGGATGCTGGGCCCTGTCAGATAGACCCGCAGATCCTCCACGAGCTTCGCGAAACGCCCGCCCGTCATGCCTTCTTCCCCGTGATTTCAGCGCGGCTGCTAATCCATTTCCACTCGCCCGGCTTCAGATCCACAGGAAGCGTGAGCGCCCCGAACTGGATACGGGTGAGTGTCTCAACGCGGTTTCCGGCCGCAGCCACCATCCGCTTCACCTGGTGATACTTGCCCTGCTCCAGCGTGAGCTCAATCTCGTGCTCACCCGTGATCCGGCAGTCAGAGGCGGCGACCGGCGTCCTCTCATCCTTCAGGAGCACGCCGCCAAGCAGCTGCTTCACGAGAGACTCTTCCGCCGGATGCTTCAGCACCGCGCGGTAGATCTTCGCCACGTGGTGCTTCGGATGGATCAGATAGTGCTGAAACGCGCCGTCGTCCGTCAGAATAAGGAGCCCGGTGGTGTCTTCATCCAGCCTTCCGACCGGCTGAATGTTCCGGTTGCGGAGCGGTGCGGGGAGCAGCGTGAGAACGCTCGGATGGAAGGACGGCTTCATCGAGCACTCGTAGCCCTCAGGCTTATTCATCGCGATAATCGCCTTCTCAAAAAAAGGCCAGGTCTCACCCTTCACCACGAAGCTCTTCCCTTCAGGCTCCACCGTCTCATACGGATCCTCAACCACGGCGCCGTTCCAGGAAACGTCGCCTGAAAGAATCAGATCGCGGCAGTCACGTCGTGTGCCGAAACCTTGGGAAAAAAGCATCTGTTCAAAATTCATGGATATGTTTCCGTACGCTCGAGCGGTTGAAAAAACTGTTGGTTATATCGTAAAGCTTTTCAGGCCAGACTCCCCCTGAATCTCACCGAAAGGCCCGGCCCCGGCGCTCTTAATTTGGCACCGCGGCGGTTTGTTAAGATAGGCGGGAAATTTTTTCTACCCGCGGAGAAGACCCTCCGCGATTCGATCGGCAACTCCAAGATGACGACTCTCGAACACGACTTTATTGAATTTGCACTGAAGGCCCGCGTGCTTCGCTTTGGCGAATTTAAGACCAAGGCCGGCCGCCTTTCGCCCTACTTCTTCAACGCCGGACTCTTCAATACCGGCTCCCTCCTCGACCGCCTGGGCGCCTTCTACGCGAAAAAGATTCTTGAGAAGCGTGAATCCGGTGAGCTTCAGTTCGACATGCTTTTCGGACCGGCCTACAAGGGCATTCCTCTCGTTGCCTCTATCGCGATCAATCTTTCCCGTCTCGGTCTCGATCTCCCCTGGGCCTTCAACCGCAAGGAAAAGAAGGATCACGGCGAAGGCGGCACCATTATTGGTTCCCCGCTCATGGGCCGCGTGCTGATCGTGGATGACGTCATTTCGGCCGGCACCTCGATCCGCGAGTCGATCGCGATCATCCGCGACAACGGCGCGATCCCCGCCGGTGTCGCTATCGCGCTTGACCGCATGGAGAAGGGCGGCAACGCTGAGGAAGTCACTGAGACCTCCGCGGTTCAGGATGTGGAAAAGACCTTCTCGATTCCTGTCGTGTCGATCGCAAACCTCACGAACCTGCTCGAATTCCTGAAGAGCGGCTCTGACGCGGCGCAGGAGTTCACCTCCCACACGGAAGCGGTCACCGCGTACCGCAACCGCTACGGTGCCTGATTCGTTTTTCATCAGACCAAAAAAAACGGGGCAATGCCCCGTTTTTTTTCGGCTTCAGAAACCTGACGCTCAGCCGAGCTTCTTATGCAGGAGCTCGTTCACGAGAGCCGGGGAGGCCTTGCCGCGGGCGGCCTTCATGACCTGCCCCACGAGAGCGTTGAACGCCTTTTCCTTGCCGGAGCGGTACTGCTCCACCATGGCGGCATTCTTCGCGAGGACTTCGTCCACCATCGCTTCAATCGCACCCGTATCGGAAATCTGCTTGAGACCCAGCTTGCCGATCAGAGCGTCGACATCGGGCTGCTCACCTTCCCAGATCGCGGTGAAGACTTTCTTCGCGCCCTTCAGGTTGATCGTACCGTCAGCCACACGGCCCATGATCGCGGCGAGCGTGTCAGGGGACACCGGAGCGTTTTCGATCGTGAGACCTTCCGTCTGATTAAGAGCGGCGCTCACTTCACCCATCACCCAGTTCGCGGCAGCCTTCTTATCCTTCACCTGATGCGCGAGGGAGTCGTAGTACTGCGCGACGCCGCGGCTCGACGTGAGAATGCCGGCATCGTATTCCGAAAGACCGTCTTCCTTCTGGAGACGCTCGAACATCTGCTGCGGCAGCTCGGGGAGATTCGCCTTGAGGCCGGCGATTTCTTCCGGGGACAGCACGCACGGCAGAAGATCCGGATCCGGGAAGTACCGGTAATCCATGGAGTCTTCCTTCGAACGCATCGGACGGGTTTCGTTCTTGTCCGGGTCGTAGAGGCGGGTCTGCTGAACCACGGTGCCGCCATCCTCGATCAGCTCAATCTGACGCTCAACTTCGTAGTCGATAGCCGCCTGCAGGAACCGGAAGCTGTTCAGGTTCTTGATTTCGCAGCGGGTGCCGAGCTTCTCCTCACCCTTCGGGCGGACGGAGACGTTCGCGTCGCAGCGGAAGTTGCCGTTCTGCATGTTGCCTTCCGTGATGCCGAGCCACACGACGAGCGCGTGGAGCGCGCGGGCGTATGCCACCGCTTCATCAGAAGACCGCATCACCGGTTCCGTCACGATTTCGATCAGCGGCGTGCCGGCGCGGTTCAGGTCAACGCCGGTCTGCCCCGGACGGATGCCGTGATTGCTCTTGCCTGCGTCCTCTTCGAGGTGAGCGCGCGTCAGATCCACCACCTTCACGTAGGGATCCTTCTTCTTCGGCGTGACGAGGCACGAGATCTTGCCGCCGAGCACGATCGGCAGTTCGAACTGGCTGATCTGATAGCCCTTCGGCAGATCCGGGTAGAAATAATTCTTGCGGTCGAAAACCGAACGCTCAGCCACCTTCGCGCCGATCGCGAGACCGAACTGAGCCGCGCGGATCACCGCTTCGCGGTTCAGGACCGGAAGGGCGCCAGGCAGCGCCATATCGATCGCGCAGGCGTGCGAATTCGGTTCACCGCCGAAGCCGTTGTCAGCCGCGGAGAAAATCTTCGTATGGGTCGAGAGCTGAACGTGAGTCTCAAGACCAATGACCACTTCCCATTGCATGTTTGCTTACTCTCCATCCACTGTTAGTAACCCGCCGGAACCCGGAGGTGCCAGTCGGTTTCGCGCTGCCAGGCGTCCGCGAGCTGCAGCAGGCGGGCTTCCTGGAAGGGAGCCGCAGTGAGCTGCACGCCGATCGGACGGCCGTTCGATGCGAAGCCGCAGGGAACGCTCATGCAGGGGAGACCCGCGAGAGAAGCCGGAACCGTGTAAAGGTCGCCGAGGTAGGCGGACACCGGGTCGCTCTTCTCGCCGAAGTTATAGGCGACGCCCGGGGCCACCGGGGAGATGATCGCGTCAACCGACGCGAAAGCCGTACGGAATTCGTCAGCAATCAGGCGGCGGACCTTCTGGGCCTTCAGGTAATAAGCGTCGTAGTAGCCATGCGACAGCACATAGGTGCCGATCATGATGCGGCGCTTCGGCTCAGCGCCGAGACCTTCGTTGCGGCTGCGGCGGATGAGTTCATCCATCGTCTTGCAGTCCTTCGCGCGGTAGCCGTAGCGGATACCGTCGTAGCGCGAGAGGTTGGAGCTCGCTTCAGCGCAGGCCACCACGTAGTAAACCGGCACGCCGAGACGCGCGGTCGGAAGATCCATATCCACAATCACGGCGCCGTGGTCGCGGTAGAACGCGATCACCTTATCGATGCTCGCGCGGACTTCTTCATTCAGACGGTCAGAGAACCAGGAGCGCGGCACACCGATGCGGAGACCGGCAAGATCCTTGCCGAGACCGCGGGTGAAGTCTTCCGCCGGAAGATCGACGCTCGTCGAATCCTTCGGATCGAACCCGACCATCTTGGAGAGGACAGAAGCGATATCAGAGGCGGCCGGAGCCATGAGGCCCGCGGTATCCAGGCTCGACGCGAAAGCGATCATGCCGAGACGCGAGGGACGGCCGTAAGTCGGCTTCAGACCCGTAACGCCCGTGAAGGCAGCCGGCTCACGGATTGAGCCGCCGGTATCGGTAGCCGTCGCGATCGGGGCGAGACGGGCCGCCACAGCGCTCGCGGAGCCGCCGGACGAGCCGCCCGGCACCGCCTGAGGATCCCAGGGGTTGAAGCACTTGCCGTAGGCGGAGTTCTCGTTCGCCGAACCCATCGCAAATTCGTCGCAGTTCAGCTTGCCAAGGCACACCATGCCTTCAGACTTCAGCTTGGAAACCACGGTGGCGTCGAACGGGCTGCGATAGCCTTCGAGCATGCGGCTGGCCGCGGTGGAATTCCATTCCTGGGTCACAAAAATATCTTTATGCGCGATCGGCACGCCGGTCAGCGGGCCCGCTTCGCCCTTCGCAATGCGGGCATCGGCGGCTTCCGCCTGACGGAGCGTCTCCTCGGGACGGACGTCGAGGAAGGCGTTCAGATCCTTATGGGCTTCAATGCGGTCAAGATACTGCTGCGCAACCTCAACGGCAGAAATCTCTTTGTTCTGAAGCTTCGCCGCCAGTTCGGCGACAGAGCAGTGCGTAACATCCATCATCTTGATCTCACGACTCCACGTACTGAGGAACAAGGAACATGCTGTCGCATGTTTCGGGGGCATTCACAAACGCTTTTTCACGAATATCCGTTTCCGTGACCACGTCTTCGCGGAGCCGCTCAGCGCCGTCATGGGGATGCAGCATGGGCTCGACGCCATCCGTGTTCACGGCGCGGATTTCCTCAATCATTTTGAAAATGTCATTGAGTTCGCCCTGCATCTGCAGTATCTGGGATTCAGACAGATCGATATGCGCCAGATTGGCCACATGCAGGACATCATCCTTCGAAAGGGACATGATGAAATATTCTCGTTTTATACAGAAACACTCGGCCCGCTGTAACCGGGGGACGGTTACTGAAATGAACAATTTTTAGGAAAAAAATGTGTCGCGAACGGGCACCAGGCCACTGCTTAGTCTATCATTGATCAGTTGACGGTAGTCCCCTTCATCCGCTAAATAGAATCCCTCTCAAATCCCGTCACTGATCAAACAGTGCAGCGGATACAATAGGCTACCTTTTTTTGGCTCTCTAATGAGATTTCCAGTATGTTCGGCATGAGCCTTTTCCGCAATTATTTCTCCAATGACCTCGCCATCGACCTTGGCACCGCCAATACGCTCATTTATATGAGAGGCAAGGGCATTGTTCTCAATGAGCCTTCCGTTGTCGCAATCCGGCAGGAGGGCGGGCCCAACGGCAAAACCACAATTCACGCCGTCGGCCACTCGGCCAAGCAGATGCTCGGCCGTGTTCCGGGCAACATTCAGGCCATCCGTCCGATGAAGGACGGTGTTATCGCCAACTTCACCGTCACCGAGCAGATGCTGAAGCAGTTCATCCGCATGGTGAAGCCTAACAAGCTGTTCGCTCCCAATCCGCGCATCATTATCTGTGTTCCCTGCGGCTCCACGCAGGTTGAACGCCGCGCGATCAAGGAGAGCGCTGAGGCCGCGGGCGCTTCTGAAGTCTTCCTGATTGAGGAACCGATGGCTGCCGCTATCGGCGCCGGTCTTCCGGTGTCGGAGGCGGCCGGTTCTCTCGTGATTGACATCGGCGGCGGCACGACCGAGGTCGGCGTGATCTCGCTCGGCGGCATGGTGTACTCGGGCAGTGTCCGTGTGGGCGGAGACAAGTTTGACCAGGCGATCGTTTCCTACGTCCGCCGCAATTTCGGCATGCTGATCGGTGAACCGACGGCTGAGCTGATCAAGATGGAAATCGGTTCCGCCTTCCCGAGCTCCGAAGCGAAGGAGATCGAGGTGAAGGGCCGCAATCTTTCCGAAGGCGTTCCGCGCACCTTCACGATCCACAGCAACGAGGTCCTTGAAGCGCTGACCGAGCCGCTGAACCAGATCGTGGGCGCCGTGAAGACCGCTCTCGAAAAGACGCCCCCGGAACTCGGCGCCGATATCGCTGAACGCGGCATGATGCTCACGGGCGGCGGCGCGCTGCTGCGCGATCTCGATCAGCTGCTCCAGGAGCAGACGGGTCTTCCGGTCCATATCGCCGAAGAACCCCTCAACTGCGTCGTCAAGGGCTGCGGCATCGCTCTTGAAAACATCGACCGGCTCCACACCGCCTTTACGTACGGCTAGCAGTCTTCCCCGTGAAGCCGGAATCTCCGGCTTCACACATCTGGGGATCCATTCCCCTTATCAGTTACATTTCCCATGGATAACGGCACGCCGGCCCTCTTCAGACAGGGCCTTCCCGCGGGAATGCGGCTGGCCATCTTTGCCAGCCTTTCCGTCGTTCTCATGCTGGTCGACGGAAAGATGCAGACCCTGGAAGCATTCAGAGAGAGCATCGCATCCTATGTGATCCGTCCCGCGGAAGCGGTGACGGAGGGGACTGTTGACGCCCTCGCGTCCGGCGGAAAATTCTTCACGACGGTCAGTTCCCTCACTGAGGAGAACGAGCAGCTGAAGAAGAAGAACGCCCAGCTCAGCTTTGACCTTCTCGAATTCAACCGCCTGAAGGCCGAAAACGCCCAGCTTCAGTCGATGGCCGGTGTCCGCAGCTCGGTTCATATCAGTTCTCTGGTCGGCGTGATTCAGGGGGAAACCGCTGACGCCTTCACGCATCACCTCGATATCAATCTGGGAAGCAGCGATAAGATCGAACCCGGCATGCCGGTGTTTGATGAAAACGGTGTTCTCGGACAGATCTCCCGGGTGAGGGCGGATCAGTCTGAAATCACTCTGCTCTCGGACCCCGCGCTTCAGTTCCCGGTGCTGCTGCCCCGCTCCGGTATCCGCTGCGCGACAGCCGCTACCGGCAACGATCAGATCGTCGAGCTGCAGTACGTGCCGGCCGCGGCTGATATCCAGAAGGGCGACGCCGTGCAGACTTCCGGTCTCGACCGGGTCTTCCCGCCGCATATGCCGGTCGGCACGGTGGTCAGTGTTGAAAAAGTGCCGGGCGACGCGTTCGCGCACGTCACGGTCAAGCTGAGCGCCGTACCTTCTGTCGGACGGTACGTGATGGTCGGTCTCGTGAAGGATCCTTACGCGGGTGACACGCCGAAACCCGACGCTCCGCAAAGCAGCGCGCCGAAGGAGGACGAACCGTGAGTCTCTGGAATACGCTCTTCCCGTCTCCCTCTCCGTCCACCATTGCCACGCAGCCCCGGGAGTACATCCTGCAGCCTGCGAATCCGCTCTGGGTCGGCGCCACCATTCTGGTGAGCATCCTGCTCGACTTCGTGCTGCACCGCGCGGCCTGGGTGCCTGATTTTGTCGCGATCACACTCTTCTTCTGGACACTGCGCCAGCCGAACTGGGTGGGCATGCTGATCGCGTTCCTCTGCGGCATCCTGATCGACGTCCAGCAGGGATCGCTTCTCGGACAGCACGCGCTCGCCTACGTAATTCTTTCCTATATGGCAGTCCGGTCGCGCAAGCGCCTGTCCTGGTTCAGCCCGCTCGCGCAGGCGGTCCACATTCTGCCTCTCTTCCTCGCCACGCAGGCGATCGTCTTCATCATCCGAAGCATGGCCGTGAGGGCCTGGCCGGGCTGGAGCTGGTTCCTCGGGAGCCTGCTCGCGGCACTCCTCTGGCCGCTCTGGACATGGATTCTTCTGATTCCCCAGAGGAAATCGAAGAATGACGATACGAGTCCGCTCTAAGCGGCGCGGCGGCACACTATGAAAATGAAGAAGCTTTTCAGGGAACGGAGGCGTCGCCGCTCTTCCGGCACATCTGAATTCGGCATGGCTGAATTCAGACGGCGGGGGATTTTTGCCGTCTTCTTTTTCGGTCTCTGCTTCCTGATCCTCGTCGGGCGCTTTGTCTGGCTGCAGGTGATCTGTCACGATCAGTACACCACACAGGCGGAAAGCAACCGCACCGTGAGTATCCCGGTACAGGCTTCCCGCGGCCTCATCATGGACCGGAACGGCATCATTCTGGCCCGGAATTACTGGTCGTACTCGCTTGAAATCACACCGACCGAAACCGAGGAAAAACTGAACACGCTGATCGAGCGTCTCTCCAAGGTGATCCCGATCTCGCAGACCGATATCCGGCGCTTCAAGCGGCTGCTTTCCGAGTCGAAGCGCTTCGACCCCGTGCCGATCCGTCTTGACCTCACTGAGGACGAGATGGCGCGGTTCCTCGTGCAGAAGTGGCGCTTCCCGGGTGTTGAGCTCGCCTCCCGTGAGTTCCGCCAGTACCCGTTCGGTCAGATCGGAGCCCATCTCCTCGGCTATATGGGCCGTATTTCGGAGAGTGACGCGAAGCGGATTGAGAAGGACGGTCAGGAAGAGCTCTACCGCGGCGCCTATAACATCGGCAAGGTCGGCATTGAACGCACCTACGAGGACGCGCTCCGCGGACAGCCTGGCTTCTCAGTGCTCGAAGTGACGGCCGGCGGCCGTCCGGTCCGCTACCTGGAATCGACCCCGTCGGTGCCGGGCAAAAACCTCACGCTGTCGATTGACCTCAACCTGCAGAAGGTTGTGGAAAAAGCGTTCGGCGCTGAGGCCGGCGCCATGATCGCGATTGATCCCTCGACCGGCGAAATTCTCGCCTTCGTGAGCAAGCCGACCTACGACCCGAACCTCTTCCTGAACGGCATCGATTACGACACCTGGAATCAGCTGAACACCTCGCCCCGGAAGCCGCTCCTTAACCGCGCGATGCGCGGCATCTACCCGATCGGCTCGACCTACAAGCCCTTCATGGCGCTTGCCGGTCTCCAGTACGGTGTCATCACGCCCTCCACGACGATCAATGACCAGGGTGTCTATGAACTCGGCGGCCATAAGTTCCGCGACGCCGCGAAGGTTCATAAGGGCATTCTCGATCTGAGGCGCTCCATTACGGTTTCAAGCGACATCTATTACTACAAGCTCGCGCATGACCTCGGAGCCGAACGGATCCATGACTTTATGGAGCCGTGGGGCTTCGGGCAGCTCACCGGCATCGATCTGCTCGGCGAACAGCAGGGCATCCTGCCGAACGCCGCCTGGAAGGAGAAGCAGTACAAGAAGCCGTGGCTTGTCGGCGACACCATTTCGCTTGGCATCGGTCAGGGTTACAACGCCTTCACGCTCCTGCAGCTCGCGCACGCCGTGGCAACGCTTGCTGACCGAGGTGTCGCGCTCCAGCCGCACCTCGTGAGATCGATCTACGACCCGAAGACCCACAAGTCGACGGAAATGGAGTCGACCTACCGGAAAGAAATGCCGGTGTCGAAGAAAAACATTGAATTCATCATCGACGCCATGACGACCGTGACCCAGAACGGCACCGCTGCAGGCGCCTTCCGCGGCGCTCCCTACATCGCGGCGGGCAAAACCGGCACGGCTCAGGTGGTGGGTATCGCGCAGGGCGCGCGCTATAACGCCGCCGCCATCGCGAAGCAGCACCGCGACCATGGCCTCTTTATTTCCTTTGCGCCGGCCGCCAAGCCCCGCATCGCGCTTGCTGTTCTCGTGGAGAACGGCGGCTTCGGTGCCACTGCGGCCGCGCCTATCGCGCGCGCCGCGCTCGACTACTGGCTCCTCGGGAAGAACAGCCTTGGCCTTCCCCCGCCCCAGTACCTGCGCGATCAGTCACCGAAACCCGCCGCGGAGGCAAAACCATGACCGGAGATTTCCAGACCGTCCGCAGACTGTGGATATCGTTCCTTGAGCGGCTTTCAAGGATGAATTTCGGACTCGCGATCGTCGTCGCCATTCTGACGCTCACGGGCTTCATGACGCTGTTCTCCGCGGGCTACAGCTACCCGTGGCGAGTCGCGGACCAGGCCCGGAACATCCTGATCGCTTTCTTCGTGCTGATTCTTTTCGCGAACGTACACCCGCGGTACCTGATGAAGCTCGCGGTGCCGCTTTACGCGTTCGGTGTCTTCCTGCTTCTCGCGACGCTGGTGATCGGCACCACGATCAAAGGCGCGACCCGCTGGCTCAATATCGGCATCACCCAGATCCAGCCTTCGGAACTGATGAAGGTCGCGCTCCCGATGATGCTTGCCTGGTACTTCCACAGCCGCCAGGATCAGACCTCTCCCAAGGACTTCGCGATCGCGTTCCTGATCATCGGAATCCCGGTGGCGCTGATCATGAAGCAGCCTGACCTCGGCACTGCCATTCTGGTCGCCGCGGCCGGCCTCTCGGTGGTCTTCTTCGCGGGGCTCCCATGGAAGTGGATTCTCATCATGGTCGGCTCCGGGCTCGCCTCGCTGCCTCTCATCTGGAACTTCCTCCTCCACGACTATCAGCGCCAGCGCGTGCTGACTCTGATTGATCCGACGTCTGACCCGCTCGGCAAAGGTTTCCACACCCTTCAGGCGCTGATCGCGATCGGCTCAGGCGGCGTTTTCGGCAAGGGCTGGATGGAAGGCACACAGGCTCACCTCGACTTCATTCCGGAGCGTACGAGTGACTTCCTCTTCGCGGTTTTCTCTGAGGAGTTCGGTCTGATCGGGAATCTCTTCCTTCTCGTGATGTACTTCACCCTCATCGTGCTTTCGATGAAGATCGCCATCAACGCGTCGAATACTTTCTCGAAGCTTCTCGCCGGCGCCATCACCGTCATCTTCTTCACGTACACTTTTGTGAACATGGGCATGGTGAGCGGCATTCTGCCGGTGGTCGGTGTGCCGCTGCCCTTCATGAGCTACGGCGGCACGGCGCTTATCACTCTCGCCACCTGCACCGGAATGCTGATGGCCATATCGGCAAACAAAAAATATAAGGACGACTAGTCATGTCTTTCGGAAGAATTTTTATTGCGACCGCGCTTGTGGCTTTGCTTGCAGCCTGCTCTACCACCCACGCCCCGCAGTCTTCTTCCGGAAGCAGCCCGTCATCCCGCGGCCCTGAGATTCTTCCGCCGTCCGCTCCCGGCACGGCCCCCGCCATCACCGAGCAGGGTTCTGTGCCCCGGGTCGAGAAACCGGCCCGCGGCGCCAACCGGCCTTACACCGTGCTCGGCCGTCACTATGTCCCGATCACCGGTGACAAACCGATGCGTGAGCGCGGCATCGCCTCCTGGTACGGCAAGCAGTTCCACGGCAAGAAGACATCGAATGGCGAAGTCTTCGACATGTATTCTGTCTCCGCAGCCCATAAGACCATGGAGCTTCCGAGCTACGCCCGCGTCACCAATCTGGAAAACGGCCGCTCGATGATCATCCGCATCAATGACCGGGGCCCGTTCTACGGGGACCGAATTATTGACCTCTCCTACGAGGCGGCAAAGCGCCTGGGGTATGCTGTCAAAGGAACGGCCCGGGTCGAAGTGGAGCGGATCACGATGGCGGAAATCGCGGCCGGCACCTGGAACCGCACGGATATTGCTTCGAGCACTATCCCGGTGACGCAGGAAACCGCTGGCACCGAACGCGATCAGCGGATCACCCGCGACCGCCCGAGCATGCTCTGGTCGGTGCAGGTCGGGGCTTTCTCGAGTCCTGACAATGCCCGCGCCTGGTCCGCCCATACCGAAGCGATGCTGTCCGCCGCAAGCGGCGGACGGACTGCCACTACCCGCATCGTTCAGTCTTCTGATTCGCTCTACCGGGTTCTCGTCGGCGCCAACCTGACGCACGAGCGCGCCACGGCTGAGGCTCACCGCATCGCCGGCATCATCGGCGGTCCGGCCTTTGCGACCCAGCGCTAATCCTGTCATTCAAGGAGCAGATGGCAACTATGGATATGAATAAACTCCGGGAGGCTGCCTCCCGGATCTGGAACGCAGAAACACTGCCTGCGCTCAAAACCTTTGTTTCCCGTGAATCCCTCTCCACGGATTTTGATCCGGAGTGGGAGAAGCACGGCATCCTCAATGAAGTCTGCCGCGAGGCGGCTGCCTGGGGCACCCGGATGCTGCCTCGCGGCACTTACGATGTGCAGCAGGAACCCGGCCGTACGCCGGCTCTCATCTTCTCGGTTCCCGGCACCGGACTTTATGCCGGCCGCGAAGAGGATACGGTTTTCTTCTACGGTCACCTGGATAAGCAGCCGCCCGCGACCGGCTGGAGCGAAGGGCTCGGCCCCTTTACGCCTGTCGTCCGCGACGGGAAGCTCTACGGCCGCGGCTGCTCGGACGACGGCTATTCGGTTTACGCGGCGCTCACCGCGATCCGCGCCCTGGAGGATGCCGGCATTCCGCACCCCAGAGCGGTCGGCCTGATTGAGACCCGTGAGGAATCCGGCTCGAACGACCTCGAGCACTATCTGAAGAAGAACGCCGCACGCTTCGGCAGCCCCCGTCTTGTCTGCGTGCTCGACTCCGGTGCCGGAAACTATGAACAGCTCTGGCTCACATCCTCGCTTCGCGGCGCCTGCGCGATCGATCTCAACGTCCGGGTGCTCCGCCAGGGCATGCATTCCGGCACGGCGAGCGGCGTGGTGCCGAGTTCGTTCGACGTTCTGAGGATTCTCCTTGACCGCATTCAGGATCCCCGTACGGGCGCCATTCTGGATCCGGCCTTCAATGTTGAAATCCCCTCGAACCGGATGGACGATATGAAGAAAACGGCTGAAGTGCTAGGCGACGGCTTCATCAGCGAATTCCCGTGGGCTGAAGGCCCGAATGGTTCCGTGCAGTCCCGGTGCCGCGGCACAGAGGAAGCCCTGATCGCCCGCTGCTGGAAACCCACGCTTTCTGTCACCGGCGCGGCCGGTCTCCCGCCGCTCAGCATGGCGGGCAACTCACTGCGCTCGGATACGACCCTTCGTCTCTCCTTCCGTCTGCCGCCAACCGCGAAGACGGAAAACATTCTCCCCGCGCTTCAGAAGAAGCTGCTCACGGATCCTCCGTTCAACGCGGTAGTTTCTATCGCGGGCGGTGACGCGCTCCCGGGCTGGAATGCGCCATCCGAGGCGGACTGGTTCCGCAGTGCCTGTGACGAGAGCTCAAAGGCGCTCTGGGGAAAGCCCGCCATGCGGATCGGCGAAGGCGGCTCCATTCCGATTCTGAATCTCTTTGAGGCGCAGTTCCCGAGAGCCCAGTTCGCCGTAACCGGCGTGCTTGGACCGGGCTCCAACGCTCATAACGCTGACGAAAGTCTTGACCTCGCCTATACCGAGAAATTCATTGCCGCGGTCGGATACCTCGCCGCATCTATTCCGGAGGAAGCATGAGACGCGACACGGTAACCCAGGTCATCGTGGACTACGGCGACTTTGAGGAAAATTTCGCCACTCCCTATGAGGCTCAGCAGTTCATCACGGCTTATGAGGACGAGTACGGTCTGCCCCGCGCGGCCTGGCTTGAAGACATGAGCGGACATAAAAAGTGGGACTACAAAGTCTTTGAGGATGATTCCGGGAACATTGTGCTCGTGGATGATTAATCCTCTGTCCGGAAGCAATGCCTAAAAAAAGAGCAGTTCAGTCATGAACTGCTCTTTTCTTTTCAGTGAAACCGGATCTCAGAGGAACAGCTTATAGACCGGGTTCTGGGACTCATCGACATACGGGTAGCCCAGCTTCTCAAGGAACTTATGGAAGCGTTCATCATCCTCTGGCGGCACCTGAATACCCACCAGAACACGGCCGTAGTCAGAGCCGTTATTGCGGTAGTGGAAGAGTGAGATGTTCCAGTCCGGATTCATCGTCGTGAGGAACCGCAGCAGAGCGCCCGGGTATTCCGGGAACTCAAACCGGAAGAGCCGCTCATTCACGGCGAGCGGGCTCTTGCCGCCCACCATGTGACGGATATGCAGTTTCGTCAGCTCATCATGCGTGAGGTTCAGGCTCTTAAGCCCGGCCTTCGTGAAGAGGGAGAGCAGGTTATCCGCGTCACCCGGGCTCTTCGTCTGAATGCCGACGAAAATCTGCGCCACGTGCTTATCGGAAATGCGGTAATTGAACTCCGTCACCGCGCGGTCACCGATCAGGTGGCAGAACTTGCGGTACGAACCCCGCTCTTCCGGAATCGTCACCGCGTACATCGCCTCTTTCTCTTCACCCATGGCGGCGCGTTCCGTCACGAAGCGCAGACGCTCGAAATTCATATTCGCGCCGCTGTTGATCGCGACAAGCGTCTTTCCGGTGATGTTGTTGTGGCGGGCCCAGGCCTTGGCGCCGGCGACACCGAGCGCGCCCGCGGGTTCAACGATCGAGCGGGTGTCATCAAAAATGTCCTTGATGGCCGCGCACACTTCGTCCGAATCGACGAGAACGATGTCATCCACATACTCGCTGCAGACGCGGAAGGTCTCATCGCCCACCGCCTTCACCGCGGTACCATCCGAGAAGAGACCGACCTGTGAAAGATCCACCGGATGTCCCGCGTCGATCGACTTCTTCATCGCGCAGGAGTCCTTCGTCTGCACACCGATCACCTGGATGCCGGGGTAAAGCGACTTGATGTAGGTCGCGATGCCGGAAATCAGTCCGCCGCCGCCGATCGCGCAGAAGACCGCGTCGATCTGGTCACCGTCAGAAGGCTGGTACTGATGGAGGATTTCCATCGCGATGGTGCCCTGCCCCGCGATCACATCTGGGTCATTGAAGGGGTGAACAAAAACAAGGTTCCGCTCGCGCTGCAGGCGCGCCGCGCAGTCCGCTGACTCTGTGAATGAGCGCCCTTCCTGCACGACCTCAACATACTTGCCGCCGAAGCGCTTCACGGCTTCCACTTTGACGGAAGGAGCCGTGATCGGCATGCAGATCACGGCGCGGCACTTCAGGCGGCTTGCCGCGAGGGCCACACCCTGAGCGTGGTTGCCGGCTGACGCCGTGATCACGCCGCGGGCCTTTTCCTCAGCCGTCAGATGCACCATGCGGTTATAGGCCCCCCGCAGCTTGAAGGAAAAAACCGGCTGCAGATCCTCGCGCTTCAGAAGCACCTTGTTATCGAGTTTTTCAGACAGGTGCACGGCGTAGTCGAGAGGCGTTTCCTGCGCGACGTCGTAGACGCGGGCTTTCAGGATTCGACGAAGATATTCTTGAGCGAGCATAAATTTTTCCAGTTTGCGGAGATGTGGAGGAAAGTGTACCGCAAATTTAATCAAAGTTGGAATGTATATACTTTTATACGTTTTACGACTTCCGGCTAACCCACCCGTGTTGCAAAAACTGCTATGTTTAAATTGCAGTGCGATAAAAAGCGTTCAAAAACAGCACACGAAAGACAGGAACTGATCTTCCTGCCAGAGAAAAACAACTGCAGATCCCGGGCATATCTTCCGACGGTCCCCGATACCGGCGGTCCGGGACTATTTATCTCGCGAGACCCTAATAATGCCAGCAGAAAATTCGAGCATTCAGCTACAGCGTCAAAGAGAAATCCCCTATAACTACACGTCCTTCTCTGACAAGGAAGTCGTGGGAAAGCTTCTGGGCTCCGATGCCTGGAAAAAGCTCTGTGAACTGAGACCGCAGATCCGCACCGGAAGAAGCTCCCGGATGCTCTACGAAGTGCTCGGTGATATCTGGGTGGTGATCCGCAACCCGTATCTTGAAGAGGATCTGCTGCAGGATCCGCATCGCCGCCAGCTTCTGATCGAAGCCATGCGTCACCGTCTCTCCGAAGTGAATAAGCGCCGCGATCTCACGGATAACGCGCTGAACGAATCTGTGGGAGAGCTGATTGAACTGGCGTCAGCCGCTGTGGCGAGGTTTGAAAAGCATTTTGTTGATCTCAAGCTCAAGCGTGAGGAGATCGCGAAGACGCTCTCCAAGTACACCCGCCGCCGCAATATCCGATTCGACGCGTATGCCCGCTCGGCTCACGTCACTGACGCAACGGACTGGCGAGTCGCCTACCCGATCGTGGTGCTTTATCCGGATGAAGAGAAAGAGATTCCGGGGCTCGTCCGGGCCTGCGACAGCCTGGGTCTCACGCTGATCGGCCGAGGCGGCGGCACCGGCTACACGGGCGGCGCCGTGCCGCTCTCTGAGATGACCGCCGTCATGAACATGGAAAAGTTCACGACGATGTCTCAGGTTGAAATGAAGACCCTGCCGGGCGTTGCTGAACCGGTGCCGACAATCTTCACGGGCGCCGGTGTCGTCACGAAGCGTATCGCCGAGCGCGCCGATGAGAATCACTGGGTCTTCGCGGTTGACCCCGCTTCCGCCCACAGCTCCTGCGTAGGCGGCAACATCGCGGAAAACTCCGGCGGCAAGAAGGCCGTGCTCTGGGGCACCGCGATTGATAACCTCGCCTGGTGGCGCATGGTGAACGCGGACGGCAACTGGCTTGAAGTCACCCGCGTGAATCACAATCTCGGCAAGATCCACCGCCAGGAGCACGTGGTGTTTGAGGTCGTCGTGAAGGACGGCCGCGAGGATCCCGATAAGGCGAAGGTGCTGAGCCGTGAAACGCTGAATCTCTCGGGTCCCCTGTTCCGCAAGCCCGGTCTCGGCAAGGATGTTTCGAATAAGTACCTGCAGGGACTGCCTGGCGTGCAGAAGGAAGGCTGCGACGGCATTATCACGTCCGCCCGCTGGATCCTGCACCGTCTGCCGAAATTCGGCCGCACGGTGTGTCTCGAGTTCTATGGCTCCGCGAGTGTCGCAGGCGAAGCCATTCTCGCGATCACCACGCTTCTGGATCCCCATCCGGAAGGCGTCATGCTCGCAGGCCTCGAGCATCTCGACGAGCGTTATCTGAAGGCGGTTGAGTACCCGGTGAAGAGCCTCACGGGCCGCAACCCGAAGATGGTGATCGTGGGCGACATCGTGTCGGATAACGAAGAGGCGCTCGACCGGCTGACCCAGCAGGTCGCTGATATCTGCCGCAGCCGCGAGGGCGAAGCCTTTATCGCGAAGACACCGGAAAAGAGAAAGCAGTTCTGGAATGAACGCGCAAGAACCGCCGCCATCAGCCGCCACACGAACGCCTTCAAGCTGAATGAAGACGTCGTGATCCCGATGAAGCGGCTCGGCGAATACACGAACGCGTGCGAATTCTTCAATATCCAGCACTCGATCCGCAATAAGCTCGACATGGTGACTGAGGTTCAGAAGTACCTCAACGCGCCGAACACGTTCCGCGAAGCGGCTGAACGCATGGAAATGCCGCTTGAGGAAGTCCGGTCGGACTACCTCGGCAACATCAATAAGATTCTCGACAACGCGAAGACCGGCTGGACCTGGCTGCTCGATAACTTCGAAACCACGGCTGACACCGTGCGCGAGGAAGCGGCCTCGATCGGCATCAATCTGCCCGAATCGGAGACCGGTCACGAACAGATCCGTGACTTCCTGCTGGATCACTCGCTCGTTGTGTCCTGGAGCCGCGAAGTCAAGGATGCCCTGCAGAAACTCCTGATCCGTGAAGACTTCTCCGATATCCGCAAGGCGGTTGATGACATCCACAATCGGATCCTGAGGAAACGCCTCTTCATCGCGCTTCATATGCATGCGGGCGACGGCAACGTGCACACCAATATTCCGGTGCATTCCGATGATCCTGACATGATGGCCGAAGCCTATAAGGGCGTCGATATGGTGATGCGTGTCGCGAAGAGCCTCGGCGGCTCGATTTCGGGCGAACACGGTATCGGCATGACAAAGATCGCCTTCATGTCGGATGAAGAGCTGAAACCCTTCCACGAGTACCTCGACAAGGTGGACCCGCACGGCCTCTTCAACCGCGGCAAGCTGCGCCACAGCGCGGGACTCGATATCGCCTTCACGCCTAGCTTCCATCTGCTGCGCGCCGAGTCGCTCCTCATGCAGAAGAACGATCTGCAGGATATTGCGGACTCCATCAAGAACTGCCTGCGCTGCGGCAAGTGCAAGCACGCCTGTACGACGCATCAGCCGAACGCCAACCTGCTCTATTCGCCGAGAAACAAGATCATTGCCACATCGCTTCTGATCGAGGCCTACCTCTACGAAGAGCAGACCCGCCGCGGTCTCTCGAAGCGTCATATGGATGAGCTCGCGGACCTTGGCGATCACTGCACGGTCTGCATGCGGTGCCTGCCGCCCTGCCCGGTGAAGATCAATTTCGGTGACGTGACGATCAAGATCCGGAACTTCCTCTCGGCCCAGGGCTACCATCGCGGCAACTTCGCGAAAAAGGCCGGCATGGAGTTCCTCAGGCTGCAGAACCCAACCTCCATCAAGCTCGCCCGCACGGTGCTCGTGGATCTCGGTTTTGTGGCGGAACGCCTCGCCTCTGACGCGGCACGCGCTGCCACGGCGCATTCCATGAAGAATCCGACGCCGACCACGGGTTTCCCGACCAAGAAGCGCGAGCTCTTCATGCTCGTGAACCGGAAGCTGCCGAAGCCCCGTGCCCATAACACGCTTCGTCATATGCTGGACATCACCGACTCCACCACGGTCCCGGTGATCCGCAATCCGAAGACGACGAGTGAGGACGCGGAAGCGGTCTTCTACTTCCCGGGCTGCGGCAATGACCGCCTGTTCCCGGAAATCGGTCTTGCCTGCCTCAGCCTGCTCTGGAACGCCGGTGTCCAGACCGTGCTTCCGCCGCAGTTCATGTGCTGCGGCTATCCGATGCGCGGAAACGGCATGCCGATTGAAAACAGCCGCATCGTGACGGATAACAAGGTGATCTTCCACCGTATGGCGAACACCCTGAACTATCTCGATGTGAAGACCATTCTGATTTCCTGCGGCACCTGCATGAAGCAGCTGAAGGACTATCACCTGGAGGAGATCTTCCCGGGAAGCCGTCTCGTTGATATCCACGAGTACCTCGCAGAGAAAGGCTTCCATGTCGGAGGCGCCCACGGAACCCGGTACCTGTACCACGCTCCGTGCCACAACCCGATGCCCGTGAACTCCATGGGAATCATCTCCAACCTGCTGAAACCTGAGGATGACAGCTCGATCCTGCTCACGGACCGCTGCTGCGGCGAATCCGGCACGTTCGCTGTCGGACGCCCGGATATCGCGAATCAGGTCCGGTTCGGGAAGGAAAAGAGTATCCGCGACGCCCGTGATCAGGTCTGCGGCGAGAAGGGCGGAGACTTCCAGGGGGATGTCAAGGTGCTCACGACCTGCCCGGGCTGCTTCCAGGGCCTCTCCCGCTACGAGACCCAGGCAAAGACCCAGACCGAATTCCTCGCGGTTGAACTGGCCCGCCAGGCCTACGGTGACGACTGGTCTCAGAAGTTCCTGAACGCTGTTCAGGAAGGCGGTATCGACCGCGTGCTGCTCTGATACCTCCTCTGCTTCCTAAGGAAAAACGGCGGCTTCGGATAACGAAGCCGCCGTTCTTTTTCCGATGATCCGCTCTGAAACGCTTTATCAGAGTCCGGGATTCGCGGTCTGCTGCTGAGGCGCTGCCGAAAGATTTCCGGACGGATGCACATCACTCATTCTTTCCGGAACCACTTCCTTCACCTCGGTGCCGAGACTCGCGGGGATAGAGCTGATCACATGCACCTGATACACGCCGAGAATGACGCTTACAGCTACCAGAATAAAAAACAAAACCTTCATATCGTCCTCTTAGCCTTGTTCCTGAGGGAAACGAACTGTTCCGGCGGCATAGCACCGGATGACATCCCCCACCTGAAGCATCAGCGCTCCAGACTCCGAGATGCCGCGGTAAATACCCGCCTGAAGCTCCCCGGCATTGTTATCGAGAATAATCTCCCGATCCATCAGGTAATCGTATTCTGTCCATTGCTGCCAGTCCGGCATTCTTCCGGTCCGGAAGTACGCCTGAAGCCTCGAGAGAATGGTGCCGGACATTCCGGCGAGAAGCCGGGTTCTCAGTTCCCTGCAGAACCTGTCAGCCGTATCTGTGCTGACTGAATCCGCCGCGTACCGGCCGGAGGCCACATCCTCTCCTCCCCGCAGATTCAGACCGATGCCGATCACGAGGTAATTATCTCCTGAAGGAGTCTTCGCGAGTTCACAGAGCACGCCCCCAAGCTTCCCTGACTGCGTCCAGATGTCATTCGGCCACTTGATAAAGACCGGCACACCTTCGCACCTCAGCGCCTCGGCGGACGAGAAACCCACCAGCAGCGGAATCGGCGCCGGCGTAACGGCAGGAAGCGGAAGTCCGATAGAAAAAAGAAGACTTTCCCGGGCGTTTTCCCAGCTTCTCCCATGCGTGCCCCGGCCTCCGGTCTGGTGATGAGCCACCCGGATCTCAGTCTTATCCGAAGCCTCGCCGCGCCGCGCCCGCACTAGGAGATCGGTATTCGTGGAGCCTGTCTCCTCCGGGCACGTAAGAAAAACGTCATGCCCCGCATCACGCAGGGATGAGCAAACCCGCGCCGGATCAATAAAGAAAGGGGCTTCACTCGGCGTGAAACTCGCCTTTTTCTCTTGGACCACTACAATGACCCCCATTGACAACAATTTCTTAAGTTTTCAGCTTAATACAGAGAGCAAGCCCTATGGCATCCAGTGACAGTGAAAAACTGCTGAAGTTCCCCAGTCTCTTTCCGATCAAGGTGGTCGGTGTGGCGCGGGAAGGCTTTACAAGCGAAATCCACGCCTGTGTTCTCGATCTGGTTCCGGACTTTGATCCTGAGTCGCTCGAAAACCGTCTTTCTTCCAAAGGCAACTATCAGTCCGTCACGGTCAGGGTCATTGCGCAGTCCCAGGAGCATCTCGATCAGATTTACCTCGCGCTGAACAAGATCGACGGCGTGAAATTCATCCTCTGACAGCCGCAGCCAATGACGATCAAAGTCCGCCGGCTTGGTATACAGCCTTATGAAACCGTCTGGAATGCCATGCGCCGGTTTACGAAAGACCGCGGCAGCCAGACTGCGGATGAAATCTGGATTCTGCAGCATGAACCCGTTCTGACGCTTGGCACACAGGCTGACGCGTCAAACATCTTTCCCGGTAACACGCTTCCCGTCGTACAGTCAGACCGGGGCGGAGAAGTGACGTACCACGCCCCCGGGCAGATAGTCGCCTACCCCCTTCTCGATCTGAGAAGACGTCATCTTCTGATCCGGCCTCTGGTGCGCAGGATTGAGCAGGCCATGATGGATACACTCATCGGGTTCGGGATCCCGGCGCGCCTTCATGACAACGCCCCGGGGGTTTATGTCCCGAGCGAAGGCGGTGCCGGTGAATTCCAGGGGATTGCCAAAATCGGCGCTCTGGGGCTCAAAGTGAGCCGTGGTTGCTCGTACCACGGCTGTTCGCTTAATGTTTCCATGGATCTCAGCCCCTTTTCCCGGATCAACCCCTGCGGATACCCCGGCCTCAGAACCACCGACATGGCTCATGCCGGATTCAGAGGCAGCTACGCAGAGGCCGAGGAAAGCCTCATTCAACATCTGATAAAAAATATAGAAAATGACTGAAAAGACCATTCGTCCCGGTTCCATTCAGGCCTGGTTCGCGGCTATCCGCCCGAAGACATGGGGTGTCGCGCTGGCGCCGATTTTCATCGGTATTTCAATGGCACTCTCGGAAACCGGCCACGGCCGGCTGCTGCTCAGCCTTCTGACCATTGCGGTCGCGGTTGCCATTCAGGCGCTGACCAATATGGAAAATGACGTCGGTTACACAAAGCGGAAGGCTGAGAAAGGCAACCGAAAGGGACTCCCCCGGGCGACAAGCGAGGGGTGGCTCACCATCCAGCAGGTTGACCGGGCAATTCTCCTCACCGCTATCGTGGTGGTGGCGATCAGCCTCGCGCTGGTAGTCATCGGTGGCTGGGTGATCTTCGTGCTGGGGGCGCTGTCTGTCGCCGCCGCTTACCTTTACATGGGCGGCCCGAAGCCGATTGCGTATACGCCCTGGGGTGAACTGACGGTTTTCATCTTTTTCGGACTGATTGCCGTAAACGGCACTTACTACCTGCAGACCGGCACGATTTCCTTTATTTCAGTGGCGGCGAGCTGTGCCTGCGGCTCCATTGCGTCGAGCGTTCTCGTCGTCAACAACTGGCGCGACGCCGTGCATGATGAATCTGTCGGCAGACGGACTCTCGCGGTCGTCCTTGGGCAGCAGCGATTCCCCCGGCTTTACCTCGATCTGCTCCTCCTCCCCTTCATCATCGTGCTCCTCATCGTGACGGTGTACCCTGAGCACTTCCTTTACCTCATCAGCCTCTTCGCCATCCGCAAGGTGAAGGGCCTGTATGAGGACTTCCGGACGCTGAAAGGGCTGGAACTCAACCAGACGCTTTTTAACACCGTGAAGCTTGAAATGCAGTTCGCCATTCTGCTCACCATCGGCGCACTGCTCGACGCGCTCTGGCACTGGGTTCTGTAGCGGCAGGAAACGGGCCTTACGAGGATTGATCATGGAGAAGAACGGAAGCAAAACGGAAGAGACGGGACACCGGCATCTTCCTTCGTGGCTCCGGATCCGGGTGAAATCAGGATCCAGCGACTACCGGAAAATGAAAGAACGGCTTCCGCTTCCCACGGTCTGCGAAGAAGCCCGATGCCCGAATATCAGCGAGTGCTTCGCGTCCGGAACCGCCACTTTTCTTCTGATGGGCAGTGTCTGCACGCGGAACTGCACCTACTGCAATATCGGTCACGGGCGGCCTCTGCCCCTGAATCCCGCAGAGCCCGCGCTCCTCGCCGATACCATCCGGAAGCTGGGACTCAGCTACGCGGTGCTGACCAGCGTGACGCGTGACGATGTTCCGGACGGCGGGGCAAGGCATTTCGCCGCATGCATCCGCAGCATCCGGGAGGTCAATCCTCACTGCCGGGTAGAAATTCTGGTTCCGGATTTCAAGAAAAATATGGAGGACGCGGTGACGGTGCTTGCCGAGACCGCGCCGGATGTCTTCAACCACAATATTGAGACCGTTTCCAGCCTCTTCAGAACGGTGCGCCCCGGCGGACGCTATGAAGGATCGCTCGAGCTTCTGAAGCGCTATCACGAGGCCATGCCGGAGATTCCGCTGAAGAGCGGCATTATGGTGGGACTGGGAGAAACTGAGGATGAGCTTTTTCAGACCTTCCGGGATCTCAGAAATGCCGGGGTCACGCTTCTCTCTGTAGGGCAGTACCTGTCACCGGGACCGGGACACGCCCCGGTACGCCGCTTTGTGACACCGGAGGAGTTTGACCGGTACCGCAGGGAAGCTCTGAATATGGGATTTATCGGATGCGCCGCCGGTCCTTTCGTCCGCTCAAGCTACAGAGCGTCAGAACTGAGAAAACTGGCCGGCGGGCTTTGATCCGGATTAATTGGTGCTTGTTGAATCGGTATTCGGAGCTTTCTGGAAGGAATCCATACGGGCCTTGATCTCAGCGGCCGACTGGTACTCAAACACCTTCACGACTTCCTTCACACCATCGGTCTTCGCCGCGATTTCACCGGCAATCTGACCTTCAGTCGGAGTGACGAGGCCCATCAGATAGACAATGCCTCGATCGCAGATGATCTTCATCTGGCTGTAGGGGGCGCCCTGGGCGGTGAGCAGACGGCTTCTGACACTGGTCGCGATGCCGGAATCCTTCATCCGGCGGCCGACAGACACCGGTTCCTGAACCGCCAGCTGGTTCACAACACTGCTGACATCCAGGCTCTTGCTTGCCACTTCACCGGCGGTTTTCTTTTCCAGCTCGGTTTTCACTTCCCCGGTGAGCAACACTTTGCCGTTGTAGCTTGTCACCGTAATGTGCTGATCCTCAGGGACGATCTTCTGCGAGATTTCCCAGGAAACGCGGTTCTCAATCATGCCATCATTGACCTGGGCCCCGGTAGAGCGGCGGTCAACCGCCACGGATACGCCTCCCGCCATAGCGCCGCCCGCCAGAATCGGCGCGCAGCCGGTGGAGGCAAGAGCCGCGATGCAGCCCAGCAGCGGAATAGTGAACTTAGCAATTTTCATGTGAGTCTCCGTTTCAGTATTAGAAACTGCCCTCTGAAGAGCATTCCCGGATCAGATGAATCGCTGCAGCCAGTAAAAGTACTCGCACAGCTTGGTTCTCCGCATCAGGGCATTTCTATGAATCTTCTTCAGGCTTCCTTCGTTCTGCCAGTCTTCCACTACTTTATCAATCAGAGAGGTCTCGCAGCCGATCACCTGCCCGATCAGTTTACGCGGCGGGAATGACGGAAGCGCCAGCCAGTCTTTCTTTTCATCCCGGAGCTCTTCATCAATCGGAAGACCGCTGCGGGAGCAGTAGGCGTAAATAAAGGAACCCAGCCTCTGATGAGGATCTCCCTCACGGGTCACCATGAGACCGATACGGTCAGCGAGTGTCGTGGCCGCGTTGTATCCCGCGAGCTCCTTATGCCAGGAAGGCTCATGATCCGCGAGTTTCAGAAGAATTTCCTTGGGAATCGTCAGCACTTCGCAGTTATTGACGGCCCACTGGCGCCTCATCACGGAATCTTTGGAGTACAGCGTCTCAACGCAACCGATCAGACTGCCCTGAAGTGCGAGCAGAACGAAGAATGGGGTGTCTTCAAACCCCGGCATAAGAACTGCCCTGGCGGCAGTCCCGGACTGAACATACATCAGCCTTTCAAACATGGAGCCGGTCTCATAGAGCACGTCACCCTTGCTCTTATCAACACGGTGTCCGAGGTTGCGGACGATCGTATTCAGAGCAGGGGAGACTTTGGGGGCAAACCAAGGAACCGGCCTACTATCCATGTTCGCAGAGTCCTAAGCTGATATGAAAAATATTTTATTTTGAATCAGAAGAAAGGTCTGATAATATTAGCCACCCATTATATTCCATGCTTTTCCACAGACTATCAACACGCGAACGGCACCCAATCGTCTGATTTTTCAGTGTTTTGTTCTTTTATCACCCTCTGTGGAAAAATAAGCCGGAAATTCATCAAGTTATCCACAGTTTCTGAATGAACAATTCTGACTTTTCTGTTGAAAACTTCAGTTATCTTTCAGAAGAGCCGGTTTTATTCTTTTCTGTCCACAGGGATGTCCCCGGCATCCATCAAAACTATCCACAAAGTTTTTAACAGCATAACTCTTTGAATAAAAATAAAAAAGAAGCATATTCAACGAGTTTTTCTACTGTTATTGTTGTTATTATTCTTTTAAAAGATAATAAAAACAATATAACTACAATTTTCTTTCTGTTGAAAAAAGATAAAAAAGAACGGTTATCAGAAATCGATAACCGTCCGGATTTTTATCTGGCTACTTAGAATTTATCCCAAAAGGAATAAGAACACTGGGAATCGTGTTTTCCTGCAGGTGTTTCAGCTGATCGTCGAAGAAGATATGCGGTTTTAAAACATTCAGAATCGGTTTCTTCGGCATGCCGTCGAGAAGGAAAAGTTCTGCCGCATACATTCCAAAACTTTTCAAAGTTGTGATCAGACGCTGCTCGCTCGGAGCTCCGCGTGAGGTGACGACGGCAATGCGGATTGCCGGCTCATAGTAGGGATCGTCTTTTCCTCTTTCAGCATCGAGTTTCTGAAGCTGGGAAAGTTTGGAGAAGAGTGACTGAAGAGGTCCTGCCTGGAGAGGCTGCATCTTCTTATCAATTTCTTCCTGCTGAAACGCTTTCATGCCCTCAGACTGAAATTTCTTTTCCGCTTCATCCCCGGCAACCACACCATCGAAGTCAAAGGCGATACGGAGCCCTGTGTCCCCTTCCTCGTCCTGGAATGAGGTAGGGAGCACCAGGCCCGCAGGAAGCCCGATAGAGGTCGCCTGACGCACGCTGTCAATATTGGCCGACAGGAACAGGCTGGCATTGAAGGCTTTCATGAAGGGAAAGGTGGATTGCCCCGAGGTAAAGGCCCCGGCCTCAATCGGCAGGCTGTAATGACGGCAGGAATTGAAAAACCGCTGTCCCGTTTCCGGACTGTTCCGTGACAGCACAACCACACGGACCGGAGCCTGATCCTTAAAGACCTCATTCAGTTTGAGAAGGCGGCTGATGAATGGGAAGGCAACGCCAGGCTTCAGAGGCACATCCTGATGCTCCACCTGGTAGGTCCGGTAGGCTGCGAACCCCTCCCGTTCAAACAGACGATGTTCTTCTTCCAGATCGAACAGCGCCCGGGAGGAAACGGCAATCACCAGTTTTTCGTTTTGAGCGTTTAGAGATGTGGTCATGGCATCTTCCTTGTTCTGTCTTCAGTCCGGAGCATTCCAGACTTTTCCTGCTGCTGAAAAAAAACGGGGAGGCAAAAACTGATGTTTGCTTCCCCGTTTGTCAGAAGTGGGTTTCCCTGTCGATTAAATATCGAGGTTGGATACCCTGTGAGCGTTTTCTTCGATGTACTGACGGCGCCGCGGGACGTCATCACCCATCAGGCGGTCAAACACTTCATCGGCTCGGGCAGCGTCCTGAATGGACACCTTCAGCATGCGGCGGACCTTGCGATCCATCGTGGTGTGCCCAAGTTCATCCGCGTTCATTTCACCCAGACCCTTGAAGCGCTGAAGCGTGATGCCTTCATAGGCGAGGGAGGTGAGCCAGTCATACATCTCACCGATGCTCTGCACAGCCTTTTCCCGAACCTTGCCGTTGATCGTTTTCACAATCTTTGTGTTGGGGTTGAAAAGCGACTTCTGTGATTTGCCGTTTTCCACCAGCTCCGCATATTCCTTCGTCTGAAGGAATTTGCGGTCAAGCTGGGTATAGTGCGGAGTCCCATAGACCTTCCGCGCGATCTTAAGGTGCCAGGAAGCGTCTTCCGCATCCTGGGTGGCCTCGATGGTCACGTTGGGGTCATGGAGCGCGTCTGAGAGCTTCTGAGCGCTTTCACGGGCTTCTGCTTCCGTATCAAGGTGAACTTCCGTGCCGTTGGAGATGGCACGCAGCACTTCCGAGTCAATGAAGCGGGAATTCACGCTGATCGCGTCGTTCGCAGCCTGGTAGGCGAGCAGAAGGTTATCGAGGCGGGTGCCGCGGATGCCATTCTCGGGAGCGCTCACAACGCCGTCCGTGAAGAGCACAGCGTCTTCCGTCGCGATATCGCGCAGGAAGTGCGCGAGTTCCTTATCGTCCTTCAGATAGCGTTCATCCGACTTCCGGGACTTTCTCTGAACCTTGTAGAGCGGCGGCTGGGCGATATAGACGTGACCCTGTTCAATCAGCTGCGGCATCTGACGGAAGAAGAACGTGAGAAGCAGCGTGCAGATATGGGCACCGTCAACGTCAGCATCGGTCATGATGATGACACGGCCGTAGCGGAGGTTTTCAATATTGAAATCCCGGTCAATGCCGGTTCCCAGAGCCATCACGAGGTTCTTGATCTGCTCGGAATCGAGGAGCTTGTCGGCAGAGGCCTTTTCCACGTTCAGGATCTTGCCTCGGAGCGGCAGGATGGCCTGGAACTTGGAGTTGCGGCCCACCTTGGCGGAACCGCCTGCGGAGTCACCCTCCACCAGGAACAGCTCGCACTCAGAGGAGGGCGTGCCCTTGGCGCAGTCTGCAAGCTTGCCCGGGAGACCGCCGCCGTTCAGCGCGCTCTTACGCACCACATTACGGGCTTTGCGGGCTGCCTCTCGAGCTTTTGCCGCAGCGACAATCTTTTCGCAGAGCTTCTGAGCGATATCCGGATTTTCTTCCAGATAAGCCGTGAGTTCGGAGTTGATAACCTCTTCAACAGCCGGACGGACTTCACTCGACACGAGCTTATCCTTGGTCTGGGAGCTGAACTTCGGCTGAGGCACCTTCACTGAGAGAACACAGGTGAGGCCTTCACGCATATCCAGAGGGTCAAGCTCAACCTTCGCCTTCTTATCCATTCCGGCGGCTGAAATATAGTTTTTCAGCACGCGGGTCATCGCGTTGCGGAGACCCGTCACGTGAGTGCCGCCGTCCCGCTGATGGATGTTATTTGTATAAGCGTCCAGAACTTCGTTGTAGCCGTTATGCCACTGCATGGCGACTTCAACAGAGACCGGAACATCCTGGCTGTATACCGTCTTGATAGCGTGGAACGGCTCCGGGTTCACCGGGGTGCGGTCAGCCTGCTCATTCAGATACTTCACGAATCCGCGGACACCGTTTTCGCTCTTCAGATCAGCTTCCCGGCCCGTGCGCTCATCGATCAGGATGATGTGAGCGCCCGAGTTCAGGAACGACAGTTCGCGGAGTCGGTTGAGCAGCGTGTCGTAGTTGAAATGCAGCACATTTTTGAAGATCTCGCTGTCCGGAAGGAACTCGACCAGCGTGCCGGACTTATGATCGGGGGACGGGCCGATATCCTCCATCGGGGAAATCGTCACTTCCTCCCCTGAAGGGAGCTTCACCGTTTCGATCTTGCGGTTGACGACCTTGCCCTTCTCAAAATTCAGGCGATAAGCCCGGCCGTCACGGTAGACAGTGAGGCGCAGCCACGTGGACAGGGCGTTCACGCAGGACACACCGACGCCATGCAGGCCGCCGGAGATCTTGTAGCTGTTCTCATTGAATTTGCCGCCGGCATGCAGTTCCGTCAGAGCGATCTCAGCCGCGCTGCGCTTCGGCTTATGCTTGTCGTCGAATTTAACTTCGTTCGGAATGCCGCGGCCGTCATCCAGCACCGAGATGGACTCATCATTGTGGATGGTGATCACGACATCCTTCGCGAACCCGGCGAGGACTTCATCAATAGAGTTGTCTACAACTTCGTAGACAAGCTGATGCAGCCCTGAACCGTCGTCAGTGTCCCCAATGTACATACCGGGGCGCTTTCTAACCGCTTCAAGCCCTTCCAGAATCTGGATCGAACTGGCGTTATAGCCGCTATCTTCAGTTGGGGTCTGTTTTAATTCTTCAGTCATAACTTCTTCAAATAAGGTCCAGGGCAAATACCCAAAAAATCAAGTTTTTCTTGAATGCGATCAGAGACGCATCGGCATCAAGACATACTTGAAGTCGTCACTCTCGGGCATCGTGATCAGAGCAGAACCCTGAGGACCGGACAGAGCGATCTTTACCTTGTCGTTCTTCAGATTGCTGAGAACATCGGAAAGGAAGTCGATGTTGAAGCCGATATCGATCGGATCACCCTGATAATCAACAGCAATATTGTCGTTGCCTTCTTCCTGATCAGAGTTGGAGCTCTGAATGGAAAGCAGACCGGGGCTGAGCAGCCAGCGCACCCCCTTGAACTTGTCGGAAGCGAGAACAGCCGTACGCTGCAGAGCCTGCAGCAGAGCTTCACGGCTGATCAGGAACACCTTGTCGTTATTCGTCGGAATAACGCGTTCGTAATCCGGGTACGTTCCTTCGAGCAGCTTAGTCGTCACTTCAACGCCATTGAAGGTAAAGCGGGCCTGATTGGCAGCGAAATCAATCTTGACCGGAATTTCCTTGTCGTCATCCTCTTCAGGGAGAAGGCGCTTCAGTTCGAGGACCGCCTTGCGGGGAATCGTGACGCTCACGTCTTCCGACACAACGCTGTTCTTGTCCGGAGTGATTTCACAGAAGGCAAGACGGCGGCCGTCAGTCGCCACCGCGCGCACCTTTCCGTCCTTGATAACAAGACGGACGGCGTTCAGGTAGAAGCGGATATCCTGGTTCGCCATGGCGTAGTGAACCATGGAGAGGATGTACTTCAGCTGCTTGGCGGGAATCGTGGCGCTGCTGGTGAAGTCAGCATCAGGGAAGCTCGGATATTTGTCAGCAGGAATGGTCTGAAGCGAGAAGCGGCTGTTCTCTGTGCTCACTTCCATCTTCTGAGAGACCTGATTGCCGCCTTCGGCACTGATCGCCTTGCGGGCCGCGCCAAGGGAAATGGTTACTTCCGTGGGCGGGAGGCTCTTGATCAGATCCTGAATCTTCCGGGAAGAAACGGTGAATGCGACCGGATCTCCTTCCTGTTCAAGCTCCGCATGGGTCTTGATCTGAATCTCAAGATTGCTGCCGGTGAAGCTGACTTTGCTTCCGTCAGACTGGATCAGAACGTTGCTGAGAATCGGAACGGTCTGATGAGTTTCAATAATGCCGCTCACGGTCGTGAGAGGCGTCAGCAGAGATTCTCTAGATCCTTTCAGTACTTGCATTCTTGATTTCCCAATTCTGAGTGTGTTGTGTGATTTTTATAATCAGAAATTCTGAAGGTTCTGCTCGAGCACATGCAGCTCGTGATTCAGTTCTTCATTGATTCTGCGGTCGCTTTCTATCTTCTTGCAGGCATGAAGCACGGTCGTGTGATCCTTGCCGCCGAACAGTTCGCCGATTTCCGGATAGCTCTTCTGTGTGAGCTTCTTCGACAGATACATGGCGATCTGGCGGGGGTAGGCAATCACTCTCGGACGGCGCTTCGAGTGCATGTCCGCAACACGGATCTTGTAATAGTCCGCGACCTTCTTCTGGATATCCTGAACCGTGATTTCGTTCTGGCTGTGAATCAGGTCATGAAGCGCGGTCCGGGCCTGATCAATCGAGATATCGATGCCGTTGAAGCGGGCATGAGCGATCACCTGCTGCAGCGCGCCTTCCAGCTCACGCACGTTGCTCTTCAGGTGGTTCGCGATGAAGAAGGCGACATCCTCAGGCAGATTGGTTCCGCTCTGTTCAGCCTTCTTCATCAGAATAGCTTCTCGGGTTTCGAGCTCAGGAGGATCGATCGGCACCGACATGCCGCCCGCGAAACGGCTCTTCAGCCGTTCATCCACATCCTTCAGCTGCTTCGCGTAGGTATCGCTTGTGAGCACGATCTGTTTGCCGTGGGGTACCAGCGCCTCGAAGGTGGAGAAGAAGGCTGACTGCGTGCCTTCCTTCGACCCGAGCATCTGCACGTCATCGAGCAGGAGCAGGTCCAGAGACTTGAAGCGCTGATAGAAGCTCTGGTCCTTTCGCGCGATTCCCTTAAGGAATTCAGCAATATAGGTTGTGGCGCTGAGGCAGAGGATCTTCGCCTTGGGATTGCGCTTCAGTACGGCGAGACCAATGGCATGCATCAGATGCGTTTTGCCGAGGCCGACGCCGCCGTAGATATAAAGCGGGTTGAAGGCTTTGGTACCGGGGTTATTAGCGACATAGGTGGCCGCGCCGAGCGCCACTTTGTTGCTCATACCCTGAACGAAATTCTCAAAGGAGAGCGAGCTGAGAAGTCCACAGGATTCCGCCAGCTGATTGAAGGAGGTTGAATCCTGTTCCACGACGCTGCTGCTGGTGGGGGCAGGGGCTTCGACTTTCGGCTCTCTCACAATCCATTTGACAGTGACCGGGCTGTCGTTATTGGCCCGGGTAGCGTGGAACGTGATGATGTCGGAGTAGGTCGACCTCGTCACGTCCCGCTTCTGGGCGCTGGCCGCTGAGAGAACCAGTTCCCCGGACTGGGGGTCCCAGGACTCCATCTGCAGCGGGGCAATCCAGGTATCGAACTTGTCGCTGCTGATTCGTGCATCCAGTCGGAGCAGATCGCAGCAGTTTTGCCAAAAATCTTTCATTTACGGTTATTTAGCGCGTACCCCATATATAGGGTACTGCTGGAGTGAAAACTTTTTCTTTCGCTTATATTCCCGTGGGTAATTTTGGGGGAAAAACGAAAGTACGGGAAAGTTATTCTACCAGTTATCCACAGGTAATGTGTCCGTCAGAAGCCTAAGAAATTCTGAAAAATCAGTTCTTTTTTATTCCGGCACAATAAGTTCAGTACAAGAAATCAACAAGACCACTAGAGCTTGTGGGTTTTATGAATGTGATCGCAAAAACGGATTTTCTACGGATAAACTCTTGTTTTTTCAGCTTGACAGTCAGAGCTAATTTGATGTGTAATATCAGGATTTCACGAGTGTCTCCCTGAAAAATTGCCGGGAGACCTTCATTCCGTTCATCCTGCCCTCAGTTATCAGGCAGTTTTACATTTTTGAATTGAAGAGTACTGCCTCAAGGGCACTATTCGTTTCAGCTTAGAAATTTTAAGGATTCATCATGGCTACCAAGCGTACTTATCAGCCCTCCAAGATCAAGCGTGCCCGCACTCACGGGTTCCTGGTGCGCAGCCGCACGAGAGGCGGCCGCAAGGTGTTGGCTGCCCGCCGTGCTAAGGGCCGTCATACCCTCGCACTTTAATCGTGGCATCACGGCAGGGCTAAGCCGTGGAAGAATCGTTGCCAATAAGAAGTTCACTACCCCGTAGAGGCAGATTGATAAAGTCTGCCTCTTATGGGGTTGTTTTGTCTTCTCGCGGACCAAAAACGGTACGTTTGTCGTCGCGCTGGCTGACTCTGACCGCATTGCTCAAACCTGAATCCGAAACGGGTGAAAGGCTGAGATTCGGTTTCACTGTCGGCAAAGCCAATGCCCACAGAGGCGTGGACCGGGTGCTTGTCAAAAGAATCCTTCGGGAATCGGCAAGACTCTCCAAGCCTGCATTGGCGCAATCGAATGTCTGTGCGGATGTCGTGCTTCGCCTGAAGTGCCGTCTGCCCAAGCTGGGAGAAGATGTCGTCCTCGGAAGTTTCAAGCAGGAACTGCGCCAGGATTGCGATGAGCTTCTGCTCAGATTTGGCGGGATCGTAAAAAAAGCCGTTCAGGACGCCTAATGAAGTTTCTGCTGATTAAACTGATACGCCTTTATCAGTTGTGCCTTTCTCCTTGGCTAGGCAGACAGTGTCGGTTCACTCCGTCATGCTCTCACTACGGTATTCAGGCCATATTGAGATTCGGCGCACTCCGTGGCAGTTATCTGACGGTTATCCGCATTTTCAAATGCAATCCCCTGGGTCCCTGGGGATATGATCCCGTACCCGAGAAATTCCACTGGAATTTCTGGAAAAAACGGTAAACGGCCTTTATCAACCAACATTTTTTTGTTAGCGAGCGACCTGTTATGGGAAGTGATTTCAAAAGAACTTTACTTTGGGTTGTCTTTCTGTCATCCCTATTCATGCTGTGGGATAGCTGGCAGGTTTACAACGGCCGTCCGTCTTTCTTCGGTCCTGCGCAGGAGCAGAGCGCTGCGGCTTCGTCCGCTGCGGCTTCCGCCGGATCGATTCCTGCCTCGGCTCAGGCTTCCGCGAATGCTGTCAATGCGTCCGCGGACAGTGCCGAGAGCGTGAAGCCGGTCAATGTTCAGACGGATCTGATGAAGCTCACGTTTGACGAACAGGGCGCTAGCGTTGTTCGTGCTGAGCTTCTGAAGATGAAGGAGCTTCCCAAGTGGAATGAAGTCGGTCTCGTTGGCCTCATTCTCGGCAACAAGGAAGCTGAGCACAACAACGTTGTGCTGTTTGATCACTCCAAGGATCGCCTCTATGAAGCCCAGAGCGGTGTGATCGGCGTTGCTGACGCTCCCACACACAAGACGGTTTTCAAGCTGCAGGACGGTCCGCTCGTGATGAATCCGGGCGACAAGACGCTCAGCGTGCGCTTTGAGGCTGAAAGCGGCGGCGTTAAGGTTCTGAAGACCTATACCTTCACGGCTGACCACTACGGCATGCAGGTCACCCAGGAAGTGGTGAACGGTACGGATAAGACCATCAATCCGTCCATCTACTACCAGCTGGTGCGCGACAGCAAGCCGGCCCCGGGTTCCAATTCCTTCTCCAGCAGCTATCTGGGTGCCGCCCTTTATACGGCCCAGGATAAGTTCCAGAAGATTACCTTCTCGAACATCGCGGATAACAAGAAGGACTATCCGTCCAAGGCGAATAACGGCTGGGTGGCCATTATTCAGCAGCACTTCGTGTCCGCCTGGGTTCCGAAGGAAGGTCTTGAGCGTCAGTTCTATACCCGTCAGATTGCAAGCGATGAATACGCCATCGGCTCCATTGTTCCGATGGGAGACATCGCTCCGGGGGCTTCCAAGACTGAACAGTCCACGCTGTATGTCGGTCCTCAGGCTCAGAAGCGTCTGGCTCAGATTGCTCCGGGGCTTGATCTGGTCGTTGACTATGGCTGGCTCACGTTCCTCGCCAAGCCGATCTACTGGCTCCTTTCCTGGCTGCATGGTCTGACCGGAAACTGGGGCTGGGCTATTGTGCTCCTGACGGTGATCGTCAAGGCGATCCTTTATCCGGTGTCGGCTGCTGGCTATAAGTCGATGGCCCGTATGAAGGACCTTGGGCCGCGCATGAAGGAAATGCAGGCTCAGTATGGCAACGATAAGCAGGCCCTTAACCAGGCCATGATGAAGATGTACCGCGAGGAAAAGATCAACCCGATGGGCGGATGCCTGCCGATTGTTCTTCAGATTCCGGTGTTCCTTGCTCTGTACTGGGTACTCCTCGCTTCTGTGGAGCTTCGCGGTTCCGGCTGGATTCTGTGGATTAAGGATCTGGCGGCTCCGGATCCCTGGTTCATTCTGCCGCTCATCATGATGGCGACGATGTTCATCCAGGTGAAGCTCAATCCGAAGCCTGCTGATCCGACGCAGGCCAAGATGATGCTGATCATGCCGCTCGTCTTCAGCGTGATGTTCTTCATCTTCGCTTCCGGTCTGGTGCTGTACTGGCTGACGAATAACATTCTGTCCATCGCCCAGCAGTGGTGGGTGAACAAGCAGATTGATGAAGAAAGAGCAAAACGCAAGGCTGCGAAAGAAGCCAAAAAGAAATCTTCTTAAATGATTGATTAAAAGCGTTTCGCAGCAGGTAAAAGGGGGCATTATCTAATGTCCCCTTTATTTTTTTCGGATCGGACTCTCAGAACTATGAGCTCTCAGGAAGAAGGAATCATTGCTGTATCAACAGCGGTTGGCCGAAGCGGCATCGGTATAGTCAGGCTTTCCGGCAGTGAGAAACTGGCTCGCTTCATGCTGGAACGGATGACGGATATCCGGAATCCGTCGCCGCGCTATGCCCATTTTTCAGCCATCCGTGATCAGGCAGGGGAGGTCATTGACCGCGGGGTTGTGATCTGGTTCAAGGCTCCTCACTCCTACACGGGGGAAGATGTCGTTGAATTTCAGACGCACGGGAATCCGGTTATTCAGAATCTTCTGATTCGAAGCGCTCTGCTGATCGGAGCCGAGGCCGGTCTCCGTCTGGCGGAACCGGGGGAATTCACCCGCAGGGCATTTGAAAACGGGCGCATCGATCTCGCGCAGGCGGAATCCGTGATGGATCTGATCAATGCGAGTTCAGAGAGCGCTGTGAGAGCTGCGGAGAAATCACTGGTCGGTGAGTTCTCGGAAAAGTGCCGGGATATCGAGGGGAAACTGATTGATCTCCGGACGCATGTGGAAGCGATTCTGGATTTTCCGGAAGAGGATATCGACTTTATCAAAGAAGGCAGAATCCGCGAGAGAGTCGACGATCTGAATCAGAGGGTCGGTACGCTTCTGGAGCAGGCGAGCCAGGGCAATATGCTGCGGGAAGGCGTGGTGATCGCACTGGTGGGAAGCCCGAATGTCGGGAAATCCAGTCTTTTGAACAGTCTTTCCGAAAGGGAAGTCGCTATTGTTACGGATATTCCGGGAACAACCCGCGATATTGTAGAAAATACAATTATAATCAATGGTTTACAAGTAAACCTTGTCGACACGGCGGGTCTTCGGGAAACGGCTGATGTGATCGAACAGGCGGGAATCAGAAAAGCCATGGGAGAGCTTTCACGGGCAGATCTGATTCTTCATCTGGAGGCTCCGGAAACACTCGATAGCCAGGCCGAGCTTGATAAAATCAAACACCATGTTCAGCCAGGGACCAAAGTCATTACGGTGACGAATAAAATAGATCTTCTCCGTGATGTTCCCGGCAATACGGATTCTCATGTCTATATCTCAGCGAAAACAGGAGAAGGCATTGAGAAGCTGAAAACGATGATTTTTGACGCAGTGGGTTTCCGGAATTCTGTCCAGGGTGTTTTTATTGCCCGGCGTCGTCATATTGAGTCTCTTCAGAAAACAAAAGAGTCTCTGGAAAAAGTCAGAGAGTATCTTTCCCAGGATCAGTTTTTCCTCGACATGGTGGCTGAGGAGCTGCGTCTTGCGGGTGTTTCCATGGGGCAGATTCTTGGTGAATTTACTTCCGATCAGCTACTCGGAAAAATTTTCAGCACTTTCTGCATCGGGAAATAGTTCACCGTACAGATGCAATGTTTCACGTGAAACAAAAGACAGGGTCTCAGTTTTTGATCTCTGAAATGTTTCACGTGGAACAAAACGATTTAACACTGAATTATTCATTCGATATGTTCCACGTGGAACATATTCGTTTTTCAATTTTAGAGGGAGGGGAGACCGGTCCTGTTTCACGTGAAACAGTGCCGCAGGTCTTCTCATAGAAAATGGATTTTCCAAAGGTCTACGACGTCATCGTGGTTGGCGGCGGGCATGCCGGTATAGAAGCCGCCCTTGCTTCGGCTCGCATGGGATGTCAGACGCTGCTTCTTACGCACAACATTGAAACTCTCGGAGAGATGTCCTGCAATCCCTCTATCGGCGGTATCGGAAAGGGACATCTGGTCCGTGAAATTGACGCCATGGGCGGAGCGATGGGAAGTGCTGCTGATATGGGGGGCATTCAGATGCGCACGCTGAATGACTCCAAGGGGCCTGCGGTCCGATCAACACGCGCCCAGATTGATCGCAATCTTTATAAGATCGCGATGCGCGGCAAACTGGAAAATCAGAAAAATCTGGATATTTTCCAGGAGGCCGCGGATGATCTGATCCTGGAGGCAGATACCGTCAAAGGTGTGGTATCTAAAACGGGTGTCAGATTCTTCAGCACTTCGGTTGTTCTCTCCGCGGGGACTTTCCTCCACGGTCTTATCCATATCGGTCTGCAGCACTATCAGGCAGGACGCATGGGCGATCCTGCGTCCATCAGTCTCGCTGAGAAACTGATTGAAATCGGCATGCCGATGGGGCGTCTGAAGACCGGTACGCCTCCCCGTATCGATGGAAAGACGATCAATTTCGCGGAGTGCGAGCGTCAGGACGGAATGGGGGACAAGGTTCCTTATTTCTCCTGGGATCAGTCCGTGGCTCATCCCGAACAGGTTCCCTGCTGGATCACCAGAACCAATCCCCGCGTTCATGAGATTATTCTGGCAAACCTGGATCGCTCTCCGATGTACTCGGGCGCTATTGTCGGTGTTGGCCCCCGTTACTGCCCTTCTATTGAAACGAAGATTGTTCGATTCAAAGGAAAAGACAGCCATCAGATATTCCTTGAGCCTGAAGGGCTGAATACCAACGTTTACTATCCCAACGGCGTTTCCACCAGTCTTCCGTTCGATGTCCAGATTGAAATGGTCCATGCCATGAAGGGACTGGAGAACGCTTACCTGATGCGGCCGGGCTATGCGATCGAGTATGACTATTACGATCCCCGTGACCTGAAGCGGTCTTTCGAAACGAAGAAGATCAGCAACCTCTTCTTTGCCGGTCAGATCAATGGAACAACCGGTTACGAAGAGGCCGCGGCTCAGGGCCTTTACGCCGGCATCAATGCAGCGCTTCGCGCCAAGGGGCTCGAAAGCTGGGTGCCGAGGCGCGATGAAGCCTATATCGGCGTCATGCTGGACGATCTGACGACCAAGGGGGTGTCTGAGCCCTATCGTATGTTCACGTCCCGCGCTGAATATCGTCTGAGTCTCCGTGAGGATAATGCGGATGTCCGTCTGACCCCGACCGCTCACGATCTTGGGCTGATTTCCGACGCTCAGTGGAAGTTCTTCTGCGAGAAACAGGAACACATTGCAAAGGAAAGTGAACGCCTGAAGTCGACCTGGATACACCCGACTGATCTGAAAGAAGGGGAGGCTATCCGTGTCTTCGGTGTGCCGATTGAGCACGAATACTCTCTGAAGAATCTGCTTTCCCGTCCGAGTGTCACCTACCAGAAACTCATGACACTGGAGCTTGCTGATGGTACCCATGTGGGTGATGCGTCTCCCGCGATCACTCCGGACGAAGCTGAGCAGATTGAGGTTGGCGTGAAATACGCAGGCTACATTTCCCGGCAGCAGGGGGAAATCGAGAAGAATCTCCGCAACGAAACGACCAGGATTCCGTCTGACTTAGATTATGATTCGGTACACGGCCTCTCTTTTGAGGTGCGGGAGAAGCTGAAGGAATACCGGCCGGAAACTATCGGTCAGGCAAGCCGAATTTCAGGAGTCACTCCTGCGGCCATTTCTCTGCTCATTATTTTTCTTTCTAAGAGCAAGCGTGAAAGGGAAGGTGCCAATGCTGAATGAGAGCGCAAAAAACAGTCTGATTCAGGGAGCGAAAGATCTTGGAGTGTCCTTGAACGAGCATCAATTTAATCAGCTTGATGCTTACTTGGAGCTTTTGCTTAAATGGAACAAGGTTTTTAATTTAACCTCCATCCGAGATCCTGAAGAGGGGGTGAAAAAGCATCTTCTCGATTGCCTGGGCATCATTCCGGTATTGGAGAAGATGCAGCGGCAGGGACTGCCAATGCGGTCACTGATGGATGTGGGATCCGGCGGCGGTCTTCCGGCCGTAGTGATCGCGGTCTGCTTCCCGGAACTCAAAGTGCTTTCTGTCGATGCTGTCGCCAAGAAGACGACCTTCATTACTCAGGCAGCGCTTGAACTCGGACTGAAGAATCTGCGGGCAAAACATTCGCGGGTAGAGAATATCAAGGAAAAATTTGATGTTGTCACCTGCCGGGCATTTTCATCGCTGAAGGATTTTGTTAGCCTTACAGAATCCAATATTGGTGAACCTGGAATGTGGCTCGCCATGAAGGGGCGCAGACCTGATGCCGAACTGCAGGAACTGCCGTCTTTTGCAGAGGTCACGGAAGTGATTGACCTTCATATTCCCGGTCTTGGTGAAGAGCGTTCGGTTGTGCTGATGCGCCATATTTAATATAGAGCGTCATCAGAGATCCTCACCGGTCAATCGATTCAGATGAGCGGCTGAAAAATGGAAGACGTCGTCAAGTCTTTTCTGTTTGTGTTTGCGACTTTTCTCCCGATCATTGATCCGTTCGGGGGAGCCATGTTCTTTCTGTCGCTTACGCCAGGCGCAAGCGATGAAATCCGGGCGAAGATTACAGAACGGATGGCGATCTACAGCCTCATTGTCCTGTTGGTGTCGCTTTTTGCCGGCCGTGTGATTCTGTCGTTTTTTGGAATCTCTGTCCCGGTTCTGCAGGTAGGCGGCGGCCTTGTGCTTCTGTCCTCCGGATGGGAGGCGCTGCATGCGCCGACCCTTGCAGAAGCTAAGAATAATGCGAGTCAGGTGAGAAAAAGTGATGAAGCTTTGCTCTCCATGGCTTTTTATCCGCTTACCCTGCCGCTCGTGACAGGACCTGGAACCATTGCCTCTGCGGCGGCTATCGGTTCGAGTCTTTCCGGAAGCATCGGCAGTATCGTCGGAAGTGTGCTTGCTTCCGTAGCGATGACAGTGCTTACGTGGTTCTGCTTCCGCTACAGTGACAAAATTCCTAAGGCTCTTGGGGCCGCCGGCGCTGACGCGCTGTCCCGTCTCTTCGCCTTTATTTTGATGTGTCTCGGCGTGGGAGTTCTCTGGCAGGGAATTTCCGGGCTGATTATGTCCTTGCCCAAATAGTTTATAGAGGAAAGAATGGCAAAGGTTTTTTGTGTTGTGAATCAGAAGGGCGGAGTTGGCAAAACAACTACCTGCACAAATCTCGCGGCAGCTCTGTCGCTTAAGGGGAAGCGTGTTCTTCTGATTGATCTGGATCCTCAGGGCAATGCGACAACGGGCAGCGGCGTGGATAAGAGGAGCCTCGAGCAGTCCGTTTATCAGCTCATTCTCGGCGAGGCATCTTTTGATGATGTCGTGGTTCGGTCCAAGGAAAAAGGTTTGTATGACGTGCTTCCCGCAAACCGGGATCTGGCAGGCGCTGAGGTTGAGCTGGTCGACATGGATGAAAGAGACTATCGCCTCCGCCATGCGCTGGAGCCTCAGCTGAAAAATTATGATGTGGTCCTCATTGACTGCTCCCCCTCGATTTCACTTTTAACCATCAACGCGCTTTGCTGCGCCCATGGCGTGATTATTCCGATGCAGTGTGAGTACTACGCGATGGAAGGGCTGACTGATCTGGTTGATACGGTGAAGATGGTGTACCAGGGCAAGAATCCGGATCTCACAGCGATCGGACTCCTGCGGGTCATGTTCGATGCTCGAATTTCTCTTCAGCAGGAAGTGAGTGAGCAGCTGAAGGAGCATTTCGGCAATCGGGTGTTCAACACCATTATTCCGAGAAATGTCCGAATGGCCGAAGCGCCGAGTTACGGCAAGCCGGGTGTTCTGTATGATCCTTCATCCAAGGGGGCCAAGGCTTACAAAGCTTTTGCTACAGAAATTCTGTCCAAACTCAAGTAAGCCGGTAAAAAAGGAGGGTGTATCGTGGCGATAAAGAAAAAAGGACTGGGGCGCGGACTGGGGGCTCTCGGACTGGAAAGCCCGAAGGAAATTTTTGAGTCTCAGTCTTCCCAGAAGGATCATGGCGAAGAGGCGGGTGCCCGCCTGACGGAACTGAGTGTTGAGCAGCTCCGGCCAGGTAAGTATCAGCCGAGAACGCATATGGATCCGGAGTCTATTGCTTCTCTGTCGGCCTCGATCAAGTCCCAGGGACTGATGTCCCCTCTCATTGTGCGTTCTGTGGGGGAAGGGCAGTGGGAGATCATTGCCGGCGAGCGACGCTTCCGGGCGGCAAAGCTTGCCGGCCTGACCAAGGTGCCGGTGATCATCCGCGAGGTGCCTGATAAAAAAGCGCTCTCCCTCTCTCTGATTGAGAATATCCAGCGCGAAGGTCTTAATCCCATCGAAGAAGCCAACGGTATGAGCCGTCTGATGCGTGAGTTTGATATGACTCAGGATCAGGTGGCGGAGGTTCTCGGCAAGAGCCGTCCTGCGGTGGCGAATACGCTTCGTCTTCTGAAGCTCACGCCTGAGGTTCAGAATCTCCTCATGTCTGAGAAAATTGACATGGGACATGCCCGTGCTCTTCTCTCGCTGAAAGAAGCTGATCAGATCGCGCTTGCCAACGAAGTGGTCGCAAAGGGATGGTCTGTACGCGAAACCGAGCGTCAGGTTGCCGCTCTCCTTTCGGATGACAAAAAGAAGCCTGCGAAGACGGTTCACAAGAAGGGCCGTGATGTCATTCGTATCGAAGAATCGCTCTCCGACACACTGGGGGCGGAGGTGAAGCTTGCGTCTGAAACCCGGGAGAAAGGCCGAATTGTCATCCGTTACAGCAGTCTTGATCAGCTGGATGGGTTGCTCGAAAAACTGGGTTATACCTCATAATTGGTATAAAAAGTCACCAATTGTATCTATATCAAAAGGCTCTTTAATACTTAAAAATGCTAGTTGTTGAAACAATTGCGCACACTTACAATATGCTGGTTTTATGAAGAGCTTATGGCGTGGGCACCGCCCTGATTTTTTGGTTCAGGAACTGGTGATATATGGGGTGTCTAGCGGAATAACAAGCATTGTCTGCCTGTTAATCGGGGGACTCAATGCTTTTTTGTCGTCTCTAATCGCTTCCGCGATTTATATTTTGCCTTCCTCAGCCTTATTACTGATTAGCAAAAGGCTAATGCGGACCAGTCCTCTCGTCGGAGCTCAAATATTTCAGATTGGGTTGTTTGCAAGAACGTTCCTCACTACCATCCTGATGGTCGTTGTGGCGCTTGTTTACAAAGAACTCAACTGGCCGGCTTTTCTGTTGTCCCTGTTTATAGTGGTTAGCGCTCCTATGGCAGGTCAGCTTTTACTAAAGAGATAAGGATCGACATCTATGTCAGCTGATGGCGCTCTCAATGCGACCGGGTACATACGGCATCACCTTGCCAACCTCGCGTCGGCGCACCAGAGTTCGATTGTTGATTTTTCAGTCATCAATTACGACACTCTGTTTTTCTCCATCGCAATCATGGGACTAACCCTGTGGCTGCTTTACAAGGCGGCTCACAAGGCTACTGCCGGCGTCCCCGGCAAGTTCCAGTGTGCCATCGAAATGCTGGTGGAATTTGTGAATGATCAGGCCAAGACTCTGGTTCATGGCGATCGTTCCTATATTGCTCCTCTCGCGCTGACCGTCTTCATCTGGGTCACGCTGATGAACTGCATCGACCTTCTCCCTGTCGATCTGATCCCGATGATCGCTGGCTGGCTTGGTTTTGAACATATGCGTCCGCTGGCTACCGCGGACCTGAACGGCACGCTCGGCATCTCTGTCGGCGTTCTGGTTCTGATGATTTACTACGGCTTCAAGGCGCACGGTGTCGGCGGCTTCTTCAAGGGGCTGGTGACCGCTCCGTTCGGTGCGAATCCTCTGCTCTGGCCGTTCAATCTCGCTCTGAACATTATCGAATATCTCGCCAAGTGCGTTTCCCTGGGCATGCGACTGTTCGGAAACATGTATGCTGGCGAGTTGCTCTTCTTCCTGATTGCGCTTCTTGGTGGTTATGCCTTCAGCTTCGGTCTGCTGGGCGGCACCCTGAGCGTGTTTGGGCAGATTGTGGCCGGGCTTGGCTGGTGGCTCTTCCACGTTTTGATTGTGCTGTTGCAGGCATTCATCATGATGATGCTGACGCTGGTTTATCTGGGTCAGGCGCATGATAGCCACTAACAGATCTATTTTTTCTTTATCTTTCTTACTCTAAACAACCTTCGTTTTTGAAGATCTCAAGGAGTTTTTTTAAATGACTAACGTTGCTATCGTTGCCCTGGCTTGCGGCATTATCATCGGTCTGGGTGCTATGGGTGCCTCCATCGGTATCGCCATCATGGGCTCCAAGTACCTCGAAGCCTCTGCCCGTCAGCCTGAGCTGATCGATACCCTTCAGACCAAGATGTTCATTCTCGCCGGTCTGATCGATGCTGCTTACCTGATTGGCGTCGGTATTGCCATGATGTTCGCTTTCGCCAATCCCTTCGTCGGCTAATAAAAGTAGTTACCAAATTACGTTTTAGCTGACTTGTTGAATAGGTGTGGCATATCGCCTCATCATTCAACTCTACGGGACTCAATAATGAACATTAACGCCTCACTTTTCGTTCAATTGGTCGTGTTCCTTCTTGGTGCTTGGATCACCATGAAGTACATCTGGCCGCCGCTGATTAGGGCAATTGAAAATCGGCAAAAGAAGATCGCTGAGGGACTGAGGGCTGCAGATCTGGGACAGAGTGCCCTGGTCGAAGCCTCGCAGAAGCAGCAGGCTATCGAAACTGAAGCCCGAGCTCAGGCTATGACGATTGTGGCTGATGGCGAGAAACGTGGTCAGTCTATCGTTGAGCAGGCTAAGCAGCAGGCTGAAGTTGAAGCCAATCGCATTGTTCAGACCGCGAAGGACGAAGCGGCTCAGGAAATGCAGCGTGCTAAAGAAGCTCTCAGGGATCAGGTTGCTCAGCTGGCTATCGCCGGTGCCGAGCAGATTTTGAAGCGTGAAGTTAACGCAGATATCCATAAGGATATGCTTGATCAACTGAAGGCGAAGCTTTAGTCATGGCAGAGATTTCGACAATAGCGCGGCCTTATGCAAAGGGGCTGTTCCAGGCGCTTGAAGATCGTCACGCATCTATCGAGGAATGCAAGGCTGTTCTGAAGACTCTGGAGAATATCTCCACCGTCATCAAGACTCCTGAGTTTTCTCAGCTGTTTGGAGATCCTCGCCTGCTTCCCAGTCAGATGATTGATCTGATTAAGAGCGCTCTTGCAGGAGAGGAAATTCAGAAAGAAGTTTCTAATCTCCTTACCGTCGTTCTCGATAATGGTCGAATTGAAGCTTGGTCCGAGATCGTTAATGACTTCCGCACGCTCATTAACGACGCGGAGGGTATTGCCGAAGTTCATATCGAAACCGCTTTCGGTATGACCGACGATGAGGTGCAAAGCCTCCTTAAGGCTCTTGCCCATCGCTTCCCCAACAAGAAGCTTGTGTCTGATGTGACCGTCAACCCTGAGTTGATCGGTGGCGTCCGCATCCGTGTTGGAGACCAGGTCTTAGATGGTTCGATCAGTGCTCGTCTCGAAGCGATGAAGACGGCCCTTACCGCATAAATTCCGGAGCTGAATAATGCAACTCAATCCTAGTGAAATCAGTGATTTGCTGAAGAAGCGGATCGAAGACCTTGGGGTCTCGGCCGATCTTCGTACGCAAGGCACCGTGATTTCCGTTACCGACGGCATTGTCCGTATTCATGGTCTTTCCGACGTGATGCAGGGCGAAATGCTGGAGTTCCCGGGCAATACCTATGGCCTGGCAATGAACCTGGAGCGTGACTCCGTCGGCGCGGTTATTCTCGGTGAATACACCCATATTTCTGAAGGCGATACCGTCCGTACGACGGGTCGTATTCTTCAGGTTCCCGTCGGCCCTGAGCTGATTGGCCGTGTGGTCAACGCCCTGGGTCAGCCGATTGACGGCAAGGGCCCGATCGATGCGAAGGCCTACGACGTGGTCGAAAAGATCGCCCCTGGCGTTATTGAACGTCAGTCGGTTGATCAGCCGGTTCAGACCGGTCTTAAGTCCATCGACGCCATGGTGCCGATCGGCCGCGGTCAGCGTGAGCTGATCATTGGCGACCGTCAGACCGGCAAGACGGCTGTCGCTCTCGACACGATCATCAACCAGAAGGGCAAGAACCTGATCTGCGTTTATGTCGCTATTGGCCAGAAGGCTTCCACGGTCGCGAACGTCGTCCGTCAGCTGACTGAGCACGGTGCCATGGACTACACGATCGTCGTTGCCGCTACGGCTTCCGATACGGCTGCTCTGCAGTACATCGCTCCGTACGCTGGCGCCACGATGGGCGAGTACTTCCGCGATCGCGGCCAGGACTCCCTGATCGTTTATGACGATCTGACCAAGCAGGCCTGGGCCTATCGTCAGATATCCCTGCTGCTTCGCCGTCCGCCGGGACGTGAAGCCTACCCGGGCGATGTGTTCTATCTGCATTCCCGTCTGCTCGAGCGCGCTGCTCGTGTGAACGCCGAATACGTTGAACGCTTCACCAAGGGCGAAGTGAAGGGCAAGACCGGTTCCATGACCGCTCTCCCGATCATCGAAACGCAGGCCGGCGACGTTACCGCCTTCGTTCCGACGAACGTGATTTCTATTACCGACGGCCAGATCTTCCTTGAGACCGACCTGTTCAACGCCGGTATTCGCCCCGCTATCAACCCGGGTATTTCCGTTTCCCGAGTCGGCGGTGCTGCTCAGACTAAGGTCATCAAGAAGCTCGGCGGCGGTGTCCGTCTGGCCCTCGCTCAGTATCGTGAACTCGCAGCTTTCGCTCAGTTCGCCTCTGACCTTGATGAAACCACCCGTAAAGAACTCGAACGCGGTCGCGTTGTGACTGAACTGATGAAGCAGCCGCAGTATCGCCCGCTTCAGGTTTGGGAAGAAGCACTGGTTCTGTTCTCCGTGAACATCGGCTTCTATGACAACGTTGCTGTCAAGGATGCCCTCCGTGTTGAGCGTGCTATGCGCGACTTCATGCAGGAACATCACGCCGATCTCGTTGGCCGTATCGAAGACAAGAAGGTCCTCGATAAGGACGACGCTGCCGCTCTCGAAGCTGCAGTGAATGAGTTCAAGAAGAACGGTGCTTTTTAAAGCGTAGTAAGCGACCCTAGAGGACCCAATGCCCAGCACAAAAGAAATACGCATGAAGATCAAGAGCGTAAACAATACGCGCAAGATCACGAACGCGATGCAGATGGTGGCGGCCTCGAAGATGCGCAAGGCGCAGGACCGGATGTTTGCGGCTCGTCCGTATGGCTCAAGAATTCGTACGATTATTTCGCACCTTGCAGCCTCCAATACGGACTACCATCATCCGTTCCTCGCTTCGCACAATGACGCCAAAAAAATCGGTCTTATCCTGATCACGACGGATAAGGGCCTGGCGGGTGCTTTGAATACCAATATTCTCCGTGATGTACTGGCTACCATTAAAAAGTGGGATGCCGAGGGGAATGAGCTTTTCGCTTCTGCTATTGGTAATAAAGGCCTCGGTTTTCTGCAGCGGTTGGGTACGCCGGTGCAGAGTCAGGCGGTTGCGCTGGGCGATCAGCCCAACCTCGACCGTCTGATTGGTGCCATTCGAGTCCAGATTGATGCGTTCGCAAAGGGTGAGGTGTCTGCTGTTTACCTCGCCTACTCCCGTTTCATCAATGCGATGAAGCAGGAACCCGTTATCGAGCAGCTTCTTCCGCTTCCGAAGAAAGCAGTTGATGCTTCTGAAGACGAAACTGCCGACAAGCAGTACTCCTGGGACTACGAGTATGAGCCTAGCGCTCCTGCAGTCCTTGATCTGCTGCTGAATCGTTACGTTGAAGCTCTTATTTACCAGGCTGTTGCAGAGAACATGGCTTCTGAGCAGAGTGCCCGTATGGTGGCTATGAAGGCCGCTACGGACAACGCGAAGAAACTCTCCAACGAACTGCAGCTTGTCTTCAATAAGACACGTCAGGCCGCCATCACGAAGGAAATTACTGAAATCGTGGGTGGTGCGGCTGCTGTGTCTTAACGCTAGGATTTGAAACTGAGGATTATCCAATAATGAATATCGGACAAATCGTTCAGGTCATCGGCGCTGTGGTGGACGTGCAGTTCCCGCGCGATCAGATGCCGAAGGTCTACGAGGCTCTCGTTCTTGAACCGGACGAGAACAATAAGCTCGCCGAGCAGGGTTTGACTTTTGAAGTTGAACAGCAGCTTGGTGACGGAATCGTTCGCTGCATCGCCATGGGTTCTTCCGATGGTCTGCAGCGTGGCATGAAGGTGCACGCCACTGGCGCGGAAATCTCCGTTCCGGTTGGTGAAGGCACCCTCGGCCGCATCATGAACGTTCTTGGCAAGCCGATCGATGAGATGGGCGAGATCAAGACCGATCACAAGATGCCGATTCACCGCGAAGCCCCGAAGTTCGACGAACTGAGCCCGTCTGTTGAGCTCCTGGAAACCGGCATTAAGGTTATTGACCTTATCTGCCCGTTTGCCAAGGGCGGCAAGGTCGGTCTGTTCGGCGGTGCCGGTGTGGGCAAGACCGTGAACATGATGGAGTTCATCAACAACATCGCTAAGGCTTACGGCGGCTACTCCGTGTTTGCAGGCGTGGGCGAACGTACCCGTGAGGGCAACGACTTCTACCACGAAATGCAGGGCGCGAAGGTGCTCGATAAGGTGGCCATGGTGTTCGGTCAGATGAACGAACCCCCGGGAAACCGTCTCCGTGTGGCTCTTACCGGTCTGACGATGGCTGAGTCCTTCCGTGACGAAGGCAAAGACATTCTGCTGTTCATCGATAACATTTATCGTTATACGCTGGCCGGTACTGAAGTGTCCGCTCTGCTCGGCCGTATGCCGTCCGCCGTGGGCTACCAGCCGACTCTGGCTGAAGAAATGGGCAAGCTTCAGGAACGTATTGCTTCCACGAAGACTGGCTCCATTACTTCCGTCCAGGCCGTGTACGTGCCTGCTGACGACTTGACTGACCCGTCTCCGGCTACGACCTTCCAGCACTTGGACGCCACGATCGTGCTGTCCCGTGATATTGCCTCTCTCGGTATTTATCCGGCCGTCGATCCGCTGGACTCCACGTCCCGTCAGGTTGACCCCAACATCATCGGCGAAGAGCACTATCAGACGACCCGTCGCGTTCAGGAAACCCTGCAGCGCTACAAGGAACTCCGCGACATTATCGCCATTCTGGGTATGGACGAACTGGCTCCCGATGACAAGCTCACGGTTGCCCGCGCCCGTAAGATCCAGCGCTTTATGTCCCAGCCGTTCCACGTGGCCGAAGTGTTTACCGGCAACCCCGGCAAGTACGTGCCCCTGAAGGAAACGATTCGCGGCTTCAAGATGATTGTCGATGGCGAGTGTGATGAACTGCCCGAACAGGCGTTCTACATGGTCGGTACGATCGACGAAGCCTTCGAGAAGGCCAAGACTCTGAAGTAATCAAACTCGGGCTGGATCCGATGGATCCAGCCTGAACCAACAGCGGGGCTACTTAATGAAAACTTTGAAAGTAGATGTCGTCAATGCGGAAAAGACGGTTTTTTCCGGTGACGCAAAATTCGTTGCTCTGCCCGGTGTTGAAGGCGAATTGGGTGTTCTTCCCGGTCATGTGCCTTTTATTACTCAGATCAAGCCTGGCTTTGTCAGAGTAACTCTTCCGGAATCGGATGAAGTAAGGCGCATTTTCGTGGCTGGCGGCATTCTTGAAGTGCAGCCGAACTCCGTGACCGTTCTGGCCGACACTGCTGTCCGCAGTGAAGATCTGGATGAAGCGAAGGCCAAGAAAGCTCTCGAAGATGCCAAGGCAAAGCGTCAGAATGCAACTGGTTCTCTGGAAATTGCTCGACTCGAGGCCGAAATGCTGGCCCTTACGGCCGAGCTGGCAGAGATCAAGAAGTTGTCTGGCAAGCGCTGATCAGTGCTGATCAACAGCGAGCGAACGGGGCGAAAGCCCCGTTTTTTTTTACCGGATCCGGTTTGGCCCTTCTGGTAAAGTATCTTCACATTTGACCATTCGGTTATAGAAATTTCAGGTGATCTCCCCATGACAGAACTTATTAATGACAATCTTCTCAAGGCGTTGCAGAAGGAACCCGTGCCCTATACGCCGATCTGGCTGATGCGTCAGGCAGGACGGTTCCTTCCGGAGTACCGGGCAACGCGCGAGAAGGCGGGGAGCTTCCTGAATCTGGCCCATTCTCCCGAATACGCCACGGAAGTGACGCTGCAGCCGGTGGATCGCTTTGATCTGGATGCCGCGATTCTCTTCTCCGACATCCTGACAGTGCCCGATGCGATGGGGTTTGGACTGAAATTTGTTCCGGGTGAGGGGCCGGTTTTCGAATCTCCGGTTCAGAGTGAGGAAGCGGTTGTGAAGCTTCACGTCCCCGATGTCGGAACGGATCTGAAGTATGTGACAGACGCGGTGTCGAGCATCCGCAGCGCGCTGCAGGGACGGGTGCCGCTTTTCGGTTTCTCCGGCAGCCCCTTCACGCTTGCCTGCTACATGATTGAAGGACGCGGCAGCCGCAATTTCTTCACCGTGAAGTCGATGATGTATCGCCGTCCGGATCTGTTCCAGAAGGTTATTTCAGTGAATGAGAAGGCGGTGACTGAGTATCTGAATGCCCAGATCGAAGCCGGCGCGCAGGCGATCCAGATTTTTGATACCTGGGGCGGCTGCCTCGCGGACGGGCTCTATCAGCAGTATTCACTCGCGAGTATCCGCAACGTGATCGCGAATCTGACGCGCGAACACGAAGGCCGCCGCGTGCCGGTCGTGGTCTTCACGAAGGGCGGCTCAGTGTGGCTGAAGGATATCGCCTCCTGCGGCGCTGACGCCGTGGGACTCGACTGGACGATGAACCTTGCCCGTGCCCGCGAAGAGGTGAAGGACCGGGTCGCCCTTCAGGGCAATCTTGATCCGGCCGTGCTTCTCTCTGATGAGAAGACGGTGCGCGAAGAGGCTCGTCTCGTGCTCGATGCCTATGGTCCTGTCGGCCAGGGCGGTCATGTCTTCAATCTGGGCCACGGTGTTGATCTCAATACACCGGTGGAACTCGTCCATGCACTCGTTGACGAAGTGCATCACTACAGCCGTCAGTATCACATCTGAAAACGATGACCGTTTCGGAGCAGTTCGCAAGAGTCATTGTTGATGTGCCGGGTCTGCCGGAGCTGGACTATAAGGTCCCGGCGGAACAGCTTCTTGCGGTCGGCGATATCGTCATGGTTCCTGTCGGACGGCAGCAGAAGGCGGGAATTGTGACGGGGCTCCGGCCCTGGACCGATATCGAGAACAAAAGACTGCGGTCAGTGTCCGCAGTTCGATTCGGGATTCCGCCTCTCTCCTCCGAATGGCTGTCGCTCACACGCTTTGCCTCGCACTATTACTGCAGGACGTGGGGTGAGGTCGCTATACCGGCGCTGCCCACCTTCTTCAGAAAGAAGCCCGGCGTCCGTTATCAGTCGTCTCTTGAAAAAATCCGGACACTGCCGGCTCCGGAAAAAAATCCTGCCCCGGCTCCGGCACTGGATCTGAATCCTGAACAGAAAGACGCGATAGCAGCGATTCTGACGGCAAAGGGCTTCCAGACCTGGCTCCTGTTCGGGGTGACGGGGTCCGGGAAGACTGAGATCTACCTTCAGGTCATGCGCCGGGTGCTCGAGCAGTCACCTCAGAATCAGGTGCTTCTGCTGGTTCCGGAAATCAATCTGACGCCGCAGCTCGAAGAGCGTGTCCGGAGCCATTTCGCGGATGAATCTGTCGTCGTGCTGAATTCCGATCTTCCGGACGCTCAGCGGGCGAGATCCTGGCTGGCAGTCCATGAAGGCCGGGCGAGGATTCTGGTCGGCACCCGGATGGCCGCGCTCGCGAGTTTCAGGCAGCTTGCGCTCATCGTGGTGGATGAGGAGCATGACCTTTCCTACAAAGGCGGGGACGGCGCGCGGTATTCTGCGAGGGATCTTTCGGTGAAGCGCGCCCAGAGTCTCGGTATCCCGGTCATTCTGGGGTCTGCCACGCCGTCACTTGAAAGCTGGTCCCGCGCGAGAAGCGGAAGCTACCGGCTTCTCACGCTGTCCCATAAGGCGGTTTCCAAAGCGGAGCCGCCGCGGCTTCGTCTTGTCGATACAAGGACGCTGAAAAAAGGAGAGGTGCTTTCCGAAGAGGTGAAGGAAGCGATCGGGGCAACGCTGCAGAAGCATGAGCAGGTGCTTGTCTATATCAACCGCCGGGGATTCTCTCCGGTGCTGATGTGCCCGTCCTGCGGCTGGAAGTCGGCGTGCCCCCACTGCTCCGCTTTTATGGTCTTTCATAAAGACACGCGAAGCCTGGTCTGCCACCATTGCGGCTATACGCAGCGGGTTCCGGCGCGCTGCCCGGGGTGCGGCGCAGCCGATATCCTCCCGGTCGGTATCGGTACCCAGAGGATTGAAGAGGAAATCGGAAAACTCTGGCCAGACGCCCGGCGTCTGAGAATTGACCGCGATAATTTCAAGACCAAGCGCAGCACCGATAAAGCCTTTCAGGATGTGCATGAGGGGAAGGTCGATATCCTGATCGGAACTCAGATGATTGCGAAGGGGCACGACTTCAAAAAGGTAAGCCTCGTCGTCATTCTGAATATTGACAGTCAGTTGATTTCGACTGATGTCAGAGCCCGGGAGAGAGCATTCGCGACAATGATGCAGGTGTCAGGCCGCGCGGGCCGTGCCGGCCTGAAGAGCGAAGTGCTGGTCGAAACCGCCTTTCCGGATGATGAGATCTTCACTTTCCTCGCGCACCAGGATTATCAGGGCTTTGCGGACCAGATGCTGAAGATCAGAAAGAGGGACGGGGCGCCGCCTTTTGTGTATCAGGCGCTTCTTACCTCTGAGCAGAAGGAGCTGCCCCAGGCGCTTGAGCTTCTCCGTCACGCGGTGGAGACCGGGCTTGAAATTCAGTCGAAACTGCCGGACGGGGGCGGCGTCGCGATTTATGATCCCGTGCCGATGACGATCGTTAAAGTGGCTAACCGAAACCGGGCCCAGCTTCTGATCGAAGGAAGGACCCATCGGGAGCTGCTGCAGTTCCTCAGAGCATGGGTTCAGGTGATCGGTCCCTGCTCGGGAGGCGCCCTCACGCTTGAGGTTGATCCGCAGCGGTATTAAAAAAGAAATTCGCAAAATTCTCCAAATATCCCTATAATTAACTTCTCTGTGCCTCCGTAGTGAAACGGATTTCACGCAGCCCTCCGAAGGCTGAATTGAAGGTTCGACTCCTTCCGGAGGCACCAGGTCACCTGAAGTCGTCTCTTCAATTTTCCCCTTGTTTTTCAATGTCTTCCATCAGGGATACGGCTGTATCCGGAATCTTCATACCTGAAGGATCTGCTCCTGCCGGAGCTTGGCTGAAAGGGATCCGTGAATTTCGTTAGACTCTACGAGCGTAATTCCGCATCAATGAGAATAAATTTCTGCAGGCCGCATGACTGAAAAAATGCCAGATCAAAAAAATACGGGAAAGAACCAGACAGACTTTGGCTTCGCCGAAGTAAAAGAAACCGACAAGGAAGAGAAGGTCCGCGAAGTCTTTGATTCCGTCGCGCCGAAGTACGATCTGATGAATGACGTGCTGTCATTTGGCATGCATCGGCTCTGGAAGCATCACACGATTGCCAAAGCGGGTGTTCAGAAGGGATGGAAAGTGCTTGATATCGCCTCCGGCACCGGGGACCTGGCGCTGAAGTTTGCTCAGAATGCCGGTCCGGAAGGGGAAGTGTGGGCGACTGATATCAATCACGAGATGCTCAGGCTCGGCGCACAGCGTTTCCGTCAGGAGGGTGTCAACTGCCGCGTGGCGCTCTGCGACTGCGAGCAGCTCCCTTTCCTGGACAACACTTTTGATGTTGTAACAGTCTCTTTCGGTCTTCGCAATATGACACACAAAGACCGGGCGTTACGGGAAATGTGCCGGGTGACCAAACCCGGCGGACGCGCGATGGTGCTTGAATTCTCGCACTGCGACCGCTGGCTTGCACCTTTTTACGATTTTTACTCTTTTAAATTTATGCCTTGGCTAGGATCTAAGATAGCTGGCGATCACGACAGCTATGAGTACCTGGTCGAGTCTATCCGGCGCTTTCCGGCCCAAGCCGAAGTGGCTGAGCTCATGAAGACGGCAGGATTCTCCACGGTCACGTGGGAAAACCTGACGTTCGGCATCTGCGCTCTCCATATCGGCAGGAAAGCCTGACGTTGCAACTCACTGGTTTGGGCTCATTTTTTCTTAATTAGGAAAGGATATGAAGAAGTTTTTCCCCCTTGTGGCAGCAGGAATCATGGCGCTGGCTCTGGTCACCAATGCAGATGCGGCGCGGCGTTTCGGCGGCGGCGCGAGCTTCGGCCGTCCGGCCCCGGCGCAGATGGCCCCGGCGGGTACCGCTCAGCTTCCTCGTAGCACTCCGCAGCCTCAGGCTGCTCCTCAGCAGCAGAGACCTGCTCCTGCCGCTGCTCCGACCCCTGCGGCTCAGCCGAAGCCGGCCAGCCCGATCCGTAACATGCTGATGGGCGCCGCCGCGGCGCTCGGCATCGCGGCTCTGGCTCACTACCTGGGGCTTGGATCCGGTTTTGCCAGCATTCTGATGCTGATCCTGATCGCTGTTGTGGCGTTTGCCGTGCTGCGCTTCATTTTTGCCCGCCGTCAGACTCCGGTTCAGCGTTCCGCTGATTCGACCGGTACGCTTTCCGGCATGAATTATCAGCGCGAGGAGCCGCCGGCGGCTGCCCCCGCGCCTGCCGCTGAACCGGCGCCCGCTGCCGCTCCGGCCGCTTTCCAGAGCAATGCCCGCCCGGGTTCTGTCCTGGATGAGTTCTCCCAGAAGGCTGCCCAGAACACGATTCCGGCCGGGTTTGATGAAACCGCTTTCGTCGCTGAATGCAAGAAGAACTTCACCCGGCTTCAGGATGCCTGGAGCACCGGCAACGTGCTGCAGCTGAGCGAGTTCTGCACGGATGAAGTCTTCACGGTTCTCACGCATCAGCTCCGCGACCGTAAGGGCGAAGAGCTGAAGATCGCGGTTGAGACGCTCGACGCCAAGCTTCTCGGCGTGATCACGGAAGGCAGCGAGTATGTGGCCGCGGTTCACTTTACCGGCCGACTCAAGGTCTCCGGCGGCAATACGGATGAGATTGAAAACGTGAACGAAGTCTGGTCGCTTACCCGCCCGGTTGAGAACGGAAATCAGGGCTGGCTCCTCGCTGGAATCCAGCAGGTCGAAGCCTGATTTTCAGTACGTTTTTTCACAAGAAACCCGGCAGAAAAATCTGCCGGGTTTTTTCTTTTGAAAAAGAGTAAAAATATGCTGAGGAAACACAGTGTTCTGCACGTTTTTTGATCGCTGCCATCCCCTATTTTTTTCACTCATTTCCTAAAGTTTGATCTCGATGAAACTTTGGGACATTTTTCGGGGTATTTGGGGCCTCAGCGGGTTCACATTTTTCGTGTGATTCTTAAAATCCACGCACGCTTTTATTAGGAATATTTTTTCCGGCAACTCTTCGTTTTTCACGGGGGATATGGGGCAATGTCTCTGATTGGTTTTGTAATGCTCTATATGGCCGTTTCCATCGGAATCGGTCTCTATGCCGCAACTCGCGTTAAAACGACGCAGGACTACGCTCTTGCTGGTCGTTCACTGCCGCTAGCCATGGTAATTACTGCTACGTTCGCTACGTGGTTCGGCTCTGAAACGGTGCTGGGTCTTCCCGGTCGTTTTATTGAGGGCGGAATTGCCGGAGTGATCGAGGAGCCGTTCGGCTCCGGTATGGCACTTATTCTTGTCGGCGCGTTCTTTGCCGGCAAGCTCTACAAGATGAACCTTCTCACGATCGGCAGCTTCTACCGCCATCGCTATGGGAAGGGCGTTGAACTCGCGTGCTCGATTTTCATCATCCTCTCTTACCTCGGATGGGTGGCGGCTCAGGTCTCCGCTCTCGGCCTCGTGCTGAACCTGGTAACGGAAGGTGCGATTTCGGTGACGCTCGGCATGGTGATCGGTACGCTGGTCGTGCTGCTTTACACGATGTACGGCGGCATGTGGTCCGTTGCGCTGACTGACTTCTTCCAGATGATTCTGATTGTCGTCGGCCTCGTTGTGATCGCTTTCGTGGCGGGTGACATGGCGGGCGGCGCGGATAAGGTGATTACCTACGCGAATAACCGTCATCTTTTCCACGCGCTTCCTGAAATGTCGGTTCACGGCTGGCTCTTCTGGATTTCCGCTGCCATGACGATGATGATCGGTTCCATTCCGCAGCAGGACGTGTTCCAGCGCGTGATGTCCGCGAAGTCCGGGAAGATCGCTGTTGCCGGCCCGATTATCGGCGGCGTGTTCTACATCTTCTTCGCGATGGTGCCGATGTTCATTGTGGTGGCTTCGATCCTTGTGATGCCGGATGTGTCCGGCCGCATGCTCGCTGAAGATCCGCAGCAGCTTCTGCCGACGATGATCCGCGATTACATGCCGATGTGGCTCCGTGTCCTCTTCTTCGGCGCTGTGCTCTCGGCTGTGATGTCGACCGCTTCCGCGACGATCCTCGCTCCGTCGACCACCTTTGTGGAAAACGTGCTGAAGAACTTCACGCACATCAGCGAGAAGAACGAAATCCGCACGATGCGCGCCACGGTTCTGGTGTTCACGCTGCTCGTCCTCGTGTATGCCCTCTCGGTTGAAGGCACGGCGATTTATGACATGGTGGCCATGGCTTACCAGTTCCCGGTGGTCGGCGCTTTCTGGCCGCTCGTGATGGGCCTCTACTGGAAGAAGGCGACCCGCCTCGGCGCGATTTCGTCGATCCTCCTTGGCGGCGCGACCTGGATCATCCTCACGGTGACCCCGCTTGGCGAAGTCTTCCCGAGCGTGCTTGGCGGCTTCATCGTGGCTGGCATCGGCATGATCGGCGGTTCCCTGATCCCGGTGAAGTCCAACCGCCGCTATGTTGCCCTCTGGGCCCGCGAAAGCAAGCGCGTGGAGTATCGCGCTGTGACGGCCCGCTGAGACTGAGGGCCGGCCTCCGGCCCTGCTGCTTTGGCATTGAAAGGCGTCTTTCCATGGAGAAAGGCGCCTTTCTTATTTAGAATGTTTCCGATTGAGTATTCCGTTTTGGCTAGGGCGAATCGCTGAGACAGCTGAAACCGGAGTCAAGAGGTCCGCAGGACTGCGGGGTTGTTGAACCAGAAGAATGAAATCGGGAGCGGCTTCCGGCCGGTCTCCTGGGAAGAAAACAAATGAATATCGTGATTTTGGCGGCAGGCAAGGGTACGCGCATGCATTCGGATCTGCCGAAGGTGCTTCAGCCTGTTGCCGGAGAGCCGATGGTGTCCCGCGTTATCCGCACTGCCTCCGCGCTGAGCCCCGCCCGCACTGTCGTCGTGATCGGCCATGGGAGTGAACGCGTCAAAGCGGCTCTCGCAGAGATTTCCGAGATCCGGTTCGCAGAGCAGAAAGCGCTTCTGGGTACCGGTGACGCATTGCGCTGTGCGCTTTCAGAGCTTGATCCCGCGGAAAAGCAGACTCTCGTGCTTGTGGGCGATGTGCCGCTGATCCGCGCTGAGTCGCTTTCGAAGTTCTGCGAAGCCACTGGAAACGGTGTCGGCATTCTGACTGTTGAGCTCGCTGATCCCACGGGGTACGGCCGCATTGTGAAGCAGAACGGCCAGGTAACCCGAATCGTCGAGCAGAAGGACGCGTCGCCCGAAGAGCTGTCGATCCACGAAATAAACACCGGTATCATGGCTCTTCCGACCGAGCGGCTCAGCGACTGGTGCGGCCGCATGACGAACAATAACGCGCAGCACGAGTTCTACCTGACCGATTTCATCGAGTTCGCCGTGAAGGATGGCGTCCCGGTGACGTCCTTCCCGGTGAGTGACGAGGCTGAGGTGATGGGGGTGAACAGCAAGAGGCAGCTAGCCTGTGCAGAGCGTGCCCTGCAGAAGCGTCTCGCGGAGGAGCTGCTTGACGCCGGTGTCACGCTGCCGGATCCTGCCCGGATTGATATCCGCGGCACCCTCAGGTGTGGACGCGATGTCTTTATTGATGTCGGCTGTGTTTTCGAGGGGGATGTGGTGCTCGGTGACCGGGTTCATGTGGGTCCCTACTGCGTCATCCGCAATACCCGGGTAGAGGCTGACACGGTGATCCAGGCGTTCACACATTCTGACGGCGCTGTGGTCGGTGAGGAAGCGAAGGTCGGCCCCTTCACCCGGCTGCGTCCGGGGGCAGAGCTTGGCCGCGAAACCCATATTGGCAACTTCTGCGAAATCAAGAAATCCACGATCGGCACGGCGAGCAAGGTGAATCACCTCTCTTACATCGGCGACACGACGATGGGATCCGGTGTCAATATCGGTGCCGGCACGATTACCTGCAATTACGACGGTGTGAATAAGTTCCGGACGGTGATCGGTGATGACGCCTTCATCGGGTCCGATACGCAGCTCGTCGCTCCGGTCGAAGTGGGGAAGGGGGCGACACTCGGCGCCGGCACAACCCTGACCCGAAATGCTCCGGAAGGTAAACTAACTCTTTCCCGGGCCCGCCAGGTCACGATCGACGGCTGGCATCGTCCCGTAAAGAAATAAGGAACAAAGATATGTGCGGTATTGTTGCGGCTTCCAGCCGCCGGAATATCACTCCGATCCTGCTTGAAGGCCTGCGGCGGCTTGAGTACCGCGGCTATGACTCCTGCGGCATCGCGGTGATTGAGTCCGACGGCGCGTTTCACCGGGCCCGTACGGTTCAGCGCGTTGCGAGCCTGATCCGTCAGGCTGATGAGGAAAAGCTTTCAGGCGGTGTCGGTATTGCCCACACCCGGTGGGCAACGCATGGAGCGCCTGAGGTCCGGAACGCCCATCCGATGATTTCGCACGACACGATCGCGCTCGTCCATAACGGCATTATTGAAAACTATGCCGAACTGAAGGCGGAGCTCGTGTCTGAGGGATATGAGTTCACGAGTCAGACGGATACCGAGGTGATCGCGCATCTCGTCTACCGTTACTTTGAAGGCAATCTGCTCGACGCCGTGGCGAAGGCTGTGTCGCGTCTCCGCGGCAGTTTCGGTCTGGCTGTCTGCTGCACGAAGCAGCCTGACGTGGTGGTAGGTGCCCGCCGCGGCTCTCCGCTCGTCATGGGGCTCGGGGATAAGGAGAACTTCCTCGCCTCTGACGTGCTTGCGCTCGCGGGCGTGACGGAACGGTTTATTTTCCTTGAGGAAGGCGATATTGCTGAAATTACGCCTGACTCTGCCCGGATTTTCCGCGCGACGGAGGATGGTCGCGCGGTTCCGGTTGACCGTGAGGTGAAGATCGTTTCGGCTCACGATAACGACGTCGCGCTTGGACCGTACCGTCACTATATGCAGAAGGAAATTTTCGAGCAGCCGCGCGCGATCGCTGACACCCTGGAGGGGGTGGCCGGCATCACGCCTTCGATTTTCGGCGCTGACGCGGAGTCGGTGTTCCGGAAAGTGAACCGGATTCTGATTCTGGGCTGCGGCACGAGTTTCTACGCGGGTCTTACCGCGAAATACTGGCTTGAAGCGATTGCCGGCATTCCGTGTGATGTGGAGATCGCGAGTGAATACCGCTACCGCGTGTCGGTTCCTCATGAGGATCAGCTGGTGGTCTGCATTTCCCAGTCGGGAGAAACATCAGATACGCTTTCCGCGCTGGAACACGCGAAGTCGCTCGGCATGCATATGACGCTCGCGATCTGCAATGTCGCGACGTCCGCTCTGGTTCACAACACCGAGCTGCATTACATCACGCGCGCCGGTGCCGAGATCGGAGTGGCCTCCACGAAAGCCTTTACGACGCAGCTCGCCGCACTTTACCTGATGACGCTCGTCTTCGCGAAGATGCGCGGCCGACTGACTCCGGAGGACGAGGTGACGCGTCTCGCGAGCCTCCGCCATGTGCCGGCAGCCATTCAGTCAGTGCTTGCGCTCGAGCCTCAGATCATGGGGTTCGCTGATATCTTCGCCTCAAAGCAGAATGCGCTTTTCCTTGGCCGCGGAATCCACTATCCGGTGGCGCTTGAAGGCGCTCTGAAGCTGAAGGAAATCAGCTACATCCACGCCGAGGCCTATCCGGCCGGGGAACTGAAGCACGGTCCCCTTGCGCTCGTAGACTCCTCAATGCCGGTTGTTACGGTGGCGCCGAATGACCGTCTGCTTGAAAAGCTGAAGGCCAACATGGCTGAAGTAAGCGCCCGCGGGGGAGAGCTCTACGTCTTCGCGGACGCGGGCTCCTCGATCGATCCGAGTGACCGTATGCATGTGATCAGGCTTCCCGAGAATTACGGCGATCTCTCGCCGCTTCTTTACGTCGTCGCGCTTCAGCTCCTTGCCTATCACACCGCAATCGTGAGAGGAACGGACGTCGATAAACCGAGAAATCTCGCGAAATCCGTGACAGTGGAATAACTCCAGACCGGATGCCAGACTGAAAAGCCGTGTCCCGAAAAGAAGGGACACGGCTTTTTTATTTTTAAGGGTTATTACTTACACTTACAGTCTCAGTCAGAATTTAAACCTGCTTACAATGCTCAAAGTTATAACTGAGCGTTCGTTCAGCTTTTCTCGGCGCGCGGGGGCATTGTACCCTCTGAGATGCTCCCGGTAAGAAAACTGATTAATTAAACGCTTGAATTCATTTAATAAACACTACTATAAAGAGTCAAAGTCGTGGGGATCATGCAAATGAAGGTACGACAGATATCCAAATTTACAGCCCTTGCCCTTTCCGTCATCGCCGCAGTGTCGATGACCGCTGGCTGCAGCAAGCAGTCCGCAGGGCCTGGAGCTGGGGCCGCCGCCGCGGCCGCGCACGCGGTGCCGGTTAATGTCGTGACAGTTGAGCCGCATCCGGTACAGGTTCAGGAACAGATTTCAGGCCGTACGGTGTCCTACCGGATCGCCGAAGTCCGTCCTCAGGTAAACGGCGTGCTGCAGAAGCGGCTGTTTACCGAAGGACAGATGGTGAAGGCCGGTCAGCCGCTTTATCAGATTGACGCGTCGGTCTATAACGCGAATGTGCAGAGCGCCAAGGCGTCTCTCGCCCAGGCTGAGGCAGCGCTTGCGCTCGCCCGCGCCAACGCGGCCCGTTCCGCTACCCTGGTGAAGGAGAACGCGGTTTCGAAGCAGTCGGACGATACGGCTCAGGCCCAGGTCCGTACTGATGAAGCTGCCGTGAAGGCTGCCCGCGCGGCCCTCACTAACGCTCAGATCAATGTTCAGTACACATACGTCCGGGCTCCTATTTCCGGCCGTGTATCGATTTCCGAAGTGACGCCTGGCGCCCTGATGACGGCTTATCAGTCGCAGCGCATGACGGTGATTCATCAGCTCGATCCGATCTATGTGGACGTCCAGCGGACGACTGCCGAGCTCCTGAAGCTGCGTGAGGAACTCGCCTCCGGCCGTCTGAAGAAGCTTTCCGACGGCTCCACGCCGGTGAAGATCATGCTTGAGGACGGCACGGTGTACCCGATCACGGGCAAGCTGACGTTCCAGGGCGTTTCGGTCGGCACGGATACCGGTACGGTTACGCTCCGCGCCGAATTCCCGAATCCGAAGGGCACGCTCCTTCCTGGCATGTATGTCCGCGCGGTTCTCCCGAGCGGCGATATTCCCCAGGCCATTACGCTGAACCAGCACGCTGTGATGCGCGATATGCGCGGCGATCCGTATGTCTTTGTGGTGAATAAGGACAACAAGGTTGAGCAGCGCGCGATCAAGACGGGCGAAGCGATCGGTGATCAGTGGATCGTGAATTCCGGTCTAAATGCGGGCGACCGTGTGATCGTTGAAGGTATCGGCAAGGTCCGCCCTGGTGCGCTCGTCGCTCCGTCTGAAGGCTCTGCCGCGGCTTCCGCTCCCGCCGCCTCTGCCCCGGCTTCAGCTCCTGCCTCTTCCGCAGCCGCTCAGACCGCCTCGCATTAATCGACGGGGGAAATAGAAATGTCTCGTTTCTTTATTGACCGGCCGATTTTTGCATGGGTCATCGCGCTCGTGCTGATGCTGGCTGGCGCGCTGTCGATCTTCACCATGCCGGTGTCGCAGTATCCGCAGATCGCGCCGCCTCAGGTGACGGTGGTCGCGAACTACCCGGGCGCTTCGGCTGAAACGCTGCAGAACACCGTTACTCAGGTGATTGAGCAGCAGATGGTCGGTCTCGACGGCCTGATCTATATGAGCAATGAATCGAACGGCACCGGCCGTATGTCGATGACGCTCACGTTTGCTCCGGGCACGAACGCTGATATCGCTCAGGTTCAGGTGAATAACAAGCTCTCTATGGCTGAAGCCATGCTGCCGGAAGCGGTGACCCGCCTTGGCATCCAGGTGCAGAAGTCCACGGCGAGCTTCCTCATGGTGGTGGGCTTCACCTCCGATGACGGCAGCCTGAACGCGGGTGACCTTGGCGACTATCTGGTGAATACCATTCAGGACCCGGTCTCCCGTATTACGGGGGTCGGTCAGACGACGGTGTTCGGCGCCTCTTACGCCATGCGTGTCTGGCTTGATCCGCATAAGCTCTACGCCTACGGCCTCACGGCAACTGACGTGGTGACAGCGATTCAGGCTCAGAACGCTCAGGTGACGGCCGGCCAGCTTGGCGGTCTGCCTCACCCGAAGGATAAGCCTGTGGAGCTGAACGCAACCATCACGGCGCAGTCCCTCCTGAAGACGGTTCCTGAGTTCCAGCGTGTCATCGTGAAGACTGCCTCTGACGGTACCGTTGTCCGGCTGAGCGACGTGGCCCGCATTGAGCTGGGCCGCCAGTCCTACGATGTGGTTGGTTCCTATAACGGTGTGCCGTCCTCCGGTATCGCGATTTATCTGTCCGCCGGCGCAAACGCTATTCAGACGGCTGACGCGGTGAAAGCGAAGATCACGGAACTGAGCCGCTACTTCCCGCAGCACATGAAGGTCGTTTATCCGTATGAGACGACGCCTTTCGTGAAGGCCGCCATGAAGGAAGTGGTGAAGACGCTGATCGAGGCAATCATCCTCGTGATCATCGTGATGTTCCTCTTCCTGCAGAACTGGCGCGCGACGCTCATTCCGACCGTGGCCGTGCCGGTGGTGTTGCTCGGTACATTCGCCATTCTGAAGGCAACAGGCTTTACGCTCAACATGCTGACAATGTTCGGCCTTGTGCTGGCGATCGGTCTGCTGGTGGACGATGCCATTGTGGTGGTGGAGAACGTCGAGCGTGTGATGCGTGAAGACGGAACCGATGCCAGAACGGCAACGATCAAATCGATGACGCAGATTACCGGGGCACTGGTCGGTGTGGCCATGGTGCTGTCTGCTGTGTTCATCCCGATGGCGTTCTTCGGCGGTTCGACCGGCGTGATTTACCGTCAGTTCTCAATTACGATCGTGTCAGCCATGCTGCTCTCAGTGCTGGTGGCATTGAGTCTGACACCGGCGCTCTGCGCATCGATTCTGAAGCCGATTGACAATAATCACCTGCATAAGGGCGGTTTCTTCGGTGCCTTTAACCGCGGGTTCGAACGCGTGTCGACCTGGGTGCGTGATCTCGTGCTCTGGACGCATCACCACATTGCTCTGACGTTTGTCGGCTACGCCGTCATCTGGGCCTGCGTGATCTTCGGCTTCATGAAACTGCCGGGATCCTTTGTTCCGGATGAGGATCAGGGTTCACTGATGTTCACGGTGCAGACACCTGCAGGCAGCACGCAGGAGCATGTCACGAAGGCTGAAGATGCGATCCGCAATTACTTCCTGAAAACTCGTAAGGATGTAACGGATTCTGTCTTCCAGGTGGCGGGCTTCTCGCTTGCCGGCGGCGGTCAGAATATGGGTCTCGGCTTCGTCAAGCTGAAGGACTGGGCTGACCGTACGGCGGCAGGCACGGATCCGCAGACTGTCGCGCTGAAGGCGAATATCGCGCTCTCGCAGTACAAGGACGCGCAGATCATCTTCTTCGCTCCGCCTGCTATTCCGGAACTCGGTATTGCTGACGGCTTTGATATGTATATCGAAGACCGCGGCGGCCAGGGCCATCAGAAACTGATGGAGGTCCGTAACCAGTTCCTCGGCATGGCTAACCAGGATCCGAGACTGCGTCTCGTCCGTCCGAACGGCATGGAAGATACGCCTCAGTACAAGCTTGAAATGGACCGTGAGAAGCTTCAGTCCTACGGTATTTCGCTGGATGCGGCGAACACGGTGCTTAGCACTGTCTGGGGCGGTTCCTACGTGAACCTCTTCATTGACCGTGAGCGTGTGAAGCGCGTTTACGTGCAGGGCGATCCGGACTACCGCATGGCGGCCGCCGATCTGTCCCAGTGGTACGTGAGAAACAGCTCCGGCGGGCTTGTGCCGTTCTCGGCATTCTCGACCGGCAGCTGGACCTCAGGTTCTCCGCGTCTGGAGCGCTTCAACGCGAATCCGGCCGTGAACATTCAGGGTAACGCGGCTGTCGGCGTTTCCTCCGGTACGGCTATGCAGGCGGTTGAAGAGATCGCGAGCAAGCTCCCGAGCGGGTTCTCGATCGAATGGAACGGCGTTTCCTATCAGGAAAAGATGGCGAGCCAGGCGGCCGCTCCGCTTTACGCGCTGTCTCTGCTCGTCGTGTTCCTCTGCCTTGCCGCACTGTATGAATCCTGGACGATTCCGATCTCCATCATTCTCGTGGTGCCGACAGGCGTGCTGGGCGCGCTTGCGATGACGGCGCTCCTCGGGGGTCACAACGACGTGTACTTCCAGGTGGGCATGCTGACAACAATCGGCCTGGTGTCTAAGAACGCCATTCTGATTGTGGAATTCGCGAAGATGCTTTACGACGCAGGTGAAGACCTGATAACAGCGTCGCTCGATGCCGTGAAGCTGCGCTTCCGCCCGATTGTGATGACGTCACTCGCCTTCGGCCTCGGTGTTGTGCCGCTCGTGCTCGCGCACGGTGCCGGCGCCGGCGCTCAGAACGCAATCGGTATGGCTGTGCTCGGCGGCATTATCACGGGCACGATCCTCTGCGTGGGCTTCGTCCCGATGTTCTACGTGGTGGTGAATCGTCTCTTCCGCACCCGCCGCCGTCAGCTGCCGGAAGATGTTAAAGAGAATGTTCAGGAGAAGTAATTCATGTCTGAAAAAGTTTTTGCTCCGCGTCTCGCGCGCCGGACGTTTTTAGCGGCCAGCGCGGCCTCTGCCGCGCTCATGCTGACAGGCTGCCTGAACCTTGCTCCGCGCTATGAGAAGCCGGCCGCCCCGACTGAAACCAGTCAGGACTGGGCGGTCTCACCCCGGGATGCCGGGGTGAAGGAAGGGGAGCTCGTCACCTGGGATAAGTTCTTCCTCGATGAACGGCTCCGCAAGGTGATTGAACTTGCGCTTGCGAATAATCGCGATCTGCGTCAGTCGATGCTCGAAGTGGAACGCCTGCGGGCGCTCTACCGGGTGTCGCGCGCCGAGCTCTTCCCGACGGTCGGGGCTCAGGCGTCCGCCACGCAGTCGCGCTCTTCGATTGACGCGATCCAGCCTGGCTACCCGCGTCACTCGCACGTCTATGCGGCGAACCTCGCGATGTCTTCCTATGAGATTGATTTCTTCGGGAAGATCCGCAATATGAATGAGCAGGCCCTGCAGGCGTTCTTCGCTGGCGAAGACGCCCGCCGCAGTGCCCAGAACACGCTGATCGCCGAAGTGGCGACCGAGTGGCTCTCGATCGGCGCGGACCAGGCCAATCTTGACCTTGCCCGCCGTACGCTCGAAAGCCAGACGGCCTCCTACGGTCTCGTGGAAAAGAGCTACAACGCCGGTGCCTCAAACCGCCTCGAACTGAACCAGGCGAAGGAAACTGTGGCAACGGCGAAGATCGCCGTTCAGACGGCGATCGCGAGCCTCGAGCAGGACCAGAACGCGCTGCGTCTCCTCGTGGGAGCCGAAGTGCCTGCCGATCTCCTTCCGAAGAAGATCGAGCTCGGCGCGACGCTGCCCGCCACGATGCCGGCCGGACTCCCGTCGCAGGTGCTGCTGCGCCGTCCGGACATTTCGTCCGCTGAACGCAGCCTCCGCTCCGCGAACGCCAATATCGGTGTTGCCCGTGCCGCGTTCTTCCCGAGCATTACGCTCACGAGCTCGATCGGCACGCTCTCCACCGATATGTCGAACCTCTTCAAGGGCGGCCGCGGCACGTGGTCCTTTGCCCCGGCGATTTCGCTCCCGATCTTTACGGGCGGCGCGAATGAAGCCAATCTTGAAGCGGCGAAGATCTATCAGAAGGAACAGGTCGCCGCTTACGAGAAGGCTATTCAGACGGCGTTCCGCGAAGTGAATGACGCGCTTTCCACGGAGAGCACGATCACGAAGCGCGTGGAAGCGCAGGATGAAATGGTGAAGGCCGCTGAAGCTGCCTACGATGTGGCGGATCTCCGCTATAAGCACGGCGTGGATAACTTCCTTGCGGTGCTCGACTCGCAGCGCACGATGTTCTCCGCGCAGCAGGCTCAGATTTCCACCCGCCTCGCCCGCGCTGTCAGCATTGTGACGCTCTACAAGGTGCTGGGCGGCGGTCAGGAAATCGCCCCCCAGCCTGAACAGGGAGGCAAGAAGCCGTTATGAGCACTTCTTCCGGAAGATCGAGAGTCTGCCCAAAGGCAGCACAGCGTTGTGAAGAAATTCTCGACGCCGCTATCCGCTGCTTCCGGGAGAAGGGCTTCCACGCCGCCAGCATGAGCTCCATCGCGAAGGCGTTTGGAATGAGCGCAGGCCACATCTACAACTACTTCGACAGCAAGGAAGACATCATCGAAGCGATTGTGAACCGGTGGCTTGATAACTACATTCACACCATCCGAATCCGGTGGAATCCGGATCCGGATATCCATCGCGAAGAGGTTCAGGAGAGCATTGGTCAGCAGATCGAGGATCGCCTGACCTGCGGAGACCGCGCTCTGATGTTCGAAATTGCGGCTGAAAGCTTCCGCAATAAAAAGATCGCGGAGTGCATCCGGAGAGCGGACCGCGCGGGGCGTAAACACCTGATGGAGCAGGCGGTGGCCTGTTACCGTGAGCACGGTGTTGAGCCGCCGGCTGATCTGGAAAAGCGCCTTGTGGTGGTTGGGGCCTTCCTCGACGGACTCGTGTTTTATACCGGCATGGATCCGGAGTTTGAGCCGAAGACCGTACTTCCGATCCTAACGGATATCCTGCTTTATCTTGAGAAGAATGACGGGAAACCGTCAGCCAAGGGAAAAGCGGAAAAAAGAAGCATAAAAAAAGCGCCAGTTCATTGAACTGGCGCTTTTCATTTACCGGTACCGATCAGTCTTCAGACGAATCCAGGTTAACCGGGACATAGATCTGATCACCGCCTCTCTGCACGAGGATAGCGATCTGCTTCTTGCCTTCGATCGCCTTCGAGAGATCGGAGACGGTCTTCACAGGCTGCCCGTTCACGGCGACGATCACGTCACCGCTCGCGATGCCGGCGGACGCCGCGGCACCCGTGGCATTCCCGACGAGGAGGCCCGAAGTGCCGGCCTTCTTCGCTTCCTTAGCGGTCAGCGGGCGGACAGAAACGCCGAGCTTACCGGCCTTCGCTTCAGCCTTCGGCGTATCGGATTCTTCGCCGGCCTTCAGCGTATTCGTCTTGCCGTCAGCCACACCCACGGTCACCGGAACCGTGATTTCCTTCTTATTGCGGATCACGGTGAGCTTCACCGTGGAACCCGGCTTCGCGAACGAAATCTGGCGCGGAATATCGCTGTAGTTCTTCACGTGCGTGCCATCGACACCCACAATGATGTCGCCCGACTGGAGGCCGGCCTTCGCGGCCGGGCTGTCCTTATCGGTTCTCGAGACGAGAGCGCCCTTCGTGTCTTCAGGCAGTCCGAAGCCCTTTGCGAGTTCAGGCGTGAGCGACTGGATCATGACACCGATACGGCCGCGGGTCACCTTGCCGTTCTTCAGGATCTGGTCCTTCACCTGGGTCGCGATATTGATCGGGATCGCGAAGGAGAGGCCCATCGAGCCGCCGGAGGTCGAGAAGATCTGAGAGTTGATGCCGATCACTTCGCCGTTCATGTTGAAGAGCGGGCCGCCGGAGTTGCCGGGGTTGATGGCCACGTCAGTCTGAATGAACGGAACGAGGTTTTCGTCCGGCAGATTGCGGGACTTGGCGGACACAATGCCGGCGGTCACCGAGTTCGTGAGACCGAACGGGCTGCCGATAGCGGCCACCCACTCACCGACCTTCACGTTATCGCTGTTGCCGAGGCGGACATAGGGCAGATCCTTCGCGTTGATCTTCACCACCGCGATATCGGTCTGCGTGTCGAGGCCGAGAACCTTGCCGCGGAACTCACGGTCATCGGTGAGGCGCACCGTGATTTCGTCAGCGCCGTTCACAACGTGGGCGTTCGTCAGAATGAGACCGTCGGAGCTGATGATGAAGCCGGAACCCGTGCCGCGCTCCTCAGGGACCGTGCGTTCACCCCCATTGCCACCGAAGATCGGGAAACCGAAACGCTTCAGAATTTCAGCTTGATCCGGAGGCAGATTGCCGAACGGGCTGTCCACCTTTTCCTTATGGGCCTTCTTCACCATCGAGATATTGACGACCGCTTTGCCGTAGTGATCCACGAGAACGGTGAAGTCAGGCAGCTTCGACTGATTGACAATCGGAGCGGCCGGAGCGTCCTGGACCGGGGTGCTCTTGGCATAAGCCGTGTAGACACCGCCGGCAAGCGCTGTTGCAATTGCCGCCGCCACCAGGGCCGGCTTGATAAATTTGGAAGAAATCACCTGAAAATCTCCTAATTGGTTGCCTGGGCGACTCGAACAGACCGCTTCGAACCGCTTCTGAATGGATAGAAGAAAGATAGTGGAAAAAAAGGGAACTGCGCTTTTCAGGTTGTGAACCGATTCCTGAATTTGTAACAAAGCCAATCGGTTTTAACTGTCTGAGGGGAAACTGATTTCCATGGTTGTCCCCTGCCCGTCAAGGCCGTCCTTTACATCGATATGTCCATGATGTATTTCCGCAATTCGCTGCACGATGGCAAGCCCGAGACCGTTTCCGGATACATGTGTGCCAAGCGCCCGGTAGAAGCGCTCAAACACGCGGGCACGGTCTTTTTCCGGGATTCCCGGGCCGTTATCGGACACCCGGACGAGGATCCGGGAGCCGTCCTGAAGCGCGGTGAGCTCGATCCGGCCGCCTTCCTGCGTGTACTTGATCGCGTTATCGGTGAGGTTTGTCACCATCATGAGAAGCGCGTCCTTCATGCCGCGGATCGTGAGGTCAGAAGGGGACGCGGTGATCGTGATCGATTTTTCGCCCGCGATTGGTTCAAGATCATGCTGCACGGTGGAGAGAAGCTCCCCGATGGAGACCCGCTCGAAAGGCCGCCTCGCGGAATCCGGGTCGAGCCTCGCGATCGTGAGGAGCTGTTCAATCAGGTGCGTGGCGCGGGAAATGCCTTCATCAAGCCGCGAGAGGTTCTTCGCGAGCGCCTCAGGGGTTTTCGCGCGCTTCGCGAGCTGCGCCTGGAGCTTGATCGCGGTGAGCGGCGTACGGAGCTCATGCGCCGCGTCTGAGGCGAAACGGCGCTGCGACTCGAGGCTCGCGGAAAGGCGCTCCATGAGGCTGTTAATAGCGTTCACGAGCCCCCGGAGCTCAGCGGGGAGCCCTTCGGTGCTGATCGGTTTCAGGGACTCGGGAGAACGGCTCGCGACGCTTCGCGCTGTGCGGTCGAGCGGCGCGAGACCCTGCCCTACGATCAGCCACACAATGATCGCGGTGAGCGGCAGAAGAATGAGAAGCGGCTGCAGAATTTCAAGCGACGCGGACGCGGCAAGGCTCACGCGGACAGACTCAGGCTGTCCGACTTCAATGATTTCGGAACCGGCGGTCGTCGTGAAGACGCGCCAGGCGGCTCCCTCATACTGAATGTCCGAGAACCCCTCACGCTCGAGAATCGGGAAGGGGGAAGTCTTCGCGGAGAGAAAAAGAGAGTTGCTGCCTGACTCATAGACCTGGACGAGAATCCGGTGCTCCGGGTTGCTTCCGACGAGGGTGAGGCTCGAAGGCGGAATGTTGCCGCGCTTAGCCAGCGCGGTCGCCATCTGTTTCAGCTCCGAGTCAAGGAACTGATCGAACTGCGACTGCGCAGTGTAGAACGACGCCCAGGCGGCGACGATACCGGCCAGAAGCTCCGTAAAGATCAGGGTGAAGAGCAGCTTTCGGCGGATAGACCCCATGCTCTTCAGGTCTCCAGAATGTAGCCCATGCCGCGCACCGTCTTGATGGCGTCCTCAGAAAGCTTCTTGCGGAGGTGATGGATATGCACCTCAATCGCGTTTGAGCCTACGGTGGAGTCCCAGTTGTAGAGCTTGCTTTCCAGCTGGGCGCGTGACAGCACAAGCCCCTTCCGTTCAGCGAGCGCTTCCAGAAGGGCGTACTCCTTCGCGGAGAGAATGACTGGCTTCCCGTCGAAGGTCACCTCCCGGGTGGAAGGATTGATCGTGAGGCGGCCCCGTGTGATCAGGGGATCCGCCCGGCCGGCAGAGCGCCTGAGCAGCGCGCGGATGCGGGCAGAGAGCTCCTCAAGGTCAAAGGGTTTGATCAGATAGTCATCCGCGCCTGAATCGAGCCCGGCGATACGGTCATCCACGGTGTCACGCGCGGTCGTGATCAGAACCGGAATATGGCTTTCCTTGGAGCGGATTTCCTTCAGCACCTCGAGTCCATCGCGGCCCGGAAGACCGAGATCCAGAATGACGAGAGCAAAGGGCGTTGTATGCAGTGCGAGCAGCGCGGAGTCGCCATCCTGCAGCCAGTCGACGGCGTATCCGTCTCCCTGAAGCCACTCGGAGACGCTTTCGCCGATCATCGGGTCATCTTCAACAAGGAGGATTCTCATTTTCTTTTACTCTGCCTCAGCGCGGTGATCTTATCCATTTCGTATAACAGGATAAAACGAATAAGAGGAAAAATCATAATCATCAGAAGGAGAAAGCCGGGGAGGCGGTTCCAGATGGCGGAACGGCTTCCGGCGACGGCTTCTGTCGCAGCCCCCATAATGCCGCCGATCGCGAGAATGGCGGAGGCCCAGAGCAGAGACCCAATGGCGGCGAAAATCAGGAACCGGACCGAGGTGAGTGTCGGGGACTGGGCCGCGAGAAGCGGGAACCGGGCTTTCTTCTGCGGAAGGAAACGGTAGAAGAGCACCGCGGGAAGCGTTTCCCGATAAAGCGGGAGCCGCCTCTCAAGCAGTGTCTGTGATACGAAAAAACGGGCTACAGGAGAGTCCGCACGGTTCCGGAACGCGAAGTAGAAGATCACGTCCGCGGCAAAAGCCGCGAGAAACGCCGCGGTGAAAGACTGCGGCGCCTGAAGGATGCCGATCCAGCAGAGAAATCCGGCAAGCGCCACGACGGTTTCGCTTCCGAGAAGCGTCAGCGCGGCGAGAAACCAGATTCCCCAGCGGGCGACAAGCACCGGAAAATCCGGATAGGTCATCAGATCGAAAGAAGGCATGGACGGATCACAAAAAAACAGGATACGGAAGCAAATACACGGGAATCAACGTGGTAAGCTCTCCCCCGCTTATTCTGGATGAATTTTTATGGCTCTGGGTGCTTCTATTTATAAAGCGGAACTGGATATCTCAAATCTGGACCGCAATTACTACGCGAACCGTATTCTGACGGTGGCCCGCCATCCCTCGGAAACCGAGGGACGGATGATGCTTCGGCTGCTCTGCTACTGCCTCTGGGACAGCGATACGATCCGTTTCGCTGACGGCCTCTCCAAGGAAGGGGAGCCGGCGCTCGCGGATACGGATGACACGGGCTGGATCAGCCTCTGGGTTGAACTCGGGGTGCCCACTGTGAAGCAGCTGCGGAAGGCCGCGAGCCGAAGCTCCCATGTGGCTGTCATGACTTACGGCGAAGACCGTATCAAAGCCTGGTGGGAATCCTGCCGCGGAGACCTGGAGAAGATCGGGAAGCTTTCTATTTACAGTGTGACAGACGCGGAATTTGAAGCACTCGCCGCTCTGGCCCGGCGCCATATGCGTATCGCGGTCACGGTCCAGGACCGCGTGGTCTGGGTAGCGGACGCCCAGGGTAGCAATATTGAGATTCATCCGGCTGTGATGAAGGAAGCGACAGAGTAAGCGCGTCCCCGCTCCGGATTCCGGCAAAAAGAAAGGCACCCTTGACGGGTGCCTTTCTTATTTATCGATCAGCTGAGACCTCAGTCTTTCTTAATGAAGTCCTTCGCTACGGAAACGACGATGGAGAGGCAGATTGCCAGCCCCAGAATAGCCATCCAGTAAAAGTAGCTCATGTTATGTCCTTTTCAGTGGGGAGGCGGCTGAGGATTTTCAGCGCCTCCCGGATTCATCAGTAGAGGCTGTGAGAGTTTTCCGAGATGTACTCGTGGGTCACCTTGCCTCTCATCACGTGATAGGCCCAGCTCGTGTAGATCACAACGAGCGGGAGGAAGATCAGCGTGACGAAGAACATGATTTCAAGCGTGAGCTGGGAGCTCGTGCAGTCCCAGAGCGTAAGGCTGGAGACCGGGTCGAGCGAGGACGGCATCACGAACGGGAACATGGTGACAAACGGCGTCAGCACGATACCGAGGAGCGCCACCGAAGAGGCAACGATCGCGGAACCCCACTTGCCGGCCTTGCCGAAGACGACGCTCAGGAGGGAGCCGAGCAGGCCAAGGGCAGGAAGCAGATAGAAGTAGGGGTGAGCGGAGAGGTTGTCGAACCAGCTGCCGCCGATCGCCACAGACTTCGCGAGCGGGTTCGGGAAGCCAGCCGGATCCAGGCCCGTGGCCGTATAGCCCGGAATCGCCATCGCAAGCCAGATGCCGGCGAGAGCGAAGAGGACAAAAGTCGCGGCCGAGCTCAGGGTGGACACGCGGGCGGAACGCGCCTGCAGGTCACCTTCAGTCTTCAGGGCGAGGTAGTTGGCGCCGTGCATGATCACCATCGCGATGCTGACAACGCCGCAGAGCAGAGCGAACGGGTTGAGCAGCGCGAAGAACGAGCCTTCATAGTAGACACGCATCGTGGTGTCGATCCGGAAGGGCACGCCCTGCAGCAGGTTGCCGAAAGCGACGCCGCAGATGATCGGCGGGACGGCAGAGCCGAGGAAGAGGAGCGTATCCCAGAGGGTGCGCCACTTGGTGCTGTCAACCTTGCTGCGGTAGTCGAAGGCCACCGGGCGGAAGATCAGCATGAACAGCACGATGAGCAGCGCCCAGTAGAAGCCTGAGAACGCGGTCGCGTAAGCGATCGGCCAGGCTGCGAACATGGCGCCGGCACCGGTAAGAAGCCACACTTCGTTGCCGTCCCAATGCGGGGCGACGGCGTTGATCATGATGCGGCGTTCCTCGTTGGTCTTACCGAGGTAGGGGAGGAGGGTTCCCGCGCCCATGTCCTGGCCATCCATAATGGCGAAGCCAGTGAGCAGGACGGCGATGAAGAGCCACCAGATCAATTTCAGGATTTCATAGTCAATCATGGCATTCTCCGGTTATCTGTGGTTTTCAAAGAAGTAGCGACCGGTGCCGAGCGAAGAGGGCCCGAGACCTGCGAACTTCTTCATCAGCCAGACTTCCACCACGATCAGGCAGGAGTACAGCACGATGAAACCGGCGAGGGAGCCGAACACGGATCCGGCGGTAAGCGACGAAACCGAGAGATCGACAGGAAGCATGCCGTAGATGGACCAGGGCTGGCGGCCGACTTCGGTCACCACCCAGCCGAGTTCATTCGCGATCCAGGGCAGAGGCATACCGATCATGGCAGCCGTCAGATAGCAGGACTTCTTGTCCACAGAACCCTTGACCGAGTAAATGAGACCCGCCAGGAAGAGCACGATCATCAGCAGACCGCTGACCACCATGCCGCGGAAGCTCCAGAAGATCAGACCGACAGACGGAATGGTGTGAGCCGCGGCTTCCTGAATCACTTCAGGCGTGGCATTGGCAACATCATTCGTGTACTTACGCAGCAGGAGACCATAGCCAAGGTAAGGCTGGACTTCCTTGAACTTCGCGAGGAGCGCAGGATCCTTCGGGGAGGCGCGGAGGGCTTCGAGAGCCACGACGGCTTCCTTGCCGCGGGTGATGCGGTCAACGTTGCGTTCAATCAGCTGATTGATGCCGGGAACCGGAGTGGAGAGAGAACGCGTACCGATCAGGCCGAGAATCCACGGAATCTTCACCTCAGCGTGATTCGTGCGGGCCTCAGAGTCCGGAATGGCGAAAACCGTAATCGGAGCCGGGGTGGATTCCGTGTTCCAGATCGCTTCCATGGCGGCGAGCTTCTCAGGCTGGTCACGGGTCACGAGGTAGGCGGATTCGTCGCCCTGATGGATCGTGAAGAGCGAGGTCACGAGACCGAACGCGCAGGCGATCATGAGGGACTTCTTGGCGAATTCAACGTCTCTCTTGCGGAGCAGGTACCAGGCGGAAATAGCCATCACGAAGACAGCGCCCGTCATGTAGCCGGCGCTCACCGTGTGGGTGAACGTGGCCTGAGCCCATTCGCTCGAGATGATGGTCCAGAAGCTGTCCATCTCCATACGCATCGTTTCAACGTTGAAGACGGAGCCCTTCGGGAACTGCATCCAGCCGTTGGCGATCAGAATCCACATGGCGGAAATGTTCGTGCCGAGAGCCATGAGGAACGTGCAGACCCAGTGCCCCAGGCGGCTCAGACGCTTCCAGCCGAAGAAGAAAAGACCGGCGAAAGTGGATTCCATGAAGAACGCCACCAGAGCCTCAATCGCGAGCGGGGCGCCGAAAATATCGCCCACGTAGTGCGAGTAGTAGGCCCAGTTCGTGCCGAACTGGAATTCCATGGTGATACCGGTAGCAACACCCATGGCGAAGTTAATCGCGAAGAGCTTGCCCCAGAATCGGGTCATGTCTTTATAGATTTCTTTCCCCGTGACCACATAACAGCCTTCCATGGCCACGAGGATCATGGAAAGACCGAGAGTGAGCGGGACGAAGAGGTAGTGGTAAAGAGCCGTGACAGCGAACTGCAATCGCGACAGGTCTACAAGTTCAGGTGTAATCATGGTATGTCTCTGTGAAGGCTGGACTCAGAAGCCGAAGTCTGAGCATCCGAAATCGGCCGGTCCAGGATGGCGTTCCCCACGGCAGTCGCGGACGTATCAGGTCTGTGACTGGGTGAGAAGAAAACCAGCCAAAGAAGAAAAATACAGAGAACCTTTACCCCTATCACGAGCCAGAGGTGAAGGGTCAGATGCTTTTCCTGGTCTTTCCGTGTGCCTTTTTTCATGGGTATTTTTTGTGAAGGGCGAACTTGAGAAAATAATAGCCTAATGATGAAACTTAGTAAATTATGAAAGTAGTTGTTTCATCTTAAATAGCACTTAAAATCGATTAACTTCGCTCAAAGAAGGCGAATCAGGCAAAAAAAATCCCCCGAAGATTTTTCGGGGGATTTTATACGGGAAAACCCGTTTTCTGTGTACTCTTTTTACTCTTTCTGCTCGGTTTCGGCAGGGGCGACCGGGATATGAATGATCGGGGGAGGCACCGCGGCGGCCTCGGCTTTGATCTGCCAGATCTTCAGAAGCTCGTCCTGGCCGGGAACCGGCTGGTTTTCGCGGAGCCGCTCCTGGCGCGAGACGACAGATTCACGGATCACCTTCTCGACGACATCGAGCGGCAGCCGGTTGAGGTTGTCGAAGAAGATCGAGCAGGTTTCGGTGTTGACGCCGGGAATCTTGCCTTCGTAGTTCTCGAGCACCTTCGGTTCAGCGATATACAGCGTCATGCTGGTTTCGCCAGGCTCCAGAGCAAACAGCGGATTCATCTCATATTCATAGAACGCCAGACCGTAGCGCATGCTCTCATGCACGCCGCGCGCGTTGCGGCGGATAAGACTGCAAACGCGTGCCATAGCGACGCGCCGATCGGGAGGCAGGGTTTGCAGAAAACCGCCTACCGTCGTTGCTGTTGGAACCATTCAGACACCCCCAGAAAATAGACCGAATTTCAATAGCGATAGGGATGAATTTTAACAAATTATCAGTTTCCCTTCATGCTATTAAGGTGATTTCGGCAGGAAATAGAAGAGAACGTAACGAAGAAACGGGAGTCTGATCCCGTGGTCTCTGCAGCGCCTAAATGATATTGATTCTCAAATAGAAATTGTTCTATCGAAGTATGGCAATCAAAGGTCTTTTTCTTTAGCATTACAGGCGATAATGAAATGGTATACCAATATATGCCGTAAATCCGTCATACAGCGGAGGTCGCACATTTATGTTTCAGATTCGTTTGCACGGCCGCGGAGGGCAGGGTGTCGTAACTGCCGCGGAAATGCTGTCGCTGGCAGCTTTCATGGAAGGACATTTCGCCCAGGCCTTCCCGAGTTTCGGTTCCGAGCGCACGGGCGCGCCGGTGACCGCTTTTGCCCGGTTCAGTGATCATGAGATTCGGCTTCATGAGCCGATTGAGGAACCGGATGTCGTGCTGGTGCAGGACAGAACGCTGATTGACTCGGTGGATGTGTTCAGCGGTCTGAACCCCGAAGGCTATGTTCTCGTGAACAGCGCCTCGTCCCCGGAAGAGATCGGGCTTGGCGAACTGGTGAAGCGGCTCCCCGCAGGACACGTGAAGACGGTTCCCGCGACGGACCTTGCGCTGAAGTTCATCGGCCGCCCGCTGCCGGGCGCCGCCATGCTGGCGGGCTTCGCCGCGATGACGGGCATGCTGAAGCTGGAAAGCATCAACTCGGCCTACGGTCAGAAATATTCCGGTAAGGTCGCTCAGGCGAACGCGGATGTCGCGCGCGGGGCCTGGGACTTTATCAAGAATGGAGGAGAAGAATAATGCTGAAGCAGCTGGAAGGTTCGCAGGGCGTCGCGCAGGCTGTGGCCCTGTGCCGCCCCAATATCGTCTGCGCTTATCCGATTTCCCCCCAGACCCATATCGTTGAGGCGCTCGGCCGCCTGGTGCGCGCGGGAAAGATTGAGGACTGCGAGTACCTCAATGTGGAGAGTGAATTCGGCGCGATGAGCGTCGCGATCGGCGCAAGCGCCGCCGGTGCCCGTGCCTACACGGCGACGGCTTCCCAGGGCCTGCTCTTCATGGCTGAGGCGATTTATAACGCCTCGGGTCTCGGTCTTCCGATCGTGATGACGGTCGCGAACCGCGCGATCGGCGCCCCGATCAACATCTGGAACGATCAGTCGGACTCTCTCTCCCAGCGCGACAGCGGCTGGCTGCAGCTGTTCGCTGAAGATAACCAGGAAGCGGTCGATCTCCATATCCAGGCTTTCCGTATCGCCGAAGAGCTGTCGCTCCCCGTGATGGTCTGCATGGACGGTTTCGTTCTGACGCACGCGCTCGAACGCATGGATATTCCGTCCCAGGAGCAGGTGGATCAGTTCCTCCCGCCCTATGAGCCGCGTCAGGTGCTCGATCCTGAGGATCCGGTGTCGATCGGCGCCATGGTGGGACCGGAAGCGTTTACCGAAGTCCGTTACCTCGCGCAGCACCGTTTCAATACGGCGCTTGAAGTCCTGCCCCGCGTGCAGGAAGAGTTTGCAAAGATTTTCGGCCGCCGCTCCGGCGGTCTTCTCTCCACGTACCGTACCGAAGACACGGATATCCGCGTGATCGGCATGGGTTCCTGCATCGGCACGATCAAGGATTCCGTGGATGAGCTCCGGGATGAGGGCCTCAACGTGGTGGGTGTTGTCAGCCTGAAGAGCTTCCGTCCCTTCCCGTATGACGCGGTGAGAGAAGCGCTGAAAGGCGCGTCCCGCGTGGTCGTGATCGACCGCACGGTGACCCCGGGCAGCCGCGGTGTTCTCGGCATGGAGGTGGAATCCGCGCTCCGCGGCACGGGCACCGCCGTGAATACGGTGATTGCCGGCCTTGGCGGCCGCGCGATTACGCGCCACAGCATCAAGGCGACGCTGAAGGACGCGGCGGCCGGGAAGCTCCCGGATATCTTCTTCATGGATCTCGACCGTGAACTCGTTGAAAATCAGCTCGCGCGCGAGGCGAAGACCCGCCGTTCCGGTCCTGCAGCAGAAGAGATGCTGAAGGATGTTGGTCGCAGGAGCGCAGCCCAGGCTGCGTCCAAGTAGGCTTTAGGAGGCCAGTATGGAAGAGTCAAGAATCCATTTTTATCAGACCGGCACCTTTACGGTTGGTAATCGGCTTCTGGATGAGAAGCTGAAGACACTGCAGAGCTCGACCAAGCGCTTCAATTCGCTGGAATCGGGACACCGCGCCTGCCAGGGCTGCGGCGAGGCCCTCGGCGCCCGCTACGCGCTGGACACGGCGATGGAAGAAACCGACGGCCGGATCGCCGTGACGAATGCCACCGGGTGCCTGGAAGTCTTCTCGACGCCGTATCCGGAAAGCGCCTGGAGAATGCCGTGGCTGCATTCGCTCTTCGGCAATGCGGCGGCTGTCGCGACCGGTATGGCTGCGGCCTATCGGGTCCGTGCGAAGAAGGACGGGAAGCCCCCGGTCCGCGTGATCGCCCAGGGCGGTGACGGCGGCACCACCGATATCGGCATGGGCTGCCTCTCCGGCATGTTCGACCGCAATGACGATGTGCTCTACATCTGCTACGACAATGAGGCGTACATGAATACCGGCGTGCAGCGCAGCTCCGCGACGCCCCCGACCGCGCGTACCGCGACGACGATGCCGCAGCCGGGCTACGAAGGCAACAATTTCGGCCAGGGCAAGAGCGTGCCGCTGATCGCCATGGCGCACGGCATTCCGTACGTCGCGACCGCTACCGTGGCGGACCTCCATGACCTTGAGCGCAAGGTCCGCAAGGCGATGTCCATGCACGGTGCCCGCTATATCCAGATTCTCGTTCCGTGCCCGCTCGGCTGGGGCTTCGCCTCCGATAAGACCGTTGAAGTGGCGCGTCTTGCCGCTGAAACGGGCATCTTCCCGGTATTCGAGGCTGAGAACGGAGAAATCACGGGATCCTATAAGATTCGCCGTCCCACGCCGGTTGAGGCGTATCTGAAGCTGCAGAAGCGCTTCGCCCATCTGCTCGGCAAGAAGGGAGATCCGGAAACGGTGGCCCGTCTGCAGCGCATGGCGAACCGCAATATCGAAAAGTTTGGTCTGACCGAAGAGGCCGAGGAGCATCCTGAGGGACTGTTCCGCAGCCTGGTGAGCCCGAAGGGGGATGCAGAAAGTGTCTGAAAAAATCAATGATGAAACGCCGTTTGCGATTACGCTGAAGCCGCTCACGTCGCTCGAGAACCATACGGGCGCGTGGCGTACGCTGAAGCCGGCCTATAACTTCCACGAGCCGCCCTGCAGCGCGACGTGCCCCGCCGGGGAACGCTGCCGCGACTGGCTGTTCCTCGCGGAGGATGGCGGCTACGAGGCCGCGTGGCGGAAGATCATGGAAGATAATCCCTTCCCCGCCGTGATGGGCCGTGTCTGTTACCACACGTGCGAAACCGCCTGTAACCGCGGTCAGCTCGATGAATCGGTCGGCATCAACTCGGTTGAACGCTTCCTCGGTGACGAGGCTCTCGAGAAGGGCTGGGCGTCGCCTGTGCCGGCTCAGCCGAGCGGAAAGAAGGTGCTTGTGGTCGGCGCGGGTCCTGCCGGACTCTCCGCTGCCTATCATCTGACGCTCCTCGGGCATCAGGTGACGGTGGTGGATTCGGCTCCTGAAGCCGGCGGCATGATGCGCTACGGCATTCCGAAGTACCGTCTGCCGCGTGATATTCTCGATAAGGAAATCGACCGCATCGTGAAGCTCGGCGTGAAGCTTGAGCTGTCGCACGAAGTGCAGGATCTCGAGGCCGAAATGAAGGCCGGCGGCTATGACGCCGTGTTCCTCGGTGTCGGCGCGAAGCTGGCCCGCCGCGCTTATATTCCAGCCGGTGACTCGGCTCACATCCTTGACGCGGTTTCTGTTCTCCGCTCGATGGAAGGCGAAGAGAAGCCGATGCTCGGGCGCCGCGTTGTGGTCTACGGCGGCGGTAACACCGCGGTCGACGTGGCCCGTACCGTGAAGCGTCTCGGTGCAGAGCCTCTGATGGTCTACCGCCGTACCCGCCAGAAGGCGCCGGCTCACAGCTTCGAAATTGAGGAAGCTATCGAGGAAGGCGTCACGATGAAGTGGCTCTCCACCATTGCGGACGCCGAAGGCGGCGAAATCCGCATTGAGAAGATGGAGCTTGATGAGAACGGCTCCCCGAAGCCGACCGGCGAATTTGAAACGATCACTGCGGATTCCGTCGTGCTCGCGCTTGGCCAGCAGACGGACCTCTCCTTCATTGAAGGTCTTTCGGAAGTGAAGACGAAGGACGGCAGCATCGAGGTCGACGACACGCTGATGACCGGCAAGGCCGGAGTCTTCGCTGGCGGCGACGCGATTGAAGGCGCCCGCAACGTGACGGTCGCGATCGGACACGGCAAGAAAGCTGCCCGCGCGATCAATGCCTGGCTGCGCGGCGAGAAGTACGCTGAACCCTATCGCGGAAAGCCTGCCGAATTCAGCAATCTGAACACGTGGTACTTCTCGGACGCTCCGAAGACGGTCCGCCCGATGCTTGATATGGTCCGCCGTCAGACGACCTTTGAGGAAGTGCTGAAGGGCCTCACCGAAGAGAACGCGCTTTACGAAGCCCGCCGCTGCATGAGCTGCGGGAACTGCTTCGAGTGCGACAACTGCTACGGTGTCTGCCCGGATAACGTGATCGAGAAGCTCGGCCCGGGCCGCGGCTACAAGATCGATTACGAGTTCTGCAAGGGCTGCGGCATCTGCGCGAACGAGTGTCCGTGCGGCGCGATCGATATGAAGAAGGAAGAGATCTGAGTCCGGATCTTCTGATATCGGTATAGCGAAGAGGCAGGTTCCTGACGGAACCTGCCTCTTTTGCTTGATGGAAACTGAATGTGAATCAGCGGAACTGACGCCGGGCGATAAGCGCGATCACGACACTCAGAAGAAGGAGTGAGGCGGCGAGATAGTACGGGATGCCAGGCGGAATCAGCTCATCCGTTCCCTTTGCCGTGTAGACAAGAAGCGGCGTGGAGATCACCGGGGCAATGGCACCGGAGAATGAGTTGAGGGAACTGATGGCGCCCATCGCGGAGCCCTGCATGGTGGGAGAGACCTGACGCGAGACCGCGCTCTGAATAATCGGAGAGGCGATTCCAAGGAGCGAAAACGTCCAGGCGAGAATCGCGGCGACGATGCCCCAGGTGGTGAAACCGATCCCCGCAAGCGCGAGGCACCCAATCGAAAGCGCGGCGATCACGAGGTGTTTCTCAGACTGAACGCGGATCAGGGCGGGAAGGAGCCACCCTTGAGTGAACGCGATGCAGAGGCCGAGCACGAACATCGAGAGACCGATATTCAGCGGTGTCCAACCGTACCGGAACTCTGTGTAGAGCGCCCAGGTGCACTGCATGAGTGACTGCGAGAGATAGATGAGACCGATGATCAGCACCATCGGAATGATGGGCTTTACCTTCAGGAGCGCGATGATCCCGATGAAAGGATTAAAGCGGCGGAAAGTCCAGGGACGCATATCCGGCGTCGTGAGACTTTCCGGCAGCACGAAGAAACCGTAGATGAAGTTCAGGCAGCAGATGGCGCCCGCGAAGGCGAAAGGAATCCGCGGGTCTATCTGCCCGAGAATGCCGCCGAGCGCCGGGCCGATCACGAAGGCGAGTCCGTAGACCGCACCGATCTTCCCAAAAGCGGCGGAGCGCTGCTGTTTCGGCGTGATGTCCGCAATGTAGGCCTGGGCGACGACGAGGTTCGCGGACAGCATGCCGCCCGCGATGCGGGACGCGAGCACAAGCGGGAGCGACGACGTGAAGGCCGGCACAAACTGCATGATGGAGAGGCCGAAGATACCGGTGAGCAGCACGGGCTTCCGGCCGAAACGGTCTGAAAGCGCGCCAAGGATCGGCGAGGAGAGGAACTGCATGATGCCGTAGCTCACCATGATCGCGCCGTACCAGTAGGTCTGCAGATCGCGGGTGCCTGCCAGATCGCCGATCAGCCGGGGCAGTACAGGAATGATCAGCCCGAAGCCCAGGGCATCCATAAAGATGCAGGCAAGGACAAAGCGGGTGGCGGGTTTAAGACTGCTCATGCGGTGGTGCCGGAAACGGTAGGTACAGAAATTTGAACATTATCCCTCAGATAGGGGATCGGAGGATGACCACAAAATACAGAGTTAAATAAAACAGGTATGCTAATGAATACGTCCTGCAAAAAATTGTTGCAAAAGGGCGTATCCCCCCTGGTCCTAAGAAAAAAAGTCAATATGCGGAAATTCTCACGAATCCTCGTGCCGTTCCTGGAGGGGTCTCTTGTCAAGGAGATCCTGTTCGCACTAGTGATCGGCATCATCGTTGCCCTGGTAGCGCCTGGCATCGCCGTGCCCCTCGGATTCCTCGGCACGTTCTTCATCTCGGCCTTGAAGGCCGTGGCCCCCGTGCTGGTCTTCTTCCTGGTTGCCGCGTCCATCGCGAACCAGAGCGTTGACACCCGGACGTCCATGAAGCCGATCATCGTGCTGTATGCCATCGGCACGCTCGCGTCCTCCATCGTTGCCGTTGTGGCGTCTTTCCTCTGGCCGACCACGATTCACCTCGTGGCTGCCGCTGAGGCGACTGCCCCGGGCGGTATTGCCGAAGTGCTGAAGAACCTCGTTCTCAACATCGTCGATAACCCCGTGAAGGCCCTCGCGAACGCGAACTACATCGGCATTCTCTCCTGGGCTATTGCTCTCGGCTTCATCCTCCGCAGCGCGAACGACACGACCCGAGAAATCATTCAGGACTTCTCGGAAGCTGTGACCACGGTCGTCCGTATCGTGATCCGTATCGCTCCGTTCGGTATTTTCGGTCTGGTCGCGAACACGGTCGCTACGGTCGGTCTCGGCGCCTTCGTGGGTTACGGCAAGCTGCTTCTCCTCCTCGTGGGCAGCATGCTCTTCATCGCCCTCGTGGTCTTCCCGATCATGGTCTGGTTCTGCATTCGCAAGAATCCGTATCCGCTCGTGATCCAGTGCCTGCGCGTGTCCGGTATCTGCGCTTTCTTCACCCGTTCGTCTGCCGCGAACATCCCGGTGAACCTCGACCTCTGCCGCAAGCTGAAGCTTGACGAAGGCACCTACTCGATTTCGATCCCGCTCGGTGCCACGGTCAACATGGGCGGCGCTGCCATCACGATCACGATTCTGACGCTCGCTGCCGCGAATTCGCTGGGTGTTCAGGTTGACTTCTGGACAGCCATCCTGCTCTGCTTCGTGTCCGCGATCTGCGCCGGCGGCGCCTCCGGTGTTCCGGGCGGCTCCCTGATGCTGATCCCGCTCGCCTGCGGTCTCTTCGGTATTGATAACTCGACCGCCATGCAGGTGGTGGCCGTGGGCTTCATCATCGGCGTGATCCAGGACTCCTGCGAAACGGCTCTGAACTCTTCGAGCGACGTGATGTTTACGGCGGCGGCCTGCCTCCGTCAGGAACGTCTCGATGCCGAAAAGGCCAAGTAAGCCTGAAAATCCGGCTGTTTAAGCAGTTCTGAAAACCCTTCCTCCTGATAGAAACGGGAGGAAGGGTTTATATTATCTGCCTGCTCCATCCTCACACTTTCCCCTCCCTCCAGGAATTCATGCGGCGTTTCCATTCAGCAAAAGAAGCATTGACCCAGGTATTCGGCTATGCCGATTTCCGGCCGCATCAGGAGGAAATCATCGAAGCCGTGATCGAGGGGCGGGATGCGCTGGTGCTGATGCCGACAGGCGGCGGGAAGAGCCTCTGCTACCAGATCCCCGCACTCGTCCGCGAGGGAACCGCGGTGATCGTGTCGCCTCTTATCGCGCTCATGCAGGATCAGATCACCGTGATTCAGAACCGGGGGCTTGAGGCGGCCTGCCTCAGTTCTGCGAACTCTCTGGAAGAGAACCGGGAGATTGAGAGTCAGTTCCTCTCAGGGACACTCGACTTTCTCTACGTCACCCCTGAGAGGCTTGTGAACGAGTGGACAATCTCGATGCTGCAGAGAGCGAGGGTCTCGCTTTTCGCGGTTGATGAAGCGCACTGCGTTGTGACCTGGGGGCACGATTTCCGTCCGGAATACGGCGCGCTCGGTCTTCTGAAAGAGCGTTTCCCGTCCGTTCCCCGGATCGCGCTCACCGCTACGGCCGATGCCTCGGCGCAGCAGGAAATCGCGGAACGGCTTCTGATTGATCCGAAGATTTTCATTACGAGCTTTGACCGCCCGAATATTCACTATCGGGTGACATTCGGCGCCGGGGAAGTCAAGCGGAAGCTTCTTGCCTTCATCACGCAGCGTCACCCAGGGCAGACCGGCATCATTTACTGCATCTCGCGCCGTCAGGTGGATACGATCTCTGACTTCCTCCGCGGTATGGGGATCCCCGCGCTTCCCTATCACGCGGGACTCGACGCCTCGCTCCGGGAAGAGAACCAGCGGGAGTTCATCGCGGGCCGCGGGGTCGTCATGGTGGCGACTGTGGCGTTCGGGATGGGGATTGATAAGCCGGATGTCCGGTTTGTCGTCCATATCGGCCTTCCGAAGAGCATTGAGGCGTACTTCCAGGAAACGGGCCGCGCGGGCCGCGACGGGAAACCGTCAGAAGCCTGGCTTATCTGGGGATGGCGCGACGTGATGATCCAGCAGCAGTTTATCGAGAGCGGGGACGGCAGCCCGGAATTCAAGCAGCAGTCGCTTGAGAAGCTGGATGCCATGGTGGGGTACGCCGAAACCGGTGAGTGCCGGAGGCATTATCTCCTTGCCTGTCTCGGTGAGGAGTCTTCGACCCACTGCGGTTGCTGCGACAACTGCGACAGGCCGCCTGAGATGGCGGACCGGACGGTAGATGCTCAGAAATTCGTGAGCTGCGTGATCCGATGCGAGAGAGCCTCAGGGTGCTGCTTCGGCATGACGCATGTCATCAACGTGCTCCGGGGCGAAAGGACGAGCCTTGTGGCGGGGTACGGGCACGAGAAACTCTCCACCTGGGGAATCGGAAAGGATCTGAGTGAGGAAGAGTGGCGGGAACTCGCCCGGGTTCTCATCGCGAAGCGGATTCTGAACGCGGACTGGAAGAGCGAAGGGGTGCTGCGACCCGGACGCGCGAAAGCGCTCCTGAAGGGTGAGGAAACAATTCTGGTGCGGGTCAGCGCGCCCTCGCGCCCGGATCTGAAGCAGGGGCGCGTCAGAAAGCCGATCGAAGTCCGGGAGGATTATCGGCCGCTTGCGGACGCGCTCCGCGCCTGGCGCCGTGAAACCGCGGAGGCACAGGGGATTCCGGCCTATCGCATCATGACTGATGTGAGCCTCTCTGAAGTCGCCTCGATCCACCCGCAGTCGTTCGAAGCCCTCAGCCACGTGAACGGAATCGGCCCGAAGAAGCTTGACGCATACGGGACCGAGATTCTCCATATCGTGCGGGACTTCATGCGAAAGAAAAAAGGCACCGAAGTCTGACTTCGATGCCTTATGCGGGCGAGTCCCGGAGCTTCCGGATCAGACTCCGAGCTCCTTCGCGCGGGGCTTCTGCTTGCGGCCCTTCAGAATACGGTCGAACAGGCAGTTCGGCGCGATCTTCATCAGTTTTGCGAGCAGTCCCATCTGCCACGGGATCACCGTGTAGGTCTTATGTGCGTCAATCGCGCGGACAGCGCGTCTTGCGAACTCATCCGGCTCAAGGATGAAGGGCATAGGGTAGGGGTTCTTCGACGTGAGCGGGGTCTTGACGAACCCCGGGCACACAGTGAGGACCTTGACGCCGTGCTTCATCATTTCGATGCGGAGGCTTTCGCAGTAGTTGATAACGGCAGCCTTGCTGGAGCAGTAGGCTTCCGACCCCGGAAGGCCGCGGATGCCGGCAACAGAACCAATGCCGACCAGCGTTCCGGCGTGTCTCTCGATCATCGCCGGAAGGAAGCCGTGGAAGGTGTTCGCCATGCCGATAACGTTGATCCGATAGACCCGGTCCATGACGGCCAGATCCTCGTAGTACTGCGTCTTCACGCCGATTGAAACACCGGCGTTCGCAATCACGACGTCGGCGGGGCCCACTTCCTTCTCGAAGCGGTGGGCTGTTTCAATGATGCCGTCCCGATCGGTCACGTCGGCGACATAGCCCTTGTGACCGGTGCCGGGGAGCGAGGCGATCAGACGGTCGAGCGCATCCTGATGATGGGCCACAAGACCGAGAGTAGCGCCCTTCGCGGCGTAAACCCTGGCGAGACCGGAACCAATACCGCCGGTTGCGCCAGTGATGAAAACGTTAAGTGACATGCAGAACTCCGAAACCAGTTAGAGGCGAGCCTTTCTCGCACGCTGGGCGAGGGTCTCAACGACGACCAGATCGCTCTCACGGGTCGGCGTCATATGCGGGCCCGTGACGTACTTGCCGTCAATGCCGATCATCGGCGTCGCGTCAATGCCGTAGGACTGCCAGAGACGGGAAGCGGCGCGGGTCTTGTTGGCAACGCCGAAAGAATTGTAAGCGCTGTTCCACTGCTTGGCGTTCACGCCGGCCTTCACCATGAAGTCAGCGATATCGGCAGCCGGGTTCTCGTACTTATGCGTCTGGTAAATGACGGACTCGAAGAACTTCATGTGGAGCTTCGGCAGCAGGCCGAGAGACTCGAGCGCGTAGTAGGTCTTCACAAACGGGTCCAGGCGGGAGTCCCAGGCAACCGGATTCAGCTTGAAGTCGATCCAGGAGGGGAGCTTCTTCGACCAGGGTTCGATGATCGGATCAAAGCGGAAGCAGTGCGGGCAGGTATAGGAGAAGAAGTACACCACTTCAATCTTCTTACCCTTCATCGGCACAACGGGACGAACCATCGTGTATTCCTTGCCTTCCACCGGTGCGGTAGGAGTAGCAAACGCAGACAGCGGAAGCGAGGCAAGCGAGGCGGCCGAGAAAGTCAGAAGGTTTCTGCGAGAAATCATTTGAGAACGTTTCCTAAAAATCAGTGAATGATCTGGCCAGGAATGTCATTGGCGCGGAGCGTGCTCTGTGCCTTGCGGGCATCCCCTTCAGAGTGGAAGGGTCCAATACGGACGCGATAACGTCCATCATTGCCGTGAGAAACGCTGGAATCAAGTCCGGAGAACGCAATTTTGGCTCTAATTGTTTCAGCCTCGTCAGGCGTCTTGTAGGCACCGACGAGAACAAAGAAGTCAGGCGTCTGGGGCTGAACCGTCGTGGGGGCAGCCGCGTTGTTGTCCGCGAGCTGCTTATCGGCGGCCTGATCATCCTGAGCCGGGCGGCTCGGGGCAGGGGCCTTGGCGGAAGCCGCGGGGGACGAAGCCTGAGCGGAAGCGGGCTTGGGAGTCGTTCCGGGAGCGTAAAGCTTCTCATTCGGATCGGAGGACCGGCCCTTAAGCGCGTCCTGAACATATTCCGTCGACGAGGACTGAACCTTGCTCATGAACGGAACCGGAGACTCCGTTACGAACAGGGCGCCGCCAGCGGCGACAAGAAGGGCGACGACAGCGCCGCAGAGAAAGCCGGTTAGAAACTGCTTCATGAACAACTCCTTTTTCCAGAAAAGGGAATTTTCAAAAAGTTACATCCTCTCCGGGGCACTGACCCCGAGGAGAGCAAGACCGTTGCCAAGAACCTGGCGCACAGCGGCGAGCAGCGCGAGACGGCTGTTGCGGACGGCTTCATCCTCAACCAGCACGTGCTCTTCGTTATAGAAGGCGTGGAAGCTCGCGGCGAGATCGCGCAGGTAGAAGCAGAGCGTATGGGGCGTCAGGGCTTCGGAGGCAGCGGACAGCGTGGCGGAATAGTCTGCCAGATGGTTCATCAGGCTGATTTCCTTTTCGGAATTCAGCTGCGAGAGATCCATGGCAAGCATCTCTTCCGTGCTCGGAATCTTAAAGCCCTTTTCAGTGGCCTGGCGGAAGACCGAGCAGATGCGCGCATGAGCGTACTGCAGATAGTAGACGGGGTTCTCGTCGCTCTTCGACACAGCGAGGTTCACGTCGAAAACGAATTCGGCGTCAGCTTTACGGGAGACGAGGAAGTAACGGGCGGCGTCGCGGCCGACCCAGTCAACCAGGTCACGCAGCGTGATGTAGGAGCCGGAGCGCTTGCTCATCTTCACTTCCTGGCCGTCCTTCATCACGAGGAGCATCTTGTGCAGGAGCCACTCGGGGAAGACCTTCGGCACATCAAGGCCGAGAACCTTCGCCGCGGCCTGAATGCCGGCGCGGAGGCGGGCGCGGGTGCCGTGGTGGTCAGAGCCCTGGATGTTGATGGCGCGCGAGAAGCCGCGGCGGAACTTCGTGAGGTGATAGGCGACATCCGGCACGAAGTACGTGTAGAAGCCGTCCTGCTTCTTCATCACGCGGTCCTTGTCGTCGATCAGGCCGCCGAGGTCTTCCTTCGTGAAGTCCGTCGTACGGAGCCAGAGCGCGTTGTCCTTCTCATAGGTGTGGCCGGAGCGGATCATCGCGTTCACGGCTTCCTCGACGTAGCCGTCCGAGTAGAGCGAGCTTTCGAGGTAGTAGTTATCAAAGGAAACGCCGAGGGCCCGGAGGTCTTCGTCCTGTTCGTTGCGCAGATAGGCGACGGCGTACTTGCGGACGAGGGCGCTGTTATTCAGATCGCCGTCCGGGGTGATCGTTTCGCCGGAGCTCGTCACAGGGCGCTTCGCGATGTAGTCCTTCGCGATATCGGTGATGTATTCGCCGTGGTAGCCGTTTTCCGGGAACGTGATCTGCTCGCCGAGGAGTTCCTTGCCGCGGAGCGTGACGGAGACGGTCAGATTGTTGATCTGAGCGCCGGCGTCGTTGTAGTAGTACTCACGCGTGACCGCCCAGCCCTGAGTGGCGAGGATCTTCGAGAGCACGTCGCCGAGCGCGCCCTGGCGGGCGTGGCCGAGATGCAGCGGGCCGGTCGGGTTGGCGGACACGTACTCCACGATGACGGACTGGCCGGCCTTCGACTGATTGGTGCCGAACGCGTCGCCCTGACGGAGAACAGTCTTCACGATTTCCTGCTGAGCCGACTTGGCAAGGCGCAGATTGATGAAGCCCGGCCCGGCGATTTCCGCGGAGGAGAGCAGGGTGCTGAATTCCGGATCCGCCTTCATGACGGACACGAGCTGCTCGGCGATCTGGCGGGGAGCCTTATGAAGAATCTTGGCGGACTGCAGAGCGACCGTACAGGCAACATCGCCGTGTTCGGCGAGTTTCGGGCGCTCCAGCGTAACGGGAAGGGAACCTGCGCCGATAGCGGTAAGGGCACGGGTGAAGAGGCCAATCAGGGCCTGTTTTTGTTGATCGAGCATTTTTGCAGGAAAACGGACTGTTCTAAGTAATCCCTCTATTTTCGCAGAGTGCGCAGAGGGCGGGTAAAACGTGCGGGGTTTTTTGCGGGATCCGGCCGCCCGCCTGGGGCGTGCCGGATAACCGTGAGCGCAAGTCTCGGCGTCAGACTGCGGAGGTGCGCCGGTCGTGGGTGATCAGCGCATAGGCGGAATGATTGTGGATGGATTCGAAGTTTTCCACCTGGAGCTCGTACGAGACGATACGGGCGTCCTTATTGAGGTCAGTCGCGACGTCGCGGATGATGTCCTCAACGAACTTGGCGTGGTCGTAAGCGTATTCCGTGACGAACTTTTCGTCCTCGCGCTTCAGAAGAGACCAGAGCTCGCAGGAGCCGTTCTTTTCGGAGTAGCGAATCAGCTCCTCAAACGGAAGAGCTTCCGAGCAGAGAGCGTCAATCGTGATATGGGAGCGCTGATTGTGCGCGCCGTACCGGGAGATTTCCTTGCTGCAGGGGCAGAGGCTCGTCACCGGCGTGAGGACGCGTTCGCGAACCGTGGTCTCACCGTTCTCGCACGTCACCGTAAAGCCGGCTTCGTAGCTCATCAGACTCGACTGCTTGGAGATCGGAGCTGATTTGCGCACAAAGAAGGGGAAGTCAAACTCAATCTGACCGGAGACGGCGTCAAGCGTCTTCAGCATCCGGGCCATCAGATCTTCGAGAACGGGCTTGCAGAGCGGCTCGCGGGTTTCGTCAAGCAGACGGAAGAAGCGGGACATATGGGTGCCTTTCTGCCCGGCGGGGAGAGACACGTACATATTGACTGTTGCAACCGTGTGGAGCGGGCCGTCGACAGAGGCGACGACAACGGGCACGCGAACCGACTTGACGCCAACACGCTGAATCGGGATATGACGGCCGTCAGCGCTCGACTGGACGTCGGGCAGCGCGCAATTAAGAGAATTATCTGCGTTCATAAATAGATGTTCTGCCAATGAAGAGTAAGGAGGGCAGATGCGGGCTTGAAGACTCCATCGTTTCTGTTTCGATTTGTAGTCCTGATCGGCTTGGCTGAGGGGAGTTAATGCCGTCGGAAGTCGATCCCGCCGAAGCTCTCAAAGGTTTCTTGAGTACTCTCGTTGTGCGAAAGATTAGACATTGTAACCAAAACAAGGGAAAAAACAGAGACAGCCTCTTTATTTCTTAAAGAAATGTCGCAGAATAAATGAAATGGCAAAGATTCAGAAAGGAAAGAAAGAATGAGCGGTCGCTTTTATTACTATGGCGGTGGCGGGAACTCTCCGTACGGCTGGGTAGCCTGGGTGATCGGTCTGGCGGTCTTCGTCGGACTGGGCATTCTGCTGCTCCCGATAGTCGGAGCCATTGTTCTGATCCTCGCCGCGGTGGCTGTCGCAGGCTTCCTATTCCGTGTGGTGGCGGATCTTCTGTCGCCGGGGAACCGGGAAGGGAACGATATGCCCGGGGATATGCCGGGGAGCGCCGAGCCCCCTCAGTCCCGTCAGCCGAATCCTGCGGCACCCGAACCGATTGCCTGCGATCCGACTCTTGAAGTGAAGGATGCAGTGGTGATTGAAGAGATTGACAGGGAAAATCGCAGCGATAACAACAGGAAAAACTTCTGATTAGGGAAAACGATTATTTGTCAGAAAGAAGAAATTTAACTCTGACGCTTGACTTTTTGTTCTGTTATTCGCATAATCCTATTCTCGCTTCCCCGGAGGGGTGCCTGAGTGGCTAAAAGGGGCAGACTGTAAATCTGTTGGCGTACGCCTACGATGGTTCGAATCCATCCCCCTCCACCAATTTTTCGGTAAGGGAAGAATCCAGTTTGTATGGGCGGGAGGTAAACCTCGCGTCTGTTGGGCGGGTGTAGCTCAATGGTAGAGCAGAAGCCTTCCAAGCTTACGACGAGGGTTCGATTCCCTTCACCCGCTCCAAGATTTATGCCCGTGTGGCTCAGTGGTAGAGCACTCCCTTGGTAAGGGAGAGGTCATGCGTCCGATCCGCATCACGGGCACCATTTTTCTATTGGCTGATGTTCATCAGCCGCATCTACCAAGTCCGGGAGCTGTTCACCATGGCAGAAAAAGAGAAGTATGTACGTAGCAAGCCCCACGTGAACGTGGGCACGATTGGTCACGTTGACCACGGCAAGACCACCCTGACGGCCGCTCTGACGACCGTCCTCGCCCAGAAGTTCGGCGGCGCGGCTCTCGCCTATGATCAGATCGACGCAGCTCCTGAAGAAAAGGCTCGTGGTATTACGATTAACTCCGCTCACGTTGAGTACGAGACCGAAAAGCGTCACTACGCTCACGTTGACTGCCCGGGGCACGCTGACTATGTGAAGAACATGATCACGGGCGCCGCTCAGATGGACGGTGCCATCCTGGTGGTGGCTGCTTCCGACGGCCCGATGCCCCAGACCCGTGAGCACATCCTGCTCGCCCGTCAGGTCGGCGTGCCGAACATCATCGTTTACCTGAACAAGTGCGACCTGGTCGACGATCCCGAACTGCTCGAGCTCGTTGAGATGGAAGTTCGTGAACTGCTGTCCGAGTACAAGTTCCCGGGCGATGACATCCCCGTCATCCGCGGTTCCGCCAAGCTCGCCCTCGAAGGCGATCAGTCCGAGTACGGCGTTCCGTCCGTCCTCAAGCTGGCCGAGACGATGGATTCCTACTTCCCGGAACCCGTCCGTGAACTCGACAAGCCGTTCCTGATGCCGATCGAAGACGTGTTCTCCATCTCTGGCCGCGGCACCGTGGTGACCGGCCGTGTGGAACGCGGCATCATCCACGTCGGCGATGAAATCGAAATCGTCGGTATCAAGCCGACCCAGAAGACGACCTGCACGGGCGTTGAAATGTTCCGCAAGCTCCTCGACGAAGGCGAGGCTGGCGACAACATCGGCTGCCTGCTGCGTGGTACGAAGCGTGAAGACGTCGAGCGCGGCCAGGTTGTGGCCAAGCCCGGCACGATCACCCCGCACACCAAGTTCGCTGCTCAGGTGTACGTTCTGAAGAAGGAAGAAGGCGGCCGTCATACCCCGTTCTTCAAGGGCTATCGTCCGCAGTTCTACTTCCGTACGACGGACGTGACCGGCACGATCGAGCTCGAAGAGGGCACCGAAATGGTGATGCCGGGCGACAACACCACGATGACCGTGACGCTGATTGCTCCGATCGCTATGGAAGAAGGTCTGCGCTTCGCTATTCGTGAAGGTGGTCACACGGTTGGTGCCGGTGTGGTTGCCAAGATCATCGAGTAATTTGCTAGAATTGCAGACCTCTATCGAGAGGTCTGCAGTTGCAGGGGTATAGCTCAATCGGCAGAGCGACGGTCTCCAAAACCGTAGGTTGAGGGTTCGATTCCTTCTGCCCCTGCCATCAGTTACACAAAGCCAAGCCGCGATCAATTGAGTGACCGCGGCTTAGTTGTTTATCGGGGGAATGCCCCGTTGGGTTAGAGAACCAATAATGAGCAAACCAAAAGAGCAGGTTGAGGAGCCCAGTAAGGGGCGCGATCTCGTCCTCGTCACGATTGCCATCATAGTGGCGGTTGCAGGCGTTCTTGCCTTCACTTTCCTCAGTGATCAGTCTCTGGGCGTGCGTCTTGCCTGCCTGGCTGCCGGCCTTGTGGTTGGCTGTGCTATTGCCTGGTTCAGCCCGTCGGGCAAGCGGTTTATCGCCTATGGCCGCGCCTCTTACGATGAGCTGCGCCTCGTTGTCTGGCCGACTCGCCGCGAAACCCTGACGAGCACTGGGCTTGTGATGGGATTTGTCGTAATCATTGCATTGTTCCTTTTCGTGATTGACAAGATCATCGAATGGGGACTCTATGATGTTCTTCTGAAGCTTATTTAATCAGCAGCAGGGGGACGGAGATCGAAATGACGGAAGAAGCCAAGCCTAATACCGAAGCGGGTAACGCTGAAGAAAATGCATCTGCCGGAAACATGAAGTGGTACACCATTCATGTTTATTCCAGCATGGAGAAGAGCGCTTACAACGCACTGGTTGACCGGATCTCGCATTCGGAATACAAGGACCTGTTCGGTGAAGTGCTTCTCCCGACTGAGAAGGTTGAGGATATCCGCAACGGCCGTAAAGTGACGACCGAGCGCCGTCTCTATCCGGGATACATCTTCATCCAGATGATCATGAACGATGATACGTGGCATCTGGTCAAGAACACCCCCCGTGTTATGGAATTCCTGGGCGGCAATCGCCCGACCCGCATTCCGGAATCCGACATTGCCCGTATCAAGGGAACGGTCGCGGAAGGCGTGGAGAAGCCGAAGCCCAAGGTGCTCTTCGAGCTCGGCGAAACGGTTCGTGTGAAGGAAGGCGCTTTCGCTGACTTCAATGGCCGTGTTGATGAAGTGAATTATGACAAGAGCCGTCTGAAGGTTCTTGTGTCGATCTTCGGCCGCCAGACCCCGGTTGATCTGGCTTTTGACGAAGTCGAAAAAGTTTAATTTATATCAAATAGATGCTCCTTTGAATAGTGGACTTAAAACCTGAGTTCGCTATAATAAAGGGCTTATTTGATTTCACTGTGGGGAGCCCGATTCTCGGGCGACTGAACCCAAGAGGATAACTATGGCAAAGAAAATCATCGGCTTTATCAAGCTGCAAGTGCCAGCTGGTAAGGCTAATCCTGCGCCGCCTATCGGCCCGGCTCTCGGCCAGCGCGGCCTGAACATCATGGAATTCTGCAAGGCCTTCAACGCCCGCACGCAGTCCATGGAAAAGGGTCTTCCGATTCCGGTCGTGATCACCGCCTTCGCGGATAAGTCCTTCACGTTCATCATGAAGACTCCCCCGGCGACGATCCTGATCAAGAAGGCTGCCAAGATTGAGAAGGGTTCTGCTCGTCCGCACACCAACAAGGTCGGCAAGATCACCCGCGCTCAGGCTGAAGAAATCGCCAAGGCCAAGGAGCCTGATCTGACTGCTGCTGATCTCGACGCGGCTGTTCGCACCATCGCTGGCTCCGCCCGCTCGATGGGTATCACGGTGGAGGGTCTGTAATGGCTAAGAAACTGTCCAAGCGCGTTGCTGCCAACCGTGCGAAAGTTGAACTCGGCAAGCTTTACGATGTGAAGGAAGCTATCGACCTGGTCAAGGGCTGCGCCTCTGCCAAGTTTGATGAGTCCTTTGACGTTGCCGTTCAGCTCGGTATCGATCCGAAGAAGTCTGACCAGACCGTCCGTGGCGCCTGCGTGCTGCCGGAAGGCACTGGCAAGGTTGTTCGTGTTGCTGTGTTCACCCAGGGTGCCCGCGCTGAAGAAGCGAAGGCTGCCGGTGCTGACATCGTCGGTTTCGACGACCTCGCCGACAAGGTGAAGGCTGGCTTCATGGACTTCGACGTTGTGATCGCCTCCCCGGACGCGATGCGCGTTGTCGGCCGCCTCGGCCAGGTCCTCGGCCCGCGTGGCCTGATGCCGAACCCGAAGGTTGGCACCGTGACCCCGAACGTCGCTGAAGCTGTCAAGAACGCCAAGGCTGGTCAGGTCCAGTTCCGTGCTGACAAGGCCGGTATCATTCACGCCTCCGTCGGCCGTGCTTCTTTCGAGACCCCGCGTCTCGAAGCCAACCTCAAGGCTCTTATTGAAGCCCTGAACAAGGCTAAGCCTGCCGCCGCCAAGGGCGTGTACCTGAAGAAGGTTGCTCTCTCCTCCACCATGGGCATCGGTGCCCGCGTGGATCTGAGCACGCTTTCCAACTAATAAGTTTCATCATGGCGCTCCCCGAAAGTGGGGCGCTGTGCTGGGGCCGCGAGGCCCCAAGGGCTTTGGTGGCCGTGCCACAGCGCACGGCCAATGTCAAAGACCGCTGGAAGCGCAAGCTTTAAAAGTCTTAAGAGCGCCGACCTGAACGGGCAGCGCAATAAGATATCCAACGTAGACGGCAAAACCGAAGAGAGTGAATTACGTTGTACCGCAGGCCCATGTCGGCGGCTGCTCGTTCCCCTCTCTCTCGAGGTGAGCCGGTCATAAAAGAACCGGTGCTAGTTACTAGCACCTCTGAGTGGAGCCAGACCATGGGTCTTAATCGTCAAGATAAAGCGGCTGTGATCGAGGAAGTGAAGGCACTTGCTGCCGAAAGCACTTCCCTGATTTTCGCCGACTACCGTGGACTGAGCGTTGAAGCAATCACCGCCCTGCGCAAGGAAGCTCGCCAGAACGGTGTGAAGTTGCGTGTTGCCAAGAATACCCTGGTGAGCCGTGCCGTCGCCGAGACTCCGTTTGCCTGCGCTGCCGATAGCTTTACCGGCCCGCTGGTTTACGGCTTCTCTGCCGATCCGGTTGCCCTCGCCAAGGTGCTCTTCAACTTTGCTAAGAAGAACGAAGCGTTCGCCATCAAGGGCGGCGTCATGGATGGTAAGGCTCTTGACCTTGCCGCCATCGAGGCCCTCTCCACGATGCCGAGCCGCGACGAACTGATTGCTAAGTTGATGGCCACGATGAACGAGCCGATCGCTAAGTTCGTGCGTACCCTCAACGAAGTTCCGGCGCGTCTTGTGCGCACCGTCGCTGCAGTTCGAGATTCGAAGGAACAGGCTGCTGCCTAATCCTGTAGTTTTTTAAATTTAACCATACACAACGTATACGGAGTCATTTCAAATGGCACTCTCTAACGAAGAAATCCTCGAGGCGATCGCCTCCAAGTCCGTCCTTGAGATCTCTGAGCTGATCAAGCTGATGGAAGAAAAGTTCGGCGTTTCCGCTGCCGCCCCGGTTGCTGTCGCCGCTGCTGCTGGCGCTGCCGCCCCGGCCGCTGAAGCCAAGTCCGAGTTCGACGTCGTTCTGTCCGACGTTGGCGCGAACAAGATCAAGGTGATTAAGGTCGTCCGTGAAATCACGGGCCTGGGCCTGAAGGAAGCCAAGGATCTGGTCGAAGCCGCCCCGAAGGCTGTTAAGACCGCCGTTGCCAAGGCTGAAGCCGAAGAGCTGAAGAAGAAGCTCGAAGAGACCGGTGCTAAGGTCGACCTCAAGTAATTCTTTTCTGAATGCTTGAATTATCCGGTTCGGAGTTTCTCCGAACCGGATAAAATCGCTAGTGTCGATTTTGAAAAGAATTTGCCCTTGCGAATTTCTTTCAAAGTCTTCCCTAAATGAGTAAGAGTTGGGTCCTAACTAAAGTCTAGGATTGTGCCGCTGGGATAATCTGTTGTATCCAAGCGGCTTTTGCCGTCTCTTGCTTTTTCTTCTCTGGAGCAGGGTTTTCTTCCCTGACTCGCGTCGAACGGAGTGTCCATGTCGTACTCGTTCACTGAAAAGAAGCGCATCCGGAAAAGCTTCGCCAATCGTCCGAGCGTCCTCGCAGTGCCCCCCCTGTTGGATATTCAGTTGCGGTCTTATGCAGATTTCCTGCAGGCTGATGTTAAGCCGAATGCCCGCAAAGATATCGGTCTTCAGGCCGCCTTTACCTCTATCTTCCCGGTTTCCAGCCACAATGGGCTGGCCCGCCTTCGTTTTGTTAGTTATGACCTGGCTAAGCCAGAGTTTGATGTTGCAGAGTGCCAGCTCCGTGGTCTGAGCTACTCCTGCCGCCTTCGTGCCAAGATCCAGCTCGAGATCTATGACCGTGACGCCCCGACGACTGTAAAAGAAGTCCGGGAGAATGAAGTCTACATGGGCGAGATCCCTCTCATGACCGAGAAGGGCTCTTTCATCATCAACGGCTCTGAGCGAGTTATCGTCTCCCAGCTGCACCGCTCCCCTGGCATTTTCTTTGAAAATGACAAGGGCAAGACTCACTCCTCCGGCAAGCTGCTGTTCTCTGCCCGAGTGATTCCTTACCGCGGCTCCTGGCTCGACTTCGAGTTCGATGCGAAGGATATTCTCTTCTTCCGTATTGACCGCCGCCGCAAGATGCCCGGCACGATTCTGCTGAAGGCTCTGGGTATGACCCCGATGCAGATTCTTGCCCGCTTCTTCGAGTTCGATCACTTCACGCTGTCCGCGGAAGGTGCCCGTCTGTCGCTCATCCCTGAGCGTCTGAAGGGTGATTCCCTCGGCTTCAACATCGTCGACAAGGATGGCAAGATCATTGTCCCTGGCGACAAGCGTGTGAACGCCCGTCACGTCCGCCTGATCAACCAGGCCGGCATCAAGGAAATCCCCGTTCCGGACGATTACCTGATTGACCGCGTGCTCGCGAAGGACATCTATGATGAGGAAACCGGTGAGCAGATCGCTGCTGCCAACGCCCTGATCGATGAGAAGCTGCTTGAGAAGCTGCGTGCCGCCAATATCACGGAAATCGAGACGCTCTACACGAACGAACTCGATCACGGCGCTTACATTTCCGAGACCCTGCGTCTTGATGAAACGGCTGATAAGCTCGCCGCCCGCATCGCGATCTACCGCATGATGCGCCCGGGTGAGCCGCCGACCGAAGAAGCTGTCGAATCCCTGTTTGAACGCCTGTTCTTCTCGACCGATACGTACGATCTGTCCCGTGTCGGCCGCATGAAGATCAACGCCCGCTTCGGCAAGTCCGATATGACCGGCGCTGCCACGCTGACCGCGGAAGATATCGTCGATACGATGATGCTGCTCGTCGCGCTGCGCAACGGCCAGGACGATGTCGTCATGACTGACGACAACGGCGTCCAGCGTACCGTTCCGGTGAATGGTGTTGATGATATTGACCACCTCGGCAACCGCCGCGTCCGCTGCGTCGGCGAACTGGCTGAAAACCAGTTCCGTGCCGGCCTCGTCCGCGTTGAGCGCGCCGTGCGTGAACGCCTCGGCCAGGCCGAGAGCGACAACCTCACGCCGCAGGACCTGATCAACAGCAAGCCGATCTCCGCCTCGATCCGCGAGTTCTTTGGCTCTAGCCAGCTCTCGCAGTTCATGGACCAGACGAACCCGCTGTCCGAAATAACGCATAAGCGCCGTATTTCGGCCCTTGGCCCGGGCGGTCTGACCCGTGAGCGCGCCGGCTTCGAAGTGCGAGACGTGCATCCGACGCACTACGGCCGTGTCTGCCCGATTGAGACCCCTGAAGGTCCGAACATCGGTCTGATCAACTCGCTCGCTATTTACGCCCGCCTGAACGACTACGGCTTCCTTGAGACGCCGTATCGCCGCGTGGTTGACGGTGTCGCGACCAGCACGATTGACTACCTCTCCGCTATTGAGGAAGGCAAGTACATCATCGCCCAGGCGAACGCTGATCTGGATGAAAACAACCGCCTCACGCAGGAACTCGTGTCCTGCCACGAGAAGGGTGAATTCGTTCTGGCCCGTCCGGCTGACATTCAGTACATGGACGTTGCCCCGTCGCAGATCGTGTCTGTGGCCGCTTCCATGATTCCGTTCCTGGAGCATGACGACGCGAACCGAGCCCTGATGGGCGCGAACATGCAGCGTCAGGCAGTGCCCTGCCTCCGTCCGGAGTATCCGTTCGTCGGCACCGGTATGGAACGTACGGTCGCTGAGGACTCCAAGACGGCTGTCCAGGCCCGCCGCGGCGGTATCGTCGACTACGTTGACGCGAACCGTGTCGTTATTCGTGTGAACGACGAGGAAAGCGTTGCCGGTGAAGTGGGTGTTGATATTTACAACCTGCAGAAGTTCACCCGCTCCAACCAGTCCACGACGATCAATCAGCGTCCGATCGTGATGATCGGCGACCATGTGGCGAAGGGTGACGTGCTGGCTGACGGCGCTTCGACCGATCAGGGCGAACTCGCTCTCGGCCAGAACATGCTGATCGCCTTCATGCCGTGGAACGGCTACAACTACGAAGACTCGGTGCTGATCTCCGAGAAGGTCGTGGCTGATGACCGCTACACCTCGATCCACATCGAGGAACTCTCCGTCGTTGCCCGTGATACGAAGCTCGGCGCGGAAGAAATCACGCGCGATATTTCGAATCTGCCTGAGCAGCAGCTGAACCGTCTCGACGACGCCGGCATCGTGTTTATCGGTGCTGAGGTCGAGGCTGGCGACGTGCTGGTCGGCAAGGTGACGCCGAAGGGCGAAACCCAGCTCACGCCGGAAGAGAAGCTGCTGCGCGTGATCTTCGGTGAGAAGGCCTCCGACGTGAAGGATACGTCGCTGCGCGTTCCGTCCGGCATGTCCGGCACCGTGATCGACGTTCAGGTCTTCACCCGTGAAGGCGTGGAACGCGATTCCCGCGCGAAGTCGATTATTGAAGACGAACTGAAGCGCTACCAGCGAGATCTGGACGACGAACGCCGTATTGTTGAGACCGACGCCTGCGCCCGTCTCCGCCGTCAGATCACCGGTAAGAAGGTTCTCACGGCTCCGAACGGCCTGGGTGCCGGCTCGGTCCTGACCACTGAATACCTCGAAGGCCTGAACTACCAGCAGCTCTTCTCCATCGTGATGGAGACTGAGGATGATCAGAAGCTGATCGACCTCACGAAGAAGGCTCTGGAGAACAAGGTGAAGGAATTCGCCGAAGCCTACAACCTGAAGAAGGACAAGCTCACCCGCGGCGACGAACTGCCCCCGGGCGTGCTGAAGATGGTGAAGGTTTACATCGCCGAACGCCGCCGCCTGCAGCCTGGCGACAAGATGGCAGGCCGTCACGGTAACAAGGGTGTGGTCTCCAAGGTGAACCCGGTTGAGGATATGCCGTACATGGCTGACGGCCGTCCGATGGACATCGTGCTGAACCCGCTCGGCGTGCCGTCCCGTATGAACATCGGCCAGGTGCTGGAAGTCCATCTCGGATGGGCTGCAAAGGGCCTCGGCTGGCGTCTGCAGGAACTGCTCGACAGCGAACGCGGCAAGCAGGTGAAGGAAATCCGCGCCTTCCTGGAGAAGGTCTACAACATGACCGGCAAGAAGGAAGACATCGCGAGCCTCACCGATGACGAAGTGATCGCCATGGTGAACCGTATCAAGCACGGCATCCCGTTTGCTACGCCGGTGTTCGACGGTGCAAGCGAAGAGCAGATCAAGCAGATGCTGGAGATGGCATTCCCGGATTCCGAAGTGAAGCGCCTCCAGCTCACGCCGAACCGTGAACAGGCCACGCTGTACGACGGCCGCACGGGTGACGCCTTTACCTGCCCGGTGACGGTTGGCTACATGCACTACCTGAAGCTGCATCACCTGGTTGACGACAAGATGCATGCCCGCTCCACCGGTCCGTACTCTCTCGTGACCCAGCAGCCGCTCGGCGGTAAGGCTCAGTTCGGCGGACAGCGTTTCGGCGAAATGGAAGTCTGGGCTCTTGAAGCTTACGGCGCAGCCTACACGCTGCAGGAAATGCTGACGGTGAAGTCCGACGACGTTAACGGCCGTACGAAGATGTACGAAAACATTGTCAAGGGCGATCTGTCGATTGATGCCGGTATTCCGGAATCCTTCAATGTTCTGGTGCGCGAAATCCGCTCGCTCGGCATCGACATTGACTACGAGAAAAATTAAGGACGGTTTTCGAGATGAATAACGCCTTTCTCAATCTGTTTCAGCAGGTGCAGCAGGACAATCACTTTGATGCCCTGCGCATTTCGATCGCTTCGCCGGAAAAGATCCGTGAGTGGTCTTACGGCGAAGTGAAGAAGCCGGAAACGATCAATTACCGCACCTTTAAGCCGGAGCGTGATGGTCTTTTCTGCTGCCGTATTTTCGGGCCGATCAAGGACTACGAGTGCCTTTGCGGTAAGTACAAGCGCATGAAGCATCGCGGCGTCGTCTGCGAGAAGTGCGGCGTCGAAGTGACGCTGTCCAAGGTGCGCCGCGAACGCATGGGTCACATCGAGCTCGCGAGCCCGGTGGCTCATATCTGGTTCCTGAAGAGCCTGCCGTCCCGTATGGGCATGGTGCTCGATATCCCGCTGCGCGATATCGAACGCGTGCTGTACTTTGAAGCCTATATCGTTGTTGATCCGGGCATGACCCCGCTGAAGCGCGGTCAGCTCCTCACGGAAGACGATTACGCCGCGAAGACCGAAGAGTTCGGTGACGAATTCAAGGCCATGATGGGTGCCGAGGCTATCCGCGAGCTGCTGAAGTCTATCGATATTCCGAAGGAAATCGAGACGCTGCGCGCTGAGCTGAAGGACACCAACTCCGACGCGAAGATCAAGAAGTATGCGAAGCGCCTGAAGGTTCTCGAGGGTTTCCATCGCTCCGGAATTCATCCGGAATGGATGATTCTCGAGGTGCTGCCGGTGCTGCCGCCGGATCTGCGTCCGCTCGTGCCGCTCGACGGCGGCCGTTTCGCGACCTCCGATCTGAACGATCTGTACCGCCGCGTGATCAACCGTAACAACCGTCTGAAGCGTCTGCTCGAGCTGAAGGCCCCGGACATCATCGTGCGCAACGAAAAGCGCATGCTGCAGGAAGCTGTCGACTCTCTGATCGACAACGGCCGCCGCGGCAAGGCGATGACCGGTCCGAACAAGCGCCCGCTCAAGTCTCTCGCTGACATGATCAAGGGTAAGTCCGGCCGCTTCCGTCAGAACCTGCTCGGTAAGCGTGTGGACTACTCCGGCCGTTCCGTGATTACGGTGGGCCCGGAACTGAAGATGCACCAGTGCGGTGTGCCGAAGCCCATGGCTCTCGAGCTCTTCAAGCCCTTCATCTACAACAAGCTTGAGATGCGTGGTCTCGCGAACACGATCAAGGCTGCGAAGAAGATGGTCGAGACCCAGGATCCGGTGATCTGGGACATTCTCGAAGAAGTGATTTACGAGCACCCCGTGATGCTGAACCGTGCGCCTACGCTGCACCGTCTCGGCATTCAGGCGTTCGAACCCCGTCTGATCAGCGGCAAGGCTCTCCAGCTCCCGCCGCTCGTCTGCGCGCCGTTCAACGCCGACTTCGACGGCGACCAGATGGCTATTCACGTGCCGCTCTCTCTGGAAGCCCAGACCGAAGCCCGTACGCTGATGCTCTCGACGAACAACGTCCTCTTCCCGGCTAACGGTGATCCGGCGAACGTTCCGTCTCAGGATATGGTGCTGGGTCTCTACTGGAGCACCCGCTCCCGCGTCAACGCGCCTGGCGAAGGCATGTTCTTTGAGGACGTGGATGAAGTCCGCCGCGCTCTCTCCGCCGGTATCGTGACGCTGCAGACCCGCTGCACGGTCCGCGTGAAGGAGTACGACCTGAACCGCGAAACCGGTGAGACGAAGGAACGCACGATCCGTGTCGAAACGACCGCGGGCCGCGCTCTGCTGTCTGAAATCCTGCCGAAGGGCATGAAGTTCTCTGACATCAACAAGACGCTGAAGAAGAAGGAAATCGCCCGTCTGATTTCTACCTGCTTCCGTGTCTGCGGTCTCCGCGCGACGGTGGACTTCGTTGACTCTCTGAAGAACCGCGGTTACTACCTCTCCACGCAGGCCGGTGTTTCGATCTGCGTTGACGATATGAAGGTTCCGGCCGAGAAGCAGAAGCTCGTTGAAGCCGCTGAGAAGGAAGTGGAAGAGATTCAGTCTCAGTACACCTCCGGTCTCGTGACGCAGGGCGAACGCTACAACAAGGTGGTGGACATCTGGGGCCGTACCGCTGATGAAGTCGGTAAGGTCATGATGAAGGATCTGTCTGTCGAGCCGGTTATCGACCGCCACGGCAACAAGACCACCCAGGAATCGTTCAACGCCGTGTACATGGCTGCTGACTCCGGTGCCCGAGGCTCTCCTGCCCAGATCCGTCAGCTGGCCGGTATGCGAGGCCTGATGGCGAAGCCGGACGGCTCCATTATTGAAACGCCTATTACGGCTAACTTCCGTGAAGGCCTGAACGTTCTGCAGTACTTCGTGTCGACCCACGGTGCCCGTAAGGGTCTGGCCGATACGGCTCTGAAGACGGCTAACTCCGGCTACCTCACCCGCCGACTGGTGGATGTGACGCAGGACCTCGTCGTTACGGAGCAGGACTGCGGTACGAAGAATGGTGTGAAGATGCGCGCTCTCGTCGAATCCGGCGATGTGGTGCAGGCTCTGCGCGACCGTATCTTCGGCCGTGTGGCTGCGGAAGACATCAACAATCCGGAAACGGATGAGCTGATCGCCGCCGCTGGTACGCTGATCGATGAGAACATCTGCGACAAGATCGATGCCGCCGGCATTGATGAAGTGACGGTCCGTACGCCTCTTACGTGCGAAACCCGCCACGGCATCTGCGCCAAGTGCTATGGCCGCGATCTCGGCCGCGGCACGCTGGTGAACGAAGGCGAAGCGGTCGGCGTGATCGCTGCCCAGTCCATCGGTGAACCGGGCACGCAGCTGACGATGCGTACGTTCCATATCGGCGGCGCGGCGAGCCGTGCTGCTGTGGCTTCGAGCGTTGAAGCGAAGGCTTCCGGTAAGGTGAACTTCACCTCCGCGATGCGCTACGTCACGTCGAACAAGGGCGAACTCGTGGTGATTTCCCGTTCCGGCGAGATCGTTGTGACGGATGCCACGACGGGCCGCGAGCGTGAACGTCATAAGATCCAGTACGGTGCCACGCTGTCCGTGCATGAAGGCCAGCTGGTGAAGGCCGGCGAGCAGATGGCGACCTGGGATCCGATGACGCGTCCGATTATTTCGGAATACGCCGGTAAGATCCGCTTTGAAAACGTGATCGACAACGTCACGGTGATGAGCCAGACCGATGAAGTGACCGGTCTGTCCACGCAGGTGGTTATCGACTCCAAGCGCTCCACCTCGAGCCACGGTTCGAAGAAGGGCGGTTCCACCGGCACGCTGCGTCCGTTGGTCCACCTGATCGATGCGAACGGCAATGAGGTGAAGATTCCGGGTACGGATCACGCTGTGACGATTCAGCTGCCGGTCGGCGCTCTGGTCACGGTTCAGGACGGTCAGGAAATCGGTCAGGGCGAAGTGCTTGCCCGTATTCCGGTTGAATCCCAGAAGACCCGAGACATTACGGGCGGTCTGCCGCGAGTTGCCGAGCTCTTTGAAGCCCGCTCTCCGAAGGACGCCGGTATGCTGGCTGAAGTGACCGGTACGGTGACCTTCGGCAAGGAAACGAAGGGCAAGCAGCGCCTGATGATCACGGATAACGAAGGTGTTGATCACGAATTCCTGATCCCGAAGGACAAGACCGTGCTGGTGCATGACGGCCAGGTTGTCCAGAAGGGTGAAGAAATCGTTGACGGACCGGCCGATCCGCATGACATTCTGCGTCTGCTCGGTATTGAGGCTCTGGCCCGCTACATCGTCGACGAAGTTCAGGACGTGTACCGTCTGCAGGGCGTGAAGATCAACGATAAGCATATCGAAGTGATCGTCCGCCAGATGCTGCGCCGCGTGATCGTTGCTGATCCGGGCGACACGGGCTTCATCCAGGGTGAGCAGGTCGAACGCGCTGAACTCCTCGACGCGAACGACGAAGCGATCAGCCAGAACAAGCGTCCGGCGACCTATGAGAACCTGCTCCTTGGTATTACGAAGGCCTCGCTCTCGACCGACTCCTTCATTTCGGCCGCTTCCTTCCAGGAAACGACGCGAGTGCTCACCGAAGCCGCCATTATGGGCAAGGTTGACCACCTGCGCGGCCTGAAGGAAAACGTGATCGTCGGCCGTCTGATCCCGGCCGGTACCGGCCTTGCCTATCACAAGGCTGTGAAGGCGAGAGAAGCTGCCGAGGCTGCAGAAGCCAAGGCGCTCGCCGAAGCGACCGTTGCCGAACAGGTGGCTGTCGCGACCGAACAGGCTGCTCAGAGCGCTTCCGCTCAGAAGCCTGAATCTCCGGCCTCTGACAACTAAGACGCGCATTTAAGCCACTGGCTTATGAAGGCCGCCGCAGAATCCTGCGGCGGCCTTTTTCATAGGGGATCGCTCGTAAGGGGTATATATTTCAAGCGCTTAAACGAAAAATTTTTCGTCTGGAACTTGACAATTCCGCACTTAAAGGCGATACTCACATGTCTTTTCTCGACCACAAGGGGAGGAGTGTTTCTCCAAACCGCGTGAAGAGGAAAGATTTTTGCATTGTTAAACCTATAAAAGTTTTTGATTTTCAAAACTTTTAAGTTTTTTTGACGGACGTTTTTAATGCCAACTATTAATCAGCTTGTGCGCAAACCTCGCACTCTTACGCATGATAAGAGCAAGAGCCCTGCGCTGAAGAACAGCCCGCAGAAGCGCGGCGTTTGCACCCGTGTTTACACGACCACCCCGAAGAAGCCGAACTCCGCTCTGCGTAAGGTTGCGAAGGTTCGCCTGACCAACGGCTTCGAAGTCATTTCCTACATCGGCGGTGAAGGCCACAACCTTCAGGAACACTCCGTGGTTCTGATCCGTGGCGGCCGTGTGAAGGATCTGCCGGGTGTGCGTTACCACATCGTTCGCGGTTCTCTGGATACCCAGGGCGTGAAGGATCGTAAGCAGTCCCGCTCCAAGTACGGTGCGAAGCGCCCGAAGGCTGCCTAATCAGCTTTCGATGCTAAACGGCATGAGGAGAATGGTCTCCAGGTGCCGAGTAAGTCGCAGCCTGCATCATGTGGCTGCTGGAAATCGAGGCCTGCCAGAAAAGGCCCAAAATGACTGAAGATATTTAACGAGAGGAATTATGCCCCGTCGTCGTGAAGTACCAAAACGCGAAGTTTTGCCGGATCCTAAGTTCGGTAGCGTTGAAATTACCAAGTTTGTTAACGTGATCATGCTGGACGGCAAGAAGGCCGTCGCAGAGCGCATCGTTTATGGCGCCCTGAAGCAGATCGGAGAGAAGTCCGGTAAGGACCCCCTGGAAGTTTTCACCACTGCACTCAATAACGTCCGTCCGTTGGTTGAAGTGAAGAGCCGCCGAGTCGGCGGTGCCAACTACCAGGTTCCGGTTGAGATCCGTCCGGTCCGTCGTATGGCTCTGGCCATGCGCTGGCTCCGTGAAGCTGCCAAGAGCCGCTCTGAAAAGTCCATGCCGCTCCGCCTCGCCGGCGAGCTGCTCGACGCTTCCGAAGGTCGCGGCGGTGCCGTGAAGAAGCGTGACGAAGTCCATCGTATGGCTGAAGCCAACAAGGCCTTCTCTCATTTCCGCTTCTAATCCATTTAAGTTCTGGACAGAAAAGCGCAATCCCCATTTTCTGTCCAGAAAAGGACAAATCAAACTATGCGTACCACTCCGATTGAGCGCTATCGCAACATTGGCATCTCTGCCCACATCGACGCGGGCAAGACGACCACGACCGAGCGCATTCTGTATTACACCGGCGTAAACCACAAGATCGGCGAAGTGCATGATGGCGCGGCGACGATGGACTGGATGGAACAGGAACAGGAACGTGGCATCACGATTACCTCCGCCTGTACCACCTGCTACTGGCACGGCATGAAGATGCAGTACCCGGACGCCTACCGCTTCAACATCATCGACACCCCTGGGCACGTGGACTTCACGGTTGAAGTTGAACGTTCCCTGCGCGTGCTCGACGGCGCTGTCATGGTTTATGACTCCGTCGGCGGCGTTCAGCCTCAGTCCGAAACCGTTTGGCGTCAGGCCGAGCGTTATCACGTGCCGCGTATCGCGTTCGTGAACAAGATGGACCGCGTCGGCGCGAACTTCTTCCGCGTTTACGATCAGATCAAGAACCGTCTGCACGGCAACCCCGTGCCGATCGTGATTCCGGTCGGCGCTGAAGACAACTTCCGCGGCGTTGTTGACCTTCTCGAAATGAAGGCCATCATCTGGGACGAAGCCAGCCAGGGCATGAAGTTCGACTATGAAGACATCCCCGCTGATCTCGTTGACTCCGCCAACGAATGGCGTGAGAAGATGATCGAGTCTGCCGCTGAAGCTTCTGACGAGCTGATGGACAAGTACCTCGAAAACGGCACGCTCTCGAACGAAGAAGTCGTTCAGGGTCTGCGCGTTCTGACGATCGCGAACAAGGTTCAGCCGATGCTTTGCGGCTCCGCCTTCAAGAACAAGGGCGTGCAGCGCATGCTCGACGCTGTCGTTGAGTTCCTCCCGTCCCCGATCGACATTCCGCCGGTCCAGGGCTTCGACCTCGATGACAAGCCGGTTCTCCGCCACGCTGACGACAATGACTTCGCCAGCGCCCTGGTCTTCAAGATCATGACGGACCCGTTCGTTGGTCAGATCTCCTTCATCCGCGTGTACTCCGGCATTATGGTTTCCGGCGAAACCGTGCTGAACTCCACGAAGGACAAGAAGGAACGTCTCGGCCGTCTGCTGCAGATGCACGCCAACCAGCGTCACGAAATCAAGCAGGTTGAGGCAGGCGATATCGCCGCTGCCGTCGGCCTGAAGACCGTGACCACGGGCGACACGCTGTGCGACACCGAGCACCCGGTGATCCTTGAAAAGATGGAATTCCCGGATCCGGTTATTTCTGAGGCTGTTGAGCCGAAGACCAAGGCCGACCAGGAAAAGATGGCTCTCGCCCTCAGCCGCCTGGCTCAGGAAGATCCGTCCTTCCGCGTGCACACCGATGAAGAATCCGGCCAGACCATTATTTCCGGTATGGGCGAGCTCCACCTCGACGTGCTGGTTGACCGTATGCGTCGTGAATTCAACGTCGAAGCCACCGTTGGCAAGCCCCAGGTTGCTTACCGTGAAACGATCCGCTCCGTGGTTGAAAAGGCCGAATGCAAGTTCGTCAAGCAGACGGGCGGCCGCGGCCAGTACGGTCACGTTGTGCTGAAGCTGGAGCCGCAGCCTGCCGGCAAGGGCTTCGAATTCGTTGACGCCATTAAGGGCGGCGTGGTTCCGCGCGAGTACATCCCCGCGGTCCAGAAGGGTATTGAAGATGCCCTGAAGGCTGGCGTGCTGGCCGGCTACCCGGTGGTTGACGTCAAGGCTACGCTGTACTTCGGTTCCTACCACGAAGTTGACTCGAACGAAAACGCGTTCAAGATCGCCGGCTCGATGGCGTTCAAGGACGGTATGCGTGAAGGCAACCCGGTTCTGCTCGAGCCGATCATGAAGGTTGAAGTCGAAACGCCTGAAGAGTACATGGGCGACGTCGTCGGTGACCTTTCTTCCCGCCGCGGCAAGATCGACGGCATGGATGATCAGCAGGGCGGCGGCAAGGCCATCCGCGCGATGGTTCCGCTGGCTGAAATGTTCGGCTACGCGACCCGTCTGCGTTCTCTCACGAAGGGCCGTGCGACCTACGTCATGGAATTTGACCACTACGAGGAAACCCCGCGTAACGTGGCTGAAGCTGTGATTGCTGAAAAAGCTAAGTAACCTTGCGTAACTGATAAAATAAACAATCAGTTTCGCGAATCCAACAAGGATAGAAAATGGCAGAAAAAGAGAAGTATGTACGTAGCAAGCCCCACGTGAACGTGGGCACGATTGGTCACGTTGACCACGGCAAGACCACCCTGACGGCCGCTCTGACGACCGTCCTCGCCCAGAAGTTCGGCGGCGCGGCTCTCGCCTATGATCAGATCGACGCAGCTCCTGAAGAAAAGGCTCGTGGTATTACGATTAACTCCGCTCACGTTGAGTACGAGACCGAAAAGCGTCACTACGCTCACGTTGACTGCCCGGGGCACGCTGACTATGTGAAGAACATGATCACGGGCGCCGCTCAGATGGACGGTGCCATCCTGGTGGTGGCTGCTTCCGACGGCCCGATGCCCCAGACCCGTGAGCACATCCTGCTCGCCCGTCAGGTCGGCGTGCCGAACATCATCGTTTACCTGAACAAGTGCGACCTGGTCGACGATCCCGAACTGCTCGAGCTCGTTGAGATGGAAGTTCGTGAACTGCTGTCCGAGTACAAGTTCCCGGGCGATGACATCCCCGTCATCCGCGGTTCCGCCAAGCTCGCCCTCGAAGGCGATCAGTCCGAGTACGGCGTTCCGTCCGTCCTCAAGCTGGCCGAGACGATGGATTCCTACTTCCCGGAACCCGTCCGTGAACTCGACAAGCCGTTCCTGATGCCGATCGAAGACGTGTTCTCCATCTCTGGCCGCGGCACCGTGGTGACCGGCCGTGTGGAACGCGGCATCATCCACGTCGGCGATGAAATCGAAATCGTCGGTATCAAGCCGACCCAGAAGACGACCTGCACGGGCGTTGAAATGTTCCGCAAGCTCCTCGACGAAGGCGAGGCTGGCGACAACATCGGCTGCCTGCTGCGTGGTACGAAGCGTGAAGACGTCGAGCGCGGCCAGGTTGTGGCCAAGCCCGGCACGATCACCCCGCACACCAAGTTCGCTGCTCAGGTGTACGTTCTGAAGAAGGAAGAAGGCGGCCGTCATACCCCGTTCTTCAAGGGCTATCGTCCGCAGTTCTACTTCCGTACGACGGACGTGACCGGCACGATCGAGCTCGAAGAGGGCACCGAAATGGTGATGCCGGGCGACAACACCACGATGACCGTGACGCTGATTGCTCCGATCGCTATGGAAGAAGGTCTGCGCTTCGCTATTCGTGAAGGTGGTCACACGGTGGGTGCTGGCGTCGTTGCCAAGATCATCGAGTAATACTTTTACGAAAGAATCAGTTAGCTGATCTAAATCAGTTGACATGATGCACAGGATCGGGATATACTCCCGATCCTGTTGTTCTTTTTATGTTCTTTTTTGCAGGATATACTAGAAAATGCAGTCCCAGCGCATCCGTATTCGCCTGAAGGCCTACGATTACAAACTTATCGACCAGTCCGCTCAGGAAATCGTTGATACCGCCAAACGTACTGGCGCCGTCGTTCGCGGCCCGGTTCCCCTTCCCACCCGCTTCCAGCGTTTCGATATTCTCCGTTCGCCGCACGTCAACAAGACGAGCCGTGATCAGTTCGAGATCCGTACGCACCAGCGTCTGATGGACATCATTGATCCGACGGATAAGACCGTTGATGCCCTGATGAAGCTTGATCTTCCCGCGGGCGTGGATGTCAAGATCAAGGTTGAGTAATCAGCTTTGAACCAGCCCGGTTGCAGGAAATTCTGTATCGGGTTAAAATCGCACCTCTTTTTTGCCGCCAAGGCTCTATTGGTGGTGTTTTTTAGTAACGGTCCCGGCCAATCGTAGCCGGGGTGGAGAAAATAATGAGTGATAAGCTTGGCCTTGTTGGTCGCAAGGTCGGCATGACGCGCATTTTCACGGAGGAAGGTGTTTCCGTTCCCGTGACGGTGCTCGATGTGTCGAACAACCGAGTCACAGCTGTTAAGACGGAAGCTACCGATGGTTACAACGCGATCCAGGTCGCGTTTGGTACCCGCCGTCCCAGCCGCGTGACGAAGGCTCTTGCGGGCCAGTTCGCCAAAGCCGGCGTTGAAGCCGGTTCTTCTCTTAAAGAATTTCACGTTGATGCTGATAAGGTCGCCGAATTCAAGGCTGGCCAGACTCTGAGCGTCGAAATCTTCACGGTCGGTGAAAAGGTCGATGTGACCGCTCACACGATTGGTAAGGGCTTCGCCGGCGTCATCAAGCGTCACCACTTCAAGTCCGGTCGCGCTACGCACGGTAACTCGGTTACGACGAACTCTCCCGGTTCTACCGGTAATCGTCAGGACCCGGGCCGCGTGTTCCCCGGCAAGCGTATGGCTGGTCATCTCGGCGATGTGCAGCGCACCACCCAGAATCTGGTTGTGGCCCGCGTTGATGCCGCCCGTGGCCTGCTTCTCGTCCGCGGCGCAGTGCCTGGTGCCAAGAATGGCCAGGTCATTGTTCGTCCCGCTGTCAAGGCTTAAGGAGCGACCGAATGGAACTGAATGTTATTAATGAACAGGGCCAGGAAACCGCGAAGGTTGCGGCTTCTGACGCCGTGTTTGGTCGTGAGTACAACGAAGCCCTGATTCATCAGATCGTCGTCGCTTACATGGCCAATGCCCGCCAGGGCACCCGCGCTCAGCTGACTCGTGCTGAAGTGCATCATTCCACCAAGAAGCCGTTCAAGCAGAAGGGCACCGGCCGCGCTCGCGCTGGTATGACCTCTTCTCCGCTGTGGCGTAAGGGTGGCCGTGCTTTCCCGAATCTGCCTGAAGAAAACTTCAGCCAGAAGATCAACAAGAAGATGTACCGCGCCGCGATCGCCTCGATTCTGTCGAAGCTCGTTGCTGACGGCCGCCTCGTCGTGGTTGATTCTCTCGATGTGGATACCCCGAAGACCAAGGCGTTTGCTGCCAAGGCCAAGGCTCTGGGTGTTGCCGATTCTGCACTGTTTATTGCCAACGATGTCAGCGACAATCTTTACCTTGCTTCCCGCAATCTGAAGAACGTTTCTGTCGTCACGCCGCGTTACGCTGATCCGCTGTCCCTGATTCACTACAAGAAGGTTGTGGTTGAAAAGGCTGCGGTCGCTAAGCTCGAGGAGATGCTGGGATGAGCCAGGAACGTCTTAACAGGGTGCTGGTTGGCCCGATCGTCTCTGAAAAGAGCACGATGCTCGCCGACAAGAATAACCAGATCGCCTTCCGCGTCGTGAAAGACGCGACCAAGAAGGAAGTGAAGGACGCCGTCGAACTGCTGTTCAAGGTGCAGGTCGAATCCGTCCAGGTCATCAACCTGAAGGGCAAGCAGAAGCGCTTTGGCCGCTTTGAGGGTCGTCGCTCCGACGTCCGCAAGGCTTATGTGTGCCTCAAGCCTGGTCAGGACATTAACTTCGCGCAGGAGGTGAAGTAATGGCTCTCGTCAGCATGAAGCCGACGTCCGCTGGACGTCGCCACATGGTCAAGGTCGTTCACCCGGAACTCCATAAGGGCAAGCCGTTCGCTGCTCTGACCGAAAAGAAGAACCGCATTGACGGCCGTGACAACTACGGTCACATCACCACTCGTCATAAGGGTGGCGGCCACAAGCGTGCTTATCGTATCGTCGACTTCGTTCGTAACAAGGACGGCATTCCCGCCCGCGTCGAGCGTCTCGAATACGATCCGAACCGTACCGCTCATATCGCTCTCGTGCTGTTCGCTGACGGCGAACGCCGCTACATCATCGCCCCGAAGGGCCTGAAGGCTGGCGACAAGCTGGTGAACGGTTCCGAAGCTGAGATCAAGGTTGGCAACTGCCTGCCGCTCCGCAATATTCCGGTTGGTACGACGATTTGCTGCGTCGAACTCTTCCCGGGTAAGGGCGCTCAGCTTGCTCGTGCTGCTGGTTCCTACGCTCAGCTGATCGCCCGTGAAGGCGAGTATGCTCAGGTGCGTCTGCGTTCCGGTGAAGTCCGCCGCATCGGCATTGAATGCCGCGCGACGATCGGCACGGTTTCCAACGACGACCACAACCTGCGTGAACTCGGCAAGGCCGGTGCGAAGCGTTGGCGTGGTATCCGCCCGACGGTCCGTGGTGTTGCGATGAACCCGGTTGACCATCCGCACGGCGGTGGTGAAGGCAAGACCGGTACCGGTCGCGCGCCTGTGACTCCTTGGGGTCAGCTTACCCGTGGCTATCGCACTCGTAACAACAAGCGCACGGACAACATGATTGTCCAGCGTCGTTATCGGAAATAAGGGGGCGTAAATGTCTCGTTCGCTGAAAAAGGGACCGTTTGTAGACGCTTCCCTGATGAAAAAGGTTACCAAGGCCCAGGAGAGCCGCGATAAGCGCCCGCTCAAGACTTGGTCCCGTCGTTCTACCATCGTTCCGGAAATGATTGGTCTGACGATCGCCGTTCACAACGGCCGTCAGCACGTTCCGGTGTACATCAATGAGAACATGGTTGGTCATAAGCTGGGCGAATTTGCTATGACTCGTACCTTCCATGGTCACACTGCCGCTGCAGATAAGAAGTAAGGGGAAATGATGGAAACTACTGCTATTGTTCGCGGTGTGCGCCTGTCGGCCCAGCGTGGCCGTCTGGTTGCAGACCTCGTCCGCGGGAAGCCCGTGGATAAGGCTCTGAACATCCTGAACTTCACCCAGAAGAAAGCTGCAGTCATCATCAAGAAGGCTCTGGAATCTGCCATTGCCAACGCCGAGCACAATTTTGGTGCCGACATCGATGAGCTGTATGTCTCCAAGATTTACGTCGAGAAGGCTTCGACGCTGCGTCGTTTCCAGGCGCGCGCCAAGGGCCGCGGTTGCCGTATCGGCAAGCAGACCGCTCACGTCTTCGTGACGGTCAGTGACGCGAAAGCTAAGTAAAGGTGAATTATGGGTCAGAAAATTAATCCCAACGGCTTCCGTCTTCCGGTGACGCGCAACTGGACGTCTCGCTGGTATGCGGTTGGCCGCAACTTCTCCCGCACGCTGGGTGAAGATCTGAAGGTTCGCAGCTTCCTGGAAAAGAAGCTGAAGAACGCCTCTGTTGGCCGTATCCTCATCGAGCGTCCGGCTAACAACGCCCGCATCACGATCTACACGGCCCGTCCGGGCATTGTGATCGGCAAGCAGGGTGCTGATATCGAGGTCCTGAAGGCTGAAGTTCAGAAGATGATGGGCGTGCCTGTTCACGTCGACATCGAAGAAATCCGCCGTCCTGATCTGTGCGCCAAGCTCGTTGCTGAGTCCATCACCCAGCAGCTCGAGAAGCGCATTATGTTCCGCCGCGCCATGAAGCGCGCTATGCAGAACGCGATGCGTCTCGGTGCCAAGGGCATCAAGATCATGTCCTCTGGTCGTCTGAATGGCGCTGAAATCGCCCGTACCGAATGGTACCGCGAAGGCCGTGTGCCGCTTCAGACCCTTCGTGCCAACATTGACTACGGCTTTGCCGAAGCCCACACCACCTACGGTGTGGTGGGTGTCAAGGTTTGGATCTACAAGGGTGACGATTTTGGTGTCGATGCCGCGATGGAACCGGCTCCTGAACGCGAAGGTCGTCGTGGCCGTCGCAACAACGGCGATCGTCCGGCCCGTACGGGTGCTCGCCGCGGCTCTGCGCGTCGTAACAATGAGGCTGAAGCTGCGGCTCCGGCCAAAGACGGAGAATAAGCAATGCTGCAACCCAACCGCACTAAGTACCGCAAGGACCAGAAGGGCCGTAATCCCGGCCTGGCCACGCGCGGCGCGAATGTTGCATTCGGCGACTTCGGCCTGAAGGCGCTCGAACGCGGTCGCATCACGGCCCGTCAGATTGAGGCGGCCCGTCGTGCGATTACCCGCCACATTAAGCGTGGTGGTCGTGTATGGATCCGCATCTTCCCGGACAAGCCCATTTCCACCAAGCCCGCTGAAGTTCGTATGGGCAACGGTAAGGGCAATCCTGAATACTGGGTCGCCCAGATTCAGCCGGGTCGTGTGCTCTATGAAATGGACGGCGTGGATGAGTCCGTGGCTCGTGAAGCCTTTGCCCTGGCGGCTGCCAAGCTGCCGGTGAAGACCACGTTCGTTGTTCGCCAGATCGGCATGTAAGGAGAGACGGCAATGGACGTTAAAGAACTGAAAGAGCTCGACGTAGCTGGACTTAAGAAAGAGCTGAACGAACAGGGCGAAGCCCTTTTCAAGCTCCGCCTGCAGAAGGCCACGCAGCAGCTTCATAACACCAACCAGATTCGCAATACGCGTCACGAAATCGCGCGTATCAAGACGATTCTCGCTCAGAAGGTGGCTAAATAATGACCGAAGAAAAAGTTGAAAAGACTCTCGGCCACACCCTCACGGGCGTGGTGGTGAGCGACAAGATGGACAAGACGATCACCGTCCTGGTTGAGCGTCGCGTCAAGCATCCGCTGTATGGCAAGTATGTCACGAAGACCAACAAGGTCCACGTGCATGACGAAGCCAATTCCGCAGCGGAAGGCGATACGGTTGAAATCGCGGCTACCCGCCCGATTTCCAAGACGGTTCACTGGAACCTCGTCCGCATCGTGCACAAGGCTGTTAAGATCTAATACCTGCCTCGGCAGATATTGAATCTGGAAGCGCCGGTCAGAAGAAATTCTGCCGGCGCTTTTAATTTGCCTGGAGAGTCCTGGGAAAAGTGGAAAGGGGAGCTGAAAATTCCTTTCAGCTCAAAAAAGTACGCTTTCCTCGTTGCAACACTTGGGAAGATCAACTATACTGCTCGATTCCTGCAGTCCCGAAATCAGTCTGAGAGAGTTTTCTTTTCTCTGAAGTCCCTCAAAAGGCTGTGAAAGACTGCAGAAACCGAGGTAGCAGTCGTCTTCCTAACTGGTTGACCCTGTTATCAAATCGGTCCCGATGAAACTGGCGGCCTCGAGTTGCAAACATTGAAAATTTAGGGCATAATCCTAGACTCTACTTTTCAAGAATGCTTTTTGAAAAGTCAGCTCACAGTTGGGATGGCCGATGTTTCCTACATTGAACTGTTCCAGCTTTCTCCCGTACGGGACCAATACTGTCCGCATTTTGCGGCATAAGTTGGGTATTTGTAGCCATGATTCAGATGCAAACCAATCTGGACGTCGCCGACAACACCGGCGCTCGTTCAGTAATGTGTATCAAGGTGCTTGGCGGCTCAAAGCGTCGCTATGCCACCGTTGGTGACATTATCAAAGTGACGGTTAAGGACGCTGCCCCCCGCGGCCGTGTCAAGAAGGGCGAAGTCTATGACGCAGTCGTAGTTCGCACCGCCGCCGCCATCCGCCGTCCGGACGGCTCCTGCATTCGCTTCGACAAGAATGCGGCCGTTCTGCTTGACAATAAGAAGGAGCCTATCGGCACCCGTATCTTCGGACCGGTCACGCGCGAACTGCGTACCGAGAAGTTCATGAAGATCGTGTCGCTTGCTCCTGAAGTGATCTAAGGAGCGTAACGATGCAGCGTATCCGTAAAGGTGACGAAGTCATCGTTACCACTGGTAAGTACAAGGGCACCAAGGGCACGGTAACTGCCCGCGTTGATGAACGTCACATCCTCGTTGAAGGCGTGAACGTCGTTAAGAAGGCTGTCCGCCCGAACCCGATGATCAATCAGCCTGGCGGCATTGTTGACAAGACCATGCCGATCGACCAGAGCAATGTCATGCTGTTCAACCCGGCTTCCAAGAAGGGTGAACGCGTGTCCTTTAAGATCGTTGATGGCAAGAAAGTCCGTGTGTTCAAGGACGGTTCTGTCGTCGGCGCCAAGGCGTAAGGAGTCAAGATGTCTCGTTTTCATACTCTGTACTCCGAAAAGATTGTTCCCGAACTGACCAAGAAGTTCGGCTACAAGTCCATTATGGAAGTGCCCCGCATCACCAAGATCACCCTGAACATGGGTGTTGGCGAAGCGGTGAATGATAAGAAGGTCGTCGACAACGCCGTTGGCGATATGACCAAGATCGCTGGCCAGAAGCCGGTTATCACGTACACCCGCAAGGCCATCGCGAACTTCAAGATCCGCGAAGGCATGCCGATCGGCTGCATGGTCACGCTGCGCGGCGAGCGTATGTATGACTTCCTGGACCGCCTCGTGACGATCGCCTTCCCGCGCGTTCGTGACTTCCGTGGCGTTTCCGGCCGTGCTTTTGACGGCCGCGGCAACTACAACATCGGTCTCCGTGAACAGATCATCTTCCCGGAAATCGAGTACGACAAGATCGATGCTGTCCGCGGTATGAACATCAGTATTACTACTACGGCGAAGACCGACGAAGAGTCCAAGGCTCTGCTCGCCGGGTTCAACTTCCCGTTCCGCAATTGAGGCAGGTAACAAATGGCTAAACTCGCACTTATTAATCGCGAAAAGAAGCGTGAAGCAACTGTCGCTAAGTTCGCTGCCAAGCGTGCCGCCCTCAAGGCGATTATCAATGACGCTACCCGCTCTATGGAAGAGCGCATGGAAGCACGTGCCCAGCTGCAGGCTCTGCCCCGCGATACCTCCCCGGTTCGCCTGCGCAACCGCTGCACCCTGACGGGCCGTCCGCGTGGAAACTTCCGCAAGTTCGGGCTTTCCCGTTCCATGATTCGTGATGCCGCTATGCGCGGTGACATTCCCGGCCTGATCAAGGCTAGCTGGTAAGCGAGGAGATACGCAATGAGCATGAGTGATCCGATCGCCGATATGCTGACCCGCATTCGCAATGGTCAGATTGTCGACAAGACGGAAGTGGCGATGCCCTCCTCCAAGCTGAAGGTGGCTATTGCCCAGGTTTTGAAAGACGAAGGCTATATCGACGGTTTTTCTGTTGTCGCTAACGACGGCAAGGCTGAACTGCACATTGGCCTGAAGTACTATGCCGGTCGCCCGGTGATTGAGCGCATTGAGCGCGTCTCTCGCCCTGGCCTCCGTATTTACAAGAACCATCAGGACATCCCCCAGGTCATGAACGGCCTTGGCGTTGCGATCGTCTCCACCCCGAAGGGTGTTATGACTGACCGTGCTGCTCGCGCTGCTGGCGTGGGTGGTGAAGTCCTGTGCTACGTCGCTTAATCGGGAGATAAAGAATGTCGCGAATTGCAAGAATTCCGGTCGTCCTTGCTTCCGGTGTCGACTGCAAGATTACTGCCGATAGCGTTACCCTCAAGGGTAAGGTCGGCGAAGTTTCGACTCACATCCTCCCGCTTGTTGAAATCAAGCAGGACGGCAACACCCTTCACTTCTCTGCGAAGGATGAGTCCCGTGAATCGAACCAGAACTCCGGCACGATGACGGCTCTCGTCCGCTCGATGAACACCGGTGTTTCTGTTGGCTTTACCAAGACTCTGACGCTGGTTGGCGTGGGCTATCGTGCCCAGGCTCAGGGTCAGAAGCTTAACCTTTCTCTCGGCTTCTCCCACCCCGTCGTGCATGAAATGCCCGAAGGCGTGACTGTGAAGACCCCGACGCCGACCTCCATCGTGCTGTTCGGTGCCGATAAGCAGAAAGTTGGCCAGACTGCAGCTGTCATTCGCAGCTACCGTAAGCCGGAACCCTATAAGGGCAAGGGCATTCGGTACGAGAACGAAGTTGTGATCCTGAAAGAAACTAAGAAGAAATAAGCGAGACGGATATGATTAACAAAGAGAAAAGCCGTCAGCGTCGCGCGCGTGCTACGCGTGCCCGCATCAAGCTGCAGAAGGTGAATCGTCTTTCGATCCATCGTACCAACCTGCACATCTACGCGAGCATCATCAGCGCCGACGGCGGCCGCGTGCTCGTTTCTGCCTCCACGGTTGAGCGTGAAGTTCGCGACCAGCTGGCTGCTGCTAAGAGCAACGGCGGCAACGTGAATGCAGCCAAGATCATTGGCACCCGCATCGCTGAAAAGGCGAAGGCGGCTGGCATTGAATCCTGCGCTTTCGACCGTTCCGGATACCGTTATCACGGCCGCGTTGCTGCGCTGGCCGAGGCCGCGCGCGAAGCCGGTCTCAAGTTCTAAGGACTGAGCACAATGGCTAAGTTTCAAGGTAAGAATGCGGCTGCTGCTGATGACGGCTTCCGCGAGAAGATGATTGCGGTTAACCGCGTCACCAAGGTCGTCAAGGGCGGCCGTATCCTGGCGTTCGCCGCTCTCACGGTTGTGGGTGATGGCGAAGGCCGTGTTGGCATGGGCAAGGGCAAGTCCCGTGAAGTCCCCGCTGCCGTTCAGAAGGCCATGGATCGTGCCCGTCACGACATGAAGAAGTTCCCGCTTAACCACGGGACCGTCTTCCACACCGTCGAAGGCCATCACGGCGCTTCCCGCGTGATGCTCCGCCCGGCCCCTGAAGGTACCGGTATCATCGCCGGCGGCCCGATGCGTGCTGTCTGCGACGCGATCGGTATCACCGACGTGTACGCCAAGTGCTACGGTTCCTCGAATCCCTACAACATGGTTCGTGCGACCTTTGATGCTCTGAACAACATGCGGTCTCCGGCTGAAATTGCTGCCAAGCGCGGCAAGACGGTCGAAGAGATTGTTGGCTAATTCAGGAGATATTGGAAATGGCTGACAAGAAGACTGTAAAGGTTACCCTGGTCCGCAGCCCGATCGGCTGCAAGGCCGATCACCGTGCTACGGTGCTGGGCCTGGGACTCAAGAAGATCCGTCAGACTCGCGAGCTGGAAGACACGCCCGCGGTCCGTGGCATGATCAACAAGGTTTCGTACCTTGTCCGTGCTGAATGATCCGAGGATAAAAAATGCGTTTGAATACCATTAAGCCCGCTGAAGGCTCCAAGGCTTCGATCCGCCGTGTCGGTCGTGGCGTTGGTTCCGGCATGGGCAAGACCGCGACCCGTGGTCACAAAGGTCAGAAGTCCCGTGCTGGCGGCTTCCACAAGGTTGGTTTTGAAGGCGGCCAGATGCCGATTTATCGTCGTCTGCCGAAGCGTGGCTTTACTTCCCTTACCCATCGGTTCGTGGAAGAAGTCCGCCTGAGCGACCTCGAAGCCCTGCCTGTTGAAGAGATTGATCTGCTCGTTCTGAAGAACGCGAACGTCGTGTCTCCGCTTACCGCTGAAGCCCGCGTGATCCTGTCCGGTGCCATCACCCGTAAGGTTACGATCCGTGGCCTCAAGGTGACGAAGGGTGCCAAGGCTGCCATCGAGGCTGCCGGCGGCACGGTGATCGCAGAGTAATTTCTTCACTAGGGGCAGAACGTGGCGTACAGCCGTAAAACTAAGGAGCAGAGCAAGGGGAAGTACACGGACCTGAAACAGCGTCTCGTGTTCCTCGCGCTTGCGCTCGTCGTATACCGGATCGGTGCTCACATACCGGTTCCGGGAATTGATCCTGATATGCTCCAGCAGCTGTTCAATCAGCAGCAGGGCGGCATTCTCGGGCTGTTCAACATGTTCTCCGGTGGCGCTCTCTCGCGGTTCTCGCTTTTCGCGCTGGGTATCATGCCGTACATTTCTGCAGCCATTATTCTGCAGATGCTGTCCTACGTGATGCCCTCGCTCGAAGCTCTCCGCAAAGAGGGAGAGTCCGGACGAAGAAAGATCACTCAGTACACGCGTTACACGACGCTCTTCCTGGGTCTGTTCCAGGCTTTCGGTATTTCCGCGGCCCTTCAGACCCAGCCTGGCCTGGTAATCAATCCGGGTTTCGTGTTCCAGTTCACCTGCGTCGTTTCCCTTGTCACGGGAACCATGTTCCTGATGTGGCTTGGTGAGCAGATTACGGAACGCGGTCTTGGCAACGGTATCTCCATCATCATCTTCGCAGGTATTGTGGCGGGTCTTCCCAACGCAGTTACCGGCCTGATGCAGCTGGTGAGCACCGGCGCTATCAACCCGCTCGCGGCGATCTTTGTGATCGCTGTCGTGCTGGCTGTGACCGCCTTCGTGGTGTTTATGGAACGCGGACAGCGCCGTATTACGGTGAATTACGCGCGTCGGCAGGTTGGCCGTCGGATTATGGGAGGCCAGTCTACGTACCTGCCTCTCAAGATCAATATGGCGAACGTGATTCCGCCGATTTTCGCTTCCTCCCTGATTCTGTTCCCGGCTACGGTCGCGGGCTGGATGACGGCCAGTGATTCCAATCGCTGGCTCCGTGACCTGGCTGCGTCCCTCGCTCCGGGACAGCCGATCTACACGCTGCTTTACGCAACGCTGATCGTGTTCTTTGCTTATTTCTATACGGCTCTGGTTTTCAATCCGAAAGAAACGGCAGATAACCTGAAGAAGGGTGGGGCGTTCATCCCCGGCATTCGTCCTGGCGACCAGACCGCCAAGTACATTGATCGTGTGCTTCAGCGTCTGACCCTGAGTGGTGCAATTTACCTGGTGTTCGTCTGCTTGGTTCCTGAATTCCTCAATCTGAAGTTCAATGTGCCTTTCTACTTCGGCGGCACTTCCCTGCTGATCGTTGTGGTGGTTGCGATGGACTTTATGAGCCAGGTTCAGGCCTATCTGATGTCCCACCAGTATGAAAGTTTGCTGAGGAAGACTAACTTCCAAGGTTTTGGCCGGGGGATGTGATCCCGGCGTAATAAAGGATGCAGGCGGTTTCTGCAAACCGCTGATCTGGCGAAACGGGGAGCACCCATCCAGTAGGAATTGCACCTAAAGAGTTGAAAAGGATGCACTACATCCAATTTTCAGCTTGTGCAAAACCGAAAAATGGTTTATGCTCTCTCGTTTCTGTCAGAATGCATCAGATCCCATGCCCGTGAGGGTATGGATGGAGATGAAAATGAAGGTAGCAGCTTCGGTTAAACGCATGTGCCGTAACTGCAAGATCGTTAAGCGCAAGGGTGTTGTGCGCGTGATCTGCAGCGACCCGCGTCACAAGCAGCGTCAAGGCTAAAGAGGTAAAGTAAAAAATGGCTCGTATCGCCGGTATTAATATTCCGCCGAATCAGCATGCCGTGATCGGTCTGACCGCCATCTATGGTATCGGTCTCACCCGTGCTCGCGACATCTGTGATGCTTGCGGAATCCCGCAGTCCAAGTTGGTCAAGGACCTCAATGATGAAGAACTCGAAAAGATCCGTGATGCGGTCTCGAAGTTCGTCGTCGAGGGTGACCTCCGTCGTGAAATTCAGCTTTCGATCAAGCGTCTGATCGACCTCGGTACTTATCGTGGCATGCGGCATCGTCGCGGTCTGCCCTGCCGTGGTCAGCGTACCCGCACCAATGCCCGTACCCGCAAGGGCCCGCGCAAGGTTGGTGTCACGCTTAAGAAGTAATTTAGAGGATTAGCATGGCTGGCAACACTAATAAAAATTCCGCAGCTTCGGCTCGCGGTCGTAAGAAGGTTCGCAAGGTTGTGACGGAAGGCGTCGCTCACGTCCACGCGTCCTTCAACAACACTATCATCACGATCACTGATCGCCAGGGCAACGTCATTGCGGCGTCCTCCTCCGGTGCTCAGGGTTTCAAGGGCTCCCGTAAGTCCACGTCTTTCGCTGCACAGGTTGCTAGCGAAAAGGCTGGCCGTACGGCTCTTGAATATGGTCTTAAGAACGTTGACGTTCAGGTTTTCGGGCCCGGCCCGGGACGTGAAAGCAGCATCCGCGCTCTGAATGCCCTCGGCATCCGCGTTACCTCCATCCAGGATGTGACCCCGGTTCCGCACAATGGCGTTCGTCCGTCGAAGCGCCGTCGCGTTTAATTTCTTTTAATTTTTCCGTGTCCTTTCTCCACAACCGGGAGAAAAGACTGAATGCGGTTTTATCCGCAGGATAAGAGAGGCTAATTTTAAATGGCACGTTATCTCGGTCCCAAGCTCAAGCTTTCGCGTCGCGAAGGGGGCGATCTTAACCTTAAGAGCGCCCGCCGTCCCTTCGAAGACAAAGTGAAGGATGCTAATACTAAGCCGGGCCAGCACGGCAAAGTTTCCGGCACTCGCATGTCGGACTACGGCAACCAGCTTCGCGAAAAGCAGAAGGTCAAGCGTATTTACGGTCTGCTCGAGCGTCAGTTCCGCCGTTATTTCAAGAACGCCGAAGCGATGCGCGGCAACACTGGTACCAACCTGCTGCTGCTCCTCGAGAGCCGTCTTGACAACGTGGTTTACCGTATGGGCTTTGCATCCACCCGTGCAGAAGCTCGTCAGCTTGTGAGCCACGGCGCGATCGCTGTCAATGGCAATCGCGTGAATATTCCTTCCGCCTCGGTTAAGCCCGGGGATGTTGTCTCCATCCGCGAAAAGGCCCGTAAGCAGGCCCGTATCGCTGAGGCTCTTGAACTCGCCGCCGGCTCTATGCCCAGCTGGGTTGCCGTCGACGCCAAGAAGTTTGAAGGCACCTTCAAGAACCTGCCTGAGCGTCAGGAATTCGATCCTGATGTGAACGAACAGCTCGTCGTCGAACTGTACTCTCGTTAATCAGGCCCCTGATGGTCCGGATCGTAGTGCGATCCGGTCCGTCAAGTGCAGGAAAAGCGCGGATAGTCCTTTTGGGGCACTGTCCGCGTTTCTTTACTTTTAAGCCCCTGACCTCCATCAGCCTTATCGGTGTAACGAGCCGAGGGTATTGAATAGGAACGTCGATTTATGTTTAATGCAGAACTGCTCAAGCCGAACAACATTGATGTCGCGCTTGATGAGAAGAATCCGAACCGTGCCGTGATCACGCTCGAACCGTTCGAGCGCGGCTATGGTCACACCCTGGGCAATGCGCTCCGCCGCATTCTCCTCGCCTCCATGGTGGGCTATGCCCCGACCGAGGCTGAGATCACGGGTATCGTGCACGAATACTCCCAGATTGAAGGCGTGATGGAAGATGCCGTCGACGTCCTCCTCAATCTGAAGGGCGTGATCTTCAAGCTTGAAGGCCGTGAGGAAGTTTCTCTGGTTCTCCGCAAGAAGGGCAATACCGTTGTGACGGCGGCCGACTTCGACCTGCCTCATGACGTCGTGGTGCTGAATCCCGATCATGTGATCGCACACCTCACTGGCGGCCGTCTTGAGCTGAAGGTGAAGGTTGAGAAGGGCCGCGGCTATCAGCCGGGCAACGTGCGTGCTTTCGCTGACGATCATTCCCGTCAGCAGATTGGTCATCTCCTGATGGATGCTTCCTTCAGCCCGATCGTCCGTGTCGCCTATCAGGTGAGCCCGGCCCGTGTCGGTCAGAGAACTGACCTTGATAAGCTCGCGCTCGAGATCGTGACGAACGGCGTTATCACGCCGGAAGAAGCTCTCCGCGAATCCGTCCGCATCCTCCAGGATCAGCTGTCGATCTTCGGCTCCATCAAGACCGCTGCTGCTGACAAGGCTGAACCCGAGGAAGAAAGCTCCGTCAACAATCCGCCGCCGCTTGATCCGGTTCTTATGCGTCCGATTGATGACCTCGAACTCACGGTTCGCTCCGCGAACTGCCTGAAGGCCGAGAGCATCTCCTACATCGGCGATCTGATCCAGCGCACCGAGAACGAACTCCTGAAGACCCCGAATCTGGGCCGCAAGTCCCTGAACGAGATCAAGGAAGTCCTCGCTGCCCACGGTCTTACGCTCGGCATGAAGCTTGAGAACTGGCCGCCCCAGGGTCTTGAGCGTTAATTTGTAATTGCAGTTGCGCAAAGCCGGCGTTTGGTGTAATCTCCGCCTGCTTTGCGCTTCGCAAAACATTGCTTTACCCGTCCGCCTCCTGGTTTCTCTCGAGGATAGAAGAGTCGGGATTCTTCTGCCTTTGCCGGCAGATCTCAAAACTAATAGGAATTTACAAAATGCGTCATCGTTTAGGTCTTCGTAAGCTTAACCGCACCAGCGCCCATCGTCTGGCCATGTTCCGCAACATGTCCGTCTCCCTGCTTCGTCACGAAGCCATCAAGACGACCCTGCCGAAGGCGAAGGAACTCCGCCGCGTGGTTGAGCCCCTGATCACCCTTGCCAAGAACCCGACCCTGGCCAACCGCCGCCTCGCGTTCAACCGCCTCCGTGATCGCGAGATCGTTCAGAAGCTGTTCGATGAAATCGGACCGCGCTTCGCCAACCGCAACGGCGGCTACACCCGCATCCTCAAGATGGGCTTCCGCCCGGGCGACAACGCTCCGATCGCCTACATGGAACTGACCGAAAAGGCTGCTCCGAAGGCTGAGCCGGTTGAAGAAGAAAACAAGTAATTTCTGATTCAGCTTAAAGCCGCCGGCAGTCTCCGGACTGCCGGCAGTTTGAATCGAACGGGTCTTTTCCTGCAAAGGGGAAGATCCGTTTTTTCTTGCGGGGAACGCCGTGGATCAGTCTGAAAATTCAACTGTCAGAATCGATAAGTGGCTCTGGGCCGCCCGTTTCTTCAAGACGCGGAGCCTCGCCCAGGAAGCGCTTGAGCTCGGACGCGTGCGTGAGAACGGGGACCGGATCAAGCCGTCCCGGCAGCTGCGCACCGGGGAGCTTCTTTCAGTCACTCGCGGCGAGGACACGATGGAAGTCCTCGTCACGGGGCTGAGTGACAAGCGGGGATCGGCGACAGACGCCGCGAAGCTCTATGAGGAAACCGAGTCGAGCAAGGCGCTGAGGCGCTCAAGGAAGGATATTCTGAAGCTTGCCGCGGAGCCCGCGGGAAGCATCCGGGGAGGGCGCCCCACGAAGCGTGAGGGACGGAAGCTCCGGAACTTCAGGAACAGCTTCTGAGAAGGCAGCAAAAAAACCTGGCTTGCGCCAGGTTTTTCTTTACCGGAAAGTGAGTGTCCGGATCAGTACTCGTAGCCTTCCTTCAGCCAGCGGGCGACATCGAGCGAGCAGTACGTGAGGATGCCGTCAGCGCCGGCGCGCTTCGCGCAGATCATCGTTTCCATCGTGATCTTCTTTTCATCGATTGCGCCTGCGGCAGCCGCGAACTTCAGCATGGCGTATTCGCCCGACACGTGGTAGAGGAAGGTCGGAGCCTTGAACTCTTCCTTCACGCGCCACAGCACGTCAAGGTACGGAATGCCAGGCTTCACCATGACCATATCCGCGCCTTCCTGCAGGTCATAGCCGACTTCCCAGAGGGCTTCGTTGCCGTTTGCCGGATCCTGCTGGTAGACGTTCTTGTTCGAGCGGCCGAGGTTCGAGGAGGAACCCACGGCGTCGCGGAACGGGCCGTAGTACGAGGAGGCGTACTTCGCGGAGTAAGCCATGATCCGGGTGTAGATCAGGTTCTCTTTCTCAAAGGCGCGGCGGATCGTGCCGATACGGCCGTCCATCATGTCAGACGGGGCAATCACGTCAGCGCCCGCGCGGGCCTGGCAGAGGGACTGCAGCACGAGCTGCTCCACGGTCTCATCATTCATGATGAAGCCCGTGTCGTCGATCAGGCCGTCCTGGCCGTGCGTCGTGTAGGGGTCGAGCGCGACGTCAGTCATGATGCCGAGCTCAGGGAACTTCTCCTTCACCGCCTTGATCGTGCGGGGAATGAGACCGTCCGGGTTGTGGGCTTCGCGACCGTCCGGCGTCTTCAGTTCCTGTTCAATATGCGGGAAGAGCGCGATCATCGGCACGCCGAGATCAACGCACTCCTGGCAGACTTCGAGCAGTTCATCGATCGAAAGACGGGAAACGCCCGGCATCGTCGGGATGGGGTCGCGGCGGTGTTCGCCCTCCTGGACAAAAACCGGCAGGATCAGATCGTTCGGAGAAAGCGTCGTTTCACGGACGAGTCTGCGGGAAAAGCTGTCATGACGGTTGCGGCGCATGCGCACCATAGGAAACTGACCAAGAGTCTGCATCGAATTGCCTCAAAGGTATTAAAACAAGAGCGTCCGGGGGCGGGCTGTGCCGCGATGGACGCGTCTATTGGGATTAGCCGGAAGGATCAGAGGCCGAGCCACCCGTCGAGGGTTGCCCGGAGCTCTTCCACACCGGTCTTCTTCAGCCCGGAGAAGTACTGCACGGAGACCGGATTCACGCAGGTTTCCGCGCGCTTCTTCACGGCCGCTATTACATCACGCCGTTCTGAAACCGTCCTTAACTGATCCTCCTTATTGATGAGCCAGACCATCTTCGCAGTGGGGCGGTTTCTCATGAACTCAATCACCCATTCGTCGGAGGGCATGAACGGACGGCGGGCATCCATGATGAGCACGACGCCAAGCAGCGCGCTGCGCTCCGAGATGTAGCCGCCGACGAGGTCAGACCAGGAGGAACGGATGTTCGCCGTGGTCTTCGCGTAGCCGTAGCCCGGAAGGTCGACGAGATACGCGACGGGATGCCGTTCGTGGGTCACCTTGTCCTTGGTCGCGAGCTCAAAGAAGTTAATGAGCTGGGTGCGGCCGGGGGTCTTCGAAGCGAAGGCAAGCTTTCCCTGACGGGTGAGCGTGTTGATCGCGGTGGACTTGCCGGCGTTGGAACGGCCGGCAAAGGCGATCTCCGGCACGCTCGCCGGCGGAAGGTTGTCGAGCTTGCTCGAGGAAACAGTGAAGACAGCGCTTTCGTAGATGCTCACGACGGATCCTATCGGGTATGTATGAGGTTGAATGTTCAGCTGAAGATTATCGCATTAACGGCAATCAGGATTTGCCGAACACCTCGTTCAGCTGCTGCGTCACGCGCACGAACGTCGTACGGAGCGTGAGCTCCTTCAGACGGCGGGCGCCTACATAGGTGCAGGCCGAGCGCAGGCCGCCGAGGATCTCCTGGACGGTGCCGGCAACCGGGCCGCGGGACGGCAGGAACACTTCCTTGCCTTCGGAGGCGCGGTACTTGGCGACGCCGCCGGACCACTTCTCCATCGCCTGCTCGGAGCTCATGCCGTAGAACTGCTTCATTGTCTTGCCGTCCTTCGTGATCGTCTTTCCGGCGCATTCATCGTGAGCCGCGAACATGCCGCCAAGCATCACAAAGTCAGCGCCGCCGCCGAAGGCCTTAGCGATATCGCCCGGGGTCGTGCAGCCGCCGTCAGCGCAGATGCGGCCGCCAAGGCCGTGGGCGGCGTCCGCGCATTCAATGACGGCGGAGAGCTGCGGGTAGCCGACACCGGTCATCTTGCGGGTGAGGCAGACGGAGCCCGGTCCGATGCCGATCTTCACGATATCGGCGCCGGAGAGCAGGAGCTCTTCGGTCATGTCGCCCGTCACGACGTTGCCCGCCATGATGACGAGATCCGGATACGTGTCGCGGACCTTCTTGATGAAGTTCACGAATCGTTCCGTGTAGCCGTTCGCGACGTCAATGCAGACATACTGCACGGCGCCCGGGGCCTTGCGGTTCACGCTCTGGAATTTCTCCCAGTCATCGTCTCCGATGCCGAGCGTATAGAAAGCGGTGGCCTTGCGTTCGAGCTCCGTGAAGAACTTCACGAGCTCATCCTCGCTGTAGTGCTTGTCGAGCGCGGCCGACAGCATGAAGGGGTCGAGCGCCTTCGCCATTTCAAAGGTTCCCGTCGTGTCCATGTTGGCCGCGATGACCGGGATGCCGTGATAGGCAACAGGCGCATGCAGGAATTTGAAGTCGCGCGTGATATCTACTTCCGAGCGGGAAATAAGGGTGGAGCGCTTCGGACGGATCAGTACGTCCTTGAAGTCGAGCCGCAGGGTGTTGTCAATATGCATTAAAAAAATCTCCTAACCAAAATCTTGCGCGCGCAAAAAACGCCGGCTCCTTTCACGGAACCGGCGTTAACCTAGTGTACCTTGAATTAAGGCGCGGTGGGAAGCTTTTTTAGAGCGTCGGGAGATGCTCGCCGCGCCAGAGATCTTCTGGCTTCTCGCGCTCGCGGATCACCTGCGAGGTGCTGCCGCTCACGAGCACTTCAGCCGCGCGGGGGCGGGAGTTGTAGTTGGAGCTCATCGCCATGCCGTAGGCGCCGCAGGACGTGATCGCGAGGACGTCACCCGGCTCAATGCAGAGCTCACGGTCACGGCCAAGCCAGTCGCCGCTTTCGCAGATCGGACCGACGACATCATAGGTGCGGGTGGCGCCATCCCGGGGCACGGCCGGCACGATACCCATCCAGGCCTCGTAGAACATCGGGCGGCCCATATCGTTCATGGCGGCGTCGACGATCGCAAAGTTCTTCGTTTCACCGGTCTTATCGCGGATCACGCGGGTGATCAGGATGCCCGCGTTCGCGATGATGGAGCGGCCCGGCTCGAGCGTCACGGCGAGGTGCTTATAGCCGCGGGCTTCAAGGTGATCGAGGATCAGACGCACGAATTCGCGCTTGGAGGGCGGCACTTCGTCCTTGTAGCAGACGCCGAGACCGCCGCCGAAGTCGATGTGTTCGAGCGGAATGCCTTCGGCCGCGAGCTGATCGACGATATCGAGGATCTTTTCCTCAGCGTCCGCGAAAGGCGAAAGCTCCGTGATCTGGCTTCCGATATGGCAGTCAATGCCGACCACGCGGATGGAGGGCATCGCGGCGGCCTGCTTATAGAGTTCCACGGTCTTCTCGTAGGCGACGCCGAACTTATTGTTCTTGAGGCCGGTCGAGATGTAGGGGTGGGTCTTCGCGTCCACGTTCGGATTCACGCGGACCGCGATCGGGGCCACCTTTCCGAGGGAAGCGGCCACGCGGGCGATGTCATTCAGCTCCGGAACGCTTTCGATATTGAAGCAGTGGATGCCCTTTTCGAGCGCGAGAGCGATTTCCTTATCGGTCTTGCCGACGCCGGAATAAACGACCTTCGACAGGTCGCCGCCCGCGGCCTCCACGCGCAGGAGTTCGCCGCCCGACACGATGTCGAACCCGGAACCGAGCTTCGCGAGCAGGCTGATGATGCCGATATTCGAGCACGCCTTCACGGAGTAAAGAATGTGGTGCGGATGAGAGCCAAACGCGCCGTCGTAGTCGCGGAAGGCGGTCTCAATGGCCTTGCGGCTGTAGATAAAGGACGGGGTGCCATACTTGTCGGCGAGTTCCGTCACGGGAACGTCCTCACAGAAGAGCGCGCCGTTCCGATAGGAAAAGCCCGTTTCATCGGGGAGCCAGAAGGAAGTCATGATGTTTTTTCCTGATGTAAGTAAGTGCGGCGGTGCAGGGGGAATCAGCGCTTCGGCGAGGGGGCCTCGGCTGCCTGGCTGCCGCCGGGCGTGAGAGTAATTCTGGTTTCAGTAGAATCGGAAGCGTTCGAAGCAGATCCGCCGTCCGTGTCTTTCTTCTCGATCGGTGTATTCAGAACGGGAATACTGTCCCCCGCCCCGTTTGGAACGGATCTCTTCTTCGGGAGATAAAGCGGCCCCTTCAGTCCGCAGCCCGTCAGCAAGAGCGGGGATGCAAGACCTAAGAGCAGGGCAGTACGTATAAAGGTTCTTTTCTGGATCATGAATCAGACTCTTTTCATTGAAAAAGCGGAGGCGCTCCTTCGGAAAGTTGAAGATTCCGACGCGCTTTCCATGGCTGACGCGGATCGCTCCGGCAATGTTCTCACTATCGAATTCGACAGTGGTGAACAAATTGTAATCAACATTCAGACACCGACTGAGCAGGTGTGGCTTGCGTCGAGGGTGACGGGAGGCTTTCACTTCTCCTGGGACGGCGAAGCATGGAAGGATTCAGACGGTGAGGATTTCTGGAGTGTGCTCGGCCGGGCAGCTTCTCAGCTGTCCGGCGAGACTGTGACGTTTGAGTAACGGGGCTAGAAGAGTTTCAGGAGGGAGTTGAGCGGATCGCTTGACTCACTCTTTTCCCCGCTCGGGGAGGCGCTGTCATGCGACACCTCTCTCGATTCGGAGTAGACCCATTCACCGTCGCTCTGCCTGACTCCAGGCGGGGGCAGGCGGTTGAAGATCGGCTGCCCGCGGGTAGCGGTCTTCATGAAGTCAATCCAGACCGGCTGCACGAGCGTGCCGCCCGTGGCCCTCGATCCGAGGGAATGCATCTGGTCATAACCCATCCAGCCGACCGCGACGAGGTTGCCGGCAAAGCCCGCGAACCACGCGTCGTTCGAGTCATTTGACGTACCGGTCTTCGCGCCGACATCCGGGCGGCCAAGAGCGGAACCCGCGCGGGCCGCGGTGCCGCGGCGCGCGACGTCATTCAGAAGTGTCGACATCACAAAGGCATTGCGGGCCGGAATCGCGCGGATTGTCTCATCGCCCGACTCGCGGTTCGCCTGCGTCATGATGACGCGGCCGCTTTCATCCACGATCTTGTCAATCAGGTAGGGCTGCACGCGGTAGCCGCCGTTCGCGAAGATTGAGTAGGCTTCGCACATCTGCCAGATCGTCACCGTGCCGGAACCGAGCGCGGTGGAGAGGGTCGGGCTGTGGCGCGAGGCGGGGAAGCCGAAGCGCGTAATGAATTCCTGCGCATACTTCGGGCCGATCGCGTCCATCACACGGACAACCGGGATGTTTTCCGACTTTTCAAGCGCGGTATGAAGGGGCATCGGACCCTCGAACCGGCCGTCGTAGTTCTTCGGCGACCAGGCCGTACCGCCCGCCTGACGGGCATCCACGGTGAACGGCGTGTCCTGCAGAATCGTGTTCGGCGTGAAGCCCTTTTCAAGGGAGGCCGAGTAAACGAACGGCTTGAAGCTCGAACCCGGCTGACGCCAGGCCTGCGTCACGTGGTTAAACATGTTGAGGTCGTAGTCGAAGCCGCCGACGAGCGCGCGCGTCGCGCCGTTCCGGAAGTCAGTCGCCATGAAGCCGGTCTGAACCTGCGGCACCTGGGCGAGCGTCCAGCCGCTGTTCGTGTGGCTCACGCGGATCACCGCGCCCGGACGGATCCGGAGCGCTTCAGGAGCGCTCGACTTCAGGTAGGCGGCGCCGAAAGAGTTCGAGGCGCGGTCGAGCGTGATGGTCTTTCCGGAGGCGAAAACCGCCTTGATCTGGGGTGAAGTGCTGAGCACCACAGCCGGAAGCAGGTTCGGGCTCGAAATCACCTTGCGGAGCGCTTCCTTCACAGCCTTTTCCTGATCCGCGGGGTTCGCGGGCAGCGTCATCTGGGCCTCGGCGCCGCGGTAGCCGTGAGCGCGGTCAAACGAAATGATGTTCGCGCGGACCGCGTTGTAGGCCGCTTTCTGATCATTCGAATTGATCGTGAGGTAGACATTGAGACCGCGCGTGTAGGCGTCATCCTTGAAGATGTCGTACACCAGCTGGCGCGCGAGTTCCGTCGCGTACTCAGCGTGGAGCTGCACCGAGTGGCGTCCGGCGATCGCCTCAGCAATCGCGTCCTTCACGTAGACGGGCTTTGCCTGTTCCTGCTGGCTCGTCTGTTCGCTGATGAAGCCGAGCGTAGCCATACGGCCGAGCACGTAATTGCGGCGCATCGTGGCGCGGCGGTTATTCACGACCGGGTTATAGGCAGACGGCGCGACCGGCAGACCCGCGAGCGTCGCGGCCTCACCGACCGAGAGGTCCTTCAGGGGCTTTCCGAAGTAGGTCTGCGAGGCGGAGCCGAAACCGTAGGCGCGCTGACCGAGGTATATCTGATTCACATAGATTTCGAGAATCTGATCCTTCGTGAGCTCATGCTCGAGCTTCGTTGCGATCGCGATTTCGTAGAGCTTACGCATGTAGCTCTTCTCGGACGAGAGGAAGCAGTTACGCGCCACCTGCATGGTGATCGTGGAACCGCCCTGGCCCTTGCGTCCGGTGATGATGTTCGTGACGAGCGCGCGGCCGATGCCGGAGAGATCAACGCCCGAGTGCTCATAGAAGTCAGAGTCTTCAGCCGCGAGAATGGCGAGTTTCACCTGGCGCGGGAGCTCCTGAATCGGGACATAGTCCCGGCGTTCCTCACCGTATTCCGCGAGCAGCTGACCGTCCGCGGACCAGATCTTCAGCGGCAGCTTCGGCTGATAGGTACGGAGGGACGTCATGTCAGGCAGCTGGGCGTAGACGATGGCGAAGAGGAAAGTGAAAAGGAGCAGGCCGCAGGCGACACAGGCCGTGATCATCCCGCCGAGCCATACGAGGGTGCGGGACAGACTGCGCTTCTTCTTTGGTGTGTTGTCCAGATTATTCACGGAAGCAGAAATGCCGGCCGGGATATCACGCAATCAGGCGTTTTATCGCATCCGGTTTGCAAAGGAACCATGGGAAGCTTCATTATAAGAGGGAAAAAGTTTCTCCCACTCTCAGGTATTTACCAAGGTGTGAGAAATCATGAACGTTGAAAAAGATATCCGTTACCGGGGAGAAGGCGGACGGCATGAAGCAGGTGATCTACATGATCGGCATGATGGGTGCCGGAAAGACCACAGTGGGGCGGACGCTCGCGCAGCGGATCGGCTGGGACTTCATTGATATGGACCGGGAGATCGAGCGTGAGCAGGGAAAGCGGATCTCAGAGATCTTCAGCTCAGAGGGGGAGCCCGCGTTCCGTGCGATGGAGACTGATCTCCTGAAACGCCTCGCCGGCCGCCGGAGAACGGTGATCGCGACAGGCGGGGGCGCCGCGCTTTCACCTGAAAACCAGCGGCTTCTTGCGCAGAGCGGACTCGTGATTTACCTTCGGGTGTCGCCTGACGATGTCCTCGCCCGCACACAGGGAGACGCCACGCGCCCGAACCTGATGGCTGACGATAAGCGCGCCCGGATTGAGTCGCTCCTCGAAATCCGTTCCCCGATTTACTGCGCCACCGCCGATATCAGTTTCCGGAGTTCCGGCGCCTCATCCGGTTCTCTTGTCGCCAAAATACTGAAGCACCCCAAGCTGAAGAAGCTGATTGAGGATGCCGATAAGAATCTATAGGGAGTAGCAGATGGTTGAAATAACAGTCGAACTCGGAAGCCGGAGCTATCCGATCGAGATCGGGCCGGGGCTTCTCGCGACGATCGGTGAGCGGGTGAAGACCCTTCGCCCCACCCGGATCGTGATCGTGACGAACACCACGGTAGCGCCGCTATACCTCGCCGCGGTTGAAACTTCCTGCCAGAGCGTGGCTCCTGTGTCGAGTGTCGTGCTTCCGGACGGCGAGAGCTATAAGACGTTTACCGCCGTGCAGCAGGTGCTGGACGGCCTGGTGGCCGCGGGGGCTGACCGGAAGTCTCTCATCATCGCGCTCGGAGGCGGGGTGGTCGGAGACATTTCCGGGTTCGCCGCGTCAATCTGGATGCGCGGGATCCGTTTCGTGCAGGTGCCGACAACGCTCCTCGCTCAGGTGGACAGTTCGGTGGGCGGAAAGACCGGTGTCAATCTCCCGGCCGGGAAAAACCTGATCGGCTGCTTCCATCAGCCCTCCGCGGTTTTCGCGGATACGGAAACGCTTGAGACACTCCCCGCGCGCGAGATTTCGGCCGGGCTCGGTGAAATCGTGAAGCACGGGCTCCTCGGGGACGCTGCTTACTTTGATGAGGTGGAGCGCCGGATGAAGGATCTCCGCTCGCTCGATCACGAGGCGCTCGCCTCTGTGATCGCGGGCTCCTGCCGCCTGAAAGCGTCTGTCGTCGCCCGGGACGAAACAGAGGAGGGGATCCGCGCCACACTGAACCTCGGTCACACCTTCGGACACGCGATTGAGAAGCTCGCGGGGTTCGGCACGTGGCTGCACGGTGAGGCGGTCGGCTGCGGGCTTGTGCTCGCTGCGGATCTTTCGCGTCGCCTCGGGTACCTGACAGACGCCGATGTCTCGCGGATTGAGTCTGTCGTCTCGGCAGCCGGCCTTCCGGTCCGGATTCCGGGGCTGCCGCTTGAGGCCGCCATTCAGTCGATGCGGGGCGATAAGAAGAGTTTCGGGGGCCATATCCGCTTTATTGTTCTGAAGAAAATCGGGGAAAGCGCCATTCAGGAGGTGCCTGACACGATTCTGCGGGAAACGCTGCTTCAGGGCGGCTACGTTCCCTGAGCGGGAATCCTGCTATGGCGAGACTCGCGAGGCTCACGATTCCGGGTCTCCCGCACCATATCCTGCAGTCCGGGGCCGGGGTGCCGGTCTTCCGGAGCGATGACGACTGTCTCTTCTATATTGAGTGCCTGCAGCGCTGCGCCCGGGAGTCCGGCGTGGCGCTGTACGCCTATCTGCTCCTTCCGGAAAGCGTGCGGCTGATCGCGTCGCCGCGGTCAGTTTCCTCTCTCAGCATCTTTATGCGGCGGCTTTCCCGCCGCTACGCGGTCTGGTATAACCGGGTGCACTCGCATACGGGCCCTGTCTGGCAGGGGCGGTTTCACTCGTCGGTGCTTGAGCCGGCGTCGCTTCAGAAGCTCACTCTATATATGGAGGGGCTGCCGGTGCGAGAGGGGTTTGTGAAGCGGCCTGAACAGTATGTCTGGTCAAGCTACGCGCATCACGCCGGATTCAGAACAGATCCGTTTCTGACCGAGCCGGACTCGGGGGATGAATCCCGCGCGCCGCGGGACGCGGCGTGCAGGGCTTACCAGGAACTCTTTAATATGGAGTCTCTTCAGCCGTTCGGCGAGGAGGCGGAGTGGAAGACAAGACGCGGGTGGCCGATCGGATCGGCGCCGTTTGTTGACTCGCTTCCGGTGAGTGAAGAAAGAAAAAGAGCAGCGCGGGGCCGGGGCCGGCCGCGGCGGGAAGGAATCAAGGCAGATGGCAATCGCAATTTATGAGAAGAAGATCGTGGTCACGGAGGCTTCGATCGATATCCTTGGTCACGTGAATAACCGCGAGTATCTGCGGTGGATGGAAGAAGTGGCGATCGAACACTCGGCGGCGCTGGGCTGGCCGCAGGAACGCTATATGGCGGAGCAGCATGTGTGGGTCGCGCGCGAGCACTGGATTGAATACCTCCGCCCGGCGCTTCTCGGGGATCACCTCTCGGTTTACACGTGGCTTCAGGAAACGGCGGGGCCGATCTGCCTCCGCCGCTACGCGGTTGTCCGCGGCCGCACCGTGCTCACGCGCGCCGCGACCGAGTGGGCGCATATCGACTTCAAAACAAAGCGCGCCGTGATGCCGCCCGATAACCTTATCAATGACTTCCCGGTGGTGCCGGCCGATTCCCCGGAACTGAAAGCGCTCGGTCTTGCCCGTCCGGTGAGATGGCTTCCTGTGAGCCTGTCAGAGCGCGCCGGGAATTAAAAGACCCCCAAATCCGGCATTTACAGTCCTGAGAAGCCTGCTTTTCTGTGCGATAATCCTCACAAGCTATACCTGAACGATCGTTCAGGCAGAAACAATAATAAGGTTCGGGCGGCCCTGGGCCGCTGGACAGAAGGCTGATGCAAGAATTTCTCAAAATTGATCATATGACCTTCGGGTTCGGATCCCGCGTGATCCTGGACGATGTGTCACTCTCCTTCGGGAAGGGACAGGTCGTTGCGGTGATGGGCGGTTCAGGCATGGGCAAAACCACGATTCTGAAGCTGATCGGCGGACTCCTGAAGCCCTGGAGCGGTCATATTTATATGGCGGGCGAAGATGTCCACGCGCTGAGCCGGGAGAAGCTCTTCGGGCTTCGCCGCCGCATGGGTATGCTCTTTCAGTTCGGAGCGCTCTTCACGGATCTCTCCGTGTTCGAGAACGTGGCGTTCCCGATGCGCGAGCAGACGTCGCTCGACGAAGAGGCGATCCGCGATCTCGTGCTCCTGAAACTCAATACGGTCGGACTCCGAGGAGCGGCTCACCTGATGCCGTCCGAGGTGTCAGGCGGCATGGCGCGCCGCGTGGCGCTCGCCCGCACGATCGCGCTCGACCCGGAGCTGCTCCTTTATGACGAGCCTTTCACCGGTCTTGACCCGATTTCGATGGGTGTCACGGCAAGGCTTATCAAGAATCTCAACTCGGCCCTTCACGCGACGAGCGTCGTTGTGACGCATGACGTGAAGACCACGTTTGAGATCGCTGATTACGTTTATATGATTTCCAATAAGAAGGTTGCGGCTCAGGGGACGCCGGATGAACTGATGAAGTCGGACGATCCGTACGTCCGTCAGTTCCTCGGCGGCCTGCCTGACGGTCCGGTGGCGTTCCACTATCCGGCGCCGCCCCTTGCTGAGGATCTGGGGGTGACGCGATGAATTGGCTGACAGAGCAGATCAGCGCGGTGGGTGCCTGGGTCCTGAATCAGATTGTCCACACGGGACGCTTCGGGCGCTTCTCCTGGCAGGTGATCCGGAAGTTCCCAGCGAGCCTGAAGCGTTTCTCGATTGTCGTGCAGCAGATGATGTTCCTCGGGAACCACTCGCTGCTCATTATCGCGGTGTCGGGTTTCTTCATCGGCGCGGTGCTGGGGCTTCAGGGCTATGACATTCTCGTCACTTACGGCAGCGAAGAGGCGCTCGGCGTTCTTGTCGCGCTCGCGCTGATCCGCGAGCTCGGCCCCGTGGTGACAGCGCTTCTTTTTGCCGGACGTGCCGGCACATCGCTCACCGCGGAGATCGGGCTCATGCGGTCCGGCGAGCAGCTTTCCGCCATGGAGATGATGGGCGTTGACCCGATGCAGCGCGTGATCGCGCCGCGGTTCGCCGCCACGATGATTTCGCTTCCGATCCTCACGATGATCTTCAACGCGGTCGGCATTATCGGCGGCTACGTGGTCGGCGTGTGGCTGATCGGGTCTGACAGCGGCGCGTACTGGTCTCATATGCAGGCCTCGGTCGATGTCTTCTCTGATATCGGCAACGGCGTCATCAAGAGCATTGTTTTCGGCATGATCGTGGGTCTGGTGGCGCTCTTCCAGGGCTACACCTCGCGCGCCACGCCGGAGGGAGTCTCGCGGGCGACTACCCGTACGGTGGTTGTTTCCTCGCTCCTCATCCTCGCATTTGATTTCATTATGACGGCGATGATGTTCGCTTCATAAAGAGAAACGGTATAAAAAAATGGAACAGAAAAAAACGGATTTTCTCGTCGGCTTATTCGTGATCCTCGGAGTGGTCGCGCTTCTCTTTATGGCTCTGAAGGCCGGCAACATGCTGTCGCTGAATATCGGGCAGAAGACCTATGAAGTCACCGCGGTCTTCGCGAACGCCGGCGGCCTGAAGCCCCGTGCGGCGGTGAGCAGCGCGGGGGTCACCGTGGGACGCGTGAAGTCGATCGAGCTTGATCCGAAGACCTTCCAGGCCGTGGTGACGCTGGATATTTACAGCCAGTACCAGTTCCCGGCGGACAGCCAGGCACGCATCCTGACGGCCGGGCTGCTTGGCGAAAAGTATATTGGTCTTGAGGCTGGCAGCGATGACGCCAACCTGAAGAATGGCGGCCGCATCGAACAGACGCAGTCCGCCATTGTGCTGGAGAATCTGGTGAGCCAGTTCCTTTTCAACACTGCTGAAAAGAAGGGAACGGCGCCGGAAAAGGCGGAATAAGATGCGAACGATGAAGAGAACAGCTCTGATTGCGTCGCTTGCCGCGGCGATGCTCGCGGGATGCGCAAGCGTTCCGCCGAATTCGGGAGAAAACAAAGCGGACCCGTGGGAGACGATGAACCGCCAGACGTACGCCTTCAACACCACGGTGGATCACTATGTGTTCCGTCCGGTGGCAAAGGGCTACAAGGCGGTGACACCGAAGCCCGTGCGTACCTGCGTGAGCAACATGATGGATAACCTCACCGAACCCCGGAACGCCGTGAATAACGTGCTGCAGGGGAAGGGGAACGGCGCCTTCGTGTCTTTCATGCGCTTTATTGTGAATTCGACGTTCGGCGTCTTCGGCTGTTTTGACGTCGCGAGCATGGGAGATCTCACGCCGCACTCAGAGGACTTCGGCCAGACGCTCGGTACCTGGGGTGTCGGGAACGGTCCGTACCTCGTGCTGCCGTTCCTCGGTCCTTCCACTGTCCGCGATACGGTGGGGCTCGGCGGGAACTATGTAACGTCGATTCAGAGCTGGATCGATCCTGACTGGGTCGGCTGGACAATCTGGGGCGTTGATATGCTCGACACGAGGACAAGGCTCCTTGACCTCGATGAGGCGATTGACTCCGCGATTGACCCGTACGCCCAGATGCGTAACGGTTACCTGCAGTACCGCGCGACGCTCGTGAACGACGGCGTGCCGCCCGATAATACGTTCCTCGAGGATCCGGGTGACAGCCCGGCGCCTGATGAACCCGCGGCTTCCGCGAAGACTCAGGCGAAAGCTGCCGAACCGGCTCCTGCCGCAGCGGCCCCCGCTCCCGCGGCGAAACAAAACTGACTGAATTTTGAATAAGGAAAAGAATTAAAAATGCTGACCCGTCGTAGTTTTATTGCCGGCGCCGCGCTCGGCGCCGCCGCTATGCTGTCGCCCGCCGCGTTTGCCGCGTCCGCGACTGACAAGGATCCGTCTGCCTGGATCGTCGAGCTGATGAACGACACGCTGAATGACATCCGCAAGGATCCGGCGCTCGTGAAGGCGGATCCGACGAAGGTTCACACTTTCGTGAATAACCGCATCATGCCGGTTGTCGACTTCGCGAAGATGACCCGCACGGCCGTCGGCCCCCAGTGGCGTCAGGCCACCGCCTCCCAGCGCCAGCAGCTGCAGGATGGATTCCGCAGCCTGCTGACGCGCGTCTACTCGGGCGCTTTCAGCTCCGTGAAGGACTACAAGGCTGAGCTCGTGCCGAGCCGCGCCGCCGCTTCCTCCACGCCGATCATTCAGACCCGCATGGTTTCGAAGACCGATAAGCCGATTTCGGTTGAGTACCGCATGCAGCGCGAGGGCAACACCTGGAAGATCATCGACGTGAATGTCGGTGGTGTCTGGATGGTGCAGAACTATCACTCCCAGTTCGCGGGTGTTCTCGCGAACGGCGGCATTCCTGCCCTGATCCGCTCCATGAACGACAAGACTTCGTCCCTCAACCAGAAGGCGAAGAAGTAAGAGGCGGAAATGAAGATTCCAGGCTCTGAGATCACGATGAATAACGCTCCCGAGGTCATGAATCTCGGAGCGAAGGCCGTGTCAGAAGGTGACGGGGTCTTTGATTTTGAGGGGATTTCGCACGCGGACTCCTCTGCCGTCGCGGCGCTGCTGCGATGGAAGCGGCTCTGCGAGAAAGGCCATGTCGCCTTTGAGATCCGCAATATGCCATCCGGTCTTCGCGATCTCTGTCTGCTGTACGGTGTCACGGATATACTGGGATCGGACGCTCCCGGAAGCACACGGGATCCCGCTTGATCCCGGCCGAGGTCCGTCCCGGGTTATGATTTACGGAAACTGCCCCAAGCAATAAGGGCGGTTTCCGTTTTTTATTTTTCAGCTGGTCAAATTTTTTTCTATGGAAAAGCTCAGGATTATCGGCGGCAATCGCCTCTCCGGATCTGTCAGGATCTCCGGAGCCAAAAACGCAGTACTCCCCATCTTGGCCGCAAGCCTTCTGACGGCGGACGAGCTGGTGCTGCATAACGTGCCGCATCTCGCGGATGTGAAGACGATGCTGAGCCTGCTCGAAGGCATGGGCGTCACCTGCCATCAGGACGGGGAAACCGTCCGGCTGTGCGCTGCGAATGTGACGAGCACCGTCGCCCCTTATGAGCTCGTGAAAACCATGCGGGCATCGATTCTCGTGCTCTGCCCGCTCGCCACGCGGTTCGGCTCGGCCCGGGTGTCGCTCCCCGGCGGCTGCACGATCGGCGCCCGTCCGGTCGATCAGCACATTCAGGCGCTCCTCAAGATGGGAGCCGACGTGCAGATTGATCACGGATTCGTGGATCTGAAGAGCGGCCGGCTGCAGGGGACGAAGATCGTGACCGATATGGTGACGGTCACCGGAACCGAAAACATCATGATGGCGGCAGTCCTCGCCGAAGGCCGCACGGTGATTGAAAACGCCGCGCGTGAGCCTGAAGTGGTGGATCTCGCGAACTGCCTGCGCGCGATGGGCGCGAAGATTGAGGGTGACGGCACGTCGACCATTGTGATTGACGGCTGCGATTCGCTTCACGGCGCGGAACACTCCGTGATCCCCGACCGCATTGAGGCGGGTACCTTCATGGCGGCCGCGGCCGCGACGAAGGGTGATGTGACGCTCACCAATGTCGCTCCTGACACGCTTTCTGTTGTGATCGACAAGATCCGCGAGGCGGGGGCTGAGATTGAAACGGGTCCGGACTGGATCCATGTAACGATGAACAGCCGCCCGAAGTCGGTGTCGATCCGCACGGAGCCGCACCCCGGCTTCCCCACCGATATGCAGGCCCAGATCATGGCGCTTGACTGCGTGGCGGATGGCACGGCTCAGATTACCGAGACGATTTTTGAAAACCGCTTCATGCATGTGCCTGAGCTCCAGAGACTCGGTGCCGATATCCAGGTGGAAGGGCACACCGCGGTGGTGCGCGGCGTGGAGCAGCTGCAGGGCGCGCGCCTCATGGCGACTGACCTTCGGGCCTCAGCGTCGCTTGTGATCGCCGCGCTTGCCGCCGAAGGCGAATCGATCGTCGACCGTATTTATCACCTTGACCGCGGCTACGACCGCATGGAGCTGAAGCTTCAGGCCCTCGGCGCGGATATCAGGAGATTCTCAGAATGATCACCATGGCCCTCGCCAAAGGGCGGATTTATCAGGAAACGCTTCCCTTCCTCGCCGCGGCTGGGATTTACCCGGTTGAGGATCCCGAAAAGAGCCGCAAGCTCATGATTGCGACGAACCGCGATGATCTTCGCATCGTCGTGATCCGCGCGACCGATGTTCCGACCTATGTGCAGTACGGAGCCGCCGACATCGGTGTCTGCGGCTGGGATACGCTTTATGAGCACGGCGGCAACGGCCTTTTCATTCCGGTGGATCTGCAGATCGCGAAGTGCCGGATGAGTGTCGCGGCGCCGAACGGCCTCGACTACGACGGACTCGTGAGACGCGGCGGACGCATCCGCATCGCCACAAAGTTCATGAAGTGGGCAAGAGATTATTTCGCACAGCAGGGTGTGCATGTCGATCTGATCAAGCTCTACGGATCGATGGAGCTCGCGCCGATCGCAGGACTTGCCGACGCGATTGTCGATATTGTGGCTACAGGCGCCACCCTGAAAGCGAATAATATGAGAGAAGTGCGGCAGATCGCCCCGATCAGCTCGCGCCTGATTGTCAATCAGATTTCAATGGGGCTTAAGCGTGTTGAGCTGAGCCCGATTATCGAGAACATCAGAAAGGCAAGCAATAAAAATGATTAAACAGTTATCCACCCTTGATCAGGATTTTGAGCCTCAGTTTGAGAAGCTCGTGGCCCGGGACGCTTCGGTTGACCCGGAAATTACGCGGCGCGCGGAAGCGATCGTGCAGGACGTCGCGGCCCGCGGTGATGAAGCCGTGATTGAATATACGAACCGCTTCGATCATCTGAATCTGAAGACGATGGAAGACGCCATCGTTACGCGTGAAGAGATGCTGCAGGCTCTCGAAACGCTGCCCGCGGACCAGAAGCAGGCGCTTGAGACCGCGGCGAAGCGTATCCGTGAGTTCCACGAGCACCAGCTTGAGAAGGGCTGGACCATCACCGACTCCTATGGCAGCGTGCTCGGCCAGCGCATCACGGCGATCGACTCGGTCGGTCTCTACGTGCCGGGCGGCAAGGCCGCTTACCCGTCCTCCGTACTGATGAACGCGATGCCGGCTCACGTGGCGGGCGTCCCGAGAATTGAGATGGTGTTCCCGACCCCGGGCGGTGAGCGTAACCAGCTCGTGCTCGCGGCGGCGGCTCTCGCGGGTGTCTCCCGCGCCTTCACGATCGGCGGCGCTCAGGCCGTTGCCGCTCTCGCCTATGGCACGAAGACCCTGGATCCGGTCGATAAGATCGTCGGCCCGGGCAACGCCTATGTGGCGGCCGCGAAGCGCTATGTCTTTGGCCGCGTCGGCATCGATATGATCGCCGGCCCCTCCGAAATTCTCGTGATCTGCGACGGCAAGACGCCGGCTGACTGGATCGCGATGGACCTCTTCTCGCAGGCCGAGCATGATGAGCTCGCGCAGGCCATTCTGCTGACGCCTGATGCGGCCTTTGCCGCTGAAGTCCAGAAGTCGATCGAAAAGCTCCTTCCGACGATGCCCCGCAAGGCGATCATCGAGAAGAGCCTCGCGAACCGCGGCGCCATCATCGTGACGCGCGATCTGCTCGAGGCCTGCAAGGTGGCCGATACGATTTCGCCTGAGCATCTTGAGATTTCGACTGAGAACCCCGAGCAGTGGGTGGATCATCTCCGCCACGCCGGCGCGATCTTCATGGGCCGCTGGTCTGTTGAGGCTCTCGGTGACTACTGCGCCGGTCCGAACCACGTGCTTCCGACCTCCCGCACGGCCCGCTTCTCCTCGCCGCTCGGTGTCTATGACTTCCTGAAGCGCACGAGCATCATCCACGTGTCCGAAGCCGGCGCGCAGGCGCTTGCCCCGGTCGCTGATGTGCTTGCCCGCGGCGAACATCTGATCGCTCACGCGACCAGCGCCGACTACCGGCTGAAGAAGTAACTTCTGAACGTCTGAAATAACCGCCAGGAGGTGGCGCTTATGCAGTCACTACGGACCGCGGAAGTGAGCCGCAAGACGCAGGAGACCGCGATTGACGTCCGCATCAATCTCGACGGCACGGGCCGCTCCGAGATTGATACGGGAATCGGGTTTCTGGATCACATGCTCGATCAGATCGCCCGTCACGGGCTGGTGGATCTCACCATCAGCGCGAAAGGCGATCTGCAGGTCGACGGGCATCATACGGTTGAGGATATCGGCATTACGCTTGGCCAGGCGCTTCTTCAGGCGCTAGGCGACAAGCGCGGCATCCGCCGCTACGGCTTTGCCTATGTGCCGCTCGATGAGGCGCTGTCGCGCGTCGTGATCGATCTCTCGGGTCGGCCCGGGCTCGTGTTTGAAGCCCCGTTCACGGCTCCGATGATCGGAGAGCTCGATACGCAGCTCATCCGCGAATTCTTCCAGGGCTTTGTGAACCACGCGCAGGTCACGCTTCATATCGATAACCTGCGCGGCATCAATGCCCACCATCAGGCCGAGACGATCTTCAAGGCCTTCGGGCGCGCGCTCCGCATGGCGCTTGAGCCTGATCCGCGCATGTCGGGCGTGATTCCGTCTACGAAAGGAACGTTATGAAGAAGGTCGTCGTCGTTGACTACGGCAGCGGGAATCTCCGCTCCGTTTCCAAGGCGCTCGAAGCGGTCGCGGGAAGCGACGCTTCGGTTGCTGTTTCCTCTGACCCGGCCGCTGTCCGGGCGGCTGACCGCATTGTGCTGCCGGGCCAGGGCGCTATGGCAGACTGCATGCATCATCTGCTTGACTCGGGGCTCGCGGACGTGGTGCGCGACGCGCTCGTGAATAAGCCTGTCTTCGCGGTCTGCATTGGTCTGCAGATGCTTTTTGAGGAAAGCGAGGAAGGGGATGCGAAGGGCTTCGGTTTCTTCCGCGGCCGCGTGATACGGTTCCCCGCGAATGCCATGCGCACCGCTGACGGCTCCCGGCTGAAGGTCCCCGAGATGGGCTGGAACCGGGTGTATCAGACGCAGCCGCACCCGGTCTGGGCTGGTGTCGAAAACGGTGCCTGGTTCTACCTCGTGCACAGCTACTTCGCCGCGCCTGAAGACATGAGCATCGTTGCCGGCATGACGAGCTACGGGCTTCCCTACACCAGCGCGGTCGCCCGGGACAATATTTTCGCAACGCAGTTCCATCCGGAAAAGAGCGCGGCCGACGGCCTGAAGCTCTATGCGAACTTTATCCACTGGAATCCCTGATTCCTACACTCAATCTCATTTATCAAGACTGATTCCAAGAGGTTCACAAGATGCTTGATCTCATCCCTGCCATTGACATCAAGGACGGCGCCTGCGTGCGTCTGGTCCAGGGGGATCTCGATAAGAACATTACGGTCTACTCCAAAGACCCCCGGGACATGGCCCGGCACTGGGCAGAGCTCGGTGCGCGCCGTCTCCACGTGGTGGATCTTGACGGTGCCCGCCGCGGCCGCTCGGTGAATCACGGCGTGATTTCCGACATCATCCGTGACTTCAGCGGCGTGATGGAGATTGACCTCGGAGGCGGACTCCGCGATCTCGATACGATTGAGTCCTATATGGACGCGGGTCTCGCCTACGCGGTGATCGGCACGGCTGCGATCAAGCAGCCGGGGTTCCTCGCGAACGCCTGCGACGCGTTCCCCGGCGCGATCATCGTGTCACTCGACGCCCGGAACGGCAAGATTGCGACGGATGGCTGGGAGAAGACCTCCCGGATCGACGTGCTCGATATTGCGAAGAAGTTCGCGGCGCATGACCCGGCGGCGTTCCTCTACACGGATATTTCCCGTGACGGCATGCTCTGCGGCGTGAATGTCGAGGCGACGAGCCGCCTCGCGCAGGCGACCCCGATTCCGGTGATCGCCTCAGGCGGCGTGAAGAACATCGATGACATCGTCTCCCTCATGCAGGTGGAGTCTGACGGCGTCTCCGGTGTCATTCTCGGCAAGGCGCTCTACGAAGGCACGCTCGACTTCCGTGAGGCGTTTGAGTACGTCACGGGCGGCGGCCCGATCCGGGACGACGACGAGCTTTGAGAAAAGCGTCAACCCTTTTGAAAAGAGGTTTTTCATGCTAGCTAAGCGGATCATCCCCTGCCTTGACGTCACTGCCGGACGCGTGGTGAAGGGCACGAATTTCGTTGACCTCCGGGATGCCGGGGATCCGGTGGAAATTGCCCGGCGCTATGACCGTGAGGGGGCTGATGAGCTGACGTTCCTCGACATCACGGCGAGTTCCGATAACCGCGACATCATCCTCTCGGTGATTGAAGCGGTGGCCTCCCAGGTGTTCATTCCGCTCACGGTGGGCGGCGGTGTGCGTCAGGTGTCGGATATCCGCCGGCTGCTGAATTCGGGCGCTGATAAGGTGTCCATCAACACGGCAGGCGTGCTGAATCCCGATCTGATCGGAGACTCAGCGGCGCTCTACGGCAGCCAGTGCATCGTGGCCGCGATCGACGCGAGAAAGAACGCGTCGGGCGAAGGCTGGGAAGTGTTCACGCACGGCGGCCGCAAGCCCACGGGGCGCGACGCGGTCGAGTGGGCGAAAGAGGTGGAGCGGCTCGGTGCCGGTGAGATTCTTCTCACCAGCATGAACGCGGACGGCACGAAGGAAGGCTTCGATCTGGAACTCACGCGCGCGGTGAGCGATGCTGTGAATATTCCGGTGATTGCCTCAGGCGGCGCCGGGAACCTGCAGCATCTCGCGGACGCCGTGCTGAAGGGGCACGCGGACGCGGTGCTCGCCGCGTCGATCTTCCACTTCGGTGAGTACACGATTGAAGAGGCGAAGCGCTTCATGGCGTCTCAGGGTATCTGCATGAGGCTCGGCGCGGAGGCTGCGGCATGACGGACGCCTGGATTGAAGATGTGAAGTTTGACAGCCGCGGGCTCGTGCCCGTGGTGGCGCAGGATTCAGAGAGCGACCGCGTGCTGATGCTCGCCTGGGCAAACCGCGAGGCGCTGCTCGAAGCGGTGAAGACCCGCCGCGGCGTGTATTTCTCACGCTCCCGTAACCGCCTCTGGCGGAAGGGTGAGGAGAGCGGCAACGTTCAGGAGCTGCTCTCGGTGCAGCTCGACTGTGACGGTGACTCCGTGATTTACGAAGTCCGGCAGCTCGGCGGCGCCGCGTGCCACACCGGGCATCAGAGCTGCTTCTACCGGACGCTCGATGAAAACGGCGTCTGGAAGGAAAACGCTCCGGTCCTCCGCGATCCGAACGCGATGTACGGTCATCACTGAAAAGAAGAGAATCGTATGGAAGAAAAAAACTGCACAGGCATTCTCGAAGAGATTGCCGATACCATTGATTCACGCCACGGCGCGGATCCGTCGAAGAGCTACGTCGCGCAGCTTTTCTCGAAGGCTCCAGACGGCATGCTGAAGAAAGTGGGGGAAGAGGCGACTGAAGTCGTCATGGCGGCGAAGGACGTCGCGGACGGCAAGAAGGCGAAGGAGCATCTCGTCTACGAGGTGGCTGACCTCTGGTTCCACTCGATGGTGGTGCTTTCCTGCTACGGGCTGCGCCCTGAGGACGTCGTGCAGGAACTCGCGCGGCGCGAGGGCGTCTCCGGTCTCGTCGAGAAGGCGAACCGCAAGACCCAGGCCCCGAAAGACTAAAATCCACATCTGGAGGATGTTTTATGCAGAATGATGACTGCCTGTTTTGCAAGATCTCCCGCGGGGAAATTCCCAGCAAGAAGATCTATGAGGATGAGGAAGTTTTTGCCTTCCACGACATTAATCCTGCCGCGCCTGTGCATTTCCTTATCATTCCCAAGCGCCACATTACGTCTCTCGCTGAAGTTTCCCCCGAAGACGGTCAACTTTTGGGTAAAATGCTAGTTCTTGCCAAGAAGCTTGCTCTCGAGCAGGGTTGCGGCAATGGTTTTCGCATCGTAATCAACACGGGCCGCGACGGCGGTCAGGAAGTACCTCATTTGCATATTCATGTGCTGGGTGGACCTCAGCCTTGGAAGCGTAGGAGCTAATAATCATGGGTTCTCTCTCTATTTGGCACTGGCTGATTGTTCTCGCCATCGTTGTCCTCGTTTTCGGTACCGGCAAGCTCAAGAACATGGGCAAGGATCTCGGCGGCGCCATCAAGGGTTTCAAGGAAGGCATGAACGATGCCACCGACGACAAGAAGCCGGCTGCTGACGCCAAGGCTGCTGTCGCCTCCGACGCAGCGAAGCCCGCTGCCGCTAAGGAAGAAAAGGCCCCTGAAGAAAAGAAGCAGGCCTGATTCTTTCTGAGTCTCTCAGACATGCTCCCCCGGCCCGCACTGGACCGGGGGTTATTCCACTTTTGCCAGCGACTGGTTAGGCATTTATGTTTGATTTCGGTTTCAGTGAACTCGTAGTCTGTGGCATTGTCGGACTGGTGGTACTCGGTCCGGAAAGGCTCCCTGTCGTCGCCAAGACGGCCGGTCAGTGGATCGGAAAGGCCCAGCGGTTCGTCCAGCAGATGAAGGACGATATCAACCGCGAGTCGGAGCTTGCCGAACTGAAGAAAATCAAGGACGATGCCCAGCATATCGCTGAGGATCTGAATGAGTCGGTCCGCTCGGCCGCGCTCGGAATTGAGAAGGATGTCAATTCCGTGGCGGGCGAAGCTCAGAAGAATCTGAATGACGCCGAAAAGGCCTACGAGGCTGATAAGCCGAAGGTGGCCACGGGGATTGATTCGTTCAACGACACACCGTCTGCCGGCACACCGACCACCGCGGTCGGCGAAAGCACCGGCGCGGGAGCCGAGCAGTACAGCGGCACCGAGTTCGACAGCAGCGACTTCGCCTGGGACGACTCGGGCTCCAGCTCCAACACCAAGATTTTCGATAAGCGGTATATCGCCGGTCCTTCGGTTGATGAACTCGCCGAAGAGGTGGAGAAGATGCAGCAGCGTCTGCAGCTTGAACGCCACCAGTTTGTCGGCAACAACCGGAAGTACGCACCCCGGGCCCGTGTCAACCGTCCCCGCATTTACCGCTAGCCAGGTTCCCCCATGAGCGAGAATTCTGATAAAAATTTGCCGATCGAGGCGCCGGATGATCCGAGGAACGAAAAGCCTCTGGTCGAGCACCTGATCGAACTGAGGAACAGAATGGTGAAAGCGATCCTCGCGGTCGTGATCGTGTTCCTCGTCCTTTCCCCCTTCATGAAGCAGCTGTTTGACGCGCTCTCCCATCCGCTGATGGTGGCGCTTCCCGCGGGAACGAAGCTGCTGTCGACCGGCGTCGTGGCGCCGTTCCTCGTGCCGCTGAAGGTGACGCTCTTTGTCTCATTCCTGATCGCGCTCCCGGTGGTGCTCTATCAGGCCTGGGCCTATGTGGCGCCTGCGCTTTACCGGCAGGAAAAGAAACTCGTGCTTCCGGTGCTCGTGTCCTCGGTCGCGATGTTCTTTGTCGGCGTGATGTACTGCTACTTCGTCGTGTTCCGGTTTGTCTTCCGGTTCATCGCGCAGTTCTCGCCTGAGTCCGTCAACTTCGCGCCGGATATCGATTCGTACTTCAGTTTTGTGATCACGATGTTCTTCGCCTTCGGTCTCACGTTCGAAGTGCCGATCGTCGTTATGGTCCTGAACCACGTGGGTATCGCGTCGCTTGAGGCGCTGAAGAAGGCCCGCCCCTACATCATCGTGGGCGCCTTTGTGGTCGCGGCTATTTTCACGCCGCCGGATGTGCTCTCGCAGACGCTGCTTGCTCTGCCGCTCGTGATCCTCTATCAGGCCGGCATCTGGCTCGTGCAGCTCTTCGGCAAGAAGAACCCGAAACCCTTCATGGAAGCTGAGCAGGAAGAAATCGCTGAGCTTGAGAAGCGTGAGCGGGAAGAGGCTGAAAAGAAGGCGGCGGAACAGAACGCCGGTTCTTCCGGATCCTGAGACCGCTGATTCAGTCAGAAAAATGGGAGCCCCAGCGGGCTCCCATTTTTTATTCCCGGTTTCTTTCCTGGATCAGACGGGATTATCGATATCGATATGCGTCACCTGCAGCCCGCAGTTCTCCTCCACCCAGGCGCCAAGCGCCTGAATGCCGAAGCGTTCAGTCGCGTGGTGGCCGCACGAGAGATAGGGAACACCGGTTTCCTCCGCGATGTGAACCGTGGGCTCGGAGATTTCGCCCGAGAGATAGAGATCCGCGCCCTGATCCACGGCTTCCTCGAAGAACCCCTGAGCGGCGCCTGAGCACCAGCAGATGCGGCGGACCACCTTATCCTCGGGGCCGACAAGAAGCGGCGTCCTCCTGAAGGTCTTTTCGCAGAGACCGGCGAACTCCTTCGCGGTGAGGCTGCCCGCGGACAGCGTCCCCGTCCAGCCGAGATCCATTTCACCCCACTGGCCTTCGGGGATGATGCCGAGACGCTTCGCGATCTGAGCGTTGTTGCCGAGCTCCGGATGAGCGTCGAGCGGCAGATGGTAGGCAATGAGATTCAGACCGGCGCTGAGCGCGGTCTGGATCCGCTTATAGCGGATTCCGGTAATGCAGGGAGTATCCCGTTTCCAGAACCAGCCGTGGTGCACAAGCACGGCGTCGGCGTGGAGATCCGCCGCGGCCTCAAGCAGCGCGAGGCTCGCGGTAACGCCAGTCACAACGTGGGAAATTTCACCCTTTCCCTCGACCTGCAGTCCATTTGGCGCATAATCATGGAAGCGCTCCGGTTCGAGCAGCGTATTCAGTTTTTCTACGAGCGTTCGGTTCCGCATGGATTTTCCTTATGTTTAAAAGGCTCTGGCTTATTTTCGCCCAAGCAGTGACAGTCTGCGCTGCCGCAGCGCTCGTGTGGGTGCTGCTTGAGCATTTCACGCACGAAGGTCATGAGCCTCGGCAGCCGCTCCGGACGGATGGCGTTGTGGTGTCCTACTCTGACGCGGTGCACCGCGCGGCGCCCTCTGTCGTCAATATCTACACGACGCAGCCCGTGGATGATGAAGACCGGGAGCTCGGTCAGACACCTTCCGGCCACTCCGGAACGTCCCCTCTCGGGTCCGGCGTGATTGTGAGCCGCACGGGTTTCATTCTGACGAATAACCACGTGATCGACGGCATTTCGGATATCGCGGTGGCGCTTCCTGACGGCCGTGACTGTTCAGCAAAGCTTGTCGGTACGGATCCGGAAACCGACCTCGCGCTTCTTAAGATTGACGGCAGCGATTTCCCGGCGATTGAATTCGGGAGCAGTGACGTGCTTCACGTGGGAGATGTCGTGCTCGCGATCGGGAACCCTTTTAACGTCGGGCAGACGGTCACGATGGGGATTGTTTCGGCTCTCGGCCGTCACGGTCTCGGGCTGAACAGCTTTGAGGATTTCATTCAGACAGACGCCGCCATTAACCGCGGGAATTCAGGCGGCGCACTCATCAACACCGCGGGGCAGCTGGTTGGCATCAATACCGCGATCTTTTCTCCGGATACGAATTCAGGCGCCTCGGTCGGCATCGGGTTCGCGATCCCGTCCGCTCTCGTGAATGAGGTGCTTCCCGCGCTGATGAAGAACGGCAAGGTGCGGCGCGGCTATCTCGGTCTTGTGCCTCAGGCGATCACGCCTGAGATCGCGGCCGCGAAGCATATTGAGGCCGGGAAGGGGGTTCTCGTTTCGGTCGTGAAGAAGGACGCCGCGGCCTGGGCCTCCGGGATCCGTGAGGGCGACATTCTCACGAGCATCAATGGGCAGCCGGTCTCTGATGTTGCCGCCATGATGCGCCAGGTGGCGGCGATTCCTCCCGGCACCACGGTGGATGTCAATTTCACCCGTGACGGCCGCCGGTGGAAAACCAAGGTGACGCTCCAGGTGAGACCGCCGCTTCAGCAGGCTCCCTCAGACGACCGCCAGTAAAAGAACGCCCCGCAGGGAATCCTGCGGGGCGAACTGTTTTATCCGGAATCGGGAGACCGGTGATCAGGCCTTCGGCTGATTCTTCATGAGATCACGGATTTCACGCAGCAGAGCGATATCTTCCGGAGTCGGAGCGGGAGCGGCCGGGGCCTCTTCCTTCTTCTTCTCGGCGGCTTCACGCAAGGCGTTCATGCCCTTCACGAGGAGGAACACGACGAAAGCGAGCAGCAGGAACTGGATCACCGCGGTGAGGAAAGCGCCGTAACCGAAAACGGTGGCGCCAGCCTTGGTAAGGGCGTCGTATGTATACGGGCCGGTGTAATTTTCAGGAGCCTTCAGAACCCAGAAGAGGTTCGTGAAATCGGGCTTCCCGACAAGAAAGCCGAGAATCGGGTTGAAGATATCCTTCACGAGACTCCCGATAATCTGGTTAAAAGCGCCGCCGACGATAACACCGACAGCCATGTCCATCACGTTGCCCTTGGAGATGAAGGTCTGAAATTCTTTAAAGAATGACATACTGAGAGGATCCTTAGAGTGTGATACTGAAAATAGTAAAGCGAGTGCGCGGTTAGCGCTACCCCCTCTCTGCGGCTCCGCTGTTCTCGCGATTGATTTAAAATGACATCTTTAAAACCGCATGAAAGCACTTTGACTTTTGTGTGCCGGACTGCCGGTAACCGGTAAGTTCTGTCTTTTGGTAGGGAAAAGCTTTTTATGATGGTACTGTATTCAGGCACGACGGATCCGTTCTCCCATCGCTGCCGTTTCGTGCTCTTCGAGAAGGGCATGGATTTTGAAATTCGCGATGTCGATATGTTCAACATTCCGGCTGAGGTGCGGGCAATGACCCCGTACGGAACGGTTCCTGTCCTGAATGAACGGGATCTGATCCTCTACGAAGCCAATGTAATTGATGAATACATTGATGAGCGTTTCCCGCATCCGCAGCTGATGCCGCCGGATCCGATTACCCGTGCCCGTACGCGCATGTTCATTTACGGCTTTGAGCGTGAGCTCTACCAGCCGGTCCGCGTGCTGGAAAATCACGCTGCTTCGGAAGAAGCGAGGGAAGCTGCCCGCAAGTCGATTTCGGCTCAGCTGCAGCAGTTCTCCGGTCACCTCGCGAAGAACAAGTATTTCCTCGGCGAAGATTTCTCGATGCTCGATATCTGCATCGCTCCGCTCCTCTGGCGTCTCGACTACTACAAGATCGAGCTCCCGAAGACCGCGAAGGCGATCCAGATCTATGCTGAACGGGTCTTCTCGCGTCCGGCGTTCATGGAATCGATGACGCCTTCTGAAAAGGTTATGCGCCGCTGATATGGCTGAAGCAGACGACAACCAGATCCCCTTCAAGCCCTACATTCTGAGGGCGATGATCGACTGGTGTGAGGATAACGGGTTTGAGCCCTATCTTCTCACGCAGGTGGATGATGAAACGGTCGTTCCCCGGGAGTTTGTGCAGGACGGAAAGATCACGCTCAGCGTGGCATCCGAAGCCGTGCATAACCCTGACTTCGGGAATGATGAGTTCCGGTTCGACGCCCGCTTCGGTGAGGCTTCGCGTCAGATCGTTCTTCCGGTAAGAGCGATCATCGCGGCTTATCCGGCTGAGCATCCTGAGAGCGCCATCGGTTTTCCCTACGAACCGCCGACGGCTGCTCCCGAGGCTCCGGAAGCAACATCTGCGAGTGCGAAGCGCCCGACTCTGATACAAAAGATCAAATAAATCGGGTATAGTTTCACTCTCTGCCCGTTTAGCACAGTTGGTAGTGCATTCGCCTTGTAAGCGAAAGGTCGTCTGTTCGAGTCAGACAACGGGCACCAGAATACATCCCGTACCGCTTGCCGCGGTGCGGGATTTTTCTTTGCCGCTCAGCGAGTTATGGAAGTTCCTGCCACGGTCCTGGCCGCGGGGCACCGCTTTTTTTCCTTTCCGCGGCAGGGCTCCCGGCGGATCCGCGGGCGGCTTTAATCGGAAATTCAGCAGTCCCGTGTATTCTCTCCGCAGGATCGGTTTCTCCCGGCCCCGGGCAGGGGGAGTTTCCATCCGTCATCAGCCGCAGGTCATAGGTCAAAAGCACATATAATGTTGCAGACCCGCAGACTGATGATTTTTATCCTCAAAAATCCGGCTACTTGGCAGTCGGAAAGGCTCAGAGAAGCCCCGCTGTCCAAGCCCTGGGGTTGAGGTGTCCGCCGAGCGGCGGACGCAGTTTCAGAATCTCAGTTTCAGAATGCCCTGTGGTATCAGGGTTGATTACAAAAAACAGATAGAAGACAGCGCTCTTCCCCCTCCTGAGGAAGAGACAGCCGTCTCAGACGCCTCCGATGCAGCTGCTTGCTTTAGGTTTAAACCATACGACGGCCCCGCTTTCCATCCGGGAAGCGGTGGCATTCTCTCCGGAAGAAATTCCCGGAGCGCTTTCTGCGCTCCGCAGTACCTATGCCCGTCCTGAAGAAGGCGGAATACGGGAAGCGCTGATTCTGTCGACCTGCAACAGAACTGAGTTCTTCCTCGCGGCGGAAAACGGCGATGCCGCGCTGCATTCGCTCTGCAGCTTTGTCGCGCGTCAGAAGGGCATTGACCTGAAGGAATTCCTCCCGCACACCTATGAGTACCGCCAGTCGGATGTGGCCCGTCATACGTTCCGTGTGGCGAGCGGTCTTGACTCCATGGTGCTCGGTGAAACGCAGATTGTGGGCCAGATGAAGAAGGCCTGGCGTATCGCCCGCGAATCGAAGTCGCTCGGGCTGATGCTGGGGCATCTTTTTGACGGCACCTTTGCCGCGGCAAAGGAAGTCCGTACGGCGACCGCGATCGGCTCACACTCGGTGTCGCTCGCCGCGGCCGGAGTCGGTCTCGCGAACCAGCTTTTCGGCAGCCTCGCCAATCAGAACGTGCTTTTCGTCGGTGCCGGCGAAATGATCGAGCTCTGCGCGGCGCACTTCTGTGCCCAGCACCCGAAGAAAGTGACGGTGGCGAACCGCACGCTCGAGAAAGGCGCGGCGCTCGCCCGCCGGTTCGGCGCTGAAGCGGTTGAGCTCCGGACGCTCCCGGAAATCGTCTCGCAGTATGACGTGATCGTGAGCTGTACCGCGTCTTCTCTCCCGATTATCGGGCTTGGCATGATGCAGCGCGCTGTCGCGGCCCGGCGTCATCGCCCGATTCTCATCATCGATCTCGCGGTGCCGCGTGACGTTGAGGAGGAAGTGTCGCGGCTCGACGATGTCTACATCTACACGATTGATGACCTTGGCAAAGTGGTGGCATCCGGCAAGGAAAGCCGCCGCATGGCGGTGACGAAAGCCGAGGACATCATTGAGTCCCGGGTTCAGGCGTTTGAGGGGTGGCTCGCCGCCCGCGACGCAGTGCCCGCGATCCAGGCGCTCCGCTCAAGAGCCGAGGCGATGCGGGAGGCTGAAGTGAAAAAGGCTCAGCGTCATCTCGCGGCCGGTCACGATGCGGCTTCCGTGATTGAGGAGCTGTCCCGCGCGCTTACCAATAAGCTGATTCACGATCCGACGACGCTGCTTCGCAACGGCACGGGCCTCAGCGCAGAGGAGCGCGCCCGCGAGAACGATATTCTGAATGAGTTCTACCGCAGCAGCCGGGATGGCGGCGTGGCGTAAAATCCGCCCTTTGAGCAGCTGCACTGAAATACCGTTACCGGGCGCAAAGCGCCCGGTAACTCACTGGAACGGATTAAAAAGTTATGAATGAATCAATGCGCGCCAAGCTGAGCTCGCTCGGCCGACGGCTCGAGGAAATCGACGCGATGCTGTCTTCCCCCGAAGTGGGCAGCGATATGAATAAGTTCCGCGATCTCTCGCGTGAACGCGCCGAAATCGAGCCCGTGGTGCAGAAGGTGCGCGAGTACGAAAAGTATGAGAAGCAGCGCGCGGAGAGCGAGGAGCTCCTGTCGGATCCCGACATGAAGGAACTCGCCCAGGCGGAGTTCACGGAGTGCCGCGAGAAGCTTGAGCAGCTCGATAAGGATCTCGAGATCATGCTGCTGCCGACTGATCCGAACGACAAGCGGAACATCTTCCTGGAAATCCGTGCCGGCACGGGCGGCGATGAATCGGCGCTTTTTGCGGGCGACCTGCTCCGCATGTATATGCGCTATGCCGAGCGTCAGGGCTGGAAAACGGAAATTGTCTCGAAGAGCGAGAGTGATCTTGGCGGCTATAAGGAAGTGATCGTCCGCGTGATCGGAGACGGCGCCTATTCGAAACTGAAGTTTGAGTCGGGCGGACACCGTGTGCAGCGCGTTCCGGCGACCGAATCCCAGGGCCGTATTCACACGTCCGCCTGCACGGTGGCCGTGCTCCCGGAGCTCGACGAGGTGGAAGAGGTGCATATTGATCCCTCTGAACTCCGTATCGACGTTTACCGCGCGTCAGGCGCCGGCGGACAGCACGTGCAGAAGACGGACTCCGCGGTCCGAATCACGCACCTGCCGACTGGTCTTGTCGTGGAGTGCCAGGACGAACGAAGCCAGCGTCAGAATAAGGAGCGCGCGATGCAGGTGCTCGCTTCCCGCCTCTACGCCATGCGGGTCGCTGAGCAGCAGCAGGCTGAGGCCTCTGAGCGAAAGAGCCTTATCGGTTCCGGCGACCGTTCGGAACGAATCCGTACCTACAACTATCCGCAGGGCCGTGTGACCGATCACCGCATCAACCTCACCCTCTATAAGCTCGATCAGATCATGGATGGTGATCTCGACGAAATCATTTCGGCCCTGATCACGGAGCATCAGGCTGAGCAGCTCGCGGCGCTCGCCGAACGCAAGTCCTGAGAGAAACGGCGCGATGGCTCGGGTTGAGGAACTGCTTCGGGAAACACGGGAAACGATCGGGATCTTTGAGACCCGGCTGCTTCTCGCGCTGGCCATGCATGTACGGGTGGAGAGACTCGTGGCGCATCCGGAGGAAGAGGTGACGCCAGAGGCCGAAACGGCCTTCCGGGGCTACGCCGCGAGGCGCCTTGCCGGTGAACCCTACCCCTATATCGCGGGCGAGCAGGAGTTTTATGGCAGAAGCTTCCGCGTGACGCCTGACGTTCTCATTCCGAGACCGGACACCGAGCTCATCGTGGAGCTCGCGCTTGAAGAGCTGAAGCGCTTCAGGCGTCCGACGGTCCTTGATATGGGGACTGGTAGCGGCTGCATTGCGATCACTGTGGCGCTTGAGAATCCAAAGGCGGAGGTCTGGGCGAGCGATAGGTCTGAGGCGGCGCTTGAAGTGGCGCGCGGGAACGCCGGGAAGTCCGGTGTCCGGTTCCTTCAGGGGAGCTGGTACAAGGCGCTTCCGCCTGACGCTCCGAAGTTTGATCTGATTCTTTCCAATCCTCCGTATATTGACCCCGAGAGTCCGTACCTCAGTGATCTGACGTATGAGCCGCAGACCGCTCTCGTAAGCGGGAATCACGGGATGGATGACCTGAGGGAGATCGCGGAAGGCGCCGCGGCGCATCTCGCTCCGGGCGGCTGCCTCATGGTGGAGCACGGTTTTGATCAGGGTGAGGCCTGCCGGAAAGTGTTCACTGAGGCGGGACTCTCTGACGCGGAGACACTGAAGGACCTGGGAGGCAATGACCGCGTGACGCGCGGTCGCCTTCGCTGATACCTGAAAGAGCCGGATGAAAAGAAAGGAGCATCGCGTGATGCTCCTTATTTTTTGCCGGATAAACGAAAAAAACCGCAGATCTTTCGATCTGCGGCTTTTGGAATCCGTGGTGGTCGGGGGCGGAATCGAACCGTCGACACGCGGATTTTCAATCCGCTGCTCTACCGACTGAGCTACCCGACCACGCATAGGAGTTGAACTTTACCATAAAAAAAATAAAAATGCCAATTTATTTTCACTTTTTGCATTTAGTGAGGAAAAAAAACTCAGATGGACCCGCATTGTCGGGTATCGTTCTCGTTGAATTGATTGATTCAGGAATTTGATATGCCGCGTATCTCCCAGATTGCTGCGGGCGCCTTCGCTGCAGCGCTTGCATTCACCAGTGTCGCTTCCTTTGCGGCCGGTTCTTCTGACCCGGAAACGGATCAGGTAAAGAGCCGCGTTGTGGAGCGTCTTGGCGTGAGACCGACCACCGTCGCGAAAACGCCTTTCGGGCTCTGGGAAATTTCGGTGGCGCCGGATCAGGTGTTTTACGTCGATGGGAATGTCCGCTATCTGCTTCTCGGGAACGCGGTCGATATCGCGACACGTGAGAACCTGACGGAGAAGCGGATTGCCGAAATCAGCCGCGTGGACTGGAAGACGCTGCCGCAGAAGGACGCGATCCGTGTGGTGCACGGCTCAGGGCGCTATCAGGTGGCAGTGTTCGCGGATGCTACCTGCATGTACTGCCGGCTGCTCGAATCGTATTTCGCGAAGATGAACGATGTCACGGTCTACACCTACGTCTTCCCCATGAAGCAGTCGAGGAATCTCGCGAAGAATGTGGTCTGTGCGAAGAACCCGGGCGCGGCCTGGGGGAATCTGATGACGAAGGGAGTGAAGCCTGCTGAGGCGAACTGTGATGACAGCGTGCTTGACCGCAATACGGTGCTGTCGCAGAAGATCGGCGTGGCGGGAACTCCGACTCTCATCTTCCCGGATGGGAGCCGGCTGGGCGGTGTGCCTTCGTACGAGAATCTCGTGAAGGCACTGCGCGAACGGAATCCTGGAAAGTAACCCCGGATTACTTCCGGAGAACTTCAGCGGGCGAATGCCCCTTAGGCACCATGACCCACGCGGTCACGGTGCTTTTTTGTCGTCCGGCATTTTCACCGGCCTGGTTTCCGGAGCCCCAGAAGTAGTCGAAGCGGATGATGCCGCGGATCGCACCGCCCGTATCCTGAGCGATGACCGGGCGGTTGAAGTGCAGATCCGGGTTCTGCTGCGAAACGGAAACAAAGAACGGTGTCCCGTAGACCCAGACATGACGGTCAATGGCAACCGAGGCGCCAGGGGTGAGCGGCACGCCCTGACCGCCCTGGGGACCGACCGAGAGATCGGTGACAGGTGCCCGGCGGAAGAAGACATAGCTCGGGTTGTAGGCGAGAAGCTGCGGGACCTGATCCGGATGAGCCTTGGCCCAGGCCCGGATGCTCTGCATCGAGGCCTCGTGCGCTGTCATCTGGTTCCGGTCAATCAGCCAGCGCGCGACCGCGCGGTACGGGTACCCGTTCTGATCGTCATAGAAAACGCGGATCAGGCCGACGCCCTTCACCCGAAGCTGGCCAGAGCCCTGAATCTGGAGGAAAAGCTGATCAATCGGATCTGCGAGCCAGGCGATCGCGTAGGGGTAGAGATCGGTGCGCTGATCAATGGAAGAGCGGGATCCGTAGGGAATCAGTTTCCGGCCGGAAATCTTGCCCCGGATCCGCTTTCCCTTGAGTTCGGGGTAGAGCGACGAGAGCTCCACGTCGATCAGATCAGGAGGCGTCGCGAGGACGGGCCAGGTGTAGTGAGACGTCCGGGTGGGCGACGCGTCGAGAATCGGCTCGTAGTACCCCGTCATGAGGCCCGTGGTGTCCGAGGATACCGTGGCGCCATTCGCTTTCTGGTCAGACGAGACGGCCCAGAGATCAAAATTCTGCTGGAAGAATTCAGGCGCTGACACCGCGGCGCGGGCATTCTCGCAGGCCGTGCTCCAGAGCGGGGAAGACGCAAAGGAGCGGGAAGCGCAGGAGCGGCGGAACGCCTTCCGGGCGTTATCCCAGTCCGGTGCGTCAGACACCGGGAGACGGCCGAAGTTCGCGGGCGTAAAGCCAGGGACCGGTTTCCCTTCCGCAACCGGCGTGGCAGAAGGCCCTGCAGGCGTTGTCTGAGTGGTCGGCTGTTTCACGGTCTGGCAGCCTGCCAGAACCAGAGCGGCCAGTGCGGCCAGCGCGGAAACCTTGGTCAATCGGCGCATCATTCGTTACTCCTCAACCGTCTTTTTTGCGTTCAGGCTCGGACCTATCTCGGCCTGCTCTCTTACAATACGTTCCACTGAAGAAAACAAGGCTTTGGAGAATACCATGCAAGATATCCGCATCGCCCCGTCTATCCTTTCCGCTGACTTTGCCCGGCTTGGCGAAGAGGTTCGCGATGTCATCGCTTCCGGGGCGGACTGGATTCACTTCGACGTGATGGACAACCATTATGTACCGAATCTCACGATCGGCCCGTGCGTGCTGAAGGCAATTCGCCCGTATACAGAGGCGGATATTGACGTGCATCTGATGGTGGAGCCGGTGGACAGCCTCGTACCGGAGTTCGCGAAGGCGGGTGCTGACTGGATTACGTTCCACGTTGAGGCGAGCCGCCACGTTGACCGTACGCTGCAGCTGATCCGCGACTCCGGCGCGAAGCCCGGTCTCGTGCTGAATCCCGCGACTCCGGTGGAAAGCCTGAACTACGTGCTCGATAAGGTCGACATGATTCTTCTGATGAGCGTGAATCCGGGCTTCGGCGGTCAGAAATTTATTCCGGGCGTTCTCCGGAAGATCCGTGAAGTGCGCGCTCTCGCCGACCGTCATTTCGAGGAAACCGGCCACGCGATCCGGGTTGAGGTGGATGGCGGCGTGAAGACCGATAACATCGGTGAAATTGCCCGCGCCGGCGCTGACACCTTTGTGGCGGGATCCGCGATCTTCGGCCGCAAGTCGAAGGAAGGCTATCGCGAGGTGATCGAGGCTATGCGGGCGGCTGTGAAGTCCGTTCAGGCCTGAGAAGAAGGAAAGAGGAAGGAAAATACATGCTGAGTTTTGACGCGCGCCGTGTCCAGGGAGCGCTTTTCGATCTGGATGGAACGCTGGTGGATTCACTCCCGGATCTTCACTTCGCGGTCTGCGAAGTGCTGAAGTCCTGGGGGCTCGAACCGATGGAAGAGGAAGAAGTGGGCCGCTACATCGGAAAGGGCGCGATTCACCTCGCGGCCGAAGTGCTGCGCGCGAGAAAGCCGGACGCCACGGCTGAAGAGCGGGACCGCTTCGTGAAGGAGTATGTGAATACGCTCGCCGGCATGGGCTGCTCGCACACCCGGGCGATTCCGGGTGTTCTCGAAGCGCTTGGAATTTTCCGCTCGGAAGGGCTGAAACTCGCGCTCGTGACGAACAAAGCCGGTGTCCTGATCGACGCTGTGCTCGAGCAGGCAGGACTCTCCCCGTATTTTCCGACAGACCTCAGGCTTTCCGCGGACGATGTGCCGACTCCGAAGCCCGCGCCTGACATGCTGCTCCTCGCGGCGTCCCGCATGGGACTTGATCCCGCGGACTGCATGATGCTCGGGGATTCGCGGAACGACGCTCAGGCCGCGGCGAATGCCGGTATGCCCGTGATGCTGATGGAAACAGGGTATAACGAAGGCGAGCCGATCGCTAAGTGGGGGCCGCAGAACGGTTTTTGTGATATATTCAAATCCATGGATCTCGCCGCAAAGAGTTTTTCCTCCTCACGGCATTAACTTTCAGCATCCAACCAAATATCTTTACCCAACCATGCAGACGATTGCCACATTGATGATTTCAGCAGTGCGCAGCGTCCGGGTCTCAGCCACATCCGTCGGCCAGACCCGGGGAGCATGGTCATGGCGTCTCTAAACACATCCTGTCTGTAGGTTTTCCGCCGCGCCGCAATGGCGCGGACTGAAAGCCACTCTGCTTCACCTCAGTTTTTCCTGATTTACTACTGACAGCGCTGTAGCCGTATCTGTGCACTCACCTGACACGCACGGAACGGAACCCGAGAGGCCTAACTGTATCCAACACGGTCTGCCGACGGCGCTGCTGCAACCGGAGCACATCATGCTGGAGTCTGAATTCAAGGCACTCGCCTCCCAGGGCTATAACCGTATTCCGATGGTCGCCGAATGCCTCGCCGATCTCGATACCCCGCTTTCCATTTACCGGAAGCTTGCTGACTGTCCGGACAGCTTCCTGCTTGAGTCTGTGGTCGGAGGCGAGCGCTTCGGACGCTACTCCTTCATCGGACTCCCGGCGAAGCGCCGGATTGAGGTGAGGATCGGCGACAACGGTCCCGAGACGATCGTGAAAGAGGCCGGGAAGACCGTCGAAACGCTGGAAGGGAATCCGCTTGACGCGATTGAAGCCTATCTCGGCCGCATCCGTGTCGCTCCCCGTCCTGGCCTCCCGCGGTTTTCAGGCGGCCTCGTCGGATACCTAGGCTATGACACGATCCGTCTGATCGAGAAAAAGCTCGCGAAGCCGAAGAAGGACGATCTCGGGGTCCCCGATATTCTTCTCCTGCAGACAGAGGAAATAGCGGTGGTGGATAACATCTCGGGCCGCATCTATCTCATCATCCACGCGGATCCGAATGAGCCGGAAGCTTTCCAGAAAGGCATGAACCGGCTGCGTGAACTGAGAAGCCGCCTGCACCGGCCGGCCGAAAATCTCTATGCCGGCCCGAGTGCCCGCCAGGCTGAACGGCGTGACTTCCATAAGGCCGACTATCTGAAGGCTGTTGAAAAGGCGAAGGACTATATCGCGCACGGCGAAGTGATGCAGGTGCAGATCGGGCAGAGAATTTCCCGCCGCTTCGCGGACGCACCGATTTCTCTCTACCGCGCGCTTCGGTCGCTGAATCCTTCGCCCTACATGTATTACTACGACTTCGGTGACTTCCACGTGGTCGGCGCGTCGCCTGAAATCCTTGTCCGGGGCGAAGTCGGGAAGGATGGAGAAAAACATGTCTGCATCCGCCCGATTGCCGGGTCCCGCCGCCGCGGGCTGACCGCGGAGCAGGACGCGGCGCTCGAGCGCGATCTTGCCACGGATCCGAAGGAGCGCGCTGAGCACCTGATGCTGATTGATCTCGCCCGGAACGATATCGGACGCGTGGCGGAGATCGGCTCGGTCACGGTTCCGGATCAGTTTGTGATTGAGAAGTACAGCCACATTCAGCATCTCGTGAGCGAAGTGGATGGGAAGCTGCGCGGCGGCCTGAATAATTTTGATGTCTTCAAGGCGACATTCCCTGCGGGGACACTCACCGGCGCTCCGAAGATCCGGGCGATGGAAATCATCGATGAGCTTGAGCCTGTGAAGCGCGGCATCTATGGCGGTGCGGTCGGCTATTTCTCATTTGCCGGCGATATGGATATGGCGATCGCGATCCGCACCGCGGTGATCAAGGACAAGATCCTCTACGCGCAGGCTGCGGCCGGCATCGTGGCGGACTCCGTTCCGGAAAATGAACACCGGGAAACGGAAACCAAGGCAAGAGCCGTGCTCCGCGCCGCCGAAATGGTGGAAGACGGTCTGGAATCGGCGATCTGAGGGGAGGAAAAGAAAATGCTCGCGATGATCGATAACTACGACAGCTTTACCTATAACCTTGTGCAGTATTTCGGAGAGCTCGGAGAGGATGTCCGGGTGTTTCGGAATGATGAAGTGACGATCGCGGATCTCGAGGCGCTGAAGCCGGACTTCCTCTGCGTGTCCCCCGGGCCGAGCGTTCCGTCAAACGCCGGAATTTCCGAGGAAGCGATCCGGCACTTTGCCGGGAAGCTCCCGATTCTCGGTGTGTGCCTCGGACATCAGGCGATCGGTGAAGTGTTCGGCGGAAAGATTGTCCTTGCCCGTCAGGTGATGCATGGAAAGACCGACGCAATCACTGTCACAAATGAGGGAGTCTTCACGGGAATCCCACAGGGAACCCGGGTGGCTCGCTATCATTCTCTTGTCATTGATTCTCAAACGCTTCCAGCCTGCCTCGCGGTGACAGCGACCAGTTCCGACGGAGAAATCATGGGTATCCGGCACAGGGAGCTGGATATTCAGGGGGTGCAGTTCCACCCCGAATCCATCGCGACAGAGCATGGCATGGAAATGCTTAAAAACTTTCTGCATATAAGGATTTGATCATGAAAGGATTCTCGAATTCGGCTGTGGCTCTGGTGCTCCTGGCAGTCGCCGGCGCCGCTTCGGCAGATGCCCTTTCGGACTGCTACAAAACAGCTGATAACCGCGTTCAGGTCCGCCAGTGCCTTCAGAAGGAACTGGATCGGACCCAGAGAGACTACGCGGACACCCTGGCTGCAGTGAAGGATCAGGCGAAGCAGCTTGATCAGGCGTCAGGAGATTCGGGAAAGAAGTCTCGTACGGCAGGTCCCGTTTCCCGGGACTTCGCAGAAGCAAACAAGGCATTTGATCTTTATCTGCGCCGCCAGTGCGGGTTTGAGTCCGCAATGTCCGGTTCAGGAACCAGCGCGGGCAATCAGTACATCGCCTGCCGAATCAATCTTATGAAGCTCCGTATGGGAGCTTTGGGTAACTTTTCAGGGCCGGCATCGCCTGATCCATCAGGCAAGTGACCCTCACTTTTAAGGAGCAGCGTCATGGCAATCACTATTTCTGAAGCAATCCAGAGAACTGTTGAACATCGCGAAATCTTCGCGGACGAGATGACGAGCCTCTGGATGGATCTGATGACCGGTAAGCTCACCCCGGCTCAGATCGCCGGCCTTATCGTCGGACTCCGCGTCAAGAAGGAAACCATCGGGGAAATCACAGCGGCAGCGAAAGTGATGCGTGATCTCTCCACGAAAGTGAATGTCAGGGATCCCGAGTCGCTGCTCGATATTGTCGGAACCGGCGGTGATGGCGCCCGCACGTTCAATATTTCAACAACCTCGATGTTCGTGATTGCCGCGGCCGGCGGCCGCGTGGCGAAGCATGGCGGCGGTTCTGTCTCCTCGAAGTCCGGTGCCGCGGATGCCCTGAAGGCAATCGGCGCGAACATCATGCTGAAGCCAGAGCAGATCGCGCAGTGCATTGAAGAAACCCATATGGGATTCATGTTTGCGCCGCTCCACCACGCCGCCATGAAGTACGCGGCCCCGGTCCGCAAGGAACTCGGAATCCGAACGATCTTCAATATTCTGGGACCGCTCACGAATCCAGCAAACGCGGGCTGCGAGATGCTTGGCGTTTTCCATCAGGACCTTGTGGGCATCTGCGTGCGCGTGCTGCGGGATCTCGGCACCAAGCGCGCTGTGGTGGTGTTCGGCTGCGACGGCATGGATGAGGTGAGTCTCGGTGCCACCACGATGGTGGGTGAACTGAAGGACGGGGTGGTGAGTGAGTACAACATCCATCCGGAAGACTTCAATCTCCCGATGAGCTCGGTGCGTCACCTCCAGGTGAATAACCCTGAGGAGTCCGTGGCGAAGATGATGAGCGTACTGCATGCGGAAGAAGGCCCCGCGATGAACAGTGTGATCTTCAACGCCGGTGTCGGTCTCTTCACGCTGGGTACGGCGTCCTCTATTGAGCAGGGCATTGCAATGGCGAGAAAGGCGATCGAGTCGGGTGAGGCGCTTGCGAAGATGAAGCTCTTCGTTGAGAAGACGAAAGAACTTGGCGGCACAGCGGTCAAGGCCTGATCAGGACCGGAAAATGGAGAAAGCATGCAGGGAATTCTCAGGACTATTTGGGATCACAAACGGGAATTCGTAAGGCGGGCGAAGGAGAGGCTTCCTGAAGCGTCGCTCCTCGCGGAAGTGAAGCCGCTTCTGGGAACCCCCTGCCGGGGATTCGCGGAGGCGCTTCGCCGCACGGCATCCGAGCGAGGGGCCGCGGTGATTGCGGAGGTGAAGAAGGCGAGTCCTTCAAAGGGGCTGATCCGTCCGGATTTCAGGCCCGCTGAAATCGCCGCGTCCTATGCGGCGGGCGGCGCGGCCTGTCTCTCGGTGCTCACGGAGGAGGAGTTTTTCCTCGGCGGACCGGGGGTGCTCCGCGAAGTGCGGCAGACCGTGACTCTCCCGATTCTCCGGAAGGACTTTGTGCTTGATCCGTACCAGGTGCTGGAAGCCCGCGCCTGGGGTGCTGACGCGGTTCTTCTGATCGCGGCGGCGCTTTCCGCGGATCAGATGCGGGAACTCGCCCAGACAGCTTCCGAAGTGGAAATTGATGTGCTGATCGAATCCCACAGCGAACCGGAAATAGAGCAGGCGCTTCAGATTCCGGGAGCGCTGATCGGTATCAACAACCGGAACCTTGAAACATTTGAGGTATCGCTCGCGACGACCGAGCGACTGAAGCGGCTGATTCCGGACGACCGCTTTGCCGTGTCGGAAAGCGGTATTCACGAGAAAGCGGATGTGGAGCGAGTTCTCGCAGCCGGCGTCAGCGCTTTCCTTGTCGGTGAAGCGTTCATGAGGAAGGAGAATCCGGGAGAGGCCCTGAAGGAGCTTTTCTATGCTTGATATTCAGTCCGCGGATCCGAGCTGGCAGCCGCTCCTGAAGGATTTTTTTGATTCTCCTGAAGGGAAAAAGCTGGACGCCTATCTTGACGCGCGCCGGAAAGCCGGGGCCGTGATATTTCCCCCGACCCCCTTCCGGGCTCTGACGCTCACTCCCGCAGATGCGGTGCGGGTGGTTATCGTCGGACAGGATCCGTATCACGAGCAGGGGCAGGCGCAGGGTCTCGCGTTCTCGGTTCAGAAGGGCGTAAAAGTTCCGCCGTCCCTTCGGAATATCTATAAGGAAATCGCGCTTGAGTTCGGTTCCGATATTCCGTCTGACGGCGATCTTTCAGGCTGGGCGTCGCAGGGCGTTCTCCTTCTGAACGCGGTGCTGACTGTCGAGGAAGGCGCGGCCGGAAGCCATGCAAAAAAAGGCTGGGAAATTCTGACAGACCGGATTATCCGGACACTTGCCGATAAGGCGCCGCCCAAGGCGTTCCTCCTCTGGGGCGGCTACGCGCAGAAAAAGAAGGAGCTGATTGAGGCAAGCGGCATTCCGCATCTCGTGCTCTGCTCGAACCACCCGTCGCCGCTCTCCGCGAGACGGGGGCCGGTGCCTTTTATCGGCTGCGGTCACTTCGCGAAGGTGAATGACTGGCTTCTCTCGGAGGGAGAAAAGCCAGTCGACTGGACGAAGAGCGGGCTCTGATTTCTCAGTGGGTCTGGGAAAGACCGGCGGATGGCCAGCTGTGCTCCATCGGCGTCTTTCTTTCAAAGCGGGCCTTTGGAGACGCGGTTTCGAGGGGGCTGATGTCCACAGTCATCATCCGATCCGTGCGGAAGAGAGTGAGTTTATGCGCAGACCCGGTGCCCAGCTGCCGGAAGAGTTCGGGAAGCGTGGCTTTGGAAATACGGAAGGCATCCAGGGCGATCAGCTGATCGCCAGGGAGGATGCCGGCGCGTGAGGCGGGAAGGCCGGCAGTTACGCTGCTGACCGTGGGGAATCCGTCAGACGCGGTGAATCTGAGACCGAGGCCGTCCCGCACAAGGTCATACGGCTCAGACTTCATTTCAAGCCCCTGCAGGGAAAGAATGCTGTCCCAATCCGGAGCTTCACCGGCGACTCTCGTAAAGCGCCGAAGCCATTGTGCGACGGCGACTGCCGGGCGATCCACGATTTCACTGATGGCATCCGAAAGCTCGACCGCGTCCTCTGACAGTCCAAGGCATTCATCAGTCCTGAGGTTCCAGATTTTCCGCATGACGTCGTCAAGCGTGATCCGGTTCTCCGTGACGTTTCGGATATGAAGATCGAGCGCGAAGGCGAGCATGGCGCCGCCCTGGTAGTAGCTCACACCGTGGGAGGCCGATCCGGCGTCCGGGCGGTAGTACTTGATCCAGGTGTCAAAGCTTGATGCTGCCACGGACTGATGCTTCCAGCCGGACTGACCGTAAACCGTGAGCGCCATGGCGGAAAGACGGTCAAGGATTTTCTTTTCAGACGCGAGTCCCGCCCGGAAGAGAATGATTTCCTCGTAGTACTCCGTGAACCCCTCAAAGAACCAGAGAAGCCGTGTGTAGTTTTCCTTCGTGAGGTCATAAGGAAGGAAGGTGGCGGGCTTCAGCCGCTTGACGTTCCAGGCGTGGAAGTATTCGTGCGCCATGAGGGCGAGAAGATCGGTGTACCGGTCAGGGGCCTCAGCTCCCGTCATCGGAAGGGCGGAGAAAGGCGCCTCGGCAGCCACGCTGTTCCGATGCTCAAGTCCGCCCCAGCGGCCGCTGACGGTGAGAAGGAAGAGATAGTCTGAGAAGGGCGGTTTTTTGGTTTCCGGCTCCCAGAGTTCGATCGTTGTGGCGCAGATTTTCTTCAGGTCTTCAGTAAGGCGCGCGGCGTCAGCTTCGGGGCATCCGGCAATCACGAGACGGTGAACGGCGCCGTGAACGGAGAACTCAGTGGACAGGGTGTCGGAGTCCCGTGAGAGCAGAATCGGGCAGTCAATCAGATGGTCATAGTCCTTCGCGCTGAACAGGAAGGGCTCTCCGTCGTGGATGATCTGAGGAAGCGCAGTGGAAACCTTATCCCAGGGGGCGGGAGAAACCGCGATCCGGCAGGGCGTGTTTTCTTCGCCTGAAATCTGCAGGAAGGCTGCGGCACCGGAAATGAAAGCGCGGTCAGTGCTGATCCAGGTTTTTCTGACAGAAGGATCAACAGCGGTCAGCGCGTAGCGGATCGTTACCGGAGTTCTGTCACCGGAAGTATTCGCGAGAACGAAGGTTGCTTTGTCAGACTTGATGACGTTCAGCGGCGTTTCACCCTGATATGCCTCTATATCGGAAATAGATCCGGCATATTCCCGTAGCAGATAGCTTCCGGGAGTCCAGGCCGGCATGCGGAGCGTAATCGGATAGTTTTCCTTACGGGGCGTAAAGTGGATCGCGATGTGAAACTCACGGCGGTCGGTATCCGCAGACTCAATCCGGTATTCAATTTCAGGCATATTCAGTTTCAGCTTAATAATTCGTTGGTTTCAATCAGGTTCGGTAGCTGTGATATTAGATTTTTCCGGATAGATAAAAAAGACTTTCAGAAAAATTTGACAATTTAAAAAAGCATCTGTAATATTCACATTCTCGTTGCTACCGCAGCGATGTTCTTTAAAAACACAATAACGAACCGATAAGCGTGGGCATCTGATTTTGATCGAGTTTCAACTCATAAAAAATCAGGTGCTTGAAAAGACGAATGGAATGATGCAGAAGTGAACAACTTCTGAAAATTACCAGTCGATAATTTTGAGCGCGACGCCTCAGGAAACTGAGGCAAATGAAGTAATAGCAGTGATTGAACTCAAGAGTTTGATCCTGGCTCAGATTGAACGCTGGCGGCATGCCTTACACATGCAAGTCGAACGGCAGCGGGGGAGCTTGCTCCTGCCGGCGAGTGGCGAACGGGTGAGTAATGCATCGGAACGTGTCCTGTTGTGGGGGATAACTGATCGAAAGATCAGCTAATACCGCATGAGACCTGAGGGTGAAAGCGGGGGATCGCAAGACCTCGCGCGACAGGAGCGGCCGATGTCTGATTAGCTAGTTGGTGAGATAAAAGCTTACCAAGGCGACGATCAGTAGCTGGTCTGAGAGGATGATCAGCCACATTGGGACTGAGACACGGCCCAGACTCCTACGGGAGGCAGCAGTGGGGAATTTTGGACAATGGGGGAAACCCTGATCCAGCCATGCCGCGTGCGGGATGAAGGCCTTCGGGTTGTAAACCGCTTTTGTCAGAGACGAAAAGGGACGCACGAATAATACGTTCCGCTGACGGTATCTGAAGAATAAGCACCGGCTAACTACGTGCCAGCAGCCGCGGTAATACGTAGGGTGCAAGCGTTAATCGGAATTACTGGGCGTAAAGGGTGCGCAGGCGGCTGTGCAAGACAGATGTGAAATCCCCGGGCTTAACCTGGGAACTGCATTTGTGACTGCACGGCTAGAGTTTGTCAGAGGAGGGTGGAATTCCGCGTGTAGCAGTGAAATGCGTAGATATGCGGAAGAACACCAATGGCGAAGGCAGCCCTCTGGGACATGACTGACGCTCATGCACGAAAGCGTGGGGAGCAAACAGGATTAGATACCCTGGTAGTCCACGCCCTAAACGATGTCAGCTGATTGTTCGGGAAGCAATTCCTGGGTAACCAAGCCAACGCGTGAAGCTGACCGCCTGGGAAGTACGGTCGCAAGATTAAAACTCAAAGGAATTGACGGGGACCCGCACAAGCGGTGGATGATGTGGATTAATTCGACGCAACGCGAAAAACCTTACCTAGCCTTGACATGTCAGGAACCCGGATGAAAGTCTGGGGTGCCCGCAAGGGAGCCTGAACACAGGTGCTGCATGGCTGTCGTCAGCTCGTGTCGTGAGATGTTGGGTTAAGTCCCGCAACGAGCGCAACCCTTGTCATCAGTTGCTACGCAAGAGCACTCTGATGAGACCGCCGGTGACAAACCGGAGGAAGATGGGGATGACGTCAAGTCCTCATGGCCCTTACGGCTAGGGCCTCACACGTCATACAATGGTCGGAACAGAGGGCAGCGAAGCCGGGAGGCGGAGCTAATCCCAGAAAACCGATCGTAGTCCGGATTGCAGTCTGCAACTCGACTGCATGAAGTCGGAATCGCTAGTAATCGCGGATCAGCATGCCGCGGTGAATACGTTCCCGGGTCTTGTACACACCGCCCGTCACACCATGGGAGTGGGGTTTGCCAGAAGGCGTTTGTCCAACCGCAAGGAGGACGGCGACCACGGTGGGTTCCATGACTGGGGTGAAGTCGTAACAAGGTAGCAGTACCGGAAGGTGCGGCTGGATCACCTCCTTTTAAGAGAACGAAGTTCTCAAGACAGGTGCTCATACTTATCGTTCGTTGTCTTCTGAGAAATGGAGACTATGTTCGGTTGTTCTTTAACAATTAGGAAGGAATGAAAGTTCTAAGTGCCTGGAATACTTGATGAGGGTATTTCAGGGCAGTTATGAACATGGGTTGTGATTGCATTCACAAATTTGCAAGTTTCTCCAAGAAACCGAAGCAACATTTAGAGAACAGCGACACGTTACAAGTCGATTGAAACCGTGCCGGGTAAAAGGCGGCAGGGTTATAGGATCAAGCGACTAAGTGCATGTGGTGGATGCCTTGGCGATCACAGGCGATGAAGGACGCGGCAGTCTGCGAAAAGCCCCGGGGAGCTGACAACGAGCTTTGATCCGGGGGTCTCCGAATGAGGGAACTCCAAGCTTTAGCTTGATCCATGCGTGAATACATAGCGCATGGAGGCGAACGCGGCGAACTGAAACATCTCAGTAGCTGCAGGAAAAGAAATCAACCGAGATTCCGGAAGTAGCGGCGAGCGAAACCGGAACAGCCTGAATTCGATATTGAGAAGAACACTGGAAGAGTCTGGAAAGGCTCGCCATAGTGGGTGATAGCCCCGTACGGGACGTTCATCTCAAGGTACTGAGGATTCGAAAAGTAGGTCGGGGCACGTGAAACCCTGGCTGAACATGGGGGGACCATCCTCCAAGGCTAAATACTCGTGATCGACCGATAGCGTACTAGTACTGTGAAGGAAAGGTTAAAAGAACCCCGGGAGGGGAGTGAAATAGATTCTGAAACCGCATGCATACAAACAGTAGGAGCCCTTCGGGGTGACTGCGTACCTTTTGCATAATGGGTCAGCGACTTATGTTATGTGGCAAGCCTAACCGATTAGGGGAGGCGCAGCGAAAGCGAGTCCGAACAGGGCGATTCAGTCGCATGGCATAGACCCGAAACCAGATGAGCTAACCATGGCCAGGCTGAAGGTGTGGTAACACACACTGGAGGGCCGAACCTACTGGTGTTGCAAAACCAGAGGATGAGCTGTGGTTAGGGGTGAAAGGCTTAACAAATCTGGAGATAGCTGGTTCTCCCCGAAAACTATTGAGGTAGTGCCTTGCGCATGAGCTTCTGGGGGTAGAGCACTGTTATAGCTAGGGGGACATGGCGTCTTACCAAACTATGGCAAACTCCGAATACCAGAAAGCTTCGCGCAGGAGACAGAGCACCGGGTGCTAACGTCCGGACTCAAAAGGGAATCAACCCAGACCGCCAGCTAAGGTCCCTAATATCAGCTAAGTGGAAAACGAAGTGGAAAGGCTAAAACAGTCAGGAAGTTGGCTTAGAAGCAGCCATCCTTCAAAGAAAGCGTAATAGCTCACTGATCGAGTCCTTCCGCGCGGAAGATGTAACGGGGCTAAGTTGATAACCGAAGCTGCGGATTCACACTTTGAGTGTGAGTGGTAGGGGAGCGTTCTGTAAGCCTGCGAAGGTGGATCGTAAGGTCTGCTGGAGGTATCAGAAGTGCGAATGCTGACATGAGTAACGATAAAGCGGGTGAAAAGCCCGCTCGCCGCAAACCCAAGGTTTCCTGCTCTACGTTAATCGGAGCAGGGTGAGTCGGTTCCTAAGGCCAGGCTGAGAAGCGTAGCTGATGGAAATCAGGTTAATATTCCTGAACCGGCGTTGAATGCGATGGGGTGACGGAGCAGCCAGAGTGGACCGGGTGTTGGATGTCCCGGCTTCCGAGCGATGGGTGCCTGCAGGCAAATCCGCAGGCGTATACCCAGGACGAAGGATCGGGCCTTCTTTTGAAGGCGAAGCCACTGGAAGCGCTTCCAGGAAAAACCTCTAAGCTTCAGTTCAACGGCGACCGTACCGTAAACCGACACAGGTGGGTGAGCTGAATATGCTCAGGCGCTTGAGAGAACTCGGGAGAAGGAACTCGGCAAATTGACACCGTAACTTCGGAAGAAGGTGTGCCTTTGTAGCTTGATGGGAGAGAAACCCAAAGGGCGAAGAGGTCTCAGAGAATCGGTGGCTGTAACTGTTTACTAAAAACACAGCGCTCTGCAAAGATGAAAGTCGACGTATAGGGCGTGATGCCTGCCCGGTGCTGGAAGATTAATTGATGGGGTGCAAGCTCCTGATCGAAGTCCCAGTAAACGGCGGCCGTAACTATAACGGTCCTAAGGTAGCGAAATTCCTTGTCGGGCAAGTTCCGACCTGCACGAATGGCATAATAATGGCCACACTGTCTCCTCCCGAGACTCAGTGAAATTGAAATGTTTGTGATGATGCAATCTCCCCGCGGCTAGACGGAAAGACCCCATGAACCTTAACTGTAGCTTTGCATTGGACTTTGAACCGATCTGTGTAGGATAGGCGGGAGGCTTTGAAGAATGGACGCCAGTTCATTCGGAGCCGTCGTTGAAATACCGCCCTGATTTGTTTGAGGTTCTAACCTGGGCCAGTGATCCTGGCTGGGGACCGTGCATGGTGGGCAGTTTGACTGGGGCGGTCTCCTCCTAAAGGGTAACGGAGGAGTGCGAAGGTACGCTAATCACGGTCGGAAATCGTGAGGATACTGCAATGGGAAAAGCGTGCCTGACTGCGAGACAGACAAGTCGAGCAGATGCGAAAGCAGGTCATAGTGATCCGGTGGCTTCTGTATGGAAGGGCCATCGCTCAACGGATAAAAGGTACTCTGGGGATAACAGGCTGATACCGCCCAAGAGTTCATATCGACGGCGGTGTTTGGCAC